>JGI2924J29684_1078718_pt1 | contig 126846 bp, 111 predicted proteins | sample BenlonsequencITS_FD_29684 | JGI IMG/M metagenome (IMG submission 29684) | reverse complement strand
CCTCGCGCAGGCTGGTGACGCTGGCTTCGCGGGTCAGCCCGCCGATGGTGAACGAAAGGCGATCACCAAGTTTCAATTGCAGGCTTTCGGCGAGCTCGGCCTCGACGGATACGCCGGGAAGGTCCGTCGCCTTCCGCTCAGTCCACCACTGCCCGGCAACCAGGTGGTTGTCCTTCGGCAGGTCGGCCGCCCAGGTCAGACTCAGGTCTCGGCGGATCGCGCGTTCGCCCTGGGATTCCTTGCTGACCAACTGGCGGACCGGCTCGTCGTTGATGGAAATAAGCCGGCCCGGCACCACCGGATACAAGGAGGCGGCGTGATTGGAAAGCGCCGCGATACGCTCGGCAAAGGCATCCTTCTCGGCGGGAAGCACGTTGAGCACGAAGTGATTGGGTGCGTTGTCGGGGAGCTGGTCCTGCCAGGTGTCGAGCAGCTCGCCACGTAGCAGGGCTATCAATGCCATAGCCAGCAGGATCAGGCCGAAGGCAAGGGCTTGTCCGGCTGCGGCCAATGGGTGGCGCAACAGTTGCCCAAGCCCGAGACGCCAGCTCAACGAGGCTCCGGCCAACAGACGGCGCATCCCCTTCAGGCCGAGCAGTAGCAAGCCGCCCAGCAGCAGCGTGGCGAGCAGGCCGCCGCCAAGCAGGGCCAGCGTGATCTTCAGATCGAGGCTCAGGCGCCACATGATCAGGCCGAGGGCGAAGATCGCGGTGCCGTACACCAGCCAGGCACTCGGCGGTACGGGCAGCATGTCGCGGCGCAGCACGCGGAGCGGCGGCACACGACCCAGCGCAGCCAATGGCGGCAGGGCGAAGCCGGCCAGCGCTACCAGACCAGTGGCAATGCCCGCTGCAGCAGGCCAGACGCCACCGGGCGGAATCTCCTGCGCCAGCAGGTCGCGCAGAAGAAAGAACAGTCCGTGCTGCGCTGCCCAGCCAAGCAGGGCGCCTGCCAGGCTGGCCAACACGCCGAGCATGGCAAGTTGCAGCGTGTATAAGAGCAGGGCGTCATTGCGTGACAATCCCAGGCAGCGCAGCAGTGCGCTGGCGTCGAAGCGGCGTGTGGCGAAGCGGGCAGCGGAGAGGGCGACCGCGACGCCAGCCAGCAGGATCGCGGCGAGGCTGGCCAGGTTCAGGTAACGCTCCGCGCGGCCAAGCGCACCACCGATCTGTCGATTACTGTCATTGGCCGTTTCGATGCGCTGGTGTGCCTGCAGTCCGGCCTGGATCGATTGCTGATAGGCCGCCAGCGTCGCCGTCTCGCCGCGCCACAGCTCACGATAGCGAACGCGGCTGCCGGGCTGCACGACGCCCGTTGCTTCCAGATCATCCAGGTGCATCAGCACGCGCGGCGTCAGGCTATAGAAGTCGCCGACGCGATCCGGCTCGTAGGTCAGCACACGGGTCAGGCGCAACAGTTTGCTGCCGACCTCGATGCTGTCGCCGATCTGCAGTTCCAAGGCCGCAAACAGCCGAGCTTCGGCCCAGGCTTCGCCGGGCGCAGGGCCCTGGCCTGGCTGTTCGGCCTCGTAAGGTTGCGCTGCACTACGCAGCGTGCCTCGCAGCGGATAGCTGCTGCTGGCTGCCTTGACGCTGGCAAGCTGCAGATCCTGCTCGGTCGCGATAACGCTGGAGAACTCGACAACCTGTGCGTGATCGAGGTCCAGCTGCTTGCCTGCTTCGATCTGCTCCGGCGAGGCGGGCGCGCTTCCGCTCAGTACCATGTCGGCGCCGAGGAACTCGCTGGCACGCAGCAGCATCGCATCGTTCAGACGTGCACCGAAATAACCGATCGCGGTGCTTGCAGCGACCGCCACCACAAGGGCAAAGAACAGCACGCGCAGCTCGCCCGCTCGGGCGTCACGCAGCAGCTGGCGATAAGCCAGGGCGAGCAGGCGGGCTTTGGGCATGCGCATCATTCGGCTGTCTCGGCAGCAACCTGCCGTCCGCCTTCGAGGCGAATCATCCGATGGCAGCGCTTGGCCAGACGTTCATCGTGTGTCACCAGCACCAGCGTGGTACCACGCTCACGGTTGAGCTCGAACAGCAGCTCGGTGACGTGCGCACCGGTATGGGTATCGAGGTTACCGGTCGGCTCGTCGGCAAACAGTACGTCCGGCTCGGCGGCAAACGCGCGGGCCAGCGCGACACGCTGTTGCTCGCCGCCCGAGAGTTGGCGCGGATAGTGATGCAGGCGTTCGCCCAGCCCGACCCGGGCCAGCAATTCGGTTGCCCGCTCGCGCGCATCGCGGCGGCCGTCCAGCTCCAGTGGCAGCATGACGTTTTCCAGGGCGTTCAGACTGTCCAGCAGCTGGAAAGACTGGAAGACGAAACCGACGTGTTCGGCGCGCACTCGTGCTCGCTGGTCTTCATCCAATGCCGCAAGCGCGTGGCCGGCCAGGTGCACTTCACCAGAACTGGGCAGATCCAGTCCTGCCAGCAGGCCCAGCAGAGTGGATTTGCCAGAGCCGGAGGTGCCGACGATCGCAAGGCTGTCGCCCTTGGCCAGCTGTAGCGAGAGGTCGGCCAGGATGCTCAGCTCGCCTTCCGCGCTGGGTACCACTTTGTTAAGGTTCCGGGCGTCGAGAATGTTGCCGCTCATGAGGAGATCCGATGCGTAGTTGGCTGAAGTGCGGGGCTCTGGTTCTGTTGTGTTGGGCTCAGGGAGCGCTGGCAGGAACCGTGTTGGTGGTCGGCGATAGTATCAGCGCCGCTTTCGGCCTGGAAACCAGCCAGGGCTGGGTGCATCTGTTGCAACAACGCTTGGTTGAGGAGGGCAAGGAGCGGCGCGTCGTGAACGCTTCTATAAGCGGCGACACCACGGCTGGCGGGCTCGCGCGGCTCGATCCGCTGCTAAAGGAACATGCACCCGAGGTGGTGATTCTCGAGCTGGGAGGCAACGATGGCCTGCGTGGGCAGTCGCCGGCCCAATTGAAACAGAATCTTGCCGAGATGATTGATCGCAGTCGAGACGCTGGAGCCGAGGTGCTGCTGTTGGGTATGCGTATGCCGCCAAACCTCGGGCAGCGTTACACCCGCGCTTTCGCCGATGCGTTCGACTCGCTCGCTGCGGAGAAACCTGTGGCTTATGTGCCGTTCCTGCTGGAGGGTGTCGGCGGCGTTGCGGGCATGATGCAGGCTGATGGTATTCATCCGACTGCAGAGGCGCAGACTCAGTTGCTGGAGACCGTCTGGCCAGCGCTCGAACCCTTGCTTTGAGGCGTGTGCGCAGCTACTGTCGCGCCCTCGATTGGAGCCTCAGATGTCGCGCTCAGCCAGGACCCTTTACGCTTATCGAATCATCGTGCCGGACGAGCAGTACGACATGTTCGCCTGCCGCGAAAATCGACTGCATCTGGCGTTGCGTCAGCTTGAGCTGAGCGGCAGTGCAGACCGGACCCTCTGTGGTGGTCTGTTGCCAGCCCAACCTCGCTGGAAGGAGCTCGAGCGCGCCACATTGAAGGACCGGCAACTGTGCCCGAACTGTCGGCAGTTGCTGGAGGCTCGACGCAAAGGCCTTCCGTCTGCCGTTGCGGCCTGGTAGCTCAATTTTTCACCAGTTCAAGTACAATCGCACCATTTCCATAGCCCAAGTTTCAAGGATCTCTGAATGCCCTCGCGCGCGTTTGCAGTCGCCTCCTGTTTGTCATTCGCTGCTTTGCTTTCGGCAGGCACCAGTGCGGCCCTCGAGCTGCCACTGCCGCCCGAGGGTGAGGACATCGTTGGTCAGATTCAGGTCATCAAGGCCAAGTACGAAGACACTTTCGCAGCCATTGGTGAAACCCATGATCTCGGTTATCTGGAGCTGGTTGCGGCCAATCCAGGAGTCGATCCGTGGTTGCCGGGCGAGGGCACCGACATCATCCTGCCAACCCGCTTCATCCTGCCGCCGGGTCCGCGTGAAGGCGTCGTGATCAATATTGCCGAGTACCGCCTGTACTACTACCCGCAAGGCGAGAATGTCGTGCATACCTTCCCGCTTGGAATCGGGCGCGAAGGATGGGGCTCGCCGGTCGGCAACACGCGTATCTCAGCGATGACCAGCAACCCTGCCTGGTATCCGCCGCAGTCCATTCGTGACGAGCACGCCGCCGATGGCGATCCGCTGCCGACGGTGGTTCCGCCGGGGCCGGATAATCCGCTGGGCCCGTACAAGATGAGCCTCGCGCTTCCCGGTTACCTGATCCATGGCTCGAACAAGAAGTTCGGTATCGGTATGCGGGTGAGCCACGGTTGTTTCCGCATGCTCAATCACAACGTGCTGGAGCTGGCGAAGATGGTCAAGGTGGGTACACCGGTACGGATCATCGATGAGCCCTACAAATTCGGCGTGAGCGAGGGCAAGGTTTACCTGGAAGCTCATGCACCGCTGGAAGATGGCGAGCAGAAGACGCTCACCCTGATGGACAAGCATGCAGTCGTCATCAATACGCTGCTCAAGCGTGACGAGGCTGCCGGTAAGCTGCATCTGGACTGGGAAATGGTCCGCGAGATCATCGCTGGCGAGGATGGCTTGCCGATTCAGATCGCGGAGCAGCGGACGGAAGTCGCTGTCCATGAGGAGCAGTTGTTCTAACTGCTTTTCTGCGTGAATAAAAAAAGCCGACCTTGCAGGTCGGCTTTTTATTTTCTACAAGCTTACTTGCGGCTGGCGCGTTCCAGCATACGCAGAGCACGCTCGTTGGCTTCGTCAGCAGTCTGCTGAGCCTTCTGAGCGGCGGCCAGAGCTTCGTCGGCCTTGCTGTACGCTTCGTCAGCGCGAGCCTGGGCGCGAGCAGCGGCGTCTTCGGTCGCGGTCAGGCGAGCTTCGCTTTCTTTGGTCATGCTGTTGCTGCAACCGGTAGCCAGTACTGCGGCCAGAGCCAGAGCAGAGAATTTCAGAACGTTGTTCATCTTGTTCCCCTTAAGGTGGAAATCCATAAAGCAACTTCCGTTATGGAAAGTTTGCGCGCACATACTACCTATAACTTAGCTTAAGTAAACTGAGCTGGCTGCGGTACTACAGGTTTTTTTTCAAACCGCCTTTGCTTTAGCTCTCATCTCCGCAAGTTGGATAAAAAACATCCAGCGAGCCCGGTTTACATAGCGTCCTAGTTGCCAGATCCCTCTGCCAGTCAAAAGTTCCGGCCGCGCCGTGCACAAATAATGCGCAACAGGAGGCTGGTCGAATCGGAGCGAAACAGGTAGAAAAGACACCTGTGTATGTTTGGGTTACGGATATAGCACGATCTGCCGTAGCCCGCCGAGAACAAGAAGACAGGGCGATCCTGCTGAGGAGTCGAAATGAGCGACACGGTGCGCGTCCGCCATGATCTGGCGGGTCATCGCTTCGAGGCCGATATCGATGGCCACTGCGCCTACCTGGCGTACATGGACCTGGGCAAACAAACGCTGGATATTTACCGTACCTTCGTACCTGACGCGCTGCGTGGCCGCGGAATTGCCGCGGTGCTGGCGCAACATGCGCTCGATTACGCCGAGCGCGAGGGATACCAGGTCATTCCGTCGTGCTCCTATGTCGAGCGCTATATCGAGCGAAACCGGTTGAAGCCGGAAGACACCTGCTCGAAAGCATAAAAAAACGCCGCAGAGCGGCGTTTTTTCGTTTCAGGTGCGCTGCCGCTTGGGCAGAACGTCCTTGAGCTTGTCGTGCATGCTCATGACTGCTTTCTCGGTGGTGTCCCAGTCGATACAGGCGTCGGTGATGGACACGCCATACTTCAGATCGCACAGATCTTTCGGAATCGCCTGGTTGCCCCAGCCAAGGTGGCTCTCGACCATGAGCCCGACGATGGAGTCGTTGCCTTCCAGGATCTGGTTGGCGACGTTGTCCATCACCAGCGGCTGCAGCGCGGGGTCCTTGTTCGAATTTGCATGGCTGCAATCGATCATGATGTTCGGGCGGATACCAGCCTTGGTCAGCTCCTGCTCGCACAGTGCAACGCTGACCGAATCGTAGTTAGGCTTGCCATTGCCGCCGCGCAGCACGACGTGGCCGTAGTTGTTGCCCTTTGTGGTGACGATGGAGACGCCGCCGGACTGGTTGATGCCAAGGAAGCGATGCGGGCTGGAAACCGACTGCAACGCGTTGATCGCGACGGTCAGGCTGCCGTCGGTGCCATTCTTGAAGCCAACTGCCGAGGACAAGCCTGAAGCCATCTCGCGGTGCGTCTGTGATTCCGTGGTGCGGGCGCCGATGGCCGACCAGCTGATCAGATCCTGCAGGTACTGCGGCGAGATGGGGTCGAGTGCTTCGGTCGCAGTCGGCAGGCCCATTTCGGCCAGGTCGAGCAGCAACTTGCGGCCGATATGCAGGCCATCCTGGATCTTGAACGAGTCATCCATATACGGATCGTTGATCAGGCCTTTCCAGCCGACGGTAGTGCGTGGCTTCTCGAAGTAGACCCGCATGATCAGAAACAGGCTGTCCGATACCTTCTCAGCCAGCACCTTCAGGCGCTCGGCATATTCATGGGCGGCCTTCAGGTCATGGATGGAGCAGGGGCCGATCACCACGAACAGGCGGTGATCCTTGCCATCGAGAATGTCACGGACCACCTGGCGACCGTGGGAAACGGTGTGCAGTGCAGAGGCAGTCAGCGGAATTTCACGCTTCAGTTGCTCCGGCGTGATTAGGGTCACGTTGGAGGCAACGTTGAGGTCGTCGATCGGTAAATCAGCCATTTGTTACTCGTCAGGAATCACGGGAGCCGTCCGCCAGCGATCCCGGTGCGGCGGAACATAGCCTGAGGGCGCAGCGGGGAAACGGAACCTTAGCGCTAAAGGGCTGGCTCGACAACGAGATTGATGGCCTATTGAGGTGATCGGCATGCTGCGCCTGGTGTGGCAGGTGGAGGCGCTGTGCCAGGCACTGCCGGGCTGCTATCGTGCGAGTTTTCAACTGGTTGGCGCCGGGTGCAGCCAGCCCATGGATCTGGAGTGCGTATGTCTGCAGCAATTCCACGTATCGGCATCGTTGGTACCGGTGCCATCGGCGGTTTCTATGGCGTGATGTTGGCCCGCGCCGGTTTCGATGTGCATTTTCTGCTGCGCAGTGAGTACGCCGCCGTTCGTGAGCGAGGGCTGCAGGTCAACAGCGCTGTGCACGGCCCGCTGCCGCTTGCGCAGCCTCAAGCCTACTGTGATGCGGCGCAGATGCCTGCTTGCGACTGGCTGCTGGTCGGCGCCAAGAGCACCAGCAACGATGCGCTGGGCCCCATCATCGCGCAGCTGGCGGCGCCTGGTTGCAAAGTCGTGGTGCTGCAGAACGGGTTGGATGTGGAGGATGCGATCAGGCCGTACTTAGCTGATAGCGTGCATCTGCTGGGTGGGCTGTGCGCGATCTGTGCACATCGCTCGGCGCCTGGTGTGGTTGAGCATCAGGCCCTGGGCGGGGTGAACCTCGGCTATCACTCCGGACCCGCAGGCGATGATGCGCAAGCACAGCTCGCCCTGCTGAACGAGATGGTTGAGATGTTCCGCCAGGCGGGCGTGGATTCATCGGCCATGCCCAGTCTGGCGCAGGCGCGCTGGATGAAGCTGGTGTGGAACGTACCGTTCAATGGTCTCTCGGCGCTGCTTGATGCAGGTACAGAGGCCCTGCTTGGCAATGAAGACTCGCGCTCGCAGATCAAGGCCATCATGCAGGAAGTCTGCGCGGCGGCGCAGGCGCTGGGGCATACGATGCCGGAGGATTTCACCGAAAAGCTCCTGATGGGCACCGCGCGGATGCCTGATTATCTTCCCAGCATGTACCACGACAGGTTCCAGCGTCGACCGATGGAGCTCGACGCGATCTATGCTGCCCCGCTTGATGCTGCCGCTCGCGTAAATGTGGCCATGCCCAAAACGGAACTGCTGTACCGCGCGCTCCGCTTTCTGGACGCACGCGCCTGCGGATGACGAGGAATGCAAAAGCGGCGTCCGTCGCGCAGGTCGCTTGCTGGCTGAGCCAACCAGACCAAAGGTCGCACAGCAAAAAACCGACGGAAGGCCTATCATCAGAGGCACACCGTTCATATGGTTATAAGTGCGGCAGGCGCAGCGGTGCCTTTAGCCTTGAGGGATTTCTATGAAGCTTCAGCAACTGCGTTACATCTGGGAAGTGGCGCACCATGACCTCAACGTTTCGGCAACCGCCCAGAGCCTTTTTACCTCTCAGCCCGGTATCAGCAAGCAGATTCGTCTACTCGAGGACGAGTTGGGCGTCGAGGTCTTTGCCCGTAGCGGCAAGCATCTGACCCGGGTGACGCCCGCGGGGGAGCGCATCATCACTACCGCAGGTGAAATCCTGCGCAAATGTGAAAGCATCAAGCAGATCGCCCAGGAGTTCTCCAATGAAAAGAAGGGCACTCTGAGCATCGCCACCACCCACACTCAGGCGCGCTATGCGTTACCGCAGGTGATCAGCAGTTTCATCAAGCAGTATCCTGACGTTTCCCTGCATATGCATCAGGGTACGCCGATGCAGATTGCCGAAATGGCCGCCGACGGCACGGTTGATTTTGCGATTGCGACCGAGGGGCTGGAGCTGTTCGGCGATCTCGTCATGATGCCCTGCTACCGCTGGAACCGCTGCGTGATCGTGCCCCAGGGCCACCCGTTGGCGAAGCTCGACAAGCTCACTCTGGAGGCATTGGCCGAACACCCGATCGTCACCTACGTGTTCGGCTTTACCGGGCGGTCCAAGCTAGACGAGGCATTCGGCCATCGCGGTCTCGTACCGAAGGTCGTGTTCACGGCGGCCGATGCCGATGTGATCAAGACTTACGTGAGGCTCGGGCTCGGTGTGGGCATCGTCGCGCGTATGGCAGTCGACCCCAAGCTGGATGCGGATCTCGTCGTGCTCGATGCCAGTGAGCTGTTTGAATCCAGCGTGACCAAGATCGGCTTCCGTCGCGGCACTTTCCTGCGCGGCTTCATGTGCGACTTCATCCAGCAGTTCGCCCCGCATCTGGATCGCGACATGCTGGAGAAGGCCATTCAATGCCGCAACAAGGTGGAGCTGGATGAGCTGTTCGACGGAATGGAACTCCCCACCTATTAGTTTCTGATGTCCAGGTCGGGCTACAGTCCCGACCTGCTGCAGTTCAATGTCTCGTCCTCGTGATCGATGCAGTCGAGCGGGTCAACTCTTGGCGATCAGATTGCCGGCGTGCAGGCCGCATTCCTTGTGAGTCGCTTCCTCCCACCACCAGCGGCCTTCGCGTTCGTGCTGGTTGGGCAGTACCGGGCGGGTGCACGGCTCGCAGCCAATGCTGACAAAGCCGCGCTCGTGCAGGCTGTTGTAGGGGATTTCCAGCATGCGGATATAGCCCCAGACTTCCTCACTGCTCATCTGCGCGAGCGGGTTGAACTTGTACAACGTGTTTTCCGGGGTAGAGAACGCAGTGTCCACTTCCAGCACGGAAACCTGGCTGCGCGTGCCAGGGCTCTGATCGCGGCGCTGACCGGTAGCCCAGGCGCGGACGGTAGCGAGCTTGCGCCGCAGCGGCTCGATCTTGCGGATGCCGCAGCACTCGCCGTGACCGTCGCGGTAGAAGCTGAACAAGCCCTTCTCGTTGACCAGTGGCTGCAGCAGTGCCGGGTCCGGCGTCATGATCTCGATGGTGATGCCGTAGTGCTCGCGTACCTGTTCGATGAAGCGGTAGGTTTCGCTGTGCAGGCGGCCGGTGTCGAGGGTAAACACCTTGACGTTCTTGTTCAGCTTCCAGGCCATATCCAGCAGGACAACGTCCTCGGCGCCACTGAACGAGATCCACAGGTCATCACCGAATAGATCGAAGGCGAGCTTGAGTATGTCTTGCGGAGACTTATCGGCGTAGGCGGCAGCCAGCGCGGCGACATCGATGGATTGGCTCATCAGGCGGCTTCCTTATGGTTGCATCGGCGCTTTGGCGCTCTGAGGCGGCGGATGGTAGCAAAAGGTATTTATGCTGCTAAATAACGTTTAAGTGCCGCATTCAGCTGTTTCGGGTATAAGCCTTGCGTTGCTTCGGTCGCGCGCTGCCGCTAGAGTGCCGCCTTCAATTTTCTGCATTGAGGAGTGGCCCGTGGAAATAGCCTGTCTCGACCTGGAAGGTGTTCTGGTTCCGGAAATCTGGATCGCCTTTGCCGAGGCCACCGGAATCGAATCGCTCCGGGCCACCACGCGGGACATCCCCGATTACGACGTACTGATGAAGCAGCGTCTGCGCATTCTCGATGAGCACGGCCTGAAGCTTGCTGACATCCAGAAGGTCATCGCAACCCTGAAGCCGCTGGAAGGTGCGCCGGAATTCGTCGACTGGCTGCGCGAGCGCTTCCAGGTGGTGATTTTGTCCGACACCTTCTACGAGTTCTCCCAGCCGTTGATGCGCCAGCTGGGTTTCCCGACGCTGCTCTGCCACCGTCTGATCACCGACGAGACCGATCGCGTCGTGGATTATCAGCTGCGTCAGAAGGACCCCAAGCGTCAATCGGTCATCGCGCTGAAGAGCCTGTATTACCGCGTGATCGCTGCGGGTGACTCCTACAACGACACCACCATGCTCAGCGAAGCCCATGCCGGCATCCTGTTCCATGCGCCGGACAATGTGATTGCCGAATTTCCGCAGTTCCCGGCAGTGCACACCTTCGACGAGCTGAAACAGGAATTCCTCAAGGCGTCGAATCGCAAGCTGGCGTTCTGAGCCCCGCGGGACTGAGCGACTGGCTACGCCGGTCGCTCTAGCCAGGCAGCTGCTCCAGGGTTTGCAGCAGCACCTTCACCTTGTCGATCGATTCCTGGTATTCCGCCTGCCAGTCGGAATCGGCGACGATGCCTCCGCCGCCCCAGCAACTGACCTGTCCGTCACAAATGAGCAGGGTGCGAATGGCGATGGAGCTGTCCATTTCGCCCCTCACGTCAATGTAGAGCAGCGAGCCGCAATAGATGGCGCGCCGCGTCGGCTCAAGTTCGTCGATGATCTGCATGGCGCGGATCTTTGGCGCACCGGTGATCGAACCACCCGGAAAGCTGCCAGCCAGCAGATCGAACGCATCGTGATGATCGGCCAGCTCTCCAGTCACGCAGCTCACCAGATGATGCACGTTGGGGTAGCTTTCCAGGGCGAAAAGCTCCGGCACGCGCACGCTGCCGATCCGGCAGCTCCGGCCCAGGTCGTTGCGCAACAGATCGACGATCATCAGGTTCTCGGCGCGGTCCTTTTCGCTGGCGAGCAAGGCTTGCGCTTGTTCGGCATCGCTATGCTCGTCCCCACCGCGTGGTCGAGTGCCCTTGATCGGGCGGGTTTCCACGTGGCCCTGATGCAGGCGCAGGAAACGCTCGGGCGAGAGGCTGGCGATGGCGCCATCATCCAGGGCAACGAAGCCAGCGTAGGGTGTAGGGCAAGCCTCGCGGAGCGCGCAGTAGGCTGGCCAGGCGTCACCTGAGTATCCGGCGCGGAAGCGCTGTGTGAAGTTGACCTGATAGCAGTCGCCAGCCTGGATGTATGCCTGAATGCGCTCGATGCCGTGGCGGTAAGCGTCGATGCTCAGATCTGCACGGAAGCGATCCAGCAGCCGGAAGGGCGCGCTTTCGCCAACGGCCGCTGAATCGAACAGGTGTATCAGCCGCTCACGCTCGGGTTCGGCCAGCGCCGGGTGGAACATCAGCTGACTGGTTTGCCGCTGATGGTCAGTGATCAGTGCCCAGTCATAGAGGCCGAAGCGTGCCAGAGGCAGGCCGCTGTCGTCTTCGGCTTGCTGTGGAAGAGTCTCCAGGCGCGAACCGAAGTCATAGCTCAGAAGACCGATCAGGCCTCCAGTGAACGGCAGTTCACTGTCGTCAGGCAGTTCGGCATCACCGAGTTCGCGCAGCTTCTGGCGCAGTCGCTGGAAGAATGTACGCCCCGACTCCTTTTCGTCAGGCTCAAGCACGCTCAATGGCCAGGCACTGAGAATGTCGAAGCGTCCTCGCGTGGCCTTCGGCCTGCCTGAGTCGAGCAGGACGGCGCCCGGGGCGTGACGGATGCGTTCGAACCAGTAAGCGGGATCAGCCTGATAGGGCAGGGCGTGCAGCGTGCAGATGGGCATGGGTCGAATCGGTGCAAGGGCAGCCCGTGAGGATACGCGGCTGCCCGGTTCGCGTCATTCAGGCATGTGGTGGCACGTGCCCGAACAATTCCTGGGAGAACTTCACGCGCTCTTCGGGCGTTTCCTGAATGCCTTTTTCCTTGAGTTCCGCGATGCGGTTCTCGACGGCGTGCGCGCGGTGCGTCAGGCCGCAATCGTTGGCAATCTGGATGTTCAAGCCCGGGCGAGCATTCAGTTCAAGGATCAGCGGGCCCTTGTCCTGATCGAGCACCATGTCGACACCGATGTAGCCAAGTCCGCAGAGCTCGTAGCAGCCAGCGGCAAGCTTCATGAAGCCGTCCCAGTTGGGCAGTTGCACACCATCCACCGCATTGGTGGTGTCCGGGTGCTTGGTGATCTTGTTGTTCAGCCAGGTGCCACGCAGGGTGATGCCGGTAGCCAGATCCACGCCGACCCCGATGGCGCCCTGGTGCAGGTTAGCCTTGCCACCCGACTGGCGGGTCGGCAGGCGCAGCATCGCCATGATCGGGTAACCCATCAGCACGATGATGCGAATGTCCGGCACGCCTTCATAGCTGATGCTCTTGAAGATCGGGTCAGGTGTGACACGGTACTCGATCAGTGCACGGTCGCGATGGCCGCCCAATGAGTAGAGGCCGGTAAGGATGTTGGAAATCTGATGCTCGATCTCGTCGTGCGACATGATCTTGCCGGACACCGTCTTGTAGCGACCTTCGAAACGGTCGGCGATCACCAGGATGCCGTCACCGCCAGCGCCTTGGGCCGGCTTGACGACGAAATCGGTGTGGTCCTTGACGATGTCCTTGAGCTTGTCGATGTCCTTTTCGGTCTCGATGATCCCGTACATCTCCGGCACGTGAATGCCGGCCTCGATCGCGCGCTGCTTGGTGATGATCTTGTCATCGACAATCGGATACAGATTGCGCTTGTTGTACTTGAGCACGTAGTCCGCGTTGCGGCGGTTGATGCCCATGATGCCCTTGGCTTCCAGGGCCTTCCACGTTTTGATCAGACCGAACATGGCTCAATCCTTCAGAAAGGCTTTGAAGCGGAACAGCTCGGTCAGGCGATAGCCGCGATAGCGACCCATCGCCAGCATGAAGCCCACCATGATCAGCAGCACGGCCGGGAAGGTGAAGATGAAGTAGGTCAGCTCCCGGATGTTCATCAGCATGAAGGCCAGGCTCGCAGCGATCAGCGTGCCGACCGCCACCTTGAAGGCATGACCACCGCCGCGCTCTTCCCAGGTGATGGACAGGCGTTCGATGGTCATGGTCAGGATCACCATCGGGAACAGTGACACCGACAGGCCGCGCTCGAGGCCGAGCTTATGGCTGAGCAGGCTGATCACCGCGATCAACACCACGACGAAGGTCAGCACCACCGACAGGCGCGGCAGCATCTGCAGCTTCAGGTGCTCCAGATAGGAGCGCAGCGACAGGCCGAGGGCGGTGATCAGGGTGAACAGGATGATGCCGAAACCGATCTGGGTTTCGCGGAAAGCCAGGGCGATCAGCACGGGGGTAAAGGTGCCGAGGGTCTGCAGGCCGCCGAGGTTGCGCAGGATCAGGATTACCAGTACGCCGATCGGGATCATGATCATGATCTGGTAGGTCTGCTGGGTCTGCAGCGGCAGGCCGTAGAGCGAGTACTCGAGGAAACCGGCTTCGGTGTTCTCATCGGTCAGCTTGGCCAGGCGAATGGCGTTCATCTCGCTGTTGTTCAGGGTGAAGGTCACCTGCGGGTTGCGCCCGCCCTCCAGGCTGATCAGCGGCTCGTCGCCGGTCCACCAGACCAGGCGATCATTCGGCAGGCCCTGCTCGCCGGTGCCTGGGTTGAAGAACAGCCACTTGTCGCCATTGAAGCTGCGCAGCCAGAGCTCCGGTGTCTGCGGCTGGTCGGCGTTCAGGCGGATGGTGTGTACGCGCTCCATCGGCACATGGGCGATGGACAGCAGCAGCTCGATGACGCGGGCCTTGTTCGGGATCGAGGTGTCGCCGCCCAGTAGCAGCTTGACGTTGTCATCGTTGGGGTTGTTGACCCGCTTGATGGCCTCGCTGATGAACGTCTCGACGTCGGCCGAATGCTGACGGATCGGCGAGAGCAGGGCTTCGGCAGCGATCTTTTCTGCGCCTTCGACCGGAATGCTGTCGCGGAAGATCGGCCCAGTAGCCTTGGTCTGTTCGCCGCTGTAGCGCTTGGTCAAAACCAGGCGGTAATAAAGTGTCTGGTTGCCGCTGGCGCGACGGGCGGACCAGGTCACACGGCGGTTGCCGTCGACGCGATTGACGCTGACACCATAGTTGTTGGAGATGAAGCTCTCGTTGAGGCTGACGAACTCCTGATTCAGCGGCGGCACGTACATCTGCAGCTTCACGGGCTCGCGCGGGCTGGCCTGGAATTCGACCTTGGCGTCGATGTTCCACAAGTCATCGGTTTCGTCTTCGGTAACCGGGATGCCCAGTACGAAGATCTGGTAGGCGGTAATCGAAATTCCCAGGGCGACGAGCAGGAAAATCAGGACTTTCAGATGCAGTGTGAGAGCGCGCATGGGTATTACTCGTCAGCGTCAGATTCGTTGAGGCAGCCGGGTTTGCCGGCAATAAAGGTGCGACTTGGGTCCACCAGGGCGCCGAAGCGGGTGAGGGCGTCGGAACCGATCAAAAGTGGGTATTGGAAAGCGGTTCGGTCGGTGAGGTTCACTTCGATGGTGCGTTTAGCTTTCCCCATGCACAGATCGAGCTCGATGACCGGCCGTGCCGTATAGGTTTTTTCCTCTTCCGGGTCGTAGTCGCCGGCGCGGCGCTTGATCCTGCTGATACGCGCCAGCGGGCGTTCGATGGGGTGCGCGTGGGCGCTGTCGACGGCCAGATAGAAGCGCACCCAGGATTCGCCCTTGCGTTTGAATCGCGTGATGTCACGGGCACTAAGTGACGCGGTCTGCGCGCCGGTGTCGAGTTTGCCTTCGACTTCCAGGCCGAAATCCGGCAAGCCGACGTTTTCGGTCAGGCCATAGATCGTCTTGTTTCCAGCCAGGCTGGCGGTGGGCAGGGTCAATACGCAGAACAGCAGGAAGAAGGCTTTAACTCTCATGGAACCTGTTGTCGTGAGGGAAGGGAAGAAACGGCTGGGTACGACGCTGATGCGGCAGGCGGGCGTCCACGGCGCGAAAGGCTGGCATTCTAGCATGCGCCTTTCCGCGCTAGGCAACGGCGGCCGCGGCCTGGGCATGTCTGCGTGCGTTGTAGTCGCCCTCGTACGACTTTAGTAAAGGTGTCGACAATCCAGGGTTGTAGACTGTTGACGAGTTGGCTTATCGGGCGTAGTTTCGCGCCATCTAAACCTGAATTGTCGACAATCATGCTGGATACCGTTGAGCTTCCCCCATCCGTGCAGCAGCTTGATAGTGGAACTCTGTCAGAGCACGTGTTTCGCCTGATTCAGGCCGCTATCGTCAAAGGCGAGATTGCGCCGGGAAGCAAGATATCCGAGCCGGAGCTGGCGCGTACCTATGGCATCAGCCGCGGGCCGCTGCGTGAGGCGATTCATCGGCTGGAAGGGCAGAAACTGCTGGTTCGCGTGCCGCATGTCGGTGCGCGGGTGGTTTCGCTGAGCCATGCCGAGCTGATCGAGCTCTATGAGATTCGTGAATCCCTCGAAGGCATGGCCTGTCGTCTTGCGGCCGAGCGCATGAGCGAGGCAGAAATCGATGATCTGCGCCGGGTGCTGAGCACCCATGAGCGCGACGAAGCGTTCCAGGCCGGCGTCGGTTACTACCAGCAGGAAGGCGATTTCGACTTTCATTACCGGATCATTCAGGGCAGCGGCAATCGCACGCTGGCCAAGCTGCTCTGCGACGAGCTTTACCAGCTTGTGCGCATGTATCGCATCCAGTTCTCCACTACACCGAACCGGCCGCACCAGGCCTTCGCCGAACACCATCGAATTCTCGACGCCATCGCCGAGCGCGACGGTGAGCTGGCGGAGCTGTTGATGCGGCGGCATATCGCTGCTTCCAAGCGCAATGTCGAGCGCCATTTCAAGGGCGCTCTTGAACAAACACCACACAAAAGGGGTAATGCATGACTCTTCCTTCTGCCGGTCAGCGTTTCCGTGACGCCGTGGCCAGTGAGCATCCGCTGCAGGTCGTCGGCGCGATCAATGCCAACCACGCGCTGCTGGCCAAGCGTGCCGGCTTCAAGGCCATCTACCTGTCCGGTGGCGGTGTCGCGGCGGGTTCCCTAGGGCTACCGGATCTCGGCATCACCGGTCTTGATGATGTGCTGACCGACGTACGTCGTATTACCGACGTCTGCGATCTGCCGCTGCTGGTGGATGTCGACACCGGCTTCGGTTCATCGGCCTTCAACGTGGCGCGCACCGTCAAGTCGATGATCAAGTTCGGCGCGGCGGCGATCCACATCGAAGACCAGGTCGGCGCCAAGCGCTGCGGTCATCGTCCGAACAAGGAGATCGTTTCCCAGCAGGAGATGGTCGACCGCATCAAGGCCGCCGTCGATGCGCGTACCGATGACAGCTTCGTGATCATGGCGCGTACCGATGCGCTGGCCGTGGAAGGTCTCAATTCCGCACTGGATCGTGCCGCCGCCTGCATCGAGGCCGGTGCTGACATGATCTTCCCGGAGGCCATCACCGAGCTGGCGATGTACAAGACCTTCGCCGATCGCGTGAAGGCGCCGATCCTGGCCAACATCACCGAATTCGGTGCCACGCCGCTGTACACCACCGAAGAGCTGGCTAGCGTCGACGTTTCTCTGGTGCTCTATCCGCTGTCGGCCTTCCGCGCCATGAACAAGGCGGCCGAGAACGTCTACACCGCGCTGCGCCGTGACGGTACGCAGAAGAATGTGATCGACACCATGCAGACCCGCATGGAGCTCTACGATCGCATCAACTACCACGCCTTCGAGCAGCACCTCGATTCGTTGTTTGCGCAGAAAAAAAAAGCTGAGTAAGCAGGCCCCGCCAGTTGTTGGTGGGGCTTTAGCGACCCATTTTTCCAACGTGATTTTGCAGTATCCAGAACAAATCCAAGAAGGAGATAGCAATGGCTGAAGCAAAAGTACTGAGTGGTGCTGGTCTGCGTGGACAGATCGCCGGACAGACTGCCCTGTGCACCGTCGGCAAGACCGGCGCTGGCTTGACCTACCGCGGTTACGACGTGCGTGATCTGGCCGCCGAGTGCGATTTCGAGGAAGTTGCCTATCTGCTGTTCTACGGTGAGCTGCCAACTGCCCAGCAACTGGCGGACTACAAGAATCGCCTGAAAACCATGCGTGACCTGCCTCAGGCTCTCAAGGAAGTGCTCGAGCGTATTCCGGCAAATGCCCATCCGATGGATGTCATGCGTACCGGTTCTTCCGTGCTCGGTACTCTGGAGCCGGAAGTCAGCTTCGAGCAGCAGCGTGATGTGGCAGAGCGCCTGATGGCCGCCTTCCCGGCGATCATGTGCTACTGGTATCGCTTCACCCACGACGGTGTGCGTATCAACTGCACCAGCGATGAAGACACTCTGGGTGGTCATTTCCTCGCGCTGCTGCATGACAAGAAGCCGAGCGACCTGCACGTCAAGGTCATGAACGTCTCGCTGATCCTCTACGCCGAGCACGAGTTCAACGCCTCGACCTTTACCGCCCGTGTTTGTGCTTCGACGCTGTCCGACCTCTATTCCTGTGTGACCGGTGCCATCGGTTCGCTGCGCGGCCCGCTGCATGGCGGCGCCAACGAAGCGGCGATGGACATGATCGAGCAGTGGACGAGCCCGGAAGAAGCGCGTGAAGCGATTCTCGGCATGCTCGAGCGCAAGGACAAGATCATGGGCTTTGGCCACGCGATCTACAGCGTTTCCGATCCGCGCAACGAGGTCATCAAGGTCTGGGCCAAGAAGCTCGCTGACGAAGTGGGCGATACCGTGCTCTATCCGGTCTCGGTCGCCGTCGACGAAACCATGTGGGAGCAGAAGAAGCTGTTCCCGAACGCCGACTTCTACCATGCCTCCGCCTATCACTTCATGGGCATCCCGACCAAGCTGTTCACGCCGATCTTCGTCTGCTCGCGCGTCACCGGCTGGGCGTCCCATGTGTTCGAACAACGCAGCAACAACCGGATCATTCGGCCGAGCGCCGAGTACATCGGTCCGGAACAGCGCAAGGTTGTCCCGATCGCCCAGCGCTGATCGGAGCTGGGGGCTCGCAACACGGGCTCCCAGGCCTTGCCCCTCGAATCATTACTGGATTGAGTTCTTCCGGCATGAATACAGAACACCGCAAACCTTTGCCAGGTACTGGGCTTGACTACTTCGACACCCGTGAGGCGATCGAAGCCATCCAGCCCGGTTCCTACGACAAGCTGCCCTATACCTCCCGCGTACTTGCCGAACAGCTGGTGCGTCGCTGTGAGCCCGAAGCGCTGACCGATTCGCTGAAGCAGATCATCGAGCGCAAGCGCGACCTCGATTTCCCCTGGTACCCGGCGCGCGTGGTTTGTCACGACATCCTCGGCCAGACTGCGCTGGTCGATCTCGCCGGCCTGCGTGATGCGATCGCAGAGCAGGGTGGCGACCCGGCGAAGGTCAATCCGGTGGTGCCGACGCAGCTGATCGTCGACCACTCGCTGGCGGTGGAATTTGCCGGTTTCGATCCGGATGCGTTCGAGAAGAATCGCGCCGTCGAGGAGCGTCGCAACGAGGACCGCTTCCACTTTATCGAGTGGACCAAAACGGCGTTTAAAAACGTCGACGTGATCCCCGCCGGCAACGGCATCATGCACCAGATCAACCTGGAGAAGATGTCGCCGGTGATCCAGGCGCGCGGTGGCGTGGCCTTCCCGGATACCTGTGTCGGCACCGACTCGCACACCCCGCACGTCGATGCGCTGGGCGTCATCGCCATCGGTGTCGGCGGCCTGGAAGCCGAAACCGTGATGCTTGGCCTGCCGTCGATGATGCGCCTGCCCGACATCGTCGGTGTGCGTCTGACTGGCAAGCGTCAGCCAGGTATTACCGCGACCGATATCGTCCTCGCGCTGACCGAGTTCCTGCGCAAGGAACGTGTGGTCGGAGCCTGGGTCGAGTTCTTTGGTGAAGGCGCCGACAGCCTGACCATCGGTGATCGCGCGACCATTTCCAACATGTGCCCGGAATACGGCGCAACTGCTTCGATGTTCTACATCGATCAGCAGACCATCGACTACCTCAAGCTGACCGGCCGTGAGCCGGAGCAGGTCGCCCTGGTCGAGCAGTACGCTAAGGAAACTGGCCTGTGGGCAACCGCTCTCGAAGGTGCCGAGTACGAGCGCGTGCTCGAGTTCGATCTGTCCAGCGTCGTGCGCAACATGGCTGGCCCTTCCAACCCGCACAAGCGCCTGCCGACTTCGGCGCTGCACGAGCGCGGCATTGCCGATGAAGACAAGCTGGCTGCAGCGCGCGCCGAAGAGGCCGAAGGTCTGCTGCCCGATGGTGCCGTGATCATTGCCGCCATCACCAGCTGCACCAACACCTCCAACCCGCGTAACGTGGTGGCCGCCGGTCTGCTTGCGAAGAAGGCCAACGAGCTGGGTCTGGTGCGCAAGCCTTGGGTGAAGACCTCCTTCGCGCCGGGCTCCAAGGTCGCCAAACTGTATCTGGAAGAGGCCGGTCTGCTGAGCGAGCTGGAAAAGCTTGGTTTCGGCATCGTCGCCTACGCCTGCACCACCTGCAACGGCATGTCCGGTGCGCTGGATCCGGTGATCCAGCAGGAGATCATCGAGCGCGACCTGTATGCCACCGCGGTCCTCTCTGGCAACCGCAACTTCGATGGCCGTATCCACCCTTACGCCAAGCAGGCATTCCTTGCCTCGCCGCCACTGGTGGTTGCCTACGCCATCGCCGGGACCGTGCGCTTTGACATCGAGCAGGATGTGCTGGGCACCGACAAGAACGGCAACCCGATCACCCTGAAGGACCTCTGGCCGTCCGACGAAGAGATCGACGCCATCGTCGCGTCCTCGGTAAAGCCTGAGCAGTTCAAGCAGATCTACATCCCGATGTTCGATCTGGGCACCATCGAGGAAGCCAAGAGCCCGCTGTACGACTGGCGTCCGATGTCCACCTACATCCGTCGTCCGCCGTACTGGGAAGGCGCGCTGGCTGGCGAGCGTACGCTCAAGGGTATGCGTCCGCTGGCGATCCTGCCAGACAACATCACCACCGATCACCTGTCGCCATCCAACGCAATCCTGCTGGATTCGGCCGCCGGTGAGTACCTGGCGAAGATGGGCCTGCCCGAGGAAGACTTCAACTCCTATGCCACCCATCGCGGCGACCACCTGACTGCGCAGCGCGCGACGTTCGCCAACCCGCAGTTGGTCAACGAGATGGCGGTGGTCGACGGCAAGGCGCAGAAGGGTTCGCTGGCCCGCGTCGAGCCGGAGGGCAAGGTGATGCGCATGTGGGAAGCCATCGAAACCTACATGAACCGCAAGCAGAACCTGATCATCGTCGCCGGTGCCGACTACGGTCAGGGCAGCTCGCGCGACTGGGCGGCCAAAGGCGTACGCCTGGCCGGTGTCGAGGTGATCGTCGCCGAAGGCTTTGAGCGTATCCACCGCACCAATCTGGTCGGCATGGGCGTGCTGCCGGTCGAGTTCAAGCCAGGCACCACGCGCCTGACGCTTGGCCTCGATGGCACCGAAACCTTCGATATCGAAGGCGAGCTGTCGCCGCGCTGCGATCTGACCCTGGTCATTCACCACATGAGCGGTGAAGAAACCCGCGTCCCGGTCACCTGCCGTCTCGACACCGCGGCCGAAGTCAGCGTGTATCAGGCTGGCGGCGTGCTGCAGCGTTTCGCCAAGGACTTCCTCGGTCAGGCGTGACTACCAATCGGCCGCTCTGCTTCGGTGCAACCTCATGTACTGAAGCGGGGCGGCGATTGCATCTTTCATCTGCGCTGCGGCCAGCCGGTGGCAGCGGTTTCATGAGGACGAGATTTCCATGGCTCATGTATCCCAGGTCAGAATTCCCGCGACCTATATGCGTGGTGGCACCAGCAAGGGCGTGTTCTTCCGGCTGCAAGACCTTCCGGAAAGCTGTCAGGTGCCCGGCGCGGCGCGCGACAAGCTGTTCATGCGCGTGATCGGCAGCCCCGATCCGTACTCGGCGCATATCGACGGCATGGGTGGCGCCACGTCCAGCACCAGCAAGTGCGTGATCCTGTCAAAAAGCACTCGGCCTGATCACGATGTCGAGTACCTCTATGGTCAGGTGTCGATCGACAAGCCGTTCGTCGACTGGAGTGGCAACTGCGGCAACCTTTCGACCGGTGCTGGTGCGTTTGCGCTGCATGCAGGGCTGGTGGATGCCGAGCGTATTCCGCAGAACGGTACCTGTGTGGTGCGGATCTGGCAGGCCAACATCGGCAAAACCATCATTGCCCATGTGCCGGTCACTGATGGCCAGGCGCAGGAAACTGGCGATTTCGAGCTGGACGGCGTGACCTTCCCGGCTGCCGAGATCGTGCTCGAATTCCTCGATCCGTCGGATGATGGCGAGGAGGGCGGCTCGATGTTCCCTACCGGCAATCTCGTGGATGAGCTGGAGGTGCCTGGGGTCGGTACGCTCAAGGCGACCATGATCAGCGCCGGCATCCCGACGGTGTTCGTCAATGCCGAGGATATCGGCTACCAGGGCACCGAGCTGCGCGAGGACATCAACGGCAACCCCGAGGCGCTGGCGCGGCTGGAGGCGATTCGTGTGGCCGGTGCCTTGCGCATGGGTTTGATCAAGACCGCTGAAGAGGCACTGACCCGGCAACACACGCCAAAGGTCGCCTTTGTTTCCCGGCCGAAAAGCTATCGGGCCTCCAGCGGAAAGACCATCGATGCAGCTGAGGTCGATCTGCTCGTGCGGGCGTTGTCGATGGGCAAGCTGCACCACGCGATGATGGGTACCTGCGCGGTGGCCATCGGCACAGCGGCGGCCGTTCCCGGTACGCTGGTCAATCTTGCTGCAGGCGGCGGTGAACGCCAGGCCGTGCGCTTCGGGCATCCGTCCGGCACGCTGCGGGTTGGGGCCGAGGCGAAACAGGTCGACGGCCAGTGGACCGTTACCAAAGCGATCATGAGTCGCAGCGCGCGGGTATTGATGGAGGGCTGGGTTCGCGTGCCAGGCGACGCGTTCTGATGGACTTCCGAGCGCCGACAACTGAATTCTTCTAGCTGAAAAACGCAAAAAGTCCGCACCAAGCGGACTTTTTGTTGTCTAGCGAAGCGGCGGTTATTTGAGTCGACGCTCGACGCCTTTCTCCACGAGGATCTTTGCGGAGATTTCCTCGACAGAGAAATGGGTCGAGTTGATGTAGTTGATGTTCTCGCGGCGGAAGAGATTTTCCACTTCGCGAACTTCGAACTCGCACTGGGCGAAACTGGCGTAACGACTGTTGGGTTTACGCTCGTGGCGAATGGCAGCCAGGCGGTCGGGATCAATGGTCAGGCCGAACAGCTTGTCCTTGTACTCCTTGAGCACGCTGGGCAGCTGCAGGCGCTCCATGTCGTCCTCGGTCAGCGGGTAGTTGGCGGCGCGGATGCCGTACTGCATCGCCATGTACAGACAAGTAGGCGTCTTGCCGCAGCGGGAAACGCCCACGAGGATCAGGTCGGCCTTGTCGTAATAGCGGGTGCGGGCGCCATCGTCGTTATCGAGCGCGAAGTTGACCGCGTCGATACGCTCCATGTAGTTGGCGTTGTGGCTGATGGAGTGGGATTTACCAACGGAATACGAGGAACGTGACATCAGCTCATGTTCCAACGGAGCAAGGAACGAAGAGAAGATGTCGATCATGAAGCCATTGGATTCGGCCAGAATGTCACGGATTTCCTGGTTAACCAGCGTGTCGAAGATGATCGGCCGGCCACCGTCCTTTTCCGCGGCATTATTGATTTGCTGTACCATGGCCCGCGCTTTTTCCGCGGTGTCTATGTACGGGCGGGTCAGTTTCGTGAAGGTTATGTTCTCGAACTGTGCCAGAAGACTCTGGCCCAGGGTTTCTGCGGTGATGCCTGTGCCGTCCGAAATGAAGAAAGCAGTTCGTTTCATGTGCCTTGGGCCTTAAGTCGAGAACGGTTCCCAGCTATAGTAGGCCCTTCGCCGAGCCCGGTTGGCGGGCATTGTTACTTATTTTGCAGGGTCGGGCCACAGTCGTGCGGCCGGGCCCCGGTTGAGTTTCCAACACTAATGTGGAGAGATCACCTTGGTAGAGTACGTAGTTTCCCTCGATAAGCTCGGCAATCATGACGTTGAGCGTGTAGGGGGCAAGAACGCCTCCCTCGGCGAGATGATCAGCAACCTCGCGGGCGCGGGTGTTTCGGTGCCTGGCGGTTTCGCCACTACGGCCCAGGCCTATCGTGATTTCATGGAGCTCAGCGGTCTCAATGAGCAGATCCATGCGCTTCTCGATGCGCTGGACGTGGATGACGTGAACGCCCTCGCCAAAGCCGGCGCGCAGATTCGCGGTTGGGTGATGGAAGCACAGTTCCCGCCGCAACTGGATGCCGATATCCGCACCGCCTTCGCGGAGATGTCCGGCGGCAATGACAACATGGCAGTCGCGGTGCGTTCCTCGGCTACCGCAGAAGACCTGCCGGATGCTTCGTTCGCCGGTCAGCAGGAAACCTTCCTCAACATCCGCGGCGTGGACAACGTGATCCGCGCGACCAAGGAAGTGTTCGCCTCGCTGTTCAATGACCGTGCCATTGCTTACCGCGTGCACCAGGGCTTCGATCACAAGCTGGTCGCCCTGTCTGCCGGTGTGCAGCGCATGGTGCGTTCGGAAACCGGCACCGCCGGTGTCATGTTCACGCTGGATACCGAATCCGGCTTCCGTGACGTGGTGTTCATCACCGGTGCTTACGGCCTGGGTGAGACGGTCGTTCAGGGCGCGGTCAATCCGGACGAATTCTACGTGCACAAGCACACCCTGGAAGCCGGACGTCCCGCCATCCTGCGCCGCAACCTGGGCAGCAAGGCGATCAAGATGGTGTACGGCGCTGAAGCCAGCGCCGGCAAGTCGGTCAAGACTGTCGATGTCGATCAGGCCGATCGCATGCGCTTCTGCCTGACGGACGAAGAAGTGACCAACCTCGCCAAGCAGGCGATGACCATCGAGAAACACTACGGTCGTCCGATGGACATCGAATGGGCCAAAGATGGCGATGACAACCAGCTGTATATCGTCCAGGCGCGTCCGGAAACCGTTAAGAGCCGCAGCAGCGCCAATGTCATGGAGCGCTACCTGCTGAAGGAAAAAGGCACCGTGCTGGTCGAAGGCCGTGCCATCGGTCAACGCATCGGCGCTGGCCCGGTCAAGGTCATCCACGACGTCAGCGAAATGGACAAGGTCCAGCCGGGCGACGTGCTGGTTTCCGACATGACCGACCCGGATTGGGAGCCGGTGATGAAGCGTGCCAGCGCCATCGTCACCAACCGTGGCGGGCGTACTTGCCATGCGGCGATCATCGCCCGCGAGCTGGGCATTCCCGCTGTGGTGGGTTGCGGTAACGCTACCGAGCTGCTGAAAGACGGCCAGCGCGTGACCGTTTCCTGCGCCGAAGGCGACACCGGCCTGATCTTCGATGGTGAGCTGGGCTTCGACATTCGCCAGAACTCCATCGACGCCATGCCGGAACTGCCGTTCAAGATCATGATGAACGTCGGCAATCCTGACCGTGCCTTCGACTTCGCGCATCTGCCGAACGAAGGCGTCGGCCTGGCGCGTCTCGAGTTCATCATCAACCGCATGATCGGCGTGCACCCCAAGGCGCTGCTGAACTTCGAAGGCCTGCCGGCCGATGTGAAGAGCAGCGTCGAGAAGCGCATTGCAGGCTACGACGATCCCGTCAATTTCTACGTCGAGAAGCTGGTCGAGGGCGTAAGTACCCTGGCAGCCGCCTTCTGGCCGAAGAAGGTCATCGTGCGCCTGTCGGACTTCAAGTCCAATGAATACGCCAACCTGATCGGCGGCAAGCTGTACGAGCCGGAAGAAGAAAACCCGATGCTGGGCTTCCGCGGTGCCTCGCGTTACATCAGTGACTCGTTCCGCGACTGCTTCGAGCTCGAATGCCGCGCGATGAAGAAGGTCCGCGACGTCATGGGTCTGACCAACGTCGAGCTGATGGTTCCCTTCGTGCGCACCCTGGGCGAAGCCTCGCAGGTCATCGATCTGTTGGCGAAGTACGGCCTCAAGCGTGGCGAGAATGGCCTACGCGTCATCATGATGTGCGAGCTGCCGTCCAACGCTCTGCTGGCAGATGAGTTCCTGGAGTTCTTCGATGGTTTCTCCATCGGCTCGAACGACATGACTCAGCTGACCCTGGGTCTGGACCGCGACTCCGGCATCATCGCCCACTTGTTCGACGAGCGTAACCCGGCGGTGAAGAAGCTGCTCGCCAACGCCATCCAGGCCTGCAACAAGGCCGGCAAGTACATCGGTATCTGTGGTCAGGGACCATCGGATCACCCTGACTTGGCCAAGTGGCTGATGGAGCAGGGCATCGAGAGCGTATCCCTCAACCCGGATTCGGTTCTCGACACCTGGTTCTTCCTCGCCGACCGTGAGATCTAACGGTTGAGTCGGTAACGAAAACGGGGCGTCAGCCCCGTTTTTGTTGGTGCTGAATAATCGTCATTCCAGCGATTTCGTTCCGCCTAGAGCGTTCAGCGGCTAATATGCGCGCCTATATGGCTGTACGCTGGATGTCGCCGTAATTTCCAAGCAGAAGGAGCTTTCCATGCAATACGTCACGCCTGATCTGTGCGACGCCTATCCGGAACTCGTGCAAGTCGTCGAACCGCTGTTCAGCAACTTCGGTGGCCGCGATTCCTTTGGTGGTGAGATCGTGACCATCAAATGCTTCGAGGACAATTCCCTGGTCAAGGATCAGGTTGATGTCGACGGCACCGGCAAGGTGCTGGTGGTCGATGGTGGCGGCTCGCTCCGTCGCGCCTTGCTGGGCGACATGCTTGCAGAGAAAGCGGCACGCAACGGCTGGGAAGGTCTGGTCATTTATGGCTGTGTGCGGGATGTCGATGTCCTCGCGCAGACCGAGCTTGGCGTTCAGGCGCTGGCCAGTCATCCGATGAAAACCGACAAGCGCGGCATCGGTGATCTCAATGTTCCGGTGACCTTCTGTGGCGTGACGTTTCGCCCGGGCGAGTACGTGTATGCCGATAACAACGGCATCATCGTATCGCCTGAGCCGCTGTCGGTGCCGGAGTAAAAGGCCGCGTAAACGGCTGCGTCAGTCATTACCCTTGAGCCCGGCGATGCCGGGCTTTTCATGAGCAACGACGGAACGGATAGATGCGGGAAACCGAAAACGACCAGTGCGGGTTGATCCATGCCTTCGTTTTAGATGGCAGCGGTGGTGCGCGGCAGGTCGGTTACAGCGATCTGGCCGAGCTGCAGCTTGCCGCTTGCGAGAGCATCTGGTTGCACTGGGATCGTGGGCAGCCGCAGGCGCATGAGTGGCTACGTAGGCACAGCGGGCTCAGTCCTTTCGCCTGTGACGTTCTGCTCGAGGAAAACACGCGGCCGCGCATGCTGACGCTTCCACATGAAGAGCTGCTGCTGTTTTTGCGCGGGGTGAACCTGAATCCCGACGCGGAGCCGGAGGACATGGTTTCCGTGCGCGTCTTCGCCGATCGGCAGCGGGTCATCTCCCTTCGGCTGAGACCGCTGCGCTCAACTGATGTGGTCATTCGGTTACTGACGGAGGGTAGGGGGCCGAAGTCGGCGTCCGAGCTTCTTCTTTATCTGGCTGAGGCGATGACGGACCGCGTAGACGATCTGGTCATGCAGCTGGGTGAGCGAATCGACGACGAAGAGGAGGCGCTTGAAAGTAACGAGCGCTATACACCGGAGCACGATTCGATGCTCTCCCTGCGCAGGCAGGCGGCAGGGCTGCGTCGCTTCCTGCTACCCCAGCGAGAGCTTTACGGACAGCTGACGCGCCATCGGCTGAGCTGGTTCGCCGAGGACGATACCGAGTACTGGAATGAGCTGACCAACCGGCTAACCCGCTATCTGGAAGAGCTCGATATGGTTCGTGAGCGGATAAACCTGGTGCTCGAGTCGGAGCACCGCAGACTCAGCGAGCGAATGAACCGCACCATGTACCTGCTTGCTATCATTACCGGCTTTTTCCTGCCGCTGAGCTTTCTGACCGGGTTGCTCGGGATCAATGTCGGGGGCATCCCCGGTGCCGATTTCCCGTATGGATTCGTCGTGGCCTGCGTGCTGATCGGCGGTGTTGCGCTCCTTCAGTGGTGGATCCTGCGTCGGCTGCGTTGGGTTTGAATGTGACTCCTACCCGGTCACAAGCCGTCTAGCCGACATACTTTAGCGAGGTTTGCATGCGCGATCCCTTCGAAGAATCCTTGCGCGACCTGCTCAACAAGCCTTCTGTCCATGACGACGATGCTTGCCTGGGTCGCGTTCTCAAGACGGCCAACCGCCAAGTCGGCGCAGGTGACCTTTTCGCGCTGATCGGGCATTGGCTGCAAGCGTTGATGATGGCCGTCAATAGCGGCAAGGGGCATCTCGCTCCCGTCTCTCGTCGAGAAACCTCCAACCGTTCATTCGATAAGGCTGACTGATCATGGAATTCGATCCCTGGACCCAAAGTCTTCTGGCAGCGATGAGTTCGCTGTGGGCTTCTGTCGCAGGCTTCATCCCCCGGCTTTTCGGCGCCCTGGTCGTGGTATTGCTGGGCTTTGTGGTGGCCAAACTGCTCGATACGCTGCTCTCCAAGGTGCTCGCCAAGGTAGGGTTGGATCGGTTGATGGCGGGCACTGGTCTTACCAAGCTGCTCGGTCGAGCAGGAATACGTATTCCAGTCTCGGCCCTGATCGGCAAGGTGGTGTACTGGTTTGTGCTGCTCATTTTCCTGGTTTCGGCGGCTGAGTCCCTGGGCCTGGAGCGTGTGTCGGCAACGCTGGATATGCTTGCGCTTTACGTACCCAAAGTGTTTGGTGCAGCTTTGATTCTGCTGGCTGGGGTGCTTTTGGCGCAGTTGCTCAGCGGCCTGGTTCGTGGCGCCGCAGAAAGCGTCGGGCTGGACTACGCAAACGGCCTGGCACGAATGGCGCAGGGGCTGGTGATCATCATCAGCATTTCCGTCGCGATCGGACAGCTAGAGGTCAAGACAGAGCTTCTCAACTACGTTATCGCCATCGTGTTGATTACGGTCGGCCTGGCCGTGGCGCTGGCTTTTGGTCTCGGCAGTCGAGAGCTGGTCGCGCAGATACTGGCGGGTATTTATGTTCGCGAACTATATGAGGTGGGGCAGCGTGTCAGTCTTGGTGATCTGGAAGGCCAGATTGAAGAGATTGGTACGGTCAAAACGCTGTTACTGACCGACGATGGAGAGCTGGCTTCGGTCGCCAATAAAGTTCTCCTGGAGCAGCGAGTGGGCAGCCGGTAGCCAGGTGATTCTGGTAAAGTACGTCGCCTTTTTTCCGGTTTCCATGTATGGCGGCCGTGACTTTGACTGCCGGCTCGAAGCGTCTTGACTAAAACCCCATCGTCCATATCGCGCTACGACCCTCGCCAGCTCACCGACGAAGAGCTGGTGCAGCACGCGCATGTCGAGCTGTTTCATATAACGCGCGCTTATGAAGAGCTGATGCGTCGTTATCAGCGCACTTTGTTTAATGTGTGCGCGCGTTATTTGGGAAACGAGCGGGACGCCGACGATGTTTGTCAGGAGGTGATGCTCAAGGTTCTTTATGGCTTGAAAAACTTTGAAGGCAAGTCGAAGTTTAAAACATGGCTATACAGCATCACTTATAACGAATGTATTACTCAATATCGCAAGGAGCGTCGAAAGAGGCGTCTGCTTGATGCGCTCAGTCTGGATCCGCTTGAAGAGGCCTCAGATGAAAAAGCCCCGAAAATCGAAGAAAAGACCGGGCTCGACCGTTGGCTAGTGCATGTGAATCCGATTGATCGGGAAATATTGGTGTTGCGTTTTGTTGCTGAACTCGAGTTTCAGGAAATAGCCGATATCATGCACATGGGTCTAAGCGCAACGAAGATGCGCTACAAGCGTGCACTCGATAAGCTTCGCGAAAAATTTTCCGATACAGCTGAAACTTAATTCCGGAAACTTGTCTTATACCTTGCGAACAGCTTGGGCATACAGACAGCCGGTTTCCTTAGATTGTTCTGATTCTAACCACCAGATGGGGATTTACGGATGAAACTTAAAAACACCTTAGGCGTCGTTATCGGTTCGATGGTTGCCGCCACTTCTCTCAGCGCGCTGGCCCAAGGACAGGGTGCCGTAGAGGTGGAAGCGTTCGGTAAGCACTACTTCACCGATAGCTCGCGTGACGTTCAGCGTGACGGCGAGCTCTACGGCGCTGGCGTGAGCTACTTCCTGACCGACGATGTTTCGCTGGGTCTTTCCTATGGCGAATACCACGACCTGACCTCCAAGGATCCGGTCGGTGTTGATGGCGGCCACAAGAACATCAAGGGCAGCCTGACCTCCCTCGATGCCGCTTACCATTTCGGCGCGCCGGGTGTTGGCCTGCGTCCTTACGTCTCCGCTGGCGTTGCACACCAGAGCATCGGTCAGGCTGACCGTGGTGGTCGCGATAGCAGCACCTTCGCTAACGTTGGTACCGGCCTGAAGTACTACTTCACCGAGAACTTCTTCGCCAAGGCGAGCGTCGACGGCATGTACAACATCGATGCGGACGAAGCCGAGTGGATGGCTGGCGTTGGTGTCGGCCTGAACTTTGGTGGCGGCGCGCGGCAGGTGGCAGCGGTTGAGCCGACTCCAGAGCCGGCACCGGCTCCGATCGTCGACACTGAGCCAGAGCCGGCTCCGGAACTGGTACGTGTTGAACTGGACGTCAAGTTCGACTTCGACAAGTCGCGCGTTCGTGAAGAAAGCTACAGCGATATCAAAAACCTCGCTGACTTCATGCAGCAGTACCCGCAGACCAGCACTACCGTTGAAGGTCACACCGACTCGGTTGGTACCGATCAGTACAACCAGCGTCTGTCCGAGCGTCGCGCCGAAGCTGTGCGTAACGTTCTGGTCAATGAGTACGGCGTTGAGGGTGGCCGCGTGAACTCCGTAGGTTACGGTGAGTCCCGCCCAGTTGCTGACAACTCTACCGAGGAAGGTCGTCAGATCAACCGTCGCGTTGAGGCTGAAGTAGAAGCTCAGGTTCAGTAATCCGAGTCAGCTACTCTTGGAAGAGCCCGGCTAGCCCGGGCTTTTCTTTGTCCGAAGAAAAGCGGTTCCCTTGCTGAGCGTCATGTTTTGCGGGGTTCGGGTTGAAGGTGTTGCAGTACACGGCCGAATGCTTCGCTGATGAATGTGTCGGCCCGCATGCTGTTGATCACATGGGCAGCATTGGCTTGCTTTGGCGACCTGGCGTAGTCAGGCATAAGCGAAAAGCATGCATAAAAAAACCCCGCCGAAGCGGGGTTTTTTCATTGCTTTAACGCGTCATCAGACTTCGACAACCTTGATCTTGGCCTTCTCCGCGGCGTCACGGAATTCGGCGATCTGGTCGAAGGACAGGTAGCGATAGATATCGGCAGCCATGCTGTCGATGTTCTTCGCGTATTCCATGTACTCCGCGACGGTCGGCAGCTTGCCAATGATCGAGGCAACTGCAGCCAGCTCAGCCGATGCCAGGTAGACGTTGGTGGCGTCCCCAAGGCGGTTCGGGAAGTTACGGGTCGAGGTGGAAACCACGGTAGAACCGGTCTGAACGCGAGCCTGGTTACCCATGCACAGCGAGCAGCCTGGCATTTCCATGCGTGCACCGGCCTTGCCGTAGATGCCGTAGTAGCCTTCCTCGGTCAGCTGGTGAGCGTCCATCTTGGTCGGCGGGGCCAGCCACAGGCGGGTCGGGATGCCGCCCTTGACCTTGTCCAGCAGCTTGCCGGCAGCACGGAAGTGACCGATGTTGGTCATGCAGGAACCGATGAAGACTTCGTCGATCTTCTCGCCAGCAACGGTGGACAGCAGGCGGGCATCGTCCGGGTCGTTCGGTGCGCAGAGCACTGGCTCTTTCACTTCGGCCAGGTCGATCTCGATTACTGCAGCGTATTCGGCGTCCTTGTCTGCTTCCAGCAGCTTCGGATCGGCCAGCCAGGCTTCCATCGCCTGAGCGCGGCGCTCCAGGGTGCGGGCATCGCCATAGCCTTCGCTGATCATCCAGCGCAGCATGGTGATGTTCGACTTCAGGTACTCGGCGATCGAATCTTCCGGCAGCTTGATGGTGCAGCCAGCAGCCGAACGCTCGGCGGACGCATCGGACAGCTCGAAAGCCTGCTCGACGGTCAGTTGATTCAGGCCTTCGATCTCGAGAATGCGGCCGGAGAAGATGTTCTTCTTGCCTTTCTTCTCGACGGTCAGCAGGCCCTGCTGAATGGCGTAGTAGGGGATGGCGTGAACCAGGTCACGCAGGGTGATGCCAGGTTGCATCTGACCCTTGAAGCGCACCAGTACGGATTCCGGCATGTCCAGCGGCATGACGCCAGTGGCGGCAGCAAAGGCGACCAGGCCGGAACCGGCCGGGAAGGAGATGCCGATCGGGAAGCGGGTGTGCGAGTCACCACCGGTACCAACGGTATCCGGCAGCAGCATGCGGTTCAGCCAGCTGTGGATGATGCCGTCGCCGGGACGCAGGGACACGCCGCTGCGGTTCATAATGAAGTCCGGCAGGGTGTGGTGGGTGTTGACGTCGATCGGCTTCGGATAGGCAGCGGTGTGGCAGAACGACTGCATGACCAGGTCGGCGGAGAAGCCCAGGCAAGCCAGGTCCTTCAGCTCGTCGCGGGTCATCGGGCCAGTGGTGTCCTGGGAGCCCACGGTGGTCATCTTCGGCTCGCAATAGGTGCCCGGACGGACGCCTTTGCCTTCCGGCAGACCGCAGGCGCGACCGACCATCTTCTGTGCGAGGGTGAAACCCTTGCCGCTGTCTGCCGGCGCTTCCGGCTTCTTGAACAGAGTGGACGGAGCCAAACCCATCTCGGCGCGAGCCTTCTCGGTCAGGCCGCGGCCAATGATCAGCGGAATACGACCGCCTGCACGGACTTCGTCCAGCAGCACGTCGGTTTTCAGTTCGAAGGTGGTGATGACTTCATCGGTGCCGTGCTTGCAAACCTTGCCAGCGTAGGGATAAACGTCGATCACGTCGCCCATGGCCAGGTTGCTGCAATCGAATTCGATCGGCAGGGCGCCGGCATCTTCCATGGTGTTGTAGAAGATCGGAGCGATCTTGGTGCCGAAGCAGAAGCCACCGGCGCGCTTGTTCGGGACGTTCGGGATGTCGTCACCGAAGAACCACAGCACGGAGTTGGTGGCCGACTTGCGCGAGGAACCGGTGCCGACCACGTCGCCGACGTAAGCAACCGGGAAGCCCTTGGCCTTCAGTTCTTCCATCTGCTTGATCGGGCCGACGGAGCCGGGTACGTCCGGGTTGATGCCGTCGCGGGCCATTTTCAGCATGGCCAGGGCGTGCAGCGGAATGTCAGGGCGCGACCAGGCATCCGGCGCAGGCGACAGGTCGTCGGTGTTGGTTTCGCCAGTGACCTTGAATACCGACAGGGAAACTTTTTCGGCAACAGCTGGACGATTGGTGAACCACTCACCCTCGGCCCAGGACTGCATTACGGCCTTGGCGTGCTCGTTGCCGGCTTTGGCTTTCTCGGCTACGTCGTGGAAGGCATCGAACATCAGCAGGGTGTGCTTCAGCTGCTCGGCGGCAACTGCGCCCAGCTCGGCGCTGTCCAGCAGTTCGACCAGGGTGGAAATGTTGTAGCCGCCCTGCATGGTGCCCAGCAGCTCGACGGCGCGCTGCTTGCTCAGCAGCGGCGAGGAGGTTTCACCTTTGGCCAGGGCGGACAGGAAACCGGCCTTGACGTAGGCGGCTTCGTCGACGCCAGCAGGGACGCGGTTGGTGATCAGATCAACGAGGAATTCTTCTTCGCCGGCCGGTGGGTTCTTCAGCAGCTCGACCAGACCTGCGGTTTGCTCGGCGTTCAGCGGCTGGGGCACGACGCCCTGGGCGGCACGCTCTTCTACGTGTTTGCGATAGGCTTCAAGCACAGTTTTTACCCTCATCATTGGTCCCTTGGGTGTTTCGGGACGCGCATCCGGAAGCTGTTTTCAAAGTTTTACGCCGGGCGGGCGAGGCCGGATGGGCAGGGGGGAAGGCAAATCTGCGCATCCGGCACGCAGCCGGTTCAACTGTGCTCGTGACGCTTTGAAAACAGCTTCGTATGGAATGTGGCGCCAAAAACGGCGGGCCGATACTACTGGAAACAGGCCAAAAAGTTAAGTCGCCTGCCGGTCGCGCCGCTCGGGCGGGGAGTGACAGGATCGCCTATGCGTAAGGCTGCAGCCCCGTCCGACGCGGGCTCGAGGTGATGTGAAGACGTTCTGATCATTTACATGGATGACCGTGCTAGGACAAAAGTCTAAGATGCTCGACCCGCCACGACCTGTTTCGCTTATGTCCACACAGCGCATCAAAACTCCCTGCATCGGTCTGTGCTCGACGGTTTACGGCGATATCGTCTGCCGCGGGTGCAAGCGCTTTCATCACGAGGTGGTGAACTGGAATGCGTATGACGAGGAGGAAAAGCGCGCGGTCTGGCGGCGGCTGGAAATCCTGCTGGCGCAGGTCATGGCTGCCAAACTCGAGGTCTTCGATGCCTCGCTGTTGCGCCAGCAACTTGAGAGCAGGCGGGTTCGCTTCGTCGCGGAGCAGTCGCCGTATTGTTGGGCCTACCAGCTGATCGCTCGCGGTGCCCGCGTCATTCAGCAACTCGAGGCATATGGCGTTGCGCTATTGCCGGAGTTCCGTGACCGGCCGCTTCCGGAGTTGCGAGACGCCATCGATCAGGAGTTCTTTTTGCTCTCCGAGGCCCATTACGAGCGGTACATCGCGCCACGCTTTCTTCTGGAAGGCATGGATCTCAGGGTTTGAAGCGAGGCCCCGTCAGGGGCTTCGCTCGTGGGCTCAGTGGCGGACCAGATCTTCGAGATGGTCGATGATGTCGTCGGGCTTCAGCACCAGCACGTCGCTTTCCAGCGTATCGAGCACCACCTCGGCAGTATTGCCCATCAGGGCGCCCGAGAAACCGGTGCGGGCGATAGTGCCTATGACCGTGACGACTGCCTTAAGCTGGTGGCAGACGCGGGGAATCAGCGCATCTGCCGGGCCTTCCTCGATATGTAGCTGAGCGTCCGGAATATCGAACTCTTCCTGGAATTGCTTGCAGGCCTCACGGTACCGCGCTTCGATGGTTTCCTTTAGCTGGAACGCTGGGTCGGCAGCCGAGAGCATCGCCGAGGGGTGAGCGCTGATTACGTGCAGCTTGCCATCAGCGAGGCTGGCGATTTCGAAGCCATGATTGACGATAGTCGCATGCAGGGTGCGGTGTTCCAGATCGGAATTGCCGACGTCTACCGCGGCGAGGATGCTACCCCCGGTCCACGGATTCGCGGTTTTAACCATGAGCACCGGGCAGGGGCAGTAGCGCAGCAGCTTCCAGTCTTCCGGAGTGAGCAGAGCCCGCTTGAGCGGGTTGTCCGGCACGTGCTGCTTGACGACCAATCCACAGCCTTCAGCCTGCTGCACTGTGATGATCGTTTGGTGAATGCTGTCGTGCCACGCTTGCTGCGTACTGACTTGGTGTCCGTCGCTCTCGAGCTGTTCGCGCAGTGCGGCCAGATGAGCGCTGTGATCATGCTTTGCATCGCATGTCAGCAGATGCAGGCGGGACTGACTGACGCTCGAGATCAAGCGGGCGCGTTTCAGTGCCAGCTCTTGTGGCTGGTTCGGGTCAATTACCACGAGGATGCAGCGAATGGCTTGCATGATCGGCTCCATTTCCAGATGCGGGTTGGTCAACTATAGACAAGCCTGGGATGTCAGCCGTGATGTACGTCAAGCAAGGCTGGATGCTCCGCGCGGCATTCGTATAATGCCCGCCCGACGCGGAGTGGTGCCATGCGCCTGCCCGCTTATTTTGTTCCTGAATATGCAGGGTTCGACATGCTTCCTGATCTGAATGATTTTCTCGGTTGCGCTACACCCGCGGCATGGGTGGGCGCGGCGTTGCGGAATCAGGATGTAATGCTAATCGACCATGGCAACTGCGAAAAGAAGGCTGCGGGGGCAGCGTTCCAGTTGATGTTCCGCTACGTAGACAAGCCCGACCTGCAGAACAAGATGTCGCGCCTGGCACGGGAGGAGCTGCGTCATTTCGAGCAGGTTCTGGCAATCGTTCGTCGACGCGAAATCCCGCTGCGCAATGTGGGCTCGTCTCGCTATGCGGCTGGCCTGCGCGAGCTGGTGCGCAACCACGAGCCGTATCGGTTGACCGATACTCTGGTGATTGGCGCTTTCATCGAGGCGCGCTCCTGCGAGCGTTTCGCCATGTTGGTTCCGCATCTTGACGAGGAGCTAGGCAAGTTCTATCACGGCCTGCTCAAATCGGAGGCGCGCCATTTCCAGGATTACTTGAAGTTGGCCTACCAGTACGGTGAAGCAGCGGACGTGGATGCCATGATCATCCGGGTGCGTGAGCGTGAGCGCGAGCTCATCGAAAGCCCGGATGATGAGTTCCGTTTTCACAGCGGCGTGCCGCTGAGCGCTTAGCTCAGCTCGAACGGCGCCTGATGGAAGCCGCTTTCGTCCACCTGGAGCGCCCATCCCTGTCGGTCCCAGTCGCCTAGCACGATACGTTGGGCGGGCTGGCCATTTACTACCAGGTCATGCATCGCCGGACGATGGGTGTGACCATGGATCAATGTTCGCACGCGATGTTCTGCCAGCACGCGCGGGATCAGTTCCGGAGTGACATCGATGATGTCGCTGGCCTTCATGCGGGTCTGGGTACGGCTTTCATTGCGCAGCTTGCGCGCCAGTTTTCGGCGTGCGGACAGCGGTAGATTGCGCAGAACGAACAAACTGAACGGGTTGCGCAGCAAGCGCCGCAGACGCATGTAGCCCTCGTCGCGGGTGCACAGGCTGTCGCCGTGCATCAGCAGGACGCGTTCACCGTTAAGCTCGACCACGCTCGGGTCGGCCAGCAGCGTGCAGCCCGCTGCGCGGCAGAAGCTCTTGCCCAGCATGAAGTCTCGATTGCCGTGCATCAGATAGATGCGCGTGCCGCTTCCGCTCAAGCTACGCAGGGCCTGCGCGATTGAGCGCTGAAAGGGTGTCATTGCATCGTCGCCGATCCAGACCTCGAAAAAGTCGCCGAGGATGTACAGCGCTTCGGCCTGGCAGGCGCGTGTTTCGAGAAAATGCAGAAACGCCCGGGAAATATCCGGGCGTTCCTCTTCAAGATGCAGATCCGAAATCAGCAGGATCACACGCCGTTACTCGACGATTTCGGCTTTCTCGATTACCACATCTTCCACTGGAACGTCCTGATGACCGGACTTCATGGTGGTCGCCACGGCCTTGATCTTCTCGACCACGTCCATGCCTTCGGTCACTTCACCGAACACCGCATAACCCCAGCCTTGAACGGTCGGCGCGCTATGGTCGAGGAAGTCGTTGTCCTTCACGTTGATGAAGAACTGTGCGGAAGCGGAGTGCGGCTCCATGGTGCGAGCCATGGCCAGGGTGCCGGTCTTGTTCGACAGGCCGTTGTTGGCCTCGTTCTTGATCGGCGCGCGAGTGGTTTTTTGTTTCATGCCAGGCTCGAAGCCGCCACCCTGGATCATGAAGTTGCTGATCACGCGGTGGAAAATGGTGCCGTCGTAGTGGCCGCTCTTCACGTATTCCTTGAAGTTGGCGGTGGTTTCCGGAGCTTTGTCTTCGAACAGGTTGACGGTGATGACGCCGTAGTTGGTGTGCAGTTTGATCATCGGGGAGAGGTTCCGTTTTCGTTGGGCTGGCCAAGTGCAGGGAAGGCCGCTGCAAGGGGTCGTCGATACCGAGTGCCGCCAATGGCTGATGGCAGTGCCGCCTGGGCGCATTGCTCTGTCAGGGGGTTGACGGGTCCGCTATGATAAGCGCTTTGATTTGGTCGGCCTACCCTGAGCCGCACTCGCTGATCGTTAAGGACATCATGAGCAAGCCCGAGACTCCCGCCGCTAGCAACTTTCTCCGCCCGATCGTCCAGACCGACCTGGACTCCGGCAAGCACGCCAAGATCGTCACTCGTTTCCCGCCGGAGCCCAATGGCTACCTGCATATTGGCCATGCGAAGTCGATCTGCCTGAACTTCGGCCTGGCGAAAGAGTTCGGCGGCGAGTGCAATCTGCGCTTCGATGACACCAATCCGGCCAAGGAAGATCAGGAATACATCGACGCGATCAAGACCGACGTCGAGTGGCTGGGGTTCCAGTGGGCTGGCGAGGAGCGCTATGCCTCCAACTATTTCGATCAGCTGCACGAGTGGGCAGTTCACCTGATCAAGGCGGGCAAGGCTTACGTTTGCGATCTGACTTCCGAGCAGGCGCGCGAATACCGCGGCAGCCTGACCGAGCCAGGTAGGAACAGCCCGTTCCGCGAGCGCTCCGTCGAAGAAAACCTCGATTTGTTTGCGCGCATGAAGGCGGGCGAATTTCCGGACGGCGCGCGCGCGCTGCGGGCGAAGATCGACATGGCTTCACCGAACATGAACCTGCGTGATCCGATCCTTTATCGCATCCGTCATGCGCACCACCACCAGACCGGCGACAAGTGGTGCATCTATCCCAGCTACGATTTCACCCATGGTCAGTCGGATGCCATCGAAGGCATTACGCATTCGATCTGCACGCTGGAATTCGAGGATCATCGCCCGCTGTACGAATGGTTTTTGGCCAACCTGCCGGTGCCAGCGCAGCCGCGTCAGTACGAATTCGCTCGTCTCAATCTGAATTACACCATCACCAGCAAGCGCAAGCTCAAGCAGCTGGTCGATGAGAAGCATGTGAGTGGTTGGGACGACCCGCGGATGTCGACGCTCTCCGGCTTCCGGCGCCGCGGCTACACCCCAGCGTCGATCCGTAACTTCTGCGACATGATCGGCGTGAACCGTGCTGGTGGTGTGGTCGACATCGGCATGCTGGAGTTCGCGATTCGTGAGGACCTGGACGCCAACGCAGCGCGTGCGATGTGCGTGCTCAAGCCGCTCAAGGTGGTGATCACCAACTACCCGGAAGGTCAGGTCGAGAACCTCGAGCTGCCGCGTCATCCGAAGCAGGACATGGGCGTGCGGGTGCTGCCGTTCAGTCGCGAGATCTATATCGACACAAGTGACTTCGAAGAAGTCCCACCGGCCGGATTCAAGCGCCTCATCCCGGGCGGTGAAGTCCGCCTGCGCGGCAGTTACGTGATCCGCGCCGACGAGGCCGTGAAAGACGAGGCGGGCAATATCGTCGAGCTGCGCTGCTCGTATGACGACAACACCCTGGGTAAGAACCCCGAGGGTCGCAAGGTCAAAGGCGTGATCCACTGGGTACCGGCTGCCGAGAGCGTGGAGTGCGAGGTGCGCCTGTACGACCGCCTGTTCCGCTCGGCTAATCCGGAGAAGGACGAGGAGGGCGGTAGCTTCCTCGACAATATCAACCCCGAGTCGCTGGTAGTGCTCAAGGGTTGCCGTGCCGAGCCTTCACTTGCTAACGCCGAACCGGAAGAGCGCTTCCAGTTCGAGCGTGAAGGCTATTTCTGTGCCGACCTGAAGGACAGCAAGCCCGGCGCTCCCGTGTTCAACCGTACCGTCACGCTGCGTGACTCCTGGGGTCAATGATGGCGCTGTCGATCTACAACACGCTGACCAAGACCAAGGAAGCGTTCCGCCCACTGCAAGGCAACAACGTGCGCATGTATGTCTGCGGCATGACGGTCTATGACTTCTGCCATATCGGGCATGCGCGGGTGATGGTCGCGTTCGATGTAGTGACTCGCTGGTTGCGCCACCGAGGTTATGACGTGACCTACGTGCGCAATATCACCGACATCGACGACAAGATCATTCGCCGTGCCGGCGAGAACGGCGAGCCGTTCCAGGCCCTGGTCGAGCGCATGATCGCCGCCATGCACGAGGACGAGACGCGCCTCGACGTGTTGCGTCCTGATATCGAGCCGCGCGCCACTGATCACATCGCTGGCATGCACCAGATGATCCAGACACTGATCGACAAGGGCTTTGCCTACGCTCCGGGCAACGGCGATGTCTATTACCGTGTCGGCAAGTTCGTCGGTTACGGCAAGCTGTCGCGGCGCAAGATCGAGGACCTGAAAATCGGCGCGCGCATCGAGGTCGATGAGGCCAAGCAAGATCCGCTGGATTTCGTGCTGTGGAAGGGAGCCAAACCGGGCGAGCCGAGCTGGAGTTCGCCGTGGGGTGCCGGTCGCCCGGGCTGGCATATCGAGTGCTCGGTGATGTCGACCTGCTGCCTGGGTGAGACGTTCGACATTCATGGTGGCGGTCCGGATCTGGTGTTCCCGCACCACGAAAATGAGATCGCGCAGAGCGAAGCGGCCACCGGCAAGCAGTACGCCAACGCCTGGATGCACGCCGGCGCGGTGCGTGTCGATGGCGAGAAGATGTCCAAGAGCCTGGGCAACTTCTTCACCATCCGCGAGGTGCTGGAAAAATATCACCCGGAGGTGGTGCGCTATCTGCTGGTGTCCAGTCACTACCGCAGCCCGATCAACTACTCGGAAGACAGTCTGCGCGAAGCGAAGAGCGCGCTGGAACGCTTCTACAACGGCCTCAAGGGCCTGCCGAATGTAGCGCCTGCGGGTGGTGACGAGTTCGTCGCGCGCTTCGCTACGGCGATGGATGATGACTTCAACTCGCCTGAAGCCTGCGCAGTGCTGTTCGATATGATCCGTGAGGTCAATCGCCTGCGTGAGTCTGATCCGACCGCGGCTGCGCAGCTGGCCGCGCGCCTCAAGGAATTGGCTAGCGTATTGGGCGTGTTGCAGCTCGAGCCTGAAGCCTTCCTGCAAGCTGGCGCGGCGGGAAAGGTCGATGCAGCTGAAGTCGAGGCACTGATCGCTGCGCGCCTCACAGCTCGAGCTGAAAAGAACTGGGCCGAATCCGATCGCATCCGCGACCAGCTCACCGCGATGGGTGTGGTGCTGGAGGATGGAAAAGGCGGTACGACCTGGCGTCTGGCTGAATAAGGAACGACGTAATCAAAAACGGCACCGAAAGGTGCCGTTCTTGCTTCAGCTCTGGGTATCAGCCGTGCAGGTGTTCGGCTGCATGCAACGTATTTTCGAGTAGGCAGGCGCGGGTCATCGGGCCGACGCCACCCGGGACAGGGGTGATCCAGGCAGCGCGTTCGCTGGCTGGCCCGAACTCCACATCACCCAGCAGGCGCCCATCGGCCTGGCGGTTGATGCCTACATCGATGACGATCGCGCCGGGCTTGATCCATTCGCCCTTGACCAGCCCGGTGATGCCGGTGGCGACCACGACCAGGTCGGCACGCTGGACATGCTCGGCCAGGTTATGGGTAAAGCGATGAGTCACGGTGGTGGTGCAACCGGCTAGCAGGAGCTCCAGCGCCATCGGTCGGCCGACGATGTTGGAGGCGCCCACGACTACTGCGTCCAGGCCGTGCAGGTCGACCCCCGTGCTTTCCAGCAGCGTCATGATCCCCTTCGGGGTGCAAGGACGCAGCAGCGGCATGCGTTGGGCCAGGCGGCCGACGTTGTAGGGGTGGAATCCATCCACGTCCTTGTCGGGGCGGATCCGCTCGAGCAACTGCGACGCGTCGAGGTGCTTGGGCAGCGGTAGCTGCACAAGAATGCCATCGATGGAGGCATCGTCATTGAGCTGATCGATCAGGGCGAGCAGGTCCTCTTGGCGAGTATCGCTCGGCAGGTCATGGGCGATCGAGTTGAAACCCACCTCCTCGCAATCCTTGCGCTTGTGTGCCACGTAGACCTGGGAGGCGGGGTCGCTGCCTACCAGGATCACGGCGAGGCCAGGTGCGCGGAGCCCTTGGGCGCGGCGTTCGGCAACACGACCGGAGATCTGTTGGCGAATGTTGGCAGCAATCGTTTTACCGTCGATCAGTTTTGCGGTCATGACGCTTGGTTAACCATAGGAGAGGACTTGGAAAGGGCGCGTATTCTCGCATGTCGCGGCGATGTGGCAAAGGCGAAGCAGCTACCAGCACCTGTAACTCCTTTATCTAACTGAAATTTTTTTAAATTTGCTGTTGACGACTGTTTGGAGCCTCTATAACATTCGCCCCGCTTGTCGAGCACAGCCTGCTGCTGGGTAAGATGGCTTTCGAAGAGGGTGACTTCTTCAATAGCCGGAGCTTCAAGTCTGCGCTCCGAACAGAATGCAGATAAAGCGCCCGTAGCTCAGCTGGATAGAGCATCCGCCTTCTAAGCGGATGGTCGCAGGTTCGAGTCCTGCCGGGTGCGCCATTACGGGCTCTGGCACAAGCAAATGCAATATGGTGGGCGTAGCTCAGTTGGTAGAGCACAGGATTGTGGCTCCTGGTGTCGAGGGTTCGATCCCCTTCGTCCACCCCATATTTCCGAAAACGCCAGGCGCTGCCTGGCGTTTTCGTTTAAGCCTGCTTGGCGGACGTGGTGAAATTGGTAGACACACCAGATTTAGGTTCTGGCGCCGTAAGGTGTGAGAGTTCGAGTCTCTCCGTCCGCACCATCACATGATTTCGAGACTCTGTAAGAGGCATCGAAAATCGCTGAAAGCCCCGTGATAGGGGCTTTTTTGTGTCTGCTGTTTTGACGCGTGAGACTACCTATCCGCCGTCGTCTGCGTGCTCAATGGCAGAGTCAGTAGGGCGGCATGGGTTCACCCTCGTCGCCATAGGCGGCTCAGTCGATACCATGCGGAGCGTTGCAGCTCTGGTGGTTCAGGCCAGTGGGCCTTCTTGCTTTCGCATTGCACAATGCCGTTGGTGCCAAGCCTCAGGCGCCAGCGCTGGGCTGCTGGGAAGTGCTCGCCAGGATTGGTGTGCAGCAGCAGCAGGTTGTAGTCGTGTTGCTTCTCGATGGGGTGGGCCTGGACTAAACCTTTGCTGTCGTCACCAGCGGAATCATCGCCTTCGGCCTGGACAAACAGCTTGTTGTGGCTCGCCTGGATCATCGCGCAAAGCTGTTCGCAATCCAGCGTGAGTCGCTCTCGAATCTGGTCGTGCTCCAGTGCTGCCTTGTCCAGAATCAGCAGCACGCGATAGCAGATGATCTGCCGTTCCTCGTTGGTGGCCCACTTGCCGGAGTGTTCCCGAACCAACGGCGGCAGATCGGGCAGCTTGCGGTAGTCGAGCCAGACCCGTTGCAGCGCGAGCAACTTACCGGTGTAGGGCATCAGCAGACGAACCTTCCAGCGCGGCTTGCCTTTGCGCAGCCTGCGGGTGATGGCGGTGATCATGTCGTCGCGCAGCAGATCACGGACGGCATAGACCAGCGCGATTACCAGCAGAAGAGTGAGCGAGAGTTTCTCGCTGGCGTCGCGCGCATTGAACAGGAAGTAGGTGAAAATCGACATGATCAGCATCGTCGACATCGCCTTGACCAGCTTGTGTGTGCCGGCCCCCAGCTCCGTGATCTTTGCGCGCAACATTACCGGATACTCCAGCAGCCGGTGGTACAGCGCCATGCGATTCCATATGCGTGTCGGGGTTCCGTGGAAGTCGCTCAGGTACTCACGCTCCTTGCGATATCTGCGTTCCTGGCGCAGGAACTCCGCCACCGATTGCTTGAGCTCTTCGTCGAGGGTCGCGTAGCTCTCGAGGCTCATGCTTTCCAGGAGGAATTGCTCGGCATGCCACGAGAAATAGATGTCCATCTGACGGAAGTAGCGCTGCTGATTGCTCTGCTTCGGGCTGGATTTGCGCAGGCGTTGCGCAAAGTTCTGGCTGAGTCGCAGGGCACGCGCTACGGGCTCTGCCACAGCCCCGGACGTGAGCATCTGCTGGCGCAGCCGCTCCATCGAGGCCTGGTACTGGAAGAACCAGGAGCCATACATGATTTCGTAGTGCGGTGAGAGCAGCACGAAGGATTGGTCAGCCTTGCTGATGCGGTCCTTCGACGGCATGCCAAGCAGCCCGAAACTGTGCGTCAGGGTGGTAAAGAAAAACTGTTCTTCCGACAGGGTCCAGGCCGACAGGTTGCTCTCGTGCGGGGTGAACAGATACAGCTCAATCTTGTGCCGTCCAGGCTGCTTCAGCGTACGGGTCAGCTGCAGGCGGAAATCACCTTTGCGCTTGAGAGAGAACACGGAACCCCCAATGAGAGTAGAACGCGGCCAGCTTACCAAGCTTCGCTAGCAGGTACGCTTAGCTGACGGGCTTCTGGGCTGATGGCTTTGTCGAGGAAGGCTTTTAGCACGAGCTACCTCGCGGCGATCTACATGCAGAGGTTGAAGCAATTGCTCGCCGCATTCGTGAATGGTTGTCAGGCCGCCGCCAGCTGGCGGCGGCCATTGCACCTCCGATAAGCGCGCGGTTGTCCTGCGGTTCACCGCAGCCATTGATTTACGTACTGCTAATAGCGAAAGGCCCGGTTTGAGCGTCGAGTTGTATAGCGTATTAAATTCATCCTATGATTGAAACATGGGATGAATTTGAGGGATTAACAATAATGTCGCTGCAGTACACCTCGCGCTCTTCGCTTGTTGAGCGGGTAATCGAGCAAATGCGATCGCAGATCAATGCCGGCGAATGGTTGCCGGGTATGCGAATTCCTACCGAAAGCCAGCTCAGCGACTCCTTAGGCGTTGGCAGAAACACCGTCAGAGAGGCGGTGCGGGCGCTGGTCCATACCGGGGTGCTGGAAGTCCGCCAGGGTGCGGGGACGTTCGTGCTCTCCAGTCGAGACCCGTCTGGGTTGCTCCAGAGCCTTGATCACGCCGCGCTGCATGACCAGCTCGAAGTTCGACGTGCGCTGGAGGTCGAAGCCGCGCGCCTGGCAGCATCGCGACGCACGGATGAGGACCTGCGAGCGATACATGATGCTCTCGGGGCGCGGGGGACTTGGAGCGATGAGGCCTCACTCGAGGCGTTCGTAGAAAGAGATGCCGATTTTCATCTGAGCATCGTTCGCGCCAGCCATAACGCCACGCTGCTTGAGATGTATCAGTTCTTCTGGGCGGGCCTGCAGAACACCATCGCCAAGACGGAGGGTGAACAACAGCTCCCGGAACCTACCTATGCAGCACACGCGGCCGTCTATGACGCCATAGCCCGCGGTTACCCGGAGCAGGCGGCCATCGCGGCCAGCGAGCTATTGAGCCCGGCGCTTGAGGCGCTAGCCAGCACTCTGGCAATTGATTCTCGTAACCCGGACGCAACGGAGTAGCACTTTCATGGATCATTCGATCACGACGTGGGCAATTCTGCTGGTTGCCGCTTTTCTTGGTGGCGGGCTGAACGCGATTGCCGGTGGCGGCAGTTTTTTCACGTTCCCGGCATTGGTTTATGCCGGCGTGCCTGCTGTGGCGGCGAATGCTTCAGGGACGCTCGCGCTTTTACCTGGCTATTTTGCAAGCACCTGGGGCTATCGAGAGGACCTGCGGCCGCCTGCGACGCTATCTATGGGTGCACTCGTTGCCATCAGCCTGGGCGGCGGTGCCGCAGGGGCGGCGTTGCTGCTGACCACACCCGATGATGTGTTCCGTGCGATCGTTCCCTGGCTACTGCTTGTCGCGACGTTGCTGTTCGCCTTCGGGCCATGGTTGCTGCGCAGGTTCAAGCGCGATTCGACCGAGAGTGAAGCGAATGCAATGGTGCAGGGTTTCACCCTGGCGGTTGTCAGCGTATACGGCGGGTACTTCAATGGAGGTCTTGGCATCGTGCTGCTCGCTGCGTTCAGCTTGCTCGGTCACCGGGATATCAACTCGATGCAGGGGCTCAAGAATCTGGTGTCGTCAGTGCTGACCGCGATCGCGGTGTCGGTATATGCATTCGGCGGTGCCATTCTGTGGCGCGAGGCGTTGGTGATGATGCTGGCGGCAACCGTCGGCGGTTATGTCATGGCACGTGTCGGTCGACGGCTTCCTTCGAGCCTCGTTCGCGCCGTTGTGATCGTCACCGGGTCAGTTATGACAGTGCTCTTTTTCCGCAGTTGAAGCAGATGATGCCCTCGGCTCGGGCGTTCTCATCTTCATCTTTCGTAAGGGCCCGCGACGTACCGGGTGCTTTCCAGCGAAGCCCGAAATGGTCGCGCACTTAATTGATATGCGGGAGTGCGGGGCACTTGATACTGCAGGGACAAGATGAGGGCCAGACGGGCGGCGCGCGTGAAATTTGCTTTTCACATAACTGAACGCCAACGGAAGAATTAATGATGCGTCGAAGTTCGTTCGGTGAAATTAAAACTAGCGCTCTTCATTAAAACAATCCGGAATTTAGCCGCCTGCTTATTGCCGGTAGAACGTCAAACCTTACCGTCTGTCGGCAAGTTCTCTGCTTAAACTCGTCGCGCTCCGGTTTTGGGATTAATGCCATGTTTGCCGGTCTGGCGCGCTGGCCGCGCCAGGCTTGACTCTGCGTAAGTCTGTTACGAACTGGAATTAATGCCTGATCAATTATTCTGATTTTTCAATAAGCTTATTTTGATTTGTTTGCTAGCCTGGAGATTCTTGGTTCCGACAACTGTTTTTCTCGTGACTAGACTGGCGAACGAGATTAACTCGGTGTCTAGAGGGCCAGGCATGCGCTATCTATCTAGAGTTCTGCTGCTTGCATTACTTGTTTTGCCAAACGCTCTTTGGGCACAGACAAAATCAAGTAGCGATGTCAGTTATCGCCCGGACGTCACCATTACCCTACGTACCGACATTGCCGATGGAAAATTGGTCTATGTCAGTGAGTCGGGATTGACCCGGGGGCAGGTAAATCCTGACTTGCGGGTTCCTGAAGGCGCTGTTGTACAGATCAACCTCATCAATGGTGACGGGGCGGTTCACGACATCGCGGTCCCTGAGTTCGAAGCGACCTCCAGTGAGATTTCGGGCAAGGGTGCAGCGACCTCCATCGTCTTTCGGGCAACCAGAAATGGAACCTTCGAGTACTACTGCACGCTACCGGGCCACAAGGCAGCCGGGATGGTCGGCAAGCTGGTTGTGGGCGATGGCCCGGAGACGGTCGTCGAGCAGGGCAAAGACCTTTCCAAGGATCCGACACAGGTGGGTGAGCCAGTTGGCAATCGCGAACCGAAGAGCATCACCCTCGACCTGCGGACCACCGAGGAGGAGGGACGGCTGAGCGATGGCAGCACCTACAAGTTCTGGACTTTCGACGGTACTGTTCCCGGTCCGATGGTGCGCATCCGCGAGGGCGATACCGTCACGTTGAATCTCAGTAATGAGCCTGACAGCGCGCATATTCATTCCATTGATCTGCACGCGGTTACCGGACCCGGCGGCGGCGCCGCGGTCACCCAGGTCGCGCCTGGACAGACCCGTTCGTTCACCTTCAGGGCGCTGCAGCCAGGCCTATACGTCTATCACTGCGCCACACCGATGGTTGCCCAGCACATCAGCAACGGCATGTATGGGTTGATCCTGGTCGAGCCCGAGGGCGGGTTGCCGAAGGTCGACCATGAGTTCTACGTGATGCAAGGCGAGCTGTACACGGCAAGCCCCAGAGGCGCACGCGGGCTGCATGAGTTCTCGCTCGACATGCTGCTGCGCGAGACGCCGCAACATCTAATGTTCAATGGCTCTAAGGATGCTCTGACCAGTATCCATAAGATGGAAGTCAACACTGGCGACAGCGTGCGCATCTTCTTCGGTGTTGGCGGCCCGAACCTGATTTCCAGCTTCCATGTGATTGGCGAAATCTTCGACAAGGTTTTCGATCAGGGATCGCTCACCAGCCCACCCTTGACGGATGTGCAGACAACTCTGGTACCGGCCGGCGGCGCGACCATGGTCGAGTTCGTCGCGGACTATCCAGGCAAGTACATCCTGGTGGACCACGCCCTGTCGCGCGCAGAGAAAGGCCTGATGGGCGTTTTGTCAGTGAAGGGCGAAGCGGACGCTTCGATCTTTTCCAGCCCCGAACCGGTTGATCCACATTCCGGACATTGAGAGCGGTTTCCCAGACTGCAGCTGATGCTGCGAAGGAGATGGCATGCAGGCTCGAAAGCTCTACGGCCCATTGAAGATCCTGAGTGTTGTCGTGCTGGCGCTGATGTTTGGCGCAATGCTCTACGCGTTCACGATGACGCTCATTCACTGGACAGGCATCAACGTCTGAGGGCACGCCATGAACAACCGCCAAGCGAGGCTCTTCGCGATTGCCGCAACCGGTGTCGCCACGCTCGTGTTCATCGGGCTGACAGTGGACAGTCATCGGCAGTTTCCCAAGCTCACCAACGCCGAAAACATCACGGCTGAGGTCAAGCACGGGATGGATGTCTGGCATAAGTACAACTGCATCAACTGCCACACGCTGTTCGGTGAAGGCGCCTATTACGCGCCGGATCTGACCAAGATCACCCAGCACCGCGGTGAGCCTTACCTCAAGGCCTATATGCGTGATCCGTCCAAGTTCTACGACGAGAAGATCCACCGCCGGCTGATGCCCCAGCAGAATCTGGCCGAGGACGAGATCAGTGATTTGATCGCGTTCCTAGACTGGGCGAGCAAAGTTGACAACCAGGGCTGGCCGCCGCGGCCGATCCTGGTCACCGGCAGCTTCGTTCCGGGTGCCGATACTGGCGGCGGGCAGCGCGACGACACGCCGCCAGGCGCGCGGCCGGTGGATGCAGACGATGATGAGCGTGCCTTGGGTGAACAGGTGTTTCGTTCTGCGGTGCCTGCGTGCAACGCCTGCCACTCCATTGCACCTGGGGCGAACATGGCCGGGCCGACCCTGGCCGGGCTCGCCACCCGCGCGGCGGAGGTCGTCGCATCTCCTGACTACCAGGGGCAGGCCAGCGATGCTCGCGGGTATATCCGCGAATCCATTGTTTCCCCTAGCGCGCACATCATTCCTGGCGCGATGTACTCCGCTGACGGCACCTCGTTCATGCCGACCGGTTACGACAAGAGCCTGACGGACGAAAAGATCGACCAGCTGACGGCTTATCTCGAAACGCTCAAGTGACACGAACGGCCAAGCCGACCCACGTTCGCTTCAAGGGGAAACTACGATGCGCTATCAGTCCCAATCGGTCGCCTACTGGTACTTCGCCGTCGCGATGGTGTTGTTCGGCCTGCAGCTGGTGTTCGGCCTGCTCTCGGCGACCAAATACATCGGGCCGGACCCGCTGCTGTACATTCTGCCGTTCGACGTCACCAAAGTGATTCACACCAACCTGCTGATCGTCTGGGTGCTGACCGGCTTCATGGGCGCGACGTACTGGATGATTCCGGAAGAGTCCCGCGCCGAGCTGCACAGCACCAAGCTGGCCTATGTGCAGCTGGTGCTTTGGACGCTGATGGGCGTCACGGCGATCATCAGCTATCTGTTCCGCTACGGCACCGGCAACAAGTTGCTCGAGCAGCCGCTGCCGCACAAGCTCGTCATCGTCGTCTGCATGCTGATTTTTCTCTACAACATCGGCATGACGATCCGGAAATCGGGGCGCTTCACCACGACCGAAGCGGTGCTGATGATCGGTTTCGTCAGTGCTGCGCTGCTGTATCTGCCGGCATTGTTGCACTACGAGAACTACACGGTTTCGATCTTCTATCGCTGGTGGACGATTCACCTCTGGGTCGAGGGCGTCTGGATGATGATCATGGGCGGCTTCCTGGCCTACCTGCTGATCCGCTTGTCCGGTGCGGATCGGGAAGTCATGGAGAAATGGCTGTACGTGATCGTCGGTCTGGTGTTTATTGCCGGCATTCTCGGTACGGCGCACCACTATTACTGGGTCGGTGTGCCGACCTACTGGCTGCCCATCGGCGGGTTCTTCAGCGCACTGGAGCCGCTCGCACTCGTCGGCATGGCCGCTTACGCCTACGGCGCCATGCGTCGCTCGGGGCTGGCGCACCCGAATACGTTGGCGCTGCACTGGACGATCGGCAGCGCGCTGTTCTCTCTGTTCGGCGCCGGGCTGCTGGGCCTCGCGCATACCTGGCCGAGCGTCAACAAATGGACCCACGGCACCTTGATCACCGCGATGCACGGCCATGCGGCGTTCTACGGTGCCTACGCGATGATCGTCATGGCGATGATCAGCTATGCCTTGCCATCGTTGACTGCCGGGCGCCGGGAGCAGGGTACTGCGCTGGGCTACTGGGCGTTCTGGCTGCAGATTACCGGCATGTTCGGCATGACGCTGTCGTTCGCCACGGCCGGTATCGCGCAGGTCTACCTGGAGCGGATCATGGGGATGGGCTATCTGGATGCACAGCTCAAGATCCAGATCCATTTCGTGATGCTCATTGCCACCGCGTCGCTGTTCACCGTGGGCGTTGCCCTGTTCATCTACGACTTCTTCCGCTACACGCCACGCTTCGTCCTAGATGATACGGAGCCGGTGCTTGCAGAGACGGAGGTACACCCGACGTGACGTTGCCCGAATACCCGCCACTGGCGAAAGCGAGTGAGGGGGAGCCGTTCTACGTACCGTGCGGCAATGAAGTCGCGGTGTTCGAGCGCTGCCATGCGCGTGGCTTGGCGGTCATGCTCAAAGGGCCGACCGGCTGCGGCAAGACCCGCTTCGTCGAGCACATGGCCTGGCGGCTGAACAGGCCGCTGATCACGGTGGCCTGCCACGATGATCTGTCGGCCAGTGACCTGATTGGGCGTTTCCTTATTCGCCATGACGGTACCGTCTGGCAGGATGGCCCTCTCACCCGGGCCGTACGTGAGGGGGCCATCTGCTATCTGGATGAAGTCGTCGAGGCGCGCCAGGATACCGTGGTCGTCTTGCATGCCTTGACCGATCACCGGCGCCTGCTGCCAATCGACAAGACCGGTGAGTCGCTGATGGCCGCACCAGGCTTCCAGTTGGTGATCTCCTACAACCCGGGCTACCAGCGCATGCTCAAGGACCTCAAGCCGAGCACGCGTCAGCGCTTCGTCGCCATGGATCTGGATTTTCCGAGCGAAGAGGAAGAGGCGAAGATCGTCCAGCGTGAGAGTGGTGTCGATGCGCCGACCGCGCGCGCCCTGGTCACACTGGCGCGCAGGCTGCGAGTGCTGCGCGATCGCGGCTTGGCCGAGGTGCCCAGTACCCGTCTGCTGATAGCAGCGGGCGCCCTCTGCGCCGATGGCATAGCCGTGCGTGAAGCTTGCCTGGCGGCAATCGTCTCGCCACTTTCGGACGACGAAGCGCTGGTCGGAGCGATGCGCGATCTGGTCGACGGAACATTCATCTAGACCATGGCCGAAGCCGAAGAAGTTCTTACCGACGCGGCGCGGCATGCGACGGTCTTCGCCCAGCGCCTCTGGCGTCGCTACAGCCCTGCGCCGGACGCACCTGCAAGTCTGCCGCTGAGCGAGGTGGCTGAGCGCCTGGAGTTGCTGCTCGCGGCAGTGTTCGGCAACAGCTATCGGTTGCGTGTCGCCCAGCCCCCCGCACGACCGACCTTGCTCGCCGACTTATTTGGGCGTAGTCCCAGGCCACAGCGGCGCGCTGCAGTACCGGCAACCGATGGCGCGAGTATCTGGTTGCCGCGCATGCTGGATATCCCTGACCGCCCGCTTGCGGCGACCCTCTATAAAGTGATGGCGTTGCAGCAGGCTATGCGCATTCGCCGCGGCAGTGCACTGAGCGATTGGCGCAGTCTCCCGCTACTTGCCGGTGCGCTTTACCACCTGCTGGAAGCCCATGCGGCCGAGCGCGAGCTGCTAGAGGAAATGCCAGGGCTGGCTGACTCGGTACAGGTATTGCGGGTCTGCGCACTCGCGCGTCGTCCAGCGCTGAGTGCGTTCGGTGCGGCACGACGCCCTCTGGAGGCCCGCGTGCGTGCGCTGCTGGTGGGCGAGGCGGATGGTTTTCCGCAGTCGCCTACGCCGGAAGCGTCGTGCGACTGGGCGACTCGATTGGTGGCCGAATGGGCATTGGAACCTGCTCCTGGAGGACGCATCGGCCAGGAGCCACTGTTCGCGGACTGGTGGACCGGAACGTTGCTGGCTCCTGCGATGCGCCATCAGCAGCATGCGGTCGCTGCTCCGATTTCACACGACCCCACTCAGCCGGCGCCGCAGAGCGTGCGGCTCGAACGGCGACCCGATATTCGTCAGGCGCGCCCCGATGAGGATGAATCGGAGGAAAGCGGACCGCTGATGATCCAGCTGGACGAACCTCATCCCCACGCGGAGGACCCGATGGGCCTGCAGCGGCCCATCGATCGGGACGACACGGATGCAGAGCTGTTCGGGGAAATGCTCGGCGATCTTCCTCAGGCGCGTCTGGTCGCTTCACCCGGACAGCCCAAGGAGGTGCTGCTGGCTGATGACCCACCAGATGCCTCTGTTAACGCGCTTGCACCCGGCGTTTTGGCTGCGCAGCGAGGGATTAGCTATCCCGAATGGGATTACCGCACGCAGCATTACCGCGAGCAGAACGCCCTCGTGCAGGTACGCACGGCTCCCCCAGGTAATCCAGTCTGGCTAGCAGAAACGCTCGAATCTCATCGAGGATTGCTTGAGGGGATTCGCCGCCGCTTCGAATTGCTGCGCACCCACCGGGCCTGGTTGCGCGGTCAGGTCGATGGAGACGAGCTGGACCTGGATGCATATGTCGATGCGCTGGCGAATTTTCGAGCGGGCAGCGGACTGACCGATCGTCTGTACCGTACGCAGCGTTGCGCAGAGCGGAACCTGGCCATCCTGCTGCTCATCGATGTCAGCGGGTCGACGGACAGCTGGATTTCCCAGGGGCGACGCGTGATAGATGTCGAGCGCGAAGCCCTGTTGCTGGTGAGCATCGCGCTGCAGAGCCTGGGTGCCCCCTACGCGATCCAGGCATTTTCAGGGCAGGGCAGGGAAGCGGTGGTGGTCCGCGATATCAAGACCTTCGAGGAGGCTTATGGCCAAGAGGTGGCGCTACGCATCGCCGCGCTGGAGCCGGAGCATTACACCCGCTGTGGCGCGGCTATCCGTCATGCGAGCGCCAATCTCATGCGTCAGCCGGCGGCCCGTCGGCTGCTGCTGGTGTTGTCCGATGGAAAACCCAGTGACAACGATGACTACGAAGGTCGATACGGAATCGAGGACACCCGTCAGGCCGTTCTGGAAGCCGTGCTGCAAGGCATATCGCCGTTCTGCCTGACCATCGACCGGCAGGCCAGCGCCTACCTGCCGCGGATATTCGGTGCGACCCGCTATGCGCTGCTGCCGCGCCCGGACCTGCTGCCTACCGTTCTGCTCGATTGGATGAAGCGATTGGTGCAGGGTTAGTTGGCAGCGCATGTCCCTGATTTGCGACCGGGCTGCCGCAAGCAATGATTATCCGCGCGCGGTGCGGCTGTTGCTCGGTGTGACAGGCAGGGTGACTTATGTCAACCGAGCCACTAGAATGCTTGCCCATTCTGGGGCCGGAACGCCCGGCTTATGTCTGTGCAACGAGGAAAATCCATGCAAGTTTCTGTTGAAAGCACCTCCGCTCTTGAGCGCCGCATGACCATCGGCGTGCCGGTCGAGCGCATCGAGACCGAAGTCAACAAGCGTCTGCAACAGACCGCCAGCCGTGCCAAGATCCCTGGTTTCCGCCCCGGCAAAGTGCCGATGAGTGTGATCCGCCAGCGTTACGAAGAGGCCGCTCGCCAGGAAGCGCTGGGCGACCTGATCCAGTCGACCTTCTACGAGGCCGTCGTCGCCGAGAAGCTGAACCCGGCCGGTGCGCCGTCCGTCGAGCCGAAAGTGTTCGAAAAGGGCAAGGACCTCGAGTACGTCGCCACTTTCGAAGTGTTCCCTGAGTTTGAAGTGGCCGGTTTCGAGGCTATCGAGATCGAGCGTCTGCAGGCTGAAGTGGCCGAAAGCGACGTCGATAACATGCTGGAAATCCTGCGCAAGCAGAACACCCGTTTCGAGAACGTTGAGCGTGCCGCCGAGAACGGCGACCAGCTGACTATCGACTTCGTTGGCAAGATCGACGGCGAAGCCTTCGCCGGTGGTTCGGCCAAGGGCACTCAGCTGGTACTGGGTTCGGGTCGCATGATCCCTGGCTTCGAAGACGCCCTGGTTGGCGCCAAGGCCGGCGAAGAGCGCGTGATCAATCCGACTTTCCCGGAGGATTACCAGAATCTCGACCTGGCCGGCAAAACCGCCGAGTTCACCGTCACCGTGAACGCCGTTGCCGCTCCGCAACTGCCTGAGCTGAACGACGAGTTCTTCGCCCAGTTCGGCGTGCAGGAAGGTGGCGTTGAAGGCTTCCGCGCTGAAGTGAAGAAAAACATGGAGCGCGAGCTGCGCCAGGCCATCAAGACCAAGGTGAAGAACCAGGTCATGGAAGGGCTGGTAGCCGGCAACCCGATCGAAGTGCCCAAGGCGCTGATCGACAATGAAGTGAACCGTCTGCGCGTCCAGGCTGTTCAGCAGTTCGGTGGCAACATCAAGCCTGATCAATTGCCGGCCGAACTCTTCCAGGAGCAGGCCAAGCGCCGCGTCGTTCTCGGTCTGATCGTTGCGGAAGTGGTCAAGCAGAAAGAACTGAAGCCGGATGAAGCTCGTGTGCGCGAGCTGATCGAGGAAATGGCCTCGGCTTATCAGGAGCCCGAGCAGGTTGTTGCCTGGTACTACAAGAACGCCGAACAGTTGAACGAAGTCCGTTCGGTTGTGCTCGAAGAACAAGTTGTAGATACTGTTCTGCAGCAGGCCAAGGTGACCGACAAGTCGGTCTCCTACGAAGAAGCTGTCAAGCCTGCGGAAGCCCCGCAAGCTGCCTGATTTCTTCACACATTCGAGTGCACAAACATAAGCCAGCCTCGTGCTGGCTTATGTCTTTTACGGCATGACATAGGGAGTATCGTTGGAACATGTCCCGCAATCCTTTTATGCAAGTTCCGGACATTCAGGCCGCCGGCGGCCTGGTCCCGATGGTGATCGAGCAATCCGCACGCGGTGAGCGCGCCTATGACATCTATTCGCGCCTCCTGAAAGAGCGGGTGATCTTCATGGTCGGCCAGGTCGAAGACTACATGGCCAACCTGATCGTCGCGCAGATGCTGTTCCTCGAGGCTGAAAACCCCGAGAAGGACATTCACCTCTACATTAATTCCCCGGGTGGCTCGGTGACTGCCGGGATGTCGATTTATGACACCATGCAGTTCATCAAGCCGGACGTGTCGACCATCTGTATCGGTCAGGCCTGTTCCATGGGTGCCCTGCTGCTGACAGGCGGTACTGCCGGTAAGCGTTACTGCCTGCCGCATTCGCGCATGATGATCCACCAGCCATTGGGTGGCTTCCAGGGCCAGGCTTCGGATATCGAGATTCACGCACGTGAAATCCTGACTATCCGTGAGCGCCTGAACAAGGTTCTGGCCCACCATACCGGCCAGCCGATGGATGTGATTGCCCGCGACACCGACCGCGACAACTTCATGAGCGGTGAGGATGCCGTCAAGTACGGCTTGATCGACCAGGTTCTGACCCAGCGTCAGCTCGCCGTCTGATCCCTGCAGCCTGCGATATGCGGCTGTGCCGTGGGCTTGAAAAAGCCCACGATTGCCTTCATCTTGTGTTTCAAGCCTTCCCGATTGGATCGATCGAATGACTGACACCCGCAACGGCGAGGACTCCGGCAAACTGCTCTATTGCTCTTTTTGCGGCAAAAGCCAGCATGAAGTACGCAAGTTGATCGCCGGGCCCTCCGTTTTCATCTGCGACGAGTGCGTCGACCTGTGCAATGACATCATCCGTGAGGAGGTGCAGGAAGCGCAGGCCGAGAGCAACGCGCACAAACTGCCTGCGCCCAAGGAGATCAGCGGCATTCTCGACCAGTACGTCATTGGTCAGGAACGTGCGAAGAAAATCCTGGCAGTGGCCGTTTACAACCACTACAAACGCCTGAACCAGCGCGACAAGAAAGAAGAAGTCGAGCTGGGCAAAAGCAACATTCTGCTGATCGGCCCGACTGGATCCGGCAAGACGCTGCTGGCGGAAACCCTGGCGCGCCTGCTCAATGTTCCATTCACCATCGCCGATGCGACCACGCTCACCGAGGCGGGCTATGTTGGCGAGGATGTCGAGAACATTATCCAGAAGCTGCTGCAGAAGTGTGATTACGATGTAGAAAAGGCGCAAATGGGCATCGTCTACATCGATGAAATCGACAAGATTTCTCGCAAGTCTGACAACCCGTCGATTACTCGTGACGTGTCCGGGGAAGGTGTGCAGCAGGCGCTGCTCAAGCTGATCGAGGGCACAGTCGCCTCCGTCCCGCCGCAGGGCGGTCGCAAGCACCCGCAACAGGAATTCCTGCAGGTAGATACACGCAACATCCTGTTTATTTGTGGTGGTGCGTTTGCCGGATTGGAGAAGGTCATCCAGGGGCGTTCGACCCAAGGTGGCATCGGCTTCAACGCCGAAGTTCGCAGCAAGGATCCGGGTAAGAAGATCGGTGAAGCGCTGCGCGCGGTAGAGCCGGACGATCTGGTCAAGTTTGGTTTGATTCCGGAATTCGTTGGGCGTCTCCCCGTGATCGCCACGCTCGACGAACTCGACGAAGCGGCGCTGATTCAGATCCTCACCGAGCCGAAGAATGCGCTGACCAAGCAGTACGCCAAGCTGTTCGAACTGGAAGGTGTCGATCTCGAGTTTCGTCCGGATGCGCTCAAGGCAATCGCCAGTCGTGCTCTGGAGCGCAAGACTGGTGCGCGCGGTTTGCGCTCGATTCTCGAGGGCGTGCTGCTCGACACCATGTATGAGATTCCTTCGCAGAAGGACGTCAGCAAGGTGGTCATCGACGAAAGCGTGATCGAAGGCACATCTCAGCCTTTGCTGATATACGAAAACACCGAACCGCCAGCCAAGGCTGCGCCTGAGGCGTGATCGAACAAAAGGGGCCTGCGGGCCCCTTTGCATTTTGCTTCGCCGCCTTGTTTTTTATGGAGCGCGCCCTCATCTTTGCTGCAAGGGTATAGCCCATCCGTTTACCGCCGAATGGCCGTCGTAGAGCTGAATTATGAAGACAACCATCGAATTGCCCCTTTTGCCGCTGCGCGATGTGGTGGTTTACCCGCACATGGTGATCCCGCTTTTCGTTGGCCGTGAAAAATCCATCGAAGCGCTCGAGTCCGCCATGGCCGGCGACAAGCAGATTCTCCTGCTGGCGCAGAAAAACCTGCTGATGACGATCCGGCCGAAGACGCGTTGTATCGTGTGGGCACAGTGGCTACCGTGCTGCAGCTTCTCAAGCTGCCAGACGGTACGGTCAAGGTGCTGGTCGAGGGTGAGCAGCGCGGCGTGATCGAGCGCTTCGTCGAGGTGGATGACCACTGCAGGGCTGAGGTTTCGCTGATCGAGGAAGCGGAAGTCGAGGCGCGTGAATCCGAAGTCTTCACCCGCAGTCTGCTGAGCCAGTTCGAGCAGTACGTGCAACTGGGCAAGAAGGTTCCCGCTGAGGTCCTGTCCTCGCTGAACAGCATCGATGAGCCGGCGCGCCTGGTCGATACCATGGCTGCGCACATGGCGCTGAAGATCGAGCAGAAACAGCAGATTCTCGAAATCACCGACCTAGCAGCTCGCGTCGAGCACGTCCTGGCGTTGCTGGACGCAGAGATCGACCTGCTGCAGGTGGAGAAGCGCATTCGCGGCCGCGTGAAAAAGCAGATGGAGCGCAGCCAGCGCGAGTACTACCTGAATGAGCAGATGAAGGCCATTCAGAAGGAGCTCGGCGATATCGATGAAGGTCACAATGAAGTTGATGAGCTGAAGAAGCGCATCGAGAATGCCGGGCTCAGCAAGGATGCCTACGCCAAGGCTCAGGCTGAACTCAACAAACTGAAGCAGATGTCTCCGATGTCAGCTGAGGCCACGGTTGTTCGCACCTATATCGACTGGCTGGTGAACGTGCCGTGGAAGGCCGCCAGCAAGGTCCGCCTGGATCTGGCCAAGGCTGAAGAGGTGCTCGACGCTGATCACTATGGCCTCGAAGAGGTCAAGGACCGCATTCTCGAGTATCTCGCCGTTCAGAAGCGTGTGAAGAAGCTCAAGGGGCCGGTGCTCTGCTTGGTCGGGCCGCCGGGTGTCGGCAAGACTTCGCTGGCCGAGTCCATTGCGCGCTCGACCAACCGTAAGTTCGTCCGCATGGCGCTCGGTGGTGTGCGCGATGAGGCGGAGATCCGCGGTCATCGCCGTACCTATATCGGCTCCATGCCCGGTCGCCTGATCCAGAAGATGACCAAGGTCGGAGTGCGTAACCCGCTGTTCCTGCTCGACGAAATCGACAAGATGGGCAGCGACATGCGCGGCGATCCGGCTTCGGCGCTGCTCGAGGTGCTGGACCCGGAGCAGAATCACAACTTCAACGACCACTACCTTGAAGTCGACTATGACCTCTCGGATGTGATGTTCCTCTGCACCGCCAACTCGATGAACATCCCAGCGCCGTTGCTCGATCGCATGGAAGTCATTCGGTTGCCGGGTTACACCGAAGACGAGAAGATCAATATTGCCACCCGTTACCTAGCGCCCAAGCAGATCGAGGCCAATGGCCTGAAGAAAACCGAGCTGGAGTTTCAGGAAGCGGCGATTCGCGACATCATCCGCTACTACACTCGCGAAGCGGGCGTGCGCAGCCTGGAGCGTCAGCTGGCCAAGGTGTGCCGGAAGGTCGTCAAGGAACACGCGGCAGAGAAGCGTTTCCACGTCGTCGTGGACGCTGATTCGCTGGAGCACTTCCTTGGTATACGCAAGTTCCGCTACGGGCTTGCTGAGCAACAGGATCAGGTCGGGCAGGTGACTGGCTTGGCCTGGACCCAGGTTGGCGGGGAATTGCTCACCATCGAGGCGGCTGTCGTGCCCGGCAAGGGGCGATTGACCAAAACCGGCTCACTTGGTGAGGTCATGGGTGAATCGATTACGGCGGCGCTTACGGTGGTTCGTAGCCGAGCTACCAGCCTCGGCATAGCCGCGGACTTCCATGAGAAACAGGACATACATATTCACGTGCCTGAAGGTGCGACGCCGAAAGACGGCCCGAGCGCCGGTATCGGCATGTGCACTGCATTGGTTTCCGCCTTGACTCAGATTCCGGTGCGCGCCGATGTCGCAATGACGGGTGAAATCACATTGCGCGGCCAAGTGCTTGCAATTGGTGGATTGAAGGAAAAGCTCCTCGCTGCTCATCGCGGCGGGATCAAAACTGTGATCATTCCGGAAGAGAATCAGCGTGATCTGAAAGAGATTCCTGAAAATATTAAGCAGGACCTGCAGATTAAACCGGTGAAGTGGATTGACGAGGTCCTGCAAATTGCGCTGCAATACGCGCCGGAGCCCTTGCCCGATGCGGCTCCCGAGATTGTTGCAAAGGACGACAAGCGCGAGCCTGATTCCAAGGAGCGAATCAGCACGCATTAGTCTGGATGGCCACGTTGACACACTTCAGGTGCCCTTGTTTAATCGGCCTCTTGTGTCATAGCCATCTAGCACCGCTTTGCTTACACCCGAAAATTAAAGATACGACTCAACAGAAATAAGGGGACTTAGAGTGAACAAGTCGGAACTGATCGATGCTATCGCTGCATCTGCTGATATCCCAAAAGCTGTTGCTGGCCGCGCGCTGGATGCAGTGATCGAATCCGTCACCGGTGCCCTGAAGGCTGGTGACTCCGTTGTACTGGTTGGTTTCGGTACTTTCGCTGTCAAGGAGCGCGCTGCGCGCACCGGTCGCAACCCGCAGACTGGCAAGCCGATCAACATCGCCGCCGCCAAGATCCCGGGCTTCAAAGCTGGCAAGGCTCTGAAAGACGCCGTTAACTAAGCGTTTTTCAATGCGGCCAGTCAGCAGTTAGCTGCGCTGGCTCGGAGCGGTTGTAGAGCAGGCTTGCCCTGCTGCATTCAGGCTTGGGGGAATAAGCCCAACCGCTCCAAAAGCTCCGAGAAGGCGCATCCCTGGATGCGCCTTTCTTTTATCCGGTTCCAACCGCGTTGCGCAGCCCACCGCGCCGCAGACTCCTGGGGGTCGCATGCTTCAGAACATCAGGGACAATTCACAAGGCTGGATAGCCAAAACCATCATCGGCATCATCGTGGTGCTGCTGGCTTTGACTGGCTTCGAAGCCATCTTCAACGCCTCCAGCAACAGCCAGAACGCCGCTGCGGTCAATGGTGAGGAAATCTCCCGCTACGACCTGGATCAGGCGATGAACATGCAACGACGCCAGCTGGCTCAACAGCTGGGTCAGGACTTCGACGCCTCGTTGATCGATGATCGTTTGCTGCGTGACGCTGCGCTCGGTTCGCTGATCGATCGCATGCTGCTTTTGCAGGGTGCCAAGAGCGCTGACTTCGCTTTCTCCCGCGAAGCGCTTGATCAATTGATTCTGCAGACCCCCGAATTCCAGGTGGAAGGCGCTTTCAGTTCTGCACGTTTCGATCAAGTCATTCAACAGATGGGCTACTCCCGCCTGCAGTTCCGCCAGTTGCTTGAGCAGGAGATGCTGATTGGTCAGCTGCGTGCAGGCATTTCCGGTACCGGTTTCGTCACCGACCAGCAGGTCGAAAATTTCGCACGTCTGGAAATGCAGACGCGTGATTTCGCGCTGTTCACCGTGCCGGCGCAGCACGAGACGATTGATGTAAGCGATGAGCAGATCCAGAAATACTACGATGACAACGCTGACCGTTTTCTCACACCTGAGCAGGTGATCGTCGAGTATGTCGAACTGAAGAAGGAGTCATTCTTCGACCAGGTCGAAGCGTCCGATGAGGAGCTGCAGGAGCTGTATCAGAAGCAGATCGCCAATCTGGCCGAGCAGCGCCGCGCCGCGCATATCCTTATCGAAACTGGCGGTGAGCTGAGCGATGCTGAGGCCAAGGCCAAGATCGATGAAATAGCTGAACGAGTGAAGGGCGGTGAAGACTTTGCCGTCGTCGCCAAGGAGGTCTCGCAGGATCCAGGCTCCGCCAACGAAGGCGGTGACCTCGGCTTCGCTGGCCCCGGCGTCTATGACCCTGCGTTCGAAGATGCACTTTATGCGTTGAACTATGGCGAGGTGTCTGCGCCGGTGCAGTCCGAGTTCGGCTGGCACATCATCAAGCTGCTGGGCGTCCAGTCACCTGAGGTGCCGTCTTTCGAAAGCATGAAGCCCGAGCTGGTTCGCGAACTCAAGGCGCAGCAGGTCGAGCAGCGGTTCGTGGAAACCAGCAAGCAATTGGAGGATGCCGCATTCGAGGCGTCCGACCTGACGCAGCCGGCGCAGGATCTTGGCCTGATGGTACAGACCACCGAAGCGTTCGGCCGTGACGGCGGCGAAGGCATCACTGCCAATCGCCAGGTTATCCAGGCTGCTTTCAGCGAAGAGGTGCTGGTCGACGGTGCCAATAGCAGCGTCATCGAACTCGATCCTGATACTTCCATCGCACTACGCGTCAAGGAGCACCTGAAGCCGGCCCCCATCCCGCTGGCGGATGTACGTGACGATATCGTTCAGCAGCTTCAGCGCAGTCTGGCAGCCGAAACGGCTCGTACTCAAGGCGAGCAACTGCTGGCGGATCTGCGTCAGGGGCAGCAGCCGGATGGCCAATGGCAGTCGGTGGAAGCCGCCACGCGGAGTCAGGAAGGTGTTGCGCCGGCGCTGCTGCAGGCCGTGTTCCGCATGCCACGTCCGGAGCAACAGGACAAGCCGAACTATTCCGGTGTTGCCTTGAGCAATGGGGACTACGTCGTGGTGCGCCTGAACGGCGTCAACGAGCCCGAGGCTGCGCTATCGGATGAGGAGAAGCTGAATTTCCGTCGCTTCCTGGCCTCGCGTGTTGGCCAGCAGGACTTTGCAGCGTTTCGCCAGAAGCTGCACGCCGAGGCGAAAATCGAAAAGTTCTGATCGCGACTTGATCAGCAATGATCGGCCGGTTTTTTCGGTCGATCATTTTGAAAACGCCCCGGCTAGTACGGGGCGTTGTCGTTTTTGCTGCAGAATTGTCGCTCAGCGGAGCAGGTGGCGTGCTAGCCACGGCCCCTGATGCAGCAGTGCTGTGTGAACCTGCACCAGCTCGGCGCCGGCATCCATACGCGCTTGCAAGTGGCTCGCCGTCTGGATGCCGCCCACCGAGATCAATGCCATGCCCTGGCCGCAAAAGCGCCGCAAGCCTTCGATTTGTTCACAAGCCAGTGCCTGTTGTTGTGGGTCCTGCCAGGCACGGTAGCGCTCGCGCGTCGCTGGTGGTCCTGGGTCATGGGCGGCTAATAGCCCGTCGAACTTGAGGTCGAGCAGCATGCTGGCTAGCAAGAAGGGAACCTGCTTTGGCAGGCAGCGTAGCTTCGCTACCAGCGGTACCTGGCGCTTGCCCTCCAGGTTCAGCTGCTGATGCTCCTCGCGGAGAGCGGTCAGGAGGTTGCGCAGGCGCACGGCATTTGAGAGCAGAGGTGCGCTGGCCGGGCCGATCAGGTTCAGTACCAGGTAGTCGGCCTGGGGCCATGCGTTGCGCAGCAGCGCGCAGCTCTCCGCCACCGAGCTTCCCGCATCCAGGGTCAGGTTTATTCCAAGACGCGCCTCGCCACGTGACATCGGCTCCAGTTGCGCCAGTTCATCCGCAGTCAGGCTACCGATCTCGTTGAAACCGAATCCCAGCGCCGCCACCCGCCGGGCAAGACGCCCGTTGCGATCAAAGCCGGCGGCGATACCTAGCGGCGACGGAAAGCTTAGGCCCATCACGGTAAGAGGCCGGCCCGGTACGGCGTGCGGCAGACGACAGGCAACGTCGACCAGAGTCAGTGACAGCTGCTGTGCCAGTGAGCGGCGTAAAGCGTGCAGGCCGTGCCTTCTATCCATGCTTACGCTCGAAATCAGTCATGAATTCCACCAGGCGCGCCACTCCGCTCAGTGGCATCGGGTTGTACAGGCTGGCTCGTATGCCGCCGATCGCTGCGTGGCCGCGCAGATTGGTTAGGCCGTTACGCTCGGCCTCGGTCAGAAAGGTTTCGGTCAGTCCGGGCTTGGTCAGTTGGAAGCAGACATTGATCGGTGAACGGTCTGCGGGGCGTTGCGGACACAGGTAGAGGTCGCTGTTGTCAACGCAACGGTACAAAAGGCAACTTTTTTGCTGCGCTGCGGCAGCCATGGCTGGAACGCCGCCGTTACGTCCCATCCAGCGCAGCATCAGCCCGGTCACGTAGACGGCGAAGGTGGGCGGCGTGTTGAAGCGGCTCTGCTGCTCGGCCTGCGTCGCATAACTGAACGCGGTCGGCAGACCGGGAGGGGGCGCTCGCAGAAGATCGTTGCGGATTATCACTATGCACAGCCCGGCGATGCCTAGATTCTTTTGCGCGCTGGCATAGATCAGGCCGAAGCGTTCGAGCGGAAGCTGCCGGGTGAGAAAGTCTGAGGTCATGTCTGCAACCAGTGGTACCACCAGTTCCGGAAACTTCTGCAGCTGCAGCCCATTACCGGTTTCGTTGCTGGTCACATGGCAATAGCCGGCAGCCGGATCGAGCTGCCAATGATCCAGTGGGGGCAGGGCGGTGAAAGCCTGATCTGCACCACTGGCGACGACATTGACTGGTGAATGACGGCGGGCCTCGGTGATTGCCTTGCGTGCCCAGTGGCCGCTTTCCAGATAGTCCGCACTCTGTCCTGGCTGCAGCAGATTGAGCGGCAACAGGCCGAACTGCGCCGAGGCGCCGCCTTGCATGAAAAGCACGCGATAGTTGTCGGGTATCGTCAGTAATGCACGCAAGTCGGCTTCGGTCTCGGCCATCAGCTGCTTGAAGTCTGTGCTGGTGAAGGGCTGCTCAAGCACGGACGAGCCGGTATTGCGCCAGTTCGGCAGCTCATCGCGGATCTGTTCGAGGACCTCTGCCGGCAGCATGGCCGGGCCCGAGGCGAAGTTGTAGCGTTCGGCGCGCTCAGAAGAAGTGCAGGCCATGACCGCCACTCGCCATCAGGAACAGCAGGGGAAAGGACAGAATGGTGTTGCTGCGTGAGGAGAGGAAGGTAATCCGCGAGCAGCGCACCCGCTCTTCCAAAGTCGCCGGCACGAAACCGAGCAGCTTTTTCTGATGCGGCCACAGCACCAGCCAGAGGTTGAGCAGCATCAGCGTGCCAATCCAGGCGCCCAGGCCGATCACTGCCAGCGGGCCTTGTAGCAGCAATGCATCAGCCAGCCAGCCGCGTTGCCAGAGCATGAACATGCCGGATACCCAGACCACCACGGAGGCGTAGCGGAAGATGCCGTGCTCACGTTTCATCCGCACTTCCAGATCGCGGTTCAACGTGGCGGTATCGATACCGTTCTGCAGTGGCACGAAGCGCGGGTTCTGGATGAAGTTGGCGTAGTTATGACCAACCCAGACCAACGCGAACAGCAGATGCGCATAGCGGGCCAGCAGATCGAGAACGGGTAGCTGCATGGCTCAACCCACCAACCAGTAACGCAGTAGCAGGTAACAACCAAGCGTTAGCGCGAGGCCTGTGCTAACGGTGCCGCCGAACGAATCATGGGGCAGTTTCAAGTTCCACCCCCTGACTGGCCTGTCTGGCGATCAGCGTGCCCTGCGGGCGCGTAGCTTCCTGCGCCAGCGCCACGGCCTGGCGAATCAGCTGATGATGTGGAGATTTACTGCAGGCCGGATCGGTGTTGGCACCATTGCCGGTCAGCAGCAAGGCCTGGCAGCGGCAGCCGCCGAAATCTTGTTCCTTTTCGTCACAGCTGCGGCAGGGTTCGGGCATCCAGGCGTCGCCACGGTAGAGGTTGAATACCGGCGAGTCGTGCCAGATCTGCTCCAGCCGTTGCTGACGCACGTTGGGGAAGGTCAGGTTCTTGAAGTTGCTGGCCTGGGAGCAGGGCAGCACGTTGCCGTTTGGCGCGATGGTGACGTGAATCGCGCCCCAGCCGTTCATGCAGGCCTTTGGACGACCTTCGTAATAGTCTGGAATGACGAAGAATATGGTCAGTCGATCACCGAAACGCTCGCGTGCCTTATGTACCTCGTCTTCGGCTCTCTGCAGTTCGGCATGGGTCGGCATCAGCGCATCGCGGTTGAGCAGTGCCCAGTTGTAGTACTGCACGTTCGCCAGTTCGAGATACTCGACTCCCAACTCGACGGCGAACGCGATGATCTCCGGCACCTGAGCGATGTTCTGCCGAGTGATCGGAACGTTGAGCACCATGGGAAAGTCCATGGACTTGATCAGCCGCGCCATGCGCAGTTTGCGCTCCAGGGCATCGACGCCGGCCAGCTGACGAGCCACTTCACGGTCGGTTGATTGAAAACCGAGCTGGATGTGGCGCAGCCCGGCATCCTTCAGGGCGCGCAGGCGCGCTTCGGTCAGGCCGATACCGGATGTGATCAGGTTGGTGTAGTAGCCCATGCGGTCAGCCTCGGCGACCAGCGTTTCGAGATCCTTGCGCAGCGTGGGCTCGCCGCCCGAGAAGCCGATCTGCATCGCGCCCATGGCACGGGCCTGGGCCATTACATCGATCCACTCGGCGGTGCTCAATTCGTCCTGGCGGTAATCGGTGAAGTTGCGCGGGTTGCTGCAGAACACGCACTGCAGCGGGCACTGGTAGGTCAGCTCCAGCAGCAGCCAGACCGGGTTGCCGCTGCCATCAAGCCTTAGCTCGGATCCAGCCCTTGCCATGGGATACCTCCAGGAAATTCAGGACACCGTTGCGAATCGCGTCGACGTCGGATGCGTTGTAGCTAAGCGCGAGCTGATCGATCAGCTCGGCGACGCTGGTCTTGCCGTCGCAGCGCCGCAGAATCTCGCCGCCGGTGACGTTGAGCTTGACGATGCCCTCTGGGTAGAGCAGCACGTGGGCTTGCTGCGAGTCTTCCCAGCGAAAGAGGAAGGGCGGGCGGATCTCGTAGCGGCAGGCTGGTGAAATCATTGTTGTTGTCGTCATGTCCATATCCTCGCTCGACCGGCGTGAAGCGATGTTCGATCACGCCGGTCAGGGGCTCAGCGTACGTAGACGTACGCGGTGACTTCGAAGCCCAGACGCAGGTCGCAGAAGTCCGGATCGATCCACTGCATGGCGTATCTCCTCATTGGTTGTTGTCAGGAAAAGCGATGTCGCACCCCGAAGCTAAGGCGCTTTGGCAGGTGGGCTAATAAGACTTTGGGGTTGGTTTTGCCGCCTTTTGGTCGCGCTTTTCTTGCGTTACAGGAGAATTTTCGCTCTGGGCAGGCACCCTTGTTCAGCGTCATTTTTAGGGTGCGATCCAGGGTCTATCCTGCTCGGCTTTTTCTCCCGTTCCAGGCTGGTCCTATCAATCGCAAACCGCCATCAGCTCTGCCTCTGCGCCTTGCCATCTACTACCAAATGAGGAGTCCTCCGCTGCCATGGGTGCATACCGGAGCGAAGACCCCGCTGCCTAAGATCGGTCCATGTCCTGTGCACTTCCCGGCACAGGCTCCGACAAGCAGAAGAAGAGAGGCCCATCATGATCTACGCTCAGCCCGGTACCCCAGGCGCCGTCGTATCCTTCAAGCCGCGCTACGGCAACTACATCGGTGGTGAATTCGTCCCGCCGGTCAAAGGCGAGTACTTCGTCAACACCTCGCCGGTCAATGGTGAGGTCATTGCCGAATTCCCGCGCTCTGGTGCCGAAGATATCGAGAAGGCGCTGGATGCCGCTCATGCTGCCGCCGACGCCTGGGGCAAGACCTCGGTGCAGGACCGCGCGCTGATTCTGCTGAAGATCGCCGATCGCATCGAAGCCAACCTGGAAAAGCTCGCGGTCGCTGAAACCTGGGACAACGGCAAGGCCGTCCGTGAAACCCTGAACGCCGACGTACCGCTGGCTGCGGATCACTTCCGCTACTTCGCCGGCTGCATCCGCGCCCAGGAAGGCAGCGCTGCCGAGATCAACGAGCATACCGCGGCCTATCACTTCCATGAGCCGCTGGGCGTTGTTGGCCAGATCATCCCGTGGAACTTCCCGCTGCTGATGGCCGCCTGGAAACTGGCTCCGGCCCTGGCCGCCGGTAACTGCATCGTGCTCAAGCCGGCCGAGCAGACCCCGCTGTCGATCATGGTGTTCATCGAAGTGGTCGGTGATCTGCTGCCGCCGGGCGTGCTGAACATCGTCCAGGGCTTCGGTCGCGAAGCCGGTCAGGCGCTGGCCACCAGCACCCGCATCGCCAAGATCGCTTTCACCGGCTCGACTCCAGTCGGCTCGCACATCATGCGTTGCGCCGCCGAGAACATCATCCCGAGCACCGTAGAACTGGGTGGCAAGAGCCCGAACATCTTCTTCGAAGACATCATGAATGCCGAGCCTGCATTCATCGAGAAAGCCGCTGAAGGTCTGGTGCTGGCCTTCTTCAACCAGGGTGAGGTCTGCACCTGCCCGTCGCGTGCGCTGATCCAGGAATCGATCTTCGAGCCCTTCATGGAAGTGGTGATGAAGAAGATCAAGGCGATCAAGCGTGGCAACCCGCTGGATACCGACACCATGGTCGGCGCCCAGGCGTCCGAGCAGCAGTTCGACAAGATTCTCTCCTACATGGAGATCGCTCAGCAGGAAGGCGCCCAGATTCTTACCGGCGGTGCCGCCGAGAAGCTGGAAGGCAGCTTGTCGACCGGCTACTACGTGCAGCCAACGCTGATCAAAGGCCACAACAAGATGCGCGTGTTCCAGGAAGAGATCTTTGGACCCGTAGTCGGTGTGGCGACCTTCAAGGACGAGGCTGAAGCCCTGGCGATCGCCAACGACACCGAGTTCGGCCTGGGTGCCGGCGTCTGGACCCGCGACATCAACCGCGCTTACCGCATGGGTCGCGGCATCAAGGCCGGCCGTGTCTGGACCAACTGCTATCACCTGTACCCGGCGCATGCTGCGTTCGGTGGCTACAAGAAATCCGGCGTCGGTCGCGAAACCCACAAGATGATGCTCGACCACTACCAGCAGACCAAGAACCTGCTGATCAGCTACGACATCAATCCACTCGGATTCTTCTGATGAGGGCCCCGGCGCGTTAGCTCCAGCGCGCCGGCTTATTTTGCTATGCACGTCATGTGCAGGAATCTGCGCCGCTTCTGCTGTAATCCCCCTCGAACCGAGCGCAAGGTTCCTATCGCAACGCGGCTTCGGCCGCGTTTTTTTATGGCCGGCAGCAAACCAGCCATCGCGCTTATCGAACTACCGGTCACCGACACGCCTCCCATCAGCATGCCCCCAATATCGGCTGGATAAGGAGAGCACCATGTCGCAACTGTTCGAACCCTACACACTGAAGCATATGAGTCTGCGCAATCGTACAGTCGTTGCACCCATGACCCGGGTCAGCGCCGAAGCGGAGGGTGACGCCAACGAGTTGATGCGTGACTACTACGCATCATTCGCCAAGGGTGGTTTTGCTCTGATCATCAGCGAAGGCATCTATACCGATACGGCCTTCAGTCAGGGTTACTTCAACCAGCCGGGGCTCGCGACCGAGGCGCACCGGGACAGCTGGAGGATAGTCGTCGATGCCGTGCACGACGCTGGAGCCGCTTTCGTCGCTCAGCTCATGCATGGGGGCGCGCAGACCCAGGGCAATATCCATCATGCCCGCCACATTGCACCTTCGGCGGTGCAGCCCAGCGGGTCTCAGCTGACGTTCTACGGCGGCGAGGGTCCCTACGCGACTCCGGCCGAAATGAACGAGCAGGAGATTCAGGAGGCCATCCAGGGATTCGCCCAGGCCGCGCGTCACGCGCGTGAGGCCGGTTTCGACGGCGTCGAGCTGCATGGTGCCAATGGTTACCTGTTGCACGAATTCATCAGTGCCGAATTCAATCAGCGACTTGATCAGTGGGGCGGCGACTACCTGCAGCGCCTGAACATGCCTCTGGCGGTGATCCGCGCGGTACGCGCCGAAGTGGGTGATGACTTCGTGGTTGGTATGCGTCTGTCCCAAAGCATGGTTTGCGATAGCAAGATGAAATGGGAAGGTGGAGTGAACGAAGCCGGGCAGCGTTTTCGCGCGCTGGTCGATGCCGGTCTCGATTATCTGCACGTCACCGAACCGGATGCCGCTGCGCCGGCTTTCGGCAGCGGGCCGAGCTTTGCTGCGATCGCCAAGAGCTGCGTCACGATCCCGGTGATTGGTAACGGCGGCATCGTCACGGGCGAGCAGGCTGAAGGCTTACTCGTCGATGGTGACATGGACCTGGTCGCGATAGGCAAGGCTGCGCTGGCCAATAACGACTGGCCGCAGCGTATTCAGCAGGGATTGGAGCTCAGCAAGTTCGACGGCACGATGTTCGTCCCCATGGCGACCATTACCAACGAACTGGCCTGGCGAAACGCCAATGATCGGCCGGCGCTGGGCTCAAGTTGACAGCCTCTCGCCGCAGGCGTTAGCTGAATGAGTAACGGTGTAACAACGGACGGCCGTCTGTCGGGCACTACCAAGGCACGGCGCTGTCTCCTTCCAAAGTACCATTCTGCTTTAGGCAGAACAGGGGGCTTAATTGGGCTGTCGGAATCTTCCGGCACCATAAAAAGAGGACCGACCTATGTGGACTAAACCCGCCTTCACCGACATGCGTATTGGTTTCGAAGTCACCATGTACTTCGCAAACCGTTGATCGATCAGCCCCGGCTCCGGCCGGGGCTTTGCTTTGGGGGCTGTCCATGTTCATCCGAATTCTAGGTTCCGCTGCGGGCGGAGGTTTTCCGCAGTGGAACTGCAACTGCGCCAACTGCGCGGGGCTGCGTGCCGGCACGCTCAACGCCAAGGCGCGTACCCAGTCATCGATTGCCATAAGCGACAACGGCGTCGACTGGGTCCTGTGCAACGCTTCGCCCGATATCCGCGCGCAGCTGGAATCCTTCCCGGCGCTGCAGCCGGCCCGGGCGCCAAGAGATACCGCCATTGGCGCGATCGTTCTGCTGGACAGCCAGATAGATCACACCACCGGCCTGCTGACCTTGCGCGAAGGCTGCCCGCACGAAGTCTGGTGCACCGAGATGGTCCACCAGGACCTGACCACCGGCTTCCCCCTGTTCAACATGCTCGAGCACTGGAACGGCGGGCTGAAGTGGAACCGCATCGGCCTGACGGATAGCTTCAGCATCCCGTGCTGCCCGAACCTGCATATCACGCCGATCCCGCTGCGTAGCTCTGCGCCGCCGTATTCACCGCATCGCAACGATCCGCATCCCGGCGACAACATCGGCCTGCTGATCGAGGATCGTAAAAGCGGTGGCACGCTGTTCTATGCGCCGGGCCTGGGCAAGGTCAGCAATGAGTTGCTCGAAACCATGCGCCAGGCCGATTGCCTACTGGTCGACGGCACCCTTTGGCGTGACGATGAAATGCTCGTGCGCGAAGTCGGCACCAAGCTCGGCAGCGAAATGGGACACCTGCAGCAGAGCGGCCCGGGCGGCATGATCGAGGTGCTCGATGGCATGCCTGCGGTTCGCAAGATCCTCATCCACATCAACAACACCAATCCGATCCTCGACGAGGACTCCGTCGAGCGGGAAATCCTCGGCGAGCACGGAATCGAAGTCGCCTTCGACGGCATGAACATCGAGCTGTAGCGACGCGCTGCCAAGACGCGGCTACAGACCGTGAGGCAGCTCGAGTAAAGAACAACGGAACGAGAAGAAAAAGGAACGACACCGTCATGAACCTGCCAGCCATGAGTCCCGCCGAATTCGAACAGGCGTTGCGCGCCAAGGGCGAGTACTACCACATTCATCACCCGTTTCACCGGGCCATGTATGCCGGCCAGGCGACGCGCGAGCAGATTCAGGGCTGGGTCGCCAATCGCTTTTACTACCAGGTCTGTATCCCGGTAAAGGACGCGGCGATCATGGCCAACTGTCCGGACCGTGATACCCGCCGGGAGTGGATTCAGCGCATCATCGACCATGATGGTGCGCCAGGCGAAGAGGGCGGTATCGAGGCGTGGCTGCGGCTGGCCGAAGCCGTCGGGCTGGATCGCGAGCAGGTGCTGTCGCAGGAGCTGGTGCTGCCCGGTGTGCGTTTCGCGGTGGATGCCTACGTCAACTTCGCTCGCCGCGCCAGCTGGCAGGAAGCCGCGAGCAGCTCGCTGACCGAACTCTTTGCCCCGACCATCCATCAATCCCGTCTGGATAGTTGGCCGCAGCACTATCCGTGGATCGATGCCTCCGGTTACGACTACTTCCGCAAGCGGCTGAAGGAGGCGCGCCGCGACGTCGAGCACGGCCTGCGCATCACCTTGGACCACTACCGCACCCGTGATGCGCAGGAGCGTATGCTGGAGATCCTGCAGTTCAAACTCGACGTGCTGTGGAGCATGCTCGACGCCATGAGCATGGCCTACGAGCTGGATCGCCCGCCGTACCACACCGTGACGCGTGAACGGATCTGGCACAAAGGCATCAGCGTCTAGGAACGTGCGTCCACGGGTGGGCTTGAGCCCACCGCCAGCGAGCACAATTGATTTGGCCGGGCTGCCCGCCTGCCTACTGGCGAGACAACGACCATGAGCGATATCCAACTGACCCAGATTCCAGCCTTTCGCCGAGGCTACCGCTTCCAGTGGGAGCCGGCGCAGAACTGCCACGTACTGCTCTATCCGGAAGGCATGATCAAACTCAACGAGAGCGCCGCGGCAGTGCTGACCGAGGTGGATGGAACCCGCAGCGTCGGCGCAATCGTCGCCGACCTGCAGGTCCGCTATCCCGAGGCCGAAGGGATTCAAGAAGATATCGTCGCGTTTCTGGAGGTCGCCGTTGAACGGTTCTGGATCGAGCTTCGCTAAACCTGGCTACGAGCCTGGCCCGCCGCTCTGGCTGCTGGCGGAGCTGACCTATCGTTGCCCTCTGCAGTGCCCGTACTGCTCCAATCCGTTGGACTTCGCCCGCAGCCACGACGAGCTGAGCACCGCCGAGTGGATCGAAGTATTCCGCCAGGCACGCGAGATGGGCGCGGCCCAGCTTGGCTTCTCAGGCGGTGAGCCGCTGGTGCGCCAGGATCTGGTAGAGCTGATCGAAGCGGCACGCGGACTCGGCTATTACACCAACCTGATCACTTCTGGCATCGGCCTCACTGAAGAGAAGATCGCCAGTTTCGCCGAGGCCGGGCTGGACCATATTCAGATCAGCTTTCAGGCGGCCGACGAGGAGGTGAACAACCTGCTTGCCGGTTCGAAGAAGGCCTTCGCTCACAAGCTGGAAATGGCCCGTGCGGTGAAGAAGCACGGCTATCCGATGGTGCTCAACTTCGTCACGCATCGGCACAACATCGACAACATCGAGCAGATCATCCGCCTGTGCATCGAGCTCGAAGCCGACTTCGTCGAACTCGCTACCTGCCAGTTCTACGGCTGGGCCGAGTTGAACCGGGCCGGATTATTGCCGAGCAAGGAGCAGCTGGTACGTGCCGAGCGCATCACCAACGAGTGGCGCGACAAGCTCGCCGCGGAAAACCATCCGTGCAAGCTGATCTTCGTGACGCCCGATTACTACGAAGAACGGCCGAAGGCCTGCATGAACGGCTGGGGCAACCTGTTCCTCGACATCACCCCGGACGGCACGGCGCTGCCTTGCCACAGCGCGCGACAGCTGCCGGTGGAGTTCCCCAACGTACGCGAGCACAGCATCGAGCACATCTGGCGACACTCTTTCGGCTTCAACAAGTTCCGCGGCTACGACTGGATGCCCGAACCCTGCCGCAGTTGCGACGAGAAGGAACGCGACTTCGGCGGCTGCCGCTGCCAGGCTTTCATGCTCACCGGTGATGCCGCCAACGCCGACCCGGTGTGCAGCAAGTCGCTGCATCACGACAAGATCCTTGCCGCGCGGGCGCAGGCAGAGCATGGCGCCTTGAGCCTCGAGCAGCTGCAGCACCGCAACGAAAAGGCTTCCAAGCTGATCCTCAAGGTATGAGTTGCACCAATACCCGTCCGACTCCAGACAGCATTCCCTACGGTTTCTGGCCCAGCGATTGGAGCGCCGAAGCCGCGGCGGTGGCCAGCCGGGACTTTGCCGAGCTGCGTGCCGGACACGGTGGGCTGTACTGGATCGAATATGACCCGTCCCATGGGCGTTGCACGCTGTGGTTGTGGCGGGGCGGCAATGCGCATTGCCTGACACCCGAGCGATTCTCGGTCCGCAGCCGCGTTTACGAATACGGCGGCGGTGCGTTCTGTCTGACCTCGGAGGGGCTCGCCTTCGTCAACGAGGAGGATCAGCAGATCCATCTGCAGGCAACCGAGTCCACCGGCGGGGCAGCACATCCTGTGGCGCTGACTGATCGATCCGGCTGTCGATACGGCGATCTGCAGCATGACCAGCACGCTGAGGCGATTATCGCGCTGGAAGAATCCCACGGCGCCGAGGGCGTCGAGCATCGTCTGGTTTCCCTGACCATTGCCGATGGCGGGCGTGAGGTTCTCGTCGAAGGTGCTGATTTCTACTCGTCTCCAGTGCTCAGTCCGGACGGAACGCGACTGGCCTGGATCGAATGGGATAGGCCAGAGCAGCCCTGGACAGCGACGCGTCTGTGCGTCGCCACGCGCATGCCGGATGGGCGTTGGGGTGGCAGGCAGGTCCTGGCTGGCGCCGCGGGCGGCGAATCCCTGCAGCAGCCGCGCTTTGCCGCCGATGGTCGATTGCATTGTCTAAGCGACCGTTCCGGCTTCTGGCAGCCGTGGGTCGAGGCGGACGGAAAACTGGTGAGGCCTTCGAGCCTTGCGCAAGCGTGCGGGGATTACGATTGCGCCCCGGCGCCCTGGCAACTGGGCACCAGCAGCTATCTGCCGCTGCACGACGGCGCTCTGCTGTTGACCCATATGGTCGACGGCTATGGCTGGTTATTCGAACACGCTAACAACGGCGACCAGCGCCAGTTGGCCACGGAGTTCACCCGTTGCCGCCAGCTTTCCGCGAACGAAAGCCATGTGTTCTGCATCGCCGGCTCGCCGGAGCGAACTCCGGCTGTCCTGGCTATCGAGCGTGCCAGCGGTGCGCTGCAGATTCTGGCTGGTGGGGCGATGCCACTGGTGACCGATCAGTTGTCATGTCCGCAACCGCTGCGTTTTGCGACCGGAGGTGATGAAGTCGCCCATGCCTTCTTCTATCCGCCGCGCAATGCGCATTGCCATGGTCCGACCGCTACATTGCCGCCGCTGGTGGTGTTCGCCCACGGCGGCCCGACGTCGGCGAGCTATCCGGTATTCGATCCGCGCATCCAGTTCTGGACCCAGCGCGGTTTCGCCGTGGTCGACGTGAATTACCGCGGTAGCAGCGGCTTCGGTCGCGCCTATCGGCAACGTCTGCGCGAGCAATGGGGCGTGGTGGATGTGGAAGATGCCTGCCAGGCGGTTCGAGCACTCGTGGGGCAGGGGGAGATTGACTCGCAGCGAGTGTTCATCCGCGGTTCCAGCGCTGGCGGCTATACCGCGCTGAGCGCGCTGGCCGCCACTGATCTGTTCCGTGGTGGAGCCAGCCTGTATGGCGTCAGCGATCCGCTGGCCTTGCGTCGGGCGACGCACAAGTTCGAGGGTGACTATCTTGACTGGCTGATCGGCGATCCTCGGCTGGTGTCAGAGCGTTTTCGTGAGCGTGCGCCTTTGTATAACGCCGAGCGCATAAACGCCCCTGTGATCTTCCTGCAGGGCGGACAGGACGCCGTCGTGCTGCCCGAGCAGACCGAGTCGATGGTGGCGGCTCTGCGCAGCCGAGGAGTCACGGTCGACTACCGGCTGTATCCCGACGAGCGCCACGGCTTCCGCCAGGCTGCCAATCTTGCGGATGCGCTGGAGCGGGAATTGCGCTTCTATCAGTGCCTGCTGTAGGCCTTTCCGCCAGACGGGGGCAATCGCCCTCCATTCGGCGCATTGCATTGCCCGAGTAATGCAGTAGGCTTGCGCCAGTTGTTACAAAAAATAAAAAGGCCGCAGTGATGAGCCCGAATATCAGCCTTCAGCGCAAGTTTGTCTCCCCTGAAATCATCTTCGGTGCGGGTTGTCGGCATAGCGTCGGCAATTGCGCCGCCAATTTCGGCGCACGCAAGGTATTGCTGGTGTCTGACCCCGGCGTGGTTCATGCCGGGTGGGTAGCCGACGTGCAGGCCAGCCTTGAACGCCAGAACATCGGGCATTGCCTGTTCACCGGCGTATCCCCCAACCCGCGATGTGAAGAGGTGATGCTCGGCGCCGAGCTTTACCGTAGCGAAGGCTGCAACGTCATCGTTGCAGTTGGCGGCGGCAGTCCAATGGATTGCGCCAAGGGCATCGGTATCGTCGCAGCCCATGGCCGTCACATTTACGAGTTCGAAGGCGTGGACACGCTGCGCGTGCCCAGCCCGCCATTGATCCTGATTCCGACCACGGCCGGGACGTCGGCGGATGTCTCGCAGTTCGTGATCATTTCCAATCAACAGGAGCGGATGAAGTTCTCCATCGTCAGCAAGGCTGCCGTGCCGGATGTATCGCTGATCGATCCGGAAACCACCCTGAGCATGGACCCGTTTCTTTCGGCCTGTACCGGCATCGATGCGCTGGTGCATGCCATCGAGGCCTTCGTTTCGACTGGCCACGGCCCGCTGACCGACCCCCACGCCCTGGAAGCCATGCGGCTGATCAATGGCAATCTGGTGCAGATGATCGCCAATCCGGCCGATATCGCCCTGCGCGAGCAGATCATGCTCGGCAGCATGCAGGCCGGGCTGGCCTTCTCCAATGCGATTCTTGGCGCGGTACACGCCATGTCCCACAGCCTTGGCGGCTATCTCGACCTGCCACACGGAGTGTGCAATGCCGTCCTCGTCGAGCACGTGGTTGCGTTCAATTACGATGCCGCGCCGGATCGCTACCGCATGGTTGCCGAAACTCTGGGTATCGACTCCCGCGGGCTGAGCCACCGGCAGGTGCGTGAACGCCTGGTGCAGCACCTGATCGATCTCAAACAGCAGATCGGCTTCAGAGAGACCCTTGGCCTGCACGGCGTGAATCTTTCAGATATCCCGTTCCTCTCCCAGCACGCCATGCAGGATCCCTGCATTCTCACCAATCCACGCTCGTCGACGCAGCGGGACGTCGAGGTCGTCTATGCCGAAGCCCTCTGATGACCAGCATCAGGCGCTGACGCAGCTACTCGGTTTCGGTAGTCACTCCGCGCGCAAGAGCCACTATCCGGAGCTGGTGGCACGGCTGGAGGAGCTCGAAGCCGAGCGCAATCGCTACAAATGGCTGTTCGAGCACGCCGTGCACGGCATCTTCCAGGCCAGCCTGCAGGAAGGCATCCGAGCCGCCAACCCGGCGCTTGCGCGCATGCTTGGCTACGAAACCGCGGAAGACGCACTGTGGACCCTGACCGATCTGTCCCATCACCTGTTCATCGGCGGTGAGGAGGAATTGCGCCAGATTCGCCATACGTTGAGTCAGCAGAACGGGCTGTTCGGCTACGAGACGCGCCTACGCCGCAAGGATGGCAGTGCCATCTACGTGATCATGAACCTGCTGCTCAAGCCCGACGAAGACGGCCTGGTGGAGGGCTTCGTCGCCGATGTAACCGAGCGCAAGCTGGCGCAGTTGCGCCTGTTGCAGCTCAACGAAGAGCTGGAGCAGCGCGTCGCCGAGCGTACCTGCGAATTGCGCGAGGCTCGTGATGCGGCGGAAGCGGCCAATCTGAGCAAGGACAAATACCTCGCTGCTGCCAGCCACGACCTGCTGCAGCCGCTCAACGCGGCACGCCTGTTGATCTCGACCTTGCGTGAACGCCAGCTGCCGCAGAGTGAGCTGCATCTGGTGGAGCGGGCGCATCTGGCGCTGGAGGGCGCCGAGGATCTGCTTACCGATCTGCTCGATATTTCCAAGCTTGATCAGGCCGCCATCAAACCCGACATCGATGCCTATTCGCTTGACGACATCCTGCTGCCGCTGATCTCCGAGTTCCAGCCGGTCGCTGCGGCGAAGGGCCTGCAGCTGTCGCATTACCTGCCGCGTTGCGCCATCAGCTGCGATTTCCGCTTGCTGACGCGGATTCTGCGCAACCTGCTGAGCAATGCCTGCCGCTATACCGATGCCGGTGGCGTGCTGCTGGGCGCGCGCAAGCGTGGCGACATGTTGCGTATCGAGGTGTGGGACACCGGCCGTGGCATTCCGGAAGAGGACCTGCATTCGATCTTCCTCGAATTCAACCAGCTTGGTGTCAGCCGCGCGGCAGAACGCAGCGGCGTCGGTTTAGGACTGGCAATCGTCGACCGTATCGCCAACATGCTGGACTACCGCGTGCTGGTGCGCTCCCGCCCTGGGCGCGGCTCGGTGTTCAGTATCGATGTACCCATGGCCGCGACAGTACCGCCACGCAGCGCCGTCACACCGGTGATCGCCCCTCAGCTCGGTGACCCCTTGCCCGGCCGGCGCCTTTTGGTGATTGATAACGAAACCAGCATTCTGCACAGCATGGCGGCGCTGCTCGAACAGTGGGGCTGTACGGTGGTGACTGCGACCGACGAGCAAACCGCGATTGCGGCGCTGGGGGGCGTCGCTCCGGATGCGATTCTTGCGGACTATCACCTTGACCATGGCAGCACTGGCTGGGACGTCGTGCTGGCACTGCGAGCACGTTTTTCCACGCGACTGCCGGTGGTGATGATCACCGCCGATCGCAGCGATCAATGCCGGCGCCAATTGCAAGGCGTTGGCGTGCCGGTGCTGAACAAGCCGGTCAAACCTGGAAAGATGCGTTCTGTGCTCAGTCATCTGCTGAGCGGCGACGGAACGGATGGGTCGAATGAGGTCTGAGACGATCTGGATCAAGTTTCCGAAGACACCAGGCGGTTAGACTGCTCTCCATGAAAGCCTATCTGCGTCTGTTTCTCGTCCTGCTGATCAGCGTTGCGCTTCCCGTTACCGGGATGGCGGCACTGGAGCTGAGCGCGGAGCCGTGCCAGATGCAGGATGATTCGCAGGTGTCCGAGCACGCTGGGCATTTGCTCGTGACGCAGGATGACGACGAACATACGCACGATGGAAACCCCTCGTGTGAAAGCGGCCATCAGTGCAAGTCCGGCAGCATGCTGCAGTCCACCGTACTCAAGCCGGGTCTTGGCGCTTCGGTGCCATTGCTCGTCGTGAGCCATTCCGAGTTTTTTCCTACCCGTTCCGGCGCCGATGTCTGGCGCCCACCGCGTCACTGATTCCTTCGCTGACCTGACTCGCCCCGCATCCGTGCGTGAGGCGCTGTAAGCATGCCGTTGCGGCATGCAGGAATATCGAGGAATCCAATCCATGAACTTCCAACTCATAGGGAAGTATCGGCCCGTCGCTGCCTTGGCGTGCATTTGCGCATTCGCCTGGCCAGTCGCCGCTACGGGCCTGACCTTCGACGACGCCCTCAACCTTGCACAGCTGCAAGCACCATCTTTGCGTGCCGAGGCATCCAGGTTGAGCGCAGCGCGCAGCGAAGCCGTTGCGGCAGGTGAGCTACCGGACCCGAAGCTGCTGCTCGGCGTGCAGAACCTGCCCATCGAGGGTGCTGAGCGCTGGAGCCTCACCGACGATGGCATGACCATGCGCATGGTTGGCCTGATGCAAGAAGTACCGAATCGCGACAAGCGCAAGGCGCGTACCGATGTAGCCCACGCCGCTATCGGACGCGCCGATGCGGCGCGCGAAGTCGAAATGCTCAGGGTGCATCTGGCGGCGGCCCAGGCGTGGATCGCTACCCACTCCGTGGAGCGCAAGATTCAGCTCTTCGACGAGCTGTTCGAGGAAAACCGCCTGCTCGGCGAAGCGATTCGGGCACGTATCGCCGGCGGGAGAGGGCAACTGACCGACAGTGTCACCGCAAGGCAGCAAGCAGCGCTTCTGGCGGAGCGCCAGGACGAACTGCACCAGCAATATCGTCAGGCCCGCGCGGCGCTGGTGCGCTGGGTTGGCGAGGATGGTAACCAGCCGCTGCGCGGTGAGCCGCCACGGTGGACGATCGAGCACGATCAATTGAACCGCCGCGTCGTCAGCCATCCTCAGCTGAGCGCCTATGCACCGATGACCGAAGAGGCCCGCGCACGCATTCGCGAGGCGACCGCCGAGAAGCAGATCGACTGGAGCTGGGAGGTCAGCTACCTCAAGCGCGGTCGCGAGTACGGCGATATGGTCAATCTTCAATTCAGCTTCGATCTGCCAGTGTTCCAGCGGTCGCGGCAGAACCCGCGGATCGCGGCGCGCTATGCGGAGCTCGACCAGCTGGAGGCCGAGCGAGAAGCCATGGTGCGTGAATTCGCCGAGCAGCTCGACGTGGAGCTGGCTGAACTGGATCGCCTGCAGCGCGCCCAGCAGCGAAACGAAGAAGTGCTGCTGCCTCTTGCGCGAGAAAAGACCGAACTGGCCATGGCTGGCTACCGGGCCGGCAGCAATGACCTGGAGGCGGTACTCGGCGCACGCAATGAGCTGATTGAAACCCGCCTGAAACAGATCGACCTGCAGGGATTGGTGGCCATCGCCGCATCTCGGCTGCACCTCGCCTACGGAGAAGCCAAATGAGCCGGAATACGTTCGCAAACCTCAGCTTGGCCGCCCTGACAGCGCTGCTCGGTGGCGCTGCCGGCTACTGGCTTGCCAGTCAGAATGAGCACGGCGCAGAGCATCTGGAGCCAGCCGTCGCAAGCCAGGCCCAGGTGTTGTACTGGTACGATCCGATGGTGCCGCAGCATCGCTTCGATAAACCGGGCAAATCGCCATTCATGGATATGGATCTGGTGCCACGTTACGCCGGCGAGGATGGCGACGCGGCAGCCATCAACATCGATGCAGGCATCACGCAGAACCTTGGCGTGCGCCTGGCATCAGTGACGCGCGGGCAATTGGCCAGCCAGATCGAAGCGGTTGGCGTACTCGAATACAACGCGCGCGACGTGGCAGTGGTTCAGGTCCGGGCGGGTGGCTTCGTCGAGCGCGTCTACCATCATGCGCCGGGTGATCTGCTCGACAAGGGCACCCCGCTGGCCGATCTGCTGATTCCCGAGTGGTCGGCCGCCCAGGAGGAATATCTGGCGCTGCGCCGTATTGGCGAACCGGCACTGCTGGAGGCCGCCCGCCAGCGGCTGCGCCTGGCCGGAATGCCAGCCGCGACCATCAGCCAGCTTGAACGCACTGGAAAGGTCAGTGCTTCGATCACCATCTCCACACCCATTGCCGGCGTGCTGCAGGAGCTGGACGTGCGTGAGGGCATGAGCCTTGCGGCCGGCGCGCCGCTGGCGCGGATCAATGGTCTGGACAGCGTCTGGCTGGAAGTCGCCGTGCCGGAGGCGCAGAGCACAGGGATACGCGTAGGGCAACGAGCTACAGCGCGCCTGCCGGCCATGCCTGGAGAGCGCATCGAAGGCACCATCACTGCCGTGCTGCCGGAGGCCAATGCCGCCAGCCGTACCCTGCGCGTGCGCGTGCAGCTGCCCAATCCGCAAGGCCTGCTGAGGCCCGGGCTGACGGCGCAGGCAACCTTGAAGGGCGCAGACGACACTTCGGTTCTGCTGATTCCCAGCGAGGCCGTGATCCGAACCGGCCGGCGCAGCCTGGTAATGCTCGCCGAGGCGGGCGGGCGTTACCGGCCGGTAGAGGTCGAAACGGGCCGCGACAGCGGAAATCAGACCGCCATCGTCGCAGGCCTCGAAGAGGGGCAACAGGTAGTGGCCTCCGGGCAGTTCCTGCTGGATTCGGAAGCCAGCCTGCGTGGAATCGTGGCGTCACCGGCTACCGGCGATACGGGGCATGCGCACGATCATGCGCAGATAGCACCGGCGCTGCATGAATCCGAAGGCCGCGTTCTTGCGCTGAGCGAAAACCGGCTGAAGATCGCCCACGGGCCATTCCATACGCTGGGGATGCCGGGCATGACGATGAGCTTCGCGGTGGCCGACTCGGAGTTGCTGCGCGGTGTTCAGGCGCAGGACCGGATTCGTTTTGCCGTGCGGGAAACCGATCAGGGCTTGTTGATCGAGCGCGTTCAGCTCATGGAGAAGCAGCCATGATTGCCGCGTTGATCCGCTGGTCCGTGCTGAACCGCTTTCTCGTGCTGCTGGCGACCCTGCTGATGACTGCCGTTGGGGTCTGGGCGATACGAACCACGCCAATCGATGCGCTGCCAGACCTCTCCGATGTGCAGGTCATCATTCGCACGCCCTATCCGGGGCAGGCACCGCAGATCGTCGAGAACCAGGTGACCTACCCGCTGACCACGACGATGCTCTCGGTGCCCGGCGCGAAGACCGTGCGAGGCTATTCGTTCTTCGGCGACAGCTTCGTCTATGTACTTTTCGAGGACGGCACCGACCTCTACTGGGCGCGCTCGCGGGTGCTGGAGTATCTGAGCCAGGTCCAGAGTCGCCTGCCGGCCAGCGCCAAGCCATCACTCGGGCCCGATGCCACCGGGGTCGGCTGGATCTTTCAGTACGCGCTGGTCGACCGCAGCGGCCGGCACGATCTGGCGCAACTGCGCAGCCTGCAGGACTGGTTTCTCAAGTACGAACTGATCACGCTGCCAAACGTGGCTGAAGTGGCGACCATCGGTGGCATGGTCAAGCAGTACCAGGTCGTGCTCGATCCATTGAAGATGGCCAGCCTTGCAGTAACCCAGGCTCAGGTGATCGAGGCCATCGGCATGGCCAACCAGGAAACCGGCGGTGCCGTGCTGGAGCTGGCTGAGACTGAATACATGGTGCGCGCCTCGGGTTACCTGCAGACCCTTGATGATTTCCGGCAGATTCCTCTGCAGCTCAGCGCCAAGGGCGTGCCGATCACGCTTGGTGATGTCGCGCATGTGCAGCTTGGTCCGGAAATGCGTCGGGGTATCGCCGAACTCGATGGGGAGGGGGAAACCGTTGGCGGCGTGGTCATCCTGCGAAGCGGCAAGAATGCACGGGAAACGCTTGCCGCCGTGCACGGCAAGCTCGAGGAGCTGAAGCGCAGCCTGCCGAAGGGGGTCGAGATCGTCACCACCTACGACCGCAGCCAGCTGATCGATCGCGCGGTGGAGAACCTCAGCTTCAAGCTGCTGGAGGAATTTATCGTCGTCGCGCTGGTGTGCGGCATCTTCCTCTGGCACCTGCGTTCATCGCTGGTGGCCATCGTCTCGCTGCCCATCGGGATTCTGATCGCCTTCGCCGTGATGCGTTACCAGGGCATCAACGCCAACATCATGTCGCTCGGCGGGATCGCCATCGCCATTGGCGCGATGGTTGATGCCGCGGTGGTGATGATCGAGAACGCGCACAAGAAGGCTGAGGCCTGGCGCCACGCCAATCCCGGCAGGGCGCTGGCAGGCGATGAGCACTGGCGAGTGATGACCAGCGCAGCAGAGGAGGTCGGTCCTGCGCTGTTCTTCTGCCTGCTGATCATCACGCTGTCGTTCATCCCGGTATTCACCCTCGAGGCACAAGAAGGGCGTCTGTTCGGACCGCTGGCGTTTACCAAGACTTACGCAATGGCGGCCGCGGCCGGGCTTTCGGTGACGCTGGTGCCGGTATTGATGGGCTACTGGATTCGCGGCAAGTTGCCGGACGAGGCGCGTAATCCACTCAATCGCGGGCTGATCCGGGTCTATCGCCCCGCATTGAACACCGTTCTCGACCACCCGAAGACCACCATTGCGGTAGCCGTGCTGGTCCTGGCTACCACGCTGTGGCCGATGTCGCGCCTCGGAGGTGAGTTTCTTCCGCCCATGGACGAGGGCGATCTGCTCTACATGCCTTCGGCGCTGCCGGGCCTGTCGGCACAGAAGGCAGCCCAGCTGCTGCAGCAGACCGACCGGATGATCCGCACGGTACCGGAAGTCGAAACGGTGTTCGGCAAGGCGGGGCGTGCCGAGTCGGCCACTGACCCGGCGCCGCTGGAAATGTTCGAGACCACCATCCGTTTCAAGCCGCGCGAGCAATGGCGCGCCGGCATGACGCCGGAGAAGCTGGTCGATGAGCTGGACAGGGCTGTGCAGGTCCCGGGCCTGACCAATATCTGGATACCGCCGATTCGCAACCGTATCGACATGCTTGCCACCGGCATCAAGAGCCCGATCGGGGTGAAGGTTGCCGGCGCCAACCTGGAAGAGATCGACCGTGTCAGTCAGCAGGTGGAAGCGGTTGCCAAGCGCGTTCCGGGTGTCAGCTCGGCGCTGGCCGAGCGCCTGGTCGGCGGGCGCTACATCGATATCGATATCGACCGCCGAGATGCGGCGCGCTATGGCCTCAATATCGCCGATGTGCAATCCATCGTCTCCAGCGCCATCGGCGGCGAAACCGTCGGTGAAACCGTCGAGGGGCTGGCGCGCTACCCCATCAGTGTGCGCTATCCGCGAGAATGGCGGGACACGCCCCAGGCGCTGGAGGAGTTGCCCATTCTGACGCCGCAAGGCAGCCAGATCACCCTGGGCAGTGTGGCACGGGTACGGGTCAGCGACGGCCCGCCAATGCTGCGTAGCGAAAACGCTCGGTTGGCCGGGTGGGTATACGTGGACGTCCGCGGTCGCGACATCGCTTCGGTCGTCGCCGACCTGCGGGGGGCGATCAGCGCCGATGTCGCCTTGCCTCCCGGCATGAGCCTGAGCTATTCGGGGCAATTCGAATTTCTCGAACGTGCCAACGAGCGACTCAAGCTGGTCGTGCCGGCCACCTTGCTGATCATCTTCGTACTGCTGTACCTGACCTTCAGTCGCCTCGACGAGGCCGTGCTGATCATGCTCACGCTGCCTTTCGCGCTGACGGGTGGCGTCTGGTTCCTTTACCTGATGGGCTACAACCTGTCGGTGGCCACTGGCGTTGGCTTTATTGCGCTGGCCGGCGTCGCCGCGGAGTTTGGCGTAATCATGCTGTTGTATCTGAAGAATGCCTGGGCCGAACGGCAGCGCGACGGGCTGCACGATGAGGCAGCACTGTGCGATGCCATCCGAGAAGGTGCGGTGCAGCGTGTGCGTCCCAAGGCCATGACTGTCGCAGTGATCGTCGCCGGGTTGTTGCCGATCCTGCTGGGTGCCGGTACCGGTAGCGAGGTGATGAGTCGTATTGCTGCGCCCATGGTCGGCGGAATGCTGAGTGCGCCACTGCTCTCGCTCTTCGTGATCCCGGCTGTCTATCGGCTGATGCGCAAACCGAGGGGCTGAACTGCAGGCAACGCTGCGCTGTGTTGTAAGTTCTGCTCGCCGCTATGATGAGGCGCATTGTTACAGTGCCTTGGTCGAGCAGGCTCGGCGTGGCGGCAGCAGGGGAAGGGTAGATGAGTTGCGCTGATCAGGATTGCGGCTGCGGGTCGGCCGCTGCGAGCAACCCAGCAGGCGAGCTGGAATCCGGTGCTGCACGCTGGATCAGCGTGTATCGCGTGCCGAAAATGGATTGCCCCGCTGAAGAGCGGATGATTCGCATGGCGCTCGCCAGCTGCGAGGGCATCCGTCATCTGGCTTTCGATCTACCCAACAGGACGTTGACCGTAGCCCATGATTGCAGTGTCGATCCGCTCAGTGAACGACTGGAGGCCCTGGGCCTGGGTGCCGGGCTGACACGGACCCATGCAGCCGAAGGCGCGCCTGACGTACTTGCCGGCGACACCCAGGAGCAGGAAGCAGCCACGCTGAAAATCCTTCTGGCGATCAACGCCATCATGTTCATCTTCGAACTGGTGGCCGGGCTGGTCGCTCAGTCGACCGGGTTGATCGGCGATTCGCTGGACATGTTTGCCGACGCCGCCGTTTACGGGGTCGCGCTCTATGCAGTCGGCCGGGCTGCACGCTTCCAGTTGCGTGCGGCACAGCTGGCCGGCTGGCTGCAGGGGCTGTTGGCGCTTGGCCTGCTGGTCGAGGTCGGCCGGCGCTTTTTCTTCGGCAGCGAGCCGCAGTCGCTGACGATCATGGTTGTGGCGTGCGTAGCGCTGATCGCCAATGTCGCCTGTCTCCTGCTCATTACCAAGCACCGCGACGGTGGTGTTCACATGCAGGCCAGCTATATCTTTTCCGCCAATGACGTACTCATCAATGTCGGCGTGATCGTAGCTGGCGCCCTGGTCGCATGGAGCGGGTCGAACTACCCGGACCTGTTCATTGGTGGTTTGATCGGCTTGATTGTCCTACTCGGTGCGAGACGTATTCTGGCGCTGCGCGCGTAGGTGATTCATCACAGCATCAATAGCAGCAGTGAGTAGCCAAGCGAGCCGAGCAGGAACGCGCCGAATCGACTGTTGCGCTCGGTGGGTAGCTCTTCTTTGAGCACGTTGAGGATGATCGCACCGGCGATGAACGCAGTGACGGCCGAGACTGCCAGTTCTGACAGCTCGATGGTCGCACCGAAGGCCCAACCGACCAGCGTCGCGCTTGCCAGAATCCAACGCCCGCGATGGGCAAACAGCCCCTGATGGTCGTGTTGCAGTGCTACGTCATTGACCATGAAATGCAGCGCCATGGCCACGGTGTACCAGACCAGTTCAAGCGTCTGGCCCGCGTCGCGGTTGGCCAGGATATAGCCGATCAGCGCGTTGTAGCCGGCGAATGCGCCAACGTGCAGCCAGAACACGCTGGCGTGCGATGGTTCGTCGTCCGCGCGCACGCTACGGTGCTGTTTTATAAGCCGTTCCAGGCCGTAGAAACAGGCCAGACCAAGCAGGGCCAGCAGATAGGCGTGGTGTTCCAGATAGCGCAGCGGATGGAACCCGCTATCCTCCATCACCTGCTGTCCTTGAGCCAGTTCAGGGAGCAGGTGAACGAACACATAGGCGACGGCGACGCCACCGGCGGCGGAAAGCCAGCGGCTACGTGGCAACTGGTGCAGCTCGCTTAGCCTTCCGGCCAGCACGTGGGTAGCCGTCAGCGCCAATGCGGCGATAAACGTGAGCATGGTAAACCCTAGCAGCGGTCACCCGCTTCTGACTTTGGCTGTCCAGCGGTGTTCAGTGTGCAGTTCGTCGGCCGGTCGATGTGGACTAATGATCTCGATCAGTTCACTGCGTCTTGATCGGCCAGGCCGATGATTTTTTTGATAGAGTTCGCTCCTGAAAAGCGAGCAGCCAGCCAGCTTTTAATACGGTCAATGAGGTGTCTGCTTGATTAGGGTGCTGGTGGTCGATGACCACGATCTGGTTCGCACGGGCATCAGTCGTATGCTGGCGGACATCTCCGGACTACAGGTAATAGGTCAGGCTGACTCCGGCGAGGACGCGATCCGCAAGGCTCGGGAGCTCAAGCCTGACGTCGTGCTGATGGACGTCAAGATGCCGGGTATCGGCGGCCTGGAGGCGACCCGCAAGCTGTTGCGCAGCTATCCGGATCTCAAGGTCATTGCCGTGACGATCTGTGAAGAAGACCCGTTTCCGACGCGTCTCCTGCAGGCCGGTGCGGCGGGATACCTGACCAAGGGTGCAGGCCTTGAAGAGATGGTCCAGGCCATTCGCATGGTGTTTGGCGGTCAGCGTTACATCAGTCCGCAGATCGCCCAGCAGCTGGCGCTCAAATCGTTCCAGCCGCAGCTCAGCGAGTCGCCGTTCGATCTGCTTTCCGAGCGGGAAATCCAGATCGCGTTGATGATCGCCAACTGCCAGAAAGTGCAGAGCATCTCCGACAAGCTCTGCCTCTCGCCGAAAACGGTCAATACCTACCGTTATCGCATCTTCGAAAAGCTGTCGATTACCAGTGATGTCGAGCTTGCCCTGCTGGCGGTTCGTCACGGGATGGTCGACACCGTCAACTGATGACAGAAACCTTCGACTCATCGGCGTTCCTGGCGGCTTGCAGCGGCCGTCCGGGCGTTTATCGCATGTTCGATGCGCAGGCCAAGCTGCTGTATGTCGGCAAGGCCAAGAACCTCAAGAAGCGCCTGGCCAGCTACTTCCGCAAGACGGGGCAGGCGCCAAAGACCGCAGCCTTGGTGGCGAAGATCGCACAGGTCGAGACCACCATCACCGCCAACGAAACCGAGGCGCTGCTGCTCGAGCAGACGCTGATCAAGCAATGGCGGCCGCCTTATAACATCCTGCTGCGTGACGATAAGTCCTATCCCTACGTATTCCTCTCAGCCGGCGAATTCCCGCGACTGAGCATTCACCGTGGCGCGAAGAAAGAGCCAGGGCGTTACTTCGGACCTTATCCCAGCGCGGGAGCGATCCGCGAAAGCCTGAGCCTGCTGCAAAAAGCCTTTTTCGTGCGCCAATGCGAAGACAGTTACTACCGAAACCGCACACGGCCTTGCCTGCAGTACCAGATCAAGCGCTGCAAGGCGCCGTGTGTGAACCTGGTCGAGCCAGCGGAATACGCCGAAGACGTACGCCATTCGGTGATGTTTCTCGAAGGGCGCAGCAATGCGCTGGCCGAAGAACTGTCGCGCAACATGGAAAAGGCGGCGATGAGTCTGGACTTCGAGCGTGCCGCGGAAATTCGCGATCAGATCGGCATTCTGCGCCGGGTGCAGGATCAGCAAAGCATGGAAGGCGGCACTGGCGACGTAGATATCGTCGCCGCCGTGGTGAGCCCGGGCGGCGCCTGTGTGCATCTGATCACCGTGCGCGGCGGTCGCGTGCTGGGCAGCAAGAACTTCTTCCCGCAGGTAGCCATCGAGGAAAGCGTCAGCGAAGTGCTACAGGCGTTCCTGGAGCAGTACTACCTGGGCGCTGCCGAACGCGATCTGCCGGCAGAATTGATCGTCAATGCGGTACACGAAGACTTTGCGACGCTCATCGACGCTATTTCCGAGCTGCGCGGCGTAGAGCTGACCATCACCCACCGCGTCCGTGGCACGCGAGCCCGCTGGCAGCAGCTGGCGTTGACCAATGCCGAGCAGGCGATGGGCGCGCGCCTGGCCAACCGTCAGCACCTGTCGGCTCGCTTCGAAGCATTGGCCGAGGCGCTGGAACTCGACGAGCCGCCACAACGTCTGGAGTGCTTCGATATCAGCCATTCCAGCGGTGAGGCGACGGTGGCCTCCTGCGTGGTGTTCGGTCCGGAAGGTCCACTCAAGTCCGACTACCGCCGCTACAACATCGAAGGCGTTACCGCGGGCGATGACTATGCAGCGATGCATCAGGCGCTGTCCCGGCGTTTTCGCAAGGCGGCGGAAGGCGAGGGCAAGTTGCCGGATATCCTGCTGGTCGACGGTGGCAAGGGCCAGCTCAATATGGCGCGCGAGGTGCTCGAAGAGTTGGCAGTGCCGGAGTTGATCCTGCTCGGCGTGGCCAAGGGCGTGACCCGCAAGCCCGGCCTGGAAACGCTCTACCTCAACGACGCGGCTCACGAATTCACCCTCCCGGCCGACTCACCGGCACTGCACCTGATCCAGCAGGTGCGCGACGAGGCCCACCGTTTCGCCATAACCGGTCACCGTGCCAGACGTGGGAAAGCGCGGCGGACGTCGACCCTGGAGGAGGTTCCCGGCATCGGCCCGAAGCGCCGTCGCGAACTGCTTACGCATTTTGGCGGTCTTCAGGAACTGTGTAGAGCGAGCCTCGACGAGATCGCCAAAGCGCCCGGTATCAGCAAAAAGCTCGCCGAGTCGATTTATGCAGCTCTGCACAGTGAGTAAACTGTTCCCCGAATTCCGCCGATCAGTGGTACCGATGAATATCCCGAACCTGCTCACCGTTCTACGCGTGCTGCTGATACCCATCTTTATTTTGCTGTTCTATCTCCCGTTCTACTGGAGTTACCTGGCTGCAAGTGCCGTGTTCACCGTAGCGGCGCTGACAGACTGGCTCGACGGCTACCTGGCGCGTCGGCTTGAGCAGAGCACGCCGTTCGGTGCCTTTCTCGATCCGGTCGCGGACAAGCTCATGGTGGCGGTGGCCCTGGTGCTGCTGGTCGAAGAGCACGCCAACCTCTGGTTGACGTTGCCTGCCGCGATCATCATCGGTCGGGAGATCGTTGTCTCGGCATTACGTGAGTGGATGGCCGAACTGGGCGCCCGCGCTCAGGTTGCAGTGTCAAACCTGGGCAAATGGAAGACTGCCGCGCAGATGGCGGCCTTGGTTATCCTGCTGGCCAATCCGCCGCAGCCGACAATCTGGGTGGGCCTGGGCTACGCGCTGTTGATCGTGGCGGCTGGACTGACGCTGTGGTCGATGATCAATTACCTGATGGCTGCCTGGCCGCACCTGAGCACCACCGAAAAGAAATAAAAACTTTTTTAATCAAAGGGTTGACGGCAGCCTTCGATCGTATAGAATGGCGCCCGTCACCAAGACAACGCGGGAATAGCTCAGTTGGTAGAGCACGACCTTGCCAAGGTCGGGGTCGCGAGTTCGAGTCTCGTTTCCCGCTCCAGTTTGTAAGATCGCGCCGCAGTAATCATGCGGCGCCTTCGTTTTGAGGCCGGTTGGCAGAGTGGTTATGCAGCGGATTGCAAATCCGTGTACGCCGGTTCGATTCCGACATCGGCCTCCATATTGAAAAGCCCCAAGCAATTCGTTGCTTGGGGCTTTTTCTTTTGCGCGACAGAATTTCGGGTGCTTCGCACTCAGCAGTGAGTTCGACGGCGGGCGGTTCCGCAAAGGCTATCTATACTTTGTCAGCGCCTTTTGCGCGGGAGAATAGCCATGCGCCGCCTCACAGCTTTTGCTTTTGCCATCCTCTTCAGCTCGCCGCTGCTGGCGATGCACTGCCCCATGGATATGGCCAAGATCGACGAGCAGCTCAAGACCAATCCGCCCAAGGATGCCGCTACGCTGCAGCAGGTTCGTGAGTTGCGCGCCGAGGGCGAACAGTTGCATCAGGCCGGCAAGCACGCCGATTCGGTGAGAGTGCTCGGCAGGGCTCTGTATCTGCTTGGCCTGAAGCCCTGATCAGCGGGCGCGGCGCAAGCCGACCAGCAGCCAGAACAGCAGTCCCAGGACCGGAAAGACAGCGATGCCGATCGCCCAGAGCGCTTTTGCGCCTACGGTTCGGTCACTTTTGAATACGCTGATGATCGCGAGCAGATTCAGGGCTATCAGGGCTACCGCGGCAGCGATGGCCAGATACGTCATCGAATCGGACACTTCTCATTCTCCTGGTAGTTCACCTTATATGAGGCCGTGAACTACGCAGTGCGGTTCCGTTCGGCAAGCCCCGCCGTGCCGCTGGTGCGGCACGATCGAGGCACCGCATCACTCAGCCAAGCAGTTGCTGGAGTTCATCGCTGCTAGGCACCTTGCCTTCCACAACGATTTCTTCGTCTATTGCCAGTGCCGGGGTGCGCATGACGCCCGCGTCGATGATGGCGTTTACATCGGTGACCTTTTCGACCTCGAAATCGAGCCCAAGACGCCGCGCTGCTGCTTCTGCGTTGGCAGTGAGTTGCTGGCACTTGGCGCAGCCGGATCCATAGATAGTCAGTTTCATCGTCGTTCTCACATCAGTTGGCCATAGAGATAACCGCTGAGCGTGGCCATCACCACGACCAGCGAGCAGTACACGATCGTTTTCTGCGTGCCGAGCACGGTACGGATGACCAGCATGTTCGGCAATGACAGGGCGGGACCTGCCAGAAGAATCGCCAGCGCCGGCCCCTTGCCCATTCCGGCCCCCAAAAGACCCTCCACAATCGGCACTTCGGTCAGTGTGGAAAAGTACATGAATGCACCGAGGACCGAGGCGAGGAGGGTGGAGGTGAAGCTGTTGTCGCCCACAGCCCAGACGACCCATTCGCTGGGAATCAGCCCTTCGTGGCCGGGGCGGCCGAGCAGCATGCCGGCGATCAGCACCCCGCCAAGCAGTAACGGCATGATCTGTTTGGTGAAGTCCCAGCTCTGACCGACCCATTCCTGGCTTGCTGCGTTCTGGCGACTGGCCTGTAGCATCAATCCCGCGATGCCTATGACCATGGCAAGCTCCGGCCACTGAGGCGCAAGCAGAGCGCTCGCAGCGACCAGCGCGCCAATCATGAGCAACGGTCGTACCGACCAGTTCCAGCGACGCACCAGTAATGACGCCAGCAAGATGGCGAGGGTTGCGGTGATCGGCCACTTCCAGGCATGCACGGCCATCCAGGCCGAGTTCTCCGCGCTGGCCCAGTTGGCGAATACCAGAATGCCGATCATCAAGCTGAACAAGGCGACGATGTCGCCGAGCGGGTGCCCGTCGTCGTCGCCGGCGAAACCGCGGGCACTTTTGGCCGCGCGTGCAGCCTCCTCGCGGCGGTAGAGCAGGTGCATGATGGCGCCGATTACCAAGGCGAACACGATGGCACCAACGGCTCGAGCGATCCCGAGCTCGGCGCCAAGCACCTTGGCGGTGACTACGATGGCCATGACGTTGATCGCCGGCCCCGAATAGAGAAAGGCGATTGCTGCACCCAGGCCGGCACCGCGCCTGTAGATGCCGCCAAACAGCGGCAATACGGTGCAGGAGCACACCGCCAGCAGCGTGCCGGCGATGGATGCCACACCGAACGCCACGGGCTTCGGCGAAGCCGGACCAAGGTGCTTCATCACGGCGCCCTGGCTGATGTAGACGGCCATTGCGCCCGCGATGACGAAGGCTGGCAGCAGGCAGAGAATCACATGTTCACGGGCGTACCACTGCGTCAGGCGCAGGCCTTCCAGTACCGCGTTTTCGAAACGGGGCTGGCCCATCGGCAGGAAGAAGATCAGCAGGAACGCCGCGCACATTCCGAGCAGCACTTTGGCTTCGGTGGGATGGCCCCGCCAGAAGTTAGCCAAGTGCGCTCTCAGCGAAAGTGGTGTGTCACTGGTCGAGGCAGGCTGCTCTTGTGCGGGGCCGTCCATGTCTGTGGTCCTCTCAGGCGTCTGCATCGATGGTAGTCAGCCTGCGCGCCGCCCTGCTGATCAGGGTCAAGCGAAGGTGAGTGGATCCAGCTCAATCAGCCGGCAACGCCCGGTTGTACCAGTCACGGCTGCGGTTGATGCTGCGCACCAGCCAGAGCATGACCGGCACCTCGATCAATACGCCAACTACGGTCGCAAGGGCCGCGCCTGAATTGAAACCATAGAGCACGATTGCAACGGCAACCGCCAGTTCGAAGAAGTTCGAAGCACCGATCATCGCTGAAGGGCCGGCAACATCATGGTGAACCAGGAAGCGACGGTTGAGCCAGTAGCCCAGTCCGGCGATGAATAGTGTTTGCAGCAGGATCGGTATCGCGAGCATGGCGATGATCAACGGCTGGGCCACGATCGCTTCGCCCTGGAAGGAGAACAGCAGGACGAGGGTCGCCAGCAACGCCACGATGGAAAATGGCTGCACCTTCGCCAGTGCCGCCTGAAAGGCCGGCTCACCGCGCTTCATCAGCCGGCCGCGAATGAACTGGGCGATGGCCAGCGGAATGACGATGTACATCACTACCGAGAGCAACAGGGTATCCCAGGGCACTGGAATCGACGACACGCCGAGCAGCAGGGCGACGATTGGCGCAAAGGCAAACACCATTACCACGTCGTTCAGCGCCACCTGGGTCAGGGTGAAATTGGCGTTGCCGTTGCAGAGATTGCTCCAGACGAAAACCATCGCCGTGCAGGGTGCGGCGCCTAGGAGGATCAGGCCAGCCATGTAGCTATCGAGCTCGGAAGCCGGGAGCCACGGCGCGAAGACATGCTTTATGAATACCCAGCCGAGCAGGGCCATGGTGAATGGCTTGACCGCCCAGTTGACGAACAGCGTGATGCCCATGCTCGCCCGTTGTGCATAAACCTCCCGCAGCGCCGAGAAATCGATCTTCATCAGCATCGGGATGATCATCACCCAGATCAGCAGGCCGACCGGAATGTTCACATGGGCGATTTCCAGCGCGCCGACCGCTTGTGCGGCAGCGGGCAGTCCCAGACCGAGGAGGGTGCCGGCAACGATGCAGAGAAAGACCCAGAGCGTCAGATAACGCTCGAAGAATCCGAGCGGGACGCCGGCCGCTTTCTTCCCGGCCACTTCACATTGACTGGACATCGTTAATTACACCTTTTCGCGTGATGATCGGGATTGCATCGGTGGTTGCTAGGGGCGCTGCAGGGACGTTGCGGCAAGTGCCTGAACGAGCTCATCGACGGTACTTCGCGCCGTGCGGGTGACGCCGATCAGCGTGGCAGATGCCATGCCGGTCCAGTCGCCGTAGCCCACCAGCCAGAGATTGGGTTGCTTCACGACACGGGTGCCTTCTACCTGTACTTTGCCATCGGCCTCGATGATGCCGAGTTCACGAAGATGATCCAGTGCCGGGCGGAAACCTGTGCACCAGATCACCGCGTCCAGGTCCTCACGACGCCCATCCGCCCACTCGACTCCCGTTTCGGTGAAGCGCGCGAAGGGGCGCTCGGCCCCCAGAACGCCACGCTCGCGGGCTTTGCGCACCGGCGGCACCATGACGATGTCACCGAAGCCGCCGGCCGGCTCGTCGATGCTGCGTCCCTCCTGCTGCGCCTTCCAGCGCGCGGTGGCGCGCTCGAACAGCACGCGGCCGTCGACATCGTCGGGCAGAAACGCAGGTGGCTCCTGAGTGACCCAGCGTGTCTCGCTGACTCTGGATAGCTCGGCGAGGACCTGCGCGCCGGAGTTTCCACCGCCTACCACCATCACCCGTTTACCTGCGAAGGGGCCAGGGTCACGGTAGTGAGCCGAGTGAATCTGCGCACCCTGAAAAAGCTCGCGCCCTTCATAAGGCGGAATGAAAGGCTTGCTCCAGGTGCCCGTCGCACTGATGACTGCGCGAGCCAGCCAATGCTGATCGCCTGCTTGCACAAGCCAGAGATCGTCGAGGCGGCTGATCGTATCGACTCGAACCGATCGCTGAATGGGAAACCGGTAGCGATCTTCGTAACGTCGCAAATAATCGATAACATCGCTGCGCGTTGGATTGCCCGGCTCGACCGGAGCAGGCATCGGCCAGCCGGCAATCGAGCTCCAGGCGGCGGGTGAGAACAGTCTCAGCGACTCCCAGGCGTGCAGCCATGCGCCGCCGGGACTGGGCTGTTCATCCAACAGCAGATAGGACAGCGACGTGCGGCGCAGAAAGTACGCAGTCGTCAGGGCGGACTGTCCTGCGCCAATGATGATGACATCGAGAACATTGGGTGCTGTCATCAAGCGGCTCCCGTGAAGGCGGATATTCGTTCGAATAAATATATGCGATGCGGAATATACGCCTCTTGTTCCGGCGCAACAAACTCGCCTTCGACAGCGCCCAGTAAATAGCCAGCCTAGCTCGAGAGAGAGAGCTTTACTTGCTTATGCGCTAAGCAATATATTCGCCCAAGCATATCTTATGGGGAACGGCTTCATGGCCTACAAATCGCGTGTCCTGTTCGTCTGCGTCGCCAACTCGGCACGCTCCCAGCTCGCCGAGGCGTTGCTGCGGCATACCGATTCGGAGCACTTCGAGGTGTTCAGTGCAGGCACCGCTCCCACCCAGGTCGATCTACGAGCGTTGGCAGCGCTCGAGCAGCTTGGCGTTGCGACAGTGGGATTGCACAGCAAATCGCTGGAGGAAGTGGAAGGGCAACCGTTCGATTTCGTGATCACGCTGTGTGATAAGTCGTCATTGGAATGCCTTGCACTGCCTGGTGCGGGCGAGTACATCGCCTGGAACTTCGAAGACCCTGCCACTAGCGACCAGCCGGATGCCTACCGGCATACGCTTCACGAGATACATGAGCGGATCAAGATGTTCGTGTTGGTCAAGAACAAGCGCTGAGAAGATATCAATGGTCGAGCACCTGACACCTACCACTGTATTCAAATGCCTGGCAGACGAGACTCGCGTGCGGATCGCGTTGCTTGTCGCCCGTGAAGGCGAATTGTGTGTCTGCGAGCTGACCTGTGCGCTGGATGAAAGCCAGCCAAAGATCTCGCGGCATCTGGCGCTGCTGCGCGGATGCGGAATTCTGGAAGACCGCCGCCAGGGCCAGTGGGTTTACTACCGACTCCACCCGCACCTGCCTGACTGGGTGACCGACATGCTGCAGCCGATCCTGGCCGCCAACAAGAATTGGCTGGGCGATAACGTGCAGCGCCTCGAAAGTATGCGCAACCGCCCAGAACGCGCCAGCTCATGCGCCTGAATCAAGAACGACCATGAAGATTCTCTTTCTCTGCACCGCCAACAGCTGCCGCAGCATTCTGGCCGTGGCGCTGTTTAACCAACTCGCGCCGGCCGGCATGCGCGCGTTCAGCGCCGGCAGCGAGCCAAGAGGCGAAATCAATCCACTGACGCTTGAGGCGCTGGCGCGGGCCGGCATTGCGGCTGATGGCTTGTATAGCAAGAGCAGCGATGCGCATCAGGCGCTGAATCCCGACTTCGTCATTACCGTCTGCGACAAGGCCGCTGGCGAAGCGTGCCCGGTGCATTTCGGGCCAGCCACCAAGGCGCACTGGGGGCTTGCCGATCCTTCCGAGAGCGTCGGTAGTCCCGAGGAAATAAAAGCGGCGTTCGATGCCACGCTGGTCAGGCTCAAGCTACGTTTCACCGCGTTTCACCGCGTTTCTCGCGCTACCGCTCGCTCAGCTGGATGCCGCTACGCTGAGAACCGAGCTGGCGCGCATCGGCACACTTTGAACCTAGCAGGACATGCCTAATGAACGACGATCTGCCCAATATCGACCCAGGTCTGCTGGATATGCCTGACCTGGACAAGCTTGCTCTGCCGGCAGGTCCAGAACACAGGCCACGCATCCTGCTGCTCTATGGCTCTAACCGGGAGCGCTCCTACAGTCGTCTGCTGGTGCAGGAAGCTGCGCGCCTGCTCGAGCGTTTCGGTGCCGAGACGCGCATCTTCAATCCGTCCGGATTGCCGCTGCCGGACGATGCACCGGACAGCCATCCGAAGGTGCAGGAGCTGCGCGAGCTGATGCAGTGGTCGGAAGGTCAGGTGTGGTGTTCGCCGGAGCGTCACGGCTCGATGAGCGCGGTGTTCAAGGCGCAGATCGACTGGGTGCCGCTGGCCATGGGCGCGGTGCGGCCGACACAGGGCAAGACGTTGGCGATCATGCAGGTCAGTGGCGGCTCTCAGTCGTTCAACGCGCTGAACCAGATGCGCGTGCTGGGCCGCTGGATGCGCATGATCACCATCCCGAACCAGTCCTCGGTGGCCAAAGCCTTTCTCGAATTCGACGACGCCGGCCGGATGAAGCCCTCGGCCTACTACGACCGCGTGGTGGATGTGATGGAGGAGCTGATCAAGTTCACCCTGCTGGTACGCTGCCGGGCCGACTACCTGGTCGATCGCTATTCGGAACGCAAGGAGTCGGCCGAAGCGCTGTCCCGTCGCGTCAATCAACGCTCCATCTGACTTTCAGGAATCGCCCGCGTGTCCCATCCCTACAACATCCTCGATGTACCCGGCAGCGCCGGTCAGCTGATCTTCACACCGTGCCCCGGCAGCAAGGGCACCAGCGTCGATGAGGCGCTGGCTACCCTGCAAGCGGCCGGCGCTGACGCGCTGATCACCCTGATGCCTGCTGAAGAGCTGGCGCGCAACGAAGCGACGCAGCTGGCGCAGCTCTGCGTCGAGCGCGGCCTCGAGTGGTTTCACCTGCCGGTGGCTGACGAACAGGTGCCGCTGGCGGACTTCGACCAGGCTTGGGAACAGTCGGCGGATCGGATCAATGAGCTGCTGGATGCCGGCAAGCGCATCGCCATTCACTGCAAGGGCGGCTCCGGTCGTACGGGCCTGATCGCAGCGCGCATCCTGATAGACCGCGACGTGCCGCGCGCAACCGCCATCGCCAGCGTCCAGGCGTTGCGCCCCAAGGCTATCCAGCATCCGGCCCATGTCGGCTGGATCGAACGCTTCGGCGCATGACGGGCTTCGCATGCTGAATACGCTTGGCCTGTTCGTCATTACCGCGATAGCGGAGATCGTTGGCTGCTATCTGCCATACCTCTGGCTGAAACAGGGCAAGAGTATCTGGTTGCTGTTGCCGGCTGCGCTTTCCCTCGCGCTGTTCGCCTGGCTGCTGTCGCTGCATCCCACCGCCGCCGGGCGCGTGTATGCGGCGTACGGTGGCGTGTATGTCGGCGTGGCGCTGGTCTGGCTGTGGCTGGTCGATGGCGTTCGCCCGACCTGGTGGGACCTGCTTGGCTGCGCCGTGGCGATGCTGGGCATGGCGATCATCATGTTTGCGCCACGAACTTCCTGATTCACCTTTCAAAAGCGAGTCATCCATGAGCATCAAAGTTGGCATCAACGGCTTCGGCCGCATCGGACGTCTGGCACTGCGCGCAGCGTGGGACTGGCCGGAGCTGGACTTCGTGCAGATCAACGATCCCGCTGGCGACGCGGCGACCCATGCGCATCTGCTGAACTTCGACTCCATTCACGGTCGCTGGAAACACGAAGCGGGATCCGATGGCGACTGCCTGGTGATCGACGGTCAGCGGGTAAAGGTCAGCGCCAACAAGGCGATCAGCGACACCGACTGGTCGGGCTGCGATCTGGTCATTGAGGCCAGCGGCAAGATGAAGACCGTGGCGGTGCTGCAGCAGTATCTGGAGCAGGGCGTCAAACGCGTGGTGGTCAGCGCGCCGGTGAAGGAGTCGGGTGCACTGAACATCGTCATGGGCGTCAACGATAGTCTGTTCGATCCGGCGCAGCATCGCATCGTCACCGCGGCATCCTGCACCACCAACTGCCTGGCGCCGGTGGTCAAGGTGATCCATGAGCAGCTCGGCATCCGCCACGGTTCGATCACCACCATCCATGACCTGACCAATACCCAGAGCATTCTCGATCAGCCCCATAAGGACCTGCGCCGCGCTCGGGCCTCGGGCATGAGCCTGATTCCCACGACTACCGGCTCGGCCACGGCGATCGCTGAAATCTTCCCGGAGCTGCGCGGCAAGCTGAACGGCCATGCCGTGCGCGTGCCGCTGGCCAATGCCTCACTGACCGATTGCGTGTTCGAAGTGGAGCGCGCTACCGATGCCGCTGAGGTGAACCGGCTGCTCAAGGCCGCGGCAGAGGGCGAGCTGAAGGGCATCCTCGGGTATGAGGAGCGGCCGCTGGTTTCCATCGATTACCGCACCGACCCGCGCTCGTCGATCATCGATGCGCTGTCGACCATGGTGGTCAACGGCACTCAGGTGAAGATCTACGCCTGGTACGACAACGAATGGGGCTACGCCAACCGCACTGTAGAACTGGCGCGCAATGTCGGGCTGGCGGGGTGAGGCGGTCCTGATCAGAGTTTCCCGCCACTGAGCGCGGCGTGCATTGGGGTTAGGCGTTCTTTTCGACCATGGCCAAGCCCTTTGCCGTCGCCAGCTCAACCTGACCACGCAATACCCGCAGATCAATCAAACCGGAACCCCGCATGCAAGCCCTAGCCCGACTGTCTCCCGAGGTGCGCCAGTACCTGATCGTCACCGGTAATTACTGGGCCTTCACGCTCACCGATGGCGCGTTGCGCATGCTGGTGGTGCTGCACTTCCATGCGCTGGGTTACTCGCCGCTGCAGATCGCCGCGCTGTTTCTGTTCTACGAGGTGTTCGGGGTCATCACCAACCTGGTGGGTGGTTATCTCGGTGCGCGCCTCGGTCTGAATCGGACGATGAACCTTGGGCTGGCGATGCAGGTGGTGGCGCTGCTGATGCTCACCGTGCCGGCGGCGTGGTTGACCGTGCCCTGGGTGATGGGTGCGCAGGCACTGTCCGGTATCGCCAAGGACCTGAACAAGATGTCGGCCAAGAGCTCGATCAAGCTCCTTGTATCCGACAGCCAGCAGGGCACGCTGTACAAGTGGATCGCCATCCTCACCGGCTCGAAGAATGCGCTCAAGGGCGTGGGTTTCTTCCTCGGCGGCGCACTACTGACGCTGCTGGGATTCGCCGGTGCGGTCCTGACGATGGCTGCGGTACTGGCCGTGATCTGGATCGGCAGTCTGGTGCTGTTGAAAAAGGATCTTGGCAAGGCGAAGGCCAAGCCGAAGTTCAAGGACATCCTCTCCAAGAGTCCGGCGATCAACGTGCTGTCCGCGGCGCGGCTATTCCTGTTCGGTGCGCGGGACGTGTGGTTCGTCATCGCGCTACCGGTGTACCTGAGCACTGTCTTTGGGTGGGATTTCTGGAAGGTCGGCGGCTTTCTGGCGTGCTGGATCATCGGCTATGGCATCGTTCAGTCGATGGCGCCGGCCATTACCGGCAAGCGCAGCGGGCAGGTTCCGGATGGGCGCGCAGCCTTCATCTGGGCGGCGTTGCTGGCGGCGCTACCGGCGGCGATCGCTGCGGGCCTGGCAACCGGTGCGTCGCCGCAATGGGTGCTGATCGGCGGGCTGCTGCTATTTGGTGGGCTGTTCGCGGTGAACTCCTCGCTGCATAGCTACCTGATCGTCAGCTACGCCAAGGAAGATGGTGTCTCGCTGGATGTGGGTTTCTATTACATGTCCAATGCGATGGGTCGGCTGATCGGAACCTTGCTCTCCGGCTGGGTGTTCCAGGCCTACGGCCTGCAGGCCTGCCTGTGGGTTTCGTCACTCTTCGTGCTGCTCGCAGCGCTCATCTCGCTGCGGCTGCCTCGTCACGTGCGCTAGTCGGTCGGGCGCGAACGCCCGACCTGCACCCGCTCAATAGGTGTACTGCAGCTGTGCCCAGAGTTTATCGGTGTCCACCGAATAGTCGTCCGCGTCATAGGCGGCGTACTTGACCGTTGCGACCAGCCCTTTGACCAGCGGGATGGCGCGGCTGTAACCGATGTTGATCTCTTCCCCGTACTGCTCGCTGCCGCGCTCGGCGCGGAAGTCGTGGTACCAGGCCTGCAGCGTGCCGCCGAACAGCGGCAGGGTGCCGCCAAGATAGACATCCTGAACGCCGTCTGCCGGCGTCAGCAGGAAGGTATCCGCCCAGCCCTGAAAGGCGTGCTTGGTGGCCAGCGGCGTCTGGAATGCGCGATTGCCCGGCCCCGAGTCGCCGCCCAGTACTTCCACGCCCGCTTTCAGAGTCGCACCCTTGAGGGCATAGCCCAGCTCGGCCAGGTAGTACTCGCTGCTCAGTTCCTGTGGATTGCCTGCGTAGTCCTGCTGGCGTGCATATTCAAGCGCGTAGCTTAGGTTCTGGATGGCGCCGTTCAGACGCAGGCCTGTGGTCTTGCTGGACAGGGTGCCGAGCGCGGCGGCGGGTGCAGTGGCAATGTTGTCCAGCCCCAGCAGATAGCTGTAAGCGGTGGCCGTCAGCTCCGGTGAATACGCGTAGCGGGCGTTGAACAGATGACTGTGGCCTTCGATGTTGGCCGGGTTGGTGCGATTGTCGAAACGGTTGTCGCCCGGGCCAAAGATCGTGTTGATGTTGTCGATGTAGGCGTAGGTCAGCGTCAGCTTGTCGAGCGGTTGCAGTTGGCCCAGCACACCGTCGTAGGTCTGCTCGTTCTGCCGCCAACCAACCCCACCGACGAAGCGCTGATTGTCGAGATTTATCCGCTGACGGCCGCCGATGGCGCTGCCGAACGCATGCTCGTAGCGCAACAGCGCCTGGTTGATTTCGCTGCCGTCGGGATCGGGTACTGCCGAGTAGTCGGTCTGCCCGTTGCGAGTGCTGTTGTAGGCGGCGTCACCCAATCGGCTTACGTTGTCTGCTTCGACCAGCGCCGACAAGCCGTACCACTTGCCAGTCTGAACGCCGACACGGGTGCGCAGCGTCTGAGCGTTGGCGTGCTTCAGCGCGTTGTCCTGGTCGACGTGCTCATAGCGATAGCGCAGATCCAGAATCGGCTTCGCGTCGGTGAACAGACTGCTGAAGGTTTCCTGAGCGAAGACGGCTGGGCTGCATAACAGTCCAGCGCTCAGCAGGTAGGGAGTCAGGTGATGTGAGTGCAGGTTCTTCATGTGCCGCTCCGTTGTGGATATCGGAGCGAACGATAGGCTGCTTGCTATTTTTGCCATTGACAGCAATCAAGGGCGGCAAAAGGCTCTGGGACGGCCTATCGACGCATCCCGGTAGCTTTTCCGCACTGAATATCTAGTGGGGCAGGACGGCCCTCAGCATGCCGATATCGTGGGTAGCGCGCTGAATCAGCGCAGCGGCATTCGGCCCTGACTTGTCCTGGGCGTTGCGCCGGCCGCGACGCCAATGCGTCATAGGCTGCAGTGCGCTGATATCCGATCGGGTGACAAGTTCTTCGAGTGATCGCTTGCTCATGTTCGCGGCCTCACGTCGTGAGTTCGGTGGAGCGTCCGTGCGCCATGGGGGAGTCCATGAGCAGAGAATGCGCGCGGTTTGTTACAGCGGTTTGGCAGCGCCGGGCAGGCGGATGAACGGCGGCGCAGGCTGCGCTTCAGACCTCGCCGATCGCGCTGACGCTGGTGATGCCGGCGTTCCAGATCATCTCGTAGTGGGCGGTCTGGACGATGGAGAGGACGCACCGCGGCGTCATCAGCGCCCAGCAATGCTGGCCCGGTTTGCGCACGGAGTGATAGCGCAAACCCGGAAAGCCATCCTCCCGCAACCGGCGACCGAACTGCCGCGCTGCGGAATAGTCATTCGCAGCGTAGATTGGGTCAGTCGGTGTGATGGTCGTGGCGTCCAGCAGTCCTGCTTCATTGAACTGGCATGAGAGTCCGCGGAAAACGAAACGCTCGAAGTTCAGCCCCACGACGTTGGACCAATACAGCTCCTGATGATGGCGTACCTCGGCCAGCGCCGTTTCCATGCTGTCAGCCAGATAGAGCACGCCGTAGCTGCCATCGCTGAAGCGTGAGCCGGCGGGATTCACATGGGTGAAGGGAGCGGTGGCGTAGGAACAGCCGGGTACGCCGAACGGAATTTCCGAGCGGGGGATCAGTTCAAGGCGGCCCGTCTCGTTGTGCAGGCGCGGGTTGGTCAAAGCCTGCAGCTGGTAGAGCATTTCAAATTCATCGGCGTCGGCCACGTCATCGAACAGATCGATGGGCGGGAACTTCGAATTGACCAGCCGGTACGCCTGGAGTCGGCCTTCTGGCCGGACTGGCAGCCGTTGCGGCACTACCACTGCGCGCCCCGCATGCTGTCGATCCGCCGGAACGACTCGTACAGCGAAATCATGTCGCCCTGCGCCATGACCTCCAGCGGCGAGCGCCCATTGAAGAACTCGTTGTGGTTGGGCATGCCGGGAAAGCCGTAGGTATTGTCCGGGTTATCGAAGATCAGCCGCAGGGCTGCATGAATATTCAGAATGAAGCTCACCCGCTGCATCTGATCCGGATCCAGGCTGACCGACCAATCCGGATTGCGCAGCTTGGCCCGCGCATGGGTGCTGCGAGAAATGCGCAGAATCCGACAAGCCTGCTCGGTAGTTGCCTGCCATTTATCAAGAATGTTCACTGCGGCTCGTAGGCCGGTAGCGCACTGATCCTTGGTAAAGGTGACAGCTTGCTGAAGAGTCGCGCTCATAAATAATCGCCTCTTTTGAGTCTATGGATACACAATAGCACTATTTGTATCTGCAGATAAAAGAGTGATTAAAAGAACTCTCATCAACGAGCTCAGGCAGTCTTTGAGGTAAGTAAGACGAAGCGAAATTTCGTGTCGGTTAACCCGGAGCCAAACAGGTGTCTTAGCGCTGAACGTGTCTGGAAGCTTTGGCGTTAGTTGCGGAAACTGGAGTTTTACGGAATGCCGAATGGCAGCTAGCAAGGATAGCCAGCGAGAAGTGGTGCCCGGAGCGGGGGTCGAACCCGCATACCCTTTCGGATGAGGGATTTTAAGTCCCTTGCGTATACCAATTTCGCCATCCGGGCGGAGACTGCATTGCAGTGCGCCGATGGGGAATCGGCGGCGCAGGACTATAGCGAGCCTCCGAAGCCCACGCAACCAGAACGACCTGCGTTCAGCCACTGGAATTTCCCGATAAGGCCCACCAGCTGGGCAACAGGCGACGGACCTGCGAACGGCTGAAGCGGTCATCGATCAGGTGCACGACGCCCTCGTCCTGCTGTGTGCGGATCACTCGTCCGGCGGCCTGCACGACTTTCTGCAGGCCGGGGTAGAGATAGGTGTAGTCATAGCCGTGACCGCGTCCGAATAGCTCGTCGAGCCGTGTCTTGAACTGCTCGTTGACGGGATTGACCTGCGGCAGGCCAAGCGTTGCGACAAATGCGCCAATCAAACGCTGGCCGGGCAGGTCGATGCCTTCGGCGAAAGCGCCGCCAAGTACGGCGAAGCCGATCCCCTCGCTGTGTTCGGTAAAACGCTCGAGAAAGGCATTGCGCGCCGCTTCCTGCATGCCGCGAGTCTGTTCCCAGAAGGGGACATCAGGGTAGTGCTCGCGCAGCAGCGCGGTGACCTGCTGCAGATAATCGAAGCTGCTGAAGAAGGCCAGATAGTTGCCGGGGCGCTCGAGGTACTGGCGGGCAACCAGTTCGACCACAGCGCCCAGCGAGGCCTGCCGATCCTGGTAGCGGGTCGAGACATGCCCGGCCAGGCAGACCCGCAGCTGCCGGCTCTGGAACGGCGATTCGACGTCGATCCAGGCGCTGGCGGCAGGCAGGCCCAGCATGTCGGCATGGAACCTGCGCGGGCTCAGCGTGGCGGAGAACAGCACACTGGAGCGCGCCTGCGCCAGGCGGGGGGCGAGAAAAGGGGCGGGCACCACGTTGCGCAGACAAAGGATCGAACGACGGGCCTTGCTGCGAGCAGTCGCCGGCAGCAGGCTGACATCGAACAGCGAATGCGCGCCGAACAGCTCGGCGACCCGACAGAAATGCATGGCGTCGAAATAGGCCCGCTGCAGATCCGCATCCAGCCCTGTAGGCTGCTCGCCCAGATAGTCGGTGATGGCGCTGACGGCCTGCTGCAATGCACCCAGCAGCTTGAGCGGCAGCTCGGCCTGCACTTGGTAGGTCGCCACCTGCTCGCGATGCAGCTCGTTCCAGCAGCGCTGAACGCGGCTCAGCGGGCGCTTCAGCGGCGCGGGTGCCTTGCTGCTGAGACCGACGAAGGTGCGCTGGTCGAGTTCCGCGCTGTACATGCCGCGCGCTCGTTCGAGCAGGTTGTGTGCCTCGTCCACCAGCACGCATGCTCGCCAGTCGTTGCTCTGGGTCAGGCCGTAGAGCAGGGCGCTGATGTCGAAGTAGTAGTTGTAGTCACCCACCACAACGTCCGCCCAGCGCGCCAGTTCTTGGCTCAGGTAATACGGGCAGACCTCATGTTCGAGCGCAACGCCTCGCAGCGTCGCCTGATCGAGCATGCAATGTTGCAGCGCTGCGGCGCGAGCGGCAGGCAGACGATCATAGAAACCTCTGGCCAGTGGGCAGGATTCGCCGTGACAGGCCTTGTCCGGGTGCTCGCAGGCCTTGTCCCGCGCGATCAGTTCGAGCACACGCAACTCGCCCGCGCCACTGCGCCGTAGCGTGTGCAGTGCATCCAGTGCCAGCTTGCGGCCGGAGGTTTTCGCCGCGAGAAAGAACAGCTTGTCGAGCTGCTGGCCGGGAAACGCCTTGAGTTGCGGAAACAGCGTGGCAAGGGTCTTGCCGATACCGGTCGGCGCCTGCGCCATCAGCGTGGTGCCGGTGCAGGCCGCCTTGTAGACCGCCTCGGCCAGCTGCCGCTGGCCGGCACGAAAATCGTCGTGGGGAAAGCGCAGATTGGAAAGTGCCTGGTCGCGCGCGGCGCGGTGGGCCATTTCCTGTTCGGCCCAGGCGATGAACGCCTGGCACTGGGTCTCGAAGAACGCACGCAGCGCCGCTGCGGCGTGGCGTTCGACGAACAGCGTTTCCTTGTGGCTGGTGACGTCGAAATAGACCAGTGCCAGTTCGAGTTCATCGAGCCCACGCGTCTGGCACAGCAGCCAGCCGTAGAGCTTTGCTTGCGCCCAGTGCAGCTGGCGGTGGTTGGCCGGCTGGCGTTCCAGGTCGCCGCGAAAGGTCTTGATCTCTTCCAGGCGATTGCGCGCCGGGTCGTAGCCATCGGCGCGGCCGCGCACGCTCAGCTGCCCGTATTGCCCCTCCAGGGTGATCTCGCGCTCGTAGCCGTCGCCGCGCCTGGCGGTGACCTGGGCGTGCCCGGCGATGCCTTCCAACGCGGTGGGCGAGGGCGTGAAGCGCAGATCCAGATCGCCGACCTTGGCGGTGAATTCGCAGAGCGCGCGCACCGCGACCCGATAGCTCACGCCATGACCTCGGCCCACTGCACATGGCAGACCGCAATGGGCAGACCGTGCTGATGGGCATAGTCGATCCAGCGCTTCTGGTTGTCCTGCAGGCGATCGCCTGGGCCCTTCACCTCGATCATGCGATAGCGGCGCTCTTCCGGCCACAGCTGGATCAGGTCCGGCAGGCCGGTGCGATTGCCAGTGACGTCCACCAGGATGCGCTGGAACAGCAGCTTCAGGTGCGCGGCGGGAATGCAGTCCAGCGCCTGCGCCAACAGTTGTTCGTCGAGCAGGCCCCAGGCGACGAACGCGTTATGGATGCCGAGCTTCGCCTGGAAGGTGCGCCAGATGCAGTCACGGTAGTCATCGCTGTCGAGGCAGGCCAGGCAGGCGGCGAACAGATCAGCGCGGCGCTGGTGGAAGTCTGCGCGGTTCAGGTCGGCCGGCGCCCAGTGGAATGGGTGAAAGAACGCACCGGGCAACGGCGCGAAGATCGCGTCCCAGCAGAGCAGGCCGAACAGCGAGCCGACCAGGGCGTTTTCCACGTAATACACTGGAGCGTCCGGCGTCGTCAGATGCTCGCGCACCGCCTGTTCGACGCTGCAGGTGGGCCTTGGCAGGACCAGATCGAGCTGTTCCGGCTTGCGGCTGCGTGCTCGTTCGGTCGGGATGCCCAGGTTGCGTTGCAGTCGGGGCAGGATGCGCTGCAGCTGCTGCGCTTCATGTTCGCTTTCCGGCACAGCCCGGGCCTGAAGCAACAGATCCATCGCTGCCGCTGGCTGGCCGCAGCGCTCCAGTACCCGAATCGCCCGCTCACGCGCACCGGGATAGTGATTGGACGCGTGCACGCGCAAGGCCTCGTCCAACTCGCCGAGTCGCTCGAACTGCTGGCCGATACGCAGCAGCAGCTTGCCGCGGCGACTTTCCAGCCAGGCATTGCCGAACGGCGCAGCCGGTACTGCTGCCAGGATTTCCGCCAGTGGCTCACCGGCATCGAAGCGCTCGCGACAGCGATGCAGATGCAGATAGGCATCCAGCTCGGCACGCGAGCTGAACGCCCGCGAGGCGGGGGAAAAGGGCACCTGCTCATAGCGATAGACGCCCAGATCGGCCAGGACGAACTCCGACCAGTCCTGATGGATATTGCCGAAGAACAGCAGGCGCAACCGCTCGCAGAGTTCGTCGATGCACAGGGCGAACACTGCGTCCTCGGAACCCGCCCACCATGCCCCGAAGGGCTTGGCCAGGTCATGGACGGCATGCAGCCGTTCGAGCAGCTCGGCCTTGCGCAGTCCGGCCGCGTTCGCCGCGCCGAACAGCTGTAGCAGCTCGCTCTTGGTCAGTAGGCTGAACAGCTGTTCCAGGGTCAGCTCACGCCCGGCATCGATCCAGCCGTGCTCTATCAATGGCGCGGCCGCCTGACGCGGACAGCCGATCTCCCCGTAGCGCAGCTTGCTGGCCCGAAACAGCGCGCCCTTGCGCATCACCATACGCACCAGCAGCGCCTGGGACGGCTGTGGTAGTACGGCGAAACGCTCGATGAAGACGCGCTCTGTTTCGTCCAGCAGGTCGCCATGATGCCGGCCTACCCAGGCCAGAACCTGCTGGAAGTTGTCGAGATAGTAGAAGGGGTTTTCCAGGGCCTGGCGCATCGCACATCCGATAAAGCTGGGGCGCGGGCGGCCCGCTCGAAAGCTGGCTATTTATACAGTTCGAGCGATGTTTGGCAATGGCCGGTGATCAGCGGAAGCGGCGGGGCGGCTGGATGCCGCCCCTGAAGCGATGGAACGATCAGACCGTGCGCGAGAAGCGTCCGCGCTGTTCGCCACCGAGATAGGCATCGAAGGCCATGGCGACGTTGCGCATCATCAATTGCCCCTGCGGCAGGAGAATCAGCGCGTCGTCGCGCAGCTCCACCAAGCCATCGGCAACCGGCTCAGCCACTTTGGCCAGCGAATCGGCGAAATAGCTGCGGAAGTCGATGCCGTGCTTCTGCTCGATCTGCCGGTAATCGATGCGCCCATGGCACATCAGCGAGACGATCACGTCGCGGCGCAGGCGGTCGTCGTCGCTCAGCTTGTAGCCGCGGTGCACCGGCAGCATGCCCTCGTTGAGGCGCGCGTAGTACTGCGAGAGCTCCTTGACGTTCTGGCTGTAGCTGTCGGCGACCTTGCCGATGGAGGAAATGCCCAGGCCGATCAGGTCGCAATCGGCGTGCGTTGAATAGCCTTGGAAGTTGCGTTGCAGCGTGCCGTTGGCGCGCGCCAGGGCCAGTTCATCTTCCGGCAGGGAGAAGTGATCCATGCCGATATAGATGTAGCCGGCGGCGGTAAGGCGCTTGATGGTCAGCTCCAGCAGCTCCAGTTTGCGCTCGGGCGGTGGCATGTCCTCGGGACGAATCAGCTTCTGCGCCCGTACCAGCTCCGGCAGGTGGGCGTAGCTGTAGGCGGCGATGCGATCCGGGCGGATATCGATGATCTTGTCCAGGGTCGTGTCGAAGCTGGCCACCGTCTGCAGCGGCAGGCCATAGATCAGGTCGACGCTGATCGACTTGAACTGCGCATCCCGGGCAGCCTGGACCAGCTCGCGGGTCTGCTCTTCGGTCTGGATGCGATTGACGGCGATCTGCACCTGCTCGTCGAAGTCCTGCACACCGAAGCTCAGGCGATTGAAGCCCAGCTTGCGCAGGCCGTGGATCTGCTCGGGCGTGACGGTGCGCGGATCGACTTCCAGAGAGAACTCGTGGTTGTCGCTGTCATCCATGTTGAACGCCTGATGCAGACTGGCCATCAGGTCAGCCAGCTGCTCGCTGGTGAAGTAGGTCGGCGTGCCACCCCCCAGGTGCAGCTGCGTCAGTTTGCGTGAGCGATCGAACAGCTCGCCCTGCATGGCGATTTCACGCTTGAGGTACTCGAGATACTCGACCGCGCGATCGGTCTTGTGGGTGATGATCTTGTTGCATGCGCAGTAGTAACAAAGGCTCTTGCAGAAGGGGATATGGATGTATACCGACAGCGGCTTGGGCGGTTGCGCCTGATTGCTGCGTGCAGCCGCGGCGCGGTAGTCGTCCTGGGCGAAGGCCTGATGAAACTGCGGAGCAGTCGGGTAGGAGGTGTAGCGCGGACCGGGACGGTCGTATTTCTCGACCAGGGCCCGGTTGAAGCTCGGCAGTTGGTCCATGTTCGTTTTCACCTAAGGGTTGAATTCGGAGTCAGGCGCGGAACGCGGTCTCACCCTCGGGTGTGTCCGGCTCAGGCTGGTCGTGGGCGCGGATTATGGACGATTCGGTCCGGCGCGCCGACTGTCTCAGATCAAGAATAGCGCCCCGATGGCACCCCGAGCCGCACCGTTGGGCGATTCGGGGTCTGGATCGGGCCCCGCGGAAGCAGGGCGAGCAGCGGCCTCGCCACTGCGATCAGAGCTTGAACTGGCCGACCAGGCGGTTCAGTTCGGTTGCCAGGCGCACCAGCTCATCGCTGATCTCGGAGGTCTGAGTCGCGTCAGTCGAGGTGGTGTCAGCAATGCGGCTGATGGTCGAAATGTTGCGATTGATCTCTTCGGCAACCGCGCTTTGCTGTTCGGCGGCCGTGGCGATCTGCGTGTTCATTTCATTGATGGTGCCGACTTCGGTGGCTATCAAGCCGAGGCTCTGTGCGGCCTTTTCGACGCACTGCGACCCCGAGCGCGCACGCAGTTGTGCTTCTTTCATCGCTTGCACCGCATTGCGTACGCCGCTTTGTAGCTGTTCGATCATCGCCTGAATTTCTTCGGTGGATTTCTGCGTACGCGAGGCGAGGGTGCGCACCTCATCGGCCACCACGGCAAAGCCACGGCCTTGCTCGCCGGCGCGTGCCGCTTCGATGGCGGCGTTAAGGGCGAGCAGGTTGGTCTGTTCGGCAATGCCGTTGATCACACCGAGCACCATGTCGATGCTGGCACTGTCGCTTTCGACGCGCTGAATGACTTGCGCTGCTTTCTCGATTTCGGCGATCAGCACCTCAATGCCATCGAGCGCTTCGGTCGCCACCTTCACACCGGCCTTGGACTCGGTATCGGCTCCGGCGGATGCGGTAGCGGTCTGGTTGGCGTTGCGTGCCACTTCCTGCACCGTTGCACTCATCTCGTTCATCGCCGAGGCGACCATATCGGTCTCGCTGCGCTGCTCGTTGACTGCCGCCAGGGTCTTCTCCGCCACATGGGATACGCGCTCGGAGACATCGGTCAACTGATGGGTGACGCCGGCAACGGCTTCCAGGCTGTGACGGAACTTGCCGATCATCCGGTTGAACGCATCGCCCATGGCACCGATCTCGTCCTTGGCGCCGATTGCCACGCTGCGGCTCAGATCTTCATCTTCGGCCATCGCGTTCATGGTATGCCGCATGGCGTTGATGCGACGGATGATCACGTGGCGCACCGTCATGCACATAACCACCACGCCAATGACCAGCAGCAGCAACTGGATGGCGCCACTGATCATGATGTTGCGGTCGACCTCCTGATCCAGCGCCTTGAGGTCATAGCTGATGCGCACCGCACCCATCACCGCGTTCTCCGCGACCTGGTGACAGGTCAGGCAGTTGGTGCCACGGTAGTCCGCGTGGGCAAGGATCGGATTGATGACGGTCAGCACGCGGCCGCCGCTCTGCTTGTTGACTTCGATGATGCCTTCGCCGCTCAGTGCCCGGCGGTCCAGGGCGTCGACAGGGGACTGATGGTCGAAGCCCGGACCGAACACCTTGGTGACCTCGTCGCTGCGGATGATGCGGGCGTCGATTACACCTGGGCGGGCGAGAATCTTTTTTCGCAAGACCTCACGTTGCGCCATGGTGCCGGTGAGCATCATGGTGTTGATGCTGTCGAAATAGGAGTCAGCGGCATCCTTGGTCTGTTGCTCCACTACCTGCAATACCAAGCGCTTTTCCGTACTGGCGGCAATGAACAGCGAGGCGGACATGATCGCCACCAGCACCAGTACCAGGGCCAGATTGATTTTGGTCTGCACGGACATTTGTCGAGAGGCGGAGCTGTTCATGTTTTTCCTTAGGACTACTGCCACCGGAGTAGCTGCCATTGCGCACTATTGTTCTGTTTTCCCACGACGCCGCGATGGGTTAGCAATCTGAATCCCCTATCGGCGACTTGCCGGATTTCTTGAAGATCGCTGCGAATGCTAGCCATGCGCCATTACTGGGCGCGCTATGGTATTGCGTTCCGCTCTATATGGAGCGCATCGAGAGATCAACGGAATGTGCAAATACAGCTTTCAATGACCCAGATCAGTGGGGTGGCCCGTTCGTATGGGGGCAATCTGGTCATGCGCCTGTAACGACAGGCAGATGAAGATGCGGTTAATGCAATGCTCCATATGGGTGCAAATGAAAAGAGAGCAGTGACCTGCTTTACAGAATGGCAAAGCGATATTAGCGTTGCCGACCCGTCTGGATCGCGAGCGTAGAACCGCTCCGGGTGGCGGGCATATTTTCTGCATCTACCCATTGCGCTCGCTGCGAACCCCTATGGAAAACGATGGTCGTAGGCTCTACGCCGGCAAGACCGGGCAACACCGCAAGGCAGCTGCTGAATCGACAAGCAGTGCATCGACTGGAACCTTCATTTCAAGGACTCACATGATCAAAAAATGCCTTTTCCCCGCTGCCGGATATGGCACACGTTTTCTTCCCGCAACCAAGGCCATGCCCAAGGAAATGCTGCCGGTGGTGAACAAGCCGCTGATTCAGTACGGGGTTGAAGAGGCACTAGCGGCTGGGCTTAACCAGATCGCGATCGTTACCGGGCGTGGCAAGCGCTCGCTGGAAGACCATTTCGACATCAGCTACGAGCTGGAACACCAGATCCGCAACACCGACAAGGAAAAGTACCTGGTCGGTATTCGCCGCCTGATCGACGAGTGCAGTTTTTCCTACACTCGCCAGGTTGAAATGAAAGGCCTGGGTCACGCGATCCTCAGCGGTCGCCCTTTGATTGGCGACGAGCCGTTCGCCGTGGTGCTGGCGGACGACCTGTGCATCAACCTGGATGGCGATCCCGTGCTGGCGCAGATGGTCAAGCTGTACAACCAGTTCCGTTGCTCGATCGTGGCGATTCAGGAAGTACCGCCGGAAGAGACCAGCAAGTACGGCGTAATCGCCGGCGAGATGATCCGCGATGACATCTACCGCGTGAGTCACATGGTCGAGAAACCCAAGCCCGAAGACGCGCCGTCCAACATGGCGATCATCGGCCGCTACATCCTGACACCGGACATCTTCGACCTGATCGAGCAGACCGAACCGGGCAAAGGTGGTGAAATCCAGATCACCGACGCGCTGATGCGCCAGGCCCAGGATGGCTGCGTACTGGCGTACAAGTTCAAGGGCCAGCGCTTCGACTGCGGTAGCGCCGAGGGCTACATCGCGGCGACGAACTTCTGCTACGAACACTTCTACCTGACCGGTAAGGCGTTCTGAACAAATTGGGCCACCTTCGGGTGGCCCATTCGTTTCAGGGCAGTGGCATGTCTTCTGCGCCCGGGCCTAGCGGCTGTCCGTAGCTGAACTCGACATAGTTGCCCGCCGGGTCGCGCAACCCGCAGTAATAGCCCACCGGATAGGGTTCGTCGCGTGGCTCCCATATGAGACAGCCGTCGTCGCGCGCGCGGTCCGCAATCTCATCGACCTCTTCACGACTGGCTAGCGCAAAACCGAAATGACTGTAGTCGTTTGCTGCCAGCGCTCGATCCATGCCGCCAGGCATCATCACGAAAATGAACTCGCGTTCCTTTCCAGGCTCCGCCATCCAGACGATTCGTGAGCCCTTTCCAGGGCGCTCATGGAACACGTGCATACCGCAGAACCGCTCATAGAAGGCGATACAGGCGTCCAGATCAGGCACATGCAGGGCAAGGTGGGTGAGGGTGGGGCGCATGGGGCACTCCTTCGGTGAACCAGAGCGATTGCGTGGGTTATGCTGTCGCTACAGAAGGAGACAACATTACATGGCTTACGACTTCGATCTATTCGTCATCGGCGCGGGTTCCGGTGGTGTGCGTGCGGCGCGCTTCGCTGCGGGTTTTGGTGCCAGGGTGGCCGTTGCCGAGAGTCGCTATCTGGGCGGCACCTGCGTCAATGTCGGTTGCGTACCGAAGAAGCTGCTGGTCTACGGTGCCCACTACGCTGAAGACATCGGCCAGGCGCAGGGTTACGGATGGACCATCGATGGCGCCACTTTCGACTGGAATAGACTGATCGCCAACAAGGACCGTGAGATCCAGCGTCTCAATGGCATCTATCGCAGCATCCTGGTGGACAGCGGTGTGACGCTGTTGCAGGCGCACGCGCGGCTGGTCGACGCGCATACCGTCGAGGTCGAAGGCAAACGGTATAGCGCCGAACATATCCTGATCGCCACTGGCGGCTGGCCGCATGTTCCGGAAATCGCTGGTCGCGAACATGCCATTACTTCCAACGAAGCGTTCTATCTCGAATCCCTGCCGCGCCGCGTGCTGGTTGTCGGCGGCGGCTACATCGCCGTCGAATTCGCCTCGATCTTTCATGGCTGCGGCGCGGATACCAAGTTGCTGTATCGCGGCGAGCTGTTCTTGCGCGGTTTCGATGGCTCGCTTCGCGATCACCTGAAGGACGAGATGATCAAGAAGGGCGTGGATCTGCAGTTCAACGCCGACATCGTTCATATCGACAAGCAGCCCGATGGCAGCCTGCTCGCCACGCTGGAGGATGGTCGCACGCTGGAGGCGGACTGCATCTTCTACGCGACGGGCCGCCGCCCGATGCTCGACAACCTGGGCCTGGAACAGGCCGGCGTGGCGCTGGACGCTCGCGGCTTCATTGCCGTCGACGATGAATATCGCACCTCGGTGTCTTCGATTCTGGCAATCGGCGATGTGATCGGTCGTATCCAGCTGACGCCAGTGGCATTGGCCGAAGGTATGGCGGTTGCGCGCCGGCTGTTCAAACCCGAGCAATACCGCAAGGTCGACTACGCAACCATCCCGACCGCGGTATTCAGCCTGCCGAACATGGCCACAGTCGGCTTGACCGAAGAGGAAGCGCGCGAGAAGGGCTACAAGGTCACCATCTTCGAAAGTCGCTTCCGGCCAATGAAGCTGACCATGACCGATAGCCTGGAGCGCAGTCTGATGAAGCTGGTGGTGGACGCCGAAACCGACCGTGTACTCGGCTGCCATATGGCCGGGCCGGAGGCCGGCGAGATCATACAGGGACTGGCCGTGGCGCTGAAGGCAGGTGCTACCAAGCAGGTGTTTGACGAAACCATGGGCATTCACCCGACGGCGGCCGAAGAGTTCGTCACCATGCGTACGCCAGCTGCGATTTAATCGGGGGGAGGGGCGTGCCGGATGTAGCGGCACGCCGGACTGTCAGTGATGGTGGCCCTGTGTGGTGCCGCCCGCCGCGGGGGCATCGACCTCGATGCTCACCTCGGTAGTGACTTCCGCACCGTTATCGAACTGCAGGGTCACCGGGAAACTCTCGCCGGCAACCAGGGGCTGCTTTAGTCCGAACAGCATTACGTGGTTCCCGCCCGGCTTGAATTCCACTTTGCCAGCCGCCGGTACCTCCACCGAATCGATCTGCTGCATTTTCATCATGTCGCCCTGATGCACATGGGTGTGCAGTTCGGTCTTCTCCGCTCGCGACGTCTGCGCGCCAATCAGGCGTTGAGGCTGCTGCCCGCGATTTTCCAGAACGAAATACACCGCCCCGGTGGGCGCGCTCGGCGGCATCGCGCGCGACCAGGCCTGGCTGATGGCGAGTTCAGGCGCCGCTTGTGCCGGGGCTTGGTGGTCGTGGTTATGTTCCTGCGCAACGGCAGGCAGGCAGAGCGCCGCAACAGTGCCGGCAGCCAGTAAGCGAAGCAGCATGACAAAACTCCAGTTCCATTGAGATTGCGCCATATTACGCCGCTCGAGCCGCAACGGTACCCGCAAACGCTATGACGGCTGCTTGCCGGGAGTGAGTCAGCAGCCAACCGCGGCGAGTGTGGTGCGTCGATTTGCCACAGGCGCACCAGTCACACTATATTGCGACGCCGCGGTCTACTCACGCCTCGGCTGCCCGAAGCGTTGCATGGTTTGCGCTGGGTGTCCCGCTCGCCCATGATCCGGCGGCACTCGGTTTAGTGCCCCCGTTCTGTAAATCGAGCAAGTCCCTTGTAGAAACCGGTCAGCAAACTTCTTTCACCTCAGTCCTGATGGGGGCATCCCTCGGTTGTTATTCGCGATCCTGCGAGACGCGACGAGTGTTTATATGGATATGGTTTCTATGGGCTCTGAAAAATCGCGACTCTTTGTATTTGGTCTCTGTGCCGCTGTTCTCGCTTCCATTTTCACAATTAGCTGGTGGCTACATCCGGACCGTGCAGTCGCTGGCTTTGCCGTAGCGGCTGGTTCCGTTGAATTGGCGGGCGCAACGACGCCGTTCTACAGCACCCGCTTTGCATCATCCGATCTCGACGAGTTCGTGCACGCGTCATCAGTGACATCGCTTCCAGGTGGCAAGTTGATGGCCGTCTGGTTCGCAGGTTCGCGAGAGGGTGCGGCGGACGTTCAGATCCGCGGAGCACGCTATGACGCCTTGACGGCCGAGTGGGGCGAAGAGCTGGTCCTGGCAACCCGTGAATCAACCCAACAAGCCACCCGCAAGTACATACGCAAACTGGGCAATTCGGTCATCGCCCTGGCTCCCGATAACAGGCTGTGGCTTTTCTATGTGTCCGTATCCATTGGCGGCTGGGCTGGCAGTGCCATCAACACCATGTATTCGGACGACTTTGGCCAAAGCTGGTCGACACCCAAGCAGCTGATCACCACGCCGTTCCTGAATATCAGTACCCTGGTTCGCAACGCCCCGGTATTTCACCGTGACGGCACCATTGGCCTACCGGTGTATCACGAGTTCCTCGGCAAGTTCGCCGAGTACCTGTACATCAGCCCGACCGGTGATGTGGTCGGTAAAAGCCGAATCAGCATGGGCACCGATTCGCTGCAGCCCACGGTAGTGCCGATGGACGAGCAGAACGCCATCGCAATGCTGCGTTACGCAGGTGTGACGCATCACCGTGTGCTAGCCAGCCGCACCGAGGATGCGGGCAGAACCTGGAGCAAGCCTTTCCCCATCGATCCAGCTAATCCCAACTCGGCACTCGCGGCGGTGGCTACACCGAATCACGGGCTGCTGGTCGCCTTGAACGATCTTGAAGATGGCCGTTTCCGCCTTCGCCTGATGGAAACCAACTCCAGCCTCGAACTCTGGAAGCCGGTAATCGACCTGGACGAGTCCCCCGATCCGGAAGGCAATCCATTCAGCCCCCAGGCCTATCGGGAAATCATCGGCGACAAGTTTCGCCTCTCCAGCGGGCCGCGGCGTCTGTCGCTGGTGGATGAATTTCTGACAAACCTTGACCAGCGTGTTTGCAAGACCCACGGCTGCGACTTCGAGTACGAGTATCCCTATTTCATCCGAAGTGCCGACGGCCTTTACCACCTGGTTTATTCCTGGAACAACACCTTCATCAAACACGTCAGCTTCAATGATGCCTGGCTAATGGAGCAGCTCTGATGCTTGGACTCTGGCAAGCGCATCTGACCTTTGCGCTATTTGCATTCGTTGTTCTTCCTGGTTTTGGCTTCGGCCGGCTTGCCCAGGGGCTTCGTTTGCTACTTCTTCTGGCGGTCAGCTTCGTTAGCGTGGATGGGCTTTCCCTTGCTGCGTACATGCGCAGCTTCACCGACGATGTCGCGATCACGACGCTGGTGGCGCTGGCTTTCTTCGCTGCGGTGCGCCTGGGCCTGCTGGATGCGCCGAAGCAGAGTGTTCGCGTACAGCTGCTGATCGTGATGGCAGCACTGGCGTTGTTTCTGTATCCGGCGACGATGGGGCTTTCCTACCTGGATCCCTATCAATTGGGCTACGACCCGCGCCCGTTGATCGTGACTGTGGGCGTGTTGGCCTTCGGGCTGTTGCTGCTGAGGAATTGGCTGGGGGTGTGCATGCTCGGTCTCGCTACCCTGGCGTTCAGCCTCGGGCTCAAGCCTTCGCCTAACTATTGGGACTATCTGCTCGACCCGTTCATCGCCTTGTTCAGCTGCGGAGCGTTGATCGGCTACGCAGTTAGGGTAGTCGCGCGCAGGCCAGCGAAGGCATCGCAAGAACTGAATCAGCCGACGAGCCTGTGATGGACGGGCTGCGCTACTTGACGATTAGAGGAATGGAATGATGGGTTGGGTTCGCTCGCGACGTTTGCACTACTGGTTTGGTGCAGTCGGGATTCTGTTTCTCACGCTGGCCGTGTTGCGCGGGATTTTCTTCGTTGGTTTTTCAGGCTTCGAGGCCAGCGCGCTAGGTGACATCGACGCCGTGCCGGAAACGCTGGGCATCGGCCTGCGCTTCGACCTTCGCCTGGCCATTTTGCTGATGCTGCCGATTGCCTTGCTGGCGTGGCTGCCGAAATGGAACCTGATCCGCTCGCGAACTCTTCGTTGGCTGGCGCGTCTTTATCTCGCGCTGGCGCTCGGAGCAGTGCTGCTGGTCTACATCATCGATTTCGGCCATTACGCCTACCTGGGCGTGCGCATTAACGCGACGGTGTTGCGCTTTCTCGAAGACGCGCAGATTTCGACCGACATGGTCTGGCAAACCTACCCGGTAGTCTGGATCACCCTCGGCTGGGCTGCCGCCACTGCTCTGGTCTGGTGGTTGCTGCTGCGCATCGAGCGCGTAACGCTGGATCGCCCGGCAAGACCCATCAGCCGCCTTTCGCTGATCTGGGGCAGCACATTGATGGTGGCGGCCGTCTTCGTCGCAATTCTGGGGCGCGTCGATAACATCAACCTGGAAAATCCGGTGCCGTTGCGCTGGAGTGACGCCTTCTTCTCGGGCGACAACCAGATTGCCGCGCTCGGCCTGAACCCGGTGATCTTCCTCTACGACACCCTGAAGGTGCCCAATCAGCCGTACGATCGTGAGCAGGTCGAGGCCCACTACGATGTCGTCAGCCGCTATCTGAGCGTCGATCAGCCTGATGCCAAATCGCTGAATTTCAGCCGGGAGCAGGGCGCCCAGCCCTATGCGCTCGCCGGCAAGCGACCGAACGTCGTCTTCGTCATGCTCGAGTCGCTGGGAACGAGTGCAGTGGGCGCATACGGCAACCCGCTGAACCCAACTCCGAACATCGATCGGTTGGCCCAGCAGAGCTGGTTCTTCAAGAATTTCTACGTGCCCGTTACTGGCACGGCGAAAACGGTCTGGGCCAGCATCTCTGGCGTGCCCGACGTATCACGTCAGGAAACCGCAACGCGTAACCCGCTGATTACCCGCCAGCACAGCCTGATCAACGCACTGCAGGGGTACGACAAGTACTACATGATCGGCGGCAACTCCGGCTGGGCGAACATGAATGCGCTGATCCGCCAAAGCATCGACGACATTCAGTTGTATGAAGAGCGCCACTGGAAATCACCGATGGTCGACGTCTGGGGCGTGTCGGATCTGGATCTGTTCAAGGAAAGCGACCGGATACTGCGTGAACAGGGGGAGGGTAAGCCGTTCTTCGCCTACATCCAGACGGCGGGCAACCACCGGCCGTTCACCATTCCCAAGCAGAACGACGGCTTCGAAGTGCGCGACCTGCCACTAGAGACGGTGCAAGGCGCCGGCTCCCGTAGCCTGGCGCAATACAACGCGGTCCGTCTTCTGGACTTCAACATCGGACGCCTGATGGAGATCGCGCAGGAAGGCGGCTGGTACGACAACACCATCTTCGTGATGTTTGGCGACCACAACACTCGCATCAGCCAGATACCGCACATGCCGCCGGCGTTCGAAAAGCTGGGCCTGGAGAGCAATCATGTCCCACTGTTGATCCACGCCCCGAAGCTTCTGGAGCCACGCGTGATCGAAGACGCCGTGGGTCTGGCGGACCTGCTGCCGACCGTGCTGGGCATGGCGGGGATGGAATACCGCAACGGGGCAATGGGTCGTGATATCCAGCAGCCGGCGCCGGAAGGCGAGCGGGTTGTTCCGCTTGTATTGCGAGAGGGCACGTTTCCGCTTATCGGCGGCGTTACCAAGGACTTCCTGTTGCAGATGCAGCACGACGGCAGCCAGCCGAGCCTGCATGACATCGCCTCACCGGAGCCACTGGTGGACGTCGCCGAGCAATACCCTGAAGAGTTCCAGCGGCTGGTCAAGCTGACACGAGGACTTCACGAGACGTCGCGGCTGATGCTCTATCAGAACGTCAGGAAAGACTGAAGTCGGGCTGATGGCGCGCGGTGGGAATGCCAATGAGCAAGCTCCCGCCGCGACTCAATAGAGGATCATCACCCAGGTTACCCCCACGACGACAAGAGACAGCAGCTGGGCGGCGCTGCCCATGTCTTTTGCATTCTTGGACAAGGGGTGGAGTTCATAGGAGATTCGGTCGATGGTTGCTTCGATCGCGGAATTCACCAGCTCGATGACCAGCGTCAGCAGCGGCACGATAACCAGCAACACACGTTCTATCCGGCTTACCTCGAACGTGAACGCCAAAGGAATCAGCACGGCGTTCAGCAGCAGTAGCTGACGGAAGGCAGCTTCACCCGCGACGGCAGCGCGAATACCGGCAATGGAATAGCCAAGCGCTCTGAGGATCCGTTTCAGACCTTGATGCCCTTTGAGTGATTGCGCGTTGAGGTCTTCGATGCTGCTCATATTGGTTTCCTGACGGATTGGGCAGCAGTATAAACAGCTGCAAGGCTCCAATGGCAGGCGAGCCAATTCGGATCAAGCCCGCAGCCCAGGCAGTCCGATAGCCGACGATAGCAAATCAGCTGCAATGTCGTCGCCGGCGCCAGTGCGAGCGATATCAAGCGCGGCCTCGCCGCACGCCACGCTGTTGCAGCAGGTTGTGAACGACGGCGTGCTTGCTCACCATAACGTAGAGGTTGTAAACCCTCGTGGCGCAAGCCGACGCCCAGATGCAGTGCACCCAACGCGCGTTCCTGCCCGAGAATGTCGGCCAGATCGGGCAGCTCGGATGTCGTCTCGAAGTCGAGCAGGCTATCGTCGAAGACGTGATAGAGCTGTTCTGCGCGTAGTTCGTAGGGCTGCAAATCAAATCTTCCGTTCCGTTACTACATTCACGCAGCCTCTCCTTGATCCAGCGAGCGCAGCGGCTTTCGTCGATTATTTCCCATTGCCCCGGCCCGGCCCGGCCTTGACAGGTATCAACCGTTCGAGACGCTCATCCAGCCATGCAAGATATCCGCGAAGCCGGTGCGGCATGGGCAACCGCTAGCGAGCTCACATCCAGCAGCTGCACCTCTCGCCCGCGGGTTTCGATCAGGCCGGCCTGACGATAGCGGGTGAACAGACGGCTGACGGTCTCGGTGGTCAGGCCCAAGTAACTGCCGATCTCCGCCCGGGTCATTGGCAGACTGAAGCGGGTCGGCGACAGACCGCGCCGGGCATGGCGTGCCGAAAGATCGAGAAAGAAGGCCATGAACCGCTGCCCGGCACCTTCGCGGCTGTGGCGCAGGTGGTCCTGTTCGACCTGCAGTTCGTGGCTGATAAACTTGAACAGCCGGGTACGCAGCTTGGCGTTCGCCGTCAGCAGATCCTCCAGTTCCCCAACCGGAATCGCACACACCAGCGATGGCTCCAGCGCCATGACATGACTGGCGGATCGGCCACCGGCGAACGCGTCCAGGCCGACTAGCTCGCCAGGAAAGACGAAGCCGGTCACCAGTTCGCGGCCGTCGCTGCCGGTGAGATAGGTTTTCAGAGTGCCGCTGCGCAGCGCATAGACCTGATTGGCCGGATCGCTGGCGCGCGTAAGGTGTTTATGTCGGGCCACCCGGCGATTGTGCCGGATGATGTCTTCCAGCTGGCGTAAGTCCGGGTCAAGCAGTGTCGCCGGCAGGCAGACGCCACGCAGTGCACATTCACGGCATTTCAGCGAAGCGGCCTGATCGGCGTCCTTGCGTGCGTCCATGAGAGGCTCCTGATCGTGCTGGCTTTTTTCTAGGTCTTTGGCATGACTGTAGCCAAGAAAACGCGAGCCGGCGCGACCGTGCCGGCGACGAAGCCCTAGCGATACTCGGCAGCGAGAGCGGCCGCAAGCATGGCGCTCGAGTCGAGAACCGTCAGACGTCGGCCAGCCAGATCAGGGTCGAGCCGGAATGGCGGCACCGTATCGGTGATCACCAACTGGTCGAACACCGGACTTTCCAGCAGCTCCGGGCCGCCGGTGAACAGGCCGTGTGCCGCGGCCGCATGCACCTGACGGGCGCCGGCCTTGCGGCAGGCCTCACCGGCCCGCAGCAACGTGCCGCCGGTGCTGATCAGGTCATCGACGATGATCGCGATCCGATCGCGTACGTCTCCCACCAGCATCGTCCCGGTCACGATGTCGTTGCTGCGGTACTTTTCCATGTACGCACTGCCAACCGAGCGCCCGGTATGCTGCTGCAGAGCCCGACGAAAGGATTCCGCGCGCTTCGCGCCGCCGGCGTCAGGCGACACTGCCACCAGCTCGGCATCGGCGGACAGCTGCGCGAAATGCGCGGCGAACAGCTCAGCGCTTTCGATATGTCGGGTCGGGATGCGAAACGCGTTGTCGAACGCAGCGAGGTTGTGCACTTCGAGCGTAGTCAGTCGGTCCACCCGGCAGGCTTCGAACAGTGCCGCGACATAGCGGGTGATGATCGGGTCCTGAAACTGGGTGCGACGCTCCTTGCGCGCGTAGCAGAGGTAGGGCGCGACCACCTGGACGTGGCGGGCGCCCGCATCCTTGAGCGCGCCGCAGAAGAACAGCAGGCGGCAAAGTTTGTCGTTCACGCTGCGCTCGTCATCACCGTACAGCGCATGGAAGACGGCCACCTTGCGGCCCTCCACTGGAGTCAGAGCGCGGCTTTTGTGCTCGCCGTCCTCGAACGCACGTTCTTCGATTTCAGCGAGCTCGAGCCCCATGTGCCGAGCGACGCGGGCGGCGTACTCCTGTGTGCCTTGTAGCGCGAACAACAGGGGAGGGTGGTTGCTCATGGCTGGCTCCTGGTCGGGCGTAGAGGGAAGGGTGCAAGCTGCGGGTAGCCCAGCCCCAGCGCCTGGTGATCGAGCAGATAGATGTGCGCCTGCTGCAGCAGGCTGCGGGCTTGCGCGGCCTTGGCCTGAGCGGCTTCGGGTGTGCTCTGGCGCTGGGAGCTGCTGGCCAGAGTGAAGCAGCGAGTCGCTGCGCGAACCGACAGGAACAACGGCAGGGGAAGACAATCCTCCGCCTCGCCGCTCTCGTCCAGATAGGCGCGCAGCACGATTGGCGCCAGGTGGCCCAGCTGATGATGCTGCAGGTCCATCAACACGAGGCGAGATCGTGCAGAACGTCGATACAGGCGATCTCGTCGCTGAACTCGATGCCGTCGAACAGGGTAGGCCGCCCTTCGAGCAGGCAGATATTCGCCAGGCGCATATCGCCATGACAGCGCCGCACGCACCCATCGCGACGCCGCCGGTCCAGCTCTGCCGAGAGCTGATCGAGCAAGGCCAACTGCTCCCGGTAGAGTGCCTGCACCGCATCGTCATCGAGCAATGCGCGCTGGCGGCACAGCTCCTGATGATTGGTCTCGATGGATCGGCGTATGCCGGCGCTGCCGCCAAAGTCCGGCGTGCTCTCGGCACCGGCATGGAAACGAGCGACCTCGACACCCAAGGTTTGCACCAGCGATGGCGTCAGCCTGCCGGCCAGGGCCATGCGTTCGAACAGCGCGGACTGCGGAAACCGCCCCATCACCACGACCCAATCCAGTACATTGCCGTCCGCGTCAAATGCCAACACGCCGTTGCGATCCCGGGTGATCGAGCGCACCTCGAGATAGAGCTCAGGTGCAGTGCGTCGATTCAGCCGCAGCTCTGCATGGCAGGCCCGCTCGCGTTTTTCCAGCGTCAGGAAATCTAGCGATGCATAGGCAATCTGCCGTTTGAGCTTGTAGACGCGCTGGCCGCACAGAAAAATTAGCGAGCCATGTGTCTCGACACGCTCGACCATACCGCCCGGGCAGCCGTAACTTTCGGCGCGAGAAAGGAATTCGATGACCTCCTGCTGAGCGCTCATCCGTCCCCTCACGGTTGTTCGCCAAGGTAACCTTTCGAGGCGAAATCGACGCGTCGAAGGAATTGCTGTCTGCCAGTCTAGCTGCGCTCTGTCCGACTGCTCGCCGCATCGCCGTCGCATCTCGCAGCATTGATCGCGATCAAGCCAATTTCTCGATTCGGTTCTAGCCTTCTGAACAGTTGCGGTGGCGCTTCATTGAGTTGTCTGCGCACGGCAGCTTCCTCTCTTGGTTCCGGGGAATGGCTATGCGTACAGCGATCATCGAAAAACAACCAAAGGATCTGACGGTACCGCCCAATTGGCCCGATGCCCGGTTCAGCGAGGGGGAGTTCTCCTGGCCGATGGCAGCCGATGCCTTGAACGGGCTGCCCGGCGGCGGGCTGAACCTGGCCCATGAGGCGGTCGACCGGCATGCCGCCGGGCCGCGGGCCGGGTATTGCGCGCTGCGCTTTCTCGAGCGCAATGGCAGCCGTCGCGAGCTCAGTTACCTACAACTCAAGCGCCAGACAAATCGCTTTGCCAACGTGCTGGCGCAGCTCGGCGTCGCCAGGGGCGAGCGGCTGTTCGTGCTCTGCAATCGCGGTGTGGAGCTGTATCTCGGCGTGCTTGGCGGCCTGAAGAACGGCTGCGTAGTGTCCCCGCTGTTCGCTGCGTTCGGCCCCGAGCCACTGGAAACCCGCCTGCGCCTCGGCGACTGCAGCGTGTTGCTGACCAGCGAGATGCTCTATCGCAAGAAGGTCGCCAGGCTGCGCGACCGGCTGCCGCTGCTCAAGCACGTGCTGCTCTACGACGAGAGCGGCGGACACACCAGCATCGACGGCACGCTGGACCTGCACGACCTGCTGGCCGCCGCGGGCGAGGAATTCAAGATCGCGCCGACCACGGCGGACAGCCCTTCGCTGCTGCATTTCACCAGCGGCACCACCGGCACGCCGAAGGGCGCACTGCACGTGCATGGCGCCGCGCTGACCCACTATGTCACCGGCCGTTATGCCCTGGACCTGCACCCGGACGACATCTATTGGTGCAGCGCCGATCCGGGCTGGGTCACCGGCACCTCCTACGGCATCCTCGCGCCGCTGCTGCTGGGCGTGACCAGCGTGGTCGATTGCGGCGAGTTCGATGCCGAGCGCTGGTACGGCATCCTCGAGAAGGAGCGCATCAGCGTCTGGTACACCGCGCCCACCGCGATCCGCATGCTGATGAAGGCCGGGCCGGAACTGGCACGCCGGCATTTCCACCCGCAGCTGCGCTTCGTCGCCAGCGTCGGCGAGCCGCTCAACCCTGAGGCGGTCTGGTGGGGCAAGGAAGTGCTCGGCCTGCCGATCCATGACAACTGGTGGCAGACCGAGACCGGCGGCATCATGATCGCCAACATCCCGGCCATGCCGATCAAGCCAGGCTCCATGGGCAAGCCGCTGCCCGGCGTGGAGGCGGCCATCGTCCGACACGGCGAAGACGGCAACCTGACCTTCCTAGGCGACGACGAGATCGGCGAACTGGCCCTGAAACAGCCATGGCCGGGCATGTTCCGCACCTATCTGGGACAGGAGGAGCGCTACCGGCGCTGCTTCGCCGGTGACTGGTATCTGAGCGGCGACCTGGCACGGCGCGATGCCGATGGCTACTACTGGTTCATCGGGCGCAGCGACGACGTGATCAAATCGGCCGGCCACCTGATCGGCCCGTTCGAGGTGGAAAGCGCGTTGATGGAGCATTCCGCCGTGGCCGAAGCCGCGGTGATCGGCAAACCCGACCCGCTGCTCGGCGAGACGGTCAAGGCGTTCGTCTCGCTCAAGCGCGGCCGCGAGGCCAGCGAGGCGCTGCATGACGAGCTGATCGGCCATGCGCGCAAGCGCCTGGGTGCCGCCGTCGCGCCGAAGGAGCTGGAATTCCTCGCCAGTCTGCCGCGTACGCGCAGCGGCAAGCTGATGCGTCGGCTGCTCAAGGCCCGCGAACTGGGGCTGCCGGAAGGCGATATTTCCACCCTGGAGAATCCCTGATGAACACGCAGGCCACCCTGAGCTACCCGCCCGAGCTGGCGCTGAATCTGCTGCGCGACATGCTGCGCGTGCGCATCATGGAAGAACGCGCCGCCGAGCTGTACGGCGAGGGCAAGATTCGCGGTTTCCTGCACCTCTACATCGGCGAAGAGGCGGTGGCTGTAGGGGCGCTGCATGCGCTGGCCGCCGATGATGCGATCGTCGCCACCTATCGCGAGCATGGCCACGCGCTGATCCAGGGTGTGTCGATGCGGGCGATCATGGCCGAGATGTACGGGCGTCAGCAGGGCTGTTCGGGCGGGCGGGGCGGCTCCATGCACCTGTTCGATGCCGGCACACGCTTCTTCGGTGGCAATGCCATCGTCGGCGGTGGGCTGCCACTGGCGGTCGGCCTGGCACTGGCCGAGCAGATGCGGCAGGGCACGCGGGTCAGCGCCTGCTTCTTCGGCGAGGGGGCGATGGCCGAGGGTGCCTTCCACGAGTCGATGAACCTGGCGGCGCTCTGGCAGCTGCCGGTGCTGTTCTGCTGCGAGAACAACCTCTACGCGATGGGCACCGCGCTGGCCCGTTCGCAATCGCAGACCGACCTGTGCGCCAAGGCTGCGGCCTACCGGGTGGCGGCCCGTGCGGTCGACGGCATGGACGTGGTCGCCGTGCACGACGCTACCCGTGCGGCGGTGGAGCATGTGCGCAGCGGCCAGGGGCCGTACTTCCTGGAACTGCAGACCTACCGCTTCCGCGCCCATTCGATGTTCGATCCGGAGCTGTATCGCGACAAGGCGGAAGTGGAGCTGTGGAAACAGCGCGACCCGATCCACAGCTACAGCGTGCGGCTCCAGGCCCAGGGGCTGCTGGACGCGGCGGGCCTGCTGGCCATCGAGGCCGCGGTGCGCGAGGAGGTGGAGGACGCCGTGGCCTACGCCGAAGCCGGCACGCTGGAACCCGTCGAACAGCTTTGCAACGATGTCTACACGCCGCAGGTGCAGCCATGAACAACCGGATCAGTTACCGCGAAGCCCTGCGCGAAGCGTTGCGCGAGGCTCTGCAGCGTGACGAAAGGGCTTTCCTGATGGGCGAAGATGTCGGTCGCTACGGCGGCACCTATGCGGTTTCCAAGGGCTTGCTCGAGGAATTCGGCGAGGCGCGCATCCGCGACACGCCGCTGTCCGAGCTGGCGTTCGTCGGTGCCGGCATCGGTGCCGCGCTGGGCGGCATGCGGCCGATCGTCGAGGTCATGACGGTGAATTTCGCGCTGCTGGCCCTCGACCCGCTGATCAATACCGCCGCGACGCTGCGGCACATGTCCGGCGGGCAGTTTTCCGTGCCGCTGGTGCTGCGCATGGCCACCGGCGCCGGGCGCCAGCTGGCGGCGCAGCATTCGCACAGCCTGGAAGGCTGGTTTGCCCATGTGCCTGGCCTGAAGGTGCTCGCACCGGCCACCGTCGAGGATGCCCGCGGCATGCTCTGGCCGGCGCTGCAGGATCCGGACCCGGTGCTCATCTTCGAGCACGCTCAGCTCTACAACCTGGAGGACGAGCTGCCGCCCTCGATGGCGGTGGACATCCGCTCGGCCCGGGTGCGCCGGCCGGGCAGCGACCTGAGCCTGATCGCCTATGGCGGCACGCTGCACAAGGCACTGCAGGCCGCCGACCAGCTGGCCGAGGAGGGCATCGCTGCGGAAGTCATCGACCTGCGCGTGCTGCGTCCGCTGGACGAGGTGACCATCCTCGATTCGGTACGCAAGACGCGGCGTGCCCTGGTGGTCGACGAAGGCTGGCGCAGCGGCAGCCTGTCGGCGGAAATCATCACCCGCATCATCGAACAGGGCTTCTTCGAGCTCGACGCACCGCCAGCGCGGGTATGCAGCGCCGAGGTGCCGATTCCCTACGCCAGGCACCTGGAGGAGGCGGCGCTGCCGCAGGTCCCGACCATCATCGCGGCGGCCCGCCAGCTGCTGTGCTAGTCATGAGGTGCGCATGATTGTTTTCAAACTGCCGTCGCTGGGCGCGGACATGGACGAAGGCACACTGCTGCAGTGGAAGGTCAAGCCCGGCGAGCGCATCGAGCGCGGCGAGGTGATCGCCGTGGTGGATACCGCCAAGGCCGCGGTAGATGTCGAGTGCTGGCACAGCGGTGAAGTGCTCGAGCTGCTGGTCGAACCGGGCAGCAAGATTCCGGTCGGCACGCCGCTGGCCAGGCTGCTGGAACCCGGCGAAGCCCGCGAGGCCGCGCTGGCGCAATCTCCCGCGCCTGTTCCCGTTGCGGTAGCCGCAGAGCAACCGCCGGTGACAGCGGTCGCGCCGCCGGCCGACACCAGCCGCGCACGCATCTCTCCGGTGGCACGCAGGCGCGCTGCCGAACTGGGTATCGACCCGGCGACCCTCAGCGGCAGCGGCCCGCACGGCAGCGTCACCCTGCAGGATGTCGAAGCCGCCGCCGCGAAGGCCGCGCCAGCGGATCGCAATGCCGCCATGCGCCAGGCCATCGCCGCCGCCATGAGTCGCTCCAAGCGCGAGATTCCCCATTACTACCTGAGCGAAACGGTCGCCTTCGGCGCCGCGGCGCGCTGGTTGCAGGCCTACAACGCTGAGCGCATTCCCGAAGAGCGGCTGCTGGTCAGCGTACTGCTGCTCAAGGCCGTGGCGCTGGCGTTGCGCGACTATCCGCAGCTGAACGGCTACTGGCGCGACGGCGCGTTCCAGCCGGGCGAAGGCATCCACTTGGGCACCGCCATCTCGTTGCGCCAGGGCGGCCTGATCGCACCGGCGCTGCACGATGTCGCCGGTCAGCCATTGCCGCAGCTGATGCAGGCGCTCGGCGATCTGGTCCAGCGTGCCCGTGCCGGATCGCTACGCAGTTCAGAGCTGAGCGACGCCACGCTGACGGTCACCCAACTGGGCGAGCAGGGCGTGGACAGCGTGTTCGGCGTGATCTATCCGCCGCAGGTGGCGTTGGTAGGAGTCGGGCGCATCGTCGAGCGGCCCTGGGTCGAGGCCGGTGCGCTCTGCGTGATGCCGAGCGTGGTGCTAAGCCTGGCCGCCGATCACCGCGCCAGCGACGGCCATTACGGCGCACGTTTTCTCGCGGAAGTTCGCCGCCTGCTGCAAAACCCCGAGCAACTCTAAGGAGACGACATGGACGAAGCGGAAATCCGCCGCGTAACCCTCGACGCACTGCAACGCATCGCACCGGAAGTCCAGGTAGACGACTTGCGGCACGATCGCCCATTGCGCGACGAAGTCGATCTCGACTCGATGGACTGGCTGCGCTACCTAGCCGCCTTGCATCAGCGCCTGGGAGTGAACATTCCAGAAGCGGACTACCAGCTGCTGGTCAGTCTGGATGCACTGGTCGACTATCTGAAGCAACGGCTATTGAAAAGCTAGTTCGAATGACCCATCCGGCATGTGATGCCTGCCGTCGCGGAGGCAAATTTGAGCAGGAGTCTCAAGTCTGCAGTTAGCGGCTTTTTTCTGAAGAAGTACGAGGTGCAACGGGGAGAGGGATGGTTGTGGCATTCGCTTCGCAAGGACGTGAAGCGGGTGAAATTGATGGATAGGCCGAATCAATCCCATATGCAATTTAACATAATATAGATTATGCGAAGCGCCCAATCAGAACGTGTGCGATGAAGAGTCGTATGCATCAGATCGGATTAACGGATGGCTGCGCGGTGC
>JGI2924J29684_1078719_pt1 | contig 128971 bp, 105 predicted proteins | sample BenlonsequencITS_FD_29684 | JGI IMG/M metagenome (IMG submission 29684) | reverse complement strand
TTCTTTCAAATACGCGGAAAAACCGCCGAAATCTAATGATTTCTAGCGGTTTCTCTCGGCTGTGTTTTCACACAGCCCCTTTTCTGAAAATACCCCAAAGCATTCCTAAGAATAATAGATCCCTAAGACAGGTCGGCTTCGATCCACAGGCGTGAACTCATTGCTCTAAACCAATCGTCCCGAAAAAATCAAAAACCCAAACATTACAAAATTGAAAGTCACTACCACAGCCATCAGATCCCAGATGGGCCCTGTTCCCCAAAACTTCCTGGTTTTGTTCTTGCGGTCGAGAAGATCAAAGCCAATCATCAGCCCTGCATGATACAGCCCGTAGAGGACGTATTGGGGCTGGGTTCCGTGCCACACTCCCATGATTCCGAAAAGCAGGAAGTAGCCCACATAAGAAGCAGTATAGCGATTACTGAAGCGCTTTTTCTTGGCTGAATCCAGCACAAAGCGCATATAGATGTAATCCCTGAACCAAAATGAGAGAGATATATGCCAGCGATTCCAAAAATCTTTAATATTTTTGGAGATAAAGGGCTTATCAAAGTTCATGGGTGTTTTTATACCTAAAAGATAACTGACCCCCACAGCAAAGGCACTGTACCCCGCAAAATCAAAGAAGAGGTATAAACCATAGGCATACATGTAGTTTAAGGTTGGCAAAAAGCCAAAAGACTGGTTCAGCGGATCAAGCCAGTATTTATTAATCAGATAGGCTATTATAAATTTATACAAAAAACCTCGAAAGATCAGATCCATTCCTGTGATGGCAAGTTCACCATATTCTTGGCGAGTTAGAGGTTTATTGAGATCACCGACAAACCGTCGGTAGCGATCAATAGGGCCGGAGGCCAGGGTAGGAAAAAAGAGCAGGAAGCTAATGAAGTCAACAATATTCACCTCTTTGATGAGGCCATCCCGGATTTCTATAATGATTCCAACGGATCGAAAGGTTAAATAAGAAATTCCTATAAAACCGATGACCGTTTGCCAAAAACCCAGCTCAATAAAGCTGGGATTTAATTTGACCGCCACCAGAGGCAGAAGAGCAAGGAAAATTCCCAGATAAAAGACCTCGGCTCTGTTCTTTTCGAGAGTTCTCAAGCGATAGGACAAATAGATCCGGACAATCAGCCATTGAAAAATTAGATAAGCCACAATTTGAAAGAGTACACTCAGCGGACGCCCGATTAATAGAAGCATCCCCAAGGTGGAAAGAAAAACCCAGGTGGCTCGAGCTTTGGCTGAGACTCCCATCCCCCCCAGCAAGGCCGCCGGTACTAAGGGAATGAGTAAATAGAAAAAGAAGGTGAAGTTTTCAAAAGGAGTCATTTACAATCCTCCTAGCAGAGCACGTCGATCTGCCTTGCCGTTGGGGGTTATGGGCATCGCAGCCAGAAATTTAACACGCCGAGGGATCATATACTCGGGCAAGCGTCCGCGCAAATCTTCCTTTAAAGCAAGAATCTCTTGGAACTCATCCTCTACAGGCTTACTCACTGTCACAAAGGCCTGTAAATACTCAACCTTCCCTCGTCGTTCAATGGGTAAAACCACCGCATTATCGACTAAGGGGTTACGCCTTAGATTTTCTTCGATTTCTCCTAACTCAATCCGATAACCGTGGAGTTTAATCTGAAAATCTAAGCGGCCTTGGTAAAAGAGAAATCCATTTTTAAATAACCCGGAATCTCCGGTCCGGTAAGCATTCCAGGTTTGGCCCTTCTCTTGCCAGCTAAAAAAGGCCTTGGCAGTTTGCTCCGAATTGTTCAGGTAGCCCACACTGACATTGGGGCCGGCGATTACCAATTCCCCTGCCTCCCCTTCCGGCAATATTTCGGGTCTGGAGTGCAGGACGCTGGCCTCAGCAATAATTGCAGCGTTAAGCTGATCAGAATTACAGATTAAGACCTGAGCATCCGGTTTGACTCTGCCTACAGGAAGTGGATTAAAAGTGTTAAGGATCTCCGGGCTGATGGTTAAATTCGTTACCGCCACTGTTGCTTCCGTGGGTCCGTAAAGATTTTCCACTTTAGCTTGGGGAAAGCGCTGAGTAAGTTTTGTCGCACAATCATGGGTAAGTATCTCACCACAGAAGAGAAACCTCTTGACCATTGGCAGCAGGGCAGCATTGAAACTGGGGTCCATTAGACATACCTCGGCAAAGGAAGGTGTGGATACCCAGTAACTGGTCTTTGAAGCAGCCAGGGAGGCAAAAAGTTCCTTGGGATGAGAAATTTGATCCTTATCCACACTCCAAAGAGTTCCCCCGGTACTTAACGACATATATAAATCCATTACTGAAAGATCAAAGGAAAATGGTGCCTGATTAAGAAAAACCTCCTGCATTTCTTCCGGCTGGAACTCTGTGTTAACCCAGTTCAGAAAACTCTCCAGAGCCCCCAGGGTAATCTGTACCCCTTTCGGAACACCGGTACTGCCCGATGTAAAAATTATGTAGTAAACTTCATCAAGTTCTACTTGCCAAGAGGAGTGTGGTGCTTCCCTTTGATAACCTTTTAGAATGCTGTCTTGACCTTTCAGTGAAATCATTTCTTTGATTAAGACATTAGAGGAGGCATCCCCTTTGGGAACCATCTGAGGGGAAAGAACCACCCGGGCCCCGGATGCCTCAATAATTTGCCATAAGCGTTCTTGAGGCACAGAGGAATCCACAGGGATATAAGGATGCCCGGCTCTGATACAAGCCATAAATAAGACCGGCATTTCATTTTCTTTATGTCCATAGACCACTACGGGAGTCTGACGAGGTATCCCTTGCTTAAGACTCAGTTCATGAAGCCATACAGCCGCTGCATTAGCGCTGCTTTCTAAAGCAGCATAAGTTAAAACATTATCCCCATGACAATGGGCTGCCCGTTCCGGACATCTGATAGACCACTCTTGAATTTTTTGGCTAAGCATAAAAACACATTCCCCATTCGCCTAAAAGTTGTTATAAATAAACGGAACTGCGGTATGTTGCTTTTCTACCAGATAGAGGATAAACAAAACTAACAGGATGATGTAGTAATAAGCAACTCGTCCAAACCAAATTAAAGCAGGATGTCTATCCCTGGAACCCTTCATGATAAAATCGATCCAGCGTTTCATTGATACTTACCCATCCTTTCCAGCCTAAGTGCATGGTGTCCTGCAAAAAGTAGGTGTCATATTCATGATCTCCGAAATTAGCCACCTGAAACCCTTGTCCCTTAATCATCTTCTCAGCTCGCAGATAGTAACCCCTTCGTTCTCCAAGAGGAAATCCCGTATAATCATACCAAGCTCCATTTACCGGCACAATAATAAACAATGGCCGGGCACCTGTCTCTTGAAGAATATTTAAGAGGAGTTCTAAATCCTCGTATTCCGGGGAGGGATAAAACCCGGAGTGAGCAGCGGAATTCCTGTTTTCTTCAAACCCGGGTTGGATATTGGCACTAAAGTAATCAGCCAAGATACCAAACCGATTATTTTGAGTCATTGTTTTTCCTTGCTCACTTGCTTGATCTTTCAATTCTAACCAGGGAGCCAGAGGCGGTGCTGTGACTGAAGCATTTATTGAAGCGCTTCTTGGGCTGATCAGTCTACTGTAGTCTATAGTTTTCAGGGCGTCTTGAGCTTCGTAAGCTGCCATTTCCACTCTGCCCTTAGTCTCTAACAATAAACCTCGAAGACTTGCTTTCCTGCTATCTTGTGACTTCTGGGCCAGAAGTGCCTGCAAAGTAGGGGTCTCCGCAAAGGCTCCCGGAAATTCTAAGAGCCGTTTTGCCAATTGATTTTTGCTCTCTGCAGACAAAGAGGAGTTGAAAATCATCCGATAGGCTTGGAGAGGAGAAAAATTTTGTTGAAAATAGGCGGGGCTGATTCCTTCCGGAGTAAACCATTGGGCTGAAAGGATAACCGCAATCTTCTTATCCTTTAAGGAACCGCCTAAGGCTCCCAGGTTTAAGGCATGAATGAGGTTCTGAGTCCCCCCTCTGCCCACCAGAAAAGGGGCAAACCCAGTGGGTTTTCCCTCAAAGAGAATTGACGGGTGAAATTCTGAGACAGCTGAAAACTCGGAAGAACCGTAAACCGGTAGCACATCCGGTAATTCCAAAGCTTTTTTCTGCAATATCATACCCTGAAAACTTACGGGAGTTTGGGAGCCCCCAATGGTTTGGGTAACACCCGGCCTAAGCCAAAAAAGCCCCACAACCTTTTGGGTCAGGGGGCCCATCAAAACTATGGTTAACCCAAAAAGTATCAGGGCCGCAACCATTGATCCCAGTCGATTTCGAATCATTAACCCTTACGCTCCTCCAGGTACGCGATAATTTTATTGGCGGTCTCCCATTCCTCACGTTCCATTTCAGTTGGGGCCACCTCAATGGCCAGTTGTTCTTGAATAGCCACAAATAATTCTATGATCCCAAAGGAATCCATTAATCCACTCTTAAACAGTTCTTGGTCTGGGTTTCGCTTTATCTCATCGGTTCCACAAATATCCGTCAGTATATCAAGGATTTTTTCTCTGATCATGATCTCCTTACTTCCTTTCATGATAGGTATAAAGGCTAAGGCAATTCTAATTTGCCTTACTAAAATTCTAGAACATGTCGTAACTAACTACGGCTATGGTTACGGAAGTGCCAGCAGTGACTATTAGGCTTGAGCGTGTTTGAGCGGAGTCTCAATTTTGTCTATCGTACCTAGGTGAACCTTCTATCTAACTAATCAATAGGTTTTGTCTAACGAAAAATCAAGGTTTTTCAAGGGGTATAGGGATAGTTTTGTGAAAATATATCTGCAAGAAAAAACAGCCTTAGCGAAATCCCTGCACATGATCTGTCTTTTACCTATTCGACAAGCGCAAAGCAGTTCCTCCAGATATATCCTGCATTTTGTCATTTACTCTTTGAAATATCATAACCATAAATTGGATATTTATCCCTTATTTTCATCCCTAACAATTTCCAAACCTTCACCAAACTAAAGTATAAAGCCGCAGTAATAAACCTTACCCTGCTAACCAAGGACCCGGAGTGTTCTCAGCCTTCAAATCCTGCTTGCGCGAGATGATCTGAAGCAATTGTTTCATGCTCCTTTTAAGCAACAAGCTTCCTCCAACTAACGCCAGAACATAAAGTCCCAGGGATAGTCCCTTGTTAGGCAAAACATAGGGAAGAGCGAGCTTGTACATAAACACAGCTTCTAATAAATACACCTCATAGGAGATTGAACCAATAAAACCAAGCAACTGTGAATGATACCCCAGCTGCCCTAAAACGATTATGACTGAGAAAGCAACAAGAGCAAAGCCTAAATTCGAGAGCATATAAGGCCCCAAGCCCAGGGCATTGTCCTGGAGGTTCAGGAGATAAGCTGCCAAGCCCATTATCCCCATCAACCCAAACCCCATCTGCAAAGTCTGCTTACTAAATCTCTCCAGGGGAACCAGAGCAAAGAGTGACCCTAAGGGGAACATGATAGCGTGAAGACCCCACTGCCAGTACACCACTTCTGTTAAATTGGACCTGGAGTGATAGCGTAAAAGGTAAGCAAACCCAAACAACAATCCAACCTTCAGGATATTGGGAAAGCTAAAACTGAATATCAGGTAGAATAGGAAGTACCACATTAAAATGAAGAATATGTACCACATGGTTCCGTCCATAGTCAGCTTAAAATCCAGCCCAAACAATGAAAGCAGGATTGTCCTCAAGGGATAGACTGTACTCCTGAAATAATCATAGACAAACCAGACAAGAGTTACCAATGAATAAGGAAGCAGTACAGTTCGCAACCGCCGCCCAAGGAAACTCTTATCCATTCCCTTGGTTAAATAGGATGAAGTAATCCCATAACCGGAGAGAATTAAGAAAATAGCCACACCCTGGGCTCCCAAATAATTAAAAGCCGGGTTTGTGGTATTAATGAATTTTGTCACAAACAGGTGTCCAATAACAACTAAAAGGATGGCGATTCCCTTTAATTGCTCTGTTGATTCTTTGTTCATTTAGTAAGCACCTTTACCCGAGAAGACAACAAAGAAGGTCTTCCAAAGGATAGATAAATCCAGCCATATATTCCAACGCCGCACATATTCCACATCATAGGCCAGGGTCTCTCCCAAGGTTAATTCACTCCGCCCATTGACCTGGGCCAAGCCTGTAACTCCCGGCAGCACATTAAGCCGCAGCCGTTGTTGAGGGGTGTAATGCTTGGCTATATCCGGAACTTCCGGACGGGGCCCTACCAGACTCATATTTCCCAACAAAATATTCAGGAGCTGAGGAAGTTCGTCTAAACTGGTTTTACGCAAAAACTTGCCGCTGCGAGTAACCCGAGGATCATCCTTCTCCTGGAAAACGAAGTTATCTAAGCTTGTCACCTTTTCCAGCTTTGTTTTCATCAAGGCATCGGCATTGGTGGTCATAGTACGGAACTTATAAATAGTATAGGGCTTTCCCCAAAGTCCCACACGTGTCTGGGTAAAGATTGCCGGACCGGTAGAATCCAGCCTAATCCATAGCACAATAAAAAGCCACAAGGGAGATATAAGCACAAGCAGAACAGCAGCAACTAACAGGTCAAGCATACGCTTCAAAACAAGTTGCCACCGAGGATAAATAAGCTCATTACTTTCTGCAGATGCCGCGAGCCTCTGACTCATCCGACTGTCTCCTTTCAAAACCACTAACTCTGTTTTTGATAAGATCCTACTTCGTTCTAACCTTGATTCCCCCCTGCAAAACAAGGGAAAGATAATTACTTGCGAAACTTCTCCACAATCCTCTTGACGGCATCAACAACGTCCTCGGCATCCTGCCTACTCATCTTCGGATAAAGGGGCAAGGATATAATGCGTTCAAAGGTCTTTTCTGCTTGAGGGAAATCTCCTTTTTGGTAACCAAAGGTATCTCTGTAGTAAGGATGCATGGGAACCGGAATAAAGTGCACACTGGTACCGATCTGTTCCTGCTTTAATTCCTCAATAAACTCTGCCCGATCTATGGTTAGTTTCTCCAGATTTAGCTTAAGGATATACAAGTGCCAGGCATGGCGAGCATATTCCTTTTCCGGGGGAATTTCCAGTTCCGGCATCTGGCTGAACTCTTCATTATATCGCTCAGCTATTTCTTGGCGGATTCCCTGCATCCGCTCCAGCTTGGCCAGCTGAGTAATGCCTAGAGCAGCTTGAATATCCGTCATATTATATTTAAACCCAGGATGGAGAATTTCATAGTACCAGGATCCCGCTGCCGAATAGCGATTCCAGGCATTGCGGCTCATACCATGGGAACTCATAATCCTGATTTTATCAGCCAGGGCCTCATTGTTGGTAGTAACCATCCCGCCCTCTCCCGTCGCTAGATTCTTGGTGGCATAGAAAGAAAAGGCCGTGGCATCTCCAATGGTTCCGATTAGTCTTCCTTTATACTTAGTATACACTGCATGGGCAGCATCCTCTAGTACAAAGAGATTGTTTTCCCGAGCAAGTTCCATAATCTCATCCATTTCACAGGGATGCCCGGCCATATGGACAGGAATAATGGCCTTCGTGCGCGGGGTTATTTTTTGGCGTACTTGATCGACATCAATGTTCATGGTTACAGGATCGATATCTGCGAAGACCGGCGTGGCTCCTGTATGGAGAATAACGTTGGCACTGGCTGCAAAGGTCATGGGGGTTGTAATCACTTCATCTCCGGCACCCAGGCCGGCTGCCACTAATGCCAAATGAAGACCTGCTGTACAGGAGTTCACGGCGATAGCGAATTTTGCTCCCACATACTCAGCAAATTGCTTTTCGAACTCATTGGTTTTAGGACCCTTGGTAATCCAGTTTGATTTAAGACTATCGACAACTTCAGCAATATCGTCTTCTTCGATGAGAGGTATTCCATAGGTTAAAAACTCTTGACGCATTGGGTAAAGTCTCCTTTCAAGTACGCGGGTGGAGCAAGCGTTGATAAACGGCTTCCATTTGAGCAACGTTTTTTTGCCAATCATAATTCTTCAGTACATTAACTCTTCCTTGTTGACCTAACCTCTCCCTTAGTGTGGGATCATTAAGCAAACCTTCCATAGCACTGCTTAACTCTGAGATACTTTCTGAAGAAACCAGTAATCCCGTTTCTCCTTCAACAATAACTTCAGTCAGGCCGCCAATTCTGCTGGCAATCACAGGCCGGGCGCAGGCCGACGCCTCTACTGCTGTCACACCGAAGCTCTCCTGACGAGAAGGAATCACCACAATATCAATACTCTGATAGAAGCCGGCAATTTCAGCATTGGGAAGTTGACCCAACCATTCTATATGTTCAGAAACCCCAAGTCTTACAGCTAAGTCCTCTAAGGAGGCCCGCTGGGGGCCTTCTCCGGCGATCCGCAGAAGAGTCTGGGGAAAACGCCGCTGAACCAGAGCGAAAGCTTCAATTAAAAGATCTAACCCGTAAACAGGATGCAGGCCTTTGGCAACTCCAAACACCACAGGAGTGTCTTGCTTAACTCTTTTTAGACTAGAAACTTGCCCCTCCTCCGGAGGAGAAAATCGCTTCGTATCCACTCCAAAAGGAATTATTTCAATAGCTTGCTGCGAATCCAGATAGAGTTGCATCTCTTGGGCCATAATTTTACTGCTGGAGCATAAAACATCCGCCTGAGCTAAAATCCATTTTAACAGGCGGGCATGGAAAAATGAAGTTTTGGGGAAAGAAAAAATATCACTGCCCCAAGCAGAAATTACCAAGGGATGTTTGCCGGTTAACGCTCCCAGCAAGCCAAAGCTTGTTGCATAATGGGAATGAATCAGATCAGGCTTGATTTCTGCGACCTTTTTCCTTACCCAGTTCTGACGCAGGATTACATCGATCTTATCCCCAGCCAGGCGAGGAATCAGATGAACCTTGACCTGGGGGATCTCAGCGGGTAAAAAGCTGAGGATTTCCAGCTCCCAACCACCCTCGGCTAAAGCTGTCGCCCATTTCTCTGTGTGAGTACTGGCTGCATTAGCCAATAAGCAAAGTTTAGCCATCCCAGCCCTCTCCCCAGGGTTTCCATTGAATAGCTAAGCTCAAACCCCAGAAAGCCCAAATCATTGGGTCTTCGAAGAAACGACCTTCTCCCTGGGAACTGAGCCAGATCACGAAAACACCCATTAATATAGTTTGCGCAAAAACATTCATCTGATTCAAGACACGCAAATTCATGCTCACTAAAACAATCAAAAAAGCGAGCATGCCAATAATTCCTAAAATACCCATTTCCGCTGCAACTGTCATTAAACTGGTATGGGAACGAGTGACTGCATCACTCCACGGCACGAGATAATGGTAGGGCTGCTCTAGGGCCCACTGAAAATTGCCTAAGCCAACCCCGGTCAAGGGGTTTTCGATAAACATGGCCCAGCCGCCTTTAAGCAAATGCTCTCGCTGGCCCAGGGCACCAACCCCTGTAAATAGGGTTTCAAAGCGGAGGCGGATACTTGGGATTAGAAAAAGAGCCACCGCTCCTAATCCGCCTAATCCGAGTACACTCCAATGGGTCCGGCGATTTCGCAATGAGCTGACAGCCAAAATTAGAATTCCAATCAGCAAAGTCAGCCAGCCGGTTCGGGAAAAGGTAACTCCCAGAGCCGCCAGTTGAACAAAAAGTGCCAGGGCTGTCCTGATACTTAAAGTCCATTCCCTACGTATAAAAAGGAGCAAAGATCCCAGGATAGAGATATCCAAGTATCTGGCGAATAAATTAGGATCGATGAAACTGGCATTCACTCTACGCACACCGGAAATATTAATCCCTCCGCCCCAAATCCAGTTCCCACTCAGGTATTGGATGAGGCCGAAGATGGCTGTAAGAGTGGCCATGGCAAATATTACCCTAAACACTCGGTCAAAGACTGCTTTGCGGTCAGCACCTAAAGCAATGCTGACTCCGCTGGCCAATAGCAGCAGTAAGCGCAGTCCTTCTGTCAGAGTTGTCTGAGGCTGCACACTAGATAGCAACGAAACAAGTACTGCCAAAAATAATGGAATGACCGCCCAGATCAATGGAACTTGACTAAGGCGCTTCGCGGTCTTCCCTATTCCCTCTTGTACAAAACGGGCTGCTCCCCAGGCTAACAAAAGAATCATCCCAATGCGCAAAAAGGTTAAAGAGGTCGGGGTTTCCGGAGCACTTTGATAGGGAGGAAACAGCACCTTACTAATATCCCAGGGCACTAAGGCAAAAAACAAAGGAATAATCCAACCGCCCCACCGTTTCATACAATCACTTCCTCTCCACGGCCTTGAATGGCCAGTTTCCTATTTTAGTTCCTTAAGCCATTGACTGACAATACTATCCCAGGAATAATTCTCTTCCACATAACGCCGGCCATTTTCCCCCATGGACTTCCCTCGGTCACTCAAGTTATAGAGGGTGCGAATGGCCTGAGCCATCTCTACCGGGTTCTCCGGTTCAACAGTAAGTCCCGCCCCGGCATCTCGAATCAGGTCGACAGCTTCCCCTTCTCCGCTGTAGATTATCGGAACCGCGCACCCCATTGCCGGAAACATCTTCGAAGGACGGGCCCCTTCAAAAAGCTTTAGCTTCTTTAAGGGGATTATACTGCCTGCCGCTAAAGACATATAACGGGGCATATCCGTAACAGGCTGAAATCCCAGAAATTGCACATTGGACAGCTTCATCTCCTTGGCCATTTCCTCAAGCTTTGGTTTTTCCGTACCATCCCCTAAGAAGAGGAAATGATACTGGGGCTCAGAGCGCAGCAGATTAGCCGCTTCTAAGACAGTTTCTAACCCTTGAGCATACCCCATGGTTCCAGTATACGCTAAGATGAATTTATCCTGCAGCCCCAACTTATCCATGAATTCTTGATCTGGGAGCAGGGGGCGAAAGAGATCCAAGTTAACGCCGTTAGGTAAAAAAGCGATTTTCTCAGCAGGGATGCCCCGGTTAATCCAAGTATCCCGAATTCCTATGGTCACCGCCGAAAGCTTCCAAGAACGATTATAGAGCCAGGTTTCTAATCCTTCTGTCATGCGGATCATGGTCTTATTGGTAACTAATCCTAAGGCAACGGCGGATTCAGGCCAAAGATCAGAAACATTGAATACCAGCCGGGCCCGTTTAAGCCAGCTTCCCAGCACAGCGGTCATTCCCAGAAATAATGGCGGAGACTCTACAAAAAGGACATCACAAGGCCCTGCCTTTAAAATTCCCCATAAGGAAGAAAAGGTAAAGGAAAAATAATTTAACAGGCGTTTCCAAAAACGTCCCCTTTGCACAGGATATACCCAGGTCCGATAGACGGGTAATCCTTCTACCTCATCTTTCATCGACCAGTATCCTCGATACTTTGGCGGAATAACTCCCGAGGGATGATTGGGAAATGCTGTAACAATAACAACTTCATGCCCCTGGCGCTCCAAGCCTTTGGCCATCTCTTTAAGACGAACTTGAGCAGCGCCTGTTTCCGGCGGAAAGTATTGAGTTAAAATTAAAAATCGCATGATTTACCTTCCTTATTAACGTACTAACCCCTTACTGAGAGTAGCCACAATGTGCTCAGCCGCCTGACCATCGCCAAAAATGCCGGGACGATCTGCAGGAGGGCTAAACTTCTCTACCGCTTCGAGAATTTTCTCTTCATCAGCGCCGGTCAAGCGGTTCCAGCCCACATCGACGGTTTCCACCCACTCTGTTTCATCTCGCATGGTGATACAAGGTACAGCTGCAAAGTAGGCTTCCTTTTGGACTCCCCCTGAATCAGTCAGCAGCTTTTGACTTTGGGCTTCCAGGGTAATCATATCTAAATAACCTACCGGCTCCAGAACCTTAACCTTTTCAAGTAAGGAGCTTAAACCTAATTCCTGGACAATCTTGCGAGTTCGGGGATGTAATGGCAGGACGACTGGGGTGGAAATTTTGGCTAAGGCCTTTAAAATCTGGGTTAACCGTGCCGGATCATCGGTGTTTTCCGCGCGGTGTATTGTACAGAGAATATAGGATTTGGGATCTAAGTTAAGAGTCTGTAGGATAGTTGAGCGTTCTTTAGCCAACTCCAGGTTATAAAGGAAGGCGTCATACATCACATCTCCGTCTTGCGAAACTCCCTCAGTAATTCCTTCTGCTTTAAGGTTTTTTACAGCGGTTTCTGTGGGGCAGGAAAGACAGCTGGAAAGATGATCCGTTAAAACTCTGTTAATCTCTTCAGGCATTCTGCGATTAAAACTGCGCAGTCCCGCTTCGATATGGATGACAGGAATATGGAGCTTAGAGGCCGCCAGAGCCCCTGCCAGAGTGGAATTCGTATCCCCATAGACTAGCAGAGCATCAGGAGTCTCCCGGATTAAAACTTCCTCAACTTTTTCCAGGATGGCTCCAGTCTGAGCACCATGTCTGCCGGATCCGATTCCTAAGTGAAAATCCGGTCGCGGAATATGCAGTTCATCAAAAAAAATGTCGGACATATTAGTATCGTAATGTTGCCCGGTATGAATTAGTATTTCTTGATGGTCATTTCTTAAAACACGAGAGACAGAGGCTGCCTTAATGAACTGAGGCCTCGCTCCTACGACAGTTGCGATTTTCATAGTTTAGTATGTTCCTTTCTTATCTGTAGGTTGGCCAGCTGGGAGATTGAGACTAACATGGCCCAAAGAAGCCAAAGTAAGGGTTCTTCATATAATCTGCCTTCTCCTTGAGCGCTGATGAATATTGCTATGATCCCAGCAACTATACTGGCACTCAAAAAGCGCAAGCGCTCATCTTGCAGTTTACGGGCAATCCCCCACCCTCTCTGGAGAGTCTTCCCAAACAGGAAATACAGAACCGTAAAACCAACAATTCCCGTTTCTGCCAGAACAGTAATTACGGCAGTATGGGAAAGAGATACGTAAAAGGTCGAGTAAGGATTAAAGTAAGGATAGATCGTAGTAAAGGCTACCCCAAAGGCCCCTACTCCCACTCCAATCACAGGATGATCCCGGATCATAGCTATGCCTGAACGCCATAAATACTCCCGAATCCCGCCTGAAGCATTTAACAATCCCGCCCGTAGACTCTCAATACGTGCCATGATGGACGGATTTAAAAGGGCCGCAGCGATAATCGCCAAAATCATAACCCCCATGGCGGAAAGTGTTAATTTACGCCGCGGGATGAACAGTACAAAGATAAGAGAAGAAACTCCCAGGGCTAAAATTCCGCCTCGCGAGCCGGTGATTCCCAAACCCGCCCCTTGAAACAAAATAGCAATAAGGGGGATAACCCGAGATGACCAGGTTGTGCGACGTTCAAACTCAGCCACAGAGAACCAGAAGGTGACAACTAAGAAACGAGCAAAGATATTAGGATCAGCAAACGTAGTATTAGGACGGTTACTCACCACAACAGCTGACGTGGGGAAGAAAAACCACTTAGTAAGGTACTGCAGGATTGCAACTCCTCCCAGAACCGCCCCAACTGCAATCAATGTATAGCCTAAGCGCTGCAAATCCTTTTCATCTTGGACATAAACTATGGCCAGGTAAAGGGTAATAATCAAGGAAAGTAAACGCACGGTTTCCGCAAAGGAGTGTGCCGGGGCAATGGAAAAGGCCGTTGATAACAAGTAGACACCCAGCAGAACTATAGGGAGCCATAAGAGAGAATCTGTTTTTATTCGTTTCCAAACCTTAAACTTATCTGCTATGTAGGCTTGATTATTTTTGTGACTCAGCCACAAGTCATAGAGCCAACGCAATCCGATGGCTAGTTGCGAAAGGCGGAAAAAGTCTAAGATAGAGACATTGAAAGTAGCGACTCGCTCAGGTAGGCTGTAAGCCGGAATAAACATTTTTGATACTTCTATAGGAAAGGTAATAATCAGAACTGCCGGTAACCATCTGGGACGTTTTACGGCAACCCAGACTATTCCCCAGAGATAACCTAAGGTTATTAAAGTCGATGGATAATAGATCCAGCGAAGAACCATGTATATCCATAAAAGAGTCACAAAGACTTCGAGAATTATGAGCAGACGATTTTCGCTTAACTTACTTTTTTCCATCTTGCACCGCCCTTCCTCTCGAGACCCATTTATTTCTGACCTGCTTAACAAACAACGTCATCTCTTTTATGTCCTCCCGCGTAAAAATCACAACCGCTTTAAGCTTTTCTCCGCTTTCACGGCGATAAAAGGTATAATTCAGGGTAAAAAGTGATAAGTATACCAGACTTGAGGCTATAGAAGCTCCTGTAATGCCCCAAAGTGGAATGAGTGTAAAGTCAAGGATGAGGGTTACTACCACCGTAATACCGGAAGTAATACTGGTGTAAATCGGCTTTCCTCGGGCCATTAGATCACCGGAAAGCACTGCAGAGCCGCCAAGGGCTACAACCCCAGGTAATAGCAGCAGCAAAGGATAAAAGGCTCCACTAAAACGGGCTCCAAAAAAGAGTACAATCAGTGGGTAGCCGATAACGGCCATGCCAAGTGCCGCAAGAAAAGTTAACAAGATTGTTAGGCGCGCAACTTTTGGGGTCATGGAAAAGGTAAGGTTGTCTTTCCCTGAAGCAAGTTTAGGGATCAAAGCCGTATTAACTGCATTCCCAACATACCCCACCATTTCGGCGAGAGTAACTGCAGTTGTGTAAAGACCAACTTGGGAGAAAGGCAAAAAGCCTGCGATAATAAAGAGATCCAGTCGATAATTTATGACCATCATGACATTAGCTAAATAGGACTTAGCTCCATAACCCAGGGTTTGGCGAATATAGGAAAGGCTAAAACTGGGAACACGCCACCGTGAAATCTTCGCCATATCAGGGAGCATATATAAAGTTGTCAGGATATTTCCGGCAACCCATATTCCAAATCCCATGGTCACTGTTAAACCGCCCCAGAGGGCTGCTATGGAGACTCCCGCCGAAAGCACTATGAATTGAACCAGTAAGGCTAAATTATACTTACCGATATAGTCCATTCCCCATAGCACACTTAGCCAATAGAGATTTAGCAAACCAAAGGGAATTGCTATCAGAATAAGCCCCAGTTGAAGAGGGGTTACCGCTTGCATGTAGCCGTTTTTCAAAAATTGATAAGCAATCCCTACAACCACTACCATAAAGCCACCTAATAAAGCAGCCATTCCCAGTGAACTCCCGACAGCTTTTTTACCATCTTCGGGATTCTTGGCAATGTAGTAAGTATTCGCATAGTTCAACCCTAAACTACAGAGTGGCACTAAGACCGTAGGTATCTGGACAAGAAAGGCATACAATCCTTTTCCCACCGGTCCAAGGACACGAGAGATGACAATTTGAGTTATCATGGAAAAAGCAACGCGCCCTATGGTTCCAAAGAGAGTCAGAAAACTATTGCGAACAAAGCTCATGGATTTTCACCATCAGCCTTACCCGCTAAGACATCTGGATCCACACTCTCCCGTGTCACAGTGATACTGTCAGGGAATATTGATGAATATTTAACCTCTAAAACATTCCCGAGTTTAACCATATCCTTCTGCTCTTTCGTCAGATAGAATGTCCAGGTATATTTGGCATTCGGCCTGGGAGCCAGAGTGATATAGTAGGGATATTTATCAAAGTCGAAATCTCTTTCCAGTTCCAACCCTTTGATCATGTTTGTCAGCCAAAGATCTGTAATATAGCCCTTAGCCACTTTTTCCGTGTTGGCAACGGGTTGGACAAGGCTGTCTCCCGGTGAGTGATAGGTTACATGAACGCTGTTTAGGGTTCTAAGAGTTGCTAATTTAGCAGCATCTACAACAAAGCGCTGAACTGTGTCATCGCTCAAAGCGTGTACAACACAATAGAATTGATCATTGTTTTTGGGAGAAATTCTTTCTAAAGAAATAATTTCTCCATCCATGATCTGCTCCTCAGGAGAGACGGAGGTTACGGCGGAAGTGTAGTTGTCTACCCCTACCCATTCCACCTTTTCCCCGGGGGTGGGTTTGGCTTGGGGTGTGACAAAGGATATTAGGTTTTTTGGGCCCTGAGGTGTTTCTACATTATAAACCGTGCCAACGAAGAAATAATGCTTTATATCGATAAGCTGACCTTGGCCAATCTCTAGCTCTCCGTTAATAAACCGGGTTGCTCCAGTCTGTGCTGACTGGATTTCTGTCTCTGCAAAGGGCCCTTTTACCTGTTTATAGCCGGAAAAGATCCCCAGGAGCACAAATAGAAAGACACCGATCAGAACTATATTTCCTCTGCGCAATATTCCCATCTTCCTAACACTACTAGCCACGGTATACTCCTTCAATCAGGCGGATAATTTCTTCTTGTTCAGCTCTGGATAGTTCGGGATAACAGGGAATCGCCAAAGCTTGTTGACAGGCTTTTTCCGTGATCGGAAAAGAACCCTCTTTATATCCCAGATCATGAAAGGCCTTCTGTAAGTGAAGGGGCACCGGATAATAGATAGCGCAGGCGATATCCGCTTGTTTAAAGGCCTCCATAAGTTCCTCACGACGGTCTGAGCGTAAGACATAAAGATGATAGATGGGGATACCCGCCGGATCCTTCCCCGGCAAAGTGAGGGGCAAATGGGCTAATTCTTTATCGTAGACCGCGGCCTTTGCTCGACGTCCTTCATTCCATTGATTTAAATAGCCTAACTTCACTCGTAAAATCGCTGCTTGAAGCTCATCAAGACGACTGTTATAGCCGACTTTATCATGGTAATATTTCACTTGACAGCCGTGAAAGCGCAGCATACGGAGTTCTGCCGCCAGATGCTTGTCGTTAGTGACAATCATTCCTGCATCTCCATAAGCTCCCAAATTTTTCGTCGGGAAAAAACTAAAGGTTGCCGCATGTCCTAGGGAACCGGCTTTTTTCCCCCGATACTCTGCTCCAATGGCCTGAGCGGAATCTTCAATAACCTTCAAGTCATGGCGGGCCGCGATTTCCATCACTCTTTCAACGTCCAGCATCTGACCGAAAATATGTACGGGGATAATAGCCTTAGTCCGCGAGGTTATTTTCTTCTCCAGGAGATCTAAGTCCATGTTTAGGGTTACCGGGTCAATATCCACAAATACCGGAGTCGCTCCCACCATAGCAATGGTTTCAGCTGAGGCAAAAAAGGTAAAGGGCGTGGTAATCACTTCGTCTCCAGGGCCAATGCCGAAGGCCTTAAGTGTCAGCACTAAAGCATCCGTGCCATTAGCGACTGCCACAGCTTCCTCCGTACCACAGAAAGCAGCGATCTCTTTCTCCAAGGCCTTCATCTGGGGTCCTAAAATATATACGGATGAATCAAGCACATTCATGATGGCTTGGTTGATTTCCTCTTTAATGGTTAAATATTGGGCTTTAAGATCCAATAGGGGAATTCGCATGGGGCATCTTCCTTTCACTTAGTTTTGTCTTAGGGGGCTTTTGGAATGAGCGTTAGTTTGGGGTCCTAGAAAGTAAGGGGCAAATTGCCCGTTCACACACGTTTCGTTTCACTGGCTCGTTAGATGCTGAAGGAATTGCGCCAACCTCTGGGCAGCGCTAGGAGTGAACCTCGGCGCAATTGCCCCTTCAGCATCAGCACTCGCCTTAGCGTGAACTTCACTAAAGTGTTCTCTTGGCAATTGGCCCCTTAATTTCTGGTCGACGGGGCTGGGAACGCGATGGATACCGGAAGACCGAATGTCTGAGGATATGTTCGCCCGCAACCATTGACAGTAACGAACTAATAAACTGGGTCACTAATGAGAGCCGCGTACTTTGCGCGGAAGTTAGGGCAACAGCTCTTCTTCTGGCACCTCTCGGAGATCCTTGGCAGGAAAACCTTTGATGACTCGTTTTTCAGTGGTATCTTTCGTAACCAAGGCCCCTGCGGCCACGAAGGTTTCCGGGGCTACTTTTACGCCGGGCAGGAGGATTGCTCCTCCGCCGATACGGGCCCCACGTTGGATGGTAGCACCCTTTATTTCTTTAAAGCGTTTTTCTGTTCGTCCCATATAATTGTCATTTGTTGTTGTGACCATGGGAGCTATAAACACTCGTTCTTCAATTTCCATATAGGCGGTAATATAAGAACCTGTCTGTATCTTTGTGAATTGGCCTATCTTAGTATCATTTTCAACCACTACACCGCTGCCAATCACTACGTTTTGCCCTATTGAACACCTCTCACGAACGACGGTACCGTCTCCGATAAAGGCTTTGTCCGCATAAGTGGTTCCTGCGTAGAGAACAACCGAGCACCCGATTGTAAATCCGTTGCTCATCTGTAAGGAGGGCAAATCCGACTGGGCTTTTACCGTACTTGTGGCTGAAGCCTTAGGCAAGCGTCCGATTGAAGAGTTACTGCCAATGAAACCATCCTGACCCAGGATCGTCTTCGGGTAAATGGTGGAATGATCACCTATGCGAGTTCCTTGACCTATCACCGCACCTTCCCCGACACTAACATAGTTGCCAAACTCAGCACCATCTTCAACCCTCGCTCCATCGCCAAGAACACACCCGACTCCTAAGATAACATTCTCTCCGAGAACGACATTTTCACCGATAACACAAAATGGCCCAACGGTTGTTGTTAAAGGAACGGTTGCACTGTGAGAGATTAGATTATGATTCATTTCTTCTCGCTCCATTTCCCTACTCTAATAACACCCCAAAACAATCTTAAGAATTACAGACCCGTAAGACGGGCGGCTTCGATCCACAGGAGTGAACCCATTGCATGGAGAGGCGGTAAAGCCTACAAAGCTTAGGTGGGAAGCGGAGCCACTGGGTCCCCTCTCGCCGTCCTGCATGAAGAATAATTCGTGCAAAGACAGTGTCTTTGGGCTACGGGGACACTCGGCCATCCATGGCCAGCGTTCACACCAGGTATTACCCGGAGGTTTGGTGAAGCTCCCGCCTAAGCGAGTAGGCAAGCCTCGGAGTGCTGGGTGTCGAAGACACTGCTGCAAGAAGGTTTAACCCGTGCGAAGACAGTGTCTTCGTCGCACGAATTGGCAAGTCTTGCAGGATGTGGACGAAGCCGCCTGACCCCGGCGACTCCTTCTACTCCACCAACGGAAACACAACCGGCTCTTTCGTTTCTTGGCATTTATAGATCGCCAGAATAATTTCCAGCGCCTTACGTCCCTCTTCTCCGGGAATTGCAGGTGTCCGATCCTCCCGGATAGCTTGAATCATATCCGAGATGATCTCCCGATGTCCGTATCCGTAGACATTCGGAGGATCCCCAGCTTGGCTGGCAAAGATCTGGGCCTTTTCTTCGGCACTCTCGGGGAACTCCCAGACTTCAATACGGTTTACGGCGATTCCGCCAACGATCACAGATCCTGTTTCGCCAAAAACATTAAAGGTTTCTTCAATATTCGTTGGATAGATGGTCGAAGCTGCTTCAATAATTCCAATGGCCCCATTCTTAAACTTAACAACAGCGGCTCCCATATCTTCCATTTCAATTTTGCGCATAAACGTCTCTGTATATCCAAAAACCGACTCCACTGGGCCAAATGTCCACTGTAAGAGGTCGATGTTATGTATCGATTGATTCATCAATACCCCTCCATCGTGGAGCTTAGTTCCGCGCCAGGGTGCCTGGGTATAGTAGTTATCATTGCGATTCCAACGTACGGTAGCTTGTCCGTGAGTTAACTTGCCAAAGCGGCCATCTTCAACAGCTTTACGAAGAAGTTTGATGGAGTCATTAAAACGGTTTTGATGGATAACTCCTAACTTCACACCGGCTTTACGGCAGGCCGCAATCATGGCATCCGCTGTCTTCAAGGTCATGGCCATTGGCTTTTCAACCAAGACGTGCTTGCCTGCTTCAGCTGCTGCAATTCCGATCTCTGCATGAATTCCACTGGAAGTTGCGATAGTAACAACATCAATGTCTGATCTTTTCAGCATTTCCAGATAATCCGTATAAGGCTCAGCTCCATATTTATCGGCAAAGGCCTGAGCTAACTCCGGCACTATATCACATACTGCAACTAATTCTGCTTCCGGAAGGGCAACGATAGATTCCGCATGTTTGGGAGCAATCCGTCCACAACCAATAATCGCAAACCGAGTTTTGTCATTTCCACTCATTTAAATACAACCACACTTTCCCTAATTATTTCAAAGTCCAAACCATATACAGGTTTAAGGGGAATCAGCTGATTCCCCTTAAACCTGGGTCTCTATACTGAAATCGCTATTACCGCCTATTTTACACCTTTAATTAGATTTTGGCGATTTTCTCACGATTTCTTAAAACATTTTTAGTGGCATTTCGAGTGTCTACTACGAGCTTAGCCTTCTCAACGACCCTCTCATAATCCACAGCAGTGTGATCTGTTAAGATTAATACTGTATCGGCATCAGCTAAGGCAGCATCTGTCAAAGGTACGCTTTCTAAGTGAATTGTGCTTCCTCCATGGGGCTCAATCACCGGAATATATGGATCATGATAAACGATATTGGCACCTTGCTTACGCAAGAGTTCGATAATTTTCAAGGCCGGGGATTCACGCATATCATCAATATCTTTTTTATAGGCAACCCCGAGGACAAAGATATTGGAATCCTTTAAGCTCTTATTAACACTGTTCAAGGCCCGCATGACCTTATTAATCACATAATAAGAGACTTCTACATTAATCTCCCCTGCCAGCTCAATGAAGCGGGTGTGAAAATCGTATTCCCGGGCTTTCCAGGTGAGATAAAAAGGGTCAATGGGTATACAATGCCCTCCCACTCCAGGACCGGGATAAAAGGTCTGAATCCCAAAGGGTTTGGTGCCGGCAGCTTCCACCACTTCCCAGATATCAATCCCCATGCGGTCGCAAAGCATCATTAACTCATTCACCATAGCAATATTTACTGCCCGATAAGTGTTTTCAAAGACTTTTGTCAATTCTGCAGCAGCCGGTGAAGAAACAGGAACAACGTTGCTGATTGTTTGGTTATAAAGAGCATAAGCAATCTCTAAGCAATAAGGCGTCATACCGCCAACCACTTTAGAGGTGTTTTTCGTAGTAAAGCGTTTATTACCGGGATCGACCCGTTCCGGAGAGAAGGCCAGAAAGAAGTCCTGTCCCACTTTTAATCCGGTTTTTTCCAGTAAAGGAAGAATAACTTGCTCTGTGGTTCCCGGATAGGTGGTGCTTTCTAAGGTTATGATTTGACCGGGGCGCAAGGATTTTCTGATTTCTTCCGTTGAGGCCTGAATATAGGAAATATCCGGATCTCGGGTGATTGTCAGCGGTGTGGGAACACAGATAATTACCACGTCGCATTCTGCTAATCTTGAAAAATCGGTGGTTGCCTGTAACAGCCCTTTATCAATCATTGCCTTAAGGTCTTCATCTTTGACATCTCCAATATAGTTGTCCGCAGCGTTTACACGATCCACCCGGGCCGGGTTGATGTCAAACCCCAGTACAGGAAAGCCTACCTTCCCTTTTTCAACGGCTAAGGGAAGCCCCACATAACCTAAGCCGATAACGCCGATTTTTGCTTGATGTTTTTCTATTTTTTCTTTAAGAGTTTTGGCAACCACATCTTCATTGGTAATTACATTTTTAACGGTTAACATTTCCGTTTTCCCCCTTACTGATTAACGACTACTTTTTCTGTTTTCTTACGAAAGGCCGGAATAACTGTCTGCAACAACTTGATAACTTCATCTCTGGTTAAAAAGCTACCCCGTTCTCGAATAATATGGGTTAACTCTTCCAGGAGCTTAACATCAATATTATTGGGCTTGGCAACGAAGATTCTACTATGTTTAGTAGAAGTGACTCCCTCTTCAGCCGTCAACAACTCTTCAAAGAGCTTTTCCCCCGGCCGAATTCCTGTGAATTGTATCTTAATATCAACATCCGGTTCAAACCCAGAAAGCCGAATTAAGTCTTTAGCCAAGTCTACAATCTTAACAGGTTTCCCCATATCCAAGATAAAGATCTCTCCGCCGCGAGCCATAGCTCCGGCTTGGATAACTAACTGAGCTGCCTCAGGGATTGTCATAAAGTAACGCACCATATCAGGATGTGTGACTGTAACAGGACCGCCTTGGGCAATTTGCCGTTTAAAGGTTGGAATTACGCTGCCACGACTCCCCAATACATTCCCAAACCTAACTGCAACAAACTTTGTCTGAGAACGAAGGTCTAAGCTTTGAATAATCATTTCTGACGTACGTTTTGTGGCCCCCATAACGCTTGTTGGATTAACCGCCTTATCCGTAGAAATTGAAACAAAGGTCTTCACTTTTACTTCATCAGCAGCTTCCGCTAAATTTTGGGTGCCGACAACGTTATTTTTAAGAGCTTCTTCCGGATTTCTTTCCATCAATGGAACATGTTTATGAGCCGCCGCGTGGAAGACAACCCCGGGCTTATAGCGTTCAAAGATTAAGAAGACTTTTTCCCGATCTTTAATATCCAAGATCTCTGTAATATAGTCAATTCCCGGGTGCTCAGAACGCAGTTCTTGTTCGATGTCAAAAATGGTGTTTTCCCCATGCCCCAGTAAGACCAGCCTCCCGGGATTAAACCTGGCGATTTGACGGCAGATTTCCGAACCGATTGAACCCCCTGCTCCGGTAATAATCACCGTCTCTCCTGCAACGTAGCCTGCTACTTCCTCTAAATCGACCGAAACCGGGTCTCGACCGAGTAAATCCTCAACTTGAACCTGGCGAATCGGTTTAACATTCATGTCACCGCTAATAATGTCATAGACGCCGGGCATAATCTTCAGAATAACCCCTAATTTTTCGCAGATTTGGACAATCTCGCGAACTGCTTCCCCTGATGCTGAAGGCATGGCAATAATAACTTCATCCACATTATGTCCTTTTACAACCCGGGCAATATCCAGACGGGTACCCAAAACAGGAATTCCTAACAGCTGGAGCTTTTGTTTAGAGTGGTTATCGTCGATAAACCCAATCGGACGTCCATCCCGATAGTTCCGATTTTTCAATTCCCGGGCCGCTAATACCCCTGCATCCCCCGCTCCAACAATGAGCACCTGCTTTTGGGAGCCCGGAACATGGCGGTCAAAGGCGTTTTCCTGCAAGATCCGCCAGATGAACCTAGATCCTCCAATTAAAAAGACCATGGCCAGCCAAAGAAGCACTGCCGCAGTATGGGGCATCCTAATATAGGAAAGGGTGTCCGCATTTGATAAACCATAGAAATAAACTGCCGCGACGGTTCCGCCGGTTCCAACGGATACTGCATAAACAATCGAGAGTAATTCCCCGGTACTTGCATACTGCCAGAGACGGTTATATAGCCCAAAGACATAGAAAACAGCCAGATATAAAATAGTTCCCCCGATGGCTGTGTGATAATAGGTCTGATAATAGTCCAGAGGTATGCCTTCATCAAAGCGCAAATAAAAACTGCCGAAAGCTGCCAAGTTGATTAACAAAGCATCAATCAGCATTAAAATCAACGTCCGTTTGCGGAATAACACGTAGCTCAACCCTTTCTCGATAAACCAACATTAAACTTTATCGTTCTAAAGTTTACTACAACTTACATGCTTTTACAACTAAAACAGAGGACAGTGAAGCAAGGACTTGATCATAGTTCACTACCTCTTTCCAACAAGTTGCAGTCTAATTCCAGAGTCATCTCTTCTTGTTCTGGGATCCTATTAAATAATAACTATAGGGAATAAAACTGATCAATCTTACACTAATATAACTTAGAATAAGTGTGACTGCAAAAACAATTATGTAAAAAGCCCAGTTATCAAAATCTATTTGATAGTTCCTGAGAAATTTTATAGCTGATTGATTGAAAAAGATATGGATTAAGTATATCCCAAAAGAATAATCTCCAATTTTATTAATGACTCTGGCAATGACACTTTTCTTTTTTTCCAAAAGGCTGCTTGAAACAGCGAAAAGCAGGAGAAATGTTATCGTTCTAAATGCCGGGTAGATCAGTTCCGGCCCCATAAAGAAGTATTCCGGTATTGTACTATAGGAATGCCCTGTCTTTAAGCCAATTATAATGAAAAAGCTGCATCCTAATGTTAAAGCCAGGGACATGGCAAATAAGATGGAAATCGGCAGGTTAAAGTTTTTTTTATAGGTCGAAAAATAGTCCTGCCAATAAAGCCCCAAACTAAAATAGAAAAGAAAGCCCATAAAGTTCAGCTTTGTCCCTGCCAAATAGGAAGAATGAATACCAACCATATAAGCAGTCTGGATAACTAAGAATATTACAACCAGCAATCCCGCTTTGTCTCTCTGCCTGAAAAAAGCATATAGTTTTACGATTAGAGGGTAGAGAAGGTATAATTGGATGATGATTGAAAAAAACCATAAGTGATAGGAGGCTTCCGCCTGCCAAATATTTTTAGCAATTAATTCAAGATTCTTGCCCCACGAGTTGTTATTCATAACAATCCAATTGTTAAAGGCTGTATATAAGACAGAAAACAAAAAGTACTGCGGAACAATTGAACGCATTCTTTTTCTGTAATAAACTCCTAACGAAAACTTACCATAATAGTTCTTGGCTAATACAAATCCCGATATCATCACAAACAAGGGCACGGCAAATTGAGAAAAGATATCTGTCCATAAATTCACTAATACCAGGGTATTAAACTCTTTGACTTCCGTAAAATAACCGGTTGTGTGAATGGCTATGACCGCCAAAACCCCAAACCCTCTTAAATAGCCGATTTCTTCGATCATACCCGGTTTGCCATGATTAGCTCTGCTATGAATCATTTAAAATATATCCCCCATATATTTATTGATCCTCCTAGTGTCAACGGTTTGAGAATCCCATCAGATACAAAGCATGTTTTATGAGCTATAGTGTATCATACGCTTTGGTTTTATGCACAGACAAATAAGAATGAGCTGCTTGTCATTAAGACTGCAGCTCAGTTTTTCTTACTGTATTGTACTCTCGCCGGTAATCAACCACCGGGAGTTTTGTTTTATAAGATTGACCCGAACTTGAACAATCTGTTCATGCTCTTCCCCGACGGGAGTGCCATCCGTTAGACTGTAATCTCTAGCTGTGTAGCGATAATCAACTCTCAAGGTAGCTGTATTATCCGTGACACTTTCTACGTCAATTTGATCAAAGACTATTTGACTTACATCCAGCCCTATCCCTTGAACCAAATATTCTTCTGCCCGGCGGGCGTGTTTCTCAAACAAATCTCCCGTGTACGCTTTGCCAAGTTTAAGACGGAAGCTAGCCATATCCGTTGATTTCCAAGCTCCAAAAAAAGTTCCTATGTTTTGTTTATAATCAGTGATGACTTGTTGGGCCAAGAGTGATTGTTTATTGGAAAGGGTATGGGAATCGCTTTCAGTTAAGTTATCTGGTGCCAAATCTGAGTCCGGGATTAAGGTCTGATTCGGATCACTAACTGTGCCGGAAACTGTTTGTATCTTATCTTGGCCACGTAATTTGGAGATGAATGAGGTTGGGGAACTCGAATTCGTGAGTAAAGACACACCCAGTGTCCCAACAAGTACACCAACACCTAACGACAATACTCCAATCAGATAATTCATTTTACGCATAAAGACCAGAATCTCCTTCGAATGATTTTTATTAGTATCTTGACCAAAGGAAGGAGATGTTAGACATTTAGCTGAGAATATTTGTTTAATCCGCCGAAAATGCCCGCCTAAACAACAAGGCCAGCCTGCTAAAGACTGGTCTTGTAATAAACATATTCAGTTTTGCCATCTGGTTAGTATAAACCTCGCCATAACCAGGTTAATTCCTACTAACCACAATGTTTATTTATTTGTTTTTTGGTTTTATATTATTTTTTTCGGCGCTCCCTCCATCTTTTACGGATCTGCTAATCCATAAACTAACCAATTTAATGGATCATTCTATCTAAAATCCGAGTATAGTGCTCATCGACTCCAGTCATGAGCTTTTAACATGAAATTAAATACAAGAGGCCATTGTGCACCTTGAATATAATTTAGCGTAGTAGTTGTAAAGGATAGTGCTGTAGATAAGCTTCATACCATTCCTAGATTTATTGCTTTAGTAGATGCCTAAAATTATGTTCGTTTGGTTGCAAATGGCGTCGCCCCGTATACTTTAGAACTTGTGTCATTACGCAATAAGTGAGCATCGAGATCATGAATTCCTTGGTGGAATTGCTCAATTCGAGTTTTATCCTTCGAATCAAAGGCATCGATTCCACTATTCAAAAGTACATCCAGGTAGCCTGTAAAGGCGGCTGCCTTAGCAATATTCGCTTCGTTCTTATACTGCTTGTCCAATAATGTCTTATGGAAAACAATATACTTCTTAATATCTTCCTCATTCATCTGTGGACCTGCTGCCGGTCCATAGAGATAGCCATCTACATACTGGTGGATATTCCAGGCAGATCCAAAAGCTAATGTTTTAGCATCGTTACTTAATGCAGCTTCTCCAAAGTAAGTAGCGATAGACGGCGCCATGTCTATCTGCTTAGTGTCCGGCTCTTTATACTTATTCTTTGATCCGGAATCACTTTGTGGAGGTGCATTGAGAGTATTAGGTACTGTTGTTACTGTAGGTGTGGTTTCCGCCGCTCCTTGTACTGCAGGTGGAGCAGTCCCTTCCGGCAACATCGTGCCATTAGTACCGCTAATGTTTTTATCATCAACGGTTGGTGTCTGAATAACTACCTGATCTGTGATAGCACTTTGCTGCCGGAAAACTTTCCAGACGCTAGGGCCATATACCCCTGCTGCAACAACAGCTCCTGCAAGAACCAAGGTTCCTGCTAGGGTTACTATCCTCTTTTTGTCGATTGGTATCATTAGTCTCTTCCCTCCTTTAGTCTTTTTTAGTACAAGTGCATTTTACCAATTATTGGGAGAGAAGAGTGTCGCTTTCGCTGTAGAGTTTGATTCATTTTCCGTTCTCAATTTCCATTAAAAGTCACAAGCCCTCATGCTGTCCATATAATTCGCGATTAAGGCGCAGCATTATGGAAAATAATTAGCTAATTTCTCGGCTAAAGTGTTGAAGTTATTAATAGAAAAACCTCACCTTAAGCGGTGAGGTCATCATCTTAACTACTTTTATCGGCTTTCCTAACAATGTCCCGCAGATAATTAATCAGATCCTCAGAAAGATCTCCTCTCCGTAAGGCATAATCAATGGTTGCTTCCACAAACCCCAGTTTGTCTCCAACATCATATCTGCGACCCTCAAATTCATAAGCGAGTATTTCCTGAAATCGACCCAGTTCTTTAATACCGTCTGTCAGCTGTACTTCTCCGCCCCTGCCTGCCGGTAATTCCTCTAGAATATTGAATATCTCCGGGTTTAAGATGTAACGTCCCATGATGGCTAAACGAGTTTCCGGTGCTTCTTCCGGACGGGGTTTCTCCACCATGTTCTTAGCTCTGTAAAGTCGATCGGCGAATTTTTCTCCATCGACTATCCCGTATTTGATTGTGTCCTCATAGGGAACCTCTTGTACCCCGACAATACTTGCTCCGTAGCGCTGGTAATGATTAATCATTTGCTTTAACGCCGGTACTTCTGAGTAAATTACATCATCACCTAAGAGAACCGCAAAAGGCTCATTACCTATAAATTTCCGGGCACTATAGATTGCGTGACCTAAGCCTAAGGCTTCCTTTTGCCGAACGTAATAGATATCAGCCATTCGAGCAATATCCTGAACAAGGTCTAAGAGCTCATCTTTAGAGTTTTTTTCCAAAAACCCTTCAAGTTCCATAGAACGGTCAAAGTGATCTTCTATAGCACGTTTGTTTCGTCCTGTTACGATAATAATGTCCTCTATACCGGATTGGATAGCTTCTTCTACAATGTGCTGAATGGTTGGTTTATCCACAATCGGCAGCATCTCTTTCGGTTGGGCTTTAGTGGCCGGTAAAAATCGAGTTCCCAACCCAGCTGCCGGTATGACTGCTTTACGAATTCTGCGCATGCTAATGTCTCCCTTCATCCACGTTTAAGCTCCCACTTTATGTGGAGTCATCAGGCTTCAGTTACCTCAGCCTGATGTTAAAATTATCAAGATGCTTACCCTACATGTGCACTTATTAACTATATCTTTGAGTTTTGAAATAATTAGATCTATCTTCCGAAGATAGGATTTCGACATAAGATATTAATTACCTTCCTAATTAGAAATATATGTAAAATAATATAAAATATATGCTCTTTCATCATAATCCACCAAAATATACTATGAATCCCTTGACTCTAAGTTGAACAGCAAAAGCGACCTCCTTAACCATGACACTGAAAGGAGACCGCTTTTTTGTGGTATCAATTTCTATGAAGTTTTGTATGTCTCGATTTTGGGAACCTTCAGCTTTGCGCAGGCAAAACAAAACGCAAGGGCAAACTAGCGCCTTGCGTTTTATATAATCTCTTTATTATTTACTTTTCTGTAGCAACTTCAAGCTTTTCCAGCACTTGATCCACCAGACCATATTCTTTAGCTTCTTCGGCAGTCATGTAATAGTCACGTTCTGTATCCTTTTCAACCTTTTCAATGGGTTGACCGGTTCTCTCGGCAAGAATTTTGTTCATTTTTGCTTTAGTCCTCAGCAGTTGCTTGGCATGTATCTCAATTTCTGTCGCTTGTCCGGAAAGTCCATGCCCGCCGATTAAAGGCTGATGAATCAAGACCTCCGAGTTTGGTAAAGCGACTCGTTTTCCTTTTGTTCCACTTGCCAGCAGAAAGGCTCCCATGCTTGCAGCCATTCCAATACAAATTGTCCGCACGTCAGAGCGAATGTATTGCATAGTGTCATAAATAGCCATTCCCGCGGTGATAGAACCCCCAGGGCTATTAATATAAAGATTAATGTCCTTCTCCGGATCTTCAGCTTCGAGGAAAAGCATTTGTGCTACGACTAGGTTAGCAACATCGTCATCAATGCCACCCCCCAGGAAAATAATCCGGTCTTTGAGAAGACGGGAGTATATATCGTAGGAGCGTTCCCCACGATTTGTTTGTTCAACGACCATTGGAACCAGATAACCCATTTTCAATTCCCCCTATTTACTCTTATTAGGCGTCCTTACTTTAACTATTATATTCTTGCCGATTAACTTTATTTTAGTACAAAAGGTCAGTTAAGGTCAAATGATTTGTAGTAAAAAACCTACACTAACCATATATTTTATTAGTTTCGTCAAATAACCTTCTGTGATCTCCGGCCACTGAAATCCTATTTGGGCCAGATAGGCTTGAGTAATTGTACTCTCCACCGCAATACTTTCTGCAATTCCCTGATCTTCAGTAAGATCTAGAACAAACCCACTCAATGAATGGGGTGATTGTACATAACTGTCTATCAGTTGGTAAAAGGACTTCGTATCCAGAATTTGAACTTTAATACCTAGTAAATAGAGGATCTCAATCAGTTTCGTCATCTTTAGCTTTTTATGATTAAACATGTGAAACACTCGGCTGGGCTGAGTATTTGTCCTTATTATATCGACTATTCCTTGAGCGCAAGCATCCACGGGTGTAAATTCAAGCTCCTGATTCAGCATATCTTGAGATATGGCCTTTATTTCGAGGAAAGATTTTAGTTTCTGATAAAAAGCATTCTCCTGGATATTCTCCTGAAAATGTCCGTCAGAATATCTTCCGGTCAGTATCCCCACTCTGAAAATTGCAGCATGCAATCCTAACCTTGACGCTTCCAAAACTCGTACTTCCGCCTCGAATTTGCTTCTAATATATAAGTTATCCAGATAGTTTTGACCGATATATAGCTGAACTTCGTCAAAATGCCCATTAGTGTAATCCCCGGTTAAGCGATTTCCGGCAATGCTGATTGTCGAAATATGCTGTAAAGGCCTGCTAAAGGTTATACAAAAATCGATTACTTCCTGAGTCCCCTGAACATTTATCTTCTCAAAATCAGAGTACTCTCCATAATGTTTAACAAGCCCTGCTGCATGAATCACCGAATGAACATTCTTCCCCAATTCAGAATATCCTTCAGGGGTCATTTTAAAATGCTTTTGCGAAATATCTCCCTTTATAATTTTGATCCGCTGAGAGTATGCTTGAATCCTACCGGGAAAATAGCTGTCAAATAAGCGTTGAAACCGTTTCTCCAGATCACTTCCGCGCATTAAACAATATATTAGTCCTGAGGTACTGTTTAATAACTCCCAAAGTAAGTGTATCCCCAGAAATCCGGTTGCCCCTGTTAAGAGCACATTCCCCTGCCACTCCGGCTTAGAATCAGGCATCCCTTGAAGTTCATAGTGCAACGGCGGGCGGGGGAAATCTTTCCTAGAATCTACAACCTTCTGCCCCTTGAGCTTTCCTCTTACTTTGTCAGAGAGCTGTCGAACTGTTGGATAATCATAAAAGTCCTGAGCCTTTAAATCCCACTTTTTGGACCAAACCTCGGTCAAAATCTCGATAATAGCCAGCGAATCTCCTCCAAGGAGAAAGAAGTTATCTTCAACTCCTACCTGCTCTACATCTAATACTTTAGTCCATAGCCTAACCAATTCTTCTTCAAATAGATTCTCAGGTGGGGCCAGTTTGGTATCTTGTATCACCGCTGTTGGGGCAGGAAGGCTCCTTTTATCGACCTTCAAATTTAGAGTAAGTGGAATCGCATCCAGCCAAAGAAATTTTGCCGGAATCATGTATTCAGGTAACCTTTGCTCTAAAAAAGTTCTTATGTCTAAAACAGAACAATCCTTATCCCCAACCAAATAAGCACACAAATAGTTCCTCTTTTTCCCATCAACATGGGAAATAACAACTGCCTCCTGAACATCCACATGCTCGACTAGGACTTTTCTAATTTCGTCCAGCTCAATACGAAACCCTCTAATCTTAACTTGGTCGTCATTTCGCCCCAGATATTCTATCTCTCCTTCCGTTGTCCATCGTCCAAGATCCCCCGTTTTATAGATGATTTGTCCTTCATGAAAAGGATTGGGAATGAATCTTTCTTGCGTTAGATCGTTACGATAGAGATACCCGCGGGCAAGTCCCTCTCCCCCAATATAAATTTCCCCCGTGACTCCTTGTGGTACTATTTGTTTCCCTTGATCAAGGATGTAAATTTGAGTATTGGCGATGGGTTTTCCTAAAGTTATCTGAGTTTCTGAAGTTAACTCCTTGTACATTGACCATACTGTTGTCTCAGTAGGCCCATACATATTGTAAATTCTTGCAGCAGGAGCCACATTTTGCAGTTTATGGAGGACAGTTTCAGTAAGTGGTTCTCCGCCAATAAACATATCCATTATTGGTGCCAATCCTTCTGAACATTGAGGATCTTTTAACAAAGACTGAATTTTAGACGGTGTAGCTTGAAGCATCTCAATATCATTCTTTTTGATAAGATCAAACAATAGTGCAGGGCTTTTTTGTTCAACTTCGTTGGCTATTACTAAGGTTAACCCATAAGAAAGAGGCACGAGGGTCTCCATAACAAAAATATCAAAAGCAACCGTGGTCAGTGAGACAATTACCTTCTTCTCAGAGAAATAAAAAAACTTCCATAAAGCGTGAATTAAATTATTTACAGAGCGATGTTCAATCATTACCCCTTTAGGCGCACCTGTTGACCCCGAAGTATAGATAACATAGGCTAGATTATTTGGCCTGATAAAATTGATCAAGTCCGATTTAGATACTGTGTATAAGGACGAATCCTTAAGATCTAGTATTTCTAGTTCTAAGTTCTTTGAAAACATGTCGAAAAGCTCTTTTTCTTCAATACTTACTGGGTTTGTCAGCAACAAATGCGCCCTGCTATTACACAGCATTTCCTCAATCCTAGCAAGAGGATACAGAGGATCGATTGGAAGGTAAGCGCCTCCTGCTTTAAGGACTGCCAGAATGCTAATCATTAGTTCAGGAGAACGATTCATCATAATTCCTACAATACTATCAGGGGTTAGGCCTTTTAGTCTTAGCCTTTTAGCTATTTGATTCGCCCGTCCATTTAATTCAATGTAGGTTAATTTATGACCATTGACAACTAAGGCTATTTGCTCGGGCGTTTTCTTCACCTGTTCTTCAAACAACTGATGAATGGTCTTTTCCTTTGGGTAATCTAACGATGTGAGATTTAGTCCATGAATAAGTTCATACTTTTCTTGACTTGTTAAAAGAGAAATCTTTGACAACGGTATGGTTGGCTCATTAATTAATTCCTTCAAAAAAGTTATCAAATAACTATGAATTCGTTCAATATCCTTATCGCTTAAAGCTTTAATTAAGTAGTCGTAATCAAGCCTTAACTCTCCATCGTCCTTCCAATCACTTATGCTTAAAGATAGTGTGTTAATTTCATGACCATTAAAACTCCAAAAGGGTTCTAGGTCTATACCTTCGACATCTAATTTAGAAATCTGATATGAAAAAGCTACATCGTTTATAGCCCCAGAAAAACCTTGCTTTACTCGAAGGTCTCTCAGAATTTCTTTGTATGGATAGCGTTGATTTTTTAATATTTTTTTCCACACCTTAGAAATATGGTTTATGAAGGTCAAAAAATCCCATTGAAAATCTATCGTTATAGGAAAGGGTACGTTGCTAATAAACATTCCAGCGGTATTTCTCTGTTGAAAATTTGCCCTGTTAAGTACAGGCGTGCCAATAACCAAATCCTGCTTCCCTTTTGCCTTTGATAGGTATAGGGCAAATACTGCGAAGAAGACTATAAATTCCGAAACATTGTGTTTGTTCGAAAAAAGCTTTACGGCTTCGCTGAGGTCATGGGCCATTGTGAATGTCATTCTCTTAGCTCGGCTATCCTTCCTGCCGTGAATTTTGTCCTCCGAAGTAAACTCTGAATTAGCTTGAAATACCTGTTGCCAGAAAACCTTCCGTTCCATAAACTTAGGAGAATTATAATAATCAATGTCCTCTAAAATATAGCTTAGATAAGAAGGTTTTTGTTCAGGTATAAAGGGTTCACAGTTCATTAATCTCTTATAAGCATTAAGGACTTCTTTTATAATCATAGTTAAACTCCACGCATCTGAAATAAGATGATGAAATTTAAAATATATTGCCACTTTAAAGTTAGTTAATCTCACAGAGGCAATATAAAACAAGTCATTCTCTAAAAGGTTAAAAGGTATCCTTGTTTGTTGATCCTTCCAAAGTTCAAACTCTTCTAGTCCGTGTTGATGACTAAAATCCAGTCGATTAAGACGATATTCCTTGAACACTGCTACATACTGGCGGGGCTCTCCATCTACCATAATGAATCTTAAACGAATGGCTTCATGCTCTTGTAGAATTATGTTCACTGCTTTTTCAAGCATATCTATATTAATATCGTCTCGTAAAATTACACCGACTCCTAGGTTTCCATAACTTGTATTCTTATAGAACGTTTCAATATCCCAAATAGATTGCTGTGAAAAAGTCAGAGGGTAAAGCAACTGATTGTTCATTTCATCCTCCTAATATTCTTTATTCGGCCAATCTCACCATTTTCAATTATAAAAGAAACTATCCCCTACATTGTAAGGTCAGCAACTTAGATTCAAAGATTTTTTAAAATATATCACTCGTTTAGGAAGGAAAGATGTTTAATTATGTCGAATCTTAAAATGTTGGCTGTATCTCATAAATGTCATTTTAGAAAGGTGCTTTGCAGATGCTTTCTCCTTTTAGAAAACTACTACCTGAACAGTATAAACAAGAGTTTTTTGATGAAATAACGCGCCATAACTTTATTCGTTCTCGTAATCTTGCAAGAGTCCTTTTCTTCCTCAATATTTTCTTTCTTGTTTTCGACATAATTAATTATCAGGAAGGTCTTTGGGATTGGGATACCCTCTCTGGATATTCGGCACTATTCTATCTTCATCTATTCTTAGGACTTGTTATATCAGTTTTTCTTCTAATGTCCTGGGTCAATAGGTTAAAAACAGATGATCAGAACTTAACTCGTTGGCATTCCTTCTTAGGTACTTATTTTTCTTCTTTCATCATAGTTTTCAGTTCATGCATATCTATAAATGACCAACTGCTTCACAATCAGATCACTGTCTTTATTCTCGGATCTATTATAATTGCAGCTAACAATTACATAAAACCTTTGATAAGTCTAATCACCTTTGCAATTGCATGGGTCTTATTTATGATTGGGATTAGCTATTTGCAAACGGATTTAGACGTCCTTAAAGGAAATTACATTAATGGTACAATTTTAATGGTTTTTGCTTGGTTCCTTTCTTATACATTATATAAAATGAAGATTCAAGATTTTATTAGCCAAAAAACAATTCAACAAAAAACTAAAGAGGTAGAAGAATACAATAACGACCTTATTGTAACTAATAATCGTCTTGAAGAGTCTCTGCAAGCTTTAGACGAATCTCAAAATGTAATATTCAGCTTAGCCTCGGCCTTGGAGTCTAAGGATACATATACACGAGGTCATTCTGAGCGAGTTGCAAACTATGCTCTGCAGCTAGCACAGGCCCTTAAACTTTCAGTGCCTGAACAACAAACTGTTTGGCGGGCAGCCCAATTACATGATATTGGTAAAATCGGAATACCCGATTCAATCTTAAATAAACCTGGCAAACTAAATAATAAAGAATGGGAAATAATGCGTTCACATCCTGAAATGGGAGAAACCATTTGTTCTACACTTAGTTTTGCTCGTGATTTTCTCCCCCTTATTCGCCATCATCACGAGCGATTCGATGGAACAGGTTATCCAGATGCTTTAAGAGGAGAAACAATTCCTTTTTTGGCGCGAATTATAACGGTCGCGGATGCAGTTGATGCAATAACTTCACAGCGTTCCTATCGGCCCAGTCGAACCATCGATTATGCGTTAGAGGAATTACTCAAAGGAAAGGGATCTCAATTTGATCCTATTATCGTTCAAGCCTTCATTGAGTTATTTAATTATTCTTAGTTATTAGATATAGGTACTGTAAACCTTACAAAGAATGTCGATCCAGTCGGACACGTTTGTATCGTGATCATGGCATTATGACGAGCAGCAATTCCATAACAAACTGCTAGGCCTAATCCTGTACCTGTTTCTTTCGTAGTGTAAAAAGGCGTTCCTAACTTATCCATTATTTCAGGCTTGATACCTGTCCCTTGATCTTGGATAGACAAGATAACTTCGCTATTACTCATAAGTGTCTTTATGCTGAGCACCCCACCGTGATCCATGGCTTCAAGTCCATTTCGCGCTAAGTTAAGGATCATCTGGCGCATCTCTTTTTCATCTAATATTAGATCTGGAATCTCCTCTAGTTCAGTTATTACCCCCTTATCGTTTCTGATCGCATCTACTTGAACAAGAGGAAGGATGCTTTTAATAATATTATTAAGATTATGTACTGCCACCTCGGTTACTTTTGATCGACTGATAGATAGAAACTCAGAGATAATTTGATTGGCCCGATCAAGTTCACTAATCATGAGCGGAATATAGTTACTGTATTTTGAAGAATTGCCATCCTCGCCCAGAAGTTGTAAAAACCCTCTTACTGTTGTCATGGGATTTCTAATTTCGTGGCCAATACTTGCGGCCATTTCACCAACCAGACTCATCTGGTCCATTCGTGTCATTTCTTTTTCTATCTTTTTTTGAGCAGTAACGTCTTTGACAATTGTTGATGCTCCAATTATCCTTTGTTGATCGTCCTTAATCGGGGATACAGTTAAATAGACATTAATAATTGATCCATCTTTCCTTTGCCGAATACTCTCATAATGTGAAACTGCCTTCCCTTGAGAGATGGTTAGCAAAATATTATCTAACTCGGACTTGTTATCTGGGGGGAAAAGTTTCCTAACTGACTGACCCACTATTTCTTCCTCAGAGTACCCATAAATACACCCAGCACCTCTGTTCCAATCGATAATCACTCCGTCAAGATCCATTCCTATAATGCCGTCTTCCGTGGACTCTACAATGGAAGCTAACCGGAAAATCTTACTCTCAATTTGCTTGCGTTCTGCCATTTCTAGCATTAGTCGTTGATTAGTGTTTTCCATCTCTTTCGTGCGTTCTTTAACCAATCTTTCAAGGTGGTTTTTATGTAGAAAATCCTTAACCTTAGCATTATAAAGGGTCAGTGATAAGACCCACGAAACAAATATCAGGAGCAAAGTATTAAGGTAATGCCCATTTAGTATCAGAGAATTAGGCTGATATCTTTGTATTCCCAGAATGACAATTATATAGGATAGAAAATAAACCAAAAAGCTAACTTTTGGACTCAAATTGAAAAAGACAGCTACTATGAAGCAGACAATAATATAAACCGTTAGTTGTCCGTGGAGCATTTGATCAATCCATCCAGTGATCACTGCAGAGATAACTAAGCAAAAGACCGCAAATAAGATCTCATAAGTGTTATGGACAGGACGGACATCCTCTACCGAATTTAGGTTAGTTCGCCAGTATAGTCCTGAAATTATTATCATCCCTAATCCTAATGCAACATGCGAATAAAACAACCACTCATAGCCGGGAGTGCTAATCCAAAGGCCCTCTTTATAATTACTATAATCTGTAAAAAAAAACAGTATGTCTAAAACGAGTAGCACCGTTGCTAAAATTCTCAGACGGGAAAAATTTGAAATAACTTTATACTTAGAGAACTCTTCTTGATGTTCTGTGAAAACGAGATTTCTTTGTACTCTAGTAATCTGTACCATTGCTATCTCCTGTCACTAATAACGTAATTATTTTACATTTAATTTTATAATTCTCTTTAATCCACTTTAATCCTTCTTTTTGTTATTGATATAAATATATTTTAACTACGTATTCCATCCTTAACCATCTTCTTTCTAAGGAATATAATGGAGTATACTTTAGAAAGGCGGTCGAATCAGAAGTGGCTCAATCAAAAACCCAGCCTCCGCAAAATCCGCCCTATTTTATGCCCTATCCATTAAACCCCAATTCACGAATTTATAAGCCTTCAGGCACCCATAGTTCTCCGACTGTTTGTGCACCGCTTCTCCGTCCGACACCTAGGTTTACGCCAGGATATTGGGAATTGTTAACACCTGCTTTTGGTGGGGCTGCGGTCGCATTCTTTTTAAGCCTTTTTATCGAAGGAAAGAAGGAAAAGAAAAATCACCATAATCCTTATGAGGGAACTCTTTTAAAGATCAGTCTGATTGGATATTCAATCTTTGCTTTGGCAGCAGCCTATTATGCAATTACAAAGGCCGTAAAAGAATCTCGACCCTCCTATAATAATCTATTTACACCGATTGCTATAGCACTGGTGGGAGTTATACTACTTTTCACCTCCGAATACCTTCTTCTCTACAGATATTTGCCTTCGAGTTTTGAGGGAAAGGTCGGAGATGACTTATGCTTACAGTATTTCTCTTTCTTATATTTTAGTTCGACAACAATTGCTACCGGAACTTTAGGGGACATTCAGCCCAACAATCTGACAGCACGCGCCTTGATTACTATCGAGATTATGTTTTATGTGTTTGTGATGGCAACTGCGCTTCCTCTCCTTCTGGTAGAGAAAGTCGACTAGTAGCTATTGTAAAAATTCTTCCACACAAATACCTTTTTACCATGTATTCAGTATACATGGCAAAAAGGTATTTTTATTCAGGTGCCAATAAAGGTATCATTAGAAGGAATTAATAAAAATTTTAAGGAGGGCATTATCAGATGTTACAATGGCGTAAATCTAATGATGTTTTAGGAACTGCAAATCGAGGAAATCCAAGTGAATCAGGACTATGTACTCTATGTCGAGCCGATTGCCAAGGAAAATGTGAAAACTGGATGTCAAGTCTCAAAGGCAGAAAAATGTTGTACCCGCGGGATTTTGGTACAGTAACTGCCGGTAGTTCGAACACGACCCATATCGGCGTAAATTATAATTCCCTTCGTATTCAAGGCTTTAATTATGGGGCATATGGTTTACCAGGCTCTTTGACAAAGAGTGCCGATGATTGCATTTTCCCGAATGTAACTACTGAAACAGAATTTGGTGCCCAAGTTAAGACGAAGGTTAGAGTACCTATTATGACCGGAGCTTTAGGCTCAACCTTCATTGCGGCTAAGTACTGGGATTCCTTTGCTATCGGTGCTGCCTTAGTCGGGTTCCCGATAGTCGTCGGTGAAAACGTTGTCGGGGTTGATAAAGAGTCTGTACTGGAAAACGGGAAAATTATCAAAGCACCTGAATTAGACCGTCGAATTCAAACCTATCTCAATTATTACGATGGGTATGGAGCTATCATTGTTCAAATGAATGTTGAAGATACTCGCAATGGAGTTGCTGAATATATTATTAATAAATATGGGAACGATGTTATCCTGGAGCTAAAATGGGGACAAGGAGCAAAAGACATTGGCGGAGAAATTCAGGTAACCAGCCTAGACTACGCTCTGTTCTTAAAAAATAGGGGTTATGTGGTTGATCCCGATCCAACTAAGCCTGAGGTGCAAGAAGCTTTTAAAAATGGTGCCCTTAAGTCTTTCGCACGCCACAGCCGCCTGGGCTATACCGATCTTTCCAATTATGATGAGGTTCGGGCCGATTTCATGAAATCCGTAGATTATCTCAGAAGTCTAGGCTACAAACGAATCTCTCTCAAGACAGGTTCTTATGGGATGGAAGCTTTGGCTGCCTCTATCAAATTGGCGACTGACGCTCAACTTGATTTGTTAACTATTGACGGCTCCGGCGGCGGTACTGGCATGAGCCCATGGAACATGATGGAGACTTGGGGGGTTCCTTCCATCCTTCTCCACGCAAAAGCTTATGAATACGCCAGTATTCTCGCAGCTAAAGGCCACAAAGTTGTCGATATGGCCTTTGCCGGCGGTTTAGCCAGAGAGGATCATATCTTTAAGGCCCTAGCTTTGGGGGCACCTTTTACGAAATTAGTCTGTATGGGTAGAGGGGTCATGATCCCAGCATTTGTTGGTGCAAACATTGAGGGTGCCCTTCATCCCGAACGTAAAGACCTGTTAAATGGCAACTGGGATAGCCTGCCAAAGACTGTGTTGGAACACGGTTCGAAAGCTGAAGAAATTTTTGCGGGCTACTATGATATTCAAAACAAAATTGGTGCAGATGCCATGAAGAACATACCTTATGGTGCCATTGCAGTCTGGACATTAGCGGATAAACTAGCCGGTGGTCTCCAGCAATTCATGGCCGGAGCACGCAAGTTCTCACTCAGTCAAATCGCTCGAACGGATATTTCCTCTGCTAACCGCGAGACGGAAATTGAAACAGGGATTCCTTTCATTACTGATTTCCAAGATGAGTTTGCTAAAAAAATCCTAAATAGTTAATACATGAATAGCTCTAGCTCATACTCTAAGACGGGCAGGTAATACAAAAAGTTCTCCCAAATTGAGGGGGAACTTTTTGTATTACGGTCTACTTTCACTATTAACTTTTTTTACGAGTAAATCGACTAAGGAACTCTTTAATTCCTCCCTGTTTTTCAGTTGGTTCCTGCACCTTAAGATCCTTCAATTGACCCCTGATCTCTCCTGGCAGATTAGGGCCTGGGTAGTTTGAGTTTGGGAAAGTCATTCCTCTTTTCTGCATAAAGCGCTCCAGGCCTCTCATGGGCAATGGGCTTTGTCCCATAGATTGCCTAAGGTTCAAAGCATTAGGATTATCAAACAGCTTAAATCCTCTGATTGACATTCTTCACCCTCCTTATTTATTAATTTCAGCTTACAAAGGGGATAACAAAAACCGGTGCCTCCTAATCATCAGGAAGCACCGTCCTTTAGATAACTTAGAAGATAACTCCTAAAGCAATGAAGATTAAAATCGTGATAGATATAAGTGTGGGGCTAAAATACAATTCCCATTGCGATGAGGAGCAAAATAATAACAACTACAACCGCAATGCCAGCTCCAAGTCCGCCACTTCCGCCAGTTCCGAATGCCATTTTAAATCCCCCTTTCATTCTTTCTACAATATACGAATTACTTTTCCAATTGTTAACATGTATTGGATATAGTTCAGTTATTTTCTTTTTAAATTTTTAGCAAACTTATTTTACTAAAGTTGTCCTCCCCTCCCACTTAAAGCGGGAATCTCCAGATTAAATATAAAATAAGACCGTTCCCATAATGAGAACGATCTTTACAGCTGAGAATCATTTTTGCTCCAATTATTTTCAGGATACCTTTGAACTCTGATAATATCCCCTTCTTGTTCATTAAGAATTATAAAGCGTTGTCTCCACTCGCTCCTGTTCTTATTGTATAGACATTTTCTACTGAGGATACAAAGATTTTACCATCGCCAATCTCTCCAGTTCGGGCTATTTTTGTAATTATTTCAATGACCTTATCAACATCTGTATCACGAACAACAACTTCGATCTTCACCTTTGGAATGAGGTGAATTGTATACTCCACTCCCCGATAAACCTGGGTATTCCCTTTTTGTTTTCCACATCCGATTACTTGAGTCACAGTTAAACCATTGACTCCATTAGACCCTAACGCATCCTTAACATTGTCTAATTTTCCGGGTCGGATAATAGCCTCAATCTTTTTCATAATAAATCCTCCACTGATTTATTTTGCTTTTAATCAAGCACTTAGGTGGTTCCTAATCTAGAAGTTAAATAAACTCTGAATAAGCAGTTTCTCCGTGTAGTGATAAATCTAAGCCATTGGCCTCTTGTTCTTCATTTACCCGTAGCTTGGTTACCAGACCAATAACTTTTAAGATTATGAATGTAGCCGCGATAGCAAACACCACTGTCACTAAAACACTTGTCGCTTGGATTCCTAACTGGGCAGGATTTCCGTAAAGCAGTCCATCAGCGCCGGCGGAATTGATTGTTTTCGTCGCAAAGAGTCCTGTTGCCAGAGCTCCCCAGGTGCCTCCGATTCCATGACATCCAAAAGCATCAAGCGCGTCATCATAGCCGAATTTTGCTTTGAGTATACTGATAGCAATGTAACAAACTAAACCGCCAATTAAACCTATTACTATAGAGGCGAGGGGGGTTACGAATCCGCAAGCCGGAGTAATAGCAACTAAACCGCTAATAGCTCCACTGGCTACACCAAGCATCGTGGTTTTTCCCCTATGCATTCGTTCTACTAAGGCCCACGCGACTGCAGCTGCAGCGGCGGCTGTATTCGTATTAACAAAGACCATACCTGCTAACCCATTTGCACCCAAGGCACTCCCGGCATTAAAGCCAAACCAGCCAAACCACAGGAGCCCAGCACCTAAAACAGTCATTGGCAGGTGATGGGGTGCCATGGATTCTTTACCCAGGCCTTTACGCTTTCCAAGGACTAAGGCAGCAATTAAGGCTGAGTATCCTGAGCTAATATGAACCACATTTCCTCCTGCGAAATCAAGTGCTCCAAGATTTCTTAAGAACCCGCCAATACCCCAAACCCAGTGTGCTACTGGATCATAAACAAAGGTTGCCCATAAAAGAATAAATAATATAAATGCTGGAAAACGCATCCGTTCCGCAATTGAGCCGCTAATTAAAGCAGGGGTTATTACAGCAAACATCATTTGAAATCCCATAAAGACAATTGCAGGAAGAGTGGCAGCATAGTCTGGATTAGGATCCATTCCAACTCCATTTAAACCCAACCAATCTAGCCCTCCAATTAAACCATGTTGATCAGTTCCAAAAGCTAAGGTGAACCCTATTAAAATCCATTGCAGCGAAATAAGTCCGATAGTAATCCAACTATGCATAAATGTCCCAAGAACATTCTTTTTACGAACCATACCTCCATAGAAAAGCGCCAAACCAGGGGTCATCAGCAAAACCATAGCTGAGGATACTAGTATAAAGGCTGTATCTCCCGTATCCATAATTATTCCTCCTTAATAGAAAACTAGTTACACCATGCCCTCCCATAGGCATATTCTTAGTCCCACTTATTTTTCCAGAAAAAATCTTAGAAAGACCCATACATTTCGATTGCATAAGGCAACCCGACTTAATCTAGGCTTAAGAAACAGGCCCTTACCCTCGTCAAAACTAAAGGCGCTTTGAGAGTACTCTTTACGAGTATCTCAAAGCGCCATTGCTTTGCCTAACTTCCAGATATCTTATTTTTGGTTGTGCACAACCTTATGATAGGTATTCTAGCATAAAGGTCAAACCAATTACAATACTTTCTTCCTAAGAATCCTGTATACCTACTAGAACAGAGGTCAGAAGCCGGAGGCCGGAGGTTAATTATCTAGCGAACAAAGGAGTGGGCAACGTATCTATCTTAGTTGCCTAATAGATTTTTGGTATATAATTCATCAATGCAGGCATGACGAAGGGATTATAGATAAACTCTAAGAATAGAAATAAGCTAAGCCCTACAAAGCCACCGATCATTGAACCATTGATCCGAATCCATTGCAGGTCGTTCCCGGCTTTATCTTGGACAAACTGATTGAGATCCTGATCCGTGTACTCTGCTAACGTCTCCCTCACCATGTTTCCGATGACATCATGTTCATTGTAAATCACTCGACAAAGGATATCCACGAGAAAGGAATTGGCCTCCTGGCAAAAAGCTTGATCGTTTTTAAGGTTATGCCAGATTTTCTCCATATAATGCTTAAGCAAGTGCTCCAGCACAGTTGGCTCCATGGTTTTCGATGGCGTAATTGCAGACTTTATGGCTGTACTAATCACAGTTTCCAAGAAGCGCTCTGTCAATGGGTCAGCTAATACTGATTCTTTCCAAGTATCCATCCAAGTGCAAAATTCCGGATCCTCGATCAACAACTCCACTTCTTCCACCAGCTTGTCCTTTAAACTGAGACGCAAAGGATTATTATGATCTTTTAATCTGCGTAAGGTCAAAAGCAACTCAACCTGCAAAGCGTCAGCAGCTTCATCCAGGTTTAAACCGTCTGACTTTTCAACAAAGCCTAACAAAGTACGAAATATTGCTCCTCCGTTGCTTACTTTCTCTTGTTTTATTTTTTCAAGGTATTTAATAATAATTTGCCGTGTTTCCATTTGAGAGGCTTTATCCCATAATCCTTCTGCTATCTGATCCAGGCCTTGATCAATATATCCTTTATTTAATGCCCATCGGCTTCCAGCCTGCAGCCTCACGGCTAAGTTCCAGGCCTGAGAATTAGCTTGTAAAAAGTCTGAAAGCCTTTTTGCTAATTGGTTGGGAGCTTGTTTCTCTAAATATCCCTGAAGATAGGGTGCCAGCTTCTCCGCTAGATATTCAGAACCACCTTTCCGATCAAGGTATTTAATAAGGGAATCCATAACGGGAACCTTTTCAATCCTCTGACGAATAAGATCCATTCGCAAAAGCTCAGATTGAACCATGGAAGCAACCGCTTCGATAACTTTTTCTCGGTTCCGAGGAATAAGAGCTGTGTGAAAACCCCAGCCCAGGGGCTTTTGGAAAATCGCTGTCACCGCAAACCAATCTGCGATTCCCCCTACCAATGCTGCTTCTAAAACAAAATTCACTAGCCTGATCTTTAAGTCATTGGGATTGTAGTGTTGTATTACCGCTGCACCAATAAAGAGTATAAAAACCGTTGCTAAAGTGAGATTAGCCTTTTTGTGATAATTCATTATCGTAACACCATCCCAAGTATGTAAATCAACATTCCCGCTAAACCACCCACAACTGAGCCATTAATCCTGATCATTTGCAGGTCGTTGCCTGCTTTATCCTCAATCAACTCAACTAGCTTGTCATCGGTCAAAGGGTCTAAGCCTTCACGAACAATGCGCCCGATGGCATTATGATGGTTATTAATCTGTTTATCAAGGAAGCTCTTGACTTCTTGATTAACCCTCCCTCTCAGATCACTATTTTGTTTATATTTTTCCAGAAGTCTGGGCCAATTGTGGTTTAAATAGCCTGTTTCTATGGAGCCAGCAAAAACATTATTTATCTCCAAGGTTTTCAACCCCGAATCTAAGGCTGCAAAAATCAAGCCATCAACTCGTTCTTGAAGTAAAGTCTTAGTTTTAAGTTCCAAAGCAAATTTAAGTATTAAATCCCTAAGCCACTTTTGCACTGTCCCATCCTCTAAAGTCACTTTAACCTTTGCCTGCAAACCTTGGGCAAGCTCAGCTGAGGATGGCAGAAACATGCCGATCATTTTTCTTGTTGAGTTATTATCTTCGTACCTTTTTAAGGCCGCTTCAATCATGTCTTTCAGGGCATCTTGAACCGCCGGTTGATCTATGATACCGGAGATTGTATGGCAAATAGCCTGCAAAACATTATCCATATCTCGGTGTTCCATTGAAAACTCAATAACCTCGGCCAGGGTTTGGGAAAGATTTAAATCTCTTAGGTTATCGTTAAGCAATTCTTTAATTTGTCCTCTAAGTTCTTCTTGATTCTCCCGGTTCCGGATAGCTTGCAGCAAATTAACCAGCATATTACTCATCTTTGCTTGAACTTCCTGCTCCTGAAAAACACGCAGTAATACGCCGGAAAAATCCCAGGCCGAGAGTTTACGTTTAAGCAGCTCCTGTGAGATTAATTCATTTTGTACCATATCTGCCAAAGCTGCAAAAATACGTTCTCGGTTCTGAGGAATAATCTCAGTCCGCAAAATCCTACTGGGGCGAATACCCAACGGTCGCCGAAAAAGAGCTGTTACAGCAAACCAATCAGCAAGCCCTCCAATCATCCCTGCACTGCAGCCACTTGAGATAAGTCCTCCAATAACGCTCCCTTGAAGATAAAAGGGATAACTTACGAAGAAGCCTAGAGTAATACCCCCCAGAGTCAGATTTGCACTCCGAGTATTATTTTTCTTGATCATTTCTTTCACCTACAATAACTTTATCGACAAATTAAGGTTCTTTCCAACTTATTTTAATCTATTTTAGAATATAGTACCAGTTGATCAAGGAAAATGTTGGTTAGCATAAGTCTCCACCCTAAACACTCCAGTCACAGCTTTGACAATGGCGTTATAGAGTAAGCTTCACATAGGTTGTCAAATCAGCAGCGATAAACTTAATTGCTTGTAGTTCTCTTTTCAGAGAAAAAGGCTCTAGCCAATATTTAGCCAGAGTCTTTTTTGTGTTTTTGTTATGTTAAAAGCTTAAGCTTACTCATAAACCTTTTCTTCACTTAAATGGGCATTTAGGGCATCCTCTTCAATGAGCCGATGATTCAATAATTCTGTTTTTAATTCTTTATAATATTCATGTTGAATGATCAAATCCATAACTTCATTAGTTCCTGTCCATATCATGATTAGCCGTATATCCCGTAATAACCTTTCTATGGGAAATACATTTGTATAACCTATCCCCCCCATTATTTGCATAGCATTGTTGACCACATCCCAAGCTGTGTTTGTTGCAAATTTTTTGGCCTCTGAAACTAAGCGTCTGCCCTGAGCTGCAGGAACTCCAGAGTCAATAGCTCTGGCTGTAGTGTAAACTAAAGCACGAGCAGCATCCAAGCGAGTTATTGAATCCGCGACCTTAAAACTCACTGCTTGAAAATCTTTGATTGTATGGTTAAAGGCCTTACGCTTAGTACTATATGCCGTTGCTACTTGAAGTGCGGCTCTTGCCATTCCTAAAGCCCCCGCCGCACTTGTCATTCTTTCTGGAATCATCATTTGATAGAAGATCTCAGCGGCTCGGTTTTCTTGGCCTAAGAGATTCTTACCGGGAATTCGAACATCTTTAAAGACAACTCTCCCCGCTCCCCCACCCCTTGTTCCCATTAGTCCATAGACATGCCCTACCTCTACCCCAGGGCCACGGTCAACGATGAAAGCACTCATGCTTTCGTGGGATTTTCCCTCAGGGTTGGTCTTGGCATAAACCATGAAATAATCTGCACCTTCCGCACCCACTACAAACCGCTTTTGCCCGTTGAGAATGAAGTCTTCGCCATGACGCACAGCCACAGTAGTAGCTCCAAAGAAGTCTGATCCCCCTCGAGGTTCTGTCAGGGCTTCGGCAGTATAGATTTTCCCTTCTAAGGTTGGCTTTAGATAGCGCTGCTTTAAGTCTTCCGAACCAAAACGAGCTAGAGCCTCTCCGACAATAGACGGGAGGGAATAAAGGCACGCAAGGCTTGTTCCTAGAATCCCGATTTCTTCTAATACTCCAATTTCGTCAACCCAATTTAGGCCACGGCCGCCATACTCCGGGGAAAAACGCAAGCCTAAGAGATTAGCCCGGCCCAGATCCTTTAGGTATTCTACTGGGTAGACGACTTTTTCTTCATCCATATCCAGAATCAACTGCTTGGGAACTTTTTCTTTAACGAAGGCTATAGCCTCATTTTGTAGTTCTTTCTGGGCTTCAGTCAAGAGAAAATCAAACATTCGAATATCCTCCCCTTTTGGACAGATTTTACACAGCTACCTTTCCCGTTGATAGGTCGATCAGCTCATAAATTAGTGACTGTCTGTTAGTCTTCCAAGGCAGTGTTTGCATTTTTGTTCTTACGTTTCTTAAGTAAGTCAGTAAATTGTTGCTGATAGTCTAATAATTCCGCTTTCAAGAGAGTTAGCTCTTGGATCTTTTCGTCAAGCTCTCGGAGCCGCTTTTCTCCGTAAGCTACTGCACGTTCCAGCTGGAGCCCTTCTGTACGATCAATGTCATAGAGATCGATCATTTCCTTAATTTCTGCAAGAGAAAAGCCTAACCTTTTACCTCGCAGAATTAGGATTAAGCGGGCCCTTTCCCGAGGGCCATATAAGCGCTGGCTCATCTTTTCAAGGTGTAGTGGAGTGAGCAAACCCATTTCCTCGTAATAACGAATAGTTCTGGGGGTAATACATAGTTCTTGAGCCAAACTAGAAATACTCACGAGGGGCTGACCAACCAAATAATTGCACTCCTTTCATAATTAATTAGGTAAGTAATATTATAAATATTCTGACACCAGTTTACGTTAACGTCAAGACCTTTTCTAGGAGAGGAAGCTGTCTTTCTCTCTCTAAGACGGGCGAGCAGTTTTTTTGTCTGGATTTTAGGGTCTTGGTAAAAGTAAGGGCTAATTGCCCGTTCACACTCGTTGCGTTCCCTGGCTCGTTGGATGTGCAGGAATTGCGCCAACCTCCGGGCAAATAAAACTTCATAATTAATGCTTAGCCTATACGTAAATCTTGGAAAATGGGGAACTATAAATAAAGTTCTACCCCCAATGAATCAGATTAACCAGTCTATTTACCTTTATTAAGGAGGACACTCATGTGTAACAACCCATTACTTAAGGATCCCTATCAACAATTGGATGACTATATTGACAGCATTCCCTATAAAAAAGAAAACCTTATTCTAATACTACATAGAGCTCAACAAATTTTCGGTTACTTACCAGATAAAGTTCAATGGCACATTGCTCAGAAGTTGGATCTCCCCTCGGCTAAAATTTATGGCGTTGTGAGTTTTTATTCCTTCTTTACTATGAAGCCCCGGGGAAAACATGTGGCGAATGTTTGTATGGGGACAGCTTGCTTTGTCCGAGGATCTGAAAAGTTGCAAAAGGAAGTTGAAAGCCAGTTAGGGATTAAAACCGGACAGACCACTGAAGATCAGCTTTTCTCTTTGGATTCGGTACGATGTATTGGGGCCTGTGGCCTTGCTCCTGTCATGACAGTGGATGGAAAAGTCCATGGACGATTAGAAACTACTGCAGACATAAAACAAGCCCTTGCAAAATATCGCCCTGAAGGGACGCCTGAAGAGGCCAAAGGTACAAATAGTAATATTTGAGCGAGGTGCAATTCTTGGAATGGTAAAAGGAAGGGATCCAAATGAAACTCAAAGACACTGCAGAACTTAATGAATTGAAAACTCAAAGCCTTGCTCTTCTTAAAAATCGGCGTATTTCCAGCCCCCTAACAACCCTTGAGGCCCTAGGAAAACCTCGACACATTATGGTTTGTGGAGGAACCGGCTGCCATGCTTCGGAAAGCCCGGAAATTGCAGCTTTACTTAAAGAGGCGCTCAATCAGCGAGGGTTATCTGATCAAGTAGAAGTGCTGCAGACAGGGTGTTTTGGCTTCTGCGAAAAAGGCCCCATTCTTGAAATCCATCCTGACAATATTATGTATGTCCAAGTTTCCACCACAGATGTTGCTGATATTGTTGAGGAACACTTCATTCAAGGGAAACAAGTGGAACGTCTTCTCTATGTTGACCCCAGCTCGGAACAGCGTTTAGCCTCAGATTTCCCTTTTTATCACAGTCAGCTCCGCATTGCCCTGCGCAATTGCAGTTATATTGCTCCTGAGGACATTCGAGAATATATAGCCGCCGATGGATATCAGGCCTTAGCTAAAGTCCTTTTCAACATGTCTCCTGCTTCAGTCATTGAAGAAATCAAAAAAAGCGGCCTCCGGGGGCGGGGAGGCGGCGGCTTCCCTACCGGGGTGAAGTGGGAATTAACCAGTCAAGGGGAAGCTGCTCAACGCTATATTATTTGTAATGCCGACGAAGGGGATCCGGGTGCCTTCATGGACCGATCTATCCTGGAGGGGGATCCTCATAGCGTCTTAGAGGCCATGCTTATTGCCGGCTCAGCCATTGGGGCAACTCATGGCTTTATCTACATCCGGGCGGAATACCCCCTGGCCATTCACCGCTTAGAAATTGCCATTAACCAAGCCAGAGAGTATGGCTTGCTGGGGGAAAAGATATTAGGCAGTGATTTCAGTTTTGATGTGGACATTAAATATGGAGCCGGGGCTTTTGTATGCGGAGAAGAAACTGCCTTGATTCATTCCATCGAAGGTGCGCGCGGAGAACCTTCTGTCAAACCCCCCTTCCCAGCTCAAGAAGGTCTGTGGGGTAAGCCAACTTGTGTGAACAATGTAGAGACCTTTGCTAATATCCCTCCTATTATTTTAAGAGGTTCGGACTGGTTTGCAGGGATTGGCACGGAAAAAAGCAAGGGAACTAAGGTATTTGCCCTAGCTGGAAAAGTTAACAATGTTGGACTGGTTGAAGTCCCAATGGGAACCACCCTCCGTCAAATAATTTTCGATACTGGCGGAGGAATCAAGAATCATAAGAGTTTCAAAGCAGCGCAAACCGGGGGGCCTTCCGGTGGATGTATCCCAACCAAGTATTTAGACACTCCGATCGACTACGAGTCCTTAATCTCCATTGGCTCTATGATGGGCTCCGGGGGATTAATTGTTATGGATGATAGCGATTGCATGGTCAATATCGCCAAGTTTTTCCTAGAATTCACTGTGGACGAGTCTTGCGGTCGATGTACAGCCTGCAGAGTAGGTACAAAACGTCTTCACGAAATTCTGACTAAAATAACGGAGGGCAAAGGAACTTTAGATGATTTAGATAGTTTAGAGCAACTTAGCAAGATTATCAAGGACACCTCTCTTTGTGGACTCGGCCAAAGTGCTCCTAACCCCATTCTTTCTACGATAGAGTATTTTAGAGACGAATACCTGGCTCATATAGTTGATAAATCCTGTCCGGCTGGAGTCTGTAAGAGTTTAGTCAAATACAAGATTACTGATAAATGCAAGGGTTGTACTCTTTGCACCAAACATTGTCCGGCTAATTGTATTAGCGGTTCCGTCAAGGAACCTCACATCATCGACGAAGAGCGTTGTCTCAAGTGCGGTGTATGTATGGAAAAGTGCCGCTTTGGTGCCATTGTACACCAATAAGTTACCCCCAAAGGAGGACTCTGTCATGGATATACAACTTACAATCAATGACATACCGCTTACTGTTCCGGCAGGAATGTCCATCTTAGATGCAGCCAGAACTATAAACATTGATATTCCAACCTTATGCTATCTCAATCTTCATGAGATGAGACTAAATAATCATATTGCTTCCTGCCGAGTCTGTGTTGTCGAAGTTGAAGGCCGGCGAAATCTTGCGCCAGCCTGTTCTACTCCTGTATTTGACGGTATGGTGGTTAAGACAGATACTCAGCGTGCTGTACTGGGTAGAAGAACTATGGTGGAACTCCTGCTCTCAGATCACCCTAAATCATGTTTAACTTGTCCTAAAAATCTGGATTGTGACCTTCAGGCTCTGGCAGCTGATCTAGGAGTCCGAAATATTACTTATGAGGGGGAAGAATCCGAATTTCCGATTGATAAATCCAGTCTGGCGATTATTCGAGACCCCAACAAATGTATTCGCTGTCGACGCTGTGAAACAATGTGCAACGACGTTCAAACTGTAGGAGTCTACTCTGCGGTGGGCCGGGGTTTTGAAACAGTTGTTAAAACCGCCTTTGATCTGCCTCAACACGAAACGTCTTGCACGTTTTGCGGACAATGTGTAGCTGTCTGCCCCACCGGTGCCTTAATGGAACTCGATCAAGTGGATAAAGTCTGGAAGGCCCTTAACGATCCAACTCGTTATGTCATCGTTGAAACAGCCCCTGCAGTCCGGGTCGCCCTTGGAGAAGGCTTCGGTCTGGAACCGGGAACCATTGTCACTGGAAGGATGGTTGCTGCACTTCGCCGGCTGGGCTTTGACCGGGTTTTTGATACTGAATTTGGAGCAGATGTGACAATTATGGAAGAAGCTACGGAGCTTATTCATCGTATTGAACACGGCGGACGCCTACCCATTCTGACAAGTTGTTGCCCTGCTTGGGTGAAATTTTTTGAACATCAATTTCCGGATTTATTGGACATCCCCTCAACCTGCAAATCTCCGCATCAAATGTTAGGAGTCTTATCTAAAAGCTATTACGCTGAGACTTATGGTATTGATCCTCAGAAAATCACCGTAGTTTCAATTATGCCTTGTATTGCTAAAAAATACGAAGCAGCTCGTCCGGAGCTGGGCCAAGACCCTGTCACTCCGGATGTGGATATTGTCATCACAACCCGGGAACTTTCCCGAATGATCCGGGAAGCTGGAATTCATTTTGATCATCTTAAGGAAGAAGATTTTGATCATCCTTTAGGGGAATCCACCGGTGCTGCCGTGGTTTTCGGAACAACCGGAGGGGTTATTGAAGCAGCTTTAAGAACGGCTTATGAATGGTTAACGGGAAAACCCTTAGAAAATGTGGAATTCGAGCCTCTTCGAGGGATGGACGGAATTAAGGAAGCCATTATTCCCATCGGGGAGCGTGACTTCCGCATTGCGGTTACTCATGGCCTGGGCAATGCCCGAACCATTCTTGAGAAGATTCAATCAGGGGAAAGTCATTATGATGCTATCGAGATAATGGCTTGCCCCGGAGGTTGTATCGGGGGCGGAGGACAACCCTATCATCATGGAAACCTAGCAATCCTGGAAGCCCGTGCTAATGCCATTTACCAAGAAGATCGCTCCAAACCTTTGCGCAAGTCCCATGAAAACCCTGCGGTTCTCAAGTTATATAGAGATTATATCGGCGAACCTTACGGAGAGAAAGCTCATCGATTACTTCATACTAGCTTTACCAAGCGCCCAAAAATCTAAAATTCCGCCGTTTGACAGTGGTTGCCCTAAAACTTGCAAAAACTTGCCAGACTGGCACATCTCGTTTCACATCTCCCACATTTACTTCTATAAAAACAACAGAGCAAAAGCGGTCTCTTTCACTTTACTTTTTAGTGCCAGTGAAAACAGACCGCTTATTTGAATCGCATTAACCCCTTTAAATTAAGAGAGCCAAGTTTTCAGACCATCCCTGTATTTTTATATTAGAAAGGTTATGATAAACTCTAAGGGTAATTATTTGAAAAGTGGTGGAAATATGCAACACAAATTCTCTAGAACAGAGCTTCTTATTGGCCCTTCCGGTCAAGAAAAGCTGCAGCAAAGCAGTGTGATGATATTTGGGATTGGTGGCGTTGGCTCTTTTACAGTCGAGGCCTTGGCCCGTGCCGGAATTGGTCACTTAATTCTGGTTGACTTTGATGATATATGTCTGACAAATATTAACCGACAACTACATGCCCTCCATTCTACAGTTGGAGAGGCCAAAGTGGAGGTCATGAAACGACGGATTCAAGAGATTAATCCATCTGCCAAGGTAGAAGCTTTTAAAGAGTTCTATTCAGTGACAGATGCCGACCGTTTTCTGGATAGCAATCTAAGCTACGTCGTTGATGCCATTGATACTGTATCGAGTAAAGTTAGTTTGGCCAAAGAATGTTTACTTCGCGGTATACCTTTCATTTCCAGTATGGGGGCCGGTAATCGCCTTACCGCCGAGAACTATAGAGTTGCCGACCTCTCTAAGACAAGTGGGGACCCCCTGGCTAAAGCTATGCGTAAACTTCTGCGTAAAGAAGGTATCACCAAAGGGGTAAAAGTTGTATTTAGTCCTGACCTGCCATTAACCCCCTTCACTTCCGATGAAGATTGTTCAACAAATTGTATCTGCCCGGGTGGAGATGCCCCCTGTGCTGTGAAACGTCAGATTCCTGGAAGCATATCTTTTGTCCCGTCTGTTGTGGGTCTCCTTATTGCCGGAGAGGTTATTCGGGATTTACTGAACAATTCTACAACTGCTCAAGTTTAAGCAGTTGTAGAATTGTGTGCTTTGGGGGTAGATTTGTCTTGCTTTCTCACCATAGTTTTAAATACCAGCAGAAAAATCCCTAAATCAACGAGCAGATCTCCCAGACTAAAAACTTGTTTGCCTATTCCTATAATGGACAGATAAAGGCGATCCGCCAAAAAACTCAGGTGTGTCGTCGCAGTCATCAGTCCATGAGTCCCCTGCCCTTCCAGTAAAGCTTTGCGACTTTCTGCCGGAAGAAACGAGGGATCCACCGGCATTACCCCTCCATTCAAACCAATTACGATAGTGTTTAAAAAAATCCCCAGAGCAATCCAGCGCATGCCCGGACATGCTCTATTTCGCCATGTGAAAAACAGCAATAAAAAATAGGATCCTGTTCCAAGAAGTTGAGTGAGCCAATTAGAAGCAAGCCCAATTTCTTTAACAGCAACCCAGTAGAGACCACTTTGAATTATCAGGGCAACCGGAACCAGCCAAGATTCTCGTAGAGCAAGCTGACCTAACCGACTAAGTTTCCCCCCGCTAAACAAACTGAATAACAACGCAATAATTAAAGTTTCGATTAGCATATTTCACCTCTTAGACTAGGATAAAGCCGGTTGCACATGCTCTGCATGAACTTCCAGGGCTACTTCATTTGTAACCACAACACAGAAGATCTCTACAAGTTTGGGATCCAGCTGAGTTCCGGCAACTCGTTTTAATTCGGCTATTGCTTCAGAATGCGTACTTCCTTTGCGGTAACTTCGATCCGAAGTAATCGCATCATAGGTATCAGCAACTGCAATGATCCGTGATTCCAAGGGAATCTCCTCACCCTGAACCCCATCAGGATAACCTTGGCCATCGAAACGCTCGTGATGATGACGTACAACTTGACCTATATCAAATAAGAATTTAATGCCTTTAATAATTGTTTGCCCAATCACAGGATGACTACGAATTGCTTCCCACTCAGTATCAATAAGTTTCCCTTCTTTATTTAAGATCATTTCGCTAACGCCTATTTTGCCGACATCATGCAACACTGCAGCGTATTTAAGAAACTCAATTTTTTCCTCGCTCATTTTGATTGCCTCTCCGATAGCAACTGCAAGCTTCCCAACTCTCGCAGAGTGTCCACTGGTATATTTGTCTTTGGCCTCTAAAGCTTGTACTAAAGCTTCGACTGTATCCAGATAATTTTCCCTCATGTCAATATAGAGTTGAAAGGCATGGCGAGAAATCAATAAGGGAATAAAGAGTAAAAAAAGTCCCAAGGGGCCCCAGTTCTTATAGAGCAGAGCTAACAAAAATCCTAGAGGAACGAGTGCCATAAAATTAGGCAAGGCCCAACGAAAGTTAACTACCCATACAGCCAAAGGGGATTTATTAGATATAAACCCAAGAACAAGCGCAACAATTGTCATATTCATTATCATATAGATAAGTGCTGCTAGAATATAAATTAGGATTGATTTAAAGTCAAATTGGAACGAAGTTATTTTAAAAAAATATATAGCAGTATAGGCGACGGTCAGGGATATAACGTATTGGGATGCATTAAAAACCCTTTTGTATAATGGCTGCTCAACGGCAACTTTCCCAAAAATCAGTAACCCGGATAAAGCCATTGCAGTCAATGTGACTCCTAACGGGAATAAAATAAGTGATGATAGAAATATAGAATAGCTGACAGTTACATACCCTCCTTTGGGCAAAGCAACAGGTAAAGACTCACATGAGATGGCTAAAATGCCAAAGATCAAAAGATTTAATAATTGTTCCATGGTCCAATTCGTATGGTAGATATTCCATATTAAACTGATTGAGGCAGACAAGGTTATTATTGCAAAAAACAGTTTAAATTCTTTTGATGAACTTTCCACGACCCACCTCAAATATATTTCAGCCGCCAACTTAACTATCTAGATCCGTAGCCGCTCTTCAGAGAAGAACAATGCTACTTTGTATTTAACTATCTAACACGTTCTACCATCTGAAAGTTGCGCCACCGGCGAGTACGAGAGTAACAAGAACAGAGATTGCTTTGAATAATTTGCTCATATCGGTAAACCTCCTTGATTTTTTTATCAAAAGGACAGTATTACCGCTTCGCTCCCTTTCCGTTCCGCTGTTTTTTCGCTTCGCTATAGTGAAATAAAACAGATGTACTCTAGGATCTAATTGTTAAGTTGGTCGGCCAAAATTAGTAAATTAATTGCTGCTGAGAAACCTCAGCTTTCGATTAACAGCGTCAAGAGTTGCCTTAACGACGGCTTCCCGATCATCATTTTTAACTAAGGCACACCCTGTAAGGGATTGTTCGCCCGTAGAAGCAATTAAAGTTATTGAAACCAGCGCAATCTGTTGTTTGGCAAGTTGGGTTATCCCTACATCCTCAGTGACAAATAAAAGTTTCCCTAAAGTGAGCGGCTCTAAGGCCTTTAATGTAGCCTCAACAAACAACCGCAATTTATTATGAGCTGAAGAAGGACCTTCAGCCAGCCCTTCAATTAACTTATCTCCCTTTAGCAATTCCACTTTCACTTCTGCCATCCCGTTAACAGTTCTAAGGGTTACCCCTACCAATTTAGGCCGGGCTGAAACTTCTACAACTGAAGTCCCTTCTTCATCCTCTTCTACTTGGGCAACACTTATTTTCTTATGATCAATTTGCAAATCAAATTGAGCTGCCAAAATCGATTCAACATCCCGAACAATCTGCTTAGGTGCTCGTCCCGCCCCGGCAAGAACATGTACCTCTTCAATTATCCCTTGACTATTAGTATTAATGCGAGCAGCAACTACGGATTTAACCTGTTTAATGGCCTGCTCCCAATCTTTAATTGGATAAGGCGTTTCTGACATGAAAACACTCCTTAGTTTCTGATTCCTATTTAGGGCTTGCTATTTTATCGAAAAATCCAGACTTCACAAGGGTTACGGGTAGTGTCTTAATAAATATGCGAATGAAAAACCAGCCTTTGGGGTCAAAAGCCCTACACATGGAGTTAAATCAAATGGTGCATCAATGCACCATTTGGCCTGACTTCCCCGACAGGGGAGTACCTAACTGACAAAAAAGAGGTTGGTTTAGCAAGCCCTATTTAAATGTAATTGAATATTTTCGACGTCTATTTGTATTTTCCTTTATTAATACCATATAAAAAGTGTCAAAGTCTAAACTTTTAGCAATATGCTAACTTTTCATATTCTTTTTGCAAATTTTAACCGATTGAGGCCCCTAAAAAGACACAAAAAAACAGCCCCTTACCGATTCTGATATGCTCCCCTTGTAGTAACTTGACAGGGAGCATATCATTCTGTAGAGGGGGCTGTTATCTGAAGGATTAAATTCTTCTTAAGCCATAAACATCTTAACATCCTCTTCAACGCTGGAGATTCCTGCTATGCCAAAGTTTTCTACCAAAACTTTAACCACATTCGGAGACAAGAAACCAGGCAGGGTTGGTCCTAGGTGAATGTTCTTTACACCTAAGTAGAGTAAAGCTAACAGCACTATGACAGCTTTTTGCTCATACCAGGCAATGTTATAGGAAATTGGTAGTTTGTTGACATCGTCGAGGCCAAATACTTCTTTTAGTTTTAAGGCAATTACTGCTAAAGAGTAAGAGTCATTACATTGTCCGGCATCAAGTACTCTTGGAATACCTCCGATGTCACCAAGGTTTAATTTATTGTATTTATATTTCGCACATCCTGCTGTTAGGATTACAGTGTCTTGAGGCAGGGCCTTAGCAAAATCCGTATAGTAGTCTCTGCTCTTCATGCGTCCGTCACAACCAGCCATAACGAAAAACCGCTTAATAGCTCCGGATTTTACTGCATCGACAACTTTATCTGCCAGAGCCATTACTTGATTGTGGGCAAATCCTCCAACAATTTCTCCGGTTTCAATTTCTGTTGGTGACGGACAGCTCTTGGCATGGGCAATCAAAGCTGAAAAATCTTTGGCCTTTCCTTCAGCACGATCAGGGATATGCTTAACTCCTTCAAATCCCACAACTCCGGTAGTATAGACTCGATCCTTGTAAGATTCCTTCGGAGGAACAAGACAGTTGGTAGTCAAGAAGACCGGTCCGTTAAAAGAGTCAAATTCTTTGTCTTGCTTATACCAGGCATTTCCGTAATTGCCTACAAAGTGATCATACTTCTTAAAGGCCGGATAGTAATGGGCTGGGAGCATTTCTCCATGGGTATAAACGTCAACTCCGGTTCCTTCCGTTTGTATCAGTAATTCTTCGAGGTCCTTCAAGTCATGGCCGCTAATGAGGATAGCTGGGTTGTTTCTGACTCCGATATTGACTTTTGTGAGCTCAGGATTTCCGTAAGTGGTTGTATTGGCTTTATCTAAGAGAGCCATGACATCGACACCGAATTTTCCAGCTTCTAAGACGAGGGCCACTAGGTCACCAGCTTCAAGTGTATCATCAAGGGTAGCTGCCAAGGCTTTTTCAATGAAAGCAAAAATACCAGTCTCTTGATACTCGAGTGTATAGGCATGCTCAGCATAGGCGGCCATCCCTTTTAGTCCATAGGTAAGCAACTCGCGGAGTGATCGAAGGTCTTCATTTGCCGTTGCTAAAATTCCAATTACTGCAGCCTTGGTCTCAAATTGATCTGCCTCCTCAGTCCAAGTTGCCGCATCGTGCAGATTCGCCGGAATAGTACCACCGGCTTTGATAATCTCTTGTTTTAGTCCATCACGTAAGGCAAGACCCTCTTGGATTCGTTCTACAAAACGACTTTTATCAAAGTTTGCATTGGTAATAGTGCTAAAGAGGCTTTCCATGATGAATTTATCAATATCCGGTCGGACAAGATTAATTTCTCTGGCTTGAACAGCATAAAGGGCTATTCCTTTCAAGGTGTAAATCAAAAGATCTTGTAAGTTAGCAACATTCTCAGTTTTCCCGCAGACTCCTTTAATTGTACAACCGGTTCCCTTTGCTGTTTCCTGACACTGATAACAAAACATACTCATATTTGTTCCCCCTAAAAAGTTTTTTATTTAAATTTTTTGTTTAACTCTCGTTGACTAAGGTTAGTTTATAGTAATTTCTATAGAAACACTGTGATTAGAAGCCAAGTTCATGTGTGAGATAAATCACACTTACTTAGACTCTTATCTTTGTATGCTTACAAAGTGCCTAGCATTTTAGTTCGTGTCGATTTATAATTAGAGTGTTTTTTCCTATCGCCCAGCTAAAATTTTTAAAATCCGCTGTCCAAGGGTATTTCATTAACAATAGCAGTACTTAACCGAACTTTGAATATCTGCGTTTTGACTGGAGGAAGGAATACATGATAGAAGATCAAAAAAAACCTCAAATAGCTGACAATGTCTATCTTGCTGAGGGCTGTAAAGTGATCGGAGATGTCCATATTGGTGAGCGATCCAGTGTTTGGTATAACTCCGTCATTCGAGGTGACCTGTCGAAAATCAGCATTGGCAAATGTTCCAATATCCAGGATTTAGTTGCCATTCACGTCAGTAAAAATCAACCCGTAACCATTGAGGACTATGTTACAATCGGTCATTCAGCCATTCTCCACGGCTGCACGATCCGCAAAGGATCTCTGGTTGGCATGGGAGCCATTGTTCTTGATGGTGCTGTTCTCAATGAGGAAACATCTGTTGCTGCCGGAACCCTTGTTCCCGGCAATAAGACTTATCCTCCCCGGGTAATGCTGATGGGAGTTCCGGCAAGAGTAGTAAGAGATCTTACGGAAAATGAGATATTAGCCATGCGTGAAGCAGCAGAACGTTATGTCGCTAAGACTGAATCTGCTCTGAATCAGAAATAAGCATTGGTACAAAGACAAACTAGGCGTATTCCTGACTTATACCTGTAGGGCTAAGTTCATCAGCTAACCCCTTTAGCTGGTTTCGTTAACTCACTAATAAAAAGATCTATTAGTGAGGGATCAAATTGTTTCCCGCTTCCTTGTTTTAACTCCTGGATAGCTTCTTCTTTAGACTTGGCTGGTCGATATGGCCGACAATGGGTCATTACATCATAGGCATCCACTATCGCAACCAGTCGTGAAAGCACCGGTATTTGATCCCCTTTTAATCCACGCGGATACCCGGATCCATCCCAGTGTTCACGGAGAGCCAAGATTGCTTTCGCGACAACTAATTCGTCGATAGATTGGGCCATACGAAAGCCAATTTCGCTATGCCTCTGCATGATTTCCCACTCTTGATTGGTCAATTCGGTATCCTTACCTAAAATCTCTTTGGGAATGCCAACCTTACCTATATCATGAAGCCTTGTCATCAAGTTTAAATTATCCAGATCAAGTGACCCCGGGCTCAATTTAGCTGCCTTCGCCAAATTAAAGGCCAAATATCCAACCCTCTCAACATGCCCCGGGTCTTCGAAAAACCTTTTATGCAGTTCTCTTTCTACACTTAGAATCAGTCGATTACGTACATTCTTGCTTTTTAACAATTTGTCACTGTACATTCTATTTTCAGCCACACGGAATAAATCCGAAATATTCTTTGTGAATTTTTTCTGAGTCGCCATACCTAATGAAACACTAAGCTCAGTCGGTAATCCCTCCTGCTGATTACAGCTGGCAATTATTCGTTCTGCCACTTTTTCACAAGCCTGACTATCTGTACTGGGTAATAGGATTAAAAATTCATCCCCTCCCCAACGAGCCACTATATCAGTTTTCCTAGTACATTGCAGCAGTACTTTTGCCAGGCGTATTAAAAGTTCATCCCCCTGAATATGCCCAAATACATCATTAGATAATTTTAGGCCATTTAAATCAGCCATGATAACACTCAAGGGGAAGGTATCCTCCATTTGAAGCTCTTCCAACCAGGTATCAATATAGGCCCGATTGTACAAGGACGTAAGTTTATCATGGAAACTCAAAAAAGCAACTTGTTCCTGGGCCTTATGCTTCTCTGTAACATCAGTAAGTATCAACATACATAGAAGATTGTCATCTTCATAGCTTGGGGGAATTGGTTTCAGTTCGATAGAAAGATATTGGTCTTCTCTTTTTATAACTTTAGGCAGTTTACTAATGGTTTGGTGTAATATCTCATGTTCTGTGGATTCTAAGACTGTTCTGAAAACCTCTGCAAAAAGAGCATTTTGTTCTTCGTCTTCGCTTCTAAGTAAATCAAGTATATTCAGTCGGCTAATTTTAAAGCCAAATATTTTCTCGCATTCTACACTGTACTCTCTATTAATAATCAGATCCTGCCCAAAAGTGAGAAAACCTTGACCAGCGTTATTTAAAATGTTCTTGATTTCATTTTCTCTTTGTAAAAGATTGTGGGCCTGAATATCGCTAATTTTAAAAATTCGACGTGTAAAGGTTAGCAGCTTTTCGTAATTTGCTACAATCAACTTATAATCTGTTAGAAACTCATTTCCCTCATACTTACCGTCAGCAATGTCGAATAACGCCTGTTCTAAAACCCTTAGTTCCTTATCAAACAATTGTCTCTGAAAATCTCTCTCGATCATTAGAGAAGTCCTTTCTATTTTTAGCTGGGAACATGGTCTTATTCTTATCCACGGAAAACAGATAGAGCCCTCGGAAGATTAATCTTCGGCTTTAGCCAAAAATTCACTAAACCTGAAAGCCAATTACTGTGATATCGTCTCTTTGAGATTCCTCTTGACGAAAATCAACTAATGCTTGATTAACGAGGTTTCGTTGTTGTTGGCTACTAAGATCACCGCATTTCTCTAGCAACGATAAAAATCGTTTGCGTCCAAATGAATGGTTTTTTGACCCTCCATTCTGGTCAAGAAATCCATCCGTTGTCATATAAAAGAAATCATCTTTTGAGACTTCTACAACCCAATCACGGAATGTTTGGTTGGGATCTGATCTCAGGTATCCAATACTATGCCGATCTCCCTGAATCCTGAGAACACCTCCTGGGGTTTTGTGATACAGATCAATTTTGGCCCCTGCAAATACTAAGGTGTTTTCTTGATATATACATATCCCTATATCCAAACCATCATCCGTAATACAAGTACCCTGTTTATTCATTGCCGATCTCATTCTGAGGTTGAGTTCCTTGATAATTTCACTGGGACTCAAATGTTGCTCTGCCTGAACAATATGATCAAGAACGGGGGCTACTGCCATGGTCATTAAGGCGCCGGGCACGCCATGCCCGGTGCAATCTGCCACTGCTAAAATGACTTTATTGTCCATTTTCCGAAGCCAATAGAAATCACCGCCTACAATATCTCTTGGCTGCCACAAAACGAAACTGCTTTTAAATGCTTCACTCATCTCTTGATCTGAGGCAATGATTGTCTCTTGTAGTTTCTTGGCGTAATCTATGCTATCCATAATCTTGATATTTTGTTCTTTTAGCTCCTGAGTTCTTTCGTTAACCTGTCGTTCAAGCTCCTGGCTTATCTTAATAGCTCGTTTCAGAGGATTAGCTATTCGAGTGGAAACCAGATAGAAGACAAAAGTTATTAGCACCAGAACTAATACTGCCGCAAGAATAGTATTTGTCATAATGGTCTGTAAAAATCCAATGGTTTCTTTTCTGGGAACCTGCAAAACTAACTGCCAGTCAGTGGATTTTAGGGTCTGATGCACAAGATCAATAAGTTCACCGTCAGAGTTCTTGTATTCCATAATTTCAGGTTGATCCATGCCGTTATTAACACCATTCAAAACCATTTGACAAATATCTGCCGGCAATATATCTTCTAGCAGCTTCCCCTGATCCTCTAAATTAGCTGCCAAGTGAATCTTTCCTAAGCTGTCGACCAGCCAGATAGTTCCGATTTCTCCATATCGATAAGAGGATAATTCCTTAGAAATATCACCAAGATCCAATCCGACACCTGTTACACCGATAGGTTGTTCAGGATTCCCCATTAAGGCATCAATAAAGACAAAGGTGTTTTTCCGTTCTTTATTGTAATCAATATTTACATAGATAGGATTCTTTGACCGAATCGTTTCAAAAAACCACTTGTCCTCTGGATTAGCTTCAGATAATCTGCCTGCTACTCCACCTTCGGCCCAATAAGTATGTGTCTTGACACTGGCCAAGAAAGTATTGCTGTAATCATAATCCTTTGCTATGCTGTTTAACTTTTTCAAGGCTAATTCTCGAGCGTTGAGATCAATTTCCCCGTTGGAAACCCATTCCATTAAAAAAGGATCCCGAGCCATTGTTAAGGACGTTTCTTTAGCCCTGGCCATCCTACCATCGATTTTGCTGGCTGCCGACTGAACGATAAAAAACAAATCCTTGGTCTTAAGCTTTTCAATCACAGCCTTTTTGGTGATGTTATAGCTTAAGGAACCTGTCAAAAGCATGGAGAGGGCAATACTAAGACAAGCCAATATAATAACCCACATCGTCCCTTTGTCATATAGGCCTGATCTTTTAATCTCGTTCACATTCTTACTCCTGTCCTACCGTATATTTATTCTTCTGCCCTACCAACAAATCATATTTTACTAATTCTTCTCTGCCTCCGGTATTATTTCAAAGGGAAAAGTCATATCTTCTTTAAACTCTTCAGCGCATTCAACTTCACTTTCATTTTCCATATCACAGTACCAATTAAGTTGGAGATTAACTCCCCGCTGAAATGCCTTCTCAAAGCTTTCCAGAAGCATCATGATACACTTAGAACTACTGGTATTCACATAACTAAGCCGAACTTCAATGTGAATTTCATGAGGATTAGTGGCTAAATAAGAATCTATCCAATTAAACACTGGATCATAAAATTTAAAGGCATTCTCTGGATAAGATTGTCCTTTAAGTACCAGCATGCTCTTATCTGAATCAAAATCTATTAGGGGCGTTGCTTTTGTTGACTCTATTAACAGCTTTTCCATAGTTTCCACCTCTCATTAAACCATAACTGTAAGGGTAAAGAATTCTAAGTCCTGCATATCCCGCATGGAATAATGCAAAGGCTTGCTGGATTTTCTGGCTATATCAATGAGGCCCAGACCTGCTCCGGTGCTTCCAGGCGGAAGATCTTTTTTTCTTTGTTCTTTATAACACTTTTTAAGCTGGTCTTTATCTAAGGGAATCAAAGCGTCCAGGGCATTTGCCAACTTCTCTGCATCGGTTTTCTCAACTAAATTTCCCGAGCAAATAAAATATCCTTCTTCATTTCGACCGATAGTCACAATTCCCGAACTATATATCTGATCATAAAAATCACTACCTAGCTTTGATTGAGCATATTTTTTAATATTATGCGTAATTTCAACGAAAATCGCGAAAACATTATAGATATCATTCCGGGGACGATCCTCTGCCTTCATATGTTCCATAATAGCTTCCCCAAGCTCCTCTATAATGCCTTGGGAAAAACGGCCAGAAAAGCTGATTAAAATTCCGTGAGAACCTAATGTACTTTGTAAATCTAAGAGCATCTTTTCGTCAAACATTTTATTCCTCCTTAGCGCAAACCTCAATAACATGCATCTTTCGACGCGTGATATTACTATTCCTGCATTTTCTCATTCGTTGTTCTTAAAATACTGTCAAGGAGCGGCCAAGATATAAAATAACTACTGTTTAGTAAGCAAAGGTATTTAATCTTTATAGTGTGAAACACTCTCTTAGGTTACGAGGATCTCCTCTCTATATTAAAGGTGTATTGTAAGCAAAAAAGATATCGTTCTGTATAAAAGACACAGAACGATATCTCAGAGAACGGAGACCGGAAAATCAGAACAAACCTCACCCAATATTACAGCGAAGGCTTATTAGGTCTTTTGAATCGAGTAAACACGTTAGTCATAGATACTAACAAGGAACTATCAGTATTTCCTACTTGTTCTGCTGAGAATATCCCGTCAATTTCATTGATGTCTTCGATAATTTGCTCCATGTCAATTTTCCGAAAGGGCGTCCTTACTTTATATTCAATGGTAGTTCTATTGTGATCTTCTTTCAATAGGGTCATAGAAATGTTTTGCGGAACAATACTGTGAGATTCAAGCAAACGATTAATATCTTTTACTTTACAGGTTCCATTAATAGCTTCAACTCTTATAGTTTGACTATTCCTGAAAAAGTATGTTTCCACAGAACGTTCTAAGGTAAGAAAAACTAGAAGTGTTACAAAAAATGATGAGAAATAAAATCCTGCTCCAGCCGCTAACCCTATCGCCGCAACTACCCATAACGAAGCTGCCGTCGTTAAGCCTTTAACCGAGGTCTTATCTCTTAAGATTGTACCAGCTCCCAAAAAGCCGATACCGGAAACAACTTGGGCAGCCAGGCGAGCAGGGTCTTTATTTACTGTCGCAAAGTCATTAAATCCATACATTGATAATATCATTACTAAAGCAGAGCCTAAGGAAACTAAAATATGAGTCCTAAATCCTGCGGGACTATCATTTTTTTCTCTCTCAAAACCAACCACACCACCAAATACACATGCTATAAAAAGTCTAAATGCCATCTCATACTCTGTAATATACATTTACTTTCACCTCTTTTCGAAATGGAGGATTATCCCGACTTTACAGAAACGACCTAAACTTGCATTTTTGTTAGTTTAATATATCTATACGCTAAAACATATTATAATTCCTTTTATTACTTAAGCAGCATAATAGAGTTTCTTAATAGAGACTTGAGAAATAATCTCCTAGCGAACAATAATCAGGATTATTCTTCCATTTCCAAGCCAACAGGGCAATGATCTGAACCCATGACATCATTATAAATAACTGCAGCTTTCAATCGATCTTTTAAGATTTCTGATACACAAAAGTAATCAATGCGCCATCCGGCATTATTGACTCTTGCATTGAACATATAAGACCACCAAGTATAGGCATTTGTCTTATCCGGATAAAAATACCTAAATGTATCTATAAAGCCACTCTTAATGATTTCTCCGAATTTATTTCTTTCTTCCATTGAAAATCCCGCATTCTTTCTGTTAGAACTCGGATTTTTAAGATCAATTTCCTCATGGGCAACATTCAAGTCTCCACAGAAGATGACGGGTTTGTTTTTTTCGAGATCTTTAATGAACTTTAAAAATTCTTCTTCCCATTTCATTCTGTATTCCAGTCGTGCTAACCCTCTTTGAGAATTTGGAGTATATACCGTTACTACATAGTGTTTTTCAAATTCCAGAGTTATAACTCTTCCTTCTTTATCATGCTCTTCCTGGCCTATTCCATAGCAAATCTTCATCGGCTCCTTCTTAGTGAAAATGGCCGTTCCTGAGTAGCCCTTTTTTTGAGCAAAATTCCAATACTGATAATAGCCCTCCAAATTAAAGGGGATTTGATCTGCCTGAACTTTCGTTTCCTGAAGACAAAAAATATCCGCATTTTCCTTCTGGAAAAAGTCCAAAAAACCATTTTTTACACAAGCCCTAATTCCATTAACATTCCATGAGATTAATTTCATAATCTTAGTTCTCTCCTCTTATTTTTTAAATCTGATTGCTAAAAATATAATCGGATTTTTAGGTTTTTCGGCTAGTCTACCTCTTTATTTTAGTATACAGCAATTTTATGTATATTTAATATACTAAAAATAGCCAAAAGTGTTTTCTTTTGATACTTAAGCACACTAAGCTGAACTACTTACACTATGCCCTTTAAAAAAAGTAGACTTTAATCATAAAGAAAACTTTTTGGGCACCTGTATAGTATAACAAAAACAGCCCTGTTTTTAGGGATGCTTCTGGATTTAAACTATGTCTCTAATCTGACGGTATTACAATTACTTAAATATATTATTGGCTATAACAACTCGTTGGATTTGGTTAGTCCCTTTAGTCCCTTAGAAAATGTGCAAATTTGATGCCATATCTAATAGTTGATCACCCTAATGTTTGCGGCTTATCCGGAAAGGAAGAGCTCTTCATAAATTTTAATACCCCGTATTTCTTGGATAAATTGTCATATCCAAAAAATACGGGGTATTCTTGATAATTTCACACTTCACTATCACACAGATGTTTTCTGCGGTAAGCTTTAGGAGTCATGTTCATCTGCTGTACAAAAACACGATTAAAATATGAGGGATCTGTAAAGCCACACTCACTAGAAATTCGATAGGCTGGATAATCCGTTGTTTCTAATAATTTACAAGCATACTCTATCTTTAATTTATTGACATAGTCTATATAGCTGACTCCAACTTCTTTTTTAAAGATACGACTAAAATACTGGGGGTTCAAAAATACTTTCGAGGAAACTAACTGCAGGGGCAATTTTTGTTTAAAGTTATCATGAATGTATTTTAAGGATTTCTCGATAAGATAAATCTGATCTGTTTGTTGTTCCACAATTTCCTCGTCAGAATCAATCTTGTTGTCCGCAACTGTTGTTAATAAGTCGTGAAATACCTGTTTGAAGACAGAGGGTTTGATTGGTTTCAAGAGGTAGTCCTGAACACGGAGCCGGATTGCTGTTTGAGCATAGGAAAAGTCCGAACAGGCTGATAGAATCACAACACATACCTGGGGGAGGAATTTCTTGATTTCCTGAAGGGCCTGCAAGCCATCCATCTCAGGAATGAGTATATCCATTATTATAACATCCGGACGGTATTGTTTGGCAAGTTTGACTGCTTGAATACCGTTATCACAGGTGATCAGTTTATCTTCAGGGTGCAGCTCTTCTGCTACAATCGATTTGAGAAATTCTAATTCGAGTAATTCATCTTCGACAATTAAAACTACGCTCATCCCTATCTCCTCGCATTAGGTTTGGTGGGAATCGAGATGGTGACAGTACTTCCACTATAGTCGGACTTTGCAATTTTCAAGCCGTAATTCTCCCCGAAATATCGTTTCAATCGGTTGTCCGTGCTGCGGAAACCTATGCCCAATTTATTTTCCGAATCTTGCAAGCTTTGTAAGACTTCTTTAGGAAAACCGTTACCATTGTCCATGACCGAAATATTAATATCATTTTTATATTTTTCAGCGGTAATTTTTATCTTACCCCCATCCCTTTTAGGAGTAATGCCATGGATAAGTGCATTCTCAACAACCGGCTGGATGATCATGTTAGGTATTCTATAGGGCTTAATATTATCCGCAATATCGATCTCATATTCTAAACGATTTTTAAATCTTATCTTCTGAATATAGAGGTATTTTTCAATGTTATCTATCTCTGCCCCAATGGTGTGTAACTCATCGTCTTGCTTTAAATTATAGCGCAATAAATCTGAGAGACAGTAAATTAGTTCTTCTGTTGTATGAGATTTTTCGAAATAGGCAATTCTGGCAATAGAATTTAGGGTATTAAATAAAAAATGAGGGTTAATGAGCAAGGACATATTTTTGGCTTCAAGATCGATGATCTTTTTTTCCAGCATTTCTTTTTCAATGGATAAGCGCGCAATCGCTTTATCTGCAGTGTTAATACTTTGTGAAAAATCATAGCTTATGTTTTGGGTAATATGGTTGCAAATTTGTTCGTGAATTTCAATTTTATTTTCTTCAATCGTCCGTATTGCCGCAATCGATTTTGCGATAAACTCCGGTGCTAGTTCTTTCTCCTTCGCCAATTCGTTTATATCAATAAGATACTTCTGATACTCACTGTCTGTTGAGTAAACCTGAGCTCCGACAACATAACCTATGGTTTGGTTATTAATCTCAACCGGCAAAAGAATATTCGCCAGTCCATACCGGCAGTTGAAGCGTAATTTCTTACCTGGTTCTAATCTTGAGTTATAGTCTGAACATATTCGAGTCTCATCTTCCTGGCAGATAAATTTACAGAAATCCGGAGAGGGATTAAACTCAAGTAATATTTGTCCATTAGTATCAATCAGTTGCAGGGATATATTAGAAAGTGATAGTAGACCACTATATCTTGAATACAGATTGGCATCTAATAAGTTTTTTAAAGTTTCATTTGTCTTGTCCATGGTTTTAGCAAAACTTCCTTCTCGATGATTGATTCTAATTTCTCCTAGCGGATAAACAGGCTTCTTAAATTGAAGTTTTTTCAGATTCCTGCTGAGTTATGCTTGTCAATCTGCCCCTAATAAATAAAAAAGAATCAACCACTGTCGCCACAGTAGTTCAATTCATCAGATACATCAGAACCCGGATTTCATAAAAGAATCTTGTAACATAACCACTTTTTTTGCCGTTACGGGCAGATATATGTCACAGATTCAGAAACATTTCAATTCATAATACAACACCGTCATTAAAATGTAAATAAAACGAAGGTCAAAACCTCGCCAAGAGATTTGACCTTCGTAAAATTCTGTCTTATAGGTTATTAAGCTTTTTTACCACCGGGAAGCATCATCTCTACGTCACCGTGTGGACGTGGAATAACATGAACTGAGATTAATTCTCCAACACGTTGAGCGGCAGCAGCACCGGCATCAGTTGCAGCTTTTACAGCCCCAACATCTCCTCTTACCATAACAGTTACCAAAGCACCACCGACTTTTTCATAACCCATCAGCGTAACATTGGCTGCTTTAACCATAGCATCTGCTGCTTCAATTGCTCCTACCATACCTCTGGTTTCGATTAATCCTAAAGCGTCTGATTTATTCATTGTTGTTTCCTCCTAATAATTTATTTTAGAATCGTTATTTTTGAACTTGATGTGAGAGCCATAGCATTTGCTTCTTCAGTGTCAATGTGAAACTCAAGGGCTGAAGTATTGGTAGCTCTGATGACGACATTCGAGTAAGTTCCTCCTCGAAGTCCGTCTATTTGAATAGTTACTCTATCCCCATCATTTACCTCAAAGTTTTTAGCATCTTCCAGGCTCATATGAATATGCCGCTGGGCAATGACCAGACCTTTGGTCAGAAGAATGCTTCCTTTGGGGCCAATGAGTGTGACTCCAGGAGTTCCTTGCAGATCTCCAGACAACCTCACCGGAGCGGTAATGCCAAGTTTAAAGCAATCTGCCTGGAGTATTTCCACCTGTGATTCACTTCTTGCCGGCCCAAGGATACGCACTTTTTCAATAGCGCCTTTGGGTCCAGCTATGATCAGAGTTTCTTTACAGGCATACTGCATAGGTTGGGATAAATCCTTGGTCTTTGTCAATTGGTATCCTGCCCCAAATAAGGTTTCTAAGTCTGCTTGGGATAGATGAATATGACGGTTTGATATTCCTACCGGTATTGAACTTAAGTCCTTGTTCAAATAACCCCCTTCTTTGATTGCTTCCAGCACCAGTGCTGCTAACTCCTCATAGTTTGCCACTTTTAGTTATCACCTCTTTTTTTCAGCAGAGAAATGACTTCATTCACAACGCTCATGATCTGATCGTCACTGATAGCGCCAGGCATGCCGCTTTGAGCTTCGCAAGCTGAATAGGCGGGGGGTTGATTTTCGGTAACATCTTTGATTCCATAGGCAACACGTTTAATATTGATTAAGTGCATGGGGGTTACATTATCGGAGGTTGCACTTCCGCCCCAAGTACCGCAACCCAGTGTAAAGGATGGTGAAAGACCTGTACTTGCACCTACGCCGCCCTGACTGGAGGCTGTATTGACCAAGATCCTGAAGACAGGTTTTTCGGCAAATTTAAGAGCCATTTCAGGATTTTGAGTATGAATGGAAAGGCTGTGTCCGACACCACCGTTATTCAAGAGTTTAATGCACAGATCACAAGCTTCTTCCCAGTCTTTTACGGTATAAAATGCCAATACGGTGGTTAATTTCTCGTAGGATAAGGGGTATTGTTCACCAACACCGTGTTGTTCTCCTAGCAAAACCTTTGTTCCCAAAGGAACTGTAATGCCGGCACCTTCTGCAATAACAGCCGCGGATCTTCCTACCATTTTGGCGTTCATGGCATGATTGCGAGTAAATAGGTTTTTGGCAACTTTACTTGTTTCCTCAGGTGTCATGAAGTAGCCGCCCTGACGTTTGAACTCTTCCATGACCTGGTCACGAAGGCATTCTTCAACAATAACCGATTGCTCAGAAGCGCAGATAGTTCCATTGTCAAAGGTTTTACTGGCTATGATATTTTTGACTGCTTTCGGGATATCTGCTGTTCTCTCAATATAAGCAGGAACGTTGCCTGGGCCTACACCCAATGCTGGTTTTCCCGCGCTATAAGCTGCCTTAACCATGGCTGAGCCACCTGTCGCAATTATCAAGGCCACTTCATCACATTTCATCAGCTCATTGGTAGCACCCATGGAGGGTTTAGAGATGCATCCAATAATATTGGCCGGAGCACCTGCAGCGACGGCTGCATCATTCATTAGTCTTGCAGCTTGGAGGGTGCATTTCAGAGCCGAAGGATGGGGGGAGAATACAATCCCGTTGCGGGACTTAATTGCAATAATCGATTTATAGATAGTCGTAGATGTGGGATTCGTTGATGGGATAATTCCCATCAGTAGTCCTACCGGTTCAGCAATTTCGATAAGTTTATTGACCTTATCATCTTTGATGACTCCAATGGTTTGCATGGGTTTGATGAATTCGTAGAGTTCTGTAGAAGCAAAACGATTTTTAAAGATCTTATCCTCTACTTTACCAAAGCCGGTCTCCTCTACTGCCATTTTTGCCAGTGAAATTGCATTCTCTTCAGCTACTTTGACCATATTCCGGATGATTTTATCAATCTGCTCAGCATTAAATTTTGCCAGCTCACTTTGAGCTAGTTTAGCTTGACGAGCAATATTTCTGGTCTCTTGTACGGATTGTAAATCATAATCAAAGTTTTCCAATTTACTATTCCTTCCTCACACTATCTTTGGCTTTTTTAAACACTCTTTACTGTTTGTACTCGTGCCTGGGTTATTCTTAGTTTGTAATTTCCTCTATCCCCTAAGATCAGCCCAGTTTGCCGGGTATGTTACATAAAAAAGTTTGGCATAATCTGATGAACTCCAGGTTACTTTAGAACCTTTAGGTACCAGGAGGGCATCACCCTGATGAGCGTGATAAGTCTCTCCATTGATGGTGATGGACAGGCTTCCTTCGAGAACTACATCTATCTCTTCATAGTCTAACTCCCACTCAAAGGTGGATTTCTCAATGGTCAAAAAACCTGCGCTCATCTTAGATTCGTCTTTACTGATCACTTCACGATAAGCTACGTTGGTGCCGGGACTACCTGTGTCAAAGGTCTCAAGCTTCACGGTTCTGCCCCGTACAACTTTCAGTCCGCTTTTTGATTCGCGATCACTGCTAAAAGGTGTTTCGGGAGCTGAAGCAGGAATATCTGCCATGAGCTTGTTGGTTAATACAGCTTTGACAACTTGAAAGATCATTTCCGGATCAATCTCGTTTTCACCAACGCTTTTTTGCTGAGTTACGCTGTTATTAGAAATTGGATTACCTACAGTCATTGGATTTGCCGTTGATTCTGTCGTCGTAAATTCAATTCCCAGATCTCTAGCCAAATCCTTAGCTGCCAGAGTAATAATAGTATTACTGTCAACGAAGTATTGTTTTTGCCCCTTTTTTGCTGCATCTTTTACTTCGTTTGCACTAATGAGTTTTTTCAAGGCCGCACCTCCTTTCGCTGGAATTATTTATAAAAGTTATGGGATTAGCTTTAATTAGAATAAGGATTCCCATAATCTGTCGGAGGGCGCAGGGATTATTTCAGTATCCACTAACAAGCCTTTTTCCGTAGCGATAGCCTTTCCGGCCTCGATGCTTGCTTCTACGGCACCTACATCACCGGTAAAGGTGAAGTAAGCTTTGCCCCCCAGCCCGCTGCCTAAACGCAGCTCCAGAGCTTGGACATCGGCAGCTTTGAGGGCTGCATCAGCTGAGATAATCATGGAGGCCATTGAAAAGCATTCCATAATTCCCAAAGCCCCTACTCCATCAGGCATTGACGTTGCAGTAATGGCAGGAAAGACCCCCGGATGAACATTAGCAAGAACAAAGCTGTCTACCAGATATTCCCCTGCGGTTTCTACGCCGACACTGATTGAGCTTTCCACGGCAGCAACATCCCCTTTAATGATAGCGATATACTTGCCGGGACAAACGGGGGTTGCACTAACCACTTCAACGTAGGCAGTTTTAAGCATCAAGTCTGTGGCATTTATCCCTCTGGCAATACTCGTAAGCTCAATCATACCTATTGCACTATACATTACGAACCCACCTTTATCAAAATAGAATTGTCCTTAATTTCTTTCACAGTTCCGTTGCAGCTAGCGTGAACCGTGGCTCCGAGACTGCCATCCGGAATTTTGCCGATAAGCTGTCCGGCTTTTACCTTTTCGCCTACTGCGACGGTAGGTATTGCCGCTGCCCCAATGTGTTGTCGAAGGGCGATCCGAATGGTTTTAGGCCGAAACTCAACCTGAGTCAGAGGTGCCGGCTTATCGAAAGCTGTTAAGCCAATTTTGATAATTAAACGTTTGCTTGGGATAAGGCGGTATTCTCTGCTAGACCTAGCTTGAAAATCCATCTGAACAGGCTGATACTTGATCCCTTGTTCTGCCAGCTTTTGCTTGTACAAACTATTGACGGATCTGGGATGTAGATTGACGGGACAGGAGTATAATTCACAGGCATTGCATTCACAACATAATTGAGCAATTTGTTGTTCTTTGACATCCTCTAGGTTGTAACTCAAGGCTCGCATGACTTTATGAGGCTGCATATTATGACCCAGTAAATAACGAGGGCACAAATCAGTACACATGCGACATTGTTCACAGGCCGTTTTTCCTATTACTCTGGCGCGCTCAAGGCTTACGGTTTTTTTACGAATTAGAAAGTGGTCTTTCTTGAGGAGTACATAGCCTTTGCTTTTTTTAGTGACATAACCATCAATGTTGTTCATGACCGAGCCCATCATAGGACCGCCGTCTATTACGGCATAGTCGTCCAGATTTTTAACCCCACATTGTGCGATAACATCACGGATAGCCGTCCCTACCGGAACTTTTAGGGTCAGGCGTTGGGGAATATCTCCAGCCACAGTAATGTAGGTTTCTGTCACGGGTTTTCCTTCCAGAGCGTTCCAGATATTGAGGGCCGTCTCCGAATTGATAACGACGCAGCCGACTTTCAGAGGAATGGACACTTCCGGGACAATTCTTTGAGTCAGCTCATGAACTAAAACCTGTTCATCTCCGGCGGGATAAATATCTCTTAGTTCCATAACTTCCATGTAATTGGAAAGTCCTAAAGCAGCGATTCTTTCTCTCATGAGAACGATGACCTTTTTGTGTTTGCCTTTTATGCCAATGATGGCTTTGCGAGCTTCCACGTATTTTCCGGCTGCTTCCATCCCTTTAATGATTTGATCTGGAAACATCTCCATCAGCTGTTGATCCACTCTTAGCAGCGGTTCACATTCAGCTCCATTAAGCAAAATATATTCAGCCTTCGAAGTTAGTTTAGCGTGTGTGGGAAATCCGGCTCCTCCCGCCCCAATAACTCCTGCTTCCTTAACAATGTTTAGTAGATCCAACGTCTACCACCTCCGGTTTCATTAAAACGTACAGTCTTCGTCGATAATTCCTACAATTGCGGAATCAATGGGAATATCCTCACGATCAAACATTTTACGGGCTGAGCTGCCGTTACAGACAAGTACTCGCTCTCCAATTCCGGCACCGATGGTGTCGGCTGCTATCATGATCCGACCGGCATCAATTCCACCCAAGACTTCTATCAACATGAATTTCAGACCTATGAGGGAATCGGCTTTACGTGTCGACCATATACTATCAATTACTTTTGCTGCAATCATCGAATTTCACCGACTTTATCTTTATTTAATTTATATTGAATCTCATTAATAGCGGCTTCTACCGATGCCGTATCTCCAAAGATAGCAATCATAATCAGATTTTGGGGACAATGCCCTTTGATGTCTTCGACTGTAACTCCGGCTGCCTTTTCCGCTACATCAGCGGCAAAAACCATATCAATCAACCGCCCCTGCACCAAACCCACAGCATCATAGTTCTCAATAGGGATTGTTGAAGCTGAGCCTTTGCGCCGAAAGAGAATATCTAAGGTACCACTGGACGGAGATTTTATAATTCGATATTCCATGGTTAAACCTCACTCCTGCCTATAGTTCTTCTTGAGTGCAGTTAAGGGCAATTCCCAAAGGGGTTACAAACATAGGATTCTGAGGTTTATAGGTAGGGAGTTTAGTTTGTTTGGCAATGATATCTTCAATTCCCTCCAAGCAACAGGTTCCGCCTACCAGATATAGTTCTTTTACGGAATATTTTTTAATGTGACGACTAATAATGGTTGAGACTTTTTCTATAACCGGGCGGATTACCGGAATCAATTCTCTGTGGTTTTTAAAATCACGTTTATAAACATCTGCTTCGTCAAAGCTCATTTTGTAGGCTCCGGAAATGACCAGAGAAAAATGAGTACCACCTGTCGGCTCGTCAGCGACGTAAATCACTTTGCCATCTTTCAAGATGGCAATCCCTGTTGTTCCCCCACCAATATCGATAATCGCACCATCTTTAATTTTTAGTACGGCGTTAGCTGCTGTTGGTTCATCTAATATATTGGTAATTTCAAAACCTGCCGCCTGTACCACATTTTTAATGGCTCCTGAGTCCAGAGTATCAGTTCCTGGGGGCAGGGCTGCTGCTGCATAAATCAGTTCAGTGCCAAGTTTTTCTTCAATTTCTTGTTTTAACTCTTTGACGATGCGAATAGCTCCGATATAGTCCACAACCATACCATCTTTAACCACACTGGCAAAGCGATAGGCACCGGCAACCGGTTGATAATTCTCATCAAGGACAGCTAATACAATATAGGCTGTTCCTAAATCAACCCCTGTGTAATAAACTGAGGATTTATTGATTATGGGTGTTTCAATAACCTTCTCAAAATCACTAACAAGCTGGTCGCAGTATAGAAAGGTTGAATTTACTGTATCCATTTCTTCCCCCCCAAGCATTTCCAGATCATCATACCGAGTATGTTAATGATCAGATTAACTGAATCAATTAAGTCTTGTCGTGAGCAGCTTTGCTTTTCCTCGTTCCAGTAGGCTTCTAAGATTGCTGGTTCGATCTCTCGTAGGGAGGCGCGCAAGTAGTTTAACAAAGCAACTTCTTTGCTATTCTCCGATCCAACTTGAAACTCACTAAGGTCAACTTGCTTTTCCAGCTTAGCGGAGCGTTCGTTGATTTCTTCTTCCGACCATCCCCAGAATTGAATGCTGTCCGAGGTAACCTGCTCTCGTTCAGCCTTTTTCACATTTTGGAAGCATTTTCCCAGTTCTATGACTTCCTCAGACAGGATTGCATTTCCGAAATGGAATAGTTCTGCGGCGATTAGCAGGAATAACGACTCCAGACAATCTATTTTGCCTAACAATCTAAGGATTGTCCAACTCTCCCTTGATTGTGCCTGGTTGGCCTTGTCAATAGTTTGTGTCTTGTTAACATTTGACTGAGTCTGAACCAGCGTGACTCGTCGATCCACAAGAAACTGCCGAGCTCCGGGTGTAATCTTGGTATCCGGTTCCAAAGAATAAGTTGTAAAGGGCTCTCGTCTGTATAAATCTCGCAGTTCCATCTCTGTGATGAATTTCATTGCCTCACCTCACCTTCCTTGAATCTCTTTCGGATAAATCTCCCGGACTATCATTTCTGCAAACTAGAATTCAGAAAATATATATTGTTTCAAGGCTTCTACGCCGTTATTGTCTTTTAAAGAAATTCTGAAGTAAGGTTCGTTAACCCCAATTCTTTTCAACTGTTGAATACTCAAATCGGCAAATTCCTGAGCCAAATCGATCTTGGTAATTACTCCAAGTACAGGACAGTTAAATGATTTGGCAAAAGCGGGCGGATATACTTCAATCAATTTAGATTGATCAACAAGAATCAGTAAATGAGATGCGGTTTGGGCAGTGGCAATTAGGTATTTGTACATCGAAGGGTTTTCTAAATAGGAGCTCGGTGTATCAATGGTGTTTTTCCCGTAGATGATATCCTGGGTCTTTTTTAGAGGCCTGCTGGATTCGTTTAAAACATTGGCTAAAGTGGATTTTCCGGATTGGGTTGGCCCGACGATCATAATTCGCTTCTTCATGTGCGTGTAATTCTGGCCGGTGTAAAGCCCAATAATTTTTCTAAAGTGTCATTAATTGCACCCATTGCTGCTTCGACACTTGCTACATCACCGGAAATAATCAGGGCACCTGTAAAACGATCCAAAAAACCTATCTCTACATCAGAGGCCTTTGTGGCAATGTCTGCAGCTATAATAGCCGTCTCGCCTGGAGTAAGGGTTGATATCCCGATGGCTCCTGTTTCCTCAATTCCCAGACGTTCATAGATATCTGGGACAGGTGATGCTATGATGTGAGCCAGAGTGACTTGCTTGCCTGGTACAGATTCCTGGATAATTCGTTTTCTGTCAAACTCATCGGCCATACTCATTTTATCCCTCCTGTCCCGGTATCATCGTTAATGTCTTATAACTTCCACCTGAAAGTCATACCCTTTGATTAACTCTTCGATTTTATCTAATTCTTCCGGTTTGTAGCTTAAATCTTCGGTGATCGAGTAACTCATGTCTAATTGCTTGTATTTGTTGATCCCTAATTTGTGATAGGGGAGCAAGTCAACACCCTGAAAGTTCCTATAGTTTTTAAAGGGCTTTAGATACTCCAAGGTTTTGACGATAGTTTCTTCACTATCATTTAATCCCTTAAGGAGAGGCATCCTGACTTTAACATTAAAACCTCGGCGTACGAGCTCTCTTAGGTTGTCCAGGATACGTTCATTACGTACTCCGGTAAGTTCATGATGCCGATCAGAATCAATGTGCTTAATATCATAGAGAAACAAATCCGTAAACTGGGCTATCATGAGCAGGGAATCCAGTTTCACATAGCCTGAGGTTTCAATGGCAGTGTGAATACCTAAACGCTTGCACTCGGTTAGGAGGTTGGTGGCAAATTCCGGCTGAGCTGTGACTTCCCCTCCCCCAAGAGTCACTCCTCCACCTGAACTCAGGTAGAAGAGCATGTCTTGCTGGATGATCTCCAGAACTTCAGAAATTGTTTTGTCTGAACCGACAATGGAGAGTGCCTGTTTAGGACAGACAGTTTCGCATTTTCGGCAACCGATACAGTCAATGCTCCGATTTACTCTATGCCTAGTTGTTTTAGGTTTAGGTTGTCGCAGCTTCTCTCCTTCGTCCTGGAAATAATGGATTTGGACGGGACATTCAGTAATACAGAGGCCACAATCAATGCAAAGATCCTCTTTGAACATGACTTGATACTTTCTTTCAAGCCCCTCAGGATTTGAGCACCATTTACATCTGAGGGGACAGCCTTTGAAAAAAATTAATGTTCTAACCCCCGGCCCATCATAAATGGAGTATTTCTGGACATTGAAGATTTTCGCTTTTCTTTCCAAGATTTTAACGGTTTCTGTACTCATAATGTCCCCATCCCTAGTATTCTCCATCTTGCAGCTCATAAAGATCTTAATCTATATCCAATTAAAAATGCTCTAAGACGGTTCTGCTTATGATTTCGTCCTGAACTTCTTTGCACAGTTCAACGAAGTAAGCGCTGTATCCGGCGACACGAATAATTAAGTCTCTATACTTGTCCGGTTCAATTTGAGCTTTCTTTAAGACTTCGTTGTCAACATAGCTGAACTGCATTTGGCCATTGCCGAGGATAGATGCTGTTCGTAGTAAGGTGATCAAGCCATTTTCTCCTTCAGGCGTTTCCAGAATGCCTCGCAGAAGTTTAAAGTTATGCACCATACCTACATTCATAGATTCGTTGCTCAGCTTACTGACGGATTTAATGATAGCCGTTGGGCCTAATTTGTCCGCCCCCTGCGTCGGGCTGATTCCATCTGAAAGAGGTGTCCACGCCAGTCTTCCATTAGCTGTCGCACCGGTAATTTCTCCAATAGGGGTGTTATTAGAAATAGACAGGGTACCATGAGTCAAGTGAGAATAGAGCATTTTAAAGGTGTGATGAATCCGCTCTGTCCAGATGATGATATCTGAAGCTATTTCATCGACATAATCATCGTCATTCCCGTATTTAGGTGCATTGAGACAATCTGTCCGAATGGCTTCGTACCCTTCAAAATTCGCACCTACGGCGTCCCTGATTTGTTTCAGTGTATACTTCTTGTCTTCAAAGACCAATTTTTTAATCGCAGCCATGGAATCGGCGTAGGTTCCTAAACCGGAGAAGATAAGTCCCGGACCATAATTGATGAGCGCTCCGCCGTGGGTAACATCGGTGCCTTTTTCCATACAGCCTTCTACCAAGAGAGACATCAGCGGTTTGGGGGCCAGGTCTCGGTGTACCCGCTGGCTGACGACAGTTCCAATAGCCGACAATCGTATAATATGCTCAAGCTGTTGCTTGCAGGCAGCATCAAATTCTTCGTAGGTCTTGATGTTGTCCAGATCTCCCGTGTCAATTCCCTGCATGGTACCATGCCATTTCATCATACCGCGGTTGAGAACAAATTCTATGGCAATGGGCCACTGGGTATAGCCTGTGGATGTCCATTGATAAATTCTGCCGGATTTTTGTGGCTCAACACAACCCATGAGACAATAATCCCGTGAATCTTCAATGGAGAACCCTTTGGCCAGCATCATTTTTATATGAGTATCATCAAAGTGGCAGGCAGGGAAGCCCAGTCCTGCTTTAACAACATCAACGATTTTCTTCAAATATTCTTGGGGGGATTTATTATGAATCCGACAAGCTAATGAAGGTTGATACATCTTCGTGAATCGAACGGCATCCATGATCAAATAGGTCAGTTCATTAGTTGCATCACCACCGGTTCTCTTCTGTCCGCCAATGGTCAAGTTGATAAACGGTTGATAGCCGGCGAAATATTTAGCACCCAATTCACTGGAAAGCCACATGACTTCCGAACATTTAATAATAAAGCTGCTTATTAATTCAAAGGCCTCGAGTTTATTCATTCTGCCGGCTTCCATATCGGCTTTGAACATGGGGTAGATGTATTGATCTAAACGTCCGAGAGAAATACCAGTCTGATTTTCTTCCACTACAAACAAGGATTCTAGTGTCCAGACAGACTGAAGTGCTTCCTGGAAGGTGCTGGGAGGATTAGCCGGTACTCGGGTTAAAATATCGGAAATATTGTAAAGTTCTTTTTGCCGAGCTGCGTCATACTCTCTACCGGCCAGTTCCCTGGCATAATCCGACAGCCGTTTGGCATAAGCCAAAATTCCATCGCATGTTTCGATCTCTGCTTTATAGAAATAAATCTTATCAATGTCCTCTGGATTTTCCATGGACAATTTGCTCAGTTTGTCAACGGCTTCCTGTCTTACTCCATTAATACCTTTTTTAACGAGTATGACATCATAACCCGGGCAAGTGTCCCCACCGCCATTTACCTGGTGGTAAGAGAGATCACTGACGAAGGATTCTCCTGAAAAAGACCATACTCCAGCTTCTTCATATTGCTGCTGACATATTTCATCTAAGCTTCTGCCTTCCCAGTAAGGGAAGATCTCTTCTCGCAAAATCCGCTTATCTTCCTCACTGATTTCAAAGGGATCCTGCGGCCGGGTTGACATAGTGTCCAATTCATCCCGAATCCAGCGCCAGGCGATATCCGGGGATACTGCACCTGCTCTCGCTCTTCCACAGGGATGACCCACAATCAATTCATCATTTTGAATCACCAAGGGAGCTGTCTCACAAGCTTTTCTAAAGCACTTAGCCCGCAGGAGAATTTTAGGCAGCCCGGCATTTTCCTTAGTTACTTGAGTGAAAGCCCGGGCCCGATAGGTACTGACACTTGGCTTAACTTTTAAATAAGCTGCTTTTAGTCGCTCTAAACGAGGGGTTAATCCTGTAATTTCCCCTTCATAGACTGGGGATTTTGTCACACTGTTTGTCGTTGCAGGGTGTGCGGCCAGTCCCTTGGAAATACCCTCAAACAGTTTCATAACCAAAGCTTTTTCATCTTGTGACAAGTGTTTTGTGGCATCTGCAAATTTAGTTGAAAACTCTTTTATATCCAACGTTTTATCCTCCCTCTTTCGTCATCAGCAGGTCATTTTTTCTTAAGTTAGGTGAGTTGTTTTAGTAATTTTTCAAGCAGCTCAACCAGATCAGTGGAACTCTGATCAGACAAACTACTAGTCTTACTTACTTTAGCGTCTTTCCCCACCTGTGTGCCATTGGTTATATCCTCTAGCTGTCGAACGCCATAACCGACTTTTCGAATGTTAATTAAGTTCATTGGGCTTACATTATCGGAAGTGAACCCACCGCCTGCTGCTCCGGAACCCAAGGTTAAGGCCGGGAAGAGATTAGTTGTCGCTCCTATCCCGCCTAAGGTGGCAGGAGTATTTACAAGCACTCTTGATACCGGTTTTTTTAAGGCAAACTCACGAACTACTTCTTCATTTTTTGAATGAATAATCAGAGTATGTCCCCGCCCCTCATTGACCAGCAATTCAATGCATTTTTCACAAGCGTTGATCCAATCTTTTTCTACATAAAATGCCAGAACCGGGCAAAGCTTTTCTCTTGAATAAGGATTAGCGGATGAAACAAATTTTTGTTCCGAAACTAACACTTTGGTATCTTCCGGAACACAGATACCGATATGACCAGCTAACTCAACAGCGGTCTTTCCTACAATCTCCGGATTCAAACTGTCATCAGGCCGAAAAAACAGCTTACTAAGTTGTTCTGCCTCCTGTCCAGTCATAAAGTATGCGCCAATTTTCTTGAGTTCACGCCTTACTTCATCGGCAATACAGTCTTCGGCTACAATAGATTGTTCCGATGCTGAGACAATTCCGTTATCAAAGGTTCTGCTGCTGACAATATCTGCTACAGCCTTTCTTATATCTGCGGAACGTTCAATAAACGCAGGTCCATTGCCCGGCCCGCCATAAATCGTTGGCTTTCCGGATGTATATGCGGCCTTGACCATCTTGGGCACACCCGTAATTAAGATAAGCGATGTGTCTTTGTGGTTCATTAAAGCAACTGTTCCGTCCACAGCAATGGTTCGCAGATAGCCAATGGCACCACTTGGCAAGCCTTTTTCCTCTGCGGCTCGAATTAATATATCAAGCACCTTCGTAATGGTTTTTTTGGCTTTCGGATGAGGTGCAAAAACAATTGCATTGCCGGATTTTATGGCAATCAGGGTTTTATATATTGTGGTTGAGGCAGGGTTGGTAGAAGGTGGCAAGGCAGCAATAACTCCAACAGGTACGCCTATATCTATAGTCTTATTTTCTTTGTCTTCACTGATAATACCGACAACTTTCATATCCCTGATCTTCTTGTAGAGAAAATCACTGGCAAAAATATTTTTAACTAGCTTGTCCGGCCACTTGCCAAAGCCTGTTTCTTCCTGAGACAGAACTGCCAGTTCTCTGGCATATTTATATACCGTTTCAGCCATATGTCCGACAATTTTGTCCAACATTTCCTGAGAGAAGGTTGCCAGTATCTCTTGAGCCTCACGGGCATTTTCCACAAGAATTCGAGCCTCTTGGACGGAGAGCAAATCGTTGTCTATTCTATTCATATTTTCAATCACTCCCCCTTTCCAACGGCTGAATTATATTACTCAAGTGCCCTTTTACCAATCAAGAACATATCTGGCGATAATTTTTTCAACGTCAGGGTGCGGCCTGGCAATGACATTGGAGGAATAGATTTTTCCGACTTTGCTAGCTTCTTTAACGCCGGCTTCAACTGCTGCTTTCACCGCACCCACATCGCCGCGAATTACTACAGAAATCAAACCGGAAGCCACATTCTCATATCCTACTAATTCCACATCTGCTGCTTTGCACATTGCATCTGCAGCCTCCAGCACCGAAACCAGGCCATACGTTTCTATGAACCCTAAGGCACCATTTGTGTCCACGCGGACTCCCCTTTCCAAAAAACAATGTCACTCTTCATCAATGTCATGAACCGAAACAATCTTACCTACCCGACTGACGGGACGTGGCATCACATGGGAGGCTGTCACTTCGCCTATGGCTGCTGCTGCCGCTGCACCACTTTCTACAGCTGATCTCACTGCGGCTACGCTCCCTTTAACCATCACTGTAACAAGTCCCGAACCAACATTTTCATAAGAAACAAGAACAACATCAGCTGCTTTACACATAACATCTGCTGCTTGAATTGCCGGCACCATACCTCTCGTTTCCACAAGACCAAGTGCTTCTTCCCCAAAGTATTTCATCGAAACAACCCCACTTTTCTATAATTTAACGCACAAGGATTGTCGCATTATTGTCTTTTTCAACAAATTATGTACTTTTATAATATCGCATAGGCATATTATTTTTTTGAAGAATCAATATGTCTAATTGCATTATTATATCCAGCAAAAATATTTTATTGGACTTATAATTGTTTCTAGCACTTTATTGACTAATATTCTTGGATTGCCCTGTCATAACTTTTAAACATCCCTATGTACAAAGTAAATAAAAGGGTTACATAAGAATATAAACTTATGACCTGGCGTAGGATAACAATCAATACTTGCAAAATTGTTATTTAAAAAGCAGTAAAACCAATAACTATAATGGTTTTTACTGCTTTTTAAAATCTTGTACAATTTAAATTTAACTAGCTTAGTTTAACCATAGGAATACAGCATTCCAAATGCATTGATTTTGCTATTTTTTTTTGCTAAAGTTAATTACAAATAATCACAAAATCCAAGTTCAATTAAACTTGGTGGAGATATGTATGGAAATGGAAGAATTGGTTCAAGAAAAGCTGCGACAGGCTTTTCACGACGAAAAAATTGTGTTCGACAAATCAAGATTTGCCGGCGGGCTTACTAACTACAATTATATAATGGTTATTAATGGTATCGAGTATGTTATCCGGCAGCCTGGCGGTATGACCGAACAAATTATTGATCGTAAGATTGAAAGGGTCAATAACCATATTGCCTCAGAGTTAGGTGTGAACTCTGATTGCATTTTTTTTGATGAATCAAGCGGAATCAAGATAAGTACCTATATAAAGAATAGCTGTAATATGGCTCAGGCCGATCCCGGTTCTTTCCGCAACTTGGATTCGGTCTGCAGCATCATGAAAAAAATACATTCCTTTCCCAGAGGTTTTACAAATCATTTTGATTGGCAAAAGGAGCTTTCTAAGTACGAAGGGATCATCCAACAATTACACGGGAGTTTTTTCTTTGACTATCAATACTTAAAGGAACAGCTAATCTTCTTTGTCCAAAAAAATATCGAAAGTACAATTCTTACGCCATGTCACAATGACACAGTGCCGGAAAACTTTATTATGGATGGCAATGGCCGAACGTATTTGGTCGACTGGGAATATTCCGGAATGAACGATCCTTGCTGGGATGTAGCAGCCTATATTCTTGAATCAAAACTAACCGAAGAAGCTATCCAGTATTTAGTCCAAAACTACTTTGGCTATTCACTTACCACAATGGAGGAACTTAAAATAAAAGGGTTTATGATGGCCCAAGATTTACTTTGGACAGTTTGGGCCTTAATCAGACATTACAATGGCGAAGATTTTCTGGAATATTGTTGTTTTAGGTATGAGCGCTTTCGAAAAAATATCAGACTTGTCCACCAATCTCCCCAGTGCTCTATAGCCAGTATGGTTACGGGATCAAGTGATTCTTAGCTTCAGAAAAACATTGGGCCATTCTTATTGAACTTAACACTATCTGTTACCCTGCCTGTCATATGGCAGGGTTTATTTTTTCCATGCAACCCACTCAAGCAGAATAAAGAAGTTGCCGCAAGAATTTAGGGTTTGAATTTCCACAAAAATAAGAGCGTTGTCTAGGCGCTCTCAACATAATAACCTTTTTTTCTACTTTTTGCTTCATACAATATTTGATCCGCTTTGTTCAGAAGATCATCGTACTTAAGGGTCCAGTCCTCAATCCATAAAAGTCCGCCTGAAATCGTTATTGGCTTGAGGGAACCGTCTGGAAATGCGTTTAAATCTTTAGTCAAGCCCTCGTAAAAGTTATCCATCTCCATCCTTATAGCATCCTTATCCTCAAAGCCAAATAGGAAAAGAACAAATTCATCTCCGGAACGTCTCCCTAAAACACTGGATTTTCCTCCTATTTTAGAAAGATGTAATACCGCTCTGTTGATATACGAGTCTCCCCATTGATGCCCATAAGTGTCATTGATTTGCTTAAGATAGTCAAGATCAAACATGATTAGTGCGGCCGTGCCCTGTGAACTGGCGCTTTCTATAATATTTTCAATGCGGCGTTGAACTGCCTTTCTATTATATATCATGGTCAGGGGATCATAATCCCGTTCCATTTTAATCTTGTTTTTCTCCAGAATCTCTTGTGTTACATCGCTTACAACACCCATAGTACTATTCTCGTTTTTTACCAACTTCACTTTGACATATTTAGTGGGATCCGCACCTATTTGGTAAACATTCTCATCCTCTTTTTCTGGATTATTGAGTTTTTGCTTAATGTGTGCTATAAATTTCTCTTTATTCTGAATAATCTCAGACATGAGAGCACTGTCTATTTCAAGAATTGATGGCAATTGATCCGTCATGAACACATGGCTGGAATCACGTTTAATTTCAAAAACACCAATTGGGAAATCAGCCAAATCGATTATTTTTGACATCTTGACGGTAGACTCAAGCAATTCATTATTGGCATTTTCCATTGCGCTGGACAAACCATCAATTTCGGTCAACCCCGTTGGGTTAAGCCTAAGTGCTTTGTTGTTAGCGCTTTCTCGCACCTGCTTAACAAGTTGAGTTATTGGTTTTGTGAATCGATAGCTGATGAAATACCCTCCAACTATTCCAATTGCAATGGATGCCAATAGGGACATTCCTAGGATTTGTTGGATTTTATGGACATAATTAAGAAGATGATTTTCTGTCATTAAGCCTACTAAGTACCAAGACTCTTCCTCAAAGGGTGTATTGAATTTATAAAGTCCTATTCGTTCCAGACAAGCGTATATCTTTTCTTCACTATTGTGATTTTCTACACGATAAATATTTCGATTCTTATCAACTTCAGTCAAGGCGAATGATTCCTCTGCTCTGATCATCCGTTTTTGTAAGGCACCGACCATTAAAATCGGCTCAATTTTGTTAGCTCCTGCATTGCTGTAGCCGATCAAATAGCCCATTGAATCCCTGGGCTGTAAGTCTATGGCGGGTAAAAATTGATCAAAGTAATTCACAGATATTTCTACACCAATGACACCTCGTAAAACTTTATCCGCATCAAAAAGCGGCATTGTGTATGTTATTATCGGCAAATCATCAGGAAAAAGTTTAAAAGGAGGACTCCAGTAGCCCAACAAGTTGGCATTAAAGGTTAGAGGAGCCTTAGAAAATGGCTTTTCAAAAAACTCTCTGTTGCTTTCATCAAATTTCATGTCATATTTCCAGGATTGATCCATTGGTATTTTTTGTTTTTTTGCCAAATCTGAAGGCCCAAGAAGCAGGTATAAATCTTTACTTGTATAATCATTCCAAAGTGGATCATAGTCACGAATATACAGGGCAGGATACTTTTCCGATTCTTCTTTTTTCAAAATAATAAAGGCACCCGTGGTCTGAGTCGTCCTCAGCATATTAATCAATTCGTCAATTGATTCATCGAAAAAGGCCTTACTCGATGAAGTATCAGAGAGATTTCTGGAAAACTTATTGATAAAGGGTGTCATATTAGTCCAGCGGTTTTTCATTTCCCTCTGGACACTATCATTACGATTGTGAACTTTGTCATAAAATGACTGGTAAGCATTCTCTTGGGCCTGACTGAGCACCCCTCCTGCTATCAAGGTTCCTGTCAAAAGAATTGCTTGAATAACTATCAATACAATAACAAAACTGGTCATACGAAATAATATTGATTTTTTATCCATCCCAATTTTCTTCATTACAAGCTTTTCTTTCATCACTCACCCAAGATCAAAGACCCTTCTTTTTTTATTTGCTCATACCACCTGTCAAATTGAGAATCTGAAACTAAAGAATCAATAACTTTTGTGCGCTCTTCTCCGTTTGCGACACGTTTATCCAACAATTCCAGATCCCGTGTGATTTTATTGAACAGATTACTTTCCAGAAGCAATCGCATCTCATAGCTTCCCTTAAAAGGTTTATTGAAATATAAGATGTGTGTTTGAAACATTTGAAGAGTCGAGTCTATCATCTCCGGGATAGCTCTATTGCTTGAACCTATTTTTGTCTGTTCTTCCTGCAGCAGCTTCCCATTTAGCGATTCATTCATAACCGGGAAATAACCGGTGGAAACTGCAAACTCGATGTTTTGTGAGGGTTCCGTAAACCACTTGAGAAAGACCCCGGCAGCAAACTCATGGGCCTTGTCACTCTTAGTCACACACATCCCAGCACCTTGCTGAAAAGCATAGGGTTTACCCTTGCTAAAATAAGGATAAGGCAATGTCATAGGTTCAATGGGATAAACTTCATCCTGCTGCACCGTCACTTCCGTGGGAAAGTAACCGGATCCAGCCGTAGAACCTGTATAAGCCAGCACAGTGCCGGTTTTTGCGTCATCAGAGCTGAAACGGCCACTCTTTTCAAAATAACCTTTTATGTAAGGAATATAATAGTAATCCCAGATAGTCTTGGCCACGTTTTCAGTAAAATTCAGGCGAACTGAGTCATCTTCAAAGCTGTAGATTTCCGTTCCCAGCTGCATTCCGGATAGAAGCATATAATTTGCGCTGGAATCGATACCTAGGAATGCTTTGCCTGTATGTTCCCGATACAATTTAGAAATCTCGATTAAGCCTTCCCAGGTCTTCAACTTTTGGATATCAGCACCTGTTTCTTGAGAAAACTTGTCCCAAAATGTTTTGTTAACATACAATATTTCAGAAGATTTGGCGATGGGGAGAATCTTCAAATGCTGTTCTTTTCCAAAGCGCCCCTCCTTCAAGAACTCTGCTCTGTATCGTTCTAATTCCTCTTTAGAGAAAAGTTCCTCCAGATTTGCCAGTTCGGTAACCGTTTGGATTCGATAGGCATTGTCGGGATAGGCCATAAAAATATCCGGCAACCGTTGAGAACCAATATTTTTATTGGCAGCGTCGTAAACTGCGTTGGCAAGTTGCTCTACATCGCCTAAACTTTGTGCGTCCACGACGATCCCTCTTTGCACTCCTACTGTTTCATTAAAATTTGCCACTAAGGCGTCAAATGTATCTTTGATATGACCATTATAATAATGCCATACAATAACTGTAACCGGTTTCGAAGGATCCAGTGGTTCTTTGTCATGATGAATGAGATTACACCCGGGAAGGAGTAGCAACATTGCTGCTACTACGAATAGAATCAGCCCTTTTCCCCTCATATGAAGCCCCCATTACATATATTTCGCACATGGTTATTACTATATTGTACCATTCAATCTACCTCCTTTCTACAAGATCCATTCTTTTTATTCCAAATATGATTTGAGGCACCAGAAATGAATATTGCCAATAACATAATACGATTCTTGTGAAAGATACTGGTAATATCAAATCGCAATTCGCCAATAGTAATGACGAAGTGGGCTTGCGGGTAAAAAAATAAAGAAATAACTCAGTGAAACTAGCAAAGTAAAGGGTAAGAACTCTCTGAGCATTTCGCACAGTGGATTCTTACAATTATGGAGGGGGGAGCTCAACCCCTCGTCAAGCGTTCTACGAATTTTTTATATATCCTGCCAATAAGTAGTAAGTTTTATAGGAGTATACATCGAGCATTAAGAATACTTACTCCGGCCTATATTCACCCTTTTTTCCAGCTGGAATCCCAGCTCACTGAGCTTAAGGATTCAATAGTATTTGAGATTTATGAACCTTCCCGTTAAAAAATGTATAGTATTGCCATTATGTAAAATACTACCATGTATACTCTAGAGAATTGGAAGGAAACCTCTTTGAAGTTACGCACTCTGTTATTACTAAGCATCCCGTCCTTCATATTATTTGTAGGAATTACCTTAATTTCAGCAAGGCTCCCAGCTTCCATGCCGGAACAAGCTGTGGCTGGAAAGCTCATCTGGCAAAAAAACAACTGCGTCAGCTGTCACACTTTATTTGGTCATGGTGGCTATGAAGCAGATGATTTAACACACATTACCGCTACGGAGACTTCTGAATACCTTATCAACTATCTTGTTCAGGCTCCTGTTATGCGCCCTCATAAATACGCCCGTCACCCGGCCTTGGATGAAATTGATGCCGAGAACTTAGTGAACTATCTGGAATTTGTACACACTATACCCACTTTGGGATGGCCTCCTCAACAAGAACAAGTGGAGGATGACTCATGAATCAATCCATTGCCTCAAAGCAGAAATTTTTGGCCCAAGTAATTAGTCGTAGGTATTGTTTATCCGCAGTATGCTTATTTGCCCTGCAAAGCGTTGTGGCCTTGATGGGAGCACTGGATTTAGTGATATCCGATTTGCCTTCGCCTATCCCCTTTGAGTACGGAAGAGCAATTCATCTGGCTCTGGCAGATTTTTGGCCACTCATCGGTACTATGGGTATGGTTTACTTTTTCATCACGGCTGAGCTTAATCGGGAGATCCATTCTCCCAGGTTAGCCCGCTGGCAATACTGGGTAGTCATGTTATTTACCCTCTCTATCTTTGGAACCCTAGCCCTAAGACTAGGTAATGGCCGAGAATTCCTCGAAGGGAAACCCATTTTTTACCTCGGCATATGTCTGGCATTGACACTGGCCTCATACAATCTAATCCGAACCTTATTAACAGATAGACAAAACATTACTCCTGCTGCTGCGACTATGACTGTAGGAATGATCTTCCTGTTGTTGCTGTTGCTGCCTAACACAATCACTTTCAGCAACCCAATCGTAGATGAAGCAACCAAGTTCTGGGTTGTTCATTTATGGGAGGAAATGGCCTTTGAATTGACTTCCGTAGGTTTTATTGCCACCTTTTTCATTGTTTCTGGCCTAGCCAATCGTACACAAATTGAAAAATGGCTTTATTTAGAGGCTGCTTTAGCAATAGTCGGGGGGTTGTATGGTACCGGACATCATTATTACTGGATCGGGTTTCCTGCCGTTTGGTTAGTACTGGGCTCGTTAGTAAGTCTAGTAGAGGTTATTCCTGTGGGCATGTTGGTACATATGACTTATAAAGGTTTAAAATCAAAAAAAATTCGCAGTCGGCGAGAAAAGCTTACTCTGTGGTTGTTGCTTAGCAGCGTGTTTTATCATATTACGGGTGCATCACTTCTAGGCTTATTTATTACCATACCTTGGGTTAATCTTTATATGCACGGAACGTATTTTACATCTGGTCATGCTCATTTAGCCTTATTCGGAAGCTTAGGATTCGTAGTCTTAGCAGGGTGTTATTATGTCCTGAGCCAAGGGAGTGAACCAACACTCAAAGAGTATAAGGGCGGAGTTCTGGCCGTGATAATTCTCAATATTGGCCTGATAATCATGTCCTCAGCTCTACTGGCTGCTGGCCTCAAAGAGACTTATCTCTGGCGGGTCTTAGGTATGGATTTTATGGATGTCCATTTGCTCCTTAATCCCTATTTGATCGTGCGAGTGCTGGGTGGGACTATGTTTGCATTGGGGGATCTTCTTTTATCTTGGTACATTTTTAAGGTCTGGCGGGCGACAAAGTCTCATAAGTAGTGAAGGCAAATAATTCAACGTCAGTTACGAGGTTAAGAAATGCAGATTACCATAACAAGTTCATTCTGGTTGTTGCTATTAATCCTGTTGATAGCTCTTCAATTACTTCTGGTAATTATCCTTATTACGAAACCCTTTTTGCGCTATCTAATAGGGTTGCAGATCAAGGGTTTTTCGGACAGACTCCTTTCTGATAAATATACTCAAAATCTCATGGAATTGTGGCCAGCAGGAAAACGAATTTCAGTTTTAAACATTCTGGAAATAGGCCTTCGTGCTCAGAATGGTAAAATCATAACCCGGCCTCTTGGTTCCCCTAAGCATTTTCCCGGCTTCGATAGTCTTATGTTTGCTCCACAGATTATGACAAGGCTCTCCTTACCTGAAGGTACTCAGATAGACATGCAGGTAACTATTGGTCCAAAAGCTTATAAGCCCATGACTCTCGATATCCCCATTATAATTGGGGCAATGGCTTATGGCATAGCACTCAGTGAAGAAGCCAAAAGAGCTTTAGCTAGAGCTGCTAAAACTCTAAAGACTTCCACCTGTTCTGGGGAAGGCCCCTTTCTGCCCGAGGAGCGAATGGAAGCAGGAAAATACACGTTGCAAATTTCCCGCTGGGCCTGGGGGGCTAGGACTCAGGAACAAATTGACTCTGCCGATATGTTGGAAGTTCAAATGGGGCAAGGTTCTGATATGGGGGCAGTCACTATCGATGCCGTAGAATTTCAAGGTCGGGCGCAAGAACTCTCGGGCCTAGCCCCTGATGAAATGGCTATTGCTTTTCCGGCACCTCCCGGTGTTCAAAAACAAAGAGATTGGCCTAATTTCATGAAAAGTCTACGGGAAAAAGCTAACGGCATTCCTATTGCCTTGAAAATTATGGCAACAGGACACCTTGAGGATGATTTGGCGGCTGCACTTAAACTAAAGTTTGATGCAGTTATTATTGATGGTGCCCAAGGCGGCTCCCACGCCACCACCCCCATTAAACAAGATGATTTTGGCATCCCCAGCCTGTTTGCTTTAGTTCGGGCTGTACGGTTTTTGGAGAAAGAACGCGCCCGAGACCGGATAAGCTTAATCATTGCCGGAGGGTTCTTTACTCCCGGAGAGTGTCTAAAGGCTATGGCTCTAGGTGCAGATGCAGTCTATATGGCTACTGTTCCTCTCCTAGCCCTGACTCATAGCCAGGTCAGTAAAGTAATACCCTGGGAGCCTCCTACGACATTAGTGTTTTATGACTCTCCCTCTAAGGGTAAACTTGATATTGAACAGGCAGCGACAAGTGTCGTTAACGTCATAACCTCTATGGTTTTAGAAATGGAAGAAGGCATGCGTGCCCTTGGAAAGGCGTCCTTAAAAGAGCTAAATCCTGATGACTTAGTTGCCTTAGATTCTCTGAGCGCCGAAGTAACTGGCGTGAAGCGAATATACTAGTAGGGTGCGTTATTCATAACGCACCCTACATTTTTAACTAGTGAATTCTGTCCAAAACCTAATAGTCGCCAATCACGTTAAGGGTTCAATGGCATTAGATTTATAGACTCCAATAAAACGCTCTACCAGGACAGGGTCAAACTGGGCACCAGAACATCTTTCCAATTCTGCTATTGCCTGTTCCATTGTTCTTGGTTGTGATCTATAACTTCGTGGGGAAGTAATCGCGTCAACAGTATCTGCAACACTTACGATTCTGGCTAAAAATGGAATAGAACCCCCTTTTAAGCCTTCTGGATAACCTCTACCATCAAAACGCTCATGATGATATTTTATAATTGGTAAAATTTCACGAGCAAATTTTAACTTAGAACATATTTCCACACCACGTCCAGGATGAGATTTCATGATAGACCATTCGTCTTGGGTTAGCGCAGAAGGCTTATTTAAAATAGCATCGGGAATACTTATTTCCCAATGTCATGCAAGATAGCTGCCCTTCATAGATTAACCTTTTCCTTATCACTTAACCTCAGGTTCTCTGCAAGCGCCATAGGAAACTTCGCGACTCGTTCCGAATGTCCATGTATATGGGTATCAGGTTATTGTTCTTTATTCTTTTTATTCAAACTTCGAGTTTGCACTTTTTGGGTTTTCATGCAAAAACCCTACCTGTTTCATGTTTTCAATAATTTTCCCAAGATATCCATGAGTCAAATCAGGCCACTCAAAATCAAGGCTTTTTAAATAGTTAATAGTTTTTAACGAATTAACGTTGAAAGAAGGAGTAAGGGTTAACGTTCCTTTCATAATCAAATCCGTTACAATTCCATTTATCACTACTTGGTCACTTTCAGATTTTGATAGGGATATGATAGCTTCAGTATACTCTTTCAGGGATATACATTTTATGTACATCCCATATAATTCCAATATTTTCAAGAAACTTTCTACTTTAATTGTTTTATGGTTGAACAAATGAAATATAAGCAGTTTTGGAGAACTACTCTGCAATATAGAAATTATTGCTCTTGCACAGGAATCTACAGGTGTGAATTCGATGTATTCGTCGAGAATATTTTCAGGAAAAAGCCTGATTGTAAAGATACTTTTCAATTTCTATAAAATGCATTTTCTTCAATGTTGACCTGAAACTGTCCGTCAGAGATACGGCTAGTTAAGATCCCCACTCTAAATATTGTAGCTTTTAATCCTTTTTCAACTTCTTCCAATATAAGGCTTTCCGCCTCAAATTTGCTTCTTACATAAACATTGCTTTTGTAGTCCTGACCATTATACAAGTCATTTTCAGTAAAGTCTTTTATAAATACTTTCTCACTCATAAAGTTGCCTGAGACACTGGTGGTAGAGATAAAGCTCAAATGCATATCATTTTCACGGCAAAAATCAACTATTTCCTGAGTACCATTAACATTTATTCGTTCAAAATCTGAATAACTGCCATAATGCTTGACCATAGCAGCAGCATGGATCACAGATGTTACATTTCCAACTAGTTCTTGATACTCATCTGATAGAAGTCCAAATCTTTTCTTGGTGATGTCCCCGTTCACCAGAATGATTTTTTGATTGATCAATTCACTGGCAACTTGAGGAAAATAGAAGTAAAGCGAATCTCTAAATCTTCTTTCAAAGTCTGCCCCTCGCACAATACAATATACCTTAGCCACCAGTTGATTATTTAAAAGCTCTTTCAGAATATGGATACCTAAAAATCCTGTCGCTCCCGTTAATAAGATACTCCCAGTGTTAACCTCGCCTTGAACAATAAACCGATTTAAGACTTCAAAATAACTCGGAACATGACTCATGTAAACGCTTGTTTTTTTGTTTTGATAGGTAACATAATCCCGTTCCTTAATTTCTAAAGAAAGGCTTCTGATGGTGGGATGTTCGTAAAATTCTTGGGCAGATATCTTCCAGGCTTCAGATAATGAAGAGGAGAGTATTTCTAGAATTGCCAAAGAATCTCCACCGAGCTCAAAAAAATCATCATCAATTCCTACTTTAATTACATTAAGAGTTTTACTCCATATATCAGCCATTCGTTGCTCGATACCATCCCGCGGTGCAATATATTCATTAGCCTTAACATCTTCGCTCCAAGTAGGATTTGGCAATGATTTACGATCAACTTTCCCGTTGGGGGTTAAAGGAAGTGCCGGTAGCCAAATAAACCGATTGGGAATCATAAATTCAGGCAAGTAACCCATCATATGTTGTCGCAACTCAGATACGGGCAGTTCTACACTGCCAACCAGAAAAGCACAAAGCAATGCCCTATCCAGATGTTGATATGTGGTAACAACAGCTTGTATAATATCTTCATTTTTTAATAGACATTCTTCTATCTCACTCAATTCAATACGAAAACCTCTGATTTTGACCTGATTATCATTTCGCCCAATATATTCGATCTCGCCATTTGCCAGCCACTTTCCTAAGTCACCGGTTTTATACATTCTCGTCCCTGGAAAAAAGGGGTTGGATAAAAATTTCTCATTAGTTAACTCAGGCCTGTTAAGATAACCCCGTGCAACGCCTTCCCCTGCGATAAATATTTCACCTAATATGCCGATGGGAACAGGCGTCTGATATTTATCTTGAATATAAAACTTGGTATTCCCTATAGGTCTTCCGATGGTAAGTTGGTCTGCATCATCAAGTCTTTTTGTTGAAGACCAGATTGTTGTCTCCGTCGGTCCATACATATTGTAGATCTGGGCTTTCGTAATCTTTTTAAGCCTTGATAATAAGGATTGAGGGAAAACTTCACCCCCAACCATTATTAGCGACAACTGGTTTAGGCAAGTTGAGGAATTCAGCATTATGTTCAGCCTTGCAGGAGTTGCTTGTAGCACGTCCACTTGGTATCTTACTATCAAATCAGACAACAAGCGTGGGCTTGCTAGTTCCTCGTTATTGGCGATTATCACTCTCAGACCTACAATTAGAGGCAATAATGTTTCCATAAAAAATATATCAAACGATAGAGTAGTTATTGAAATTATCGTCTTATAGGTAAAGTCAATTTCCTTAGTTATAGAATGGACGAAATTGCTTATAGCCCTATGCTCGATCATTACACCTTTAGGCATTCCAGTCGATCCTGAGGTATAAATAAGATAGGCCAAGTCATTGGGCCTCAGGGTACAGACTAAGCCATCAGCAGTGCCTTCCCATATTTCCGAATTACTAAGATCAATAACTTCTACCTCTGTCTTCAAGTGATTATGGTTAGAACAATTAGTCAAGAGGAAGCGACAATTGCTATCTCTTAACATATGCTCGATTCTTTCTCGGGGATAGCTGGGATCAATAGGCAAATAAGCTGCTCCAGACTTTAATATGCCTAATATTCCAACAACCAGATCAAAGGATCGGTCCACGCTAAAACCAACTATCTCCTCTTTGGCGACACCCTTCTTTAACAAGAACCTGGCTAATTTATTTGATCTATTATTTAATTCCTGATAGGTTAATTGATTATTTTCGAAAACAAGAGCAATTTTTTCAGGAATCTTTCTTACGGTTTCCACAAACAGATGAATGATAGTTTTCTCTGGTTGGAATTCCATTTCCGTTTGGTTAAACATACTTAGAATTAGCTGCTGTTCTGAGTCAGACAACATATTCAAATTACCAACACTTTTATTAGGGTATTTCATACCGTCTTGAACAAGGTTTAATAAAGATCTGTTGATATCCTCTATCTCTGCTTCTTTCAGTACATCTGTTGAGTAATCATAATCTAGATGAAATAATCCGATACTTTTCATTTCATTGATATTCACGCGTAAAGCATTGACCTCTTGACCATTGAAGTGGGATTCTAATTCAAATTCTATTTGACCCGGATCCAGATTTGCGTTAAGAAAAGTCAGCGTAAAATCAAATAAGTTGTCATTAACTTTCTGTGTTTTCCGAAATTGTTTGAGTATATTTACATACGGATAGCTACTGTACCTCAACATTGTAAGCCATTCAATGTTCAAATAATTCAAATATTCTTTAAAGCTTAAAGAAGGATCTAGATCAACTATAAAAGGTAAATTATTAAAAAATGCTCCTATAGTATTTTTTTCTTTTAGAGTCGTTCTATTTAAGACAGTAGTACCGATTACAATTTGCTCCCGGCCCTCTTTCTTCCAGAAATAAATTGATAAAACTGAACAAAAAAGGATAAATGGCGAAATCTTGTTTTGGTTACACACCTCATTTATCCTTGAAGAAATCTCTAGCGGTATACGGTAACTTTTTCTTCTAGCTTCAAGACTGCTAGATCCTCTCTTCATAAACAAATTAGTATCGGGCAGCACTTCGATTTTCCGCTGCCAATAATCCCTGTCAGTAAAAAACCTCGAGGAGGATAAATAATTATTTTCCTTTTTTATATATTCAACATAAGAAGGTTCATGAATTTCAAGAACCGCTTCATTGACTGAGCGTTGACAATTTTTAGCAACCTGATTTACTAATAAAATAATTGCCCAAAAATCTACAATAATATGGTGACATTTTATAAACAATCCACTTTCGTTGTTACTAAACTTAAGCATTGCAAAATAACAGAGATCGGAATCATAAAATTGAAATGCTCTTGTGGTGACATCTTGAGCCCACTGATAGTAATCTTCCAAACCTTTTTTATAACTAAAATCCAGTAATTCAACGGGATGCTCATTGTATTCCGGAAAGTATTGAAAAATATCATTAGATTCATTCTTCAGCCGAGTACGCAACGCATCATTTTGCATTACTACTAGGTTAATCGCATTATTCAAAAGATTGTTGTCCAGTTGGCCCTTAAATCGTATAGTAATCCCTAAATTTACATAACTAGGATTATGGTAAAATTTATCTATGATTGAGATTGACTTCTGGGCACTAGTTAGAGGATAGATGGTTATCTCTTTTTTCATGCTGATTCCTACCTTGCGTACTTCAGATATGAAAATACTTAATGATTTTCCCTATGTAAGATGTTAAGCTAACTGTTTTTTATCAATTTTTCCGGTGGGGTTTTTAGGTAAACTAGCTAAAATGACGACTTGCCTAGGACATTTATAATTTGCTAAGTGCCTGCGACAGTATAGTATGAATTCTTTAGGTTCTGCAGACTCCTGCCGTTTTAATACTATAAAAGCTTTCGGTACTTCACCCCTCTCTTTGTCAGGGCTTCCGATCACTGCTGCTTCCAAGACTTGAGGATGATTAAAAAGACATTGCTCTACTTCACCGGGATAAACATTCATGCCTCCAACGAGTATCATGTCTTTCTTTCTTCCTACAATATATACATAACCTTCCTCATCAATTTTAGCTAAATCTCCGGTGTGGAACCACCCTCCCCTTAATGCTTCAGCAGTTGCCTCGGGCAGGTTTAAATAACCTTGCATTACATTAGGTCCTTGAACACAAAACTCTCCAATTTCTCCTTGAGGAAGTTCTTGATCATGATCATTGACAACTTTCACATTAACGCCATCTAAGGCCGGTCCTACAGAACCAGGTTTAATGGCCTGATATGACCCAATACATGCAACGGCCTCAGAAGGGCCACTCCCTTCAACAAGGGGAATACCATATCTTTTTGTGAATTCCTTTATTATCTCTACGGAGAGAGGCGCTCCTCCGCTCAGGCAAATTCTCAAGGAGGACATATCATAATTGTGTTCTTGGGAAAGAGCTGCTAATAAAGCCGAATACATAGCCGGAACTGCACAGAAATAGCTTATTTTCTTTGAAGCTATTTCACTTAAGACTGCATTTGGTATGAACCGAGGTAAGATTGTAAAAGATCCGCCTATGAAAATTGGCATTAACATATTCGTAAATTGTGAAAATGCATGAGAAAGAGGAATGACACACAAATTATGATCGTCTTCTCTAATATCCATCCTTGTTATTAAGGCATAGGTAATAAATATCAGATTACCATGCGATAAAAGGGCACCTTTTGGTCTGCCACTTGTACCCGAGGTATAAAGACAAACTGCTAAATCGCTTTCTTCAACATTCCTATCAACTGGCTCGGCTTCTTTTTTTAGGAGCTCTTCAAAAGAAACAATTCCCTCTTCTTTTCTCCCACCGATTGCGATTATGTTTAAATCAGATTTCTCAGCTCTTACTTCTCTAATCATAGGTAGCAATTCCTGATCTATTATTAGCAATTTGACTTTGGCATCATTTAAGATGTAATGTATTTCATCAGCTTTATATAAAGGGTTTAGTGGCACTACAGTACCAGCTGCTCGAAGAATGGCAAAATACATCCGTACAAAATTAGGACAATTGCCCAGGACCAGAGCAACTTTTTCATTTGGTTTCAACCCAAAGTCCATGAGCCCTTGAGCTAGGTTATTTACTTCCTTATCTAATTGACTGTACGAAATACTCTCATTTTCATAATACATAACTGTTTTATCTGGAAGTATTTGAGCAGTTTTACTTAAGATTCTATCAACAGACTTAACATTTCCCATAATTCATTCCTTCTGGTATTTTATCTTGGATAATGTTCATTAAATCACCGATGGTTCTAATTTTAAATAGCTCTTCATTACTAATTGCTATTGCAAACTCATCCTCTATGGCATTAACCATGACTGGGATATCCAACGAATCAGCGCCTAGGTCATCGATTACTTTTGTTCGTTCATTTAATTCTCCTTCGTAAATAAACTGCTGGTCAACAATTTTTTTGATTTTTGCTAAAATCATCCCTTTTTGAACCTCCTAAATAGATACAGTCTTCCTCGTATATCATTTAATTTAGCAATTAGTACTTAGCTTTCTTGATCCTGAGTATCCTCACAGCTCGTATCCTATTCAATTATATCAGAAGTTGGGTTTTTAGGAAATAAAAGTCAAAACTTCATAAAAAAACAGTCCTTTCGGACTGTTATTAGTAATTTTCATAATAGCACATTTGGTCATCTGCGAAAAACTTCTGATCAAAGGCTACTCTTATGCGAATATGGCTCCCTCGACAGCCTTAATCAACTGAGATAACTAGATTATTACTTATACAAATGACAGGCAACAAAGTGTCCCGGAGAAACTTCTTTAAACACCGGTTCATGGTGCTTACATTGATCAAGTTCCTTAAAACATCGAGAACAGAAACGGCAGCCTGCGGGAGGGTTAATTGGACTTGGTACATCCCCCTGCAAGATAATCCGTTCTTTTTTATTTTTCGGATTAATTACCGGAATAGCAGATAACAAGGCTTGAGTATAAGGGTGCATTGGGTTAGCATAAAGCTCCTTTTTTGGTGCAATCTCCACCAACTTACCCAGATACATTACCCCCACTCGGTCACTGATATGTTTAACTACGTTTAAGCCATGAGCGATAAACAGATAGGTAAGCCCAAACTCTTCCTTCAAATCACTTAGGAGATTTAACACCTGGGCTTGAATGGATACATCTAGAGCTGAAACCGGTTCGTCACAGACAATCAGCTTTGGTTCCACTGCCAATGCACGAGCGATGCCTACACGCTGGCGCTGACCGCCGGAGAATTCGTGAGGGTAGCGATTACGTTGGTGACGAGCTAGTCCTACACAGTTCAAGAGATAAATAACTCGTTCTTCAACTTTATTCTTCGGCAGCAGATTGTTGATGACAATCGGTTCAGCAATAATATCTCCAATTGTCATTCTAGGATTCAAAGAAGCATAGGGATCCTGAAAGATCATCTGGATATCCTTGCAATAGGAACGACGCTTCTCCTCATCGAGAACTGTTAGATCCTTACCTTCAAATAATATTTTACCATTTGTCGGTCTGTAGAGATTTACAAGGATTTTGCCCAGGGTTGTTTTACCACAGCCAGATTCTCCAACCAAGCCAAAGGCTTCCGTTTTGTTAATGGTAAACGACACTCCGTCAACTGCTTTTAAGGCAGTTACTGGCTTGCCAAAAAAGTTAGTGTCAATAATGAAATGTTTTGACAGGTTTTGAATATCCATCAACACTTCGTTCATTTTATAGCCAATCCCCCTTCCATTGCGCCGACAGAAGCTGAGGTTGCACCTATGCCACCACAAGTTATACTTTCTGATTCGTATAAAAAGCAGCGCACCTTGCGTCCCGACATTTCTCTCAGCTCAGGGATTTCTTTAGTACAGCGTTCCGTACTGTGATCGCAGCGATCGGAAAAAGCACATCCCGACGGCATATTGAGGGGGTTGGGAACCATGCCTTTAATCATATACAAGCGCTCATCACTGTCATCGTCAATCTGAGGAATAGATTGCAGCAACCCCACTGTATAAGGATGTAAGGGACGTTCAAACAAGCTTCTGACATCTGCCTCTTCCACAATCTTTCCACAGTACATAACAATAACCCGATCGGCTGCTTCGGAAACCACGCCTAAATCATGAGTAATTAGTAAAACAGCCATATTGAACTTTTCTCTCATACGATAGAGCAATTCCAGGATCTGGGCTTGAATAGTAACATCTAAGGCAGTAGTAGGCTCATCTGCTATTAACAGTTCAGGCTCGCAGGCCAGAGCCATAGCTGTCATTACCCGCTGACGCATACCACCGCTCATCTGATGAGGAAAATCGTTTGCCCGTTGGGCAGCTGATGGTATTCCTACCGTATCCAGCATTTCAATTGTCCGAGCCAAAGCCTCTTTCTTGGAGATCTGCATATGGGTCATAATGCTCTCCATAATCTGATCTTTAATGCGCCAGACCGGATTCAGGGAAGTCATTGGTTCCTGAAAAATCATGGATATATTGTTGCCACGAATTTTTTTCAGTTCTTTATTACTCATCTTATTTAAATCCTGAGATTTAAAGAGAATTTCCCCATTAGCAATTCTGCCGGGCTTCTGTAAAAGACCCATAATGGAAAGGGAGGTTACACTTTTTCCTGAACCGGACTCGCCGACAATGGCCAGAATTTCGCCTTTATCTATCGTAAAGCTGATATTATCTACTGCCTTGACAATGCCTCGTTTCAGCTTAAACTCCGTACTTAAATTTTTAACTTCCAGCAACATCCTGTACACCGCCCTTATTTTATTCTGGATTTGGGATCAATGGCATCCCGCAGCCCGTCCCCGAGTAGGTTAAAGGCCAGCACAGTGATCGTGATGGCGATACCGGGAAAAATCAGTGTATAAGGCGCGGTAAAAATAAAGCCTCTCGCCCGGCCAAGCATGTCACCCCACTCAGCGAATGGAGGCTGAACGCCCAGACCCAAAAAACCAAGAGCTGCGGTATCCAGCACTGCGCTGGAAATACCTAAAGTAGCTCTGACGACAATCACAGAAATGACATTCGGTAAAATATGCTTATAGATAATGCGGCTTGATTTATTTCCAATGACTTTAGCTGCTTGTACAAAATCATTCTCTTTAACCGAGAGAATACTGCCTCGTACAATTCGCGCATACTCGGGAATGGACACCAAGCCAATGGCAATAATCGCCTTGTCCAATCCTTTACCCAAAGCTGCCATGAAGGCAATAGCCAGCAAAATCGACGGTATAGCCAGCATCATATCCATTACCCTCATAATGACCGTGTCCGTCTTGCCACCTCGGTAACCGGCCACAGCACCTAGAATAACACCAATTGTCAGGGAAATAGCAACCGCTGCAACCCCAACAAAAAGAGATATTTTCGTCCCATCAAGGATTCGGCTGAACATGTCTCGGCCTAATTGATCTGTCCCAAACCAATGGGTGGAATTAGGATGAATAAAGGCTTTACTCATATCAGAATAATTAGGATCATAAGGCAATATTTGTTTGCCCATCAGCTCACTGACCCAGACTGTAAAAGCTATAAGCACTAGGAATGCAATTATTATCAGGCCGACTACTGCAGCTTTGTTCTGTCTGAGAGTTTCCCACATGACTTTCAGCTGCGATTCCGGTTTCTCCACGTATTCTGCAGCCTGCAGCGAATTTTCATTAGGATTCGAACTATCCTTTGTCTTCATACAAGCTACACCTCTTTCTTAGAATATTTAATACGCGGATCAAGGAATCCATAAACCACATCGACCAATAAATTCATTAGGACAAAGATAGTTGCTACAAGCAAGACCACACCCTGTACTACGGGGAAATCCGACTTGAGAATACAGGCCACAGTATAGGCACCAATTCCCGGCCAGGAGAAAACCGTTTCCGTGAGCACAGCTCCACCGAGTAAACTCCCCAGCTGCAAACCGATAACTGTTATGATTGGAATTAATCCGTTACGTAAAGCATGTCTGACGATTACGCGGTTTTCATCAATTCCTTTAGCTCTGGCAGTGCGAATATAATCCTGCTGCAAAGTATCTAACATACTGGAACGAGTCATTCTGGTGATTATGGCCATAGAATACATGGCTAGGGCACTGGCAGGCAAAATTATGTGCCGCAAAGCGTCCTTAAAGGCGTCCATGTTACCGGTCATCAGACTGTCCACCAAATAAAATCCCGTAACTCGGATAGGCTGTAAGAGGGGATCGATCCTCCCATTGGAGGGAAGCCAGTGTAAAACCCCCGAAAAAAGGATGATAAGCAGAATACCTAGCCAGAAAATAGGCATGGACACTCCGACCAGCGCCAACAACATACCGGCATTATCAAAAATAGAGTTCTTTTTAACCGCAGAAATTACACCTATAATGATGCCAAATATGGAGGCTAGGACGATTGCTACAAGAGCCAACTCGATGGTGGCGGGAAAACGCGTCAAAATCTCTTTAGTCACTGAGGTTTTAGTATAGTAGGAGGTACCTAAGTCACCTGTCAGGGCACCTTGCAGATAATTGAAGTACTGTAGGTAGATCGGATCATTCAGGCCATTAGCCTGACGCCAGGCATCCACAGTTTGCTGCGTTGCGTGCTGTCCCAAAACAATCGGGGCGGGATCAGGTGAAAACACGCGCATGATGAGAAAAACGATAATGGATACCCCTATCAGCACGGGAATTAACATCAAGATTCGTTTTAAGATATATTTGAGCATCAGCAACAACCTTTCGACAAAAACAAAACCGGGAACCGGAGTTATCCGGTTCTCGGCAGTCTTAAATTATTTAGAAGTATACAAAGATCTTATTTCTTCGCTACCCCGGCAAACGGAGTGATGCCAGTCATATGGAAATAGAAATTCTCGACATTAGGTCTGTAGGCACAAAGTGTTTGAGCATGAGAAATTGGGAGCCAAGCAGCATCTGTAGCAGCTATTTTTTCCAGTTGAGTGTAAACTGCGTTTCGATCTGCTCCTGCAGGAATGGTTAGACCTTTGGCAATTAAGCCGTTGAATTGCTCATTTTTATAGCGGGCAATGTTCATAGTTGGGTCTTCAACTGATAAGAGATTTAAGAAATTATCTGGATCTCCATTATCCCCAATCCAGCCGTAGAAAGCTAAGTCAAAATCTCCGGCTTTAACTTTTTGCTTGTAGGTGGTCCAGTCGAAAGAATCAATTGTAACTGTAACACCGACTTTAGAAAGGTAGCCTTGAATTGCTTCAGCTAAAGATTGTCCGGTAGCTGAATTATAAGGTCTTGGGTTGGTATAAGTGATCATGTGTACTGAAGTCACTCCGGCCTCTTTCAAGGTCTTAGCCGCAGCTGTTGGATCATAAGATACTTGAGCGATACTCTTGTCATAACCTTCTACAAAGGTTGGCAGAATAGAATTAGCTGGTTCGGAATAACCTTGATACAAGCTCTTAACAAGTTCCGGAACGTTGATAGCCTGAGAAATGGCTGCGCGAACTTTTGAATTATCGAACGGCTTCTTAGAAGCATTATAAGCCATATAGTTAATATTCATTCCAGGAGCCTGGAAGATCTTGTTGCCAGCGTCTGTGATCTGTTTAACAACTGTAGAATCGATACCATCAATGATATCAGCTTCACCGTTGTTTAAGGCAACAACACGAGCTGAGTTGTCTTTAATGAATTTGAAGATGACATTTTTAGTAATTGCCTTGGTACCCCAGTATTCTTCATTGCGCACTAAGACTATGTTTTGATCTTTTTCCCATTTGACAAATTTGTACGGACCGGTACCTACAGGTACTTGGTTAACATTATTATTATTTTCTTTTAAGGCTTTTGGGCTGATGACAGGTGCACCCATAATCATTGCTAAATTATTGAGCAGCGGTGTGCTGGGAGATGTTAAATTAATTTTAACTGTATTAGCGTCAACAACCTCGACGTTCTTTACAGAACCGTAAACGAAAGGTGCATAAGGCATATCTTCGGTCACTTGTGGAGGCAACTGACGGTCAATGTTAAACTTTACAGCTTCAGCATTAAAGTCGGTGCCATCATGAAATTTGACCCCTTCTTGAAGGTGGAAGGTATAGGTAAGACCGTCGGGACTAACTTCCCAGCTTTTCGCTAAGGATGGTTCTACTTTGGTTGAATCCTGGTTGTACTTTAAGAGACCTTCATAAATGTTGCTCATCACCTTTGCCGATTCACCATCGTCAACAAGTGCAGGATCCAGTCCTCTAGGCTCAGCACCCTGAGCATAAATTAGGGTATCGCTAGCTTTTGGTGCGGTGCTGCCCTCTGAGCCTGCTTTGCTGCCTCCACAACCCGTCAAGGAAACTAGGATAAGGGTTGCAGATAGAGCAAGGGCCATGATTTTCTTAACTTTTCTCATTTTCTTCCTCCTACTTTTTCTTTGAATTAGAAAATATTTCATATTTTCTGTGAATTTGTAGTCCCACCCCTAAATGTTTTCCCTAATTATAACAAAATGCCTAGGTCAACTAAAGAAATAAAAAAGAGAAAAAGTATAATTGATTATTACATGTCGAATCTAAAGAGATTAAAATCCCCTGAGGATCCTTCCTTAGGGGATTTTCGTGAAATCAGATCCAACAATATCGATTCTTCGGTCTTCCTATCTTTTGATAACTAGGAATTGACTGCACCTTACCATTTTGCACAAGATAGGTAAGATATCGGTACACTGTCGGAACAGCTAACGATAATTCTTTGGCTATCTGTTCCACTGTAGTAGGTTGTTGGCAGTCAGTGAGATATCTCTCTATATAGGAAAGGGTGGATTTGCTAATTCCTTTAGTTACAAAGACTTCGTATTGCATTTTTGGAGGTGCTTGAACTGCCTTGGTCATATCTAACAACCGCATATGCAATTGGACGCGAGCAATTAAGTCTGGTGCTTTCACAGGTTTAAGGGCAAAATCAGTGGCCCCTGCATCTAAAAAACGATCAGCAATTTCCTGCCTTTCATCGACTGTCAGTACTAGAATAGGTATTTGCTGATCTTTTTCGCGGATCAAGCGAACTGTTTCTAAGCCATCCATTTCCGGCATATGATAGTCCACTAAAATAATATCCGCTCCATGACTTAGGAATCCCTTAATTCCCGCTCTCCCATTAGGATAGGCAACGGGATCCCATCCGGCAAATGTAAATATTTCGCTTAAAGTATAGCGCAATGACTGCTCATCATCCATAATTATTATTCTCATTGGCTTTCTCCCAGTGGCAGGGTTATCCATACCTTTGTTCCCTGACCGACTTCACTTTTTATATTAACATATCCCTCATGTCCTTCCGCAACCTGTCGCACAAAAGCCAAACCAAATCCGGGGTGGTTTTTAGTGCTGTATCCTGTCTTCCAAATTCGTTTTACGTCATTTTCCGAAATACCATTCCCATTGTCTTCTACCTCTAATTCCACAGAGTTTTCTAATGTTTTGGCGCGTAAAACAACCCTTCCGTTCTCTTGATCTTGAATGGCATCCAAGGCATTATCAATCAAATTTATAATTGCCCGAGTTAATCTGATTTTATTAATGTATAGATTTGATTGAGGCTCTCCATCCAACTCTATATCTACCGATAAATTTGTGCCGCTTAAACGACTAGCCCGAATATAATCAATTAGCTCTTTAAGCTCACACCAATTCTTCCGATCCTCGTACAAAATTTCCGAAACCATTTTGCTCATTGAAGTAATGGAGCCATAGATAGTTTGACAGTATTCCTGCATCTTAGGATCAGGCCATCTGGTCTCCATCAATGACACCAGCCCCTCAATAGTTGCAAGGGGAGTCTTGAGATCATGAACAAGATGGAGAACTTCACGTCCCGAGCGAGATTCATTAGCTTCAAGTTTAGCACGAAGCAAATCTTGAGATATTGCCCACCTTTCCATATATAATATCAAGTAAATCCATAAAGTTATGGCACTGGCAACAAAAATAAAAAATAACACATTGGCATAAAGTGTTAGAACTTGACCAAATCCGATCTGTATAGCTACTTGTTTTATTTTAATAGATAGTGAACCTTGTCCGAAACCATAAGGCGTCAGAAAAGGAACCTGATTCAACCAGGCAACACCAAAAATTAATTGGGAGAAAACCAATAGTTTCATCCCCATATTTAATTTTTGTTTGCTCAATGCCTGCATCACTACAATCGATATCCAAAGAAAAATATCTGTGGCTCCAAAACTATAGTTTAAAGGGGTAAGTTGATTAACGATTATATAAGCAAGGGGAACAGCTGTCAGGGGAATGATGGTTTTGAATCTCGGGCAATTTAAGGCCTCCGCCATCCCGTCACCTAACATCACGACGCTTAGGAACTGTGGGATTGAAACAATGGTATTAATTGACACAATGAGAAAAGCATTAAACATTAACGCACTACCATCTGTTTTTTGGTTCATCGTTTGGAGTAATTGATCTAATCCGATAAGCTGTGGCTTTAACCAAAACGGAATCAATATGCCCAGCAGAAATAATCCAATTCCTATCCATATCTTCCTTGATTTAATAACTCTTCCCACAGAATTACCATCCTTTCTCCTTAGATTATAACATGTAATTAAAATACAGATAATTTTATTTCTGCCGTGGCCGTACTTAACCTTTTTCCATCTTTGCCAAGGTGTTCTGGCTTATTATTAATTCATTGCCTACCTCCAGCGAAGTAGAATAAGGACTCCTACAAGATTCTGCTCAGGCACCTCTGATATCTTCGCTTAGATAATTATGAAAAAGCTTTGAAACCATTAATCCTTATGGTCTCAAAGCTTCTAGTTAATTATGTTCATTTTAAGCTTAGCTTAAATAGCTAAAATAAAAGATTGCTTAAATCTTAAATTTACCAACCAAATAGGAAAGGTTTTCGCCTATTGTAGCTAAAGCCTCTGCAGATTGGCTTACTGAATTCATTGTAATCGCCTGTTCCTCTGAGGAAGCCGAAACCTCTTGGGTACTTGCAGCCGTTTGTTCAGCAATAACTCCAATCTCCTCGACTGATCTAACAGCCTGCTCACTCCCCTCAGCCATTAATTTAGTTGCTTCGGTAACTTGCTGGATTTGCTCAACCACCGTATTAATCTCCGAAACAATAGTCTGGAACGAATCCCCTGCTAGGGCAACAGCCTCTACGCCGGCAGATACTTCTGCCTTCCCTTTTTGCATAACTCCAACGGCGCGTTCAGTATCATACTGAATGTTTCCGATCAAAGTGGAGATCTGGGCAGCGGACATTGAAGACTGTTCTGCAAGTTTCCGTACCTCCTCGGCCACTACAGCAAAGCCTCTTCCTTGCTCCCCCGCCCTTGCTGCCTCAATAGCAGCGTTTAAGGCCAACAGATTGGTCTGTGAGGCAATCCCGGTAATCACATCAACGATTTGTCCGATTTGGCTGGACTGTTCACCTAACTGAGAAATAACTTCTGCAGTTTGGTCATTAACCTCCCGGATTTTCTCAATCTTCTCCACAGCATTTCTTGCTTGAAGGGCACCCAGTTCTGCCGCTTGAGCAGCGTTATCACTGCTATGACTGACAATCTCAGCATTTTCCGCAACTTGTTGGGCATGTGTGGAAAGTTGCTTGATTATTTTTCCGGTTTCCCCCACTGAAATAGCTTGATCTGACGCCCCCGATGCCAGTTGTCCCAGTGTACCAGCGACTTGTTCACTGGCAGCTGTAGCTTCTTCTGCGGCAGCCGATAGTTCTTCACTCGTAGCGCCCAGAGTACTTGCAGTGTCGGCAACTTCCCTGACAATACTATGAATATCTCCAATAAACTGATTAAAGTGTTCCGAAAGTTTACCTACCTCATCATTACTTATAATATTTAATCGTTTAGTTAAGTCGCCGTCTCCTTGTGAGATATCCTTTAACACATCGCTCGTCTTCACAATAGGTTTAGTAATTCTTTCTGAAACTATAAATATGACCAGCCCAATTGCGAACAAGGCGACCATAGCAACAATGATTGAGAAGTTCCGAATGGAATTGGCTTGCTCCAAGATCGTCACCATTGGAACATTAATAACAAGGGACCAGGGCGTTGTCGTTCGACCAATCGTCACTGGTACGTACAATCTATAATACTCATTATTGGATATCGTGTAATTCTTCCCTGCTTTAATTGTTTCCAACGCAGCTAAATCATCAAGATCATTACCTATTTTATTAGGGTCAGGGTTTGATACATACTTACCGTCATTTGAAACAAGGCACGCATATCCGGTGTCAAAAGGTTTTATCTCGGAAATTGTCTTCTGGATAGTGTCTAAAGCTATATCTGCTCCAACCGCTCCAACAAATGTACTGTCTCCATTAATCAGTATAGGTTCAACTAAGCTAATCATAAGGACTTCCTTGCCACGCACCGTGTACTGGATAGGATTAGTAACAGTCTCTTCCTGAGTTTTTTTAGGAGTTATGTAAAAATCCCCTACACCCGGCGTATCATAATCCACGAGAGCATCGACTTTAATTTCTCCTGCTGCTCTATTCCAATATGGGATAAATCGGCCGGTTTCATCATGGCCTGGTTGGTTTACATGATCCGGGTCTTTCCCGTCCAGGGCATTTGGCTCCCATACTGTCCAGGTTCCCAGAAAATCTTGGTTGTCATTTAAAACGCTTAGGATCATAGAATTCATCGTTCCACGATCAATGTTGTTTGCCTCCTTAAGGCCTTCAAAGGTTGAGCCTAAAGTTCTCACAGTATCCATAGGAACATTTAACTCATTCGTTACTTGATTAGCATATTCATATGCAGTGTGTGTAGCAGTTTCATAAGCAGCATTCTTAGCCATTTCGACAGATTTTGTCGATACAAGCAATATAACGCAAACAAACGAAACTAAAACGACCATGCCTGTTGAGAGTAATATTTTGTTCCTTAGTTTTAAATCCCTTATCACTTTTATTCCCCTTCCTAGAGTTTTAGATATTTGAAAAACAAGATTCCTTCAAATCTCATTTACATCCTAAACTAGTCCTCCCAATAAAAAAGCCGCCGAAATCAAACGATCGGCGACAGATTTTGTTCGGTAACCCGGCTATCTTATAAATAAATGAAGACCCGTGGCTTTGCGTCCCCAGTTCTCACTGGGTTTGCTCTTATCGCAGAATATAAAATTATTTACATCCATTATTGGAACTATCCAAGTGACCTAATATAATAAATCGCAATTTAATATAACATATATCTACATATTGTTACAATAATTTTATTTAGCAATTTTTTAGATTGCGATACTATAGCTTCCGGCCGGTACGACACATAAGTTTAGTCCCAAAAATAGTCCATAGTACATACCTTAGTATATAAATGAATGACATCCTCAGGTTTAATCTCCCATTAGAAGGGCTGGCAAACACTATGATAATTGGCATTCCCAGAGCACTTCTATATTACAAATACAAGCACCTCTGGAAAAGTTTTTTTAAGGAATTAGGCATCGATTATATCGTTAGTCCGGATACAAACAAAGAAATTCTTCGCAAAGGTTCAACCTACTCGATTGATGAATCCTGCTTATCTTCTAAGATTTACCTGGGGCATGTGGAATGGTTGTTGGATAAATGTGACTATATTCTCGTTCCCCGCTATTCAGATTATAGTAGAAATGGCACGGTATGTCCCAAGTTTCTCGCGATTTATGATTTAGTAGCCAATATTTTCAGAGACAGATCTATTAATTTATTATCTTATAGCCTTAATCCGAAGGTTACTCATGTTGAAATGGCCGCCTTTCTTAAATTGGGCAAAATCCTGGACAAAAAGAAGTCTCAAAGTTTATATGCCTACCTGAAAGCCAAACAGGCAGAAAAAAAGGCTCATTTGCTAGAGATAACTGAACAAGAGTGTCTGCTCCACGAAAATAAGCCGAAGATTTTAGTGATAGCTCACCGCTATAATATTTGTGACAAATATATTGGCGAACCTATCCTCAATATTCTACGAGAACAAGAGACTGTTCCGATTATTGGCGATATCGCTCCCCCAGAAGAGGCCTTAGCCAATTATGCCCAGATCAGCGAGACATTGCCCTGGGTCTGCAATAGGGAGCTTGTCGGCTCCATACCCATTTATAAAGACCGTGTCGACGGTATTATCCTTATGAGTGCCTTTCCTTGTGGACCAGACTCCCTAGTTAACGAGATCCTTATCCGACGAGTCAAGGATAAACCTATTCTAAATCTCATGATTGACGGACAAGAGGGAAAGGCCGGAATGGAGACCCGTTTGGAAAGCTTTATCGATATTATCCGGTTTAAAAAGGATGAATACAATGGAAGAAATTAAGGCCAGCTATCCTCAGCTAGGGAATTATTGCACTCCTCTAGAGCTCTTATTCACTGAAGGATTTGATGTCAAGTATATTGTTCCTCCGCCTATTACCAAAAAAACCTTAGCCTTAGGAAGCCGTTACAGCCCGGACTACGTTTGTGCACCTTTTAAATATCACCTGGGAAACTTTATCGAGACAATTGAGGCAGGTGCAAACACCCTTGTCCAAACCGGCGGAGTATGCCGGTTACAATATTACGGAGAACTTCACGAGCAGATTCTTCAGGATTTGGGCTATAAAGTTCATTTCGTAAACATGTCCAAGGTTCAAGACACTAATCCTCTTACCTTTTACAACGGATTAAAAGAGATAAACCCTCAGATGTCTTTGCAAAAAATCGCAAGAATTCTGCCTGTTGTTTTAAAGATGTTTGAATACATCGACGAGGCGGAAAACTTTATCCGCAAGAACATTGGTTTCGAAAGCAACAAAGGAGCTTTTGAGAAAGTTCATGCTGCCTTTCTGAGGGATCTGCGCACCGTCCGTAACAAGAAAGAGCTTAAGAACACTTACCGGGACTATATGAAGCTCTTTAAGGGAATCGAAATAAACAAGCCTGCTGATCCTCTTAGAGTAGGAATCATCGGAGAATACTACACCATAATGGAGCCTTTTAGTAATCATTATCTGGAGAAAGAACTGGCCCAAATGGGTATTGTGGTTGACAGATGGATGAACGTAACCAACACTTTGATCCATTATCCTAAAAAGCAAATACAAAAACGCATAAAAAACTATGCTCAGTATCCTTGGGTGGCTACCAGCATGGCAACCATAGACCGAGCTTTAGAGTTTGCCAGAAAGGGCTATGATGGCATCATTCATGTCAAGTCTTTCGGCTGTACTCCGGAAATCGATGCCATGCCAATTCTCCAGAATATCAGTAAAGATTATAAAATTCCTATTCTCTATTTTACCTTTGACACTCAAACCAGTGAAACAGGGTTCAATACTCGTCTTGAAGCTTTTTATGACATGATCATCATGAGAAAGGAAACAAAGAAATGAGCAAAGCATATTTAGGAATCGATATTGGCTCAATTTCTACTAAAGGGGTGATCATCGATGAAAAGAATAATATTAAGGCAAGTGAGTACCTGTGGACAGAGGGCGACCCTCTAAAAGCTGTCAAAAGGCTATTGTCCGCTCTAAAACTCCAACTTGCCGACAGTCAAATAAGCATTGTCGCCGTCGGAACTACAGGCAGTGCCCGGAAATTGATAGGAGCAATGACAGGGGCTACAGTAGTAAAAAACGAGATAACCGCCCAAGCCATCGGGGCAATGTCCGTTCATCCCGAGGTCCGCACGATTATCGAAATAGGAGGTCAGGATTCAAAAATAATTCTAATCGAAAACGGTATTGTTATCGATTATGCGATGAATACTCTTTGCGCTGCCGGAACCGGCGCTTTCCTCTCCAGCCAAGCACAGCGCCTGCACATTAATATTGAGGATTTCGGAAAAATTGCCCTGCAGTCTACTAAAGCCACACCTATTGCCGCCCGCTGCACTGTTTTTGCAGAATCTGATCTTGTGCATAAAGCCCAAATTGGTCATAAGAAAGAAGATATCGTTGCCGGCTTATGCCAGGCCGTCGTTGCTAACTATCTTAATAACGTAGGTAAGGGAAAGAAGATCACTTCTCCTGTTGTTTTCCAAGGTGGCGTAAGCAAGAACGTCGGTGTTGTTAAAGCTTTTGAGGAATTACTCGGAATGCCCGTCGCAGTAGGTCCTAATAGTCATTTGACCGGTGCTCTTGGGGTAGCGCTGCTAGCAAAAAAATCAAGAGTTGAAAAGGATTTCTTCTTTGACATCACTGATATCGAATTTAAAACAGTAGGGTATGACTGCAAAAAATGTTCTAACAACTGTGAAATTATCTGCATCTATAGAGAAGATCAAATCATTGATGCCTGGGGTAATAAATGTGAAAACGGAGCGATCACTAAATCTCCGCCTCATGATTAAGTGAACTCCTCCGAAAAGCTGAACACCGAGACTTCGGTGGGGTTGTCCACCACCGAATATACTAAGGAACACCCACTTGAAGAAGTGGGTGTCTCTGAATTGATTAACATTAGCTATTTGACTTAAATATCTAAGTTTTTTAGTAGAACCTTATTCTTCCCTAACCCCTTGTGACACACTTAATGCACCCCGTCCACGGAAATGATAGGACTCTCCAAATGCAGCACCACCTAAAATCAAAATCGCACCAAGGATTTGAACCATACTCAGATGTTCGTTGAGAATAATTGCTGAGAACACCAGAGCTGATAAAGGGTCAATATAACTGCAGATAGCCACTGATTGGGCTGGGAGCTCATGGATAGAGGAAAAATACAAATAACAGCCAACTCCAGTATTAACTATCCCAAGAATTAAAATCGGCATAATACTTGACCTGGTTATAGAAATTATACTTTCATGCATCAATAAAGTGTAGAGAGCTACTATCATACAGGAGGTAATCAGTTGAACAAGGGTTATTTCCAGTCCATCAAGTTCTTTCACCTTTTTATTGGAAATTATCATTGCAGCATAAAGCAATGCGGAAATTATTCCGCACATCAGTCCCCAGGACATTCCCCCTGTTAGAAAATCCGAACCGTTGACGAACACCATACCCAAAACAACCAGGATAATTCCAATCATTTTGTTGATCGTCATTTTTTCCCGGAATATGTAAGGCGCAGCTGCTATTACAATCACAGGTCCACAATAGTAGGCAAGAGTTGCGGTACTAACACTGGTTAGCCGATAGGCCTCAAATAAAAATATCCAACTTAGCCCCATAGAAAATCCGGAACCTAGCAAATAAAACCATTGTTTTTTAATCTGCTCAAAATGTGGTTTTTTCCCTCCGACTATAAAAACAAGGCCTAAGAACAGGCTGCCTATAATGGTTCTTGATAAGACTATTTCCGAACTGCTGAGCAAAATATAACTGGCCACGATGCCATTTGAACCAAAAACAAGCAGCGACAATATGTATTTCAGGTATGATCTCGTCATAAATTCTGCTTTCCTTTCGAACTTCTTCTCCTATTGTCTTAATCTAACACGCCCTGCTTCTGTTGTGTAGCATAAAAGTACTACACGGGAAAATTATCTTCTCCTAATCATGAAATTTCAAGATACCCTATGCTAAGCAGTGTCAGCACAGGGTTAATGTAAAGACGGCCAAAAAGTTTAGCTACAAAATAAAAAACAGCCCTTAACTATTAACTGTCAAAAATATAGGCCTAGACTTTAAACTTATGTATACTTTCTAGTAATTCTGCAGCCATATTAGTTTTGGCTCGATGCTGCGATCTGTTCCATAGAGGCAGTTTGTTCTTGAGTAGTCGCAGAGACGGTACGCGCCTGATCTGCTGTACTGACGCAAACATTGGAAACTTCCGAACTGAGACCGTGATTTGCCGACTTCCACTAGCTATATGTTCGATGAAGCTGAGATTTCTCTCACTTTCTCAGATACCTGATTGATTACTGAATTGATGCTTTTCCTCCGTTTAGGGCTGATAGATCTGTCTTATCCGATTCGTCACATTAGGCTTCCTTATTCTCTAACTTGAAGTATACGTAAAAACTGGTACCTGCCGGTCCAGTTTCAACACTTATCCTGCCATTGTGACGTGCAACTATACCATAACATACAGCCAGCCCTAAACCTGTACCTTGCTCTTTCGTCGTATAGAATGGTGTGCCTAACTTCTCAAGTGTACTCTGATCAATTCCATTACCTTCGTCCCTTACGACCAGGGCTACTTCGCTTTTAATAGTAAAAGTTCTTATTAGTAAATGTCCGCCTTTAGACATTGCTTCAAATCCATTTCGAACAAGATTTAATAACAACTGACGAATTTCCCCACAATTAAGTTGTAAATCCGCAACAGTATTTAGCTCAGTAGTTAGTAATTTATCGTTAGTATTAGCATCTGCTTGAATCAGCGGCAATGTAGATGTGATTATATCGTTAATATTATGCCATTCCAACATAGTTGGTTTGTTTCTACTGATTGAAAGAAACTCCGAAAGAATTGAATTTGCTCGATCTAGTTCTTCTATCATAAGGTCAAAGTATTCCTTGTCCTTTAACTCTTGTTTTCTCTTAAGCAATTGCAGAAAACCTTTTACTGTTGTCATTGGATTTCGAACCTCATGACTAATACTAGCTGCCATTTCACCAATCAAATTTAATCTATCAAGTTTGACAATCTCCATCTCAGCTCGTTTGCGGTCTAAGATTTCCTGTGTAAGTAATTCATTAACTGCTTGCAATTCTTTAGTTCGCTCTTTAACTAAATCCTCAAGATAATACTTATGCCGCAGATCCTGATGCTTAAGCTTAAAAAGCAAAAAGGATATAAAATATGATATTAAAACTACTGAAAAAGTGTTTATATAGTTTCCCTGACGAATGTCCGGATTCTCTTGATTAATAGTTAGGAAAATCGTTAACGTAGCAAAAGATGAACCATACAAAAATGCCTTGAGCTTTAGGTTATAATTTGAGATTACGGCTACAATAAGGCATCCGATTATGTAAACTGTAACTTGCCCATGGATCTTTTGATCAATACCAGAGACTACTGTTGTTTCAAATAGGAGAAAAAAAGAATAAAACACGACGTAAAATTTGTGAGCTAAAGTTATCTCATTAGCGGTTTGAACCATTATTTTATAGGAAACTAAAATACATAGAATTGACACCAACCCCAAACTGACATGAGAAAGGAATAAATAGTAATAACTATTATTAATAGTCCAAAGACCCCTGGTTATGTTTAGATAATCAATCGAAAGTAACCCTAAGTTTAATAAGAACAAAACAATTGAAAATTTTCGTGTTAGATTAAAATTTTGATAGGTTATTATCTTTTCAATGGCGATTTCATTGTCTTCCGTTATCTGTTGTAATTGTAATAAACTCATGTAGTACATCTCCTACTTCTATCCCTCACAACAAATATTCAATTCAATTAACGTTTATCCTCTTTTTCCCCCTCTTCTTTTCTACACGGGCCACATTATTAACTTATGTATACTTGCCACAAACCCAATAAAAAAATATCATAGGCTTTTCCATGATATCTTTTTATTAGGTTTGTCTATTCAGTTGGAGCTGCAACGTAAACTTGATTATTAATCATTTGGCTTCTACTTTTTCTAGACCCTCAATTGTGCACATTTTATCTTCGAGAAATTATTTCCAGGTCGAAAAATTAACTAAGGCAGGTATAAGAAACCGAATGCCCCCAGGAATAGAATGCTTTATTTCTATCGTTCCACGAAATCCTGGTAAATGAGGTTCCTTTTTATCTTGACTAAATGTATTTGAACCATGGACTTTTGTCAATACAAGACCCCGCTAAGGCTACTCAATATAATCCACTGCGCTTCTTAACAATAAGCAATGAAACAGTTGCATAAATACAGATTGTTTTGTATCATTATATTGAACAATCAACATTGGATCAGGCATTTTAATTCTTAGTCCATTTGTAAAATCGAACAAAAAAGTCCTTGTTTTTTTGTAATAAGTTACAAAAGACAAGGACTTTTATAATTCTGTCGGCCTTGGCGGTTTATAAAAGACCGCGGGCTGTGTAAGACGAAGACTCGGCGTTTGTGCTGTTAGACGCAGAAGTTGATTATTTTCCGTTTGCCGTATTTCATGTAATTGTAAGGCACCGGTTAGGCAGGCTTGAACACAGTGAGGAGATTTGCCTTGGTCAAGGCGGTCATAGCAGAGCTGGCATTTGCCCGCTTTTTGCGTGAAAGGGTTTAATTGCGGGGCATTAAAAGGGCAGGATCCCACACAGGACTGACACCCGGTACACTTCTCCGAGTTATGCAAGACAATACCGTCCCGTCGTTTATAGTAGGCTCCCGCAGGACAAACCTTCAAACACTCAGGATTAGCACAATGATTGCATGCTGTTGATAAAAAAAACCTTTGAATCTGGTTATCGCCTGCTTTTTCAACCTGCCGGATCTGCCGCCATTTCAATGGCGCAGGTAACTGATTATTGATTTGACAGGCTTTGATGCAAGCACCACAACCGAGACAACGGTTCGTATCCAGGATAAAACCCAGTTGCTTAACCATTCTGGAACACCTCATTTAGTTAGGATATTGGAGAGAATCAATTGAGTTTACGCAGATTAATGAAGGTTTCATTGAGGGCAAAGCCCGGTGCTCCCAGGGCTAAATTCCCCATGTCCGTATTAGGCGTTCCCATTAGGCTGTTGAGGGGCAGGTTAGATTTCACCGGTTCCTGATAAAGAATGACGGCTTCTCTTGGAAGCCTGTTCTCAATTTGGACAATCCCCTCCAGTCTCCCAAGCTTATTCCAAACTAGTACCCTCTCCCCTGTCTGCAAGGCATAGCGCTCTGCAACTTCAGGAGAAAGATGAACGATAAAGTCTTCCTTCTCAGTCTCCGAGGAGTAGACTTGGGAATTAATCGTCGTAGCATGATGGGGGGTTAAGAGGCGAAGGGGAAATTCTTCAGGGGGTGAAAGAGGCGGTCTATAAACTGGGAAAGCGGGTAATCCTGAGGCTTCTGCCCTCGCCGAGCCAAATTCAAAACGGCCGGAAGGGGTTTTAAAACGGCGGTTTTCCCAGGCAGTGGCAGGAAATCGAGCGCGGACAGGGCCCTTGAAAATTTCTTCCGGGGTTTCTAAACCCAGGATTTCCAACATGTCTGGCCCAAGTTCTTTGAGCAGGGTCTCCTTTTCCTCTCCACCCGTCGGAAAGGCACAGCTCCCCGGGGCCAGTTGATTCAGTTTATGAGAAACAGCCCAGGCGATTTGGAGATCCGAGCGGGATTCTCCGACAGGGGCAATAGCCGGCTCATTGACCCCAACCCAGTAATGCCAATAACTGGCGTGAAGATCCCAATGTTCGTAATGAGTTGTAACGGGAAGAAAAAGGTCTGCAGCTTGAGAAGATCTAGAATGAAAAAGATCGCTGATAACAATAAAATCCAGCTTTTGAATCAAGGCCTTCCAAAGATGCAGATCCCCATCCTGGGATAAAGGATTTCTGCCGGAAATCCAGAGCATTTTTACCGGAGGTTCTGAACATTGCAGAGCTTGTTTCGCAAAATTATTGATACTTAATAAGCGATCTTCTCGTTTCTCTTTATCCTGAGAGACGGACTTCAGCAGCCCCTTCGACTCTGGGGTTTGTTTGGGGTGAAGGCCCTGGAGCTGGCCTGCAAACTGCCAAGTTTTAAATTGACCGTATTGCACCCCTCCGCCGGGTTCGCCAATATGTCCAGCCAAAGCTCCCAGGGCATCAATAGCCCGCAGAATCTGTCCTCCATTGGTGTAGCGTTGCAGACCAAAGCCCGCCCATATACAGGCAGGATGAGTTTTAGCGTAATCTGCCGCTAACTCCCGAATGGTTTTAACCGGAACTCCAGTGATTTCTGCACAGTGATTCAGATCAATATGCCTACGGAGATACTGAATAAATTCTTCATGCCCTAAGGAATAGGAAGCCAGGTCGGGATCAAGAAGATTTTCTTCCACAATAACCTTAGAAAACCCCAGGGCCAATAGACCATCCGTTCCCGGACGAACTTGAATAAAATGGCTGGATCGTGCGGCTGTCGCACTAAAGTAGGTATCAAAACAAACCACTTTTACTCCCCTGTCCATGGCATTTAAAAGAAGGGGCATCTGATGGACAGCTGTCCAAGCGGGATTAACGCCCCAGAGCCAAATCAGCTGAGACTTTTCCATATCCCCGGGATCTGAGCAAAAAAACGTCCCAAAATCATAGGTCTGGGCATCGACACCTGCCGACCAACAAGGGGATCCGATAGCTCTTGTTGTTGAACCAAGACCGGAAAAGAGGCCTTCCATAGCATTATGCAAAACCCCAAAATTCCCCGAATATTTATTCATAGCCAGGGGCAAGGCATTTCCATACTCCTCCCTGAGCCGGAGTATCTTGCCGGCGATCAGATTCAGGGCTTCATCCCAGGAAATCCGCTCCCAATATCCGCTGAAGCGACCTCTTTGCTTCATGGGGTAACGTACACGTTTCTGGCTGTAGACTTTCTTGACATCTTCCAAGGCTTTAGCACATAATTTGCCTTTGGTATATTCATGGAGAGGATCCCCTTCAACGGAAATCAAACTTCCATTTCGCGTAGTACTGAGGATACTGCATGTATCGTAACAATTGCGCGGACAAATATTCCGATGGGTCTGATACATAGGGTTACCTCCTTCCCTTAACTAGTCTTCCTATTTAATACTATTATAATCTGTTTTGGGAATTCAGGAGGAAGAAAGCTCCGAACCATTTACTAAAATGATCAGGAGCTATGGATAACTTATAAAAAAGCTCAGAAGTCTTTATTGGAACAACGCTGAGATATGGATACCTACTGCACTGACATAAAAAAGGGCGCGTCCGAGAATTTCCCCTACTCCAACCAAGGCAAACACCAGGTAAAGGGTATTAGCCGCAAATATTTCCTGAGATTTGAGCCCTGTCAGCAGCAGAATCAAGGGTACTAGCCAACCTAACCCGGCCCGGAGCCAGAACAGAGGGCTTGAGAGGAGGAATTGGACAGTTGCCGCACCTTCAGCATTAACCTTAATTAGGGATGCGTACAAAACAAACATAAAGATACTTACAATGATACAGCCCAAAGACCAGTTCAGCAAACTCTTCTTTTGCTCAGATTGAAGCTCTTGGCCCCCTAAAATCACTAGAGCCAGAGCCCCCAATAATCCGGCTGTCAGGATGAAGAAAAATACAGGTGCAACATTATTCCAAGCCGGCACTCGGGGAAGAACATAAATCATGGCACTGCTGATGATACCTAATAACCCCAGCACTGAAGTAATCAGCAAGGAGCTCCGACGTTTACCCGTAGGATGAAAGGACAGCCGCAAGAGATAGAGCCAGCCGACAAAGGTAAGGATAAAGAAAAGGATTTCCCGGCTTAACCAGGAGGAGTCGAGATGAGTGATTGCCCGATAAGCCGCCTCCGGATGCCCTAAGTGGAATAGAGAGGCCAGTAAGGCAATCATTAAGAGAATTCCGGAGACCACGACACCTTGCTTGAATAGCTTTTCCTTGAGCCGATTGCGGCGATCCAGGCCTAAAAGGCCAACGATTATACCAATTGAAATCTGACTGAGTACCGTAAACACTATTAAAGGCCATTCCCAAGTTCCCATGGCTTAATCCCTCCTAATCTGCTTGCCTTGTTTTGGTCCGATGAAACGAATGGCCGGCTGAGTAATGTCCGGACTTGGCAGGCCGGGTAAGGTTTTTAGCACACCCATCTTTTGATCCAAGCCCTCATTAATTTCAACCAATTGTAAGGCTTCCGGAATGCAAGCGGCGACACAGGCAGGTTTCTCTCCTTTATCAATCCTTTGATAGCACAAATTGCATTTTTCAACCTTCTTTTGAGCAGGGTTAAATTGTGGGCGATCATAGGGGCAAGCCATGAGGCAAAGACGACAGCCTATACATCGGTCATGATCGTGGACAACAATCCCGTCCTCCCGTTTTGTGTAGGCTTTGACCGGACAAACTCTCAGACATTCCGGATTAGCACAGTGATTACAGGCCATAGAGAAGAACATCCGGGTGGGCAGGGAATAATCTTCTTCACGAAGTTGGAAAACCTGACGCCAACGGGGAGCTGCATCCGTTTGATATTCATTTTTGCAGGCCATCTCGCACCCCCGACAGCCTACGCATTTTTCTGAGTTATGCAAAAAACCTAATTGCTTAGTCATTTAGATCCCTCCTTAAGCTTTTTCAATCGTAACGAAGTTGTCATGAAAAGCCACACCATTATTACCGGTGGCTTGTTTTCCCATGTCGCTGGGAGTAGCCTTCAAAGTGTAATTAACATTGAAATTGGAATCCTTATACCAGGCCTCGTAGGAAACAATCACCTCCGGCGAAGTCGTCCTGGTTAAATGGGCTTTAACGATAATTGAGCCCAAATCGTTGTAGATTTTAACCTTATCTCCTTCAGAAATTCCGTATTTTGCTGCAAGCACAGGGTGTATTTCAACTTTCGGTTCAGGGTTTGCTGCCATCATCCAGTCCAGATTTTGAAACTGAGAGTGAAGGCCGTGTTGGGGGTGAGGTGTAAAAAGGCGGATTGGGTATTTTTCCGGTGCCTTCATGTCTTCGACCCAAATCGGCAAAGCCGGTAATCCATTCTTCTCAGCTAAATTACTGTGTATCTCGATTTTATTAGAGGGGGTACGGAATTTACCGTCAGCCCAGGATGCCGGCGTCATTTTCGCTTTGCGGGGGCCTTCTATTAATTCCTGATAATCGCTGATTCCGAGTAAACTATGGATGCTCGGATTAAATTCCTTAGCGACCCATTCTTCCGGAGTTCCGCTGGTTGGGAAGGTACAGGAACCGGGGTCTAAGGCATTCATTTTTTCCGAAAGCAGCATGGCGATTTCCACATCGCTTTTGGACTCATACAGGGGATCAATAGCCCGCTGATTGATTCCGATCCAATAGTGCCAATAACTGGCCATGACATCCCAATCTTCAAAATGGGTTGTAGCCGGGAGAACAATGTCGGACATTTGCACGGTTTTGTTAAAGAAGGAATCAACAGTCACAACAAATTCCATGGCTGCAAACATTTTCTCAATAGCATTGGTATCCGGATCTTGGGAACCTGGGTTTCGGCAAGCCAGCCAGAGCATTTTGACCGGGGGATCATTTTGCGCCATCACATCATGGGCAAAGTTATTCATGTTAATGTTGCGGTCACCCTCTTTGCCGTCAGATCCGATAAATCCTTTGGAACCTTTGGGTGCTGGATTAACCATAGCGTTGTAGTTAAAGCCCCAGGTTTCCAGATGACCGTAATTGACCCCTCCGCCGGATTTGCCTACATTCCCTGTCATCACACCTAAAGCATCGATGATCCGTACGTTCTGACCGCCGTTGATATGCCGCTGCATACCATAACCCACCCACATTGAGGCCGGTTTGGTTGTCGCATACTCCCGGGCAATTTCCTTGATAATATCTTGGGGAACGCCGGTTTTTTCACTAGCCCAGTCAAGGGTAATGTTAGTCTTTAGATAATCCACCCATTCATCGAACCCTACACTATTGTTTCGAGCATAATCCCAGTCGACCCAGTTGTTGTCCAGAATATGTCGGGCCATTCCCAGGGCCAGAGCACCATCCGTACTCGAGTTAATTTGAATATACAGATCCGCTTTAGAGGCTGTTGAGGTGAGAACCGGATCGATTACAACCAGCTTGGCACCGCGTTCCCGAGCCTTATTGATAAAGGGAAGGCTGTGAATTGCTGTCCAGGCAGCATTTTGCCCCCACAGGATAAGATATTTGGTATTGACCATATCCTCTGGATCATTGCTGTAAAGGGTTCCAAAATCGTAGGTTTGGGCATCGATCCCTGCCGGCCAGCAAGGAGTGCCCAAGGCGCGCGTCGTGTAACCGATGCTGGACATGGTGCCCTCTGCTCCATAATGCACGATGCCAAAATTCCCGGAATATTTGTTAAAGCAAATCGGGAGAGTCGAGCCATAGCGGCTTTTTAGTTCAAGAATCTTTTTAGCGATGGTGTCCATGGCTTCGTCCCAACTGATGCGTGTCCAATTGCCTGAACCCCGGGGAGTTTGCTTCATGGGATATTTGACCCGATCCGGACTGTAAACCCGCCGAGTATAGGTATACCCTTTAAGACAAAGCTTGCCGTTGGTGTAACCATGCTTAGGGTCACCCTCAACCTTTTTGAGAATTCCATTTTGCACATAGGAAATTTGTCCGCAGGTATCATAGCAGTTTCTGGGACAGACGTTGCGAAAGGTTTTCATCTCTTCGAGGGAGTCGTCGGCTGCTGTAACAGATTTGGTTAATAGATTAAAGTTGAATAACGCAGCACCTGCCGCTGCTGCTGCAGTTCCGCCTATAAATTGACGACGCGATAATTTCATAATGAACCTCCTTACTTACAAAAGCTTGATTGTGTTCCGGCTACGAGGATTTTACTAAGGGCCGTGTATAGTGGATAGTCGGTTGACTTGCCAATGGCTTGGGCAAAAGCTTCTACCCATTGCTCCATGTGCTTGGAGCAAAACTCTTGGTGAAGCTCCAAATAATACTGGACTCCAGATAGATTTTGCTCTTGCTCGGAGCTAAGAGCTCTGGACAGGAGATAAGCCATGAATTCCAATTCAGTACCTATGAAATCATCCGGTTCATGCCCCTGCTCTTGGGAATGCAACCCTTCCCGGAGATACATCTTTCGTACCGCCAGGGTCTGCTCTTGCATGACTAAACCTTCTGCCGAACGATAGACTGATTCATAGGGAGGGGCTTTGGGGGCAGCTGGGCCCACAAATAGACGATTAAACTCATAGGTTAAAGCTTGGTATACTTCCGGACTACTGTTTAGGTATTCCTCTAATATTTTTACAGCGGATTCCATTTCTTGGGGACCTTCACTTTGGAGGAGGACCGCTGCAGCCTTGGTTAACGGTTCTAAAGTCTTTGCCAGCTGCTCTCCGCCTTGGTCGAAAAATCGACTTAAGGCTAATAATAGGTTAATCTTAGCTCGATATTTCTCCGGGGTTCTTTGCTTGGCACATTCTCTCATTAAAAACACCTCCCCTTTTGTTTGTACCACAAATCACTTCCTCCCTTGTAATTCGGTTTTCCCTGATTTCTTCCTTTGTAAGAAAAACTGAAAATACTCCCCACCCTTTGCACTAAACTACAAAAGCCTTTCAACCCTAAGATTGAAAGGCTTCCGCCGAAAGCGAGAAGTTTTTATTAAAGTTTATTCCGGCCACAAGGTTTTTAATTTGCCGATTTTCAAAGCGATAAATAGATTCATTTGGTTTTCCAGAACTGATAAATCACGGCCTAAAATCTCCGTGGCCTTTTTTAGGCGGTAGCGCAGTGTGTTGGGATGGAGGAAAAGCTTTTCCCCGGCAGCATTAAGATCCGTACTGGAAGTCAAATAAACTAGTAGAGTTTCTTCTAAGGCTAAATTGTTTTCTCTATCGAATTTCAACAATGGGCCTAGAATCTCATTGCGAAAATCCTCCAATTCCTGCCGATCCAGTCTATAGAGCAAGCGCATTACTCCCAGATCTTGAAAGGCAATAAGGGGTTCGTTCAAGTCAAACAATTGACCCAATTCCAAGGCCGAGCGTGCCTCTTGAAAACTCCGATGAATAGACCGGGCTGTAGGATATAGATTTCCCATTCCCCAAGAAAGCTGATGTTCTTTAGGATAAGCAGCCAGCAACTTTAAAACAGGCCGCAGAAGGGTTTGAGCTTGTTCAATCCATAAGTTTGCTGGAATCATGTCTGCTTGGGGGAATAGCATAACAATTTGGCCATTACGTTCCAGGCAAATGGTTTTGGGGCGGTAGCTTCTTAAAACAGACATGATTTCTGACATAATATCCTCGAAAATCTCTTGTTGGGGTGAGTCGGGGTCAAAACCGGGGATCTCCCCTACCACAACTAGGTGGGGTTTAGAAAAATCCCATCCCCATAATTTACCTCGGGATATAATGACCTCCAGAGAATCAAAATTATTATAAAGTAAGTCAAAAAGAAAATCCCGATGGTAATGCCGTTCATTTTCCTGGACGCACTGGGCTTTGGCCAATTCAAGAAGTAAGAGAGTTGCGGTTTTATCTAAAAATAGCCGTTCGATACTGCCCAGGGAGTTTAGTGAAGTGGCCATGCCTAGGTAACCGAGTATCCCTTGCCCCCCTAATAAAGGATACCATGTGAGAGGGACGTTGAATGGCTCAGCCCATTTGCCAGAAAAAAGTTCTTCGGCGGGGTCACATAAATTTGGCAAAGACCGCTTAGGAGATATGAAGGGTAGGGGGTTTTCAGGGAGCTCGTTTCCACCTGCCCATTCTAAGATCTCTAACTGTTTATTGAGGACAAATAGATCAAACCCTAATATTTCACGCAGATTATGCAGAATGGCAAAACTTCTTCCATGGGCCAATTGTTTTGCCAACTCCTGAAAATATTGTTCGCTTACCGCAAGAATTCTCCCCTGTTCACGTTCAATCCAGCTCACTGCACGTTCACAGAAAGCCTCCCAAGACATCTGTTTGTTAAAGGCACATTGTAAAACAATTCCATTGTTTGGATCTTTTGAAGGGTCACAACCCTTTTTTATAATACTAAGCTTTATGTTACCGTCTTCGGGTTGGAGGCTGACAAAATGACCAATCCATGGCAAGGTGATATGGCCGTGATCTTTAAATTCAAACTTCTGAACCGACCACTGCTCACATTCTTTCACTGCTGATTCATTGGGATCAGCAGGATATAAATCAACAAATTCTAAAAAACGGTTCAGGGTAATTGCGTAGGGCAACTGTTGTTTGCTCATATAGTTCTTTATCCATCCTTGTCCAACTTTTTCTTTTCATTGTTTTCCAAAAAAAATCAAGAAACTATTTAGATAGTTGATTAGAATAGTTGGCTTTTATCCGTTAAAAACAAGGTCCCTCCTGAATTTGATAATATCATTATTACCTCTCCCCTGATTTGCTGGCATTAATACATTTATAAATTTGACGCTTAGTTAACTGTGCGCCTATCTTAACATTTCTCTTATTAGAATTATAGAAAATTTTTTAATAGTCACTTTGGGAAGAATATTAAAATTGTGTTCAGCTCCCTCTTACCTCACTCTTATACTCTTCATGAGCTTCCGGATCCTTCGGCTACTTAGTCAGTTCCTTCAGCAGCTCTTCGAATTCTTTGGCTCAAATTCGGAATCGATTCCGAATTTGAACTGTCCTGTTCGGCGGTGAGCTTGGCCCCATACTCTTCAAAGATGCGCATGAGTTAATTGGCCATTCTCCATGATTGATCATGGATTTGGCCTCCGTCAGGCACCCTCCGATTTGACTGAACTGTAAAGCAGCATTCTGTTGGTCTGATTTTTAATACTGTTAATTTTCGGCCGCGATAATCTGCGGCGTCCGCTCGCTTATTTCCTTCGTCATGATTTTCGAGCTCCTCTGCTTATTCATAAGCTTTTCCGGAGGAAAAGCTCCCATAAGACAAGATGGATTTGAACAATCTTACTCATAGTTTATGTGTTCAAGCTCTCACTTGTGACAAAATACTGGTAAGAGCGTAAAGCGCCTAGGCTCTTTACGCTCTTGCCAGTATTTTTTAAACACCCTAGACAGGGGTAACCCCTGCCGGACAAGGTGCATAAGATAAAAAGGAATAACCAAGGCGTGGCCAGTCAAAATCCAGAACAAGGGGGATTTATAGATGGCTATCATTTCGTCAGGACTGGAAACCGAGATGATTGTCCGTTATCAGATCGGTATGACTGCCGACGATTCCCCGGTATTCCGAAAAAAAGCCTTTCCGGGCTGAAGATGGACGTGTCCGATGAGGATTTTTACGAAATAGCAACCACATTATACGATTTGATATCCGCAACCCGGAGTAAACGCTTTGACCTGACTGAGGAATAGATCCCCATTCAATCAATCATACGAGGGTATTGGTATGCAAATACGCAGCAGAAGACCCTTCGGCTGACCTTTGTTACAAACATGGGGAAGCACATTTACCCTTGCGCTGCCGGCACCACGGACAGCCCTGATCGCCACTGAAGTTGAGGCCGCTATGGAACTGATTATTTCCAAAAATATGTTTCTCACAACCGGCGGTGAATTGATCAACAAAAAGATATAAAAATAACAGATTCAACAACAACCGATTTGTATGATCCGCCCCTGTATTAAAGCCTACCAGAGGGGAAAATGCCTCGCCTGCCGATGGCTGTTGATTTTGCGGCCTAGGGCCGCTGTTATAAATAAAGATTCGGCCCTGCTGCGACCATGGCAGCTCAAATTCGGAATCGATTCCGAATTTGAGCAGAAACCAAGCGGTGATCCTCCAGAGATAATGCTTAAAAATTAGTTTCCTCTTTCTGTAGATAGTCAATAACCCTCTGGATTCCTGCAACTTCATAACACACACAACTGCTTCTGCAGTATTTCTAATGGTCTGTTCTAGCTCCTGAGGCAAATGCCCACTTTTATAGAGTTGCTGCGCTGAACGAACTTCAGTTTGAATACCTTAAGAACCCTATCAAAGAATTATCCCCAGGGTAAAAAACGAAAAACGCCCCTCGATAGGAGTGGTGTGACAGAGGAGGCAAAGAATTGCTATCCGCATACTGCAGTGGGCCGTTTATTCTTGCTTGGTTAGAAATTTACAACTCCCTTACAATATTGCCGAAGGGAACGTGTTAAACTATGGTCGAGGTGATTAAATGGCACATATTCTGATTGTTGAGGATGAAAAAGCAATCAATGATCTGATTGCTATGAATCTTGAATTAGTTGGACATACCAGCCAGCAAGCTTTGGCAGGGGATGAAGCACTTGAATATATAAACAAACATACTTATTCACTGATCATTATGGACATCATGCTGCCAGGGCTGGACGGATTTGACTTGATGAAGCATGTCCCGGAAAGAACTCCCGTAATCTTCCTTACAGCTATGGGCAATCTGGCAGACCGGGTTAAAGGATTTAAGTTAGGAGCAGATGACTATATTGTAAAACCCTTTGAAACCATCGAGCTGCTGGCCCGTATTGAAGCCGTGCTTCGCCGTACCCATCAGGAGTTGAATGTCTTTACCTTGGATAATACGGTGGTTAATCTGGCCAGCAGGACTGTGACAGTGGAGGGCAGGGAGATTGAGTTGGCTCTGCAAGAATATGAATTATTGGAAATCCTCATTAAAAATAAAAACATCGCTCTGTCTCGGGAAAAGCTCCTCAAAATGGCCTGGAATTATGACTACTTAGGAGAAACGCGCACCGTAGATGTGCACATTCAAAAACTGCGCAAGAAATTAAACTGGGAAAACCGAATAAAGACGGTGTATAAATTAGGCTATCGGCTGGAGGTAGACTCGTGAAATTTTGGCAGAAGGCTTTTTTAGGAATTTTGGTGGTCTTCATTATCTCCATCAATATCTGTTTGTACCTAACTTCGAATTACAGCTTTTCTCTCAACCTTAAGCGCGATAGTGACCGAGCCTTGGGTGAGTATCACTTCATTATCAATGGCGTTCAGGATACGATGAACAGCATTTACTATCGGGAAGACGCTTTCCCGACAGCTGCTTCCATTGAAAGCTTCATGCGTTCCTATGCTGATTACTATCAACAGCAAAACGTCTTTTTTGAGCTCAGTCGGTCGGGAGAGGCACTATTTAGCAATATCCCTTTTGGTGCCAAAGCCGATGTGAAGGCGGAGGACAGTGCTAAGAATACTTATACTGTAAAAGTGCTGCAGAATAACGGCATTCACTACCTGTCCATCGCAGGAAGCATCGGCGGGCAGTATGAGGATTATACCCTCACATACTTCCGTGACCTCTCGGAGTTGTATAAAGCTCACGCTCAGCTCACCCGTTATCTGATTACGATCAGCGCTTTGGTCGAAACAGTGCTCGCGTTGGTACTTGTGCTCATCCTAAAGAGACTCACTCGCCCAATCAGCATTATGCAAAAAGCTACCCGCAAAATAGCAGGGGGAGTATACGATGAACGGATCTCTATCCCGGGCCGGGACGAATTCCATGATTTGGCCGATAATTTCAATCAGATGACTTCAAGTATCCAGGAGAAGATTAACGAACTTAATCAAAATGCCCGAGACAAGCAACGTCTCATCGACAATCTGGCTCATGAATTAAGAACACCTTTGACGGCAATCCGCGGCTATGCCGAATATCTGCAAAATGCCCATACCAGTGAACCTAAGCGCCTTAAAGCCGCCGGCTATATCATCAGTGAAGTTGACAGAATGAAGAATTTAGCCTTTAAGCTCTTGGACCTGGCCTTGGCTAGAAACAGTAAACTGGAGCTGCAGGAGATTATTCCCCTGGATCTGCTTAATCAGGTTAAAGCGGCGGCGGAAGCCAAGTTAAACGAGAATGGCCAACGCCTGATTGTCCACTCCACCTTAAATAAATTAAGAGGAGACCCTATTCTACTGCAGTCATTGCTGTTGAACCTCATCGACAACGCAGCCAAGGCCTCTACTCAGAATTCCACCATTGAACTCTCCGCTTATTTTTCCTCCGCTCCTGTTCTGGAAGTCCGAGATGCGGGCAGCGGTATGGATGCCGAAGAGCTTTCCTTGATCTGTGAACCTTTTTACCGGGTGGACAAAGCACGTTCCCGCAGCTCCGGCGGTGTTGGCCTGGGCTTGTCCCTTTGCCGGGAGATTGCCCGTTTGCATGAAGGGGAGCTGAGAATTCACTCTTCTCTCAGCAAAGGAACTACGGCTCAAGTGGTTTTTACGACTCCTTTACAACCTGCTGAAAACTCCCTGATGCCTGACGAGGTATGATCTGTATGTAGCTACAAACAAATTAGAGAAAAGGAGTTTAAAACATGTTTAAGATTATACCTCATGCTAAAAAGTTCTGGATCTACGGGGCAGCAGCCGCCATGATTATCGCCAGCAGCTCAACTATGGTCTATGCTCTCAACGACAATATACCTGCCAACGCCTCAGCAAGTACAGCTTTATCCACTGCCGTCCAGACGAATGACCAGACTCAGCCCACTGCTCCTCAAGTTACTCTTGGCTACAATCTTGTTGATCTATCCAAGGGTTCCCCTGATCCGGAAAGAAAACAAGCTTTTAAAACTAAATTAAGCCTGAACAAGAATCTTACCCCAGAAGAAATTGAGGAAAAATACCAGGCAGTTCTTGCCAATACCATTCCTGGCGACAAAGATATTTCCGCAGAACAAGCTGCCGCTTATGCGGCCGAAATCCTGGTAAAAGCCTATAGAGTGGATTTTACCGGCTATACGGCTGAAGCGAGTTTCGCCAGAAGTTCTGTGCCTAATTCAGACAATTGGACCGTCGTCTTCCACACCTCCAACGATGACAAGAGCGCCAAAAGGTACTTAGCTTCGGTTGACTCTGTGAGCGGGGCACTCCTTACTGCCAGCTGCTATAACTTCTCCTACGCTGACGTAATCAGTCAAAATCCCCAGGATCCGGCTTGGGAAAAGAAGGCCCTAGCAGACATCACCCAATTATTGCCAGAAAACATCTCCATTGTTAGCAGTAAGGTCATCGCGGCAACTCCGGAAATCGGTGTTTCAGTTGTCAGCAGTTTATCCGACGGCTCAGCCTTTGCAGTCCGTTTGACAGGTGAAAACAAAGAAGCAGCTACTTATCAGTATTTCCCCGGCGGTTATGACGGAAGTTGGGATATTAGCCCAGTAACAGTTAACGGGGTCGGATAAGCCTGTTTTCTCAGCTCATCCCGCTCAGAGGTTATTTCTGTGACTTCACCCTGGTTGGCGGTCAGAGCAATTCTCCTCGGGAACTCCCCAAAGGATCATCGCCTGGATGTAGCTCAAATTGGGAATCGATTCCGAATTTAAGCAGAAACCCGGCGGTGATCCTCCAGAGATAATGCTTTAAATTATAGTTCCCTCTTTCCTCTGAATATCGAGGCGTGGCTCACTCACCCAAACCCAACAAAAAACCAAATTTATAGCAGACCCAAAGCCCCTGCCGTTCTCACCCGCTCGAGCTGCTTCAATACTGGCGTTTAGGGCTACAAGTTGACGCCTGCCGGCGTATCCAAATCAAGCGAAAGAGCATAACTACGTGAGGTGATAAATCATAATATAATTAATAATGGACAGTTTAAAATTGATTTCATTCTAGAATG
>JGI2924J29684_1078720_pt1:110000-129949 | contig 129949 bp, 135 predicted proteins | sample BenlonsequencITS_FD_29684 | JGI IMG/M metagenome (IMG submission 29684) | reverse complement strand
CGAGCCCGACCCCGAAGCGGTCTTCGAGCCGGTCTACGAGGAGCCGACGCCGCGACTCGACGACCAGCGGGCGTGGCTCGAGGCGTTTGCCGAGCGCGAGGAGCTGCGGGGACTCGACCGCTGAGCCGTCCCGCGAGGGAGATCCTCACTCCTTCGGCGACTCCGACCCGTCCCAGTGGTCGCGGCCGTACTCGGTCAGCGAGTCCCAGCCGAGCCGCTCGCCGATCTCGGCGATCGCGTCCGACAGCGAGCCGTCGTCATCGTCGCCCAGATCGACGTCGCCCTCGTCGTCGAACCGGGGCGTGACGCGGCCGTCCTCGGTGACCTCGCCGTGGTAGAGCATGCTCGACTCGGCGCCGTGTAACACCGGGGTCCCCGTACTCGCCATCCCGATCAGTTCGACGTCGTCCTCGGAGGCGGGACCGAGGTCGTCGGGGCCGTCGGAATCCCCCTCCTCCGGCCACTCGACGTCGGGTGCGTCCTCGAGGAAGTCGGGACGATCGTCTGTCATGGCCAGGCGTCCCACTCGCTGTCCGAAAGGTTCGCGGCCACAACACGCAGGCTCGAAGCTGCGGGAGCAAACGAAACAGCGCGAGCGAACGGAACGGCCTCGCGAAGCGGCGATCAGTCCATCGCGATGTAGGTCTTGGTATCGGTCACGCCCTCCAGCCCCTGTACGTCCGACGAGACGGCCTTGAGAATCTCGTAGACCTCCTCCGTTTCGACCTCGACGATGATGTCGTAGTTGCCCGCGACGATGTGGGCCTCGGCGACCGAGCCGAGCTCCCTGATCGACTCGAGCAGCCCCTCGGACTTTCCGGCGGCCGTCTTCACCATGATGAAGGCGTGAACCATCTCGCTGGTGTGGTACACCGTGACATGACTAAAGCCTTTTGTCGGCGGAGAGCCGAATGGTATGAGTCACCAGGGCAAACTTATTGGCGGGGGCGGGCGTACCCTCCGTTCATGCGGTTCGTGATCATCGGTGCCGGACGAGTCGGCCTGCGCACAGCGCGTGTCTTGCGCGAGGAGGGACACGAGGTGACCGTCATCGAACGCGACGAGACGAAGGTACGACGCGCCCGAAACCAGGAGTTTCCCGCCGTCGAGGGCGACGGCTCCCGCGAGACGATCCTCGAGGACGCCGGCGTCGGCGACGCCGACGCCGTGGGCGCGCTGACAGGCGACATGAACGTCAACTTCACGGCCTGTATGATCGCCAAACACCACGGCTGTCGGACGGTCATGCGCATCGACGAGGCCTACCGCGAGGGGATCTACCGCAAGTACGCCGAGGAGGTCGACGAGATCATCTACCCCGAACGGCTGGGCGCGATCGGCGCGAAAAACGCCCTGCTGGGCGGGACGATCCGGGCGATCGCCGACATCGCGCCGAGCCTCCAGATCGTCGAACTCACCTTCACGGAGGAGGCTCCGATCAACGGTTACTCGATCAGCGAGTTCGAGCTACCGGCCGACGCGACCGTCGTCGCCTTCGGCAAGCGCGATGATCCACTCGGCATCCCCTCCGAGGACGAGTCCCTCGAGACCGGCGATCGGATCGTCGTGCTGGCGGATTACGAGGTGTTGAGCGAGGTCAGACAGCTGATCGTCGGCGAATCGGCGACTCGCGCGGCGGCGAACGCGGGCACGGGAGGTGTCAACTGATGGTCACAGCGTACGTCATGATCAAGGCGAACACGGGCGAGGCGGACCGGCTGAAAAACAGCGTGGAGTCGATCGACGGCGTCGAGACGGCCCATATCGTCGCGGGCGACGTCGACATCATCGCGAAGGCGACCGTCGACACTCCCGCCGCGGTCAAGAAGATCGCGGCGACGGAGATCCAGGGGATCAACGGCGTCGAGGACACCCAGACCTACATCGCGATGGACTGACGGTTCCACGGCCGAACCGGCACCGTCGGCGTTCGTGAGACCCTCGAGCGTAGCGACGCTCTTCTGTGGCGCTCGCGTGTCGTCGTCGCTACATCGGCATCCCGCCGCTCTCGCCGCCACCCTCCGCGGCCTCCTGGCCGCGGCCCTGGGCGTTCTCGAGCAGCGTCGCGGCCGGACCGCGGTACTCGTAGCCGGGGATCAACCCCTGGGCGTACGTTCCCTCGACGTACTCGATGAGCGCCTTGGCGTCCGCGACGCCCTCGCCGGCGTCCCAGGCGACGTACTCGAGGGTGACACGCACCGTCTCGCCGTCGCGCTCGACGGTCGGCTCCTCGTGGGTGCTCGTGTGGGCGACGGTGAACGTGTCCGCGAGGCGTCGTTCGAGAGTCTCGAACCAGCCGTCCTCGACGACGGGAGCGACCGTTTCGTCGGCGACCGCGGCGTCCAGGCCGGGCAGCGAGACGACGACACGGAACCGACCGTCGCGTTTGCCGTCCGCGTCGGTCGCGGTCACCGTCGTCTCGAACACCGTCGTCGTCAGCTCGTAGCCGTTCTCGCGCTCGGCGAAGGCGTCGTGGTCCTCGAGCTCGCGCTCGACGGACCGGGGAAGCTCGCTCATTACCGTCGTAGACGGGCCTGCGCCGAAAGGGTGTTGCGCTTCGCGTGGACCGGACGGTTCGTTTCGCGACGAAGTCCGATATTTCCTCGAAAACGGGCCGCATTACTATCGGGGACGCTCCCGTCTTCGAACGGCATGAGTCTCGACAGACACGCCGCGGACCGACGACGGTTCGCTCGCCTGCTCGGCACGGACGGAAGCGACGGGCTCGGCCTGCCGATCGGCCTTGACCGCCGCGACCCCGACGGGGACGAGCCCGACCCGCAGGGTGAGGATCGGGACGCCGCGAGCGCGCGCGAGCGCTGAGTCCCATCCCGGGCGGTCGTCGTCACTGTAGTGTGTGGTTTCTCGCCTCCAGACGACACGCCTGACGAATCAGGCGTCCGGTTCGGCGGCGTCGCCTGCGACCGCATCGAGGAACCGACGGCCGACTCGGTCCCGGAGTCGCTCGACGAGGACGTCCTCGGCGTCGGTCGTGCCGGCGACGTCCTCGAGGGGGAGCTGTCCGCCGGCCATATCGTCGTGGCCGCCGACGGAGCCCCGATCGCCGAACAGTCGACCGAACGACTCGCCGAGGTCGAGATCCGGTCTGGTGGTCCGACCGCTCAGATGGACCTCGTCCCGGATCACGCCGCCGACCAGGACGGTGTCGACGCCGTCGATGTTGAGGAGGAAGTCGGCTCCCTGTGCGAGCGCGACCCTGTTTTCCAGGCGACCGATACAGGAGACCAGACACGAACCCTGACGGATCCGGTTGTGGATCACGTCGCCGAACGCGTCGACGCTGCCGGGCAGGAAGGAAACGCCGTACAGCTCGCGAAGCCGCTCGGGGTCCGTACGCTCGTGGAGGGCGGCCGCAGCCGCGTACTCCCGGTCGGTCGGCTGGCGGTAGAAATCGAGCCGTTCGCGGTGAAGCCCGAACAACAGCGCCGAGGCGATCCGGGGCGTGAGTTCGAGCTCTGACTCGAGGAAGTACTCCGCGAGGATCGTTGCAGTCGCCCCGTAGGACTCACGAACGTCGATCACGTCGCTCGGAACCGTCCGTTCCGAGGGGTGGTGATCGATCACGATATCGATCGGCGTCCCCCGTGGAACCTGGTTGTGTTCGCCGGGCACCGAGTGGTCGACGAACGCGACGAGCTCGTTGGCCTCGAGCCTCGCGTCGCTGTAGCGACGGGGCGTGACGTCGAACAGGTCGACGAAGGCGCGGTTCTGCTGGTGGACGATCGACCCCCCGTACAGGATGTCGACGGTCTCGACGCCACACGTCCTTGCGAGTGACTCGAGTGCGATCGCCGACGCCAGCGAGTCCGGATCCGGATCATCGTGACAGACCACGGCCAGCGACGAGGCCGACCGCAACCGGGTAAGCACCGCGGCGGCGTTCGACATAGACTGGGCTTGGCGCTACACCGGTGTTAACAATTATCGTCGTTTCGGTGAGAGTCACGCCGAGCTCGATACCGAAGGGGTGACGGAGCCGCCGTACCGCTTGCGAGCGCAGTCGAGAGATCCTGAAGTATTTATGGGTCATCGACGATTCGTTCGCTATGGGCGGAACCTCCGGTGGGAAACGGTCGATGACGCTCGGCGAAGATCTCGACGAGACGACTGCGGCGATCATGGACGCGGTGTATCGGGCGCTGTCACGAAACGGGTATCCGGAGACGACGATGTCCGAGATCGCCGCGGAGTTCGAGAAGAGCAAGTCCCTGCTGTACTACCACTACGAGAGCAAAGAAGAGATTCTGAACGACTTTTTCGCCCACCTCTGTGAACACCTCGAAGCGACGCTCGTTGAGGACGCCCCGGACGATCCCTACGAGCAGCTGCTGGCGCTGATCGATCGACTGCTCCCCGCCGAGATGGACAACGAGGCGCTCCGATTCCGGCGGGCCTTCTTCGAGATCCGCTCGCAGGCACCCCACAACCAGTCCTACCACGAACAGATCAAGCGCTCCGACGAGATCGTCCTCGAGGCCCTGACCGAGACGATCCGCCGGGGCGTCGAGGAGGGACGGTTCGTCGACGTCGATCCCGAGCGGGAGGCCGAACTCCTCTTTTCGACGAGCTACGGGATCATGGAGCGTGGCGTCGCGCTCGAGGATCGGTCGCTCATCGAACGCAACAGGGCCACGCTTTACGACCGAATCGAGCGGTGGCTGCTCGAGGCCGAGTGATCGGGACGGCCGAGCGGACGAACTGATAACGGCGATCCAAAACCGACGCCGGACCGACAGTTCGTCCTCGGACGGCTCCGGGACTCAGAGCAGAAACAGGACGGCGACGATCCACAGAGCGAAGTTGACGACACCGAACACGCCAAGCAGAACGCCGAACCACTGCCGTTCCATCAACTGGACGAGGTTGTACCCACTGTAGGCCGCCAGCGGACCGAAGATCGGCACGAACAGCGAGATGATCGCCGCGCCGATCCCGTTCCAGACGTGGAACCGCGATTGCTCGTGTGCGTTCCGGAGGTCGTCCGACAGGGAGATCCGTTGGTTGCTCATGGGACGAGTGTTTCTTCGTGCCGCACACGCTTAAACTGAACGTTCAGTCAGTCGGCGGAACGACGACGAACCAGCGGTGCCGGACAGCTACGCGATCGGATCAGTCGGCTCCCGATCGAGGCTCTCTGCGAGTATCGCCGACAGCTGGTCGCGAACCGGCGCTCGGGCGGTCGGCGGACACGACTCGAGGATCGGCTCGATCCACGCGGACCGATCCGCGGGAAACCGCTCCCGGTCGGCCGGGAGTCGGCCGTCGTCGCGGTATCGCCGCACGCGAACGCCGAGCGCACTCGCTTTCCTGGCCAGCTCCCGGTGCGAATCGATATCGGCGATTAGCGCCGCTATCTCGGCCGCACAGCCGGTCACCGCACCGAGGCGTCGATCGTCGACGCGATCGGGCGTCTCGGATTCCGCTTTCGGGGCCGTAAGCACCCACTCCCCCTCCTGGGTCGACCGGGTCGCCTCGACGAGGACGGCAAAACAGCGCTCGACCAGCTCCGGTTCGGCGTCGAACCCGGTGGTCAGTTCGAATGCCTTCGACTCGAGGAGGTCGCCGACCAGCACGTCGTCCGTGGGATGGTCGCCGGTCCGACGAGACTGGTCGACCGCGACCCGGTGGAGACGGCGCTGCAGGGAGACCAGCTCCAGCGCGGCCGCGATCGGGACGACGTCCTCGAGCGGTCGGTCGTGGCCGAACCCGTCGACCAGCGCCAGAAAGACCTGACCCTGGAGTCGCGGACGGTCCAGCTCCAGCAACTCCTCGGGCGATCGATCGAACGCCTCGGGCAGGTGGGTCCGGAGCGCGCTCTCGATCGTCGTTCGTCGCCGCGTTATCGTCCGTCTCATGGCAGTTCTCGTCGATCCATCGCCGGTCGACGGGCGCACGCGGCTCCGCGTTCGACGACGGGTGGTTCCAGTGTGTCAGTCACGTGAGTAGCTCTCGGGAGGGCGTCGGTCGGAACGGTACTGACCGAACGGTTGTTCAGGGCGGAGGATAAATATTGCGTCGCGGCCGCGTCCCCATCGTCGTCAGACCGACTCGATCGCCCGGTCCAGATCGGCGATCACGTCCTCGACGTCCTCGATCCCGACCGAGATGCGAACGAGGTCGTCAGTGACGCCGCTGGCGAGTTTCTCCTCCTCGGAGAGCTGCTGATGGGTCGTGCTCCCGGGGTGGATGATCAGGGTCTTCGCGTCGCCGACGTTCGCCAGCAGGCTCGTCAGCTCGACCTCGTTACAGACGGTCTCGGCTGCGTCGTACCCGCCCTCGAGCCCGAAGGTGATTATCCCGCCGTACCCGCCCTCGAGGTACTCGCTTGCGTTGTCGTGGGTCTCGTGGCTCTCGAGTCCCGGATACGTAACCCAGTCGACCTCGGGGTGACCATCGAGATACTCCGCGACGGCCATCGCGTTCTCGCAGTGTTTCTCCATCCGAAGGGGCAACGACTCGAGTTTCTGGAGGGTCACCCAGGCGTCGAACGGCGACTGCTGGTTGCCCAGGTCCCGTAGTCCCCGGGTGCGGGCGACGGCCGCGAATGCCCCTTCGCCGAACGTCTCGGAGAAGTTGATTCCGTGGTAGGCGGGGTTTGGCTCGGTGATCTCGGGGTAGTCGCCCTCCGGCCACGGAAACGAACCGCCGTCGACGAGGACGCCCCCCACCGTCGAGCCCGCGCCGTGGAGCCACTTGGTCGTGGAGTTCCAGACGAGGTCGGCGCCATGCTCGAGCGGGCGACACAGATACGGCGTCGCGAAGGTGTTGTCGACGAACAGCGGGACGTCGTGCTCGTGGGCGATATCCGCGATGCGCTCGATATCCGGGGTCACGAGCGCGGGGTTGCCGATCGTCTCGAGGTGGACGAAGGCGGTGTCGTCGTCGATCGCCTCGGCGTAGGCGTCGTAATCGAGCGTGTCGACGAACTTCGTCTCGATACCGCGTTTCGCGACGGTGTGTGTGAGGTAGGTGTAGGTGCCGCCGTACAGCGACGACGCGGAGACGATGTTGTCCCCGACGTCCGCGAGGATAAACGTCGCCAGATCGAACGCGGCCATCCCCGAGGACGTCGCGAGCGCGCCGGCGCCGCCCTCTAGCGTCGCGATCCGCTCCTCGAGCATCGCGTTGGTCGGGTTCATGATCCGCGAGTAGATGTTGCCGACCTCCTCGAGCCCGAACAGCGCGGCGGCGTGGTCGGTGTCCTCGAACTCGTAGGAGGTGGTCTGGTAGAGCGGCGGCGCTCGCGCGCCCGTGGTCGGGTCGGATTCCTGACCCGCGTGAACGCTGTCGGTCGCGAATCGGTGGTCGTCCTGCTCGTCGCTCATGGCTGTGACCTCTGCCCCGTAGCTAATAAAGTCACCAGTCGATTATGTTCGGGAAATCAACGGACGCGAACGGCTCGTAGGGGGACAGTGGACTACTCGAGCAGCGGCTCGCCGGTCATCTCGGGGGGCTGATCGAGCCCGATCAGTTCGAGGATCGTCGGCGCGATGTCGGCGAGGGTGCCGGCCGGCCGAACCGTCCGTCCGTCCCCGGTGCCGTCGGGGGCGACGTAGACGAACGGCACCTCGTTGTAGGTGTGGGCGGTGTGGGGGTCCTCCTCGGTCCCCATATCGTCGGCGTTGCCGTGGTCGGCGGTGATGAGGACGTGGGCGCCAGCGTCCTCGAGGGCGTCGACGAGCCGACCCAGCTGGGTGTCGACGGCTTCGACGGCCTCGATCGCGGCCTCGTAGTCGCCCGTGTGGCCGACCATGTCGGGGTTGGCGTAGTTGAGCACGAGGACGTCCGGATCGTCGGACTGCTCGCGGGTCGTTCCTCCCCGCTCGCTTTCTCGAGGCGCTCGCTTCGCTCGCCCCTCGCCTTCGATCGCCCCGATCGCCGTGTCGGTCACCGCGGGCGCGCTCATCTCGGGCTGGCGGTCGTAGGTTGGAACGTCCGGACTCTCGACGATCTTGCGGATCTCGCCGTCGAACTCGACCTCGCGGCCGCCGTTGAGGAAGTAGGTGACGTGGGCGTACTTCTCGGACTCGGCGATCCGAAGCTGGCTCCGCCCGGCGTCGGCCAGCACCTCGCCCAGCACGTTCTCGGGCTGGTTCGGCGGGTAGGCGACGGGGAGGTCGAAGGTCTTGTCATACTGGGTCAGCATGACGACCTCGGCGTCGGGCGGACTGGTCTGGAACTCGTCGGTCCAGTCCTCGCTTCGGATGTCCGCGAGCATCCGCGTGAGCTGGCGCGCCCGGTCGGACCGGAAGTTGAACCAGACGACCGAGTCGCCGTCATCGAGTGCAGGCTGGCCCGTTATCACCGTGGGCTCGACGAACTCGTCGGTCTCGCCCCGGTCGTAGGACTCCTCGACGGCCTCGACGGCCGAGTCGGCCGCGAAGTCGGCCTCGCGCTCGACGATCGCGTCGTAGGCCCGCTTCGTGCGCTCCCAGTTCTGGTCTCGGTCCATCGCGTAGTACCGGCCCGTGACGGTCGCCACGTCGCCGGTGCCATGTTCGTCGACGACGTCCTCGAGGGTCGCGAGGTACTCTCGGCCCCCGGTCGGGGAGGTGTCGCGACCGTCGGTGATCGCGTGGGTAACGGCCTCGACCTCGCGGTCGCCGGCCAGCTCGATCAGCGAGTGGAGGTGCTCGTGGTCGGCGTGGACCCCGCCGTCGCTGACAAGCCCGACGAAGTGAACGCGCCCATCGTTCTCGCGGGCGTTCTCGAAGGCGTCCTCGATCGCGGCGTTCTCGCGGAACGAGCCGTCGGCGATCGAATCCGAGACGCGGGTGTACTCCTGGTAGACGACCCGCCCGGCGCCGATGTTCAGGTGGCCGACCTCGCTGTTGCCCATCTGGCCGTCCGGCAGGCCGACCCGTCGGCCCGCGACCTCGAGGCGGCCGCTGGCGCCCGCCGCCGAGAGGCGGTCGAACGCCGGCGTCTCCGCCGCTTTCACTGCGTCGCGTCCGGTGTCGTCGCCGAGCCCCCAGCCATCGAGGATGATCAGCGCAGCGTCCATACCCGAGGGCTGCGCCGCCTGGCGTAACTAGCTGTCGCTGTCGGCCAACGTCGCGGTGCCGACCGCGGGATATTTGACAGTGGGGCGGAACGCCACTGGCATGACCCTCGATCCCGTCCACTTCGACGGCATCGCTCAGCTCGCGGGACGGATCGACCACGGCGCCGACGAGCGCGACCGCCGCGCGTTCGCCGAAACCGTCTGGGAACAGTTTCTCGACCCGCTCCGCCAGGATGGACGGGTCGTCCTCGAGCCGATCGACGAGCAGTCCCGACGGCTGGTCGACTGCGAGGACGTCGCCCTGATCGATCCGCCGTTCCCGACCGAGCACGGCCTCGACGCGGGGACGATCAACCCGACGACGTTCAAGAACGGCCTCGTCATCGACGTCGCCCAGGCGGCGATGAGCGCGACCCCCAGTGATCTCGAGCTCCACCGCTCGCGGACCGCCGTGATGACGGTCCACTCGAGCGACGCGACCGCCCGCGTCGAGAACGACGACTGGGACCGCTTCGACGAGGGGACGAGCAAGCGACGGGTGATCCAGATCGGCCGGCTCGATCGGTTCGCCGAGGGGGTCGTCCACGCGCTGGCGCTCTATCTCGCCGAGAGCGAACACGCTCACGAGCACGCCGACAAGGTCTCGGATCTGCTCGTCCTCGACGGGCCGCTGTACCCGCGCGGTCTGCTTCGCTGGGCCGACCAGCACCCCGACCTCGCCGACTTCCTGCTCGAGGACCCGCGACCGACCACGGTGCTGGAAAACTACGTCCGGCTGGTCGAACGGTTCGTCGAGCGCGAGGTTCCTCTCGTCGGGTTCGTCAAGAACCCGGCGACGAAGGCGATCACCCGGGCGGTGCGGGGGACGACCGACGCGAGCGCCCCCTGGACGAACGACGCCGCGATGTTCACCCGGCTGCTCGAGCGCGGCGAGTACGTCGAGGACGTCGACGGCGAACGCTGGGTGCGAGACACCTCGGCGTTGACCTACACGAACTGGTTTCGCTCGCGGGCCGGGGTCGATCGCCCCCTCTCCGCGGAGGGCGACGCGCTCGGAATCGACCGCGAGCTCCCCCGCGAGGCCTACGAGGTCACCTTCTTTGTCGTCTACGACCCCCGTGACGACCTGCTGTACCGGGTCGAGGCTCCCTACGCCGTTACCCGCGACCCGGAGACCCGCGAGCGGCTCACCCGGCAGCTGCTCCAGGACGTCGCGGTCGCCCACGGTCCACCCACGATCGTCGGCAAGGCCGACGAACTCGCCCGGATCAGCGCCCCCGAGAAGCGCTCGCTCCGCGAGACCCTCGAGGGCCGATTCGAGACGAGTCAGGACCGCAGTTACGACGAGCACCGCTGGATCGAGGACGCCTAACAGCAGTTGGTAGTCCGGTTTCGGTATCCAGTTTGGGTCGTGAATCTGAGTCGTTGGATCGTTACGTACAGCGAACTTTTTTACCGAGGGCATCGGCTGACGCCGAAGGCGTCAGCCTCAACCCCCGGCAAAAAACTTCGATGAAAAAAGGCCGACAGCTCGCCCGTCGGGCTCGCCGTCGGTGAAACGCCTCGCTTCGCTCGGCGTACGCTTCTCCGACCCGCTCCGTTCCATACACATCTGTACGTAGCACGAGTTTCACACGACGTTTTGCATAACGAAATCGCTCCGCCAAACGAGGAGTAACGGAACGGCAATCGAGTCCATCGGTTGCTACCCCGGCCCGAACGCCGCGATATCGGCCCCCACCGTCGCCAGCGCGTCGGCGGGGTTCGGGTCGCTGTCGGCCAGGTGCGTGTACCGGTGGTCCGGGACGCTCGACAGCGCCGTTGCGACGGCCTCGCTGTAGACCTCGACGCCCGGCTCCGTCGGGTCCTCGCCACCCCAGACGTCTCGGATGACCGTCCTCGAATCGATGCGTACCTCCAGCCTGCGTGGCTCGTAGCGGGCCAGCAGTTCGGAGAGCCCGAGCTGGAGGGCGACGTACTCGGCGGTGTTGTTCCCCGTCCGGGAGCCGACGGGACGGCCGAGACGGGCAAGTTGGTCCTCCGCAGCGTCCATGATGACGGCACCAGCACCTGCGGGGCCAGGGTTGCCGCGCGAACTGCCGTCGACGTAGAGGACGAAAGCGTCGCCCGTGGGCTCGGGAGCGGGCGGCCGGGAGAGATCCGACGCCAGCAGCTCCTCGAGTGCGGAACGCAACTCGTCCCGGGTGGTCGCGGGGTCGAACAGTCCGCCGTAGCCGGGGACGGCGTCGTCGACGGCGTCGGTGGCGGTCGCCACCTCGTAGCCGACGCCCGCGAGGACGCGGTCGACGAGCGTGGCAAGCGGCGAGAGATGTTCGGCCGGGAGACGGTCGTCGGTCACGCTTTTTCCCTCCGGCGTCGGGTCCGGAACCGTCCGTCCTCGCTCCCGAGCGATCCCGTCGGCTGGTCACACCACTGCATACACATCCTCGGTGGTCGAGCGAAATAACACCTTTAGGAGGCACCGACGACGAGCCGTTTCGGAGCAGTCGATTTCGATTACTGGACGGATAGGGGGAGTTGCAGGCACGGGTAGCGTCAGTGACGGATTCATCCCACGGCTAAAGCCGTGGGCTTTCTCCTGTAGTATCTGTAATCAGACAACAGATCGTCTTCGAGATTCGTGCGCTATCGTCTGGCCGGGTTGCTTATCTTCTTTCGACCGCTGCTAGAGCAGCCTTCAATACGAATTGTTGTTCCCATTCTCCAATAATTCTCCTCAGTGGTATATTCTCGGAGAGGGAACTGTTAGATATGGCTACCAGCGAGCTGACAGAGAGCGAGACCGCCGAGTTGCTCCGCAACGCAAATTCGGGTGTGCTGTCGTTAACTGATGGGACAGAAACGTACGCTATCCCGCAATCATTCGGCTACGATGGGAGTTCGCTGTACTTTCAACTCGTCTGTACGGCAGACAGTACGAAGGTAGCGTTTATCGAAACGACCGACATTGCCACGTTCACTGTCTATACCGAACGTCCGACGAAAAGCGTCATCGTAAGAGGGAAACTCGACCCCGTGCCAGAAGACGAGGAAACCGATGCGATGGCTGTTATCGCAGAGAACGCGACGATTCCAACGCTAAACGTCAGTCCGGACACCCCCACAGCGGAGCTCTCTTGCAGACTCTATCGGTTAACTCCCGAGATGGTTTCCGGGCGAGAACTGGGTACTTCGATGAGAGACACCATGCTCGGTTTGCGAGAAACGTGTACTGCCAATCTCGAAACGGCGTTACGATGTGACGATCCCTCCGAAAAGGACTATCATATCAGGCAAGCCATGCAGGCGTGTCCCCCGTTTCCAGAAAACAGTACGTAGCAGACGCACGAGTCCACAAGCTACGGATCCACTGGCGCTACGGCTCCTGTTCGATCTCGATCTCGACGGCGTGGCGGTCGACGCCGATCCTGGCGAACTGCGTACGGACGTGCTCTCTGGCCGCCTCGAGGGCCTGCTCGCGAGTGTCGAACCCGCGGGGCATCGGCGACTCGAAGGCGAGGTTGACCTCCCGGCCGTCGATGATCTGGACGCTGCCGCCGCTGTCGACCTCGTAGAACTCGTCACAGATCCAGACGTACGCGGCGTCCTCGTCGGGTGCGCCACGGAACGTCGGGGGGCGTTCCCCACGTTCGTACACCGTTCCGGTGAGTTCGGTTCCGCCCGCACGACCGCGTACGATAAACATGTGTCTAACTACGGCGCCGAGACGCAAAAAATATCCGAACCGAACGCTTCCACGCGTCCGAGCTGTGGGTGACCTAGCGCCGACCCGTTCGCAACGACGCTACCCATCTGGTTAGCCGTTTCCAACCGTCAACGGCTGCTTCTCCGAACGTACCGAATACGTATAAGAAATTCAACCCAAACTGTTTCGGGGCCGGGTTTATTCCCCTAGCAGTGCTGCCTTTCGTTAATGAGTTCGGACGCACAGATCAGCGGTGATGGGTCACGAGGGGGGACAGCAACTGCTTCGCGGGAATGGTACGACGTACTCCGCCATCCCGAACGACTCCATCTGCTTGCAGCTCTCGAGGACGGCGCGTCCACCCTCGAGGAGCTCGTCGACGCGATCGCGTCGCGGGAGGCAACCGACCGGGAGACGATCCGGATCGGGCTCGTCCACAACCACCTGCCGCGGTTGTCCGACTACGGGATCCTCGAGTGGGACGGCGAGACCGTCTCTCGAAGCGTCGACCGACCGCTGCCGGTCGACGACCTCTCGGCGCTGTTCGCGGACGGCGATCGCGCCGACGAGCGAACGCTCGAAACGCTCGTCCACCCGGTTCGAACGCGGCTGTACGTAATTCTCTCGGAATTCGACCGGCCAGTCTCGATCGAGGCGCTTGCCGCGGAGCTCCTCGATCACGAGGTCGGCTCGTTCGCTGACCGGTCGGAGGCGCGGATCGCGCTTCACCACGTGCATCTCCCCGCGATGGCCGACGTCGGCGCCGTCGAGTTCGATCCCCGCACCGGGACGGTACGGGGCCCGGGCCGATAACGCCCTCCGAGACACGTCCGACTCCGCTGTTTGCCCCGGAGGGAAACGCGTTTGTAGACGGCCCCTCATGGGCGTGATATGACGGATCTGGGTGATTTCAGCGAGTTCGACGCCGCCGACCCGGCGGACTCGAACACGTCGTCGACCGAGGACATAGACGAGTTCGAGTCCACGCGTGTTGCCCCCCGTGGCGAGGACGTCGGCATCGGAACGATCTGTGTCTCCCAGGGGCTGCGCATCGCCGAGGACGCCGAGGAGACGTCGCTGCGGGCCTACGTCACCAGCGGCAACCGCTCGGCGGTCCGGATCGGCAGCTACCTGGTCGCGCCCTACCCCGATGGCGAGACGCTGTTCTGTCGGATCACCGGCCTCGAGTACGCCCAGCAGTACCACGCCGACGACGCGACGGAGATCCACGCCCGCCGCGCGATGCGCCGGGACGACGTCGACGAGGCCGACTACAAGTTCGTCGCCTCGCTCGAACCCGTTGCCGTCCTCTACGAGGAGGGCGGTGAACTCAAGCGTCGGATGACCGACCGCGTCCCCAAACCTCAGACGGTCGTCCGGCAGGCAAACGACACGACCGAGATCAAGACGGGGCTGAAGATGCCCGAGGACGGCGTCTTCCTCGGCCACCTCTCGGTCGGGGGCGAGAAGGTGCGGACGGCGGCGACGCCGCCGACGATCGACTATCGACTGAAGGACGATTACGCCGCGGGCGATCCGCTCGTCTTCCGACACACGCTGGTCGCGGGCGGCACCGGCTCGGGGAAGACCCACGCCGCGAAGAACGTCCTGCGGCAGTATCTCGCCGACGAGCGCCAGTATCCGATGGAGGACGGCCGCACCGTGGGGCCGGCCGTCGTCCAGTTCGACCCCCAGGACGAGTACGCCCAGATGCACGACGACAACCCCGAGCTGGACGACGAGTTCGCCCGCCGTCTCGAGCGCGAGGGTGTCGCCCACGGCGGCGTCGCGGACACCACGGCGTTCGTCCCGAAGGTCGGCGACGCCAGCTACTCGGCGGGCCACCACCGCGCCGAGCAGGTCGAGTTCACCATTCCGTTCTCGATGGTCCACGACAACCCGTTTCTCGTCGCCGGCAGCGGGCTCAACGACAACCAGTACGGCGCGCTCGTGAGCGTCCTTCTTCCCCGGTTCCGCCAGCAGTACGGCGCCGACGGCAGCTACGAGCAGTTCACCTCGTTTCTGGACGATCCCGCCCTGCGCGAGGAACTCGACGAGTCGGGGCGGGTCCATGAGGCCACCTTCGACGCCGTCCGCCGTCGCGTCCTCGGGTTCGGCCACGTCTTCGATCAGGACGCCCGCCCGATCACCGACCTCGTCCACGAGTTCGTCCGCCCCGGCGGACTGACCGTCGTCCCGACCTACCACGTCTCGGACTCGCGAGCGACCGAGACGGTCGTCCTCGCGCTGTCCTCGCTGCTGATCGACCAGAAGCTCTCGAACGATCCGACCTACGAGCGGATCAAGGAGACGCCGCTAATCTTGGGGATGGACGAGGCCCACAACTTTCTCACTGACGCCGACAGCGTCCAGGCCGGGAAGGTCATCACGAAGTTCACCGAGGCCGCAAAGCAGGGCCGCAAGGAGCGGCTCGGGCTCTTTCTCATCACGCAGGACCCCCAGGACATCGACGACGCCGTCTTCAAGCAGATCAACACCACCGTCGTCCTCAACCTGGGCGACGAGGACGCGATCAAGAGCGTCAACATCCCCTCGAACCTCGAGTCGAAGGTGCCCTACATGGAGAAAGGCCAGATGGTCGTCTACTCGCCGGACAACTCGGAACCCGTCGAACTGATCGGGCTCCCGAAGTGCGTGACTCGACACGGCCGGGACTGACCGCTCGGGCTTCGGCCGCGGACGCGGGCCGCGCCGAAGACGGGACGGGCCCTCCGTCGGCGTCTCAGGCGAGGACGCGATCCGCGTCGATCCGCTCGCCGTAGGGCGGGTAGATCGAGACCAGCTCCTCGTACGTTCGGGTATCGATCGCGTCGAGCTCCGCGGCGACCGCGGCGAACCGCTCGAGGGGCGGCGCGTGGCGCTCGCCCCACCAGACCGGGTGGGTGAGCACCTGCAGCCGGTCGGCGCCGGCGCGCTCGAGGATCGACTCGAGCGGGTCCCCCTCCCGCCACCGCCCGCTGGAGTCCGAGAGGTACGCCGCCAGCAGGTCGGGATTGTAGGCATTGGTCATCCCGTCGATCATTCGGGGCCCCCTGAGGACGCGCTCGGAGGGCCGATGAAACGAGATGGACGCCACCGGGTCGATCCCCAGCTCCGCCAGGTATCGTCTGGCGGCGTCGATCCGACGGCGCTCGGCGGGTACCAGCCCGTTCTCGCCGCCGGGATCGGCGGGATCGGCGCCGGAGAGATCGCAGTGCAGCGCGATCTCGTGGCCGAACTCGTGGATGAGGTGGACCAGATCCCGTTCGTACTCGAGGTCGTACAGCGGCGAGTCGGGCAGGATCATGTACGTCGCCTCCACCCCGAGCTCGTACTCGAGTTCTGCCAGTTCGACCGCGCGTTCGAGACAGACGTCGACGTCGTGACGCAGGAACGCGACGGGCTCGTCCGGCGAGCGGTCCGGGCGGTACTCCGAGAGCGTCCGCAGCTCGAAGTTCGTCCGGACCGCTCCGATCAGCGCCCGGTAGTAGTCGTAGCTGAAGTCCTCGGCCCACCCCTCGAGGTCGGCACTACCCATCGTCGCTTCCCACCCCCAACAGCTCCCGCGTCCGCTCGGCCCCGACGTTCAACAGCGGGTCGACGACCGAGAGGTTCGGCAGGAACTCGCCGAACCGCTGGTCGTACCGGGGCGGGTCGAACGACTGGTACTCGAGGACGATCCCCGCGTCCTCGAACAGCTCGGGGTCGTTGTACGAGCGGGCGCCCTCGCCCGAGTAGTACCGATCGGCCGCGAGTGCCTCGCAGAGCCGGACGATCCGCTCGCTGCCCGTCGCGTCGACCTCGAGCGTCGACGCGCGGACGAACTCGCAGTCGAGTTCGAGCCGATCGGCGAGCTGCCGAACCAGGTGGACGTTCAGCTCGCACAGCGACTCCCAGGAGCGCGCGTAGGTCGCCGCGAAGAAGGCCCCGAACTCGTCGTAGTGGGCCGCGCCGCCGTAGCTCGCCTGCAGGCTCTTGCGGTGGGTCTCGCGCCACCCATCGTCGACGATCTCGACGTCCTCGATCGGCCTGCTCGATCCCCGGACCGGGACGGTGAGCCACGTCCATCCGTGTGGCGTCTTGATCCTGTTCCGGTTGATCCAGGAGTCCGAGGAGTACTCGGCGTCGTCGAGGAGGACGAAGACGTCGCTCCGGCGGATCTTCTCGAAGTAGCCCAGCCAGGGCAGGTAGTTGGGCTGGTGGATCGCGACGGTGCGATCGTCCTCGTCGGCTGCCGATCCCGCAGCGCCCGACTCGGCTACTCGCAGCGGTCGGTCGGTCGATTCGCTCACGGTACACCACCCCACCGTTCCCTTCCCGGGACGGCTCCGTCACGACGTCTGCCGTCGCGTCCGAACGGGTGACGGTCCCGAGACGTTTCCGATCTCATTGATACGTCGGTCGATCCGAACGGTCCCGGAACCATTGTTAAGCGCTCGAGAAAGACGCGGCCGTCGACGGATGTCACTGCGTAACGCGGATCCGGGCGATGGCGGGACGGGAATCGGACGACGGGGCAAGCACTCGACCTGCGGCCAGGCCGCGAACGTATCAGGCCGAGACTACGCCGGTGTAACCGGTGGTTTCTCGGGTCGATTAGCCCGTCCCGAGCCGCTCCGCGAAGAACGTCCGGACGTTCCTGGCGATCTCCTCGCGGGTTCCGAGGAAGAAATGGTCGGCCGGCAGCGCGACGGTCTCGTCGCCTCGCTCGCGGACCCGCTCAACGACCGGCCCCCAGTTGACGGTCGTATCCCGCTCGCCGTACAGCACGAGCGTCGGCGCGTCGACGTGGGCCAGCGCGGCGGTCGCGTCGAGCTCCGGTCCCAGCGACTCGGTCGGTGCCAGCGCGGCCACGCCTGCGAGCGGTCGGTCGACGTCGGCGGCTGCCAGCAGCGCCTGGGAGGCACCGAAGCTGTAGCCGAAGAGCCCGACCCGGTCGTACCGGTCGTCGGCCCACCGGACCGCGTTCCGGACGTCCTCGCGCTCGCCGCGGCCCTCGTCCCACTCGCCGTAGTCGAACCGCAGACAGGCGACCCCCGCCTCGCGAAGCGTCTCGCTTACTGCGACCAGTCGCTGATCGCTACGGGAGCCGCCGTGCTGGGGGTGGGGTGGGCAGGCAACGACGACGCCCGCGGGCGCTTCGTCGGGTTCGTCGAGTCGACCCCGGACGTCGCGACCGCCGGGAACGAGGACGTCGGTCACGGTCGCCCGTTGTGTCCGAACGGTATAGTAGCTACTGCAGTTCACCCGTCGGAAGCCCCGGGCCGAACGGTCGGCCGTCGAGGGCGAAAATCGCTGCCGTCATCCGTTCGACGGCGGCGATATGCGGCTCGACTGTCGCCGATGTGATGTTTTTAAGGCCGGGGAACCATACGTAGCCGTATGGGCATCCTCTCTCGGACCTCCTACGTCATCCGCTCGAAGATCAACTCGGTGCTCAACCGGGCCGAGGACCCGACCGAGACGCTCGACTACTCCTACGAGCAGATGCGCGATCAGCTCCAGGAGGTCAAACGGGGTATCGCCGACCTGACGACCCAGAAGAAGCGCCTGGAGATGCAAAAGAAGCGCCTCGAGGAGAACGTCGAGAAACACAACGAACAGGCCCGAACGGCCGTCCAGCAGGACCGGGAAGATCTGGCCCGGCGCGCCCTCGAGAAGAAGAAGACGAAGATGAACCAGATCGAGGATCTGGAGCGTCAGATCTCGGAGCTCCAGAGCCAGCAGGACAGCCTGATCGACCAGAAAGACGAGCTCCAGAACCGCATCGAGGAGTTCCGCACGAAAAAGGAGACGATGAAGGCCCGCCACGAGGCCGCCAAGGCCAGTTCGACGGTCTCGGAAGCGATGACCGCCACCGGAGAGGAGTTCGAGGACGTCGGTCGCGCCATCGAGCGCGCCGAGGAACAGACCGAGGACATGGAGGCCCGCGCGGCCGCGCTCGACGAGCTCCAGGATTCGGGCGCGTTCGAGGACGTCATGTCCGACCAGGACCAGATCGACCGCGAGCTCGAGGAGCTCTCGACGGACAGCGGCGTCGAGGCCGAACTCGAGACGCTCAAATCGGAGATGGGTGGTGGAGCGGAGCCCGAACCCGAGCCCGAACCCGAGTCGGTCGACGAGGACGACCTCGAGGAGATCGAGACCGACGTCGATAACGCCGAGATCGACAGCGAGCTCGAGGAGCTCCAGGAAGAGGAGAACTCGTAGCTCGATCCGCCGGGGGGAGCCTGTTTTTCACCGACGCGAAACGGGGGGAACTGCTACCAACTAGCAGGTCGTACGGCCTCGTATGGTAGCAGAGACGGAGTTCGATTCGCTCTCGCTGACCGAACAGCTGGTGTTGCTCGCCGTCGCCGACGCCCACCGGAACGACGAGACCCCCGCACAGACCCACGAGGTCCGTCGCACCTGCCGTGACCGACTGGCCGACCTCGAGGGAGACGTCGTCGGCACCGTCACCGAGGCCGACGTGATGCGGTCGCTGTACCGTCTCGAGGACGAGGGAATCGTCGAAGAGAAGCCCGTCGACGACCGGTCGCCGACGGGGAAGGGGCGGCCGAGGTACGCGCTCTCGGAGCCACCGGAGGAGGTGTACGAGGGCGTCTCCGACCGGCTGCTGTAGGACCGAGCGGCTACGACGGCGTCCCCAGAACCGCGATATCGTACTCGGCGACGTCGTCGGGCGATTCCAGCAGGATCACCTCGAACTCCCACTCCGCGCCGGCGTCGACGTCGACGGTGCTGTCGAGGAAGTGGCCGAGCCGCGCCCCGGCGTCGTCGTACGCGCGAACCCGGACCTCGACGGTCTCGATGCGGTTGTCCCGGTCGTTCTCGACGGTCCCCTGGACCGTCGGTCCCCGGTAGTCGTCCTCGAGGACGAACTCGTGGTCCGCGACGACGAGTCGGTCACGAGGTGCGACGTCCTCGTCGATCTCCTGTTCTGCGAACCGTTCGGCGATCGCCTGCTCCTCGTCGGTTCGTTCCTCGCCGTCGGCGTCGACGGTTCCGCGCTCGTACTCGGGGTCGGAACGCCCCAATCCGACGCCCTCCGCGAGGTTGCCGACGTCGACATCGACGTCGATATCGTCGGTGCTGAGTTCCTCGACGTCGCCGACGCAGCCGGCCAGCGAAACCGCGAGACCGCTTCCGAGCGACGCGAGCGCGGTTCGTCGACCGATCCCCTCGTCCTCGGTCATTGGTTCGTCCTCCGGGGGC
>JGI2924J29684_1078720_pt1:0-105000 | contig 129949 bp, 135 predicted proteins | sample BenlonsequencITS_FD_29684 | JGI IMG/M metagenome (IMG submission 29684) | reverse complement strand
CGACGCGGATCTCCTGTTCGGCTAGCCCCTGGGCTGCCGACATCTCCTCGGCGGTCCGGGGCTCGCCGTCGACGTCGATCGTTCCCTCCTGGTAGGCCGGATCGCCGTCGCCGCCGTCGTTGCCGACGCAGCCGGCGACCGCGATCCCCGACGCCGTTCCGACGCCCACGAGGAACCGCCGTCGGCTCGCCGTTTTGTGGATCGGCCCCGATCCGGTCGCACTCGAGCCAGTCAGTTTCACAGGGGCCACTTCGCGGGCGATCTCCGTTAGTATGCTCCCTGCAGCATCCACCGCGGGTCTTGCAAGGCGGTTCGTTTTCCTCGCCCGTGACGAACGCGCGAATATGGGGTCCGGCGACATCGACGAGACGTTGGATTCGTACGGGACGGACGTCAACGATCAGGAGAGCGTCCTCTGGACGCTGCTCGACTGGATACTGCTGCAGGGAAACCGGATCTTCATCACCGTCGCGCTCACCGTCGGCGTGTTTCTATCCCTGCTGGTCGTACACGCGCTCGGGCTGATCTCGTTTATCAACGACGACTCGCTGACGCGGATGGTCGGCGGCATGATCGCGGGAACGTTCTCGCTCATCACGCTCGTCGTCTCCGTCAACCAGATGATCCTTTCGCGGGAGTTCCGGTCGGCCGACGAGTTCCGGAACCGGCTGGAGGGCGTCATGGACTTTCGCCACGATATCGAGGACGCGACCGGCGTCCCGGCCACGCCGGCGGCGCCGGCGAAACAACTCGAGTTGCTCGTCCGGGAGATCGACTACCGTGCGGACCGGGTCACGGCGGCGGTCGCCGACGACCGGGACGGCACGGCCCAGCGGGAGGTCGAGGCGTTCATCGCGAGCGTGCGGGAACGAACCGAGCGAACCCGAGAGTCGCTCGACGAGGCGCGGTTCGGCTCGTTCAACGCGCTCTCCTCGGCGATGGGGTACAACGACGCCTGGCAGATCTACGCCGCCAGATATCTCTGTAACCAGTACGACGACGAGCTGTCCGCGGACACCCGCGAGGCCCTCGAGGACCTGCTCGACGCACTCCGGCTGTTTAACGTCGGTCGCGAGCACTTCAAGACGACGTACCTCCAGCGGGAGCTGACCCGGCTCTCGCAGCTGACGATCCTGTTCGGGATCCCGTCGGTGCTGTCGGCGTTTTTCCTGGGGCTGCTGTACGCGGGGATCGGGGGGCCGATGATTAGCCACACGTACACGCCGTTGGTCGCGAGCGGGCTGATCGCGATCGTCTTCTCGCCGCTCGCCTTGCTGGCGGCGTACATCCTTCGGACGGCGACGGTCGCGCGACGGACCGCCTCGATCGGGCCGATGCTCCCACAGAAGGCGCCCGACGAGGGACCGTTCGAGGTCCACCACGAGAAGGAGACGGAGGCGTCGGCCGACTGAAACGGACCGTCCTGGATCGATTTCGATGCAGCCGCGAGCCGACGCTGGATCCCGCCGGGACGCGGAACCGCTGCCCGTTCGTCCTCTCGAACGCCCCGTCGCGGTCGCCGCGACACTGCGCACACTGGCCGTGCGTATTTCGGAGCCCGCGGCGTACTGCCGAACCGAATCGATGAGCGACAGCGGTTCGCAGCCCGCCGACACGATGGTCGAACGGAGTTCGAGCTCGAGATGGAAGCTGTGGCTACTTCTGAACGCAAACCGGTGGCTCGTTACGGCCCTGTTCGCCGCGTTCGCGTTCGTCGGACTGCTCGCGATCAGCCAGGTGAGCCCGGTCTCTCTGCGGGGGTTGATGGGAACGAAGGAGCCGGTGCACTTTCTCTTCCAGGCGCTCGTCACCTCGCTGATCACCGGCGTCACGCTCGTCCTGACGATCAACCAGCTCGTCCTCTCCCAGGAGCTTGGCGCTGTCGACGACCAGCGAGGACGTCTCGAGGGATCCCTTGAGTTCCACGAGGACGTCGAGGACGTGATCGACGCGCCGATCAGCCCGCCGGATCCGGCGTCGTTCCTGCAGGCGATCATCGACGCCTCACAGGACCGGGCGATCGAGTTCCGCGAGTCGGTCGCGGACAGTCGCGACGAGGAGTTCGAGGAACGGGTCGACGACTTCGTCGGCAACGTCACGGACCACGCCGACAGCGTCCACGAGCGGCTGAACGACGCCCAGTTCGGCACCTACGACGTCATCAAGGCGGCGCTGGACTACAACTACTCCTGGAAGATCTTCCGGGCCCGCCGGATCCGCAACGTCCACGCCGACTCCTTTACCGACGAGGCCCGCGAGGCCCACGACCAGCTGCTCGAGTCGCTGAAGCTGTTCGGGCTCGCCCGCGAACACTTCAAGACGCTGTACTTCCAGTGGGAGCTGATCAACCTCTCGCGGGCGATCATGTACGTCTCGGTGCCCGCGCTGGTCGTGGCGATGTCGATGATCGCCTTCTTCGACGCCGACGCGGTGACGGGCACCGTTCTGGGGATCGACGCCGTCGTCTGGGTCGTCGTGACGGCGGCGACGATCTCGATCGTCCCCTTTCTCCTGTTGGTCGCGTTCGTGTTGCGGCTCGGGACGATGGCCAAACAGACACTGGCGATCGGCCCGTTCATCCTCCGGGAGTCGAACCGCAACGAGGAGATCGAGTGGGACTGAGTCGAGACGTTAGCCCCGATGGACGATCGCAAGATCGCAGTCGAGGTCCTCGACGCGCCGGAACGTCGGCGCCGACAGGAACCGCGACGCGCGGCTGCGGTCGGTGCTGGCCCCGATACAGACGAGGTCGTACTTCGGCGCGTTCGACGCGAGGAAGGTCTCGATCGACTCGTTCGCGACCCGGGTTTCGAACGGGCCGGCGAACGCCTCGGCGAGGATCGCACACGTTCGCTCGGCGGAGCGACGCTCGCTCTCCGTCTCGATACAGGTACAGATACTGACTCGACCGTTCGTCCCCGCCAGGCGGCGGGCGTACTCGACCATCGCGTGGGCGATCCGTCCCGCACGCCGGACCACGACGAGCACCCGGTCCCAGCGCTCGGGCGGCCCGGAGATCCGCGCCGCGATGACGTCGACGTCGCCATCGAACAGCCGTCGGACGAACGGGGAGAGTCCGCCGTCGGCCGTCTCGTAGGGAACGACGACGAGATCGCAGTTCCTCTCGTGAGCCCGCCTGCGGGCCGTCGCCGCCTCCCCGCCGTCCCGCGGGCTCGGCCCGTCTGCCGAGATCGTCTCGACCTCGGGTTCGACGTCCTCGGCCACGCGTTCGAGCCGTGAGACGGACGTGGCTGCGTCGCCATCGGTCGCCGCCGACTCCGTCCCGGCGGGCTCGAGCAACAGGAGCTTGCTCGACCGGTGGCCGGCCGAGATCTGTGCGGCCAGTCGGGTGACCGCGCGGGTACCCGCCCGCCGGAGAGGCAACAGTACGTTTCCGCTCCCGTCGGTCGCGGCGTAGAGGTGTGTCGCTCGGCGCTCGTAGATCCGCCGGTGCCAGACGAGGAAGACGCCGGCGATGAGCGAACTCGCGAGGAACACGCTGAGGACGTACGCCTCCGGCGGGATATCAAGCAACAGAACCAGCAGAGCGACGGCGAACGACGGCGCGAGGTCGACGTCGAACAGCCAGAGGACGACGCCCGTAATCAGCACGCACATGACGGCTGCCGTGACGCTCACCTCGAAGGTCCCCGCGGGTGGCGGCCCGAACAGCGCGCGGTCGAGGGTGACCGCCGCCCATCCGCTCAGCGCGCCCCCGGTCATCCCGACGACCATCCCCTCGGCCGTCGACGACGGCTTCCCGGGGTTGGCAAAGAGCTCGTAGGCGGCCGCGGCCAGCGGCGGAAAGAGCAGGAAGGAGAGCGCGTCGACGGTGTTCGAGACGAGGATCAGGATCGCGATCAGCACGGGCACGAAGACGAACGCGGTCAGGTACTGGAACCGACCGATGGTCAGCACGCGCCGCGTCGACGGGGAGAGGTCGGCGAGATCGATCCGACGAAACCGACGTCGCCAGTCACGATAGTGTCTCGAGAACTCCTCAAACATCCGGTTCCAAGTAACGGCTCCGGACGGAAAAGCTCGGGAGCGATCGGAGAGCGTTACTACCTTGACCGCCTACGAGGGTCCGTGATCGTCGCCCTCTGTGGCCCGCCCGGCGCGGGAAAGACGACCGTCTCGACCCGCGTCGCAGACCGGCTCGAGGCCCGCGGCGAGTCGGTTCGATTGGTGCACTCCGACGAGTTCTCGACGCGGACCTACGAACAGCTGTACGAACGGGTCGCCGAGGGACCCGAGGACGTCGTCTGGCTCGTCGACGCCACCTTCTACCGCCGCGAGTGGCAGGACCGGTTCCGAACCCTCGGCGACGTCCGGTTCGTCCTCGTGACCGCGAGCCTCGAGACCTGCCTAGAGCGCAACCGCCGGCGCGAGGACGCGATCTCCGAGCAGGGCGTCCACGTCGTCTCCCGGGAGTTCGACGCGCCCGAGGCGGATCTCGAGCTCGACACCGACGAGCTGTCGGCCACGGAGGCGACCGATCGAGTCCTCGAGGCGTTCGAACGGTGGCGCTCGGCGTAGCGAGCGGACCGGCTACAGTCCGAGCCCGTCGGCCAGCGAGAACGATTCGGGGAGCCGATCCGGGACGTCCTCGTCGGGGAGCGCGTCCCAGCCGAGTTCGTCCTCGCCCGGCTCCGCGTCGGTCTCGAACCCCGGGTCGTCGGCCGGCTCGCGCTCGCGGTACGCCGGCGGCGGGCCGCCGTGGGCGTAGACGCCCTCGGGGTGGTCGACCGTCCAGACGTGCATCATACAGGGCGTCCGGCAGGGCGGCAACAGCTCGCCCTCGCGGTAGGAGCGCTCGTAGACCTTCCGGTAGTACCACCAGGCGAGCCTCCCCGGGGCGCCGGCGTGGTAGTGCCACGGCGAGCAGCGGTCCGGATCGCCGTTCGGGTGGTGGTCGTGGTCGCCGTCTGGGTGATGAGGGTCGTGCTCGTCGTCTGGATAATGGGGGTCGTGATCGTCGTGATGCTCTTCGTGATAGTCGTCGACCTCGGGTGGCCCCTCCCAGCTGTCGTCGTCGGCCTCGTACACCGCCGGCGGCGGGGAGATCGGCTCGCCGTCGCGGGTCGCGATGAACATGACCCCGATCGAGCGCCAGGAGTCGTTGTCGACCAGCACCGACTCCGGACGCTCCGGATCGAGGACGGCGTCGTCGCCGATGTACTCCGGATGCAGCCAGTGTGACCAGCCGTCGTCGTCGCCGTCGAGCGTGTCGAAATAGGGTTTGAACCCGGCCTCGAGCAGGGCGCCGGCGTCGGGGTACCGGTCCTCGAGGGTGTCCGCAACGGCTTCCCGAAGCTCGATCGTGACGGGATGGTCGTCCGCACAGCCCTCCGTACTCGCCCCCACACAGTGGCCCATACTCGGTCGGAGCGTCGTGTCGGGACACCGCCCGGAGAGCAGTCCGCGTTCGCTCTCCCCGTCGGCCTGTACGGTGCCGATCGTCGAGAGCGCGAGCGTTCCGGCGCTGGCCCCCAACAGTGCTCGCCGCGTGAGTCCCGCGCCGTCGTTACTGTTGTTCATGACAATACGTCGCACGGGAGGAGTCCTGTTAAACGATTTTGGCGGTCGCGACGACTGTCGTCGCGTCGAACCGCTCGAGGGGTGTCGGCACGGGGTCGGTTCCGTCGGCGCCCCGACCGATCGCGGACCCCGGGACACTTCATGCAAAGCGAGCATAGCCGTCCGTACGCGATGGTTCCCGTTCCGTTCGAGATCCTCCTCGCGTTGCTCCTCGTCGCCCTACTGTCGGGAGTCGGCTGCACGACCGTCGGCGCGGGCGGGATCTTCGTGACGATCGCGCTCTACCTGCTGACGCCGCTGTCCTCGGCGACGGTCGCAGGAACCGCCCACGTCCTGTTCGTCCTCGTCGGGGTGATCGGCGTCGTCGGCTACGCGCGCTCGGGCGAGCTGGTCGGACGGGAGGGGCGGGCGCTGGCGACGGTGCTCGCGGGGTCGGGCGTGCTCGGCGCGCTGGCCGGCACCTTCCTGAACGCGTTCGTCTCGCGGCGGCTGTTCGGGATCCTCCTCGGGATCCTCATCGTCTGTACCGGGATCCTGCTGGCGTACCGACGACTCCGGGGACTCCCCTCGCTGGCCAGCGTCGACGCGGAAACGGGGCGCGGACGGCTCGTCTTCGCGGGAGTCGGCCTCGCGCTGGGGACCGTCGCCGGCCTGGTCGGCGTCGGCGGCCCCGTCCTCGCGGTGCCGGCACTGGTCCTGCTGGGCGTGCCGATGCTCGTAGCACTGGGGGTCGCACAGCTCCAGGCGATCTTTATCTCCGGCTTCGCCGTCGGGGGCTACTACCTGCAGGACGCCGTCTCGGTCGTGCTCGCAGGACTGCTCGCGCTCCCGATCGTCGTCGGTGCCGTCGCCGGCTGGCTGGTCGCCCACCGGGTCGATCCGGCTCGGCTCGAGATCGTTCTCGGCGTCCTGCTGATTCCGACCGGGATCTACCTGATCCTCTAGGGCCTACTCCTCGAGGACGGCGCCCGTTCCGGCCCGCTCGAGCCCCCCGAGGTCGATCTCGCCGCCGGACATCGGGACGCCGTCGTAGGGATCCTCCTCGAGCAGCAGGGAGCCGTCCAGATCGGCGTAGTCGAGCAGCGGCGCGAGGTGGCAGGCCGCCGCGATGGAGGCGTTGGACTCGGTCATGCAGCCACACATCACCTCGAGCCCGTGGGCGCGGGCGGTGTGGATCAGTCGCTTCGCCTCACGGAGGCCGCCACACTTCATCAGCTTCAGGTTCGCGATGTCACAGCGGTCGGCGATCCGCGGGACGTCCTCGACGGTGATACAGGACTCGTCGGCCGCGATCGGCAGCGACGAGCGCTCGTAGACGAACCGCAGCCCCTCCGGGTCCTCGGCGGCGACTGGCTGTTCGACGAACTCGAGGTCGAACTCGGCGAGACGGTCGATCTTGCGGACGGCCTCGCGGGGCGTCCAGGCCTCGTTGGCGTCGACGAAGAGGTCGACGTCGGGCGCGACCGAGCGGATCGTCCGAACGATCTCGATATCGCGGTCGGTGCCGAGCTTAACTTTCAGCCGTCCGTGACCCCGCTCGAGGGCCGTCTCGGTCTTCTCGCGCATCGTCTCGGGGTCGTCGAGCCCGATCGTGTAGGAGGTCTCGAGCGTGTCCTCGGGATCGAGCCCCCAGTAGCGATAGAGCGGTACCTCCAGGCGTTTGGCGACGAGATCGTGGACGGCGACGCTGACCGCACAGCGGGCCGCCGGATTTCGGTTGACGGTCTCGCGCATGCGGCGCTCGATCCGCTCGAGTTCGTGGGGATCGCCGACGTCCTCGACGACCGCCAGCAGGTCGGGCAGGACCGCGGCGACGGTGTCGGGCGTCTCCCCGTAGTGGGACGAGGGACCCGCGCCGCCGACGCCGACGAGACCCTCGTCGTCCTCGATCCGGACGGTGACGACCTCCGCGTCGGTCGCGGTGCCCCGCGAGATACCAAAGGGAAACTCGAGGGGCAGGGTGTGTCGTTCGAACTCGGTCTCGAGGCTCATTCGAGCAGCGCCTCCAGCAGGTCGTCGGTGCCAAATCGGATCACGTCGGCCGCGGGCGCGTCGATCGCGTCGGCGTACTCTTCGACCGTGTCCCGGGCCGCGGCGTCGTCCGCGAGATCCGAGGTGTTGAGCGCGCCGGCGGTGACGGTCGCGTCGGCGACCGGTTCGGCGAGGTCCTCGTAGAGATCGACGTAGCTCGGCAGCGAGGGGAGCTCGAACTCCTCGTAGCCGTGGATCGCCTCCCGGCCGGCGTCGTGACAGAGCACGAGCTGGTCGGCCATCGAGCCGTGGAGGATACCACAGGTCACCGCCGAGTAGGCGGGGTGGACGATACTGCCCTGCCCCTCGACGAAGAGGTAGTCGTGTTCGTCGCCCTTCTCGAGGATCATCTCCTCGACCGCACCGGCAGTGAAATCCGAGACGACGCGGTCGATCGGGTTCCCCCAGCCCTCGATCATGATCCCGGTCTGGCCCGTCGGGATCACGGCCGCGTCGTAGCCGGCCTCGCGGGCGTCGCGGGCCAGCTCCATCGAGACGGTCATCTTGCCGACCGAGCAGTCGGTGCCGACGGTGAGGATGACCTCGGCGTCGACGTCGCCGGCGACGCCGTCTGCGACGGTCAGGTCCTCGGACGGGTTACGGACGTCCCACAGCTCGCAGTCGTTCTCCTCGGCGAGGACGGCGAACTCCTCGTCGTCTTCGAGGAAGTAGTGCAGTCCCGAGATAACGTCACAGCCCCGTTCGAGGGCCGTCCGGACGTCCTCGCGCCAGCTCTCGTCGAAGCCGCCACCGATCGGGGCGATTCCGATCAGCAGGGCGTCGACGTCCTCGACGTCGTCCATCCCCGCGACGATCGGAGCGTCCTGGACGTCGGGAACGTGGTCGACGACGCGGTCGCCGGCGCTGTCGCGGTCGAGGACGGCCTCGACGTCGTAGTCGGCATAGCGGAGCACTCCCAGGGCGGTCTTGGCGCGACCGGGGAACTTCTCGTGAGCGAGAATCGCGATCTGCATACGGAGCCATCTGACGAGCGATCACTTAACGGTAGAGATCTCGCCGACGGACTGGCAGACGGGTGACACACGCAGTGTGCGGACTCGGCGGGATCGGCGTTTCGTACGGGTTACTGTCGGTCAGTTCCGGCCCAACCGCGACCGAACGGCGGTTGCGCCGGGAGCTCGGGACGGCAATCCGTCTCAGTCGTCGGGACGGCTCGAGGAGTCGGCATCGACCCGCGTCGGTCGGCCCTCGCCGACCTCGAGGGGGAACGTCCGATCGCCGTCGGCGTCGGGATCGCCGGGCGCGAGCTCGGCCTCGACCTTCTCGACCAGCAGGTCGACGGCCATCCGGTTCGCTCCCTCGGGGATGATGATGTCGGCGTTTTTCTTCGTCGGCGCGACGAACTGTTCGTGCATCGGCTTCACCGTCCCGAGGTACTGGTCGATGACGCCCTCCAGATCCCGACCCCGGTCGATGACGTCGCGCTCGATCCGCCGGAGGATGCGGACGTCGGCGTCGGTCATCACATACACCTTCAGGTCGAGCATCTCGAGGACTTGCTCGTCGAACAGCGAGAGGATGCCCTCGAGGACGATCACGTCGGAGGGCTCGACGGTGACCCGCTCGTCCTTGCGGTTGTGCACCTCGAAGTCGTACTGGGGCATCTCGACGGGCTGGCCCATCAGCAGCGAGTCGAGCTGGTCGCGAAGCAGCTCCCACTCGAAGGCGGAGGGGTGGTCGTAGTTGACCTCGGCGCGCTCCTCGTACTCGAGATGCGAGAGGTCCTCGTAGTAGTTGTCCAGGGGGATCCGCGTGACGGCCTCGCCGACCGTCTCGGCGACGGTCCGGGAAACCGTCGTCTTTCCGGCGCCCGTGCCGCCGGCGATGCCGATGACGAACGACGGGATACTCATCACTCGACAGTCGAACGGCGCGGTAATGAATGCCCTGATGTCCGTCCGTTTCGGCGGTCGTGACCGCTGCGCACGCGACGCTCAGACGACGGTCAGCGTCGTCGTCCAAAACGAGCGACGGGCGTCCTCGAGCGCTTCCTTCGGATCACCGGTGGCGTCGACGGCGGCGGTCGCCGCTGGCTCGAGGGCGGCCTCCTCGACGAGCGCGTCGACGACGCCCCGCTGGCCGACGACGTAGAGACGCTCCGCGTCGCGTTCCGCGAGGACTTCCCGGCAGCGCTCGAGGTGGGCGTCGATCTGGTCGTCGCGGATCCGCTCGAAGCGGGCCTGCGAGAACCCGCCCTTCGAGTGGTTGCCCTTCACGTCGCTCTCGAAGCCCCGGTAGTCGACGCGCTCGTCGCCCTCGTAGACTCCGAGCGCGAACAGGTCCGCCCGCACGAGCGCGAGGACGTGCCGTCCGGTCGGCAGGAACCACTCCCGCTCGAGCCGGAACCGATCCGTCCAGGTCGGTTCGAGTCCCGGGTCGACGGGCGGGTCGAGCGTGACCGAGACGAGGCCGGCGTCGTCGACACAACACAGGCAGGGTGCGGCGTCCTCGAGCAGGGCGACCCGCTCGTCCAGCACGTCCCCGAGCTCGGTCCGAACCGTCTCCGGGACGTCGTCCGCGAGGCTCGCGGTGAGTGCGCCCTCCGGGCCGGTTCGGATCGACCGCAGCCGATCGAGGACGTCCTCGAGGCGTCGGCCCCGCAGTTCGACGCGTCGCCGAACCGTCGGGCCGCCGGCGTCGGCCTCGATCCGCTCGAGTTCGCCCTCGAGCTGGGCGATGCGGTCTTCGAGGCGGTTCTGTCGCTCCTCGGCGTCCTGTCGGGCCGTCACCGCCTCGGAGCGGCGCTCGGATTCGGCCTCGTAGCGCTTCCGCAGTCGTTCGTTCTCCTCCTCGAGTTCGTCGATGCGTTCCTTCAGGGAGGCGCGACCGAGCAACTCGTCGAGCATCCGGGCGAACACGCGAAGCGGGAGTACTTCTAGGTTCCGGCGCCGGGGTCGACGTCAGTGGGATCCCAGCCGGCGAAAGTCAGCAGCTGCTCGGCCTGTTGGCGGCGCGCGAGCAACACCTCCCGGAGCGAGGGCGGGCTCGTGACGTCGACGTCCTCGAGCAGCGACTCCGGGAGCGCGAGCGTGTTCGTCGGTACGGACGCGTCGCCGTGGACCGGGAAGTGGTGGGACTCGAGTTTCATCACCAGCGGGGCGTCGAGTCGCTCGACACCCTCGCCGGTGGTGTAGACCTCCTCGTTGAGCCGTTCGTGCTGTTCGTCGTGGATGAGGGCGCGGGGATGGTCGGTCGGGGTGACGTAGAGACGACCGAGGTAGTAGCTTCGCGAGAACACCTCGAACATGTCATTAGATACCAGGGACCGAGGACGTATAACTTTTCTGTGAGCGTTGCCGTCTGCCGGGCCGAGGAGCAACCGGCCGTTTCGGCGGTTCGACGACCAGTCGCACAGCCACAACAGTTCATAACGCCGACGATAAGCGCGCCGCAAACGAGACCCGGTGGCGGGTAACGACCGGCTGATCGGCCGAGTGACGGTCGAACGGGACCCCGAACGGTTTCACGGCACCAGCGACCGCAGCTCCAAACCGTGGGCCGGCCACAACGGTTCCACTACACTCGGCGTAAACCCCCTGGCACACACCGAACGGCGCGAACCGGGCGTAAACGATTCGAACGAAGACCCGCCTTTTTAGGCCGATCGACGGTCCAACGGGGTAATGAACGCTACTCGGTCGGTCGCCCTCCTCGCCGCGGTGCTCGTCGTCGGGCTGGCGGTCGCTCCCGCCACCAGCGGCACTCCGGCGAGCGTCGGCGACGGTCCCGCGGTCGAACAGCACGAGGACGGACACACGACACACGACGCCGACGTCGAGCGAGGCGTCACTACCTTCATGCAGTCGAGCGCGGCCGACACCGCAAGCACCGTGGAATCGGCGCTGTTCGAGGCGAAGTACGAGGACGCCGACGACGAGACCCGCGAACGGCTCGTCGACGAACAGATCGACAGTCTGGCCACACAGCTCGACGTCCTCGAGAACGAGCGCGACCGGCTCCGGGAGGACGGCGACGAGCTCTCGACGCCCCAGTACCAGGCCCGAATGACCGAACTGACCGTCGAGATCGTCGCTATGGAGCGGGCGATCGACCGGACGAAGCCCCTCGCCGCCGACAACGGGATCGGGACCGACCGCCTCGAGTCGATCGAAACCGACCTCACCGAGCTCGGCGGCGAGCAGATCGCGGCCGTCGCGACCGAGCTGGTCGGCTTCGAGCAGGCTCCCGGTGGTGAGCCGGTCGCCGAGGACGGGGCCGACGGGAACGTCGATCCGAAGCCAGCGCCAGACGACACCGAGGACACGGTTGACAAGGAGTCGAGCGCGACGTCGCCTGAATCGTCGGACGACGCGGCTGCCGACGAGTGATTACGTTCTCGGCAATCAGGGGGGAGAAGACACGCTTTTCAGCGACGGTCTACAACCTCTCGTACGAATGGACTCCGCCGCTCTGTTGGACCTCCTGGGAAACGAAAACCGGAGACGTATCCTCCGACTGCTCGCACGGAAACCCTGCTACGTGACCGAGATCTCGGAGTACCTCGGTGTGAGTCCCAAGGCGGTGATCGAACACCTGCGCAAGCTCGAGGACGCCGGGCTGATCGAGAGCCGGGTCGACGACCAGCGCCGGAAGTACTTCCACATCGCGCGCAACCTCCGGCTGGAAGTGAGTCTCTCGCCGTACGGCTACGCGAGCAAGAGCGCTTACCCGGCGAACAGCAGCTTCGACATCGCGACCTGCAGTCACCTCGAGGTCGACGTCACCTGGAGCGAGACGGACGACTTAGAGGAGCTGCTGGGAACGCTCGAACAGCTCGAACAGCTCGAAAACGAACTCTCGCTGGCCCAGCGGTGGGTCCAGCGACACGTCTGTGACGTGCTCGATCGGATCTCCGAGACGGTCGGCTCCGGTCCCGAGAGCCGGATCTACGCCGACGTCCTCGCGAGCATCCGTTCGGAGCCCAAATCGGTCTCCGATCTGGCCGCGGACGTCGACGCGCCACGAGAGGTCGTCGCCGAGATCCTCGAGCTGATGGCCGACGAGGGGATGGTCCGACGGACGAGGCGCGGCTGGGAGCTCGTTCCCGAGGAGTCGTAGTCGGCCGGGAGCGCGTTCGCTGACCGGTATCGACGTCGTGTGAAGACGGCAAAGCGACGGGTTCGATCGCACCTTCGGACAGCTCGGTAGCAGTAGCCCGACGTCTCCCGGGAGTCAGTCGATCGAGTCCTCGCGAAGGCCGCGAGGAGCCGTCGTTTCGAGGGCCTGAAACTCCGTCGAACCGCACCGACACCCGTTTCGCGTCCCGATCGGTTGAATCGTTCCGTCGGTCCACTCCTTGGCTGCGTAGGCGGAGCTGCAGACGAGGCATTCCGCGATCGTCCGTTTGCTTTCTCCGTCGGGCATGCGACGTGCTTGGACGGAGAGCGTCGTTAGCGCTACTGTTGGACATACAACACCTTTTTAGGCGTGCTATCGGTCGGCACCGTCCGTCTCCGGAAGCGTGCTCCCGAGGATGTGCTTGATCCCGCGGCGGAGCCGGGATGCGATGGCCTGCTGGGACACGTCGAGCTCCTCGCCGAGCTCTTCCATCGTTATCTTCCGGGGAGATTCGAAGTAGCCGCGGTTGTACGCGAGTGTCAGCGTCTCTTGCTGGAGGTTCGTCAGCGCTGCTTCGGTCTCGCTCTCGACGGGTGTGAGTGCGTGTAGCTTCGTGAGCGTGATCGGGATGTCCGACTCCCGACAGTACTCCTGGAACGCCGCGATATCGCTTCGATCGTCGCCGCGGATTTCGAAGGTCCACTGCTGGTTCGTCCCGACAGCTTCGATGAGCGGGAGTTCCATCTCCGTGAGCGCGCTGAGAACGCCGGAGTACTCCCGCGCCCACTCCACGCGGAGGAGATGCTCGTCCTCGACGGAATCGACGAGACGGATATCCTCCACTCCGGAATGGATGGTGAACGCCGCTTCGATATCGTCGACGTCGGTCCCTCGTACCCAGAAGTAGGGCACGACGACGTCCTGTGCCGGGACGATCCGCTCCAGTGTGACCGTTACGTCGGGCAACTGCTCGAAGACGGTTCCCAGGGGAAACTCGTCCGACGGGACAGTGAATGTTGCCTCGGTAGCCATCGTTCGAATGAACGTGCTCTACCCGTAAGTAGGCCAGCGAGAGAATGACACCCGGTAGCCGACCGTTCTCACGGAACCCCACTCCTACCCCGGGCGATCCGACCAGTATTTCAGATGGCACTCACTCGATCTCCTGAAACAGCCCGTTCCGGAGGTCCCGACCGAGGTAGTAGCCGACGAGACAGGCCACCAGCCCGGCCGTCACCCCGACCGCCAGCACTGCCCGTCCCGAACCGGCGACCGCCAACACCGCGTTGCTTACCACCGCGGCGATCCCGCCGACGGCGGCGCCGGCCGCTCCCACCTCCAGGTAGCGGCGTTTCGACGTGGCGATCCCGATCGCAAAGGCGACGGCGAGCATCCCGACGATCTGGCCGGCGATCGGGATCACCAGCTCGCCCGCGAAGAAGCCGACCCCAAGCGCGCCGACGAGTGCGAGAAACCCCTTCGGCGAGAACCCGGCGCCGAGCGAGGGACGAGGGAGCGACGGCAGCCGCGACCGCAGCGAGGCGTCCTCGGCCGACGTCGATTCCGTATCCGCGTCCGTCGAGGACGCGGAGGACGCGTCCGCGCCCGAGCTCGGGCCCGCGTCGATCTCCGCGTCCGACCCGGAGAGCAGCCGCTCCGTCTCTTCGAGGAGCTCGTCGGTCGAGCGCTCCCCGGGTTCGTCCGCCTCGACGAACTCGTCCGAACGGTCGCCCATACGCGAATGCAGGCGTCCCGGAACCATGGCCTTTTCCCACGGTCGACGGGCGTTCTTTTTAGGCTCGCCGACGTAGCGGGTGTCAGTGACTACCGAGCTGATCGTCTTCGGGGTGATCTCGATCGCTCTCGGGGGAGGGTTGCTGTACGCAGGTCGCCACCTCTATCCCCGGCTCGATCTCACCCGCGACGCCTTGAGTACCGTCCGTCTGCTGACGGCGGTCATCGCCGGCGTGCTCCTGTTGATGGGCGTTGGCCTCGTCGCCGTCGGACTAGTGACGTAGTCCGCCGACGGCGACGCGGTCGCCCCTCCTTCGGCGACACAGTCACCCCGACGACGAAAGCGTGCCTTCAAGTCCGGCGCCGCGCAACGGAGGCACATGAATCCAGGCGACCGCGTTCGCGTCGAGCGCGCGGACCGCAGCTACGAGGGGGTCCTGTTGCCCTCCAGTACCGACCAGCAGCTCGTGGTGAAACTCGAGGGCGGCTACAACGTCGGGATCGACCGCGAGGACGCCGCGGTCGACGTCCTCGAGCAGGACGTCTACGAGATCGACGGCGCCAGCGGCGACGAGGACGGTGGCTCGGCGGTCGAGTTCGACGAGGAGCTGCCGACGATCGCGCTGATCTCCACCGGCGGAACGATCGCCTCGACGGTCGACTACCGCACCGGGGCGGTGACCGCACAGTTCGACGCCGAGGACGTCCTGCGTGCGGTGCCCGACCTGGCGGGCCGGGCGAACTACCGGGGACGGGTCGTCGCCAACATCCTCTCGGAGAACATGGAACCCCCGATCTGGGTGGAGCTCGCCGAGGCGGTCCGCGAGGAGATCGAAGCGGGCGCCGACGGCGTCGTCGTCATGCACGGCACCGACACGATGCAGTACTCCGCCTCCGCGCTCGCCTTCATGCTCGAGACGCCGGTACCGGTCGTCTTCACGGGGAGCCAGCGCTCGGCGGATCGGCCGTCCTCGGATAACGTGATGAACGCCGTCTGTGCGGTCGAGGCCGCCAAGAGCGACTGCGCGGAGGTCATGGTCTGTATGCACGCCTCCGAGAGCGACGACCGCTGTGCGCTCCACCGCGGCACCCGCGTTCGCAAGAACCACACCTCGCGTCGGGACGCCTTCGAGACGATCGGCGCCGACCCGCTGGGCGAGGTCGACTACGACTCCGAGAGCGTGACGATCCGCGGGGACCACCAGCAGCGAGGTGAGGCGGAGCTCGCGCTGGCGGCCGACCTCGAGGAAGACGTCGAACTGCTGAAGTTCACCCCCGGAATGGATCCGGCCTACCTCGACGTCGCCGAGGGCAGCGCGGGCCTCATCCTGGAGGGGACCGGGCTCGGCCACGTCCACACCGACCTCATCCCCCGCATCGAGGAGCTGATCGAGGACGGGACGACCGTCGTCATGACCAGCCAGTGTCTGGAGGGGCGGGTCTGTGACCGCGTCTACGACACGGGTCGGGACCTGCTCGAGGCCGGCGTGATCGAGGCCGGCGACACCCTCCCCGGCACCGCGAAGGTCAAGCTGATGTGGGCGCTGGCGAACGCCGACTCGGTCCCGGAGGCGATGGAGACGTCGCTGGCCGGCGAACTGCAGACGCGGTCGACCCCCTGGAACTGAGATGTCGGTCGGGATCGAAATTCGCCGGGCGACCCACGACGACTACGAGGGCGTCAAGGCGTTCACCGAGGACCTCTGGGAGGATCGCGGCGGCGACTACATCCCCGAGATCTACCACGACTGGCTCGAGGACGACGACGAGCGAAAGAAGACGTTCCTCGCGGACGCCGGCGACGAGGTCGCGGGGATCGTCCAGGCGGTGATGGTGTCGGACGACGAGGCCTGGTTCCAGGGGATGCGTGTCAACCCCGCGTATCAGCGCCAGGGACTGAGCGGTCGGCTCAACGAGGCCTGCTTCGAGTGGGCCCGCGAGCAGGGGGCGACCGTCGGCCGGATCATGATCTTCTCCTGGAACGCCGCCTCGCTGGGCGCCGCGCGCACGGGCGGGTTCGAGCCGCGAACCGAGTTTCGGTTCGCCCACCCCGAGCCCGACCCGAACGCGACCGGGCCGGACCACGTCGCGAACGACCCCGCGGCGGCCTGGCGCTACTGGACCCACAGCGGCGCTCGCGACCACCTCCAGGGCCTCGGCTTCGCTCCCGAGGAGACGTGGGCGGTACGCGAGCTTACCCGCGAGGACTTCGCGACCTTCGCCGCGGAGTCGGCCGTCTTCGCTGTTTCCCGCGAGTCCGGGACGGCCGGAACCGCCTACCGGGTTCGGAGCTACGACCGTGACGGCGACGACGGCAGCGAGACCTGGGCCGAGTACGGCGTCGGCGCCTGGGACGACGTCGACGCGGCGCGGTCGCTGTTCGGGGCGATCGCGCGGGACGCCGCCGAACTCGGCGCGGATCGGACTCGCGTCCTGATCCCCGAGACCGCTGGCTACGTCAGCGACGCCTCCTACGCGGGCGCCGACATCTCCGAGGAGCCGGACTTCGTGCTGGGGATCGACCTCTCGACGGGCAGCCGCGAGGGCTGACCGCCCTCGAGTGCGCCGCAACCGGTCGTTCTCGACCGAGACGGTCCGCAACGAACCGTCTCGAACACCCGTTTTCCCGGCCGATCGCGCAGCGTCGTCCTCGGGCTCGCACTGAGAGAAAAGCTACAGCTCCGCGGCGAAACGGTGGAGACGGTCTCGACGGCGTCGGTCGGAGGCAGCCTTCAGCCGCCGCTGACGGGCGGGAACAGCGCCAGCTCGTCGCCGTCCTCGAGTTCGGTTTCGAGCCCGTCCTCTTCGACTAAGACGTTCGTCCCGTTCCGTAACACGTTGATCTGGGAGCGCAGGTCGCCGTCCTCGAGCACACGGTCCTCGAGCTCGGGCCGACCGTCGAGGAGGTCCTCGAGGGCGTCGCCGACGGTGTCCCCGGCGTCGGCCTCGACCGCGACGTGTTTGTCGCCAGCGCGTTCGGCGAGATCCGCGAACAGCTTCCACTCGGTCATAGGTGGCGCTATCCGCGCCGCGGGCAAGTAGCTACCGCTCCCGTACCGGCGGGCCGAACGCACGACGCGAGTGCGGTCGCCGCTGCTCGTCGCTCCGTCGCTCCCGAGGGATCGGGGCGGTGCCGATCGCTGCAGCCCGAACGGTCTTGTCGACAGGCGGGAAACCGTTCGGCAACCTACCCATGAGTTCCGATCCACGGACGGTCGCGATCGCGTGTCAGGGCGGGGGGAGCCACACCGCGTTTACCGCCGGCGTCCTCTCCGAGCTGCTCGAGGACGAAACCCTCGACCGCGAGGTCGAGATCGCGGGCTTCAGCGGAACCTCCGGGGGAGCCGTCTGCGCGCTGCTCGCGTGGTACGGCCGCGAACACCCCGACCACGAGCCCGGGGAGCTGCTGGCCGACTACTGGGCCGACATGGCCGCCCGGGGACCGGTCGAGCGGCTGGGGAACGAGGCGGTCCGCTGGACCGGGCGCCTGCAGCGGCTGGGAATCCCGACCCCCGAGGTCAGTCCCTACCAGTCGCCCGCCGCGCTCTGGGGACGGCGGGAGTTTCTCGACCTGCTCGAGCGCCACGTCGACTTCGAGGCGATCCCCGACCTGTTAGACGGGAGCGAACCGGCGTTACTGATCAGCGCCGCCAACGTGCTCTCGGGAGAGTTCAGACTCTTCCGCGAGGACGAGCTCTCGCCCGAGGCGATCCTGGCCTCGGCCGCGATCCCCTACGTCTTCCCGGCCGAGGAGGTAAACGGGAACTACTACTGGGACGGGCTGTTCTCGAAGAACCCGCCGATCAAGGAGTTCGTGAGCAACCGGGAGACGCCGGATCCCGACGAGATCTGGGTGATCAAGATCAACCCCCAGGAGCGTCCTCGCGTGCCGAAATCGCTCGAGGGGATCGCCGACCGCCGAAACGAACTCGCGGGGAACAAATCTCTGAACGGCGAGGTGGGATTCGTCGAACAGCTCAACGACTGGATCGAGGCGGGCTACCTCCCCGAGAAGTTCACTCACACCGAGGTCGAGCGCATCCGCTTTCGCCGCCCGGATCTGGGCTGGCGGACGAAGCTCGACCGAAGTCCGGAGTTTCTCGAGGGGCTGTTCGCCAACGGCGAGGACGCCGCGGCGGCGTTTCTCGACGACCGAGAAACGACCGGAAACGACGGCGTTTAAGCCTCGTCGTCCCGGAGCGACGGTATGGTCGGCGAGCGAATCGTAGCGCGACTTCCCGAGAACTGGCGCTGGATCGTGACGACGCGTGCAGCCGTCGTCCTCTCCCTGCTCGTCGCCCTGCTCTCGGTCGCAACCGGAATCTACAGGATCGACCAGCAGGCCGCCGACTTCGGCCCCTTCGCGTCCCACGTGCCGATCGCCGTCCAGAACGCGGTCGGCTTTACGGGCGCGCTGACGGGCTTTCTGATGCTCGCCAGCGCGTTCGCGCTGCGACGGCGACTGCGGGCCGGCTGGTGGGCAACGACCCTGCTGTTGCCGCTGACGGCGGTTCAGGGGCTCCTGCAGGCGAGCCCGTACTCGCTGCCGCTGGTCGTGCTCTCGGTGTGTGCCCTGCCGACGCTGCTGCTCAGCCGGCGCCGGTTCGATCAGTCGCTCTCCCTGACCACGACCCAGCTCGCCGCCGGCGGCGCGCTCGTCGGCGTCCAGGCCTACGGTACCTTCGGCGCGTACGCGATGCGCGAGGACTTCGACGGGATCGAGCACCTGCTGGACGCCTTCTACTTCACGCTGATTACCTCGAGCACCGTCGGCTACGGCGACATCGGCCCCGAAAGCGAGGTCGCGATCCTCTTTACGATGTCCGTCGTCGTGCTGGGCGTCGCCAGCTTCGGTATCGCTATCGGGGCGCTCGTCGGTCCCGCGATCCAGGCGCGCATCTCGAAAACTCTCGGAATCATGACAGACTCAGAACTCGACCTGCTGGACGACCACATCCTCGTGCTCGGCTACGGGGATCTGACCGAACCGATCGTCAACGAACTCGACGACGCGAACCGCCAGTTCCTGGTCGTCACGCGGGATCAGGAGGCCGCCAACGAGCTCTCCGACCGCGACATCCGCGTGCTGACGGCCAACCCGAGCGACGAGGAACCCCTCCAGCGAGCCAAGATCGAGCACGCCGGGGCCGTCCTCGTCGCGACCGACGACGACGCCCAGGACGCGATGGCGGTGCTGACCGCCCGCGAGCTCCGTCCCGACGTCCGAATCGTCACTGCCGCGACCGACCGCGAAAACACCCGGAAACTCAAACGCGCCGGCGCGGACGACGTCATCAGTCTCTCGGAGCTGGGCGGTCACCTGCTGGTCCGCTCGGCGCTGGGCGAAGACGAGTCCCACGTCGTCACCCAGCTGCTCGAGTCGGAGTGAGTCCCGAAGCGAACGAACACCGTGCGAAGAGATTCGCGTCGACCTCTGTTAATTTACCCTAATAAATATAATACAAGAGCATAAAGTCGGTCACACGGTCATGACATCCAACGAACTAAAACGGGCCGTCAGTCGGTCGACTGACGTCGGCTGTAGGCGAGCGACGGCTCGTCGGTCGACCGACGGTCGGGAGGTGGCGAGATGCTGTCGGTACTGAACACCGCGTTCGTCCTGCAGGCCGAGGGCGAGGAGCTACCGATGGACGAGTCGACGTTTGTGATCATCGCGCTGGCGGTCTCGCTCGTCCTCCTGTTGATCACGATCGGCGTCGGCTACTGGATCTACAAGGACGCCTCGAAGCGGGAGAACAACGAACTGCTGTGGGCGCTTGGTACCGTCGGGCTGCTCTTTTTCTTCTTCCCGGCGGGAGTGATCGCCGCCATCGCGTACGTCCTCGTGCGCGGCGAGGAGACGACCGGCGAAGCCGAGTCCCAGCAGGCAGCGCCCGCCGGCCAGGAGTGGTAACGGCCGCGGTGGAGCGCTGCCGGCTGCTGCCGACACCGAACCGCCCTCCCGTTTGTGTCGTCTCACCGTCCGGCGATGCCGGCTGGAATGGATCCCGGAACAGTTGTATAGAGAGTAATCATGCCATAGTGGTCGGATAGTAATTCCACACCGCTGAGTGCGTTCCCGCATGACGAACTGGCGACGACGGTCAGTGCTGACGACAGGTGCGACGCTCGCCACCGGCAGCGTGCTCTCCTCGGCCGTTACCGGTGAGGTGTCTGGCGACGACGACCTCCCCGATCCGAACGTCGATCCGAATCCGGAGACCGACGCGGTGTGGCCGGCGTTCGACGGCGACGCTGGCCACGCGAGGTACGCTGCCGACGCCCCCGAGTTCGACGGCGAGGCACTCGAGGCCGCCTGGACGGTCGAACGCGCCAGCGGCGGGGTGGCCGTCGTCGACGGTGTCGTCTACACGCCGACCGAGGACGGTGTCGCCGCGTTCGATGCTGCGGACGGTACGGTCGTCTGGGAGGTCGACGACCGGGACTTGATCGAACCGGCAGTCGCCGGAGACACCGTCTATTTCCGCAGCAGAGCGGTCTACGAGAATGAGGACGGGAACCGCGCCACTGATCACGAGGAGATCGTCGCGCTGAACGTCTCGGACGGCAGCGTCCGCTGGGAGGTGGATTTCGACGAAGTGGGTGCCCCGACTGTCGCCTACGGCGCCGTCTTCGTCTTCTCCGATGGCACCTTGTACGCTCGGGAGGCAGACGACGGCTCGATCCGATGGGAAAACGAGACGATCACCACCGGACCCAAAGACCACGAGGAGTACGATCTGTTCGGGGGGACAGCTGCTGCGAACGGCGTCATCTACACCGCAGCGGAGGGCGAATCGACCCGGGTGAGAGTAGCGTTGAATCCGGACACCGGCGACGTGGTTTGGCACACTGAGGGAGGACCGGAGGGCGTCGGCCCGATCCGGGCGACGTCGGGAGGTGTCGCCCTCGGCCAGCACAGTCACTATGCCCGGCATATGTACGATCCGTTGACGGGCGAAGAGAGGGGAAAAGCGACGGCCGAGGGAGTCGAGCTCGTCCTCGGTGAGGATATCTACATCGGCGGCTACTACGGCGACGCACTGACCGCAACCTCGATTTCCGACGACGCTGACGACTGGGGTGTCGACGTGCTCCGAAACGTCAACGATGCGGCAGCTATCGGCGGTGATACCGTCTACCTGCATATCAACGACAACGCAGGGACCGGCGACACCACAGATGCCGACGACCTCGATCACTCGGAGTACCACGACGAGCTCGTCGCCCTGAATAAGTACAACGGGAGCGAGCGGTGGACGATCTCGGCCGACGACCGTCCGATCGGCCACGTCGTGGCTATCGACGACGAGACGCTCTACGTCGAACACGACGACCACGAGGGCGAGGGCCTCGTCGCACTTCGCGAGCAAACCGGTGATAACGGCGACGGAGACGGTCAGGAGGACGACGATAGGCAGGAAGGCAGTGACGACGAGAGCAAGGATGACGAGGACGCCGGGGAAGGACCAGAGGGAGACGACGATGGTGACGCCCAGCCCGAAGAGTCCGACGACGATGAGAGGGATGAGGAGTACGATACCGAGGCGGACGCCGACGGCGATGACGATGACCGCGGGGACACAGACGAGTCGGAGGATACCGCCGGAGACGACGACCCGGACGACCTCGAGGACGGTAACGACGAAGAGTACGAACCAGGTGACGTCGAGGAAGACGACGGGGACGAAGACGATGATAACGGGGACGACGACTCGGATGCCATCGAAGACGGGGACGACGATACTGCAGCCGACGAAGAGGCCGACTCCGTTCCCGGCTTTACCACCGGTGCTGGCCTCGTGGGAGGTGCGGTAGGACTCGAGTGGGTACGCCGACGAGCTGCGACCGACGCATCGGTGGAGTCGCGGAACGAAACGGGAGAATCCGCCGACGAACCCGCAAACTAGGGGTCCATCGCGGCACCGTCAGCGACGCTTTTTCACGATTCGATCGGCAGAAGTCGAGACGCTGCCGTGCTACTCCGGTGCGCCCTCGAGGATCTCGATCCCGCTCGAGGCCCCGATACGCTCGGCGCCGGCCTCGAGCATCGCCATCGCCTCGTCGTAGCTGCCGACGCCGCCGCTTGCCTTGACCGGGAGATACTCGCTCATGAGTTCGACGTCCGCGACGATGGCGCCCCCCTCCGCGAAGCCCGTCGACGTCTTGACCATCGCCGCGTCGGCCTCGCGGGCGGCCTCGCAGGCGTCGTGTTTCTCCGCGTCGGTCAGCAGAGCGGTCTCGATGATCACCTTGACCGGGATCGGGACGGCCGCGACGAGTTCCGCGAGCTCGTCCTCGACGTCCTCGAGCCGACCCGCCTTGACGTGGGCGACGTTGAGGACGACGTCGAGCTCGTCGGCGCCGGCCTTCCAGGCGAGGACGCCCTCCCGGTGTTTCACCTCGGGAGCGTTCTGGCCGTGGGGAAACCCGATCACGGTCGCGAGGGTGACCTCGGGCGCGTAGTCGGCGGCGTGGTCGACGGCGTAGGGCGGGATACAGGCGTTCATCCCGTGGTCGGCGGCGTCGTCGAGGACGTCCTCGACGTCGGCGATGGTCGTCTCGGGGCCGAGGACGGTGTGGTCGATCAGCGGCGCGAGTTCGGCGCGATCCATACCGGACCGACTCGCCGAACGATCAAAAATCCGTCCGATCCCTTATTTGGGTCCGGGAGCTATGGCCCCCATGGACGAGGATCAGCCCGACGTCGCAGCCGTCGTCGAAGCGACGGCCGACGACATCGCGACGATGGAGATCCGTGGCGCGGCGACGATCGGCGACGCGGCAGCGGAGGCACTGGCCACCCAGGCCGAACGCTCCGACGCCGCGACGCCGGCGGCGTTTCGCGATCAGCTGCGTGCCGCGGCCAGGGAACTGTACGAGACTCGACCCACCGCGGTCAGTCTGCCCAACGCGCTTCGGTACGTGCTTCGGGGGATCGAAGGCGAAACCGTCGAGGAGCTCCGGGAGTCGACGATCGCAAGCGCCGAGGAGTTCCGGACCGACCTCGAACAGGCCCAGGAACAGCTCGGCGAGGTCGGCGCGAACCGCCTGCGGGACGGCGACGTGGTGATGACCCACTGTCACTCGACGGACGCGCTGTCCTGCGTGGAGGCGGCGCTGGACGCGGGCAAAGAGATCGAGGCGATCGTCAAGGAGACCCGACCGCGAAAGCAGGGCCACATCACGGCCGAACAGCTCCGGGAGTGGGGCGTGCCCGTGACGCTGGTCGTCGACAACGCGGCCCGGCGCTACCTGGACGACGCCGATCACGTCCTGGTCGGCGCCGACAGCATCGCGGCCGACGGCAGCGTCATCAACAAGATCGGTACCAGCGGGCTGGCGGTCAACGCCCGCGAACGGGGCGTCCCGGTGATGGTCGCCGCCCAGACGATCAAGCTGCATCCGGACACGATGACTGGCCACACCGTCGAGATCGAGATGCGCGACGAGTCGGAGGTGCTCTCGGAGACCGAGTACGCCGACATCACCGGCGGCGACCGTACCGACGAGGGACTCACCGTCGAGAACCCAGCCTTCGACGTCACACCGCCGCGACACGTCGACGCGATCGTCACCGAGCGCGGCCAGTTCCCACCCGAGAGCATCGTGACGCTCATGCGGGAGCTGTTCGGCGAGACGACCGGCGAGCCCTGGGAGGTCTGAGTCGGACCGTGACGTCCTCCCACGACTGAAGTCGTGGGCTTCCGCTATATTTGTGTCATCCCTAGCCCGGCCGCCGCCCGCGTCTGGAAGCGGGAGGGACGGCGACGTCCTCGACGTTCCGGATCGGAAACGGTTAGTCGCTGCTGTGTCCCAACTCGGGTATGGTGCTTCCCGAGGGGTTCGCGCTCCCGCCCTGGCAGCTGCTCGTCCCGCTCGTGCTCGCGGCCGTCGGCGTCGGCGCGGCGCTGTGGTCGCTTGATCCCCGCGTGACCGATCGGACGGTGCTTGCCTTCGCGCCCTGGATGGTGGTGGGATCGAGCCTCCACGTCCTCCACCGGCTCGGCGCCTACCCTGAGGACGTCGCCGTCCTCTTTGGCACGCCGAGTGTCTACCTGGTCACGGGGGTCGTCGCCGGCGCGGTCTGGATCGGCGGGATCGTCCTCGAGCGAACCGGGGTCGGGATCACGACCGAGTGGCCCGTCGCCGTCCTCGGCGGCGTCGGACTCGTCGGCGCCGCGGCGACCGCCGTCGGCGCCGGGGGCGGGTTCGACGGGGTCTTCTGGCCGCTGCTTTCGGTCGTCCTGACGGTGCTGGTCACGGCCGCCGTCTGGATCGCCTTCGGGCGACGCTACGAGGACGTCGTCGCCGTCACGGGCGCGACCGGACTCCTGGTCGTCTTCGGTCACACGCTCGACGGGATCTCGACGGCGATCGGCTTCGACGTCCTGGGAGCCAGCGAGGAGGTTCCGCTCTCGCTTCTGATCCTCGAGGCTGGCCACGCCCTGCCGACCGCAGAGTACGTGGGCGGCGGCTGGCTGTTCATCGTCGTGAAGATCGCGCTCGCGCTGGTGATCGTCGGCCTGTTCCGGGAGTACGTCGAGGACGCCCCGCGACAGGGACGGGCGTTGCTCGCCCTCCTCGCTGCGGTCGGCCTCGGACCGGGCGCGCACAACGTGTTGCTGTTTCTCGTCACCTAGACTTTTTGCCTCCCGCGCCCTCTGTTGATAATCTGCTATGGTTACCGTCCTCACTGCGGGTCACGTCAACTGGGACGTGACGTTGCGCATCGATCGATTTCCGGCTGCCGACGGCGAGGCGTCGATCCGCTCGCAGCGACAGTCCGGCGGCGGCAGCGCCGCGAACGTCGCCGCGACGCTGGCCGGACTCGAGGTCGACGTCGGGCTCATCGGGAGCGTCGGCGACGACGACAACGGACTGTTGGCCCGCCACGAGCTCGAGGAGACCGGAGTCTCGATCGACGGCGTGCGGATCGTCGAGGACGCCGATACGGCGGTGAAGTACCTGCTGGTCGAAGACAGCGGGGAGGTCGCCGTACTCGGAAACGACGGCGTCAACGAGGCCGTCGGTCCGGAGGATCTCGAGCCCGAGCGGATCCGGGCGTCGAGTCACGTCCATCTGACGAGCCAACGACCCGACACTGCCGCCGAGATCGCGTCCATCGCGAGCGAGGCCGACGTCACTGTCAGCTTCGATCCGGGGCGTCGGCTCGGCGATCGGGACTACGGCGACGCGCTCGCGCTCGCGGACGTGATCTTCGTCAACGATCGCGAGGCCGAGACGATGCTCGAAGACGAGTACAGCGCGTCGACGTTCGACGATCGACTCGTCGTCGTCAAACACGGCGCCGACGGCGCCCTGGTCCACGCACCCGACGGCGACCGCGTCCACCCCGGGTTCGAGGTCGAGACGGTCGACACCGCGGGTGCCGGTGACGCCTTCGCGGCCGGCTTTCTCGCGACGATGATCGACGGCGACCGGAACGGGGACGGAGTCGACCTCGACCGGGCGCTCGAGTACGCCAACGCCTGCGGTGCGCTGACGGCCGGACGAGAGGGTGCACGCAACGTTCCGTCGGCCGCCGAAGTTACGGCGTTTCTCAGTGAGCGTCACTGACGGGATATTTTATAATACTGGGTATGATAGAATACGGATAGGTGTCTGACTCACGTATGACCATCGACTGACGGACGGATGACAACGTCCACGTCCTGCGGTTCTCATCGGATGTTACCCGGCGGTACCTATTTGTCGAGCGCCGTTGGCCAGTCGTCTAGGGAGTCACGGCGACGTGACTGAGAGACATGAACGAACGAACGACAACCAACTCCCCTGGATGTGGGTTCGGTCAGCGCGTCCAGTACGATCGAGACGACAACGAGCCGCCGAGTATCGCCGTCGCGACGGCGCTCGCGACGTACCACGGTGAAGACGTCACCGACTCCAGCGTCCGGCTGTACGACCACATCGATCCCGAAGCACTCGACTCGCTGTTCGTCCATACCTACCAGGGCGGCACGCGGTCGAACGGCACGGTGATCTTCGACGTCGGCGAGGTGACGGTGACGGTCCGTCCGGAGACCGTCGAGGTGGCGGAGTAGCCCGCTCAGTCGTCACGAGCCGTCCGAAAATCCGGGGGTGATCCGGGGTCGTCGGAAACCGGCCTCGAACCTTTTTTCTCGTCGCCCGCGGAACGCGAAGCTATGGCAACGCAACCACACCTGCTGGTCGACGAGGGCGATCTGACGGATATCGCGCTGATCCCTGGCGATCCGGGGCGGGTCGATCGGATCGCCGACCACTGCGACGAGTCCGAAACTGTCGCCCAGAACCGCGAGTACAAGGTCGTCAACGCTACCTACGGCGACCGCGAGCTGACGATCTGTTCGACGGGGATCGGCTGTCCCTCGGCCGCGATCGCGATCGAGGAGATGGCCAACGTCGGTGTCGAGACCTTCATCCGCGTCGGAACCACCGGCGCGCTCCAGTCCGACATCGAGATCGGCGACATGATCGTCGCGACCGGAGCCGCGAAAAACGAGGGCACCTCGAAGCGCTACGAGGACGCCGAGTACCCCGCCGTGCCGGACTACGGCGTTCTCTCGTCGCTGGTCGACTCCGCCGAAGCAAACGACGAGGACGTCCACGTCGGCCCGATCGTCTCCGACGACGCCTACTACGCCGAGACCGACGAGCACGTCGCCGACTGGGAGGACGCGGGCCTGCTCTGTGTCGAGATGGAGGCCGCCGCGGTGTTCACGCTGGCGCGCCGGCGCGGCCTCAGCGCGGGCGCGATCTGTACCGTCGACGGCAACCTCGTCGAGGGGACCCAGAAGGGCACCGACACCGAGGACGACGAGCTCCCCGAGAAGGCGAAGAACAACGTCGGGCGGGCGATCGACATCGCGCTCGAGGCGACGACGCAGCTGTGATCGCGCGGTGAAGACCTAACCACCGCCGCGTCGTAGCGGACGTATGGGAGAGACGCTGTTCGAACTCGAGTACGCTTCCGACCGAACCGAACTGGCCGCGCTCCTCCGCGGTCTCGCCGACGCGTTCGAGGCGGGGACGACCGTCGATCTCCACACCGCGGAGACCCAACTCGCAGTCGAGGTCCCACAGCGGGTGTTCGCCGACCTCGAGGCCGAACACGAGGACGGCACGACCGCCCTCGAGCTCAAGCTGGAGTGGGACGACGCCGACGGGACGAGCGTCCGCGTCACGGACGCCTCGACGGCCGCGGACGAACGACCCCTGACCGAGGAGCGAGACGAGCCGACGAGCGCGGCGACGGCGACGATCCCGCCGGACGCCGTGGCCGGGAGCGACGCGGGACCGGCGGCCGACGGGACGACGGACGCCGACTCCCGCGAGGACGGACGACGAAGCCGGTTCGAGATCTATCGAGACCGGGCCGACGAGTGGCGCTGGCGGCTGGTCCACTGGAACGGGAACATCATCGCCGACAGCGGGGAGGGGTACGCCTCGCGATCGAACGCCGAGCGGGCGGTGCGGGGCGTCGTGCGAAACGCCTCGGACGCGCGGATCGAGCACCTGGAGGAGGACGCGTAGCCCGAGTCAGCGCTTGATGGCGTCCTCGAGCTCGAGCTGGTCGCGACGGGAGGGGCGTTCGTACTCGAGCGACGGCGACGCCGTCTCCGGGATCCCGTCGTACTTCCGGAGGAAGGCGAGGACGCCGCGCTTGCCGCCGAAGTCGCCCCGGTACCGCCAGAAGAGCCGTGGGATGGTCGCGACGCCGTCATCGGGGTCGTAGCCGACGGTCTCCTCCAGATGCCAGCGGATCGCGATATCCAGTTCTTCGTCGACGTCGGCGCCGGAGTAGACGGCGATCGGCGGGCAGTGATCGCCGCCGCGGCTCAGCGCGAAGTGGATCCGTGGATCGCAGTCCTCGAGCCGGAACCGACGCTCGAACCGCGAGGGAAACGGTCGCGGCACGTAGCCGAACCCCCAGGGATGTTTCGACCGACGGAGCATCCCGTGTTGGATATCGTTGAGGCTCAGCCAGACGCCGGCGACGGGGATCCGATCCCGGCCGAAGAACTTCCAGCGGCCGAGAAACCCGTTCTCGAGGAGTTCGGGCGACTCCTCGAGCAGCAGCTGGGCGTAGGCGTTGTAACAGTTGAGCCAGAACGCCAGCCGCCGCTCGCGAGTCGAGAGCGTCCGTTCGAGCCGGGATCGCTCGAGCCTCGCCAGGTGCGTTCGCAACCCCTCGTGGTCTCCCTCAGTCTTGACCGTGTAGAGAAGATCGGCCGACAGCGAGAGGGGATCGAGCTGGGTCGACATCCGAGCTAGGCTAGGCGAACCAGCTTCTTGAAGGCGTGTTGCGACTGACTACGACACTCCGTCCGTGGAACATGTCGGGTCCGCTTTTATCGTCACGCCGACGGATATCTAGTCGTGAACCGCAGCAAAGGGTATCTGCTCGTTCTCGTTGCGATATTCGCCTATCTCTCCTGGCAGCTCGTCGTCCCGTTCTTCCAGTACGTGCTGTTGGCGCTGTTGCTCGGGTTCGTGCTCTTTCCGCTCCAGCAGCGGCTCGAGGAGTACGTCTCGTCGACGATCGCCGCGCTCTCGCTCGTCTTGCTTTCTATCGTCGGTTTCATCGTTCCGTTCGTGCTCGTCGCCGCGGTCGTCGCCGAGGACGCGGCGGACCTCATCCAGGAGACCGACCCCGACGACCTCCAGATCGCCGAGATCGAGGAGCTGATCGAGGACGAAACCGGCTTCGAGGTCGACATCGTCGGGACGGCCGCCGACTCCGCCCAGCAGATCGGCTCGATCGTCCTCGAGCAGGCGACGGACTGGTTCGGTGCGCTCACCAGCGCGCTGATCGGGTTCGGGCTGGCGCTGTTCTTGCTGTTTTACCTGCTCAAAAGCGGGGACGCCCTCATGGCCTGGATCCGTGATCGAACGCCGCTGCCCGACGAGGTCCAGGACGACCTCTACGGCGATCTCAACGAGGTCACCTGGGCGGTGCTGGCCGGCCACGTCCTGATCGCGGTCATCGAGGGGGTCATCGCGGGCCTCGGGCTGTTCGCGGTCGGTATCCCCAACGCGGCGTTCTGGACGTTCATTATGGTGATCCTCTCGCTTGTGCCGCTGATCGGGGCGCCGTTCGTCTGGGTCCCGGCCTCGATCTACCTCTTCGCGACCGGCGAGCCCGTTCTCGCCGTGGCGCTCGCGGTCTACAGCGCGATCGTCGTCGGGATCGCCGACGACTACCTCCGCCCGGTCGTCGTCGACCGCTACGCCGAGATCAGCCCGGCCGTGATCATCCTCGGCGTCCTCGGGGGGATCTACGCCTTCGGCATCATGGGCGTGTTCTTCGGTCCCGTCGTCGTCGGCGCGTTCATTGCCGCCGTCAACGTCCTCGACGAGCACTACGATCGGCTCGAGGAGGAGTCGGAAACGGCGTAGGCAACGTCCGGTCTCGGCGACTACACGGGCGACCGCGGTCGCGCTCGCTACTGGTTTTTCGTCCTGTGGAAACTCGCGGTCGAACTCGCTACTGATTCCCGCCACGAAGGGATCTGTACCCCGCGTACGCGATTCCGACGAGGCCCAGACCGAACGCCGCGCTGCTCGGCGACCGTCCGCGCTGTCGCAGCCTGGTGTAGAGACTCGACTCGGCGACGTACCCCTCGTAGTCGCCGCGTTCCTCGAGTTCGCCGGCCGGCTCTCCGAGTCCGCTCTCGGCGTCCGGCCGCGGCGGCTCGTCCTTTCGCTGCTGGGGGCCGAAGACGGCCTTCATCAACGTATCCATCAGCTCCGGTGTGTACTTGCCGAGCATCGTGAACTGCTTGCCCCCGCCGCCGACGGTGACCTCCCGCTGCGGGTGTTCCGCCGCGTGGAGCAGCGCCCGCGCGACCGTGTCGGGCGCGTACACCGGCGCCGGCACCGTCGCCGCCTCGTCCATGTAGTTCTCCGCGTTCCGGGGGTACGGCGTGTCGATCGCGCCCGGCTTGACGAGGGTGACGTTGATCGGCCGCCCCTCGTCCTCGAGTTCCATCCGCAGGGCGTCGGTGAAGGCCTTGACCGCCTGCTTCGACGCCGAGTAGCTGCCCTGGAGCATGATCGACCGATCGGAGACGATGCTGCCGACGTTGATGATCGTCCCGCCGTCCTCGAGGACGTCGAGGGCCTCGAGCGAGCCGTATAGCAGCCCCCAGACGTTGGTGTCGAACTGCTCGCGCATCCGCTCGACGGGAATCTCCTCGAGGCGGCCGTAGATCGAGACCGCCGCGCCGTTGATCCAGGTGTCGACGCCGCCGTAGGTCTCCTCGGCGACGCGGGCGATCTCGCGGACATCCTCGCGGTCGCCGACGTCGGCGACGACGAAGGTGGCGTCGCCATCATCGTCCTCGATTCCCTCGACGGCCTCCCGGAGGGCGTCCTCGCTGCGGGCCGCCAGGACGACCCGCGCGCCGCGGTCCGCGGCCATCCGCGCGGTCGTCAGCCCGATCCCCGAGGACGCGCCGGTGATCACGACGACCTGTTCCGAGAGCGGTTTCGGCTCGGTTTCGGCGTTCCGTTCGTTGGTGAATCGCTGAAGCATCGGTACCGTTCCAACGGGAACGATGGGTTTGCGCTCGGGGCCTGTATGCGCGTGGACCAGACTACGCGAGCACCGCGTCGCGGACCGACGGGAACGGTCCCGATCCGTCGGGCTTTTGGCTCGCGGGATCCGAACGGTGGTAACGACGATGGCCCGGTATCACATCGAGACGTACGGCTGCACGTCGAATCGCGGCGAGAGCCGCGAGATCGAGCGACGGCTCCGCGACGCGGGCCACCACCGGGTCGACGGCCCCGACGAGGCCGACGTCGCTATTCTCAACACCTGCACCGTCGTCGAGAAGACCGAGCGCAACATGCTCCGACGGGCCGAGGAGCTGGCCGACGAGACGGCGGATCTCTACATCACGGGCTGTATGGCGCTGGCCCAGGGCGAGGAGTTCGCCGCGGCCGACGTCGACGGACGGGTGCTCCACTGGGACGAGGTCCCCGAGGCGGTCACCAACGGCGAGTGTCCGACGACGACCCCCGACGCCGAGCCGATTCTGGATGGCGTCGTCGGCATCCTCCCGATCGCGCGGGGCTGTATGTCCGACTGCTCGTACTGTATCACCAAGCGCGCGACGGGGAAGATCGACTCCCCACCGATCGAGGAGAACGTCCGCAAGGCCGAGGCCTTGCTCCACGCCGGCGCGAAGGAGATCCGCATCACGGGCCAGGACACCGGCGTCTACGGCTGGGACGAGGGCGAACGCAAGCTCCACCGGCTCCTCGAGGAGATCTGCGAGCTCGAGGGCGAGTTCCGGGTTCGCGTGGGGATGGCCAACCCGAAGGGCGTCCACGGCATCCGCGAGGAGCTCGCTTCGGTTTTCGCCGAGTACGACGAGCTGTACGACTTCCTGCACGCCCCCGTGCAGTCGGGTAGCGACGACGTGCTCGGCGATATGCGCCGCCAGCACCAGGTCGAGGAGTATCTCGAGGTCGTCGAGACCTTCGACGACCAGCTCGACTACTGGACGCTGTCGACGGACTTCATCGTCGGCTTCCCGACCGAAACCGACCGCGACCACGAGCAGTCGATGGCGCTGCTTCGCGAAACGCGACCCGAGAAGATCAACGTCACCCGCTTCTCGAAGCGGCCGGGCACCGACGCCGCCAAGATGAAGGGTCTGGGCGGGACGATCAAGAAGGAGCGCTCGAAGGAGATGAGCGCAGCCAAGCGGGAGCTCGTCGGCGAGGCCTACGAGTCAATGGTCGGCGAGGTCCGCGAGGACGTCCTCGTCGTCGAGCACGGAACCGCCGACTCGGTGAAGTGTCGCGACTCCGCCTACCGCCAGCTCATCGTGCAAAACGCCAGCGACCACGGCCTCGAGCCGGGCGACTTCGTCGACCTCGAGGTCACGGCCCACGAGACGATGTACGCCTTCGGCAAGCCGGTTTCGGAGGCGTAGACGTGTCGGACGACTCCACACCGAGCCGTTCGGTCTCGTTCGAACAGGGTTACGAGAGTTTTCGATAGCCGCTCGCGCTGGCGATGAGCATTCCGATTCCGGCGAGCAGGGTCAAGTAAACCCCCAGCGCCGAGAGTCCTGTCACGTGGAACAATGCGATTATCGTGATCAGAATCCCTCCACCGATACCGAGCATCATCGCTCTTTTCTCGGCGTCCGAATACCAGGCGTATCCGAGAACGACGATCCCGGCAATGAGAGAGATCGCCCCGTCCCCCTCGAATCCGAACACGGTTGCACCCAGGACGGAATACCATGGGAGAAAGGCACCGACGATAGCACCGACGGCGGTGAGAAGAACGGCTTTGTACTCTGTCTCGATTTCGATGGTACTCCCCGTCGAACTCGTCCCCTTCGTGACGCCCCCCTCGGACGCTGTACTATCGGCTTCCATACTGAACGGTTATTTTCTACCAACATAATCATTGCTATCTAACATATTCTCGGGCCGGACACGTCCTACAGTCAGGGACACTCCGCGGATCGATGGGAACGGAAGATGAGAGCTCTGGATTTTATCAATTACTCCGTTCGAGGGTTCAAAGAGACTATCTCGGTAATTCTGTGCCGACGTGTGACGTCCTCCCACGACTGAAGTCGTGGGCTTCCGCTATACACTGACACTTTTCTCACTTCCGTCCGTACCCGTAGCCGATGCTCGAACTCTACCGGCTCGAGGGCTGTCCGTACTGCGAGACCGTCGCCGACCGGCTCGACGAACTCGGCGTCGACTACGAGAGTGTCCGGGTCGAGGCGCTCCACTCCGAGCGCGACGAGGTAAAACGAGTCTCGGGCCAGCGCGGGGTTCCCGTCCTCGTCGACGAGGCCTACGGCGTGACGATGGCCGAGTCCGAACGCATCCTGGAGTTTCTCGAGGCCAACTACGCCTGACTCGCCGATCGAGGCGCCGTCCGTTACTCGTCCTCGCCGTCGAACTCGCCTGGATCCCGTCCGGGATCGTCGACGTTCGGCGCGCCGACCGCGAGGACGATCCCCTCCTCGTCGCCGACGTTGCGGTGGCCGTGGCCGACCTCGGGTCTGGCGAGCCAGAACGCGCCGGCCGCGACCTCGCGGCGCTCAGTCTCCCCGTCGCGGCCGAACGTTAGCTCGAACTCTCCCTCGAGGGCGAAGTACAGCTCCTCCTGCTCGGCGTGGGCGTGGTACTCGATCTCCTCGCCGGGCTCGAAGTACCAGAGCTTGAGTTGGACGTGCTCGCTCGGGAGGAAGTCGTCGATCGCCCGCATCTGTAGGTCCGAGGGCACCTCGTCGATCTCCGAGAGGTCGGTCAGCGGGACGTCGTCGGTGTGTACCACCTCGTACTCCATAGCGTCCTACGTCGAGGCGACGAGAGGGAAAAAGCGTCCGGTCGAGCGGTCCGCTCCCCGTTCCCCCGCGGGAGACGGGACGCTTCGCCACGGACCTCGAGGACGTTACCGATCGATCGCGCTCTCGTCGGGAGCCGCCGACTTCGAAACGACGCCGATCTCACCCGCGATCTCCTGGGGTCCCCCTCGTCCGAGATCTATCCCGGCGTCCTCGAGTCGATCGACGATCTCGCGGGCGTACTCCGACCTGATACGGCCGTAGGTGGCTCGGTCGGGCTCGGCGATCCACATCGAGGCGACGACCTCGACGGTCTCGCCGAGGTCCGTGACCCGCACGACCGGTTCCGGATGCTCGAGGACGTCGGGTCTGTCGGCCGCCACCTCCGAGAGGATCCGAACGACGGTCTCGAGGTCGTCGCCGTAGTCGACCTGGATCGGAACTGTAAGCCGGAGCCGGCCGTTGAGAACGGTATTCGTGACAGCGTTCGCGGTCAGTTCGGAGTTCGGCACCGCGATCACTTCGTTGTCGAAGGTTCGAACCCGCGTCGAGCGGAATCTGATGTCTTTGATCACGCCCTCCTTGTCGTTCCAGCGAATCCAGTCGCCGATGTTGAAGGTCGGATCGGTGACGATGAAGACACCGCTGACGAGGTTGCCGACCACGTTCTGGGCCGCGAACCCGAGCGCGACGGTGAAGGCAGCGACGAGGATCGCGGCGCGCTCGAGGATGAAGTCGAGGCCGGCCAGCGAGAGACCCGCCACCAGGGCGGCGACGACCACGCCGAACGCGGCGACTCGCTCGATCCCCTCCCGAAGGGTGCGCTCGGTCTCCCGGTACTCCAGTCCGAGCCGGAGAACCGGCAGCACGACGAACCGTCCGACGACGTAGATCAGCGCAAACGTCACCAGAAACGTCGCGAAGTTATCGAGCAGCGAGAGGTACGCGCCGAGTAACTCCTCGATCGAACTCAGCTCGGGCACGGAGTTCGGGTTCGATTCCGATCCGGACAAGAGTTCGGCCGGCACTCGCGACGATGTGGCGGTCGGCAGCGTCACGGCTCACTCGACGAGGACGGCGCCCCCGTCCTCGGGAACCGTGGCGCCCTCCTGGTCGGCGAAGGCCTCGTGAACGCGGTCGTAGGTGTCTTCGAGTGCCTCGACAATCACGGAGGTGTCGCCGATGACCGGCATGAAGTTGGTGTCGCCCTCCCAGCGCGGGACGACGTGGGTGTGGAGGTGATCGTCGATCGACCCGCCCGCGCCGTCGCCGAGGTTGAGCCCGGCGTTGAACCCGTCCGGGCCGAGGGCCGTCTCGAGGGCGTCGAAAGTGCGCTGTTTCAGCCGGGCGTGATCGAGCAGCTGTTCGTCGTCGAGCTCGCCGTACGCTCCGGTGTGCGCGTAGGGGATGACCATCGCGTGACCGGGGTTGTACGGGTAGTTGTTCAGCAGGACGAACGCGTGCTCGCTTCGTGCGACGACCAGGTTCTCCCGGTCGGCGTCGTCCTCGGGGAACGCACAGAACACGCAGGTGTCGTCGGGATTCTCCTCGTCGCGTCTGACCCACTCGATCCGCCACGGTGCGAACACTTGCCTCATACCTCGGTGCACTCGAGGGATGCCTATAGGCGGATCGGACGACGGCGACGCGGGCGTTCGAGAACCGAACCACAGTTCGACGGTTGTATGACACCCCCCAATCTGTTGCAGGCGACCGAAGTAGCGCTTCGCTGACGGACGCTATTGAGCTATCTCCGTCGCTTCCTCGAGAACAATCACCGTATCGAACACGTCAGTATACTTCTCGAAACGATACAGAGGTTTAAGATGGTACCACGAGAATAGCAGCGTAATGGCAACGACAGACGACTCGTTTAACGGGCTGACCGAGCACTGCGAGGACTGCGACCTCGAGACGCCACACGAGGTGTCGGTCCAGCTCCGAACCGAGAGCCGCAAGGAGGAGAACGCGCAGTTCTCCCGGGAGCCCTACCGCGTCGCCGAGTGCAAGCGCTGTGGCACGCGGACGAGCCAGCGGATGAACAACGCCTAGCGGTTAGGCCGTGGTCACTTCACAGCCGTCCTCGGTGACGATGACCGTGTGTTCTTTCTGGCTCACCAGACAGCCGTCGTCCTCCTTCAACACCGGATAGCCGTGGACGATATCGTTTCGCTTGAGCCGGCGCAGCGCCATCTCCGGACGGCTCGTCTCGAGCCAGCGGGTCGCGAACGGCAGCGTCCGGAACTCCTCGGTGATCTGTTCTAGGGCCTCGCGGGCCTGCCGGTTCCGGACCGACCCCTCCCGTTCGAGAGCGAAGATCTCCTCGCTTGCACCCTCGGTGACTTTCCCGCCGCCGTCGGTCGCGAACGGCTCGATCGCGACGACGTCACCGACTTCCAGCGTCGTCCCCTGGGAAACCGCACGGTTCGGGATCGTCGGCGTGGTGTGTTGCTCCCAGTGGCCCAGCCCGTGTCCAGTGAGGTTGACGACCGGATTGTAGCCGTAGCCGTCGATGACGTCCTCGATCTCGGCACCGATCTCGCCGGTCTCGACGCCGGGCTCGATGATGTCGATCGCCGCCTCCAGCGCCTGTTCGGGCGCCTCGGCGAGCTCGGGGTTCCCCGAGTGATCGACCGTGATCGCGGTGTCGGCGAGCCAGCCGTCGATGCAGACGCCGATGTCGAGGTTGATCATCTCCTCGCCGAACGTCGACTCGTCGTCGATCGAGGGGGTCGCGTGGGCGGCCTCCTCGTCGATCGAGATGTTGACCGGAAACGCCGGCTGCCCGCCCAGTTCCCGGATACGGTCCTCGGCGTACTCGGCGATCTCGAGGTGGCTCGCGCCGACCTCGACGCGGTCTGCGGTCTCTGCGCGCACCTGCGAGAGGATCTCTCCGGCTTCGCGGAGCTTCTCGTACTTCTCGGACTCGAAGTCCACCTCGGATTCGGCCATGTAACGGAGTTATACCGGTCGGCAAAAAGAGGTTCCGTCTCTCAGCGCTCCCGTCCGGTCGCAGTCACGACTCGTTTCCCGCCGAAACGGCCGTCGACGTTTTCCCCGTCGACGGCCTCGATTCGCTCGGCGTGAGAGACGCCACACCGGTCACGGACGACGTGCCGTCCCGAGGACGGACACCCGGCGGGGACGACGTCCTCGGGCGTCACGTCGATCGGTCGGTCGCCCGCGCCGTCTGCATCCCGTCGCTGTTGTATGCCGATCCGAGCTGCCCTCGTGCGTCGATCGCGATGACGCCGGCGGTCGACCCGGTGAGTTCGGCGAACTCCTCGATTCCTAACTCCGCAGCGGCGTCGGCGTCGAGCCCGCGTTCGACGTGCCCGGCAACGCGCCGCGAGAGCGTCACGCGCGCGATGTCCTCGCCGGCACCGGTCGCGCTCACCGCCGCGGACGGACAGCAGTAAAACCCCGAGCCGACCTGCGGGACGTCCCCGACGCGGCCCGCGAGCGCGAGCCAGCGCCCGCCCGTCGAGGTCGCCGCAGCGAGGTCCTCGCCGTCGATGGCGACCGCGCCGACGGTGTCGTGATCCAGGTCGGCGGTGTCGGCATCGTTCGCTCCGTCCTCGTCGCGCCCGTCGGGGTCCGTCCGACCGTACCGTTCGCGGATCCACTCGAGTTCGCTTCGCGGCCCGTCCTCGGGCGGTTCGAGGTCGGCCCACCGCTCGCGTGTGCGCTCGGCCCAGAGGTCGACGCCCGTCTCGATCCCGTAGTCCTCGGCCAGCGAGACGGCGTAATCGCCCGAGACGAAGCCGTGGGGCGTCTCCTCCATCACAAGCCGGGCGACCGCGACGGCCCGCTCGACGCCAGGCATCGAACAGGCCGCACCGACGTCCCGTTCGTTGGTCATGATCCCCGCGTCGGTACGGATCTCGCCGTCGCTCTGGACGGCGCTGCCGACCCCCGCGTTGAACCGTGGCGAGGACTCGAGGACGCCGATCGCGGCCGTAACCGCCTCGACGGGGTCGCTCTGCTCCCGGCCGCTCGCCGCGGCCTCGTCGAGCACCGCCTGTCGCGCGTCAGGTTCCTGTGGCGTGCTGCCGGCACCGCCGTGTACGAGCACCTGCATACCGTCCGTTGGTGAGGCGATCACGGTAATCGTTTCGCGACGGGCGCAAAACCACCTACACTTACCAGCAGGGACTGAGTACCAACGGCGGGAATGACGTCGTCGCTCCTGCTGGTCGGGTTCTGTGCGGTGATGACCGCGGTCGCCGTCGGTCGGCTGATCGCCGGCGACGCGAGTCCGTACCGCTACGGCGTCGCGTCGCTCGTTTTCGGGGTCACGCTGCTCGCGGGACTCTGGAGTGCCGTCAGGACGGGGTGGGCCGCGACGGGGGGACGGCTGGTGCTCGGCGTCGGCGGGTTCGTCCTCGTGGTCGTCGGCGCCGCCCTCCTCGCCCGCTACTGGAACGCCGGTCCCGTCGACCGCGCGTAGCGGTCGCTGTCCGTCGCAGCCGGGTTCGACAGCCGACGAACAGGTATGTAACGATCGAAACGGTGTTTTAGCGGTGTGAGAGGTCTACGGACGGATTTTTCCACGATTGGTGGGGACGCCGCCCCCACTGGCGGAAATCCGACGCAATATCGATGGAAATGGGAGACCTTTTACCCCCATCGGAGCACGGTACAGACGAAATGAGCTACGACAAGATCGAGGTCCCCGAGGATGGGGAGAAGATCACGCTGAAGGAGGGAACCGACGACGAGCTGGAGGTCCCCGACAACCCGATCATCCCGATCATCTACGGCGACGGCGTCGGCAGCGACGTCGGCCCGGCCGCCCAGAAGGTCCTCGAGGCCGCTGCCGAGAAGACCGGCCGCGAGATCAACTGGATGCGCGTCTACGCCGGCGAGTCCGCCCGCGAGAAGTACGACGAGAACCTCCCCGACGAGACCGTCGAGGCAATCAAGGAACACCGCGTCGCGATCAAGGGCCCGCTGACGACGCCCGTCGGCGCCGGCTTCCGCTCGCTGAACGTCGGTCTGCGCAAGCTGCTCGATCTGTACGCGAACGTTCGTCCGACCTACCACCTCGACGGCGTTCCCTCGCCGGTCTCGAACCCCGAGGAGATGGACATGGTCACCTTCCGTGAGAACACGGAGGACGTCTACGCCGGCATCGAGTGGGAGGAAGGCACCGACGAGGTCGAGGAAGTCAAGGAGTTCGTCGAGGAGGACATGGGCTTCGACGACGTCATCCACGACGGCCCCGTCGGCATCGGCGTCAAGCCGATCACGGAGTTTGGCACCAAGCGACTCGTCCGTCGCGCCATCGACTACGCCCTCGAGCACGACCGCGACTCGGTCACGCTGGTTCACAAGGGCAACATCATGAAGTTCACCGAGGGCCAGTTCCGCGACTGGGGCTACGAGGTCGCCGAAGAGGAGTACGGCGACGAGGTCATCACCGAGGACACCCTCTGGGAGGAGCAGGACGGCGAGGCTCCCGAGGACACGCTGGTCGTCAACGACCGAATCGCGGACAACATGCTCCAGCAGGTGCTGACTCGGACGGACAACTACGACGTGCTGGCGACGATGAACCTCAACGGGGACTACATCTCCGACGCCTGTGGTGCCCAGATCGGCGGTCTCGGCATCGCGCCCGGCGCCAACTTCGGCGACGGTCGCCTGCTGGCCGAGCCCGTCCACGGCTCCGCGCCCAAGTACGAGGGCCAGGACAAGGTCAACCCGACCGCGATGATCCTCTCGGGCCGCATGATGCTCGAGTATCTCGGCTGGGACGACGCCGCGGATCTCGTGCGCGACGCCGTCGAGGAGACCATCTCCTCGGGTAAGGTCACCTACGACCTCGAGCGCCAGCTCGAGGACGCCGAGAAGCTCGCCACCAGCGAGTTCGCCGACGAGGTCGTCGAGAACATCGAAAAACTGTCCTAGACAGTTTTTCGAGCAGTCAGAACGCGTAGCGGTCTGACGATATCAGAAACGTCGCGGGACGCCCGTGACGCCTCCGGATTTTTTGACGCGGCGGTTCCGACTTCGCGACGCGAGCGACGGGTTCGGCGTCAGCGCGGACGACGACGCGGTGCAACGGAGTTCACGACCCCACAACTGTTGTTTATCCAATAGTAAGCCAATTCGCAAAGTCGAACCGTCGGTAGGTGTCGAGTTACCAAGTAGTCCGGAACGGTGAACTGATCCGGGTGCGTGATGTTAGCGGACACACACTTAGTGGGGAGGTACAGCGACGACCGGCGTACGACTGGGGACGGACGGACCGAGGACGCCGCTCCCGCGGACGGTTGCGGGACCGCCGACGGTCGAGTTCGCCGACAGCCGACCGGGGTGGTGCAATAGATGCGACGACGACGGGTTCTCGTTCTCGGCGGCGCGTCCGCCGCGAGTGGCGCCGCGTACTGGTTCTCCGGGCGAAGCTCCGAGGAGCTGGCTCGGGACGAGCGAGACCGGGAGGCGGTCGATACCGAACGCGACGACGACGGCTCGGAGCCGTCCGACGAGGACGGGAGCGCCGACGAGACCGAGCCAGAGAACGGAGAGTCGATCCTCGCGGACAGCAAGGGGATGGTCGTCTTCACGTACGACGACAGTCCGATCGAGGACTACACGCTCGCCTACGAGGTCCACAGCGAGTACGACGTCCCCGGCTGCACGGCGGCCTGTCCGGGGTACATGAAACGGCGTGACGACTACCTCGACCCGGACCAGCTCCGGGAGATGCAGGCCGACGGCTGGGGAGTCATGTCACACACCTACCGTCACCGCTCGCTCGGCCGAATCGGCCTGGCCGGGCCTGCTCACGCGGGCGACGATCGTCTCTCCGTCGAGGCCAACCGTCACGGCGCCATCGAGGGCGATCCGCTCGTGGTCTTCGACGACGAGGGTGAGACGGCCGCGACGGTCGCAGGACGGGGCAGTGACTCGAGCGGGCAGTACGTCGAGCTCGAGGCGCCGCTATCCGAGGACGTCGACGAGTCGGGCTACGTCAGGCACCCCGAGTCGTTCATCCGAGACGTCCTCCGGAAGACCGACGCGCAGCTCGAAGCGTGGGGACTGGACGTCACGGGCTTTGTCTACCCGTACGGCCGGTACCACGGCGTCGCCGAGGAGGTCGTCCGCGATCGCTACGAGGCGGTCGCGAACCACCGCTACGGCGGGGGCCACAACGAGCTCGAGGGGCTCGATCCGACGGCGATGCGACGGCGGTACGTCGAGACCGACAGGGCCACCGAGGACGACGTCGACGCGTTCATGGAGACTGCCGCGGACGAGGACGTCCTCGCGATCGTCGGCGCTCACACCCAGTACGACACTCTCACCGAGCAGCGCGTCCGTTACACGATCGAATCGGCCCTCGAGCACGACCTCGCGATCGTCACGATGGAGGAGGCGCTCGCCGAACTCGAGCGTCGATAGGGCGGCGCGATCGACGCCGACAAGCGAACGACCGAACCGCCGATCGGTATCGAACGCGTGGCTCACAATCCGAACTGAATAAAAGCTTATACCGGTAGATAACTCAAAGTATCGATATTAAATACATGGTGTTGGGACTAAGAAACAACTCTGGTAGCTATCGAAATAACTGGTCGTCGGGTGGCGGCCGACGGGAATCGAGCGGCGGTGGTCGATAGATGCGACGACGGAATCTGTTGTCGGCGACTGGCCTCGCGCTCGCCGGGGGCGTCGCCACGACGTACGGACTCTCGGCGTCGGAGGACGACCCCGCGAACGACGCCGATCGAAACGCGAGCCGCGAGGACCGCTCTCGGGAGCCGACCGCCAAAAGCGAGCGCGCCGAGCCCGACTCCGAGACGGACGAGCGGTCGAGCGAAATCGCCGACAGCGAGGGCATGCTCGTCTTTACGTACGACGACAGCCCGATCGAAGACTACACACTCAGTTACGACGTTCACCGGGAGTACGACGTCCCCGGCTGCGTCGCGGCCTGTCCGGGACTGATGGGAACGGACGACGCCTACCTCGATCCCGGACAGCTCCGGGAGATGCAGGCCAACGGCTGGGGAGTCATGTCCCACACCTACTACCACCGCTCGCTCGGCCGCATTCGCCTGACCGAGCCCGCCCACACGGGCGACGAGCGCCTCTACGTCGAAGCCAACCGTCACGGTGCCATCGCGGACGATCCCCTCGTGATCTTCGACGACAAGAGCGAAACGACCGCGACGGTCGCCGGCAGCGGGAGCGATTCGGTCGGGGAGTACGTCGAGCTTGCCGATCCGATCGCCGAGGACGTCGACGCGTCGGGCTACGTCAGGTATCCCGAGGCGCTCATGCGGGACGTCCTCCAGAAGACCGACGCGCAGCTCGAAGCGTGGGGACTGGACGTCACTGGGTTCGTCTACACCTACGGGCGCTACCACGGTGTGATCGAGGAGCTCGTCCGCGACCACCACGACGCGGTCGCGAACCACCGCTACGGCGGGGGCCACAACGAGCTCGAGGGGCTCGATCCGACGACGATGCAGCGGATGTACGTCGAGACAGACAAGGCAAGCGAGGACGACGTCGACGCGTTCATGGAGACTGCCGCGGACGAGGACGTCCTCGCGATCGTCGGCGGCCACTCGCAGTTCGACACCCTCACCGAGGACCGACTGCGCTACACGATCGAATCGGCCCTTGAGCACGACCTCGCGATCGTCACGATGGAAGAGGCGCTCGCCGAGGTCGGGAAGCTGTAGTCGCAGCCGCGTTCTGCGGCCGGAGTCGGACGAATCGTCCGTATCGTAACGCTCTCGAGTCGCGTCGACGTATCCGCCTCCCATGATCGAGACCCGCGTCGTCGACTCCGACGCCGAGCGCGAGGACGCCCTCGCCGTTCGCCACGCGGTGTTCGTCGAGGAACAGGGCGTCGACGAGGACCTCGAGTACGACGAACACGACTCCGATGCCGTCCACGTCGTCGCCTACGACGGCGACGAGGCGGTCGGCGCCGCACGACTGCGCGACCTCGAGGACGGCGTCGGCAAGGTCGAGCGGGTGGCCGTCCTCGAACCACGGCGGGGCGAGGGGATCGGTCGGAAGCTGATGGCCGTCCTCGAGCGGCGGGCTCGAGCAGACGGGTTCGACGAGCTGAAACTCCACTCCCAGATCCACGCGGCCGACTTCTATACGGACCTGGAGTACGAGCAGTACGGCGAGGCGTTCGAGGAGGCGGGTATCCCGCACGTGAAGATGCGGAAAATGCTGTAGCGACGAACGGCGCTGTCGCTACCCCGATCGGCTGCGGTATCGCCCCCGAACCGTGGTTCCGACGAGGCCGACGACCGCGAGCGCCATCGCCGCGGCGAAGGCGACGACGAACAGCGCGGTCGGATCCCCTGTGGCCGCCGCCGGAAGCTCCTCGAGGACGAACTCGCCCGCCAGCACGACCGCGACCGTAAAGAGGACGAGCCCGCCGAGGTTCTCGAGAACGGAGTTGGTCTCGCCGACGGCGTCGGGATCGTTCAGTAGGGCGAGGATCACCGCGAGCGCGAACGGGGTCCCGACGAGGCCGAACGCGAGCACGAGCACGAGGAGGTCGAAAAAGGCGCCCCCGAGGAAGGCGCCGATCGCCGAGGCGAGCGCGACGACGACGAGTGTGACCCGGTAGCGCGGGTCATCGACGGACTGCTCCCAGCCGAGCTTGTCGGCCAGCAGGTACGGCGGCACGATCGTGTTTCCGCCGAGCGTCGAAACTGCGGCGCCCCACAGCCCCAACAGGAACAGCCAGGTCGCGTACTCGCCCGCGATCGGTCCCAGCGCCTGGGCGGCCTGGATCTCGTCGAGCGTCGCGGGATCGACGACCCCCGGTAGCACGCTCGCCGCGACGAGAAAGACCGCGAGGCTGAAGATCCCGAAGGCGACGAGCATCGAGCTCACGACGTCGAAACGCGCGATTCCGCGGTCGCGCTCGGTCCACCCTCGAGCGCGCATCGTGTAGCTCTGCATCGTCAGCAGCGTGATGTGGACGGCGCCGCCCAACACCCCCGCGGCGACGACCGCCCCGCCGACGCCAGCCGGCATCGAGGGGACGAGCCCGGTCGCAGCCTCGGCGGGATCGATCGGGACGACGAAAGCCGAGGCGACGAACGCCAGCACCACGAGCGATACCAGCAGCTTCGCGCCGAGTTCGGCCACCCTGTAGCCGCCGCCCGCAAGTCCCAGCGCGAGAATTATCGCCCAGATGACGCCCCACAGCCGGGGATCGGCCAGCGCGGCGACGCCGGCCGTGCCGACGATCGTTGCGCTGACGTCTGCCAGCGTCTTCATGATCGCCAGCTGTGCGAGCCCCGCCGCGAGGACGGCGTCGATCACGAGCACCCAGGCCCAGAACGGGCCGAGATGGTCCTCGACGACGGCGACGATCCCCGCCTCGGTGAGCAGGCCGAGTCGCATCGCGAGATACTGGCCGACGGTTCCCAGGATCGCCGAGAGCACGACGACCCACAGCAGGGTGTAGCCGAAGCTCGCGCCCGCGACGAGCAGGCTGACCATCGTCGCCGGCCCCGCGGCGATCGCGCCCGCGAGCCAGGTCGGTCCCAGCCGTCCGAGGTAGTCCGTCACGCGTGCGACGCTCCATCGATCCGGCGATCGCGTCTCGGTACCCATCGCTTGCCCTTGCAGCGAGGGGGATAAAACTGCGTGGTATTCTCCAGTGGATTAATAATCTAAATGGTTTGGTTATTATGGTCGGTAGAGAGTGCCGTCGCTGGTGGACGAGACAGCGACCGCTCCGCTCGCGGACCGCCTCGAGAAACCGCCTCAGTCCGTCAGTCCTGCCAGGCCGGACTCTCGCGAGGCGGGCTGAAGACGTCGACGCCCCGGACCGTCTCGTCGCCGCGGTTCTCGGCGGCATGGGACTGCTCCCCGGGGATCGCGTACGAATCGCCCGGGCCACAGACGAGCTCCTCGCCGTCGCTGTGGAAAGTCAGCTCACCCTCGTAGATAAAGCCCGTCTGCTCGTGGGGGTGGCTGTGTTCTTCGACGGTCGCGCCGGGTTCGATCTCGAAGTGCTGGACGTTCATCTCCTCGGCGCCGGCCATGATCGCGAGGTGAACGCCGTCGGCTGCCTCCGAGGAGTCGGTATCGGAGAGGGAAACGCGTTCCATACGTCTCGAGAGGCGACGGCGGTGTTAATAGTAGTACGCCTCGGCGACCACGTTCGCCGCGCGTGCCGAAGCTTGAACTACGGGGACGCCCCACCTCGAGCTAGCATGTACGCCGTCGTCGGCTGCAGCGAGTGTTCGCACCTCTGGATGATCGAGGGCCGCTCCGAGACGATCCAGTGTCCTCGTTGCGGTTCCCGGAAAGCCTACGAGAGACGCAAGAAGTTCGTCGAGACCGAGGACCCGAACCACGCCCGCGACGTTCGGGCTTCGATGCTTGCCAACCGCCAGGAGGAAGGCGAGGCCTTCGCGAAGCTGGATTCCTTCGCGGAGCTCGGACGGGAGGTCGCCGACGGCGTCGTCGACGACGAGACGTACCTCGAGGAGTCGGGGCTGGACGCCGACGAACTCGCGGCCGCGGGCGAACGCGACCCCCGCGGCTCGACCGACAGCGGCAGCAAGAAAGAGATCGTCGAGCGGGCCCTCGAGGAACTCGATCGGCCGACCGAGGACGAGGTCGTCGACTACGCGAGCGAGCACGGGGTATCGGCGGGCTACGTCGAGGACGCCCTCGCGAAGCTGACCAGGCGCGGCGAGGTCAGCGAGAGCCGCGGTCGGTACCGCCGACTCTGAGCGCGGCGCCGCGCTCGGGAAGCCGACGACTCTCGAACGGCAGTTCTTTGCACCCACAGTCGGTACGAAACGACAATGGACGAGACGGTCGACGTGCAGGCGGTGGCGATCGGCGTCGGAACGGTGCTTGCGGTCGCAGCGCTCGCGTACGGGGCGTTCGTCGGCGACACGGTCCTCGGCGTCGCCACCACGACGCTCGCGATCGGGGCGTTCGCGCTGACCTTCGGCGTCCTCGCGGCCCTTCACGGGGCGTACGGACGGCGGGACTTCGCGGCCGCCTACGGCGTCGCGGGGCTCGGACTGGCGCTCGTCGCCGTCGCCTCGAGCGGGCTCCAGGTGCTTGTCGGATACCTGTTGCTCGCCGCCGGTGGCGCCTACGTCGCGGTCGTAACGGTCCGGGCTCGGGACCGCTCGCTCCCGCAGTAGTTCGCCCGGCTACCGATCGGTGCTTCAGGGACCGCCGCCGACCGTTCTGACCGTTCCCGAGAGGAGCTCGACGACCGCGTCGAAGTCGTCGGGATCGACGGCAACGATGTACTGGCAGTCCGGCTCGAGGACGGTCTCGGCTCCGGCGACGTTGCTCGCGTCGGCGTCGGTGATGACGAGACAGCCGTCGGGAAGTGTCGCGTCGGCGAGGGTCTCCCCGGCCAGCGGGGCGTCCGCTCCGACTTCTACCCGAACGATCTCGATGTCGCCGGTCACGGCGTTGAACACCCGGGGTGCGTTGCCGACGATCTCGTTCGCGATGAGCCGCGCGCCGGCCGCCTCGGGGTAGACGACGCCGTCGACCAGTTCGCCGTACTCGTGTCTGGACTCGGTGTCGGTCCGAAGAACCATGTAGATCGACTCGTTCATGCGCTGGGCTGCCAAACAGACCGCCAGGTTCGTCGCGCCGTCCTCGGTGAGCGCGGCGATCACGTCGCTGGCTCCCGGATCGGCCTCCCGGAGCACCGGCGGCAGCGTCGCGTCGGCCTCGATCACGGTCGGGAGCTGGTCGGCGATCTCCTCGCACCGGGACGGGTCTTTCTCGATCACAACCACCTCGTGGCCGTAGCCGTCGAGCAGTCGACCCGCGCGGTAGCCGACGCGTCCGCCGCCGACGATGATCACACGTAACGGATCTGTAGCCATCCGATCACCTCTATTCCCCTTCGCGTTCGGCGTCCTTAGTGGTATGGTATCACACCACTTCCGATCTTCGGTCAATCCGAGCCTGGATCGGGCCGAGGCTACCGCCCGAGGTCCTCGTGGGCGCTCGCGAGGTGGTTCGACGCCAGCGCCGCGAGCAAGGAGAGCTCGCCCGCCAGCGCGGCGACGGCGATGATCTCGGCGAGCGCGTCGGCGTTCGAGCCCGCGGGGTCGCCTCCACCCCGGAGCCCGAGGACGTCGAGAGCCTCCGACTGCGTGGGGAGCTTGGTACCGCCGCCGACGGTGCCGACCTCGAGCGAGGCCAGCGAGACCGACGCGTAGAGGTCGCCGTCGTTCCGGGCGTCCATCGTCGTAATCGCGTTCGCGCCCTCGACGACCTGGGCCTCGTCCTGTCCTGTCGCGAGGAAGGCCGCGCCGACGACGTTGGCGGCGTGGGCGTTGAAGCCCAGACTGCCGGCCTTCGCGCTGCCGACGAGGTTCTTGCGGGTGTTGGCCTCGACGATCGCCTCGGCGGTGGTGTGCAGGCGGTCCTCGACGAGGTCGCCGGGGATCACGACGTCGGCTGTCACCGACCGTCCGCGACCCTCGACGGCGTTGATCGCCGCGGGTTTCTTGTCCGAACAGAGGTTCCCCGAGAGCGCGACCAGCGAAGCCGGCGTCTCGTTTTCGACGATCTCACAGGCCGCCTCGGTCGCGATCGTGGCCATGTTCATCCCCATCGCGTCCTTCGTGTCGTAGGCAAAGCGCAGGTAGACCGAGTCGCCGACGACGTACGGTTCGACCCCGAGCAGTTCGCCGTGGCTCGTCGTCGATTCGGCAGCCTCCCGGAGCGCGTCGAGGTTGTCCTCGACCCACTCGACGGTCTCGGCGCCCTCGGCGACGCCGTCGACCCGAAACACGGGGGCGCGGGTCATTCCGTTCTTGGTGACCCGGGCGTCGGCGCCGCCCGCCGAGCGGATGGCCGAGAGCCCGCGGTTGACCGACGCCAAAAGCGCCCCCTCGGTGGTCGCCAGCGGCAGGTAGCGCTCGCCGTCGACGGCGCCGCCAGAGACGGCGACGGGACCGACGACACCCAGCGGAACCTGGGTCGCTCCGATCATGTTCTCGATGTTCGGCTCGGCGACCTCGGCAGGGAACGCGTAGTCGCCGACCGCCTCGAGGTCGGCGTCGGTCTCGCGCTCGACGAGCAGGCGACGGGCCTCGGCCGCGGTGTCGAAGTCGGCCTCGTCTTCGAGTTCGTGGATGCGAAGCTCCCCCTCCTGGACCCTGTCGGCGAGGGATTCGGGATCTGTCATGGTGGGGCCAACACGCGGCCCGGTCCTAAGGATTGCTGATCGTCACCGTGACTCCGCCCTCGAGGCGTCGGCCACGTCCTCGTCGCTGACCGACGCCCGGTAGGCCGCGCGGGCCTCGTACCAGAACGCCAGGGCGAGCGTGGCTCCGACGATTCCCAGTACGAGCAGATCCTGAGAGCGACCCGCGACGCTTCCGGCCTGGAGCGCGTACAGTCCAGCGACACCCGCGACGAGCCAGAGTCGGGTCCGGGTCGGGATCTCGTCGTCGGTCCGTGCGAGGTACAGCTGTGGGAGGACGATCGGGATCCCGACCAGCACGAGAAACCCCACGACGGACGACTCCGTCGCGGCGTGCCCCCATCTCCCCTCGAGGACGGAGAGTCCGACGAGGACGAGAGCGAACAGTCCGAACGCAGCCAGGATCGCCCGGTTCTCGCGGCTCGGCATACGGCCCCTTCGTTTCGGGGAACCTACTAGTTTCTGGCCGGAGACGACGTCCTCGCGGCGGAACGTCCGCGGACGCGACCACTACCGTTTTGCTCCTCGCGTGTGGGATCTCACCTATGAGCGAGGCTGCCGATCTGGTGGTGACGAACGCGCGGATCTACACGCTCGCGGGCGAGGACGACGGGGAGGCCGAACCCGACCCCGAGGAGGCTCTGGCCGTCCGTGACGGCGAGGTCGTCCGCGTCGGCGACACGTACGAAATCGAGTTTCTCGAAGGCGTCGAGACCGAGCGGATCGACTGCGAGGGGCGGGTCGTCCTCCCGGGCTTTGTCGACGCCCACACCCACGTCGAGAACGCGGGCCGATACCTGGTCCACGCCGACCTCTCGGGCGCCGACGACGCCGCGGACTGTCTGGATCGGCTCGCCGAGCGGGCCGCGGAGACGGAGTCGGGGTGGGTCCAGGGCTTCGGCTACGACGAGAGCGAGTGGGACGGCGACCACGGCTACCTCACCCGCGAGCAGCTCGATCAGGTAAGCGAGGACCGACCGGTCGTCGCCCTGCGGATCGACATGCACGCCGCGTCGCTGAACTCGGTTGCCCTCGCGGAACTCGAGGACGAACTTCCCGAGGATGACGTTCGCCGCGCGGGCGGAGAGCCGACCGGGGTCGTCGTCGAGGACGCCGCCGAGCGAGTTCGCGAGCACATCGCGCCCGGCTACGACGAGACCCGGGAGCTGGTCACGGCGGGCCTCGAGCGCGCGGCCGCGACGGGCGTGACGGCCGTCCACGACATGGTTCGTAACTCCCGGTCGCCCCAGGTCTACCGCGACCTCGCAGCCGCGGGCGAGCTGCCGATCCGGGTGCGGATCAACTACTGGGCCGACCATCTCGAGAGTGCGATCGAGGTCGGACTGGCGACGAACGCGGGCAGCGACCGGGTGCAGACGGGTGCGATCAAGACGTACACCGACGGCAGCATCGGCGCGCGGACGGCGAAGCTGTTCGAGCCCTACGAGCCCGACGAGAGCGAGGCGGAGCCCGATCCCGGGGACGACGGGGAGTGGGTCATCACCCCCGACGAACTCGCGGACATCGTCGAGCGGGCCGACGGCGCGGGCTTTCAGGTGACCGCCCACGCCATCGGCGACGAGGCGATCGAGGAGGCGCTGTCGGCGCTCGCGGCCACCGACGATCCCGCGGGCAGGCGCCACCGCATCGAACACCTCGAGCTGGCAACCGACGACCAGCTCGAGCGGATGGCCGAGGCTGGCATCGTCGCCTCGATACAGCCGAACTTCCACCAGTGGGCCGGCGAGGACGGCCTCTACGACCAGCGGCTCGGCCGGGAGCGACGGAACCGGACGAACCGCCTTCGTCGGGTCCTCGAGCACGGAATCCCGCTCGCCTTCGGATCCGACTGTATGCCGCTGGATCCGCTGCTGGGGATCCACCACGCGGTGAACGCGCCGACCGAGGCCCAGCGGCTCTCGGTTACCGAGGCGCTTCGGGCCTACACCCGCGGCGCCGCCTACGCCGGCTTCGACGAGGAGCGACTGGGAACGCTCGCGGTCGGCACGCGAGCTGATCTGGTCGTCCTCGAGGACTCCCCGTGGGAACAGCCGGAGTGGATCGACGAGATCGACGTGGCGACGACGATGGTCGACGGCGAGGTCGTTTTCGAGGGCTGACGGGTCGATCCGACGACGCCGCTACGGGAGCCGTCGGGAGTCGGCGACGCGCCAACCGATCGGTTCCGTCGGGAGCCGTCGAACACGTCGAACGACGATCATGTTGTAAGGACTAATACGACAAGTCGTGTACCAGCAATGACAGATGGTGGCACACGACACTGGTCCGGGGGCGGCCGCGGTAACGGCCGAGAGCGTCCGTCGAACGTACCAGCTCGCCGAGCCGGTTCACGCCGTCGACAGCGTCTCGCTGTCGCTGGGCGAGGGTTCGTTCACGGCCGTTATGGGACCGAGCGGCTCCGGGAAATCGACGCTGATGAACCTCGTTGGCTGTCTGGACACGCCCGACGAGGGACGGATCGAGGTCGGCGGACGCTCGGTCGGGGAACTGTCCGATACCGAACGAGCGCGGCTGCGGGGCACCGAGATCGGGTTCGTCTTCCAGACGGTCAATCTGCTGCCGCGGCTGACCGCCGTCGAGAACGTCCGGCTGCCGATGGTGTTTCACGACGGCACCGAGGCCGATCGAGACGGGCGGGCGCGGGCCCTGCTCGAGCGAGTCGGTCTCGGCGACCGCCTCGGGCACGAGCCCAGCGAACTCTCGGGCGGGCAGCGCCAGCGCGTCGCCCTCGCGCTGGCGCTGGCGAACGAGCCGACGCTGGTACTGGCCGACGAGCCCACCGGAAACCTCGACACCGAGACCGAAGTCGAGATCATGGAGCTGCTGGTCGATCTCAACGAGGCGGGCGCGACGATCCTGCTGGTCACCCACGAGCGGGCGGTCGCCGAGTACGCCGACCACGTCGTCCACCTGCTCGACGGTGAAATCGAGGACCTCGAGCACCTGAGCGACGCCCGTGAGGTGACGGCCCGCGAGCGAGCGACTGGAGGGGCGGGGAACCGACGGTCGATGGGAGAGGGAGAGGCATGAACCTCCGGGAGAGCTTGCGGATCAGCTGGCGCTCGATCCGGGCCCACAAGCTGCGTTCGGCGCTGACGACGCTGGGCGTTATCATCGGCGTCGCCGCCGTCATCACGTTCATGGTGCTCGGAGGTGGGTTCTCCGAGGACGTCGTCGGCGACATCGAGGCCGAGCAGGAGCCCGCGATGACGGTCCAGACGCAGACCACGCCGGAGGACGGGTTCGGCGTCATGCTGGTCGAGACGCCGATCTACACCGAGAGCGACGTCGCGGCGCTCGAGCAACGGGAGGGAGTCGAGTACGTCGCGCCACAGGGGTCGCTCGACGTCGTGCAGGCGGAAGCCGGCGGCGAACAACTGACCGGCGTCGTCGACGCTCAGGCGACCACGGCCGACCGGTTCGAGCACGCGACGTTCGTCGACGGCGGACCGTTCGACGGCGCGGACGAGGCGGTCGTCAACGAGCAGGCCGGCCAGACCTTCGAGGCGAACCTCTCGGCGGGCGACGAGCTCGAACTCACCTTCGAGGACGGCGAGATGACGACCGTGACGGTCGCCGGCGTCGTCGAGAGCGAACTCGGCGAGCAGACGCCGCCGCAGGTGTTCGTCCCTGCCGACGAGCACTACACAACGACCGTCGAGACGCCCGACGGCGACGAGGAGCGGGCGTACCCGACCCTGCAGATCGGCGCCGAGGGGCTCGACGACGTCGACCCGGTTCAGGAGACCGCCGTCAACTACCTCGAGGAGGAGTCCCACGCCGCCGAGCTGAAAGGGGACGACGACGAGATCGCCGTCCAGACAGTCGAGGACGCCATCGAGCAGTTCGACGACCTCGTCGGGCAGCTCACGGTCTTCATCGGCGCCGTCGCCGGAATCGCGCTCGTCGTCGGTTCGATCGGGATCGCCAACATCATGATCGTCAGCGTTACCGAGCGAACCCGGGAGATCGGGATTATGAAGGCCGTCGGCGCCACGAAGCGCGATATCATGCAGCTGTTTCTGGTCGAGTCGGTCGTTCTCGGCGTGATCGGTGCGGTCGTCGGCGTCGCCGCCGGCCTCGGCTTCGGCTTCCTCGGCGTGTGGCTGCTCGGCTGGCCGATGGTCTACCCGCTCGAGTGGGTCGCCATCGCGGTCGCCGTCGGAATCGGCGTCGGGGTCGTCTCCGGGCTCTACCCCGCCTGGCGGGGCGCCCGCGTGGATCCGATCGAGGCGTTGCGCCACGAGTAGCGACTCCGCGCCGACGTTTCGACGTTCGGACCGGTAGTATTATTGTCATCTCGTCGCGATACGGTGTATGCTCGGCCCACTGCTCGTCCTCGGCGGGTTCGTCGTCCTCTCGATCGGGCTTTCGAAGCTCAGGCCCGCCTACCACGTCTACCGCGGCGAGACCGACGACGTCGTCGCGGTCGAGCGCGCCGAGGGACCAGTCGAGCTCGCGGGGACCGTGAGCCCGATCGACGACCCGCTTCGAGCGCCGCTCACGGGGACGGCCGCGCTCGCCTACGAGTACGAGGTCGAGGAGCTCCAGTCCAGCGGCAAGAGCTCCTCGTGGAACACGGTCGACGAGGGACGGGCGGCGACGCCGTTCCGGCTCGAGGACGCGACCGCGAGCGTCCGGGTCGAGCCCGCGGGCGCCGAGCTGGCGCTGTCGACCGACACGACGATCGAGGTCGACGGCGGCGAGCCCGAACCCGAACCGATCAGGGAGTTTCTCGCCCACGAGTCCGACCTCGAATCCGAGAACACCTCCCTCGACCTGAAGGTGGTCGAGCTCGCGACCGGAAACGACCGCAGGTACCACGAGCGTCGGCTCGAGCCCGGCGGCGAGGCGTACGTGTTCGGACAGTCGAGCTACGACGTCGACGCCCGCGAGACGATGCGGGACGTTAGCGCGGTCGTGAGCGACGGCGACGGAACGCCGGCGTTCGTCGTCTCGGATTCCAGCCAGGACGGAACCGCCCGTCTCCTCGCGACGCGACAGCTGCCCTGGCTGGTCGGCGGCCTCCTCATGATCGGTATCGGCAGCTGGCTGGTGGCGTCCTCGGCACTGTTCTGAGTCCGGCGGGACGACATCGCCTCGATCGCTCGAGTGCGAGGCGCCACCGACGCTTTTGTCTCTTCCGCTCGTCGTAGCGCCCATGGATACGGGACTGCTGACGACGAGCACCGACGAGCTCGCGGAGGCCGACGTCGCCGTCCGCGCCGAAGAGCTGGGGTACGACGACGTCTGGCTGCCCGAGCTGTGGGGCGAGAGCGGCGTCGTCCGGGCGACCGAGATCGCGACCCGGACCGACGAGCTGGGGATCGCGTCGGCGATCCTGAACGTCTACTCGCGCTCGCCGGCCGTCCTCGCGATGACCGCAGCCTCGCTCCAGCGGGTCTCGGACGGCCGGTTCGTCCTCGGTGTCGGCACGAGCACGAAGAAGTCGATCGAGGACCTCCACGGCGAGGACTTCGACCGCCCCGTGCGGCGCGCCCACGAGACGATCGAGCTCGTCCGCGCGTTCACCGCGGGAGAGGGTCGAGTCGACTACGACGGCGAGCTACTCGCGGCGAAGGACTTCCCGTCGCTCGAGGCGCCGACGCCGATCTACCACGCCGGGCTGGGCCCCGCGAACCGCCGGGTGGTCGGTCGGCTCGCCGACGGCTGGATCCCGCACAACATCCCCTTCTCGCGGCTCGAGGACGCCTTCGAGGAAGTCGCGACGGCGGCCCGGGAGCGGGATCGCGATCCCGACGAGATCGCCGTCGCGCCGTACGTCCCCGCGGCCGTCAGCGAGGACCGTGACGCGGCCCGGGACGCGATCCGCGGCCACATCGCCTACTACGTCGGCAGCGGTGAAGGGTACCGACGGGCCGTCGGCGCGGCGTACCCAGACGAGGCCGAGCGGATCGCCGAGGCCTGGCGCGGCGGGAACAGGGGCGAGGCGGCGGACGCGGTTACCGACGAGCTGGTCGACGACCTCGGCGTCGCGGGAACGCCCGAGGACGCCCGGGATCGCCTCGAGTCCCTCGTCGCGGAGACGGGGATCGACCACCCGATCGTCGTGGTTCCCGATCCCGCCTCCGACGAGATCGTCGAGCTGACGATCGAGTCGCTCGCGCCGGACTAAAAGCGGGCAGCAGCGTCCGGACCGGCAGTTTTGGTCCGCGTCGAACGCGGTTCGAACGGAGCGATCGATCATGGCCACGGAGTACGCAGAGTTCATCGGCGAGGTACAGCACCGTATCGACGCCGGGACGCGGGCCGAGGCCGTCAGGACGACCCGCGCCGTCCTCGAGACCCTCGGCGAGCGCGTCGGGGAAGGCGGAGCAACGGATATCGCGAGCCCGCTCCCCCTGGAGATCGACCGCTACCTCCTGCAGGTCGAGCACGGCCAGCGCCACGACCTCGACGCGTTCGTCGACCGAGCCCACGAACGGCTCAACTACGAGGACCTCGAGCTTGAGACCGACTACTCCCGTCCGTCGGGCGTCGATCGAGCCGACGCCACCTCCCGGACGAAGGCCGTCCTCGCGCTGTTGAGCGAGGTCGTCCCCGGCGGCGAGATCGCGAACGTCGAGAGCCAGCTCCCCGAGGAGTTCGAGGAGTTGTTCGAGCTGGTCGACGCCGAGACCCAGCCCTGGGAGGCGCAGTAGCCGACGGCTCCACCGTCGGTCGCGGTGGGTAGCGATCCGCGCTCGACCGCGACCGCTCCGATAGCGCGAACGGCGGAACGCCGTCCTCGACGTCGGATTCGACTTCGGCGGCCGCTTCGCTCGTTCTCGAAGGCGCCGTACTGACCGAGACTGCCGTTCTCTCGACTCGACTGTCGGCCGAAACGACCGCTTCGTACGCCTGATCGTACTGGATTCGTCCGTTCGTCAGACGACCAGCGAGTGGTACCTATACAGACTACAGTATCGAAGGAAAAAGTTATTCAATAGTAGTTGGTGTGTGCTACTAGTCACGTGGGATACGAATGGCAAGAATGGAAACAACGGAGTTCGAAACCGACCTGAGTCTGTTTAAATACGACCATCTCGAACAGCTTCCGTCGGAGTATCGCGAACTCGAAGAGGACGAGCGAACGGAGCGGATCGAGGACGCGCTCGAGATCCTCGGCGACGACGTCGTCGTCCTCGGGCACAACTACCAGCGACGGGAGATCGTCGAGCACGCCGACTTCGTCGGGGACTCCTACGGACTCTCAAGGGAGGCGGCCGCGGCCGACGCCGAGTACGTGGTCTTCGGCGGCGTGACGTTCATGGCCGAGAGCGCCGACATCATCACTGACGACGACCAGACGGTGATCCTCCCGTCGATGGAAGCCTCCTGCCCGATGGCCGGAATGGCCGAGGCGCTACAGGTCGACGCCGCCTGGGAGGAGATCACGGCGGCCGCGCCCGACGCCGAGATCGTTCCGATCACGTACATGAACTCCTACGCAGACCTGAAGGCGTTCTGTGCGAGCCAGGGTGGGCTGGTCTGTACGTCCTCGAACGCCCACGAGGCCTTCGAGTGGGCCCTCGAGCGCGGCGACAAGGTCCTCTTTCTCCCCGACAAACACCTCGGGGAGAACACGGCCCACCGCCTGGGGATGGCCGACGAGACCGTCGCGTGGGATCCGTGGGACCCCGAGGGAAAGGACGCTGAGGAGGTCGCCGAGAAGGACCTAATCCTCTGGAACGGCTACTGCCAGGTTCACGAGCGGTTCAGCGAGGCCCACGTCGAACAGGTTCGCGAGGACCGACCGGAGGCAAACGTGGTCGTCCACCCCGAGTGTCGCCGCGAGGTCGTCGAGGCCGCCGACGTCGTCGGCTCGACGGCGACGATCCGCGAGACCGTCGCCAACGCCGATCCCGGCGAGACGTGGGCGATCGGCACCGAGATCCACCTCGCGAACCACCTGCAGCGCTGGCACCCCGAGGTCGAGGTCGTCCCGCTGTGTGGCGACGCCTGCATGGACTGCAACGCCATGCGCCAGATCGACCCCAACTACCTCGCGTGGGTCCTCGAGGAGCTCGTCGCGGGCCGGGAGCGCAACGTGATCGAGGTCACGCCCGAAGAGAAAGACCTCGCCGAGCTGGCGCTCGAGCGCATGCTGGAGCTCTGATCGACCATGTCCGAGACACCACCTCACGACACCGCCGACGTCCTCGTCGTCGGCAGCGGCATCGCGGGCTGTGCGGCCGCGCTGCAGGCCGCACGCGAGGACGCGGAGGTCCTGCTGGTGACGAAGGCCGAACGTCCCGCTGACGCGAGCACCGACTGGGCCCAGGGCGGCATCTCGACCGCTCGCGGCGACCCGGAGGCGCTGAAACGCGACGTCCTCGCGGCCAGCGACGGGACCGCAGATCCCGACGCCGTCGACGTCCTCGTCGACGAGGCCGACGCGGCCGTCGAGGACGTCCTCCTCGAGACGCTCGGAATCGGCTTCGACGAGCGCGCGGACGGCGCGTTCGACTACGCACGCGAGGCGGCCCACTCCGAGCGACGCATCCTCCACGTCGACGCCGCGACGGGGACTCACATCCTGCACCCGTTCCTGAACTACCTCGACGACCACGAGCGCGTCGAGGTTCGACAGGACACCGCCGTCCTCGAGCTGATTGCCCACGAGGGCCGCGTCCGCGGCGTCCTCACCGACGAGGACGCGACGGGCCACCCCGTCTACGCCGGGGCGACGGTGCTGGCGACGGGCGGGATCGGCGCGCTCTACCCGCGCTCGACGAACCCCGAGGGAGCTACCGGCGACGGGATCGCGATGGCTGCGCTCGCGGGCGCCGACGTCGCGGACCTGGAGTACGTGCAGTTCCATCCGACCGCGTATGCCGGCGACGACCCGTTCCTCCTCTCGGAGGCGCTGCGCGGCGAGGGCGCCGTCCTTCGGAACGGGGACGGCGACCGGTTCATGGACGACTACCACCCCGACGCCGAACTCGCGCCCCGGGACGTCGTCGCCCGCGCGGTCGAAACCGAACGCGAGGAGACCGGCGAGGTCCTCCTGGACGTACGGACGCTTGAGGGCGGTTTCGAGGACGAGTTCCCCGGCATCGCCGAGAGCTGTCGCGACCGCGGGATCGACGGCGACGAGATCCCGGTCGCGCCCTGCGAGCACTTCCTCTGTGGCGGGATCGACGTCGACCACCACGGGCGAACGAGCATCGAGGGACTGTACGCCGTCGGCGAGTGCGCTCGGACGGGCGTCCACGGCGCGAACCGCCTGGCGAGCACGAGCCTGCTCGAGGGGCTGGTCTGGGGGCTCCGGGCGGGCGAGGACGCCGGGAGCGAGCTGCGTTGCACCCTGACGCGACGCGGTGGAACCGCGGAGCACGCCGAACCCGCGGCCGTCGAGGCACCCACCCTCCGGGACAGCGACCCCGCACTCCCCGAGCGCTTCGCCGCCGAGAAGTTCGCACGGCTGCAGCGGACGATGGGCGACGAGCTCGGCCTCGAGCGCGATCCCGACGGGATCGCCCGCGCGAGCGCCGTCCTCCGACGGCTCAAGGGCGAGGTCGACGCCTACACCCGCACCCGGACCTCCCGCGAACTCTACGAGCTCCGGAACGCCTGCGTCACCGCACTGTTGATCGCGCGGGCTGCGGGCGAGAACGGGGAATCGCGAGGCTGTCACCACCTCGTCCGCGAGGACGCACCGACCGCCGAGCCGGAGGCACCCCGATGATCACCGACGCGCAGGTCGAGCGCTGGCTCCGCGAGGACGTCGGCCACCACGACGTCACGAACCAGGTCCCCGGCGAGACAACCGGGCGTCTCGTCGCGAAAGAACGGGGGATCGTCGCGGGGCTCGAGGCCGCCCGCGCGGTCTTCGACTACCTCGGGGTCGACGTCCTCGAGGCGTGCGAGCCCGGCGCGCCGATCGAGCCCGGCGACGAGGTCCTCCGCGTCGAGGGGGCCACACGCGAGGTCCTCCGGGGCGAGCGCGTCGCCGTGAACCTGGTCGGACACGCCTCGGGCATCGCGGCCCGAACCCGCAGGGCGATCGAGGAGGCGCGAACCGAGTCGGACGGCGTCCGGATCGCTGCCACCAGAAAGACGACGCCCGGCCTGCGGGGCCTCGAGAAGCGAGCCGTCGTCGCCGGCGGCGGCGACACCCACCGCCTCGACTGCACCCATATGGTGATGGTCAAGGACAACCACGTCGCCGAGCTGGGTCTCGAGGACGCCGTCTCGCGGTTCCGGGAGCGGGCGTCGTTCGCGACGCAGATCGAGGTCGAGGTCGAATCGCCGGGGGACGCCCCCCGGGCCGTAGAGGCCGGTGCGGACGTCGTCCTGCTCGACAACATGACGCCCGCGGAGACCCGGACGGGGGTCGAGCTGCTCGCCGAGACCGACGCGCTGACGGAGGCCAGCGGCGGTATCGGGCTCGAGGACGTCCCCGAGTACGCCGCGACTGGCGTCGACGTGATCTCGATGGGGTCGCTGACCCACTCGGCGCCCGCGCTGGATCTGTCCTTCCGAACCGGCGAACCGTAGAGCGCGCAGCTCCGCGCACGGCCTTTTTGTCCTCGAGCATCCATCGCTCTCTCGTGACGGAGCCAGTTCGCACCTGCGAGGAGCACGGCCCGTTCGCGACCGACGACGGCACGTGTCCGCGCTGTGGTGCCCGCGGGACGGAGCTGCTCTCGGGGGATCGACGGCGTCGCCTCTCGAAGTACACGAGCGGCGCCCTGCGGCACTTTCCCGAGGACGCCGGCCTCGAGCTCGACGAGCGAGGGTGGGCGAGCCTCGAGGCGCTGGTCGACGCCGTCGAGCGGACGTACGACTGGGCGGGATCCGCCCACGTCGCGGCCGTGATCGCGACCGATCCGAAGGGGCGGTTCGAGCGAACCGACGGCGACCGCGTCCGCGCGGCCTACGGCCACTCCGTCGACGTCGACCTCGAGCCGACCGACGCGCCGGTACCCAACGAGCTCTACCACGGCACCGCTCCGGAGAATCTCGCGTCGATCCGCGAGTCGGGGCTCCGGCCGATGTCCCGCCAGCACGTCCACCTCTCGGAGAGCCCCGGGGCCGCCCGCCGCGTCGGGAGCCGCCACGCGAGCGATCCCGTCGTCCTCGTCGTCGACGCCGCGGGGCTGCTCGCGGACGGCCACCGGATTACGAAACGCGGTCGCGAGACGTACACGACCGACCGGGTGCCGCCGGCGTACCTCAAGGAAGCCGACGGGGCGTCGGACGGGAGCGGCGATCGCTGACGACGGGCCGACCACCGTTGTAGGCGTGTCGGGGCTCATCGGCGCCATCGAACTGCGCGCCGTCTCTCGTCCGAGCTCCCACGGACACCCCGTCCACGAGGAGGGGATCGGTGCGCGATGGCCGGCTACGACCGCTCCTGCGTCCTCGGCTTTCTCGGCCGTCCGATCGGCGCTTCGGGGCTCGTGAACCGCTCTCGACGGCCGGCAGGAAACTTATCCGTTCCAGTATCAATTCCCCGGACATGGGTACGCGAGCGGGTTTCAACGAGGGGGACGGGAGGTTCTGGCGGACGGACGACGACGACGCGGCGCTTCGACAGTATCGGACGCTGATCAGCGCGATCGACGACGGCGTTTATCAACTCGATTCGGACGGGAACTTCGTCGCGGTGAACGATACTATCGTCGAAACAACGGGGTACGAACGGGAGGAACTGCTCGACGAACACGTCTCGCTGATCATGGCCGACGACGACGTTTCCGCCGTCGAGAACGCGGTGGCGTCTCGGCTCGACGGGGAGAGCGAGGAGACCGAAGCGTTCGAGCTGGGTCTTCGAGCCGCCGGCGGCGAAACCGTTCCGTGCGAGCTCCGGATCACCCCGCTCGTCGAGGACGGCGAGCTTCGGGGGACGATCGGCGTGGTGCGGGATCGCACCGACTCGAAACGGCGGCTGGACACGTTCGAATCGCCGACCGTGCCGTCGGGGTCCGTCACTGACGTCCTCGACGAGGCCGATATCGGCGTGTTCGTCCTCGACGACGGGTTCGAAGTCGCATGGGCGGACGAGACCGTCGAGCAGTACTTCGGGCTGGATCGAGACGCCATCGTCGGGCGCGATAAACGAGCGCTGGTGGACGAAACGGTAAAACGCAGATTCGAGAACCCGGAGCGGTTCGCGGAAACGGTGTTGGCCACCTACGAGGACAACAGCTACGTCGAACGGTTCGAATGTCAGGTCGAACCCGGCGACGACCGCGACGGCCGGTGGCTCGAACACTACAGCAAACCGATCGAGTCGGGTCGATACGCCGGAGGACGGATCGAGCTCTACTACGATATCACCGACAGAAAGCGCTCGGAGAGCGCCCTCCGAGAGAGCAGAGAGGAGTTCCGGTCACTGGTCGATACGGTCGAGGAGTACGCGATCTTCCGGCTGGATCCGGACGGTCGCGTCATCAGCTGGAACACGGGCGCCGAGCGGATCAAGGAGTACGACCGCGAGGAGATTCTCGGCGAGTCGTTCTCGGTCTTCTACACGCCCGAGGACCGTGCGGCGGGCGTTCCGGAGCGGAACCTCGAGCGGGCGACCGAGCGCGGATCGCTCGAGGACGAGGGGTGGCGCGTCCGCGCGGACGGGTCGCAGTTCTGGGCAAACGTCACCATCACGCCGATTCGGGACGCCGACGGCACCCACCGGGGCTACCTGAAGGTGACCAAGGACATGACCGAGCGACGCCGGCGCGAGCAACGACTCGAGAACGAACTCGAGGACGTTTTCAGCAGGATCACCGACGCGTTCTACGCGGTCGACGAGGAGTTCCGGTTCACTCACGTCAACGACCGCGCCGAGGAGCTCCTCCAGCACCCCGAAGAAGACCTGCTCGGCGAACGCCTCTGGGACGTCTTTCCGTCCGCCGCCGAGATCGACGAAGTCTGGACGGCGTTCCATACGGCACAGGAGACCCAGGAGGCGACCAGTTACGAGGTCTACTACGACACGCTCGGGTTCTGGGTCGAAGCGAACCTCTACCCCTCCGAAACCGGAATCTCGGTCTACTTTCGGGACGTCACCGATCGCAAGGAACGCGAGCAGTACCTGGAGGACACCAAGGAACAGCTCGAGGCCGCGACCGAGGCCGGTGCGGTCGGGACCTGGGAGTGGAACGTCGCCGAGGACACGTTCGTTGCCGGCGCCTCCTTCGCGCGAACGTTCGGACTCGATCCGGAGCGGGCACGAGAGGGGTTCCCCCTCGAACGGGTGCTGTCGTCGATCCACGAGGACGATCGCGACCGCGTCGCCGCACGGATCGAGGACGCTCTTGAGCGCTGCGGCGAGTACGAGGCGGAGTACCGCGTTCGCGACGCCGACGGCGAGATCCGCTGGGTCTTCGCCCGCGGCCACGTCGAGTGCGACGAGGCGGGTGAGGCCGAGACGTTCCCCGGCGCGCTCACCGACATCACGGAGCGCAAACGGGCCGAACTCGAGGCCGAGACACAACGCAGGCAACTCGAGACGCTGTTTCGAGTGTTGCCCGTCGGCGCCGTAGTCGCGGACGCGGACGGGTCGCTGGTCAGGGCCAACGCCGCGGCCAGGGAGATCTGGGGCGGGGACGTTTTCGACGCCGACTCCGTCGACGAGTACGAGAAGTACGCCGCCGTCTGGGCGGACTCCGGGAAGCCGGTCGAGCCCGATGAGTGGACCATGTCGCAAGTCCTCCGGGGCGAGGAGGTGACGGAGCCGAACGTCTACGAGATTCGGACGTTCGACGGCGAACGACGGATCATCATGGAACACGGGATGCCCGTCAGGGACGAACGCGGCGACGTGGATCGGGCCGTCGTCACGCTCACCGACATCACCGAGCGCCGGGAGTACCAGCGGCGACTCGAAGAGACGGTCGACCGACTCGAGACCTCGAACGAACGGCTCGAAGACTTCGCGTACGCAGCCTCCCACGACCTCCAGGAGCCACTGCGGATGGTTTCGAGCTACCTCCGGCTGATCGAGGACCGCTACGGCGACGCCCTCGACGCGGACGGCGAGGAGTTTCTGGAGTTCGCCATCGACGGCGCAGACCGGATGCGGAACATGATCGACGGCCTGCTCGAGTACTCCCGCGTCGAGACCAAGGGGAACCCCTTCGAGCCGACCGACCTCGAGACGGTCGTCGAGGGCGTCCTCGCGGACCTCCAGCTCCGGATCGAGGAAAGCGACGCGGACGTGACGGTCGACCGGCTGCCCCGCGTGAACGGCGACCCGGACCAGTTGCGACAGGTGTTCCAGAACCTGCTGTCGAACGCGATCGAGTACAGCGGCGACGAGCCACCGGTGATTCGCGTCGACGCGGAGCGACGAGGCGAGTGGTGGACGGTCTCGGTCCACGACGAGGGGCTCGGTATCGATCCCGACGACCAGGACCGAATTTTCGAGGTGTTTCAGCGGCTTCACGGCCGCGGCGAACACGAGGGGATGGGGATCGGGCTGGCGGTCTGTCAGCGGATCGTCGAGCGCCACGGCGGCGAGATCCGCGTCGACTCCGAGCCCGGCGAGGGGACGACGTTCTCCGTTACGCTCCCGGCGGTCGACGAGTCGTAGCGTACCAGTAGTTGGTAATACGGTTTCTTTATTCAGCGTGGAGTGTGAAAATCGCGCCACGTACAGGTGGAGGCGGTACCGCTGCGGTAGCGCTACAAGCGCAGCACCCGCGAGCGACCATCGGGAGCGAGCGGCCTTTTTAGCGTAGATTTTTGCGCCGAGCGGTTCCGAACGCAGTGAGGAATCCCGAGGCGGAAAAAGGTACGTGGGCACACGTAGTTCCCGATTTGCCTGTTTCAGTTTCAGGTGTGAGGCTGAATAAAGAAATCGCGCTACTATCTACTGGTACGGTGTCGGAACCGTCCCGGGATCGAGTGATCCGAATTTCTCTCGTTCAACTCCCTCGTCTCGCAGCTACCGCTCACGGATGGTCGCGGTAGCATGCGAGGGAAGGGATTTGAACCCTCGGACCCCTACGGGAGCGGGTCTTAAGCCCACCGCCGTTGGCCTGCTTGGCTACCCTCGCGCAGGAATGCACCCGATGGTAATCGTCGTGCTGGGATGTGCGTTTCGGTGTTCGGTCGACGGGGGAGCGAGGACGTCCGTCGACGATCGCCGACGGCGTCCCCGCGATCGTTCCGAGCGGGTGTAGTTTTTTCAGTGCTGCCGATCACTGTAGAGCCATGAGTGAGAGTAACTTGCAGGAGGAACAGGAGCCGCTGAAAGCCGAGTACGAAGAAAATCCCGAGGCAGCCCGGGTCACGCTGACCGCGACCGGAGAGGAAGGGGACGACAGCCGGGCCTGCAGCGTCGACATCGGGCGGGCGATCCACGAGGCCGAACTCCACGAGGGCGCCGGTGGCCCCGGTACCGGAGCCTGTTCGGGTGATCTGCTGCTGGGCGCGCTGGCGGCGTGCTCGCAGCTCACCGCACAGGCCGTCGCGGAGAACTTCGGGCTCGACGTCGACGTCGGTGTCGAGGCCAGCGGCGACCTCGATCTGCGAGGGACGATGGGCGTCGCCGAGGACGTCCCGGTCGGATTCCAGGACATCCGCCTCGAGGTGACCGTCGAGGGGGACGTCGACGAGGAGACGCGGGCCGCGCTACAGCAGTACACCGAACGCTACTGCGTGGTTTACCAGACCCTCGCGGAGCCGTCGGCCCTCGAGACCGAGTGGACCTTCCGAACGGACGGCGACGGAGCGGACTGAGGAACCGTCCGCCCCAGGTCGCTTCGCGGTCGGGACGAGGACGCGAGCGCCGGCGTCTCTCTACCAGTCGACGCTCAGCGTACCGTCGCCGTGGGGATCCGGGGCGATCTCCTCGTCGGTGCGACGATCGATCACGTGGATGCAGCCGTCACCCTTCTTCGCCGGGCAGATCTCCGCGGCCCGGACGTTGTGCTCGAGGTCGTCCTCGCCGAAGAAGTAGGCCCTCGGCTGGGCGACCCCGGAGGTGATCGACAGCTCCCAGTTGTCGCTGACCTCGGCGCACTTGCCTGCGCCGAAGCACTTGTTCGCCTCGAAGATGATCTTGTAGGGTTTCTCCTCGACCGGTGGCGCGTCCGCGGAGCCGACGTCGCTCGCGCGTTCGATCCCCTCGTCGTCGCTCATGATCTACTGGTTCGGCCCCGTCGCCTTTCGCGTTACGGTCGGCGCAGGCGACGACCCGACGCCGTCAGTCCGACGTCGGGACGTCGGCCTTCGGACGCGGCAGATCGTAGCTGACGCCCGTCAGCTCCCGCGAGATCGCCCACAGCCGGCGGGCAGTCTCCTCGTCGTAGGACCGATCGGAGGAGGCCTGGCGCTCGGGGGAGCCACGCATGTTCGCGAGTCCGCCCGGCCCGTAGTAGGCGCCGCCCTTGGCTTCGGGGGCGGTCGCGGCGTACAGCGTCGGCAGTGCACCCATCTCGGCCGACTGGGCGACGAGCCCGTTCAGGAGCTTCATCGCCGCCAGTCGGAGGCGACTCTCCTGCTGTTCGGGACCGCGAAACTGCAGAGCCGTATCCGCATAGCCCGGGTGGACCGCCATACTGTCGGCGTTCAGCCCGGCCGTCAGGAACCGTCGTTCGAGCTCGTAGGCAAACAGGACGTTCGCCAGCTTCGACTGGGCGTAGGCCTCCCACTTGTTGTAGGAGTCCTCGCCCTGAAGATCGTCGAACTCGATCTCGCCCTGCTCGTGGACGCCGCTTGAAACCGTGACGACCCGCGCGGCGTCCCCGCCGTCGGTCGCCAGGCGCTCGAGCAGCAGGCCGGTGAGCGCGAAGTGGCCGAGGTGGTTGACGCCGAACTGGGTCTCGAACCCGTCGGCAGTCTCGCTTCGCGGAATCGCCATCACACCCGCGTTGTTGATCAGTACGTCGATCTCCGCATCCAGCCGGTCGGCGAACGCCCGGACCGACTCGAGATCGCCCAGATCACACTCCTCGACGCGGAGCTCGGCGTCGGGCGCGTTGCGCCGGACGTCGCGGGCTGCCCGCTCCCCTCGCTCGACGCTCCGGCAGGCCATGATCACCGTCGCCCCCTCGCGCGCGAGCTCGCGGGTCGCCTCGAGCCCGATCCCGCTGTTTGCGCCCGTTACGACGATCGTTCGACCGCTCTGGTCGGGAACGTCCGCAGCCGTCCAGCTCATACGACTGCCAGGGAGGCCGATGCCCTAAGCGTGGTCGTTGCATCGTTCGGTCGGGGGAGGCCGACCCCGCTCCGTCAGTTCGGCTGCAGCGACGCCGAGGACGCGTCAAGCGTCGCCTTCAGCGTGAAGCGGTCGTAGACGGCCGCGACGGGTAACTCGAGGAGCTCGCCGTCGGTACCGGTATAGCCGTAGCCGTCGTCGTCGGGCTCGAACTCCCCGAAGAGCCGCAGCTCCGCGGCGTCGCTCCGGCCGAGGAACGACTGGAGCTCGCCGGTGTCGTACCCGATCCAGAGACGGTCGTCCTCGAGCTCGACGGTCTCGGGCGCCGGAACGTCCGTGTCGGCGTCCGCCGTGACGCCGACGAACGTCTCGGCGTCGGCGACCGCGACGGCGTGTTCGGGCGCCTCGAAACAGAGCAGCGTTCGGTCGTCCTCGCGACGGACGCCCAGCTGCGGTCCGAGGTCCGCGTCGACCCGCAGGATGCGGTTCTCGAGCTCGGGCTCGACGGGGCTGTTGGTCTCGACGTACTCCATCAGCGCCGGGCCGAGCGCCGTCCCTGACTCCCAGATGAGGTCGGCGTCGCGGAACGGCGCGTAGGCGTCCGCGGTGTCTTTCAGGTAGTCGGTCGTCGAGACGACGTACGTCTCGTCGTTCTCGAGAGGCTCGCCGTCGACGAAGACGTCGAGGACCTCCGGCTCCTCGTGACCGCGCCACTCGTACTGGAGCCCCGCGACCTGCTGGCCCTGCTGGGCGCCGAAGGCGTTGTCCGGGAGCGTGTCGATGCGGTTCTCGAGGACCTGTTCGATCTCCGCGCCGGTGGCCTCGAAGACGACGATCTCGTTGCCGAACGGAAGGATGCTCAGAACGTCGCCCGCGGTGAGCTCGCCCGGACCGTAGGTGGTGTTCGTCCGGATCCCGCCACCGTTCTGGAAGGCGACCTCGGCGTCGGGGTGGGCATCGAGCATCGTGTCGGTGATGAGGTTGCCGATCCGAGCCTCGCGGCCGTAGGTGATCGAGCCGGAGGTGTCGAGTTCGACGGCCGTCTCGCCGATCGTCTCCTCGAGTTCGTCCTCGAGCTCCTCGTACTGGGCCTCGACGCGCGCCTTGAACTTCGAGTCGGGTTCGACGTCCTCGTCCAGATCGATGCGCTCCCAGCTGACGAGGTTCCCCTCGGCGTCCAGCGTCATCACGCCGAGGTGGAAGTAGGCGTAGCCGACCTCGCTGATGACGGTGCCCGCGTGTTCCTCCGCGGCGTCCATCGTGTAGTGGGAGTGAGAGCCGAAGATGGCGTCGAGCCCGTCGACCTCCTCGGCGAGCTCGAAGTGGGTCTCGTGGGGGGTGTGAGACGAACAGACGACGACGTCGGCGTCTTCCTCCTCCCGAAGCAGCTGGGTCATCTCCCGGGCCGTCTCGACGGGATCTCGCTGCTCGTACTCCTCGGGGTAGTCGGTGATCCCGTGGAAGTTCCGCAGGACGACGTTGAAGAGCCCGACCGTGAGGTCGCCGATCTCGAGGGTGGTGTACCGCTCGGTCTCCGGAAAGAGGTCGCCGTCGGGGGTGTACAGCGCGGAGTTCAGCCAGGGGAACTCGCTATCGGCGAACCGCTGCTCGGCGACGTCGACGCCGTAGTCGAAGTCGTGGTTGCCGACCCCCGCAGCCGTCAGCTCCATGTCGTTCATGAAGTCGATCTTGTGGGCACCCTCGGTGAAAAACGAGATCGTCGAGGAGCCGAGCTCGTCCCCGTTCGCGAGGAAGACCGCGTCGTCGCGATCGGCGAGCTGGTCCTGGACGACGTTCCAGTAGCGGGCGATGTTGGGCTCGCCGGGTTCGCCGATCTCGCTGTGGGTGTGGAGATCGTGAACGATCGTTACGGTATCGCCCTCGGGTTCCTCGGCCGCGACGCCCGAGACCTGCGAGCCGAGCGTCAGCGCGCCGGCCGCAGCCGCGGTCGCACCCATGAACGTGCGGCGCGTGTGGGTTCGACCACAGCCACATTCGGCGTCGATCTCCGCGGGTTCTTTCGGACGGAGCTCACCGTCGTCCTCGACCGCATACACCTGACTCCGTTCGGTCGCCGGTTCGCCCTGCCTCGATCGGACGGCCGTTCGCCGCCCGCAGTCGGACTGGTCGGAAGACATCGATCGATGATTGAAAATCATCCGTGAAAGAAGTTCCCATACTTCCGGAACAGCCCCTCCAACCCGAGAGGGCCGATACCACAACGCACCAGGACGGTACACCGAACGCTATCCGGTGCAAAACTACCCGAAAACCGAACGAAACGACCTCGAGCGGTCGCCCGGACGCTACTCGTAGTCGACCGAGACCGACTCGAGGAGGACGTCCTCGCGGGGTCGGTCGTTGGCGTCGGTCTCGACGTTGCCGATCTCGCGGACGACGTCCATCCCGTCGGTTACCTTCCCGAAGACGGCGTGGCGGTCGTCGAGGTGGGGCTGGGCGTCCAGCGTGATGAAAAACTGCGAGCCGTTGGTGTCCGGCCCGGAGTTGGCCATCGAGAGGATGCCCTCGTCGTCGTGGCGCAGCTCCTCGTGGAACTCGTCGTCGAACTGGTAGCCGGGACCACCCCGGCCCGTCCCCGTCGGGTCGCCGGTCTGGATCATGAAGTCCTCGATGATCCGGTGAAAGAGCACGTCGTCGTACAGCGGCTCGCCCTCGACGTCCTCGCCGGTCTCGGGATCGGTCCACTCCTGGCCGCCCGTCGCAAGTCCGACGAAGTTGTCGACGGTCCGCGGCGCGCGCTCGTCGTAGAGTTCGACGTCGATGTCGCCCTTGCTCGTGTGCAGGGTCGCAGTAACGTTGCCCATATCTCGGCCGACGGCCGGACGGGTGAAAACGGTAGTGGTCTCGGAACGGTGTCACCGCCTGCCGCAGGTACATACCGGCGGACGTGGTACGGAACGGCTATGACCGCCGGAACGCACACAAGCGAGGACGTGACCCTCGCGCGGCTGCCATCGGGCGTCGAGATCACGACGACGGTCCACACCTACGACGGGGCCGAGGACGGCCCGACGCTGTACGTCCAGGCCGCCCAGCACGGCCGCGAGATCAACGGCACCGAGACGCTGCGACGGTTCCACGAACGGCTCCCGCTCGACTCGCTGTCGGGACGGATCGTCGCCGTTCCCGTCGCGAACCCGCTTACCTTCGATCGGGTCTCGTACACGACCCCGGAGATCATCGACAGCGTCAACCCGAACATGAACCGGGTGTGGCCCGGCGACGCCGACGGAAGTCTCCACCAGCGCATGGCGGCTCGCCTCTGGGAGTACGTCGACGGCGCCGACGCCGTCGTCGATCTCCACACCGGGAGTCCGGACATGCTGCCCCACGTCGTCTTCCTCGAGGACGACGAGGAGTCACGGGCGCTGGCCGAGGCGTTCGGCACCGACCTCCTGCTCTCGGAGGAGGCCGACGACGACGCGAGCGACGAGTGGCACCGCCGCGGATTCGCCGGGAAGCTCCGGGTTGCGGCCGCCAACGAGGGGATTCCCTCGATCACGCCCGAGCTCGCCCACAACAAACAGATCCTGGAGGACGCCGTCGAGACCGGCGTTGACGGGCTGCTCGACACCTGTCGGTACCTCGGGATGCTCCCGGGCGAGGTACCCGAGCGCGAGCGGACCCTCGCCAGGAACCACCTCGGCCAGGTCGTCACCGACGAGTCGGGGCTGTTCCGTCCGGAGCCGGGCCTCGAGATCGGCCAGCCGGTCGCCGAGGGCGACCCGCTGGGAACCGTGTACGATCCGACTACATACGAGCCCCTCCAGTCGGCGACCGTGGGCCGCGAGGGGCTGCTCTACACGCTCACTCGCGAGTCGACCGTCGCAGCCGGCGACAAGCTCGCGAGCGTCGCCCTGATCCGCGAGGAGTGACGGCTACGAGAGCCCGAGGACGGAGAGTCCGGCGACCGAGCCGCCGACGAGGACAACCGTCCAGGCACCGAGCCCGACCGCGAGCCACGCGACGACCCGTCGCGGTCGGCCGTCGATCGTCGCGGCCAGCAGCGCTGCGAAGTGGATCCCGGCCAGGATCGGGCCGAGAACCGAGAAGCCCGCGAGGCCGTAGCGCTCCCACGCGCGCCGCGCCCGCCCGGTTCGGCCGTCGTCGGCGTCCTCGGCGCCCCCGAATCGACGTCGCCACCAGCGGACGAGCCACTCCTGGAAGCACACGATCAGACAGACGGCGGTAACGCTGCCGGCGAACGCAGCGGCCCCCGTCGCGACGGGATCGAGTCCGAGTCCGATCGCGGCCGGGATCACGACGAACGGTTCGACCGCCGGGACCATCGCGAGCAGGAACACAAGGACGTACCGGAGAATACCACCCGTCTCCTCGAGTGCGCCTGCGGCGTCGACGAACGCTATCGCCTGTGACATGATGGCTCCTCCGAGCGCGGCTGCCCGACCGCACAATGGGTCGCAGACGCTCGATACGGGTATGAGGGACGCGAACGGGAAAGATATCGATTTCGGTTCGGAGCTCAGCAGGTCGAGAACCCGCCGTCGACGACCAACCCGTGGCCGCTGACGAACGAGGCTTCGTCGCTGGCCAGAAAGAGAATCGCGTCGGCGATCTCCTCGGGGTTGCCGAGGCGCTTGAGCGGGTACTCCTTGGCCATCGCTTCCCGGGCCGCCTCGGGATCGTCCTCCGTCGCCAGATACTGCTCGAGCAGCGACGTATCGGTAAAGCCCGGACAGACCGTATTCGCACGCACCCCGTAGGGGCCCGCCTCGGCGGCGAGCGCCCGCGTGAGGTTCAATACGGCGCCCTTGCTCAGCGAGTAGGCCGCCTGCTTGGGCAGCCCGAGGATGCTCGCCAGCGAGCCGACGTTGACGATCGAACCGTGGCCCTGTTCTTTCATATGCGGCAGAGCCGCGTGGCAGCCGTTCCAGACGCCCTTGATGTTGACGTCGATGACGAAGTCCCGAATCGAGTCGTCGGTGTCCTCGAGCCGCGAGGACGGGTGGCCCGTGCCGGCGTTGTTGACGACGATGTCGAGACCGTACTCCTCGGCGACGGCGTCGACGACCGCGTGGAACTCCTCGCCGTCGGTGACGTCCAGCTCGTGAAACTCCGCCGTCGCTCCCTTGTCCGCGAGCTCGTCGGCGACCGCCTCCCCGCCGTTGCTGTCGATATCGGTGACGATAACCCGGGCCCCCTCGTCGGCGAAGCGTTCGGCCGTCGCGCGTCCGATCCCCGAGGCCGCACCGGTGATCAGCGCCGTCTCGTCTTCGAGTCGCATACCTCCCCAATCGAACGGGCTCCACATAAATTCGTTCATTATTTCGACGGTGGGAGAGGAATGTGTTTGGGAAAATACTCTTGAGCCGAACACTGGTAAGATGTGTCCCGAGCGAGGGGTCCCCTCTATTGCTCCCGGCGACCACGACACCCCACACCACAGTTCTAAGCGACTGGAGTGGCTTCGTTCCGGTAATGGACGAGTACGTCGAGCTCGTCGATCGATCGCTCCGGGATGCGACGCGGGGTGAGTTCGCCCGCCGCGTCGACGAGCAAGGCGATCGGCTCACCGAGGTCCTTCGCGACGGGGGACTCGACAGCCCCGGCTTCGGAATCGGACTCGAACTCGAGGCCTACGCGGTCGACGACGACGGTCGACTCGCCCGCGTGCCGAAGCCCGTCTTCGAGGGGCCCTGCGAGAAGGAACTCGGGGTGCACAACGTCGAATTCAACACCGATCCGAACCCCTTCGACGGCGACGGCATCGCCGCACAGGCGGCCCAGCTCCGTCGCGACTGTCGGCGCGGACGAGCGGCAGCCGAACGCGAGGGAACGCAACTCGTCCTAGACGGGATGTGGGCAATCCCACCACGGGAGGGAACGGCGGCCTACCTCACAGCCGTCCGCGATCGCGACGGGGTGACGATCGCCGAGAACATGACGCCGTCGCCGCGGTACTACGCGATCGACAACCACGTTCGGAGGAGTGCGGATCGACTCGCGCTCTCCGTGCCGGGCGTCGATCGGGAGTTCCCGTCGATCCTGTTCGAGTCGCTCACGAGTTCGATCCAGCCCCACGTCCAGATCCCGTCCGCGGATCGGTTTCCCCGCTACTACAACACCGCTCGCGGGACCCTGGGGCCGGTGCTCGCGCTGGCGACGAACTCGCCGCTCCTACCCGTCGACCTGTACGATCCCGACGACCCGTCTCGCTTACTCGACGAGACGTTTCACGAACTCCGGATTCCGGTGTTCGAACAGTCGATCAACCGGGCCTGGGAGAAGGTTCGCGTCCCCGATGAGATCACGGACGCCGCCGACACCGTCGATCGGCTCGTCGCCGACCCGACCTGTGCGCCCTTCCTCCGCGAGTGGCTCGAAGACGACGATCGCGAGACGTTCGCCGACGAGTACTGGGAACTCGACCACAAGCGAGGGACGTACTGGCGGTGGCTCCGCGCCGTCATCGGCGGCCAGCCAGTCAGCGGGGGCGACGCCCGATCGATCCGCATCGAATACCGGCCGCTCCCCGCGCAGCCGACGATCGCGGAGAACGTCGGCTTCCAGTGTCTGGTCGCCGGACTCGTTCGCGGGCTGTGTGCGGCCGACCATCCCCTCGCAACGCTCGACCGGGAGGCGACCGAACGGAGCTTCTACGGCGCGGTCGAGGACGGACTCGACGCCGACCTCGCGTGGATCACCGCCGACGGCGATCGGACGACCGATCCGGACGTGATCTACGACGAACTCTTCGCGTTCGCCCGCCGCGGCCTCCGCGAGCAGGGCGTCCCTCCGGAGACGGTCGAGACGTTCCTCGCCCCGATCGAGGCCCGCTGGACCGATCGGACGACGCCGAGCCGGTGGAAGCTGGCCCGCGTTCGCGACCACCTCGACGGCGGCGCCGACTTCGAGGACGCCGTCCACGAGATGCAAACCGAGTACGTCCGGCGGTCGGGCGCCGGGGAGCCGATCGTGGAGTGGTCCTGATCTCGATCCGTCAGGCCACGGGGCCTCACAAAAGCTGTCCGATGGGCTGATAGCCGTCAGTACTCGCGCAGCTCTTCGAGCACCGCCGCGGCGCTGCCGTCGGCGATCGCGTCGCGGGCCGCTTCGAGGCCCTCCTCGAGAGTCGCGACGTCCTGGCGGGCGTACATGCGGAACGCGCCGTTGAGGGCGACAGCGTCGGCGAACTGGTCGTCGCGTTCGCCGGCCAGGACGTCCTCGGTGATCGCCGCGGAGTCGGCCCGGACGTCGCCGACCGCGAGGTCCTCGCTTTCTATCTCCATGCCGTACTCGGCGGTCTCGATCTCGTAGTCGGTCAGGTCCTCGCCTGCGTTCCACTCGGCGACCTTCGTGTAGCCGGGACGGATATCGTCGTAGCCTTCCATCCCCTGGAAGAAGATCGCCCGCGAGAAGTCGAGTTGCTCGCTTCCTTCGATCAGGTCGGACAGCTTCTTCGCGAACGCGAGGTGGTAGAACGAGCCGAGGTGGACGTCGGCCTCGGCGGGGTTGGCGACCGTCTCGATCGTGTTGACGAACGTGCGGACGCCCATCTCGTCGCGTCGCTCGAAGAGGGCGTCGATCCCGGGGTTGAACGCGGGCTGGTAGTAGAAGCCGAACCCGGTCTCGTCGGCCATCGCGGCGCTTTCCTCGGGCTCGAGTTCGGTCCGAATGCCCAGTTCGTCGAGGACGTGTTTGTACGCCGTTTCCTTCTGAGTCGGCACCCCGTCCCCGGAGTGGACGACGACGGGCGTTCCGGCCGCGGCGGCGACGACGCCGGCGCCGACGCCCAGCAGCGCGGAGGTGTGTTTGCCGTCGTAGTTCGCGCCGCAGTCGACCGGGTCGGCGTCGGGCGCGGCGGTGACGACCGACTCCTCGCGCATGACGTCGGTGTAGGCCGCCAGCTCCGCGGGCGTGTTTCGCTTCCAGCGGTTCGCCAGCCAGAACGCGCCCAGCGTCGTCTCCTCGGGCTCGCCCGCGAGGATCCGCTGCAGGGCTTCGCGGGCCTGGTCGCGGCTCATATCGTCGGCCGACTTCGGCCCCGAACCGACGACCTCGGTCAGCAGCCGCTTGAGCGGCCACTCGCCGAACGTGCCGGATGTCTGAGTCATAGGTCGTCGTTGGCAAAGCGAGCGCAAAAGGCTCCCGTTTCCGGCGCTTTTGCGGGACCGTCTCCGACATCGGGCGACGCGGGACGACCGCCTGTCGGTCACGACGTCCCCATGTGGGTGTGGAACGACACCGAGAACCCCCCTCAGCGGACGATCGTGACGGGTACCGGAGAACGACGGGCGACGGCCTCGGCGACGCTACCGAGCAGGATCCGGCTCGCACCCGAGCGGCCGTGGCTCCCCATGACGATCTGGTCGACGTCGTGGTCGGCCGTGTAGTCGACGATCGACCGGGCGACCGCGCCGGTGACGTACTCCGTCTCGATCTCGACGCCGTGCTCGGTGGCCGCTTCGCGGGCGTCCTCGAGCAGCGCCTGCGCCTGCTGTTCGTACCCCTCCCGGATCCGCTCGTAGTCTGCCGTGATGCTCCCCTCGATTCCGGTTCCAGTGTAGAACTTCCGCGGATCGACGACGTGTATCGCCGTGATCGTCGCGTCCGGATGCGTCTCGAGAGCGTGCTCGAGAGCGTCGCTCGACCGCTCCGAGTCGTCGATCGGAACGAGGACGGTGGATGTCATGGGCGTCCCTACGAGCAACGAGACAATAAATCGATGTCCTCGACTGTCGACCGAACTACTCGAGCGCGGCGTCGACGAGTTCGATCGGTGTCGGCGGCTCCTCGACGTCGCCGTCGCGGTTCTGCAGCTGGGTGCGACAGGAGGCGCCAGGTGCGACCACCCGCTCGCCGGGGCTCGCCTCGACCTGGTCGTAGAGGATCGACGCGATCGCGTCGCTCAGCGAGCCGTGTTCGGCCTCGTAACCGAAGCTGCCGGCCATCCCACAACAGCCCGAGTCGAGCGGGTCGACGGCGTAGCCGGCCCGCCGGAGGACGCCGACCGCGTGGTGGTCCTTGGCCGTCGCCTTCTGGTGGCAGTGGCCGTGGTAGGTCAGCGACGCCTCGACGCCATCGAAGGCAAGCCGGTCGTCGAGCCGGAACGTGTCGAGATACTCGCAGATCCCGTAGCTCGCGTTCGCGAGCGTTCGGGCCTCCTCGTCGGAGAGCAGATCGAGGTAGTCCGACTGGAGCATCACCGCGTCGGAGGGCTCGATTACGACGACGTCCCAGCCGTCCTCGACGAGCGGCGCCAGCGACCGGACGTTCTCGCGAGCGGTCGCCTCGGCCTGCTCGAGGAAGCCCTTCGAGAACGCGGGCCGACCCGTGTCGTCGAGCTCGTCGGGCACCTTGACGGGGACGCCCGCGGCTTCGAGGACCCGCACGGCGGCTTTCCCCGCCTCGGGATGGCTGTAGTTGGTGTAGGGATCGGGGTAGATGATCGCCTTCCGGTCGGCGCCGCGCTCGGGAACGCGCGTGCCGCCTCGCTCCTCGAACCAGTCCCGAAACGTCATCGGACGGAACGACGGTAGCGGCCGATCGGCGTCGATCCCGATGGTCGCCTCCAGGAGCATTCGGGCGCCCGGGAGCTTCGGGGCCGCCGTCGAGAGCAGCGGGAGCTTCGACCCCCACCGCGAGAGGGTGGCGACGTTCGCGAAGAGACGATCCCGCAGCGACGAGCCGTTGCGCTGGTGGTACTCGTGGGTCACCTCCGCTTTGAGTTTCGCCATGTCGACCTCGCTCGGACAGTCGATCGCACACCCCTTGCAGCCGATACAGAGGTCCATCACCTCCTCGACGAACTCGTCGGAGAAGGCCTCGTCAGGGTCGAGGTCGCCGCTCATCGCCTGTCGGAGCGCGTTCGCCCGCCCGCGGGTGCTCGTAATCTCCTCCTCGCTCGCCCGGTAGGTCGGACACATCACGCCGCCCGTCGTAGACTGCTCGCCCCGACAGCCGCCACAGCCGTGACAGAGTTCGACCATCCCCTGGAAGCCGTTGTCGTTGTCCCACTCGAGGGTAGGTTCGAACCCCGGTTCGAACGAGTAGTCGGGGCCGAACCGGTGGTGCTCGGTCATATCGGTCGGATCCTCATCGCGGAAGACGACCTGGCCGGGATTGAGCAGCCAGTCGGGATCGAACGCCGTCTTCAGCTCCTGGAAGGTCTCCCACAGCTCCTCGCCGTACAGCTTGCGGTTCCACTGCGTTCGGGCGCGGCCGTCGCCGTGCTCGCCCGAGACCGAGCCGTCGTACTCGACGACGAGGTCCGTCACCGCGTCGGCGATCGACGCCATCTCCTCGAGCCCCGCCTCAGTCTTCGTGTCGATCAGCGGGCGGATGTGGAGGACGCCGGGCCCCGCGTGGGCGTAGAAGCTGGCGTAAGTGTCGTGATCCTCCAGCACCGCCTGGAAGTCCGCGACGAACGCCGGGAGGTTCTCGGGCGGGACCGCGGTGTCCTCGAGGAACGCGATGTGCTTCTCGTCGGTCGTCCGCGAGAGCAAGATCGGGAGTCCGGACTTGCGCAGCTTCCAGATCTGGCTCCGGCTCTCGGCGTCGTGGGCCTCGATCGCGTCGAACGCGTGGACCGCCTCGTCGGTGACAACCCGCTCCTCGGGCGGATCGACCTCGCCGACGGGATCGACCGACGGACAGCGGTCGGCCAGCAGGTTCGCGACCCGGCGTTCGCCGTCGGCCGCGTCCTCGGCGTAGAACTCGACGATGAGGACGGCGCCGGTTCCCTCCGGCAACATCTCGGTGACGGGGGCGAACTCGGCGGTACCCCGCGCGAGGTCGATCAGCACGTCGTCGATGACCTCGACCGCGGCCGCGTCGTGGTCAACGATCGCCGCCACGTCGTCCATCGCGTCGAGGACGCTGTCGTAGGCGAGCAGGGCCATGCTCTTCTCGGCGGGGATCGGCTCGAGTGAGACGGTCGCCTCGGTGACGATCGCGAGGGTCCCCTCGCTGCCACAGAGCAGCTTCGCGAGGTTCACCGTCCCGCCCTCGGCGTCGGGTTCGCCGATACCGCGCTCGGCGCCGCGGGCGTCCTCGAGTAACCAGTCCAGGTTGTAGCCGGAGACGTTGCGCTTGAGGTCGGGGTACGTGTCCTCGATCAGCTCGCCCCGCTCCTCGAGGATCCGCGCGACCTCGGCGTAGATCGCCGCCTCGAGGTCGTCGCCGGCCGCCAGCTCGGGCAGGTCCTCGAGGGCGACCTCGCCGAACCGCGTGCGGGTGCCGTCGGCAAGGACGACCTCACAGGACTCGACGTAGGCGTCCGTTTTGCCGTACTGCAGGGAGTGAGCACCCGTGGAGTTGTTCCCGATCGCGCCCCCGAGGGCGCTCTTGTCGCCCCAGGCGGGGTCGGGCGCGAACTTCAGGTCGTGGGGCTCGAGGGTCTCGTTGAGCGTCTCGAGGTAGATCCCGGGCTGGGCGGTCGCCCGGCGGGCGTCGGGGTCGACGTCGACGACGCCGTCCATGGACAGCGTGAAATCCAGGACGACGGCCTCGTTGACCGTCTGGCCCGCGAGGCTCGTTCCGCCGCCGCGGGGTAACACCGGGATCCCCCGCTCGGCGCAGTACTCGACGGTAGCCGCGACGTCCGCGGTCGAGTGCGGGAAGACGACTGCGACGGGCGTGACCTCGTAGATGCTCGCGTCGGTCGCGTACAGCTCCCGGGAGTAGGAGTCCGCACGGACGTCGCCCTCGATCAGCCGACCGATATCCTCGACCAGCGCCGGCCGATCGACGTCGTCGCTCCGGTAGTCGTAGTCGGCTCTCGGATCGTCGGCCGGATCCGGCCGGGAGGGTGGCGTCGTCGTCATAGCGCGATCCGGGGCTCGTCCGCACTGGGCGTTCCTGTCGCGATACCCGACCGACCGCCCAGAACCGTACGGGGGCGGTCACCGCCGCGCTCGAGGGAGGATCGAACGGCCATCATCCGTCCATGAGTGGACCCCACATATAGTTGCTGGGCTAGAGGACGGTGTTTCGCCCGCGGGACCCTGGAACGGGATCGCGACGGATCAGCCGGGACGTCCTCGGCGACGACACCCCCCGCGAGGACGTCGAGAGTTCGGTCGAGCGCGAGCCCGCAGTTCGATCGGAACTCTCGACTCCCCGATACCACTTAGTAGTGTTGAATTACCTGATAAAGTATGTGAAAAGAAATAGAGGTGTTAGCTGATCTCCGGTCGACGAATCGAGCGCCGTTCCGAGTAGTTGACTCGATTGTCAGGATGTGAAGAACCGAATATCGAAGCTCTGATTTCCGCTGGTTCACGCGGAGAAGAAGTATCTTATACAGTATAGGTGAAGAGAAGTAACGTTTGTATTAGCTGTCTTTCAACCGATGATATAGTATCGGGATTCTACCTCGAACCACTGGAAACGAATCACGATCGCCGTCGAGGACGTTCCGAACCCATTCAGATCGAGTCCTCGCGGCGAGGACGCCTACAGCAGGCGGTCGGCGATGACGTTCTTCTGGATCTCGCTGGTTCCCTCGTAGATCTTCGTGATGCGGGCGTCGCGGTAGTACCGCTCTGCGGGGTAGTCGGTGACGTAGCCGGCACCGCCGTGGACCTGGACGGCCTCGTCGGCGACGTCGACGGCGTGCTCGGAGGCGAACAGCTTCGCCATGCTCGAGAACCTGGCGGCGATCTCCTGGTTGCCGTCCTCGACCTGCGTCGCGGCGCGATAGGTCAGCGACCGGGCGGCCTCGACGTTCGTCGCCATCTCCGCGAGCTTGTGCCGGATCGCCTGGAACTCGCCGATCCGCTGTCCGAACTGTTCGCGCTCGGAGGCGTAGTCGAGCGCCGCGTCCAGCGCGCCCTGGGCGGCGCCGACGGCCTGGGCGGCGACGCTGGTGCGCCCGGAGGCGAAAAACTCCATCAGCTGGTAGAACCCCTGATCGACCTCGCCGATGACGTTGTCCTCGGGGACGCGGACGTCGTCGACGACGACTTCTGCAAGGTCCGACGCCCGGATCCCGAGCTTGTTGTCGATCTTCTCCGTTCGGATCCCGTCGGCGTCCATCTCGACGAGGAAGGCGGTGATGCCGCGGTGGCTCTCGCCGGGACTGGTCTTGGCCATCAGAACGCCGACGTCGGCGACGGTGCCGTTGGTGATCCACATCTTGTTCCCGTTGAGCACGTACTCAGTGCCATCCTTCTCGGCAACCGTCTCGATCCCGGCGACGTCCGACCCGTGTGCGGGTTCGGAGATCATCGAACAGGACGCGGTCTCGCCGCTGGCGATCTTCGGGAGCCACTCCGCTTTCATCCACTCGTCGCCGAACTCGAGGATCATGTCAGTCCCGAACCCGGCGGAGCCGACCGCCGAGCCGATACCGGGATCGGCTCGCCACAGCTCCTCGGTGACGATCGTCGACGCGAGCTTGTCCATCCCGGCGCCGTCGTACTCGGTGGGGATCCCCGGTGCAACGAAGTCGTACGCCGCGGCCTCGCGGCGGATCTCCTCGGGGTAGGTGCCGTTTCGGTCGTACTCCTCGGCGACCGGTTCGATCTCGTTTGCGCCGAACTCACGGACGGCGTCCCGAATCGCACGGTGCTCGTCGGACAGGGCGAATGCCATACCCTGTTCTCGCAATCCTCGTACAAAATATCTTCGCCTATAGTAACCATCGTACGGTTCTGGAGTGTTATTTTGACCGATGTAATTCCAGTGGGCAATTACCATCCTTGTCCTGGTATGGGATAGCATGCGTACCGCAATACCTAATGCGGTGTTCGCGTAGTAACGGATATGCTGGATTTCGTGCAGCTCGAGGCCGATCTCGATCAGGAGGAACGAATGATCCGGGATACGGCCCGGGAGTTCGTCGCGGAACACGTCAAACCCGACATCGGCGACCACTTCGAGGACGGAACCTTCCCGACGGAGCTGATCCCGAAGATGGGAGAGCTCGGCTTCTACGCGCCGAACCTCGAGGGGTACGGCTCGCCGAACGTCTCCGAGACGGCGTACGGACTCCTCATGCAGGAGCTCGAGGCGGGCGACTCGGGACTGCGCTCGATGGCCTCGGTCCAGGGGGCGCTCGTGATGTACCCGATCCGCGCCTACGGGAGCGAGGCCCAGAAGGAGGAGTGGCTGCCCGCGCTGGGGGAGGGCGAGGCCGTGGGCTGTTTCGGCCTGACCGAACCGGAGCACGGATCGAACCCCTCCGCGATGGAGACACACGCGGAGCGAGACGGCGACGGCTACGTCCTGAACGGCTCGAAGACCTGGATCACGAACTCGCCGATCGCCGACGTCGCCGTCGTCTGGGCGCGCGATCGCTCGAGCGAGGACGCCCCGGTCCGTGGGTTCCTGGTCGAGACCGATCGGGACGGCGTTTCGACGAACAAAATCACCGAGAAGCTCTCCCTGCGGGCCTCGATTACCGGCGAGATCGGACTGAACGACGTACACGTCCCCGAGGAGAACGTCCTGCCCGGCGTCTCGGGGATGAAAGGGCCACTCTCCTGTCTCACGCAGGCCCGGTACGGGATCGCCTGGGGCGCGGTCGGGGCCGCCCGCGACTGTTTCGAGGAGGCCCGTGCCTACGCCACCGAGCGCGAGCAGTTCGGCGGCCCGATCGGACGGTTCCAGCTCCAGCAGGAGAAGCTCGCCGAGATGGCCACCCAGATCACCCTGGCCCAGCTGCTGGCCTACCGCCTGGCCGACCTCAAGGAACGCGGCGAGATGCGCCCCCAGCACGTCTCGATGGCAAAGCGCAACAACGTCCGGACGGCCCGCGAACAGTCGAAGGTCGCCCGCGAGATACTGGGCGGGAACGGGATCACGACCGACTACTCGCCGATGCGCCACATGGCAAATATGGAAACCGTCTACACCTACGAGGGGACCCACGACATCCACACGCTCGTCCTCGGCGAGGAGCTGACGGGCTTGCAGGCGTTCACACAGCAGTGACGATCCGCGGGGACGTCGTCCCCGTTTCCGACGACGGCCGAGGCTAGATCTCGGAAACGACGTCGTGGCTCTGTGCGAGCTGTTCGGCGTCCTCGTCGAGCAGGGCGACGACGAGGTAGGGAGCGTACGACTCGAAGTACTCGACCAGCGCCGTGATCCGCTCGGCGTCGATCGCCTCGAGGGAGTCAAGCAGCATGAACGGCACCGTCTCGTAGACGTCGTGGACGAGATAGCCCGCCAGCGCGAAGACCAGCCCCGTCACCTCACGTTCGCTCTCGCTTAAGTGTTCGATCGCGTCCTCGTAGGCCGCACCGTCGTCGGTGCTGCGGACGATCTTCAGGTCGAACGATGACTGGGTGACCTTTCGGCGTCCTTCTCGAATCTCCCGGGTCGTACGGTCGATCCAGATCCGGTCGAGATTCCCGTAGCCGAGCGTCTCGAGGAGGTTCTCCATGTGTTCGTTGAACGCCTCGACGGCGTCTTCCTCGATGCGGTCGATCCGGGTCCGCAGGTCGGTTAGCTCCTCGGTCGTCTCCTCGCGGCGGCTCTCGAGCCCGTCGCGCTCATCGAGCCGCTCCTCAATCTCGGCGATCTCATCCTCGATCTCGTCGCGCTTGCGTTCCTTGCGCTCGAGCTCGAACTCGAGCTGGTTGACCTCGCGGTGCTGTTCGAGGATGTCCTCGGAGCCGTCGCTCTCGAGGTCGTCGATCTCGGTTTCGAGGTCGTCGACCTCCTCGGTCAGCGACTCGCGCTCGTCGGTGAGCTCCTCGATGCGGTCCCGTCGGCGCTCGATCTCGTCGTCGATCGAGTCGAGACGGCGGTTCGCCTGCTCGTACTCGGTCCGGTTCTCCTCGATTTCCGTGCGGGTCGCCCGCTTCTCGTCGAGTTCGTCGTCGATCGACGACCGCTCCTCGAGTCGGTCCTGGTGGACCGACCGGAGCTGGTCGAGCGTGGTCTCGATCTGATCGGTGGCGACCGACGAGCCACAGGTCCAGCAGGTGACCGTCTCCGAATCGTCGTCGGCCAGCAGCTGATCGGTGATGTCACCGTCGGTCCGGTGGTCGTCGGTCCCGAGGAACTCCCCGGCCTCCTCGAGCAGCCGCTCGTTAAACTGGATCGTCCGCTGGAGCTGCGAGATCTCCTCGTTGAGGTCGTCCTTCTGGGCCTGCAGGGAGTCGATCTCGGCCTCCAGGCGGCCGAGATCAACGTCCTCACCCGTCGAGAGCTCCTCGAGCTGGGCCTCGACCTCCTCACGTTCGTCCTCGAGGGCCTCGATACTCTCGCGCTCGGTGTCGATCCGGTCCCGGGTGCGCTCGAGCTCCGACCGCGTCTCGCGCAGTTCGTCGAGTTTCGTCTCGAGTTCGGAGCGCTCCTCGCGGCGCGTCTCGACGTCGACGTTCGTTTCCTCGAGCCGTTCCTCGGCGTCCTCGAGCTCCTCGCGAAGCGAGTCGATCTCGTCGCTGACTCGCTTCCGTTTCGCCTCGAGATCGGGCAATCGGTTCTCGAGTTCGTCGAGCTCGGCGAGCTCGTCGTCGATGCGTTGCTTTCGCTGCTCGAGCTGCTGGATCTCCGCCTTGATCGCCTCGGTGTCGACGGGTCGCATAATGAGATCACGAAGCTCGTCGCCGCGGGCAACGGCTCGGCGAGCCTCGTTGGACTCGAGCAGGAACGCGAACAGATCCGCGATCTCCGGGTCCTCGAGGTAGGGGTCGCCGTCGGTGACGACGGTTCCGTTTCGACGGTGGAGAGTTTGACGGTAGCGCTCGTCACCGAACTCGAGGACGGCTTCGCCTTCTGTCGCGTCGGCCTTGAGACTTGCCCGGTCGCTGCCGAGCGCAGCCATGATCCCCTGGAGTAGTGACGTTCTGTTGGTCGCGTTTCGGCCGGAGAGGACGGTGATTCCCTGCTGGAACGAGACGGTCGTCTCCTCGATCCCGCCGATGTTGCTCACCGAAAGCGTCGCCCGGTCCGGGGTCTCCCGCTCCGATACGTTCTGGCTCGTCTTCATACAGCCGGATAGCGCGGCCGGACAGATAGGTATTGTCCATTCACCTCCCAGCTGTCGGTTCCTTCGTCAGCCCGAACAGCCGCAGGTACGTTCCTCGAGAAGTTCGCGCACCGTATACTGCTGTTGGCACTCCTCGCAGGTCACCGTCACGGAAACGAGGACGTCGTACGCACCGATCTCGAGGGCGTCGTTGCGACGAAGCTGTGCGATCGTATCGCCCGTTACCGCTTCGGTCCGGTTCTGGAGCGCGCCCAGCTTCTCCTCGGCACGCTCGAGACGCTCCTCGGCGCTCGGGGTCGCAAGTTCGGCCTCGAGACACTTGGTGAGGTGGTTGTAGACGGTCTGGTGGGAGACGAAGTCCGACTCGACGTCCTCGACGGGGATGCCGTCGCGCTCGAGTTCGTTGCGCGTCTGGACTCGCGTCCCGCTCGTAACGTCGTCGTCGCTGAGCAGCCGGTAGGTGTTCTCGATCTCGCCGTCCTTGTACGAGACGCCGGCCGTCTCGAAGGCCGCCTCGAGGACGCGCTGGTTGACGATCGTCGCGAGTTCTCGCGTACTGTACTGTTCGTCGCCCTCGCCGGTCCAGGAGGCGACGAGGTCCTCGTCGAGTCCGGTGAGCTCGTACTTCTCGGCGACCCGTCCGAGCTTGCAACACGTCTCGTCCCGCTCCGTCTTACGGTCAGCCATTGCTACAGCGATAGGCGTACCCGGCAAAAAGGGTTCCGAGAGCGGCCACTATTTACATAAGTATGTCCGTAATCACCCTCGGGCGAAGGTCAGTAAATATCAGTTGGGTATGATAGTATCCAGTCTGATGGTTATACCAGGTGTATGTTGCGAGCGAATTGTTGCTGGCAGTCCAAGTAGTATACAACGAAAATAAGCTCAATTCCGATGGTATTGGTGGAAAAAAGCCACAATAAATATATTCGGTTGATTCTTCTCCTTCCCGATACCCATCCTGATATAGAGTATCCGAGCGTAAGTGAATAATATCACTTCAAACATATATAGGTAATCAAAGGTGCTCGAATCGGTTCGTCTCGCCTCGGATCCCGTTCACGACGGTCCGTGAACTTATATACGAAACCGCGGCCAACCGGGGTATGACAGTTGACCGATCCCTGTCACGACGAACCGCACTCAAAGCGATGGGCGGACTCACGGCTGCCTCGATCGTCGGAGCGAACACTGTCGGCGCGCGATCGACTTCCACCGCAAACGAAGGCGTCGAGCAGTACGTCGGCGTCGTCGACCGTATCGTGGACGGGCGCCACGTCGTGCTCCTGCTCGAGGAAGACAACCGGGTGGTCGATCAGCTCGTCGTCGACGTCGCCGAGTTCGACGAGGTCACAGAGCGGGACGTGCTCCTCGTCCTCGTCGAGGACGGAGAACTGGCGCAGTACCGACACCTCCCCGAAAAGCCCGAGAGCACCGGACGACCCTGACGGTCGACGTCGCCGGTGACCGATCGCGTTAGGGGTCCGGACGGCGCTTCGACCGGCTTCCATCCCCGTGGCGGCCGGTCTCGGCTTCCTCCTCCCCGCCGAACCCGGCGCTGATGATCCGCGTCAGCGCCGACTCGGTGCTTTCCTCGAGTTCGGTGACGTCCTCGGGATCGACCTCGAGGACGAACCCGGTCGAGATGTTCGGGGCTGTCGGCAGGAACAGCAGGACCCGCTCGTCTGCGGCCTGTTGGCCGGTCTTGAACGCAGTCATCCGGATTCCGCGCCAGATCTCGAGTTTGACCGGTCCCTGCACTGACTCGGAGCCGACCGTCACCTCGGTCGTCGTCTTCGAGGCGTTGTAAACGAGCCGCAGCCCCGGAACGCGGTTCGCAGCTCGATCGAGCCAGGCCTCGAACAGCTCTCCGGCCGTCGTTCGGGCGAGGTAGCCCAGCAGGTACATCAGCGCACAGCCGATCGAGAGCACGACGACGATCCGCAACAGCCCCGCCACGATTTCGCGGGCGCGATCGCCGACGCCAGGGAGGAACGGCTCGAGCGCTGCCCCGTCGAGCATCATCGTCGGTACGAACGTCGAGACGAACGAGTAGAGCACGTAGAGCAGAAACGCCGTGATGAGAATCGGAACGATGACGACGAGTCCTCGTCCGAAATCCCGCTGCCACGAACTCGGATCCGTTCGTTCCACACACACGGGTAGACGCCTCACCCTATGAATAGGTTTAGATCGGCTTCGAGGGCAACGGATTCAGCGCCACCGCTGGAGTTCAGCGACGAGCGGCGCCGGGAGATCGAGAGCGGCCAGCAACGCGTCGTATCGGCTCCGATCACCGTGACCGGCTGCGAATCCGTTGAGTCGAGCGACGACCGTCGAATCGACGAACGCCTCGCCGTACAGCGTCTCGAGTTCGTCGCCGACGACCGGTCGGGAGCGGAGTTCGTACTTCTGGTGGGACGGCTCGGCCGAGTAGAACGCCCCGAGCCGTTCGACGTCGGTAGCCGGCGTCCGACCGGTTCGATCGGCGACCGCGTCCCATCCCCGACACGCGAGTTCGTACTGTTCGTCGTCGTGAGCGAGGACGACGCTTCGGTACTGTCGTTTCGGCGCCGCGGAGTGCCAGTCGTGGCTCGCCCAGAACGTCTCGAGAAGCTCCTCGTAGGTGACGACGTCCGGATCGTACGCGATCCGGACGACTTCGGTGTGATCGCCGAGCGAGTAGTAGGTCGGATCGGGTTCGGTCCCGCCCGCGTAGCCGACCCGAGTTCGGGCAACCCCCTCGAGCGCGCCGAAGCGGGCGTCGGGACCCCAAAAACAGCCCACCCCGAACGTCGCCGCCTCGCGTTCGGCGGGTATCTCGAGTGGAGCGTCCTCGAGCAGTGCCGGCTCGTCAGTCGTCGACTCCGTCGGTTCCATACCGGAGCTTCGGCCCGAGCCTGATGGGGTTGTCGCCGGCCGCCGAATGAATCTGCGGTCGGTTGCGCATGTGCAGCCCCTAGTTCCTTACTCCTGGTCGGTGGCCGCTTCGAACGAACTATGGGTACTGTTGACGTAGCAATCGGCGTCGACGCGGACTGTGTCGCCGGCTGGCTCGGCTCCTACGGTGGCGAGGACTCGCCCGCGGATCTCTCCCGTGGCCTGTCGGCCGGCAACGAGGGGATCCCCCGGATGCTCGAGCTGTTCGAGGAGCAAGACATCGAGACGTCGTGGTACGTCCCCGGCCACACGATCGAGACGTTTCGGGACGAGATCGAGGCGGTCGCGGCCGCGGGCCACGAGCTCGGGGTGCACGGCTACTCCCACGAGAACCCGACCGATCTCTCCCGGGAGCAGGAAGACGAGATTCTCGAGGTCTCGATCGACCTGATCGAGGACGTCACCGGCTCGGAGCCGGTCGGACATCGGGCCAGCTGGTGGGAGTTCAGCGAGAACACCCCCGACCTCGTCGAGAAGCACGGCTTCGAGTACGACAGCAGCCTGATGGAACGGCAGTTCGAACCGGGCTGGATGCGCAAGGGAGACAGCTGGGAGAAGATCGACTACGACAAGAGTCCGGAGGCGTGGATGGAGCCGTACCGGTACGGCGAGGAAACCGACGTCGTCGAGATCCCGATCAGCTGGTATCGCGACGACATTCCTCCAATGTTGTTCATCAAGCAGCCGATCTACCACGCCGGCTACAAGGATCCGGAGATGATGTACGAGCAGTACTACAAGCGACAGTTCGACTACCTCCACAACCGTCGGGGCGCGGGCGTCTACACCTTCACGATCCACCCCGACCTTCACGGGCTTCCCCACATGATCCCGTTGTTCGAGGAGTTCATCCAGTACGTCAAGGGCCACGAGAACGCCCGCTTCGTCACCCTCGAGACGGTCGCCGAGAAGTTCAGGGACGATCCCTCGGTCTACGAGAGCGAGAGCAACTACATCTGAGCGACGGTCTGTTCGGTTCCCCCCAAAGCCGATCAGCCCAGTCTTCGACCGACAGCGTCCTCGATCTCATTGCGGACCTGGCGGACGATCGGCATCGGATCGTCGCGGTGGAGGACGTCGAACGACCGGTCTTCGACACACGATCTGGCGATTTCGCCGGTCCGGCCCGCCAGCGAGGGTCGTTCGACGAACGGGGATTCCTCGCGAGCGACGCTGACGAGGTGTTCGAGCTCGCCGTAGAGGTAGTGGGTGCTGACCCCGGTCTCGTAGCCGGGTTCGATCAGTTCGCTGCGGCCCGTCGCGGCGAGCCAGTACCAGGCCGGGAAGTCGGCGCCCGCCTTGACCGCACACGCGAGCGACTGCCACATCCGCGGGTTGATCTCGACGATCGAGAACTCGCCGGTCTCTGCGTCCTCGATGTACTCGATGCAGGCCAGCCCGTGCCACTCGAGTTCGTCGAGGATCGCCAGCCCCGCCTCCTCGAGTTCGGGGATATGGACCGATTCCCGGTAGACGCCGCCGCTGCCGGTGTAGGAGTCACCCCGGAGCTGACGGTGCTGGAAGGTGCCAAGCGCCTCGCCGTGTTCGTACAGCGCACCGAACACGTACTCGCCGGCGCCCTCGACGTACTCCTGGACGATCGGCTCGTGGCCCATCTTCTCGATCAGCGCGTCGACGTCCGGAGTCTCCCCCGGCGCGATGTGCTCGACCGATTTCGCGATCTTCGAGTCCTCGAGTTCGAACTCCTCGAGATAGGCGTCGGTCAACAGGTTGTACCGCGACTTGACGATCCGGTTGTCGCTCCAGTCCTCGACCTCCGAGAGCAGTTGCGTCTCCGGAATCGCCACGCCCGCGTCGGTCGCGATCTCCGCGAGCCGCTTGCGGTCGTGGACGTTCCGGAGGGTCTCCATCGGCGGCACGACGAGGTCGATGTGGCGATCGAACGCCTCGTAATCCCGCGAGAGGATGTACGTGTCGTGCGGGCGATGGGGGATGATGGTGCGAACGTCCGGACGGGCGGCCAGTCCGAGCAGCGCGTCCCTGTAGGCCGGCAGATTGCTCGGCGGCGGCACGAGGACGGACTCGTCGCAGTACCGCGATGCCGTCACGCTCAGGTCGGTGTCGTCGACCGCGGCGATCGTGTATACGCCCTTCGATCCGAGCGAGCGGACCGACGTGTATCCGTGGGGGTACCGGGAGGCGGTGACGACGACCGCGTCGCGTTCGTCACTCAACGTCGATCACCTGCGACTGTCGGGAGAGAAGATCGATCGTCTCCGCTCGGTTCGACTCGGGAACGTCGGTAAGGTATTCGGTTACAGGCATCGTCAACACCGTCAACAGCGTGTAGAGCTCACCGACACGATCCTCGTCGTGGCAGTGGGTGTGGTACAGCTCTCGGATCGCGTCCGCGTCTGGCCCGGGAAACGCATCCGCCAGATGGCCCCGCTGATCGAGGACGTCGTTCGTGAACTCGAAGGAACGAAGCAACTCCGCGTCGTCCAGCCAGGGGCCGTCGGTCAGATACGGTTTCGGGGGTGTTCGGTTGGTCACGTGCTTGCGCCAGAACTCGAGGAAGTGTTCGCCGGCGTACTCGACCGGGAACGACCGCGAGAGCGAGACCCCGGTACTGGCGTGTGGAATCGCTGCGAGGTCGGGATCCAGCCGAGTAACGGCCTGTCCGACGAGGTCCCGTCGAAGGCGATACCGGGGCGGCATCGACAGCGAGAGATCCAGCAGCCGGTTATCGAGAAACGGCGACCGATAGGGTAACATCCGACGGAGATCGGTGTGGAACCGCATATCGTCGTCGTTCGAGAGCGGATAACAGCTTCCGTAGTAGACCAGATCCTCGAGCGATTCGTAGGTGACGCCGTGGTGAACGATCCGGTCGCCGTCCCGGTGGATGTTCGACTCGAGAACGGTCCGGAGATCGGTCGGCATATCGAGGTTGTCGTGGGCACGCTCGAGCAGCAGGTCGATGTACTCGTCGACGGTTTCGATCGGGCGCTCGATCGGCACCGTCATCGAACCGAGCGGTCCCAGCGAAACGTTGGGCGAGGGAACGCTGTACCCGCCGAACAACGAGTCGCTGTACAGCCCCGACAACAGCCCGTCGACCTGTTCGGTAATTCTGGACTCGAACCCGCTCGTGTAGGGCTGGCTAAACCAGCCGTTGAAGGATTCGGCCCACCGGTTTCGCTCGAGGGAGCCGATCCGGTACTCGGGTCCTCGCTCGAGCAGTTCGAACGTCGCACCGGCCTGGAGCGCAACTCGCTCGGCGATTCGGGCCTCGCGGTTCATCCAGTCGTTCATGTGGAACGCGGTCGCGTTCTCGAGCACCGAGAGCACGAGTCGGGAGTCGCTGCCCCCCGACAGCAAGACGCCGTACTCGTGGCCGTCGTGGGTCCACTCGTCGACGACGGTTCGGAACCGATCGGCGAACTCCTCGACGAACCACTCGAAGGACTCGTCGCGAGGGCGGTACTGCGGCCGCCAGTACTGCTCGGTCCGGAGCGATCCGTCGCCGAGCGCGATCGACGTGATCGTCCCCGGTTCGAGTTTCTCGACGCCCTCCAGGGGCGTCTTGACTCCGAACGTGCACCGGAACGCGAGATACTCGTGGAGATACGCCGGGTGGTACGCGGTGTCGACGGCCGGGTGAAACGGAAGCAGCTGAACGTTCGTCGAGAAGACGATCGAGCCGTCGTCGGCCCGGGTCCAGTAGACCGGAACCGTTCCGAACCGGTCGGTACAGAGGGCAAACCGTTGCCGTTCTCGATCGTAGAGCAGTAGCGTGTAGTTCCCGTTGAGCCCCTCGAGGAACTCGAATCCCGTCCGTTCGTACAGAGACAAACAGTACTGTGCGGGATCGATGTCTGCGGGACGGGGCTCGTACCCGCGCGGGCATCCATGCCCGCCGTCCTCGTAGCCGTAGACGTCACCGAGAAGCCAGCACCGAACCGACTCGTTTTCGGCGTCGGCCGCCTCACCGGCCGAGTGACACGCGTCGCGTTCGGTCGCGAGCGCGACACGATCGGACGTATACCGAATTTCGGGCTTGGAGGGGAGCCACTCCTCGAACACCTTCTCGGATAGTGATCCGTCGGCGCGAACCACACCGTGCGTATACCTCATTTGAGAGATCACCTCAGCTCCGAATCGGCGGCGCCGTCTCGGCCGATCGGTAGCAGTCGATACGTACAGACTGGCAACATCACAGTCAGAGGAAATCTATTCTGGCTGTTTATTATAGCGTCGGTAAGGTCTCGTATCGAGGGACCAACTCGACGGCGGCATATCCGGAACAGTTCCAGATACGACAGATCAAAAAACCGACTCTCGAATTCGAGTTAACCGGGTGTTAAGGCGGCAACCGGAGGAATACCAGCACTCACGGAGGAATATCTCGATCGTTTCAACGATGGTCACACACTGACTCGGGCCGCCTACTCAGAATCTGCCAGCTATCGTATGAGCAATCGAGCCGGTTTTCGAGCGTGACCGGACGATCGGGTTCGCGGATCCGACGTCGTCCAGCCTGACCGGTTCGAACGTCTGACACAGCGCCTGCCGGACACTGGTTAGGGCCACGCTCGATCCATTGTGGTTCGGTCGCGCAGCAGAGACCGCGTCTCTCCGAGTGACGTGGATCCCGAATCCGCCATCCGGTCTCGAAGCGGCCGACCGGACGAACGATACCTAGATTCGGACTCCGATACAGCCGTACTACACAATCCATTACAGCGATTCTGACGGGTACCACTGTGAACCGAACCTCCACGTCGACGAACTACTTCAGTATCAGGAGCGCGATGACGCGGACGACACGTCCACCTACGAGCCGGTTTCGTTCCGCTCACGATCGGTGTCCGGCCTCCTGTGGGAATTGATGGATGCGCTCGCCGGCATCTGAACCCTCCTTTGATCCCAATATCCATCACCCGTTTTACCGTCTGAGCGAATCGGACTCCGAAGACGGAGGCGACCCGCGTTCAGAAGTGAATCAACTAAGCGGCGAAATCGAGGGGTACCGCTCTCCTCGAACGTCGTGAACGGAGCTGTTGAACGCTAAAACTGGCGTTATCGGGTGTATAACAGCGTTCAGAAGCTGAGTGGGCCAACTCGGATTTGAACCGAGAGCCTCCACCTTATCAGAGTGGCGCTCAACCTAATTGAGCTATTGGCCCGCGACTGCATTAGCCAGTTGTGCGCTGGGATGGTTAAGTGTTTCTTTCTGGAAGAGCCGTGAGAATCGCTACCGGGCGTAGGGATCGTCGTCGTCGACGTCGGCGTCGTCGGTCCGCTCGTCGCCGAACTCAACCGTGTACGACTCCTCGCTGTCGACGGTGTAGTCGTCCTCGCCGAGGTCGTAGGTACCGCCATCGGACCACTGGGCACGGGCTTCGTCCTGCTCGGCGCTTCCGCCAGGGAATCCAAACGTCCAGACGTTTCCGCTCGCGAAGCCGTCCGTTTTCTTGTCCGCGTACGGGACGATCACGTAGCGTTTGAGCGCCGTCCGAATCGGGATCCGAGTGACCGGAACGACCAGCAGAAACCCGATCAGATCGGTGACCAGACCCGGAGTTAGCAGGAACGCGCCCGAGGCGATCAGGAAGCCGCCGTCGAGCAACTCGTTAGTCGGAGGCTTCCCCTCGGCGAGCGAGCGTTGCATCTTTCGAATCGTCCGTCGTCCCTCCGCCCGGACGAGCAACATCCCGACGAGACCGGTCAGAACGACAAGCAGTACCATCGGCACCCAGCCGATATAGGCGGTCGCGACGAACCCGAGAAGTATCGCATCGAGAAACGGGATCAGCAGTAACGCGAGGATCCACCGGAGCATATCCCGATATAGCCGGCGACGGGTGAAAACCCTTTACACTCCGCGCCCGCTCGCGCCCGCGCCGAGGACGTCCGCCGAACGAAGCGCTTACCCTGTCGACGCCCGGACGACCGGTATGAACGATTCGACCCGCGTGGAGTGGCGCGAGTGGGGTCAGGACGCCTTCGACGAGGCCGCGTCCGAGGACGTCCCGATCCTCTGTGCGCTCACCGCGACGTGGTGTGATCACTGCCACGAGATGGACGCCGAGACCTACGCCGAACCGCGGATCGCGGCCCACATCAACGACGGGTTCGTTCCGGTGCGAGTCGACGTCGATCGGAACCCACGCGTCCGCGATCGGTACAACATGGGCGGGTTCCCGTCGACGGTTTTTCTGGCACCCGACGGGACCGTGCTGACCGGGGCCGGCTACCTCGGTCCCGACGGGATGCGCCAGGTCCTCGATAGCGTCCGGACGATGTGGCAGACCAAGGGCAGCGGTGCGGGTCGTGTTCCGCGACCGATTCGCGAGGACGAACCCCCGGCCGGCGAGCTCACGGACGACATCGAGGGAACGATGCTCAGCCAGCTCGAGGAGGCCTACGACGAGGTCGCCGGCGGCTGGGGAACCGAGCCGAAGTTCCCGTTGCCCGACGCCCTCGAGTTCGCCCTCAAACGGGACCGCGAGATGGCGCTGCGGTCGTTCGACGCCGTCGGCGCGAACCTGTTAGACGAGTACGACGGCGGGTTCTACCGGTTCGCGACTGACCGCGACTGGTCCGGGCTGCAACACGAGAAGCTGCTTGACTCCAACGGCGCGCTCGTGCGCGCGTTCGCGAACGCCTACCTCCTGACGGGGAAATCCGAGTACCGCGACCCCGCCGAGCGTACCGTCGAGTATCTGACGACGACGCTGTGGAACGGCGACGCCGAGGCGTTCGCGAACAGCCAGGCACCCGGAGACCTCGAGAGCCACGGACTCGACCCGACCGATCGCGCGGCCGCCGACGAGCCACCCGTCGACGACGGCGTCTTCGCCGGTCCGAACGCGCTGGCGATCGAGGGACTGCTCACGTACTTCGCGTACACCGACGACGAGCGGGCGCGACGCTACGCCGAGCGCGCGCTCTCGACGCTGCGAAGCGAGCTGCTCGAGGACGGCGTCGCCAGCCACCAGCTCGAGTCCGCCGACGAGGACGACCAGCCGACGCCGCTGCTCTCGACTCAGGCCCGCGTCCTCGGCGCGTTGACGACGACCGCGAGCACCCTCGAGACCGACGCTGTCGCCGAGGCCGAGGCGGTCGCCGACGCGACGGTCGAACGGCTTCGCGACGGCGACTCCTTTATCGACAGCGCGGCGGCGGACGTCGGACTCTGCGATCGCCCGCTGCGGCCCCTGGACACGAACGTCGCTCTCGCCGATGGACTGCTCGAGCTGGCAGTGCTTTCCGGCGAGGAACAGTATCGGACGATCGCCAGGGAGACTCTCGAGGACTTCGCGGGCGCCAGCGATCGCTTCGGCGTCCAGATCGCCCGGTACGGAACAGCCACGAGCCGGCTGCTCGAGGGACCGCTGGCGATCCGGGTCGGCGACGCGCCCGGCTCCGACCTCCACCGCGCGGCGCTGCGGCTCGCGGACCACGAGAAGGTCGTCGTCCCGGATGCCGACCTCGAGACCGGGACCGCCCGCGTCGAACGCGGCGACCGTCGCTCCGAACCCGCCGAAACTCCCGAGCAGTTGAGCGAGCGGGTGGGGGAAATTCTCGACTAACGTACGGGGTGAACACCGTCGCATCGAGGGAGAGTCAAACCACCACAGTGTTTTTGTTTCTCGGGTGAGCCGTTACGAGTATGGCCAGTCTTAGGGACCTCGGACTCTCCGAGTACGAGGCTCGGGCGTATCGAGCGCTGCTGAACACCGGGCCCACAACGGCAAAGGAGTTGTCGAGAGCGAGCGACGTGCCGATGGGGCGGATCTACGACGTCCTCAACAGTATCGAACAGTACAACCTCGTCCGCAGCCAGACCGCAAGTCGCCCGAAGAAGTACGTCGCCGTCGAACCATCGACTGCCCTCGATCGCCTCCTCGAGGACAAGAAACGCGAACTCGAGGAGAAGGCCGACCAGTACGAGTCGATCGTCGACGATCTCGCCGACGAGCTCGACGCAGCCGACCCCGTCGAGGAGCAGTTCTGGACCGCCGCGGTCGGACCCGAGGAGACGATCGATCTGCTGCTCGAGCGGCTGGGGGCCGCGGACGACCACATCGTGATGGTCGCCGCAGATCCGGTCCCCGAGCGCGATATGCAGGCCGTCAGCGAGGACGTCCTCGCCCAGCTCGAGGACGCCCTGGATCGGGGCGTCTCGGTCGACATCCTGATGACGCGGAAGATGGTCGACTCCCTCTCCGAGAGGGTCGGCGCGCGGTATCAGAGTGCCCTGCAGAACCGCGACGACTTCCACGTCCGAACGAACGACGACGTGACTGGCTCGTTCAACATCATCGACGGCGTCGAGATCTGCATCCAGGTGCCGAACCCGCTGTCGTCGGGCGACGCCTTCGGCATGATCGATCTGAAAGATCCGGAGTTCGCGGCGAACGTCCACGGGGAGTTCGCACCCCGGTGGGAGGAAGCGAAGCCGCTTACCTTCTAGTCGTCGACTTCGGTGCGCAGCTGATCCATCTCGACGACCCGCTCCGCGTGGGCGTTGTGCTGGTGGATCGACTCGTCGTTGGACTGTTTCATCGTCACGACGGCGTCGTCGGGAAGGTGATCGAACTCCTCGGCGACTCCTTCGGCCATCGAGCGCACGCAGTCCTCGACGAACTTCGCGTCGGCGTGGGCCGCGTAGGTCATGTGGTCCTCGTCGGGACGTTTCGCCAGGTTGTAGATCCGGGCGCTCATCGAGTCCCGCGCGATGTCGATGACGTCGTTCAGATCGACGTCCGGGTCGCCGCTCGACTCGATCGTCAGCGTCGCGTGTCCACGCTGGGAGTGGCCCGGCTGTGGAACTTCCTCCAGGAACTCCGTGATCGTCTCCTCCTCGACGCCCAGGTCCTCAAGGGTCTGTTTCGCGCGCGCGGCGGACATCCCCTGCGAACACGGACAGACCGTCATCCCGACGACCTCGGCGCCGATCTCCTCGCGGGTGCCCTCCTCCGTGGCAGTCGCGGACGCGATGATGTCGACGGTGTGTTGGGTCTCGCGGTCGCTGGCGGGGGTCTGCTCGCGGCGCATGAACTCCGCCTCCATCGTGACCTCCGCGCGGGAGGTGTAGTCGTGTTTCCCGAGCAGCCGTTCGGCGACCTCGCCACAGACCTCCTCGACGCGGTAGGCCTCGTCGCGGGTCGCGTCCTCGAGGATCTCGTCGATGACCTCCATGTTGCGGCTCATGTCCGCGCCCTTCCGCCAGGACGGGAGGTCGACGAAAACCTCGAACTCGGCCGTGAGGACGATCGGACGTTTGTCTTCGCGGGCGATCTTGACGAGTTTCTCGACGCCGGTGACGCCGACCTGGCTCAGGCCGACGGTGACGTCGGGCGAGGACGCCTGGACGTCCGGAAGCTGCTGACTCATTGATCACATTCAGGCGAGCGCGCGATTCAACCTTTCGAAAGCGGGTGCGGTATCAGATCGCACGGCGTCGTGACGGCGAACGTCCTCGTTCGTCGAGGGTCGGTCGCGTTCCGAGAGCGGGTGCACCGACCGTTCTTTAAGTGGTTCTGGCTACAAGGTAGAGATACGACGGGAAGTCGTCGTTCTCTCGGACGCTCGAACTCGGGAGCCACGCGTCTTGCCGTCCGCCGTTTCGAAAGGGCGACGCTCGAGCGCTCGCTCTTTAAGTGGTTCCCGTCACAAGGTAGAGCTATGACGGGAGGCCGGACGTTCTACGGTTCTCAGTTAGTCGATAGCCGCGCGTCCCGGACGGGATCGCGATCCGAGGACGCGAGGAGCGACAGACGGTAGCGATGGCATCGATCCCCACCCACGCACGCGAGACGGTGGATCGACACCTGGAAAAGATCGAGCGCTCTCGGGAGGTGTCGATCGTTCTGGCGGTCGCCCGCGGGAGCCACGCCTGGGGCGCGGCGGGGCCCGACAGCGACTACGATATCAGCTTCGTCTACGCGCCGACGGACCTCCGGCGGTACGCCCACCTCGGCGGCGTCGACGGGGTGCTCCTCGAGGAGCGCGGCGCATTCGAGTACCAGGGGTGGGACGTCCGCACGTTCGCCGCACTGCTTGCCGACTCGAACGACGGCGCGATCGACCTTCTGCGGAGTCCGATCCGGTACCGAACGCGCTACGATCCCGGCGCGCTTGCGGCCGACGTCGAGCGGGCGTACAACCCGATCGACCTCTACCACGCCTGGCGCGGGATCGCGACGAACAACTACCGCAAGTACCTCTCTGAGCACCTGGTTCGGAACGACGACGAGATCTTTCCGATCCGCGAGCGCCGCGAGGACGCGTACGTGGTCGAGACCGAGGACGGGACGATGACCGTCGCCGCGGACGACGAGCGGTTCGCCGAGACGGGGACGAGACCGACGGTCAAGCGCAACCTGACCGTCGTCCGCGCCGCGATGGCCGCACGATACCTGAAGGCGACCGGCGAGCGCGGCGACCACGAGCTGCCCGCGATCGAGTTCGAGGCGTTCCTGGACGACCAGGCCCCCACGGTCTTCAACGACGATCGGATCGGCCGAACCCGGAAGCTCCGCGAGCGCAAGCGCGCGGGCGAGGGAAGCGTCCGGATCGGCGACGCGGTCGGTCGTGCGTTCGCCAACCCGCCGAAGCGAATCGATCCGGCAGTGCACGCTCGCGACGGCCCCGATCGGGCACGGCTGAACGACGCCATCGACGAGATGCTTGCGGCAAGTCAGCGGTGTGGGTCGACGTCCTCGGTTTAAGTATCTCTGGTCACAAGGTAGAGATACGACGGGAGATCGTCGCTTCTCGAGTTTCTCAGTTCGGTAGCCGTGCGTCCTCGGCCGAAACCTGGCGCCTCCGCTCGCTCTTTACGGAGTTCTGGCTACAAGGTAGAGCTACGACGGAGGTCGTCGCTTTTCGAATTCCTACCGCTGGTAGCTGCGGGTGCCAGGTCGAAACTCGAGCGTATCGCTCGTCCTTTAAGTACCTCTGGTCACAAGGTAGAGCTACGAAGGGCTTTTCGCAGATGGGGTACCCAATCTCGTCGAGCGTCGGCTCTCGGCCTCGGTGAAACGAGCAAGTCTTTTTCCGTCTCCCGGTCTGAGCGACACACGATGTACGACGACGCTGGTAACTCCGGGCCAGCCCTCCGGCGGGAATCCGCCCCCAACGGCCTCGAGGAGGACCGTCGCCTCGAGACGCGTCCCGGCTCCGGGGCGCTTTCCCGGGCAGACGTCCAGCGGGACTCGACCGTTCGCCAGTGGGGCGTCGTCACGCCGAGTGCGACCGTCATCGGCCGCGCGGAGTCGCCCGACGAGGAACTCTCCGAGAGCGTCCGGCGACTCCACGACGAACAACACGGCGCGACGCCGGGGTACAGCGAGCGCGCTCACCGACTCGATCGCCTGCGAACGACCCAGGCGCTGTGTAACGCCCTCGATCTGACTCCCTGGCAGCGTGATCTGGCGCTGGGCGTGATGGACGAGATCGATCTCACCGAGTTCGGGAGCCAGCGCGCGATCCCAAAGGTCGCGCTGGTCGTGATTCGCCACGTCGTCGACGTCGACCGCCGCGCGTACTTCGGCCTCGACAATGTCGACGTTTCGGAGCTCTCGCCCGATCGGATGGACGAGCTGTTCGGCCAGTACCGCGCCCACGACATTACCGAAGAAGACGCCTTCAAACGCCTCGCCGCCGACCACGGGCTCGATACGACGAGCCTGAACCGGCTGCGGCGCGTGCTGAAATCCCAGCTCGAGGACGAACTGCCCGCCTACGGCCGCAACCCCTACCGGGACTCGAACCTGCCGAGCCTCGAGGACCGAACCGACGCGGAGACGGTCGACGCGGACGCGGATGATGCGGACACGAGTAATACAGACGCGAGCCACGAGTGAGCCCGAGCCACATCCCCCACCCGTAGCCGTCGTCTTTTCCGTCGCAGACACCTACTGCAACCATGTCCGAGATCGACGCCGCCGACCGACTCACGATCTACGCCGACTACGTCTGCCCGTTCTGTTACCTTGGGAAGCAGTCCCTCGAGCAGTACCGCGAGAGCCGCGAGGACGCACTCGAGCTGGAGTGGCACCCCTTCGATCTCCGGAGCGGAAAGCGAAACGCCGACGGCTCGATCGACCACGACGCCGACGACGGGAAAGACGAGGCGTACTTCGAACAGGCCCGCGAGAACGTCCGCCGGCTCCAGGCGGAGTACGGCGTCGAGATGAGCCAGGAGATCGCGGCCGACGTCGACTCGCTGAACGCCCAGCTCGCCTCGTGGCACGTCTCGAAGACCGATCCCGACCGATGGGCCGCGTTCGACGCGGCGATCTACGAGGCGCTCTGGCAGGACGGCCGGGATATCGGCGACCCCGACGTGCTCGCTACGATCGCCGAGGACGTCGGCCTCGCTCCCGGGGAAATCCGCGACGCGATCGACGATGACGGACTGCGAGCGGAGCTCGAGGAGCGGTTCGCCGACGCCCGACAGCGGGGCGTCACGGGGGTGCCGACGTTCGTCCACGAGGGACGGGCAGCCCGCGGTGCGGTGCCGCCCGCACAGCTCGAGGCGCTCCTCGAGGGGGAGTGATCACTCGAGCTTCTCAAGGGCCTCGAAGAAGTTCGACCGCGGACCGGCGAGCGTGACGGGCTCGTCCGCGACCGAGACGTTGACGGTCGTCGGCGGCTCGAGCTCCCGGCGACTTCGGCCGTCGCTGATCGCGTAGGCGGTCTCGGCGTCCGTGACCGCGAGTTCGATCTCGGCGTCGTGATCGACGACCAGCGGCGGCATCGCCTCGGTCGCGGCCATCTGGTTGACGATCAGCGTGTCGGTTCCGGGGCGAACGAGCGGGCCGTCCTCGCCCAGGTTGTACGCCGTCGACCCCGTCGGCGTGGCGACGAGGACGCCGTCGGCGTGGCTCTCGGCGTAGCGCTCGCCGTCGACGCGGATCTCGATCGTCGCACCGCCGCCGTGACCCCGGCGGGGGCCGTGGACGACGATCTCGTTGAGCGCCGGTTCGAGGTCCCAGCCGTCGCCGTCGGCCCGGAGTCGATCGAGCTGACGGCCGTCGACGGCGCCGTCCGCCCGGAGCGAATCGACGACGTTGGCGACGACCGGGACGGCGTCGTCGGGAGCGACGGCGTTGAGAAAGCCCACCTCCCCGAGGTTGACGCCGAGGATCGGCGTCTGACCGACCTCGCGGGCGACGAACAGCAACGTTCCGTCGCCGCCGATGCTCACGACGAGATCGCGATCCGTCATCGACGCGACCGGGACGCCGCCCTCGCCGATCGCGGCGGCCGTCGCCTCGTCGACGACGGTGGTGGCGTCCTCGAGGGAGTCGATCAGCGTCGCGGCGAGAGCCTGTGCCCGCTCGTTGTCGCGCTGGGCGACGATTCCGACGGCGACGTCCATCGTGACCGCATACCCGTTCGCGGGTGAAAAGTTCACCCGTCCGTTCGAGCGGCGCAGTGAACGGGATGCGTTCGCAACCCACACGTTCTTTCGAGACCGCATCGAGGTACAGCTATGGCCGAACGGACGACCAACGACGAGGTACTGAGCCGAAGCGAACTCGCCGACTACCTCTCGGAACTCTCCCGACGGTTCGAGGAGGGTGAAAGCGGGGTCGACGTCCCCGTCGGGAACAAGACCGTCTCGCTCGGTCACTCCGAGGACGTCTCGGTCTCGGTCGACGTCGTGGAGCGGTCCTCCCGGCTGCGGGGCGACCGCGAGACGGTGACGGTGACGATGAGCTGGAAGCCCGACTCGTAGCGGGCCGTGGCCATCGCGCGTACTCTCCGGGACGAACGGCTCCCGAAACGGGCTCCTGCAACGGGTACATTGATAGGTCAGTGCTCGTAACTGACCGGAAATGCGTCGTTCGCACGTCGTCGCCGTCGCCCTCGTGGTCGTCGCGGTACTGTTTATCGGGGGTCCGTCGCTGCTGTTTGCGGATTCGATCGACGAACAGCTGACCGAAGAGACCCAGGAGACACCGGAACTGGTCTCGCTCGAGGACTCCGAGAGCGAGTTCTGGCGGTTTCTGAGTCCCGAAGCGGAGTTCCGTGAGCGGAGTCCGATCAACGTCATCGTCCGCGGCGAGACCGAGGACGTCCTGCGGGCGATGAGCGAGCGCGACGACGGCGAGTGGGAAGAGATCGAAGACGTCGAGGAAGAGACCGAAGCGGAGGCGCCCGGGGAGTTCGAGAACGCGACCGTCCTCGAGGAGGAACACCGCCACGCGACGGGGATCGCCTGGGGCGAGGCCGACGGGACGACCCGCTACGCCTGGGTTGATCCCGGCGAGGGCGAGGACGGCTACTGGGCCACCGAGTCGCTCCAGCTCGAGGACGGGGATTACTACGGCCAGCGCTACCACATCCGGCTCTACGAGAGCCCGAACCCCGACGACGAGTGGCTCGCCATGCAAGCCCACACCGAGCATTTCGACTGGTTTACCCTTCGGCACCGCGTCGACGGCGTCGAGGCCGCCCAGCTGCGGGTCGAGCAGGACTTCATGGAGCTCCCCGACGTCGACACTGAAACCGACGTCCGCCGGATGCACGTCGACAACGCCGGCCCGTCCGACGCCGACGGCTGGGCGACCGTCGTCGACCTGACCTCGATGGTCGTCCTCCCTGCGGGTATCGGGCTCGCAGCCGGTCGCCGCGGTCGGGCCTCGGCAGCCGAGGGCGTCGGGAAGCAACGGACTCCCGCCCGCGACGACGACGGCGTCCTCGAACGCGGGCTAACGGAGGTCGACCGCCAGCGGCTCGCGGCCGTCGCCGACCGCCTCGAAGCCGGCCACCTCTTGCTCGTCTTCGCCGTCCTCGCGCTATTCTTGGGCGTGCGGATGGGCGGGCTCTTGCTCGAGCGACGGGTGGCCTTCCTCACGCCCCACATGATCGCGGCGTTGCTGTACCCGGTGATCGCGGTCGGGATCCCCGTCGCGACGTACCTGATCGCGCGCGGGCTCACCCGCCGGCTCGACGCCGCGATCGTCGCTGCGGGATCGCTGGCGCTGGCGATCTGGCTCGACTACGGCCTGCTCGGCGTCGACGTGATCCCGCTCGACGTCGTCTTCCAGCGAACCCTCGTCGTGATCGCGCTCGGACTGATCGCTGCCGGCGCGGCGAGGCGGGCAACCCGAGCGCGACGGCTCAACGACCTGCTGGTCGGCGGGGTCGCGATGTGGGTACTGGTGTTGGTCGGGACGCTGTTGGGCTACCTGTGACGACCCCCGAAGGGATCGCGCTCAGGAGAGCATGACGGCCATCATCTGCTCGGCGACGTACTGATCGTCGATCTTGTAGTGGGCCTGCCTGATCGCTTCGGTCTCCCATCGGTGGTTCTCCAGGAACCGGACAGCGTCCTGGTTCGTCGCGGGGAGACTCTGGTACACTTTGTTGTAGCCGTTTTCGGCGGCCCACTGTAGCCCCCGCTCCAGGAGGTTGCTCCCGATCCCGCAGCCGCGGTACTCCTCGAGGACACCCATCGTCAGCTCGGCAGTGTGGGAGAGTTTCTCGTAGTTCGGCGAGTGGAGGTGAACCCAGCCCACGACCTCGTCGTCGACGGTCGCGACGAAGAAGATCCTGGAGGAGAGATCGTTGTGTCGGAAGACGACCTCCTCGTGGTCGAGCAGGTCGACGACGGTTTCGGCGACCAGATAATCGTTCTCCTCGGCGACCTGTCGCATCACGCCGACGATCCCCTTGAGGTCGGACTGACTCGCCGGCCGAACGGTGTACTCGAAGTCGTCGGTCTCGTAGGTCGTCTCCTCGCCGATATCGATCGCGAGCCGCACGAGATCGTCCTCGATCTCGAGCAATCCCTCGCGCTCGAGGGCGTCGAGATCGTCGTCGAGGTCCTCCGCAGCCATCGAGAGCTCCGATTCGAGCCGCGCGGTTTTCAGAGCGCCGTTTCGCTCGACCGTGTCGTACACTCGCTGTTGCGTTTCGTTTTCGAACGTTTGCTCTTCGAGTCCCCGCATAGTATCCGGTTCGTCACTGCAGTACTTAGTGATTGTATATTGTTAGCACTACACATTCTATTTCCACACGGAAGACGCGTGTGCGGGCCGACAGTATACGACGGCTCCCCCCGTAACGGCGTACATGGCAATCTGTCCGCACTGCGAGGAGCCCCTGGAGGTCGAGGTCGAACCCGACGCGGTGACCGTCCACGAGGACGGAGAAACGAAAACGATCGAGCCGGACGTGTTCACCTGCTATGCGTGTGATGCCGTCCTGTTCGCGACGGTGAGCCGCGAGCTCGACGGGGTCTGAGGATCGGCGGAAGAGAATGCGTCGGCCGGGAATTGAACCCGGGCTATGAGCTTGGGAAGCTCATGTCCTACCACTAGACCACCGACGCGGTTCGCCACTTCGTTTTTCGTGAGTGCCAACCGATCGTATTCGTCGGTCACACTTTAACGTAGCGCTCCGGCTCGAGCGCCGATCGAAACCGACCGAACGTCCACGTTGCGTCGTTCAGGGGAGCCTATTAGGTCCGTCCACCCGTACTCCCGTTCGATGCTCGATCTTCGGTTTTCCGACGCGGAACTGGACGAACGGCGCGATCACATCACGAACTTCGTTCGCGAACAGGTCGAGGACGCGGGTGCCGACGGCGTCGTCCTCGGGCTTTCGGGGGGGATCGACAGCACGCTCGTCGCGTACCTGGCCGTCGACGCCCTCGGCACCGAGGACGTCCACGGGCTCGTCCTCCCGGCGCGGGTCAGCGCCGACGACAACATGAGCGACGCCGAGCGCGTCGCCCGGGAGCTCGGGATGAGCTTCGACGTGATCGAGATCGAACCGATCGTCGACTCGCTGCTCGGTGCCTACCCCGAGGCCGAGGGCGATCGAATGGCGGTCGGGAACGCACGAGCCCGCGTGCGGGGCGTCCTGAACTACCTCGTCGCGAACCACGAAGAGCGGCTCGTCCTCGGCACCGGCAACCGCAGCGAGGGCGCGGTCGGCTACTTCACGAAGTACGGCGACGGCGCCGTCGACTGCCATCCGATCGGCAACCTCTACAAAGCCCAGGTCCGCCAGCTCGCCCGCCACGTCGGCGTCCCCGAGAATCTGGCGGCCAAACCCGCGACGGCCGAACTCTGGGAGGATCAGACCGACGAAGACGAGATGGGCTTCGACTACGAGACGCTCGATACGATCCTCGCCAGCCACATCGACGGCCCGCTATCGGCCGACACGACGGCCCGCGAGCACGACCTCGACGTCGAAACCGTCGAGAAAGTCCGACGAATGTACGAGCGAAGCGAGCACAAACGTCGGGCGCCACCGTCCCCCGACCCGCTCGAGTAGCGGTCCACAGAACGGTTCACCTACCGCCACTCCTCCTCGAGGAGGCCATACCAGTGGGTGTCCCGGTACTCGCCGTCGACGAACGCGGCGTCGCGGTGGACGCCCTCCTCGGAGAACCCGACTGACTCGAGGAGCCGCTTCGAGCCGTCGTTGAACCCGTAGACGCGGGCGGCGAGCCGGTGGAGACCGAGCTGGTCGAACCCGTGGCCGACGATAAGCTCCACGGCCTCGGAGCCGTACCCCCGCCGCTGGTGGGCCGGCGCGATCCAGTAGCCCAGCTCGGCGCCGGCCGACTGCCAGTCGATCGACTCGAGCCCGATCGTCCCTACGGGGGTCGCGTCGACGACAACCAGGAGGTGGATCGTGTCGTCCGAGCAGACGACGTCCTCGTAAAACGCCCGCTCCTGATCGGCGTTAAGCGGCGTCGAGCGCCCGATCGGTCGCCGGATCTCGGGATCGTTGACCTGGGTCTGGAGGAACTCGAGATCCTCTTCCTCGATCGTCCGCAGCGTTACGTCGTCGCCGGTCAGAAACGCGGGCCCGGGCATCTACCCGACACCTCTACGCCGGGCGAAAAAAGCGATTCGGCCGTCCGCGGTCCGCCTCGTGCCTCGCTACTCGAGCAGCCCATCGAGCTCCGCAGCGTGTGTCGCCACCAGCTCGCCGAAGGCCTCGGCCTCCCGTCGCTCCTGGGTCGTCCGGTCGGCGTCGTCGCGTACCCGCCGTTTCAGGGCGGCGAGGGCGTCCGTCTCGGTTTCAGCGAGCTCCTCGGCGACCGTCCGCGGCCGGTCCTCGAGCCGCGAGACGAGCCCCATTCGGAGCGCCTCGTCGGCGTCGACGACCCGTCCGGTACAGGCCAGTTCCAGGGTGGCACCCTCCCCGATGATTCGGGGGAGCCGGACGGTGCCGCCCCAGGCGCCGAACAGCCCGAACGTGACTCCCGGTTCGCCGTAGGTCGAGTCCGGGGTGCCGACCCGCAGGTCACAGGCCAGCGCGAGCTCCAGTCCCCCGCCGCGGGCGGGGCCGTCGATCTCCGCGACGACGACCGCCGCCGCGTCCTCGATCGTTCGGGCAACGCGCTGGCCGAGCCGGGCGAACTCCTCGGCGCCGTCCCGGTCGAGGTCGGCGACCACCTCGAGGTCGGCGCCGGCACAGAACGCGGGCCCGGCGCCACGGATGACGATCACCGGTTCGTCGGCGTCGGCGACCGCCCGTTCGAGGGCCTCGAGTCCCGCGACGGTCAGGGCGTTGCGTCGGTCCGGCCTGTCGATCGTGACCGTTCGGATCGCTCCGTCGCTGTCGACGTCGATCATGGGTCGAGTGTACCGGGCGTTTCCAAAGGTCTTTGCCTCCTCCCTCGTAACGGCCCTATGATGGAACAGGCGGACAGCTGTCGGCGTGCGGCCCTCGAGGCCGTCACGGACGTCGAACCTGCGGCGCTACACGAGTATATCGAATCCACGCTCGAGAGCGCGTCGATGGTTCCCGGCGCGCTCACCCTCGAGAGCGCCCGTACTGTCGGCTCGACCGACCCGATCGGACGGGACGACGGGATCGTCACGCACGCTGCCGGCGTACAGCTCATCTACGAGGGGCTCCGGCTCACGCGCTCGCTGGCCCACGAGGAGCCCTGGACCGACCCGGAAACCGACGTCGACGGCGACCTCGAGATCCTCGCAGCCGACATCTTCGTCGCCCGCGGCTTCTACCTGCTGGCCCGGACCGACGCCGCGGACAAGGCGGTTCGTACCGTCCAGGCGTTCGGCCGCGACCAGACCCACCGCCTCGAGGACCGCGACGGCTCCGACCACGCGGCGACCCGCGATACCAACCTCGAGCGGGACGTCCTCGAACTCGCGGTGCTTGCCGGCGCCACGGCCGTCGACGAGAACCCGTCACCGTCACTGCTCGAGACCGCCGACGAGATCGCTGCGGCCGCCGGAACGTCGTTTCCCGCGGTCGAGCGGTCGGCGATCGGTACCGATCCGCTCTCGGAGCGCTCGCTCGAGGACTCGCCGACCGATCGCGCGACCTCCGTCACCGACAGCTGATCGCGACACGCCGACCCACGCCCGGTGGCGAATCGAAACCCCTAAAGTGGACTCGGCGTAACGAACGAGTGCGCGCCTGGGTAGCTTAGCGGTAAAGCGCGTCCTTGGTAAGGACGAGACCCCGGATTCAAATTCCGGCCTAGGCTCTCACCGTTTCTGCGGTTCGACGCTTCGTTCGGAGCGACGGGGACGCGAGCGTCGGCGACGTCCTCGGTCGACGACGCCGTGGTTCACCCGCCGTCGGTGCTCGCGGGACGGGTTTCGAAAGGGATAAATTCGTCTCGACCGAAGGCAGAATTACGCGCCTGGGTAGCTTAGCGGTAAAGCGCGTCCTTGGTAAGGACGAGAGCCCGGGTTCAAATCCCGGCCTAGGCTTGCCCTTCGGGCAACTTGCTATTGGATAGGAAGAGCTCCTCTAGCATATAGTTTTGCCCGAATTCGTCGCTACATTTGATCCCTTTTTCCGCATATCTTGCCAATTCACGGCGAATACATTTGATCCCGTGAAGCGGCCATTTAATCCCTTAAGAGCCTCGGCAGCCCGCTATCTATGGATCTTCGTCTAATTAGTGGTCTTTCAAGTGTACCGCTCTCGCGGAAGGCGCGCGCATCATCTTGCTCGAGCAACCTTACTTTCTTCCATATTGAATATATTCAACACCAATGTAATAGATATTAGAAAATATATTTAAGAGGGTTGCTACCGTAGTACGTAGTAAGAACTCCGGGAATTGGTCACACTGAAAGTGGCTCGG